>JADHED010000021.1_pt1 | contig 219709 bp, 206 predicted proteins | sample 8952041 | NCBI WGS metagenome assembly JADHED01 (sample SAMN16124423, study PRJNA663239) | bioreactor sludge metagenome | isolation source: sludge (control) | place: India:Bengaluru | collected 2018-09-08
GGTCGGTCCTCCCCCCGCGGGGATCAGTCCTTCCTCAACGTCACGACGCACCATGGTCTGATTGTGCAGGTGGCAGGTGAGCAGGTCGCGCATCGGGCTGATCTCGCCGTTGGAGTAAAAGCCCGCGATGCAGGCCCTTGGCCCGAACACCGCCTGGACCGCCTCCACCTCCTCGTCCACACGGGCGCCCATGACGAGCTTGCGCCCGACACAGCTCACCAGCAGGACCAGGCTCTCGCCGGCCTCGGCATCCGGATCCGCCTCATGGGCCGCCTCGGCCGCTGCCATCGCCCCATCGACCAGCGAGTCGGTCGAGGCGTGCATGAGCCGAAGGTAGCCTTGTTCGACGATGTTGCCGGCCAGCACCAGACTGCCGCTCGACTCGTCCACGCCCAGAATCGTGCGGATCAGCCCGAGCGCACCGCGGTCTTCGCCGAGCATCTCGAACGGAAACAGAAGCCCCGAAGCCGGCAGATCCCTGGCGTGCTCGCCGAGATACCGCTTGTAGATGTCCAGCGCGGGCTGTCCGTCGAGTTCATAGAGCACGTTGCCGGCGCTGCGCGTGACTTTTCGCACCGGACCGAAGGGCTTCCAGCCGTGGAAGGAGCCGTTGCCGACGCGAAGCTGCGCACCCGAGAATCCGATCGCCACGATCTGCCGCTGGGACAGCCCCCGGTTCGACAAGGTCCAGGTCCGCTCGAAGGCGCCGCCATCACCCGCCAGCCCGCCGGACAGCAGCACGCCAGGCCCCAGGCTCTCGGCCAGCCCTTCGACCAGGGCGCTGCCGTTGATCTGCACACCCTGTCCCAGCAACAGCACATGCACCAGATCCGGCGCGGCCAGCGCCAGACCCAGCCGCTGGCCGGCGGCCCGCGAATCCTCCATGCCGGCCAGGTCCGTCAACGCGACGCGCACCGCCGAATCGCCGAAACGCAAGGCATTGATGACCAGCTCCCCGTCCGACACGCCGCCGGGACCGATCTCGCCCGCCGTGGTGCAGCCGGCCAGTTCGGCCTCGGGAAAGGCGTCCTTGAGGGACTCGAACAGTCCGGGCGCGGTCATCCGCCGCACCGCGCCGAAGACCAGCACCAGCTGCGGCGCGATCGCGGCCAACGGTGCCAGATCGGCGGCCAGCGGCATCCCGCGAACTCGAACCTGACGAACTTTCATGACGTTTCCCTTTGACGAGGCCACATGGCGCCGGCGGCATGGCCTGTGCCTCGAACGCGCCATGGTATCGGCTTGGCGCGCCCACCGCCGCACATGATTACACTGGTCTGATCCTTGTCAACCCGAAACCCCGCCCGGAAACCCGCCATGCAAGTCGCCCTGCCCTCCGATCCCTGCCACTGCCCGCTGTGCGGCCAGGCCAACGAGTGCGCGATGGAAGTCGAACGCGCCACCGGCGTGAAGCAGCCGCCGTGCTGGTGCAGCCAGGTGCGGTTCGAAGCCGCGCTGCTGTCGCGCATTCCGGAACACGCGCGCGGCAAGGCCTGTCTCTGCCCGGTCTGTGCAAAGGCCGAGACACCCTGAACGCCGGCCCGCGGATCGAGCCCGCACGCCATCGCCCCCGTCCCGATGAGCCATGTCGAAGACCCCGCATCGCTGACCGCCCTGCGCGCACGTTACGGGGCGCGCTACCGCTGGTTGCTGCTGCTGGCGGTGATGGTGGGCACGATGGCCTCGATCATGTCGTCCACCATCGTGAACGTGGCGATTCCCGGCATGAGCCAGCACTTCGCGTTGGACCAGGCGCGCGCGCAGTGGGTGACCAGTGGCTTCATGGTGGCGATGACCGTGGCCATGCTCACCACGCCCTGGTTGCTGGCGCGCTACGGCTACCGCCATACCTACGTGGCCTGCATGGCGTTGCTGATGGCCGGCGGCGTGGTGGGCGGTTTTGCCACCCGCTTTGACCTGGTGCTGGCCGCCCGCGTGGCCGAGGGGCTGGCTGCCGGCGTGGTGCAGCCGATTCCGGCCATCATCATCCTGCGCGCGTTCGAGCCCGAGGAGCAAGGCCGCGCCAGCGGCATCTTCGGCATGGGCGTGGTGCTGGCACCGGCCATCGGCCCGAGCATCGGCGGCCTGCTGGTGGACTGGTTCGGCTGGCGCTCGATCTTTTTCATGGTGGTGCCGTTCTGCCTGGCCTCGTTCTGGCTGGCGCACCGGTTCGTGCCGGTCACCGCGCCGGGCGGCGTCGCGGCCAGGCGTGACGGCGCGGCGCTGGACTGGGTGGGTCTGGCGCTGGCGGGCGCCGGCACGCTGTGCCTGCTCAACGGCCTGGTTGAGCTGCGCGGCGCCAACGACCTGGCGGCCGGTGGGTTGCTGGCCCTGGCGGCGGCGGCGCTGTTCGCCTTCATCGCCCTGCAGCGACACTTGATGCGCCGGCGCGCCGACAACGCCCGTGAACCGCTGATGAACCTTCGGGTCTTCGCCCACCGCGCGTTTGCCATGGGCAGCATCGTGGCCTTCATCTATGGCACCGCGCTGTTCGGCTCGACCTACCTGCTGCCGGTGTACATGCAGATGGGCCTGAACCTCTCTGCCGCCTATGTCGGGACCATCCTGTTGCCGGCCGGCCTGATCCTGGCCGTCACCATCGCCATCGTCGGTCGCCTGGCCGACCGCCAGTCGACGCGGCGCCTCGTGAGCATAGGGCTGGCGCTGCTGGCGGCGTCGTTCGCGGGCATGGTGACCATCGGGCCGGCCTCGGGCATCGGATTGCTGGTGGGCTGGGCCATCCTGGGGCGCATCGGTCTGGGTTTCATCCTGCCCTCGCTCAACCTGGGGTCGATGCGCGGGCTCGACAGCACCCTGATCGCCCAGGGATCGAGCGCCATCAGCTTTCTGCGCATGCTCGGCGGTTCGGTGGGCGTGAGCCTGTGCGCGATCGCACTCGAATGGCGACTGGCTGCGCACGGCGATTCTCTGGCCGGTCCGGTGGCCGGGCCAGGCCGCCTGGCGGCCTTCAACGAAGTGTTTCTGGGCCTGGCGGCACTGTGCGCGCTGGCCATCGTCGCCGCGCTCCAGTTGAATCCGCACGCCCGCAAAGGCCCGCCGGGGCCTTGATCCCAAGAAAGGAATCACCCGCACCATGTGCCAGCTGCTCGGGATGAACTGCAACACGCCCACCGACGTGACCTTCAGCTTCACCGGCTTCGCCCAGCGGGGTGGTCGGACCGACCATCACGGCGACGGCTGGGGCATCGCCTTCTTCGAAGGGCGTGGCGTGCGCCATTTCGTCGACCATCAGAGCGCCTGTGATTCGCCGGTGGCCAGGCTGATCGCCCGCTACCCGATCAAAAGCCGCAACGTCATCGCCCACATCCGCAAGGCCACGCAGGGCGAGGTCGCGCTGGAGAACTGCCACCCCTTCGTGCGCGAACTGTGGGGCAGCTACTGGGTGTTCGCGCACAACGGCAACCTGGAGAACTTCCACCCGCGCCTGCACGCCAGCTTTCACCCGGTGGGCGGCACCGACAGCGAGCGCGCGTTCTGCTGGCTGATGCAGGAGCTGGCCAAATCCCACGCCGACGTGCCCAGCGTGGCCGAACTCACGCTGACCCTGCGCGAGCTGGTGCCACGCATCGCGCGCCACGGCACCTTCAATTTCCTGCTGTCCAACGGCCAGGCGCTCTGGGCCCACGCGTCCACCCACCTGTGCTACGTGGTGCGCCAGCACCCGTTTGCGACCGCCACGCTCAGCGACGAAGACGTGAGCGTGAACTTCGCCGAGCACGCCGGCGAGCACGACCGGGTGGCGGTGGTGGTGACCGCACCGCTGACCAGCAACGAGACCTGGACCTCGCTGGCACCCGGCGAGCTGCTGGTGTTTGTCGATGGCACGCCCATGAACGACCCCAGCGCCCGCGCATTCAACTCCTGACTTGATAGCGACCTATGGCCGCTGCACGCTGGGATCCGGCCATTGTGGCCGTGGAAGTCACGGTTTGCAGCCCAATTGGCCCTTTTTGGCGTTCTCGAAATAGGTCAGATCGCCGGGGCAGGTGGTCTTGACCGCCGGTAGCGCGGTGCCCGGCTTGGCGGTGCAGGTGAAGGCGCCGGTCTTCTTGTTCTGGCTCTTCGGGGCGAGCGTCCAGCCCTCGGGACAAGGGCCCGCGCTCTTTGCGGGTGTGGCGCCCGCCGGTGCGCTGGCCACCGGGGCCGGCTTGGGCGCGGGCGCGCTCACCGTCACGCTGCGTGTGAGATTCGCACCCAGACATTTCAGGTGGGTGGTTACCTTCTTGCCCTCGGCCATCGCACGGAACTCACCGGGTTTGTCATAGGCGTGAGTCAACTGCAGCGGAAAGACGGTCTTGTCGTTGACCTTCACATCCACGGTCCGGCCATCGCCCCAGTAAAAACGCAAACCGCAGTTCGGCGCGCCGTCGCTCAGGCCAATGGTGGCCGTTACGGTCTGTCCGGTCACGACCTGGGAGGGTTCGATCTTGAGATCCATCAGGGTCTGCGCCGCAGCACCGGTGGCGCCCAGGCACAGGGCCAACGGCAGGATAAGAGACGAAACGCGCTTCATGAAAGCTCCTTCAGGGTGATGGGTCAACGCGATGTTATATCGCGGCTTCGAGCGCGTCGACGAACATCGAAGCCACATTGAAGCCGGTCTGGTCAAAAATTTCCTGAAAGCAGGTAGGACTGGTCACGTTGATTTCGGTCAGGCAGTCGCCGATCACGTCCAGGCCCACCAGCAGCAGGCCACGGCTGTGCAGGATGGGCCCCAACGTCTCGGCGATCTCGCGGTCGCGCTCGGAGATCGGGCGGGCCACGCCTTTTCCGCCCGCTGCCAAGTTGCCGCGCACCTCGCTGCCTTGGGGGATGCGCGCCAGGCAGAACGGCACCGGCTTGCCGCCGATCAGCAGCACGCGCTTGTCGCCCTGCGCGATCTCGGGCAGGAACTTCTGCACCATCAGACTTTGGGCGCCGTGGCGGTTCAGCGTCTCGGTGATCGAGCCCAGGTTCAGGCCGTCCGGTCCGACGCGGAAGATGCCCATGCCGCCCATGCCGTCCAGCGGCTTGAGGATGATGTCGCCGTGTACCGCGTGGAAGTGCCTGATGTCGGCCTCGTCGCGTGTCACCAGCGTGGGGCCGATGAACTGCGGAAACTCCATGATGGCGAGCTTCTCAGGGTGGTCGCGCAGAGCACCGGGCTTGTTGAACACACGAGCGCCTTCGCGCTCCGCCTGCTGCAGCAGGTGGGTGGCGTAGAAGTATTCGCTGTCGAAGGGTGGATCCTTGCGCATCAGGATCGCACCGAAGTCCTTCAAAGGCGCGGCACGCCTCCCCTGTTCGGCAAACCAGAGGTTCGCATCGCCGGTCAGGACAATGTCGCGCACGTGCGCGGTGACTGGAGTGCCACGCCGCCACATCACATCCTGCGGCTCGCACGCGGCAATTGCGTGGCCCCGGCGCTGGGCCTCGCGCATCATGGCGAAGGTGGTGTCCTTGTGGATCTTGAAAGATTCGAGCGGGTCGGCGACAAAAAGGAGATTCATGGACGGCAGGGACCGCACCCGGGCGGTCATTCAGTAGTTCTTGCGTGACCCGTACTGTTGCACAACTCGCGTCGCCAACCAAGGCGCCACCGGAGCAAGCGGCCACGCCGCACAGGAGGCGTCCTGCGGCGAGACCTCTGCAGCCCGATGGCGCTCGTCGAACGCTCCCGAAAAAATAGCGCACCTGTCCATTGGACAACGGGACTGTTGCGAAATAAGGATCAAATTTCGATCTTCGACCCGAGTTCGACCACGGCGTTGTTCGGCAGATTCAGGAAGGCCGCAGCCCCGCTGGCGTTGTGATGCATCTGGGCAAACAGCTTTTCGCGCCACTGCGCCATGCCGCCGCCGATGGAGGGGATCACGATGTCGCGCGACAGGAAATAGCTCGTTGTCATGGCGTCCAGGTTGCAGCCCCGGGTTTTGATCTGCTGCAGCGCCTTGGGCAGGTCGGGGTCGTTCTTGAAACCGTAATTCACAATGACCTGCCAGCAGTCGTGCCCAAGCGATTCGATCTCGGTGCGTTTGTCCATGCCGATCCACGGCACCTCATGGTTGCGCACGGTCACGAACAAATTATTGGCGTGCAGCACCTTGTTGTGCTTGAGGTTGTGCAGCAGCGCGTTGGGCACAGTGCCGGGCTCGGCGGTCAGGAACACCGCGGTGCCGTCCACCCGCGCCGGCGGACTCACGAACACGGCCTCCAGGAAACTCGGCAGATCCAGCGCGTCCTGGCGCAGCGAGTCGTTGAGCAAACCACGCCCCTGCTTCCAGGTCATCATGAGCATGAAGATCGCGCCCCCGATCAGCAGCGGGAACCAGCCGCCGTCGAGCAACTTGAGCAGGTTGGAACTGAAGAACGCGAGGTCCACAACGAAGAAAAATCCTGTCGCACCGATGCACAGGGCCAGCGGATATTTCCACCCGTAACGGATGACGTAGAAGGTCAACACCGTGGTGATCAGCATGTCCAGCGTCACGGCGATGCCGTAAGCCGCCGCCAGGTTGCTGGACGAGCGGAACAGCACCACCGCCAGCACGATCAGCACGAAAAGACCCCAGTTCACGAACGGCATGTAGATCTGACCCGTGTCCTTCACACTGGTGTGCTGAACCTGAAGGCGCGGCAGATAACCGAGCTGAATCACCTGCTTGGTCACGCTGAAGGCGCCTGTGATCAAGGCCTGGGAGGCAATCACGGTGGCCGCCGTCGCCAGGCCCACCAGCGGAAGCAGCGCCCACTCCGGCGCCATCATGAAGAACGGGTTCTTCACGGCGTCCGGGTTCGCCAGCAGCAGCGCGCCTTGCCCGAAATAATTGAGCGTCAATGCCGGCATGACGATGGAAAACCAGGCCAGGCGGATCGGCTTCTTGCCAAAGTGCCCCATGTCGGCGTACAGCGCTTCGCCGCCGGTCACACACAGCACGACGGCGCCCAGAATGATGAAGGTGGTCCCCGGGTTGTGGACCATGAAGCCGAGCGCGTAATGCGGGCTCAGCGCCCACAGGATTTCCGGGTGATCGACGATCTGCGCCACCCCGAGCAGCGCGATGCTTGCGAACCAGAACAGCGTGATCGGACCGAAGAACTTGCCGATCCCTGAGGTGCCGTGCTTCTGCACCGCGAACAGGCCGAACAGGATCACCAGCGTCAGCGGAATCACCGCCCGCTTGAAATTGGGCGAGACCACCTCCAGGCCCTCGACTGCCGACAGCACCGAGATCGCCGGCGTGATGACCCCGTCCCCGTAGAACAGACAGGTGCCGAAAATGCCCACCGCCAGCAGCCGGCGCCGCAGTTCGGGCCGCTCTTTCACCGACTGGGAAGCGAGCGCCAGCATGGCCACCAGACCGCCCTCGCCGTTGTTGTCTGCCCGCAGGACCAGGGTCACGTATTTGAGCGAAACGATGGTCGTGAGCGTCCAGAACAGGATGGACAGGATGCCGTAAACGTTCTCGTGCGTGAACTCGACGTGTCCGGAACCGAAAACTTCCTTGACCGCGTACAGAACACTGGTGCCGATGTCGCCGTAGACGACGCCGATGGCACCCAGGGTGAGCGCCGCGAGGGATGATTTGGATGCCGACACAAAAACGCCCCGCCTTGGCAGCGAGGCTCCTGAATACGTGAATCGGCTATTTTGCGCCTGCCACCCGGACACGCAAGAGGTCAGGCGCGACGCGGCGACAGCTTTCGGCGGATTGTTGCGATGCAGCAACTTCGCCGCGCGAGACCTCAGTCGTAGATTTCCGCGTCGGGGTCGGTCGCTTCCAGTTCATAGCTGGCCGCCACCATGGCCAGACGCCCGATCACCCCGTACATGTAGAAGCGGTTGGGCGCGCTGGCGCCCGGTTTGACGCCGGGTTGCGGCAGGTGCGTGCTCTGTTCGAAGGCCAGCGGCACGAAGCTGGCGCCGGGGGCATTGAGGTTCTCGTCAACGCCGCGCTCGGCATGGACACGGTAGAACCCCCCGACCACGTAGCGGTCCATCATGTAGACCACCGGCTCGGCCACGGCATCGTTGATGCGCTCATTGGTCAGCACGCCCTCCTGGATGATCACGTCGCTGACCTCCTGCCCGTCCTTGATGACGCTCATCTTGTTGCGCGTCCTGCGGTTCAGGGCGTCCAGGTCCTTGGCGTCGCGCACGGTCATGATGCCCATGCCGTAGGTGCCGTTGTCCGCCTTGACCACCACGAACGGCTTTTCGTGGATGCCGTATTCCTTGTATTTGCGCCGGACCTTGGTCAGCAGGGCATCCACGTTGCTTTGCAGGCACTCCATGCCGGTGCCCTCGGCGAAGTTCACTTCGCCGCACTTGCCGAACATCGGGTTGATCAGCCAGGGATCGATGCCCAGCAACTTGCCGAACCGCTTCGAAATCTCTTCGTAACTCTGGAAATGTTTGCTCTTGCGGCGCACGCTCCAGCCCGCGTGCAGCGGCGGCAGCAGGTACTGCTCGTGCAGTTCCTCCAGGATGCCCGGGGCGCCCGCCGACAGGTCGTTGTTGAGCAGGATGGTGCACGGGTCGAAGCCCTTCAGCCCCAGGCGACGCTTGCCACGGATCACGGGCTCCAGCGTGATCTGTTCGCCGTTTGGCAGATCGATGACCGTGGTTTCCTTGATTTCGGGATTGATCGAGCCCAGCCGCACGTTCAGGCCCGCCATGTGGAAGATGCGGCTCAGCTGCGCAATGTTGCTCAGGTAGAACGTGTTGCGCGTGTGGTTCTCGGGAATGATCAGCAGGTTGCGCGCCTCGGGGCAGATCTTTTCAATGGCGGCCTGCGCGGCCTGCACCGCCAGCGGCAGCATTTCGGGGGTCAGGTTGTTCCAGCCGCCAGGAAACAGGTTGGTGTCGACCGGCGCCAGCTTGAAGCCGGCGTTGCGGATGTCGACCGAACTGTAGAAAGGCGGCGTGTGCTCCATCCACTCCAGACGGAACCAGCGCTCGATGGCTGGCATGGAGTCGAGCACACGCTGCTCAAGTTCGTTGATCGGCCCGGTCAGCGCGGTGATGAGATGGGGAACCATGCGGCCCTCTGTTTGAAATGGGTAGACAGAATTCTAGGATGTGGGGCCAACGCGGGGAGCTTCAAGCCCGAGGCCCCGCGAAAACGGCATGCCAACCTGGGTGGCTTTCCCGCAGGCCTCAGGCGCGCACTTCGCCGTCGCCCAGCACCACGAATTTCAGCGATGTGAGACCCTCGATCCCCACGGGCCCGCGGGCATGGAACTTGTCGGTGCTGATGCCGATCTCGGCGCCCAGGCCGTACTCGAAACCATCTGCGAAGCGGGTGCTCGCATTCACCATGACGCTGGCCGAATCGACCTCGCGCAAGAAGCGCTGCGCGTGCATGTGATCCCGCGTGAGAATGGCATCGGTGTGGTGGCTGCCGTAGTGGTTGATGTGCGCGATGGCTTCGTCAACGCCGGCGAGCACCTTCACGCTGATGACGGGCGCCAGATATTCCTCGTACCAGTCCTGCTCGACCGCAGGTTGCAGGCGGGCGCCCGGCACGGCGGACAGGATCGCCAGCGCCTCGGGACAACACCGCATTTCCACGCCCTTGGCTGCGTAAACGGCGCCGATCCGGGGCAGGAATTCCGCCGCCACGCCACGCGCCACCAGCAGGCCCTCGCTGGCGTTGCAGGGACTGAACTTGTTCGTTTTGGCGTTGTCGGCCACCTTGACCGCCATGGCCAGGTCGCACGGATCGTCCACGTAGGTGTGGCAGTTGCCGTCCAGGTGCTTGATGACCGGCACCTTGGCATCGCGGCTGATGCGTTCGATCAGCCCCTTGCCCCCGCGCGGAATGATGACGTCCACATACTGCGGCATCGCGATCAGCTGGCCCACCGCTTCGCGGTCGGTGGTCTGCACCAGTTGCACCGCGTCGGCCGGCAGGCCGGAATCGACCAGCGCCTGCCGCACCAGCCGCGCCAGCGCCTTGTTCGATTCGATGGCTTCGGAGCCACCACGCAGCACGCAGGCATTGCCGCTCTTGATCGACAGGCTGGCCGCCTCGATGGTCACGTTGGGCCGGCTCTCGAAAATCATGCCGAAGACACCGATCGGCACCCGCATCTGCCCCACCCGGATGCCGCTGGGTTGCTGCTTCATGCCGATGATCTCGCCGATCACATCGGGCATGGCCGCCAACTGCTCGCAACCCTCGGCGCAGGTGTCCAGCACCTTGGGCGTGAGTTTGAGCCGGTCCACCATGGGTTCGGCCAATCCGTTGGCCGTTGCGCGCTCCAGGTCGCGCGCGTTGTCAACCTGCAGGGCCGCCACGTTGGCGCGCAGCAGGGCCGCCAGGCGGCGCAAGGCGGCGTTCTTGACCGCCGCCGGCGCTTTGGCCATCAGGGCGGAGGCGTTCTTGGCCTGCAGGCCGATGGTCTGCAGGGTGTCGGCTATAGAGGGAGCGTTCATGGGCTCTATTGTCGGTGCAATTGCGTGATGCTGAGGATCACGCAAGGACGTCAACTGAACCCCCGGCAATTCATCGCAGCCCGGTCGTGATCACCAGTTTCTCAAAGGGATTCGCCTCGTCAAATACCACCACCGGAACACGTTTCCTGTCACCGGCTACACCGCGCCAGACCTTTGTTGCAATCGTCTGCCCGTTTCGGCCAGCCCTAAATGTGACCGATCCATCCGATTTGGGCGTAACCAGAAGTACCCGCTTTTCGTTAGGTTGCAGCCGGTTCGAGGGTCCGTAGTCGGTGCCCTCGGCGACGATGTGCACCGCTTCGCGCGAGGCGTTGTGCAGTTCGGCGCCGAGTTGCAGGGCCGCAGCCATTTGCCCAGCGGTCGGCCCAGCCGCCTGACCGGACGCTGGGTTGGCAGGTGGTGCAGCAGCCGGCGCGACCGCACCATCGGCACGGACGTAGCGCACAGTGACCTGGGTGCCCTGCGGTCGATAGGTGAAGGCACGCCCGTCGCCAGCCACCGGGCCGGTGACGGTGTCGTAGCGTTCCATGGGCTCGCTCCGCGTCGTGCCATCCTTGAAGCGGCACTGACTGCCCTGGGGCCGCAGCTCGAGCACCGCCCCCGCAAGACGGTATTGCCCGCGCACGGTGCATTCAGCGGTTCCAGTCAGAACGTCGGGGCTCACCTCCATGGTGTAGCTGCCGTCAGCCCGGAAGTTCGTATAACTGACATCGTCGACCTTGCCAGCCTCAATCGTCTCGGTCTTCCAACGGCCCACGATCGGAAACGCTGGCGCCAGGTTTGCCGGCGGAGACACCGCGGGCGCTGGTGCAGTCGGCGGCGAAGCCGGTGCCGGGGTCGTCGCAACCTGGGCAGCTGAAATCGCCGGCGTAGGCACTGCGGCCGGGGCCGCCGGTACCGGAGCCGCAGCCACTGCAGATGGAGCCACGCCCACCGCCTGCGTTTCAATACGGATGTGGCCCGCCCCGCCCGAGCGCGCGTTCTGCGCCCAGGTAGCTGGATCGGAGTCGATCACCGTGTACGTACCCGGCGACAGCTTCACGTTCGGTTGGGTGTTCCAGTAGGCATTTGGCACGCCCCCTTGCCCGGGCGATCCGCTCGCTCGCCACGGTCCGAAGACCTGGCCGCTGGCATCACGCAGGCCGATGGTTCCGGGTGTCGCGCCGCGGGCGTTGTTCCAGTGGTAGGTCTGCAGCAGGGTGAGTACGCGCGCTTCTCCAAGAGTGAACGTGCTGGGTCGCGTGGGCCCATTGTTCACGGTATCGATGTTGCCGATGGTCTGCACCGTTGGCGCCGGGGGGGCGGTGACCGGTGTCGTATCCTGCACCGTGTCGGCGATTCGGGTCCAGTTCGTGCGCCCACTGCGCTGTGGGCCATTCAGCTCCCGGACCGTACCCGACGCGCCGCGACCAGAGGTGTCGAACACCACTTCGTAGATACCTTTGATGGAACCATCCCGGGTCACATAGTCGATTCGGAAGGAACCAGACGATGTGAAGTAACCTGGCCCGCTTGCATACCCGAGTCCGGTTTCTTCGGCGTGATACTGGCCAGTGGGCAGGCGACGTATGGCCCAACTTGCAGAAGGTTCATGCCGCCAAACACCGACAGGATTGATGGCGGGCGCGCTCGCGATCGGCTGCCCTGAAACAGGCTGCGACGTCGGAACCGGCGCCGGCGCAGGAGGCGTGGCGCTCGCTTGGCTCAACCCGGTTTCCAGCCGGCGAACGAACGCCTCCAGATCGGGGTCAGGCCAGATGGACAGGCTTTGGCGGTAGCCGGCGATGGCCTCGGCGATGCGTCCTTGCTGTTGCAGGGCTTGCGCCTGATTGCGCAGTTCCTGGGCACGCGCCTTGCGCGATTGCTGCTCCGCCCAGCCTTTCTCCAGCTGTGTGACAAAGGTCTGCAGTTCCGGGTCCGGCCACAGAACGAGACTTTGTTTGTAACCAGCGATAGCCTCCGGAATCCGTCCTTGCTGCTGCTGGGTCTGCGCCTGGTTACGCAACTCCTGCGCCTGCGCCTTGCGGGCCTGCTGGTCAGCCAGCCCCTTCTCCAGCTGGCGGACAAAGGCCTCCAGTTCAGGATCGGGCCAGATGCCCAGGCTCTGCTTATAGCCGGCAATGGCCTCCGGAATGCGCCCCTGCTGTTGCAGGGCCTGCGCCTGGTTGCGAAGTTGCTGCGCCTGAGCCTTGCGATTTTGCTGCTCGGCCTGCGCCCCTTTCAAACGGGCGACGTGAGCTTGAAGCCCCTCGTCCCGCTGGATGTCCAGGCTCGCGGCATAGTGCTCTATCGCTTGTCCCAGGTTGCGCTCATCCTCCGCCACTTTCCCACGCCGCCGCAGCTCGTCGGCCTTTGCCACCTGCTCGCGGTCATAGGCGATCTGCCCTCGAAGGTTCTGTGCCGTGTCATCCCGATGCTCCCATTCGTTCAACATGCGCTCCAGTACCGGAATGGCCGCACGCATGTCCTTGTTCTTCTGGAGCTCGGACGATGACCTCCACGTGGCATTCAGCGACTCGGCGTACGTCCACTGCAGTTCGTCCAAGCGATTTTTCAGGCGCAAGAAGTCCGGATCCTTGATGGCTGGCGGGAGGGGACGTGTCGGATCCTTGATCATCTGGTATTCCAACACCTCAAGGTGTCCTCGCGCCTGCTGGATTTGCCGCTTGCCCAGCATGGCATCAATCGGTGCCAGCTTCTTCTCCTTGGCATCTTTCCAGATCGGATCCCAAGCCTTGTATTGCTCCCGCTGCTGCTTGGAGTTGACCTCATTCTGGGCACCCCGGATGCCGACCTTGTCGATCGCCTTGTCCATGTTCTCGACCGCGCGAGGCAGATTGCCTTTTTCGGCCTGCTTGTAAGCATGATTGACCAAGTGGGGGCCGATCATGGCTTTCACCCAGTCGGCGTCGTCTGGGAGCAACAAAGGCTGGATGGCGGCAAACTGATCCGCCAAGCGTCGCACCAGTTCTTCATCGTTTTCCAGGTTTCCCTTGGCGATCTCCTGCTTGATCTGAGCCAGAACTGGCGCCACCGACTGCGCGTTCTCGTTCAACGCCTGTTGATGCCACTTGTTGAATATGTCTTGCGCCTGGTCGTAGCGCATCTTGGTCACCGAATTGAAGCAGGCGTACTCGACTTCCTTGTTGCCGACGGGCAACGGCGTCTTCCAGATGTTCAGCGGGCCATTGCACTGACAGGGTCCATGTCCGATGTCACTCTTGAATGATGGGTTGTAGAGTCCGCCCAGCATGCCCCCGCAGCCACGACACATGCAGTCAAGGAAGAACTTGGCGTCCGAGTCCTGCAAGCCAAGCTTTCGCATACGGGCCATCAAGTCTTCGAAGTCTTTTCGATCGTTGATCATCTGCCGCATGACCCGCGCAAGCTCGTTCTGCATGGCGGCGTAGCCCTCCATCTCTTTTTCCTGGGTGAAGTACTCCCAGACCACATCGGGCAACGTCAGCACACCGATGATCATGTCGCGACCCATATATACGCCCGTCTTCAGCAAGGTGAACGTCACATGCTTGGTCATTGACGGGTCTGCACCTGCATCGAATTCCTTGAGGTAACGCTCAATCTCTTCACGCTGGGCTTGTTCAAAAGCCGTGCCGATGCCGGTCCCCTCCCATGCCGCGTGGTAGTAACAATTGCGAATGAAGTCCCAAAGGGTATCCGTCGCCTTGACATCGGTGAGAGATATCTGCACACCCTGGTAGCCCAGAAAGGCTCCTCCGGCGATGGCCATAACTGGGATCTTGGTGACGACCTTTGTTGCCGTCTGCTTGTACGAAGCCCACTTGGCCGCTGATTCCACCTGTTTGACCGTTTGCTCCATCCGGATTGCGGCTTGGGCTGCCGCCTTGGGCGCCCCGGCGGCATGCAAGGCTCGAACCTCGGCATTGACAAGCGCACGAACCTGCGTCAACGCGGCCGGGTCTTTTTTCGCGATCTCCATCAACGTGTTCATGAGGTGCTCACTGGCGTTCTGCATCGCTTTGGGATGCAAGTCCCGAACAGCGCCGAGCTGACCCGCGCTGAACGAGTTGCGCCCGATGTTGGAGATGGTCTTGGCCACATCGTCCAACACACCTTTTTCGGCTCCGAGACCGTATTGATTTCGCAAGTGGTTGTTGAGAGCACTCATGCGTTCGTGATACTTGGCCGCCTGGTACTCGTACTGGGAAGCTTGGGCCTGCAACTTGGCGTACTCACCTGGATTGGACGTCCCGATCGAAGCGGCCTTTCTTCGCAGGTCGGAAGCCGCAGTCATCCTTGCCTCGGCCAAAGTCTTCATTTCGGCCTGGAATGCGCCGGCCTCGCCCAGTGTGATTTTGGCTGGCGAACCAAGCTTGGCCTGCGCTGAGGCGGCTCCAGGGGTGGTATAGGCGGCACCCCCGTTGGCGTTGATGTGCGCGGCGATCTTCTTGAACTCATCCGGCGTGGTGTGCGCCGGGTGCGGCAGGAAGTCGGTCTTGGTGTCGATGCGGCCCGAGGGAAGGCTCTCTCCGTCGAAGTGCGCGCGCACGTTGCTCTGGTACCGCCCTTCAACGGCCTTGATGTCATCAAGGGTCATCGGCTTGCCGTCAGCGCGAAAAACGTTCACATCGGTATCGGTCCCGGGGTTGAGCTTGGCTTTGCTGACTTCGGCCCTGTAGGGAGAGTTCTTGAATGTGTCGTCCAGAATCTTCTGGTGAATCTCCTGGAACCTCGACTGAGCGCCAGCGTAGTCAAAATCGCGCAGCTCGCCAGCCTGGGACATGAGCTGGAACTCGTGGTTGTTCACGTAGACCAGCATTTCATCGGCTCGGGTGGCCTTGCCCTGGGCCACGGCCATGGCGGCTTCCTTCAGGCCGGGGGTCCAAGCGCCCGACACCAAGGGTATGGCAAGCACCAACAGACACAGAACCCGGTTCATCTGGCGAATGAAAACTGCTGCCATGACTGGCTCCAATGGTTCACCGAAACAACAACACGGACTCCACCGCAATGAATCCCGGATTCAAGCGAAGTAACTTGCACAGGACAGATCGCTACGACTTAGCGGACGATAAAAACCTTGTGCTTCTCAAGCACCTTCCGGAACTCAGGACTGCGCCGCAGGTTACTGAGGTCCGGGTCGAGCCTCAAGGCGTCGTAGTCGGAAAAACCTCTGGCAAGGGCGGCATCGATTTCATCCAGCGCCAGATCGATGTTGCCCCGCAATGAGTGAAGGCTTGCGTAGTTGTAGCGGATCGATGGGCTGTCAGGTTTCAGTTCCTTCGCCTTACGAAGGTCATCGTCGGCCTTGTTGAACTTTCGCTGCAGCATGTAGGCCGCCGCGCGGTTGGAATAGGCCTCGGCGTACCCGGGATCCTTTTGGATCGCCAGTGAAAACTCTTTCACGGCGTTTTCGATTGCTTCGTCACGGATGTATTGCTCGCGCGCGTTCTTGGCATTGCTGATGTAACTGAACCCTTGCTTGACATGGGATTGCACCTCAAGGCTGGGCTCGCCTTTTGCTGCTGGTGGCGCAGGCGCTGGCGCTGGGGCCGCTGCAGGTGCAGGAGCCTGCGCAGTGGGCGGCGTTGGCGCTGCCACCGGGGCTGGAGCGGCAGGAGCGGGCGTCGATCCGGGCTGCATCCGGTCACAACCGCCAACGATCCAAGCCATCGCGAGCATGGCCACCAGCGATGACAAATTTGAATATGAACGACGCATAAGAACTTCCTTTCTTTGTTGACTGCCCTATCGTCTGCCAAGGGTCAGAGGAATGTCCCAATCGGGCACGGTCGCAGTCGCCTGCGGATGCTGGTCGATGTCCGTCCCTTTTTCCTGCTTGACATGGCTCGCGACTCTGGGCTTCGCATAGTTGAATGCCTGCTGCAGGGATCCGTTGTAGCGGTTCAGTCCATCGACCAGGTAATAAGAAAAAATGCTGCTACGCAAACGGTCGGACTCCCAAGACTGCTCGCCGGAATCACTGGCCCCAATCAGAACCCGCCCCCACGGCTCCACCGGGTCGCCGCCGGTTGACTTCGCGGAACTCCGACGTGGCGCATCCGACTCGAGCACCAGATCTTTTGCGCCGAGCACCCGGCGACCATATTCCCGGCTGATGCCATACCCTTCGTCATCACCCGCCCCCAGCGACTTTCCACCGGGCGGAAGAAATCCGGGTACGGCCCTGTACGCGCCATTGCTGTAGCACGTATCCAGCACCAGAACCAAGCGCCTGGCACGGACGCCGTCGACAAACTGGCGCAGCATTTCTTCGTTGATGGAGGTGTGCCAGATGCGCTCGCGCGGTTTCACTTCGGTATCAAAGGTCACGATATTGACCGCCCCACGCTTATCGGGTGGGCTTCCGTGACTGCTCATGTAGACAACCACCAAGTCGTCGTCTTCTGCAACACGCTGAAGGTTGGCAAGTGCGGCCCCCACATTGGCTCGAGTCGCGTTCCCATCGGTGAGATACACGACATTGGCGGGCTGGAACTGCCCGCGCCGGGGGTCGGTGAGGAACTGGTAGAAGTTCATGGCATCCCGCGCGGCGAATTCCAGCGGCTGAATGCCGTGCATGAACTGGCCAACACCCACCACCAACGCGTACCGATTTCGAATCGGTCCAGGAGGCAGATCACCTCGAACCGGTGGCGCCAGGACGCTGGATCGAGCAAACAAGCCACCCAGCCTACGCTCCCAAGCCTTGACCCGGATGCCCTCGGGCGTCACCGGCGACACCCATCGGGCGCCTACGACCACCTGGGCCAATGAAAACGCGCGATCAACCTCTTGTTCGTCCGCATACTCCCCTTTCAGGACGACCCGGCCATAGGGATCGCTTTCGACTCGTCCCGCTGAAATCCCGTTTCGAACAAACGAGTTATTGATGGCAGCCAGGTGCTGTGCCGTAACCAGCCCTTGCACCTCCTGTCCCAACGCCGAGAGCCATGGCAGCATGGCCAGAACGCACACCCGAAATGCGAAGCGAACCCATGACCTGCACCATGCAACGGCTGTCGGGAATCCTTGCATATTTCCCCCTCGTCACCTCTACAACAGTCAGGACTTGCGGATCACGATCTCCTGTGAAGCCTTGTCCTCCCGCCCGAGCGCGGCGACCTTGAATGTCACGCGATACCGGCCCTCGGCAACCTCTGCAGGCATACCCGTGCGTCCGTCCGCACGACGTGTTCCCTGCGCAACGGTCAGCGTGGAATCTTCAGAACCAAGTTCCTTCCAACTCTTTTCCTGCGGGTCATAGAAATGAACAGTCCGGGTTTCCACGACCTTGACATCACGCTGCCCGTCGGGCGATATCACGTAGTAGGAGCCCGCCAGGTTGAGCGTGCCCCCCGGGGCCAACTGCTCGGGGGTAACCGTGAAGCGCTCAATTCGTACCAGGTTGCCTTGGCGTGGGTCGTAACCAATGTTCGTTGCCGTCTGTCTCGCATCGGCGACCGGAAAACTGTTGAGGTCGGAAAAATGCTTCAGGCACTTGCCCCAGGCAATGCTGTAGGCAAGCGCACCGCCGGCAGCGCCGCCGATGAGCGCACCCTGCCATCGGTCTTTTCCGCCTGAAATCAACATGCCCACCAAGGCACCGCCCACAGCGCCAACCGCCGTGTATTGGGCAATACAACTCTTCTGAGCTTCAGCACGTTGATCGTTGGTCAGCGCTGTACCCTCCTTGGGCAGCGGCGCACAGGCCAGCAATGCTGCCGGAATCAAGAAAGCGGCGATCTTCCGCTGGATTCGGGTCTTCATGATGTTCTCTTGGTTCTTTGATGGGATCAGCGGTGCCGGAGGTTGATTTCAAGCGTCAAAATGCCTCCCCCTCCGATGGCGCCAACTGGGATCACGCCATAGTTCAAGCCTTCGGGGGTGGTTTCCACGACTAGATCCTTGACCCCACCGGGGACGGTGCGATAACCCTGCCGCGCAGAGACAACGGCATAGGAGCTTTCGAACTGATCCTCAACCATCAAATCTTTTGCGCCCCTCGCCTTCATGCTTTTGGCACCAGCCAGCGACGCAACCATCGCGGAGTCGGTCGTCGCATTCATAGGAGGTGGCTGCAAATTTGCGAGGTTCTCCGCTCCCCCGCCTGAAGGTTGTACCGGCGAAACCGGCTGGGAATAGACCGGCGGTTGCACTGAGCCGGAATAGGCTGGGCCTGATCCGGAATACGCTGGACCCGGCCCTGAATAGGCTGGAGCCGCCGAAGGAGCGGCGGGCGTCGGCGCAACCACCGGTTGAGTCCCCGCACCCGGCCCGCCGAAGGGAACCGGCTCGTTCGAAAGCATGAGAAGAATGCGCTCGGTGCCGGGCAGGCCGTCGAACTTGAGCGTTCCACTGGCCGGAATCTGAGTCAATCGCCTGGCATCCACGTATTCGCCAAAAAGGACATTCATCCTCCCTGAAGTGCCGATGTTGGCTACGGTGAGGTATCCCGGGCGATTGGTACTCGCGACGATCCGGATCCGATCACCAGAATTGAATACCCGGCTCTTGGGGACAGCCTTCATCTGCCCATCAGGGCCTATTGCCAGAATTTGGTAGGAAATGCCAACGTACCGCTCAGCGCGCTCGGCTCGCGCCATCGGCTCCGTAGCCACCACGGGCGCCCGGGGTGCTTCTGCAGACATGCCGATCGTTCCACCACTGCCGCTGTCGAAGATCGCTTTCGCGCCTTTGGGAGGTTCCGCAGCAGAAGCGGAAAAGACCAGCGCACCCAAGGCAATGACCAAGGCTGAACGTTGATACCTGGACTTGCTCATTTTCGAACCTCCTGTTTCATTCCCACATGGGAGTTACATGATTCAGGAATATTCTGGAAGCCTGCGCAGCCTCACACTTTGACAAGCATCAATCAAACGCCGCTGTTCGTTTGATGCACGCCATGAAAGGCGTGGCAGGAAACTCGTCGCCTGAATCCCGGCGAAAAGAACTCAGCGAGCCGCTTCAGAGATCACGACTGCCGCGTCACGCACGTTTGACACAAAGCCAGCGCCAGCCGATGCAGCGCCTGCCAGCCGCTGGCCGGCCAGTCGGGCCGTTTCAGGCCCTTGACGATGCCGTCCACCACATGGGCATCGTGCAGCCATTGCGAAATCCGGGCATCCGACAGGCGCGGCAACACACGTTCGAACAGGCGTTCGCGTGGCCCCCAGATCCGTGCCTCGCGCAATGCCATCGGCAAAGGGCGCCCGGCATTGATCGCGTCTTTCACGCGCTTGAGCGCCCGGATGTCCTCCGCCAGGCTGTGATGCACCAGCACTTCGGCTTCGCCCTCGGCCTGCAGGCCGTCCAGCATGCGCTGCACGCGCGCGACCTGCCCACCCAGCACCGCTTCCGACAGTTTGAACACGTCGTAGCGCGCCACGTTCAAGACCGCGGCCTCGACCTGGTCAAACCCGAGTTCGCCTTCCGGATAAAGCAGCGCAAGCTTTTGCACCTCCTGGTGCGCAGCCAGCAGGTTGCCTTCCACGCGATCGGCGAAGAACTGCAACGTGCGCTGACCTTCCTCGCCCGGTGCGACCCGCTGCCCCTGTCGCTGCAGCCGCTGCGCGATCCATTGCGGCAGCGCGGCGCGCTCCACCGGATCGATCTGAATGCTCACGCCGGCGTTCTCCAGCGCGCCGAACCACGGCGTGTTGCGCGTGGCCTTGTCGAGCCGGGGCAGCATGAACAGCAGCAGGGTGGCTTCGTTGCCGACCGCACTGTCCGCCAGTTGCTGGATGGCCGTGGCGCCATCCTTTCCGGGTTTGCCGGACGGCATGCGGACTTCAACCAGTTGCCGCTCGGCGAACAGGCTCATCGAAGCTCCGCCGGCCAGTACCTCGCTCCAGTCGAAATGGGCGCCGGCCACGGTGTGCACCGTGCGCTCGCCATAGCCCTGGGCCCGGGCCGCGGCACGCAGGGCGTCGGCCGCCTCCTGCACGAGCAGCGCCTCGTCGCCGTGCAAGACATACAGCGACCGCAAGCCCTTGCCGAGGTGGCTGGCCAGTTGGGCAGCGGGCAGTTGCATGGTTTCAGCGATGTGACGGCAAGGGGGGGCAGCCAGAAAACCGGACGCTCGTTCTCACAGCTCGCGCACCGCCGCGAGCCGGATCATGATCAACTGCACCAGCTCGGTCTGCATGCTGCGCAGCAGCAATGACTCTTCCGACATTTTGGCCAAGGCAAGCGTTTCGTTGAAGCTGACGTCACGCTGCTGCATCAGTTCGGTATCGGGAATCAACAGGCGACCGGTCGGCGTGTGCAGGTTGAACTTGACCGACATGCGCAACGTGAATTCCTGCACCTGGCCGGTCGAGTTCTGGGCCACGACCGCCCGCTCCTGCGGATTGGACAGCAGTTCCAGCACCACATCCGCGCGGGCCATATCTCCTGGGGCGGTCAGCACGGTCACCTTGCCGGCGGACTCGATCGCGCGGCGCAACTCCGCGGCCAGTGGCAACGCGGACCCGGCGTTGATGTACAGGGTGCTGAAGGCAAAGTTTGGGGCCTGGCGGAGCTTGAATCCGCAGCCTCCCAGCACCAGGCCCGCGCCAGCCGCCAACAGGCCGCGCCGCTGTCGTCCGGCGCCGTCCGGCGCGCCTTGAGGTCGCTCCCCCACACCCGTGAGCAGCCGCCGCATCTCAGACCACCACGTTCACCAATCGCCCGGGCACCAGGATCACCCGTTTGATCGCGCCGCTCGTGCCCTGGCTCAAGAATGCCGGGCTGGAAAGGGCGATGGCCTCGATCTCTTCCTTGGATGCTTTCGCGGGAACGTGAATGGAGCCACGCAGCTTGCCATTGATCTGGAGCATCAACTCGATCTCGTCCTGCAACAGAGCCGCCTCGTCGGCTTGCGGCCATGGCGCATCGAGCAGTTCGCCATGCAAGGCGTCGTAGCCAAGTGCCTGCCACAGGGCGTGGGCGATGTGCGGCGTCGCCGGATACAGGCCTCGCAAAAGGATGCCGAAGCATTCGGCGGCCGCGACCGCGTCGCCTTCGGAGCCGTCGGCCTTGAAATCTTCGAGCGCGTTGATCATCTTCATCGCGCCCGACACGACCGTGTTGTACTGCATGCGCTGGTAGTCGTAATCCACCTGTTTCAGCACGGTGTGGATGTCCAGGCGCAATGCTTTGGCATTTTTCCCGAATTCGATGGGTTTCTTGCCAGATCCCAGCACCGATTGGCCATAAGCAGCTACACTATTTGTAGCATTCAATTTGGTACCGAAATTCCACACCCGGCGCAGGAAGCGGTAGCTGCCTTCCACCGCCGCGTCATTCCATTCCAGCGTGGCCTCGGGCGGTGCGGTGAACATGGTGTACAGGCGCGCGGTGTCGGCGCCATATTTCTCGATCAGGTCCTGCGGGTCGACACCGTTGTTCTTGGACTTGGACATGGTGCCCACGCCCTCGTAGTCGATGGGCGTGCCGGCAGGCAGATCACCCTTGGCTTGCTTCAGCTTCGCGCCGACAACCTTGCCGCCGGCGTCCAGAACATCCTCGACCTCCTGGGGCCAGAAGTATTCGATGCCGCCCTTGTCGCCCTTGCGCGAGTAGATGTGGTTCAGCACCATGCCCTGCGTCAGCAGCTTGGTGAACGGCTCGTCCACCTTCACCAGGCCCAGGTCGCGCATGACCTTGGTCCAGAAGCGCGCGTACAGCAGATGCAGGATGGCATGCTCGATGCCGCCGATGTACTGGTCCATCGGCATCCAGTAGTCGGCGCCGCCGGCCACCATGGCTTGGTCGTTCGTCGGGTCACAGTAGCGCATGAAGTACCACGACGAATCGACGAAGGTGTCCATGGTGTCGGTCTCGCGCCGGGACGGCTTGCCGCACACCGGACAGGTCACACCGGCGTGGAAGCCTTCGTGCTTGTGCAGCGGGTTGCCGGAGCCGTCGGGGATGCAATCCTGCGGCAGAACGACGGGCAGGTCCTTCTCGGGCACCGGCACCGCGCCGTGTTCCGCGCAGTGGATGATCGGGATCGGTGTGCCCCAGTAGCGCTGGCGGCTGATGCCCCAGTCGCGCAGGCGCCAGGTGGTCTTGCGCTCACCCAGTCCCTCTCGGGCCAGCGCGTGGGCGACCGCATGCACCGCCTCCTGGTACGACAGGCCACTGAACACATCGGAATTGATCGTGACGCCGCGCTGCTTGTCCGCGTACCAGTCGTTCCACTGGTGGTAGTCGTAGTGCAGACCATCGACATGCACCACCTGCACGATGCGCAGGCCGTACTTGAGGGCAAAGGCGAAGTCGCGTTCGTCGTGCGCCGGCACGCCCATCACCGCGCCGTCGCCATAGCTCATCAACACGTAGTTGCCCACCCACAGGTCGACCGGCTTGCCGGTCAGCGGATGGATCACCTGCAGACCGGTGGCCATGCCCTTCTTTTCCTGCGTAGCGAGTTCGGCCTCGGTGGTGCCGCCGCTGCGGCATTCGTCGATAAAGGCAGCCAACGCGCGGTTGGTCCGGGCCGCGTGGGTGGCCAGCGGATGCTCGGGTGCCACCGCGCAGAAGGTCACGCCCATGATGGTGTCGGCGCGCGTGGTGAAGACGTACATGCGCCCGTCACCGATCAGCTGGTCGTCGCTGCCCCGGATGTCGTGGGTGAATGCGAAGCGCACGCCCTCGGACTTGCCGATCCAGTTCTCCTGCATCAGGCGCACCCTGTCGGGCCAGCCGTTCAGCGTGGCCCGCGGGTTGTCCATCTGCACATGGTCCAGCAGCTCCTGGGCGTAGTCGGTGATCTTGAGGTAGTAGCCGGGGATTTCGCGCTTTTCCACCACCGCGCCGGTGCGCCAGCCCTTGCCGTCGATGACCTGTTCGTTGGCCAGCACCGTCTGGTCCACCGGATCCCAGTTGACGACCTGGGTCTTGCGGTACGCGATGCCTTTTTCCAGCATCTTCAGGAACAGCCACTGGTTCCACTTGTAGTAGCTGGGGTCGCAGGTGGCCACTTCGCGGCTCCAGTCGATGGCCAGGCCCATCGCCTGCATCTGCTGCTTCATGTAGGCGATGTTCTCGTAGGTCCACTTCGCAGGCGGCACGCCGTTTTTCAGCGCGGCGTTCTCGGCCGGCAGGCCGAAGGCGTCCCAGCCCATGGGCATCAGCACGTTGTGGCCGTTCATGCGCAGGTAGCGCGTGAGCATGTCGTTGATGGTGTAGTTGCGCACATGGCCCATGTGCAGCTTGCCGCTGGGATAAGGCAGCATGGAGCAGGCGTAGAACTTCTTCTTGCCCGCATCCTCGGTCACGCGGTAGGCATCGCGCGCAGTCCAGTGGGCTTGTGCGGCGCGCTCCACCTCGGTGTGGTTGTACTTGTCTTGCATGGGAACAGTCATGAGCGCCGCCTGCAGGCGGCAGTTGGAGGCTACTGCCGGGGATTTTAGGCGTTCGGAGCGAGGGTCTGCGCCATCAACGCTGGCGCGCGACCGGTGCCGCCCTGGGCGGTTCGGTCACGAAGCCGATCCGGGTCAGGCCGGCTTTCTGGGCGATGCCGATCACTTCGACCACACGCCCGTAGGGCACGCCGTCGTCGGCCCGGAGCTGGACCTCGGTGTCGGCGCGCTGGCCTGCCACTTCGGCCAGGCGGGCCGCCAGCTCGGCTGGGGCCACCGGCTGGTCGCTCAGGTAGACCTGGCCGCCCTTGTCCACCACCACCGCGACAAACGCCGGCGTGTCAGCGGGTTTGGCACTGTCGGAACGGGGCAGGTCCAGGCGGATCGAGCTGGCCATCAGCGGCGCGGTGATGATGAAGATCACCACCAGCACCAGCATCACGTCCACCAGCGGCGTGACGTTGATGTCGCTGAAGGGCTGCGGCCCTTCGCGCCGCTCAAGGCGTCCGAACGCCATGATGCCCTCCTCGACAGCCGCACCAGAGCCGCCGCGACAGGTGCCCGGAATTCGGGCTTCGTGCGCCGCCGGAGGCGCCCACGACCTTCACTGGGTAACCTCCATGCTGCGCATGGCGGTGCGAGCGTGCTTGGGGCGGCCCGGCGCTGCGCTCATGACCCAGCCCCGGCGTGATGGACGAGCAGCTCGCGCAGGTCGCGCGCGAAGCCTTCCAGGTCGGCCTCGATCCGGGCGATCTGGCGCCCGAAGATGTTGTAGGCGAGCACGGCCGGGATTGCCACCGCCAGCCCCGCGGCGGTCATGATCAGCGCTTCGCCCACCGGGCCGGCCACTTTGTCGATCGTGATCTGACCCGTGCTGGCGATCGCGGTGAGCGCGTGGTAGATGCCCCAGACGGTGCCCAGCAGGCCGACGAAAGGCGCCGTGGACCCCACGGTGGCCAGCAGCACCTGGCCGTATTGCAGCTTGTTGATGGCGTCATGGAGCGCGTCGCGCAGCACCCGGGTCAGCTGCTGCGCACGATCGCCCGCCGCGGCCAGCGTCCCGGCGCCCTCGGTCTGTGTCGCCCGGATCAGGGGCAGGACCAGCGCCTCGCGGTCGAAAGCGACGAGCCGGTTCTGCGCATCCTCCAACGAACCCGCCTGCCAGAAGGCGGCCAGGCTGCGCCCGACACCGCGCCGTGCCCGCGGCAGCAGCCAGACTTTCCAGAGAATCACCACCCAGCTGGCCACCGACATGCCGACCAGCAGCAGCGCAACGAGCCGGCTGACCGCATCACCCTGCGCGATCAACTCGAAGAAGCTCACGGGGCAACCTCCATGCTTCGCATTGCGGCGCGAGCTTGCTTGGAGCGGCCCGGCGCGGCGCTCACGCCAGGCCCAGCACGTCGTCCATGCCGTACAGGCCCGGCGCGCGGTTCGCCAGGAAGCGCACGGCCCGCAGGCTGCCCTGCGCATAGGTGACGCGGCTGGACGATTTGTGGGTGATCTCGATGCGCTCGCCGGTGCCGGCAAACAGCACGGTGTGATCGCCGACGATGTCGCCGCCGCGAATGGTGGCAAAGCCGATCGACGACGGATCGCGCTCGCCGGTGACGCCTTCGCGCGCGTAGACGGCGCAATCCTTCAGGTCGCGCCCGAGCGCTTGGGCGATGACTTCGCCCATCTTGAGCGCGGTGCCTGACGGTGCATCCACCTTGTGGCGGTGGTGCGCTTCGATGATTTCGATATCGTAGCCGGTGGCCAGGGCCTTGGCCGCCATCTCCAGCAGCTTGAGCGTGACATTGACGCCCACACTCATGTTGGGCGCCATCACGATCGCGATGTCCTGGGCCGCCGCGGCGATTTCGGCCTTCTGCGCCTCGGTGAAGCCGGTGGTGCCGATCACCGCATGCACGCCGTGGGTTCGACAGGCCTTGAGATGCTCCAGCGTGCCTTCGGGCCGCGTGAAATCGATCAGCACCCGGGCGGCGGACAGGCCTGCGGCCAGATCGGCGGTGATGACCGGGCCGGACGCATGACCGAGAAAACCGGTCGCGAACTGACCAATGGCCGGGCTGCTGGCGATGTCCAGCGCGCCGGCGAGTTGGCAATCGTCAGCCGCAATCACGGCTTCGATGAGCATGTGGCCCATGCGACCGGAGGCACCGGCCACAGCCACCTGATGAAGGGCGTTCGGGTTCATGTCGACCGCGGCAGGCGTGGCAGGCGAATCATTCCAGCGGCGGATAGACACCGGGGGTGATGCCACCGGGCGGCGCCGCAAGGGCGGCCTCCGGGACCGGGTATTTGCCCAGTTCATCCTCGGAGGCCTGCAACACTGGCACCTTGACGGTTTTCTTGACCGCGTCGAAACGGGCCACGAACTCAGCCTCGGTCGGCATGGTGTCGCCGACCACCCGCTCCAGGGTGTCGCCACGGAAGTACACCGTCAGGCGGTAACGCTGCAGTTCCACGCCGCGGCGCTCCAGCGTGAAGACGTAGTCCCAGCGGTCTTCATGGAACACACTGGCCACCAACGGGGTGCCCAGCACGTCGCGAACCTGCTGGCGCGTCATGCCCGGCTTGATGAACTCCACCTGCTCACGCGAGACGAAGTTGCCTTGCACCACGTCGTTCTTGTAGGGATCGATCAGCTTGCGCGCGCTGTCCAGGGAACCACAACCGCCGAGCAAGGCGGTGGCCAGCAGGGTTGCTGGAGCCAGGGCGAAAACGCGGCGGGCACCGTGACGGGTCAGGGCGTACATGGATATGAAGCTGACGATATGATCGCCCCATTGTAGCGGCTGGGTTCCCACCCGACAGCCATCCGCGCGACGGAGAAAACACCCTATGGCCAACATTGAAGATCTCAAGAGCACCGGGCTCAAGGCCACCCTGCCGCGCCTGAAGATCCTGGAGATCTTCCAGCAGGGCGGGCAACGCCACATGACAGCAGAAGACGTGTTCCGCATCCTGCTGGATGTGCGTTCCGACATCGGCCTGGCCACGGTCTACCGGGTACTGACCCAGTTCGAGCAGGCCGGCATCCTCAGTCGCAGCCATTTCGAATCTGGCAAGGCGGTCTACGAACTCAACGAGGGACAGCACCACGACCACCTGGTCTGCCTGGACTGCGGCCGGGTGGAAGAGTTTTATGACGCCGAGATCGAAAAACGCCAGAATGATGTCGCGACGGCCAAGGGCTTCGTCATTGCCGACCATGCGCTGAGCCTGTACGCCCATTGCTCCCGAGCCGGCTGTTCCCACCGTGTCAAATAGCGCCGAAGGACCTGCCAGACCCGAAGCTTGAGGCAATCAACAAGCGTTCCCGGCGCCGACCGGCCACCGCATGCTATCAATATGATAGCTAAGTCAGTGGCCTTGACCCTTTTCCATGGCGCGTCGGTGCCGCTCGACAAACTCCTGGTAGGTGTCGATGCCGCGCAACTGCAGAATCGCGCTGCGCACCGCAGCCTCGACCAGCACGGCAATGTTGCGACCGGCCACCACCTGGATCACCACCTTGCGCACCGGCACACCCAGCACATCCTGGGTCAGCGGCTCGTAGGGCAGGCGCTCGTATTCGCGCTCCATGGTTTCGCGCCGAACCAGGTGCACGATGAGTTTCAGCCGCATCTTGCGCCGCACCGCCGTCTCGCCGAAGATTGCGCGGATGTCGAGCAGGCCGATGCCGCGCACCTCCAGCAGGTTCTGCAGCAGTTCCGGACAGCGCCCCTCGATCGTGGTCTGGTTGATGCGGTACAGATCGACCGCGTCATCCGCCACCAAGCCGTTGCCGCGTGAAATCAGCTCCAGGCCGAGTTCGCTTTTGCCCAGCCCCGATTCGCCCGTGATCATCACGCCGAGCCCGAGGATGTCCATGAACACGCCGTGCATGCTGATGCGGTCGGCAAAGTGCTTCGACAGGTACGCACGCAGCACATCGATGACGAACGCCGACGACTCCCGGGTCGCGAACATGGGCAACTGGGCGCGTTCGCACATCGACAGCAGCGCCGGTGGCGCCGTCTGCCCGTCGGCCAGCACCAGCACCGGGGGTTCCAGCGTGACGATGCGTGCGATGCGGCGGGCGCAGTCTTCGGCGGTGGCGTTGCTCAGGTAGGCGATCTCGCGCTCGCCCAGAATCTGGAGCCGGTACGGATGGATGTAATTCAGGTACCCCACCAGATCGGCCCCGGAGCGGGCCTGGCGGACGGCGACCTCGTCGAAGCGTCGTTCCGAGGCCCCCAAGCCAGCCACCCATTCCCAGTGCAAGGTGCCCCGGTGTTCCTCGAACAAGACGTCCGCGCTGACGACAGTGGGTTTCAAGGCGTCAGGCCGGCTGGGCGGATTGCCAGCCGGCAATCATGTCGTGAAGCTGGGCCGCGTCGCCACAGGCCTTGATGCGCTCGCGCAAGGCACCGTCACTGAGCAGTTCGGCGATCTCCGACAGGATTTCCAGGTGTTTCTGGGTCGCGGCCTCAGGCACCAGCAGAAAGATCAACAAGGCCACCGGTTGCTCGTCGGGCGCGTCAAACCCGATCGGGCGCGCCAACTGGAACACGGCGGCCATCGGCGCCTTGAGACCCTTGATCCGGCCATGTGGAATGGCCACGCCATGCCCGAGCCCGGTCGAGCCCAGCCGCTCGCGTGCGAACAGGCTGTCGGTCACCATGGCCCGACCCAGGCCATGCAAGTTCTCGAACAGCAGGCCCACCTCTTCAAAAGCGCGCTTTTTGCTGGTGGCATCAACGCCCACCAGGACCTGTGGCGCGGGAAGAATGGAGGCGAGTCGATTCATGGTTCGAAGAAGCCGCATTATGCATCCGCCGTGGCGCCTGTCCAAGGTCCGCCGGTCGGACCGTTTCGGCACAAAAATGGTGCATTCAGACATGAAAAAGGCCGCCTGAAACCAAGCGGCCCCGAGCCGAAATACCCGGACTTACATCAGTCGTTTGCCCGTTTCGTGCTTGTGGTCCTGCATCCTGTCTTTGTGACGCACAACCTGACGATCGAGCTTGTCGACCAGTTCATCCACCGCGGCATACAGATCCTCGTGTGAGCTCTCGGCAAACAGGTCGCTGCCTTTGACATGAATGTTGCATTCGGCTCGTTGCCGTTTTTCCTTCTCCTTTTGCTTTTCCACGGTAAGCAGCACTTTGACATCGACTACCTGGTCGAAATGCCGGGTGATCCGATCAAGCTTGGTGGTCACATAGGTGCGCAGGGCGGGGGTGACTTCAAGATGGTGACCGCTGATCGTCAAGTTCATGAGGAGCCTCCTGTTGCTCTCTGGGTTGAAAAGACCGCCGTTTCTTCAAGCGGCCAAGGGAACTGACTGCTTCCCCTTGAACCACTATGCCCCTGTTGCCGCCGAATTGCAATCCCGTTGCCGACCGCTGACGATGGCAGCCCCGCCGCCGCGACGGGATTTGCGCAAACACTTGAGCGACATCATGTTTTTCGCACGACCGCGTCGGACCCTTTCCCATGGACGGCGCAGGGTCATAGGCCAGCCCCAGGACGCATGACGGGTTTGTGGGCGCCTACACCCACCATCCGGATCGACATGCGCGGTCCGCTGCCCGAAAAAAGCTGCTCGTGCAAGGCCCCTCGCCGTGCTGCAGTGCGATAATTACCGTTTCTGTCCGGAGACCCTCATGGAACCCTACCCGAGTCGGTAGCTTCCAACTCCCTGCTGGCATGGGGTTGGAAGCGAACGCCCAACCCGTCAGACCCTGCCAACCCCAAGGGAGTGAGCCATGCTCAACATCTTCACGCTTGCCAACGGGCGCCTCTTCCAGGAAGAGATCGAGTCGCTCGAAGAGCTGTCACGCTTTCAGCCGATCTGGGTGGACCTTGAATCGCCGACGATCGAGGAAAAGCGCTGGATCAAGCAGTACTACGGCCTGTCCATTCCTGACGATGCGATGTCGGAGGACATCGAGGAATCCGCCCGTTTCTATGAAGAGGACAACGGGGAACTGCACATCCGCAGTGACTTCCTGATTGCCGACGACGAAGCGCCACGGCAGGTTCGGGTCGCGTTCATCCTGAACCAGCACAACGCCGAACTGAAAAGCCGCGGGGTGCTGTTTTCGATTCACGACGAAGACGTGCCGGTCTTTCGACTGCTGCGCATGCGCGCGCGCCGCGCACCCGGCCTGATCGAAGACGCCAAGGAGGTGCTGCTCAAGCTGTTCGACGCCGATGCCGAGTACTCGGCCGACACGCTCGAAGGCATCTACGACGAACTGGAAAAGGCCGGCACGCTGGTGCTGTCGGGCGACGTGACCGACGCGATGGCCGGCGAAGTCCTCGGCGGCATTGCCCGCCAGGAAGACCTGAACGGACGCATCCGGCGCAACATGATGGACACACGCCGCGCCGTGAGTTTCATGATGCGCAGCAAAATGCTCAATGCCGAGCAGTTCGAAGACGCGCGCCAGTTGCTGCGCGACATCGACTCGTTGGACTCGCACACCGCCTTCCTGTTCGACAAGATCAACTTCCTGATGGATGCCACCGTGGGTTTCATCAACATCAACCAGAACAAGATCATCAAGATCTTTTCGGTCGCCAGCGTGGCGCTGCTTCCGCCCACGCTGATCGCCAGCATCTATGGCATGAACTTCCAGTTCATGCCGGAGCTGCACGAGACCTGGGGTTACCCCTTCGCGCTGGCGCTGATGGTCGCCAGCGCGCTGGTGCCCATGTGGTATTTCAGGCGCCGGGGGTGGCTGAAATGAGCGCCGCGCACAAGCCGGCCATCGGCATCCTGGGAGGCAGTGGCATCTACGACATCGACGGACTGCAGGACAAGCGCTGGGCCCGCATCGAGTCGCCATTCGGCGCGCCGTCGGACGAACTGCTGTTCGGCACGCTGGGCGACCAGCCGATGGTGTTTCTGCCCCGTCACGGTCGCGGCCACCGGATACCGCCGACCGAGATCAATTTCCGCGCCAACATCGACGCCCTCAAGCGCGCCGGCGTTGCCGACCTGATCTCGGTCAGCGCGGTGGGCTCGCTGCGCGAAGAACTGGCACCGGGCACCTTTGTGATCGTCGATCAATTCATCGACCGAACCTTCTCCCGCGAAAAGAGCTTCTTCAGCGCCGGCATGGTCGCCCACGTCTCGATGGCGCACCCGGTGTGTCCTCGATTGGGCGATCACCTGGAGACGGCGGCTCGCGCTTTGGGGATTCCGGTCGTGCGCGGCGGCACCTACCTCGTGATGGAGGGGCCGCAGTTTTCGACCCTTGCCGAGTCGGAGCTCTACCGGAGTTGGAAATGCGACGTGATCGGCATGACCAACATGCCGGAAGCCAAGCTCGCGCGCGAAGCGGAGATCTGTTACGCGAGTGTCGCCATGGTCACCGACTACGACTGCTGGCACCCGGATCATGGCGCGGTCACCGTGGACCAGATCATCCAGGTGCTGCTGGCCAATGCCGACAAGGCGCGCGCCTTGGTCCGGCAGGTCACGCCCGCCTTGGCGCACGACGCCGAATCTGCGCAATGCGGCTGCCGGCATGCGCTGGACCACGCACTGATCACCGCCGAGTCCGCCCGCGATCCCGCCGTCCTGACCCGCCTCGCGGCCGTGGCCGGGCGCGTGCTGAATCGCTGAATGGGCAGGCGGTCATGTTCGAAGAAACCGTCGAGGAGCCCCTGCGCAGGAAACTGGTGGCGGTTTCCCGCCAGTTGGTCGCCCTGGGCCTGAACCGCGGCACGGCCGGCAATGCAGGCGTCCGGCTGGGCGAGCGGCTCCTGGTCACCCCCTCGGGCGTGCCGGCGGACGAGCTGTCACCCGAAGACATGGTGATACTCGACGGCCAAGGCCGGGTGCTCGGCGCAGGACGGCCATCGAGCGAATGGCGCTTGCACCGTGACGTGCTGGCCGCCCGTCCCGAGGTGCATGCGGTGATTCACACGCATTCACCGTTCGCGACCAGCCTGGCTTGCCTGGGCCAGGATGTGCCCCCGTTCCACTACATGATCGCGGTGACCGGCGGCAACACCCTGCGCTGCGCCCCTTACGCCTTGTTCGGCACCCAGGCGCTGTCCGATCAGGCAGTACAGGCCCTTCGCGGACGCAAGGCCTGTCTGCTGGCCAATCACGGCATGGTTGCGCTGGGCCGGGATCTCGATGAAGCGCTGGCGCTCGCCGTCGAGGTCGAGTCGCTGAGCGAGATGTACTGGCGCGCCTGCCAGCTCGGCGCGCCACAGATTCTGAGCGACGCACAGATGGAGGAGGTCATCGACCGGTTCCGGCACTACGGTCGAAACCGCGCGGACGAGGACCAGCCCCGATGACGCCAAGGTCCGAACGTCAGGTCGAAACCCTGCGCTGGCGAGACGGTCGGCTCGAGATGGTGGACCAGCGTCTGCTGCCCGCCCGCATCGAGTTCGTCGCCTGCGATTCGGCGGCGGCGGTGGCGCAGGCCATCCGGGACATGGTGGTGCGCGGCGCCCCGGCCATCGGCTGCGCGGCAGCCTACGGGGTGGCACTGGAGGCGCAACGCCTGGCCGGGACGAACAACCCGTCGCACCGCGGCGCCATGCACCAGGCCTTCGACGCACTGGCGACGAGCCGTCCGACCGCGGTCAATCTGTTCTGGGCCCTGGAGCGGATGCGAAAACGGATGGACCGGTCAGGCACGTCCGACCCCGCGGCCCTGGCCGACATCCTGTTGCTGGAGGCTCATGACATCCTCGCCGAGGACGTGCGCATCAACCGGGCCATGGGCGCACACGGCGCCGCCCTGCTGGACGATGGCGCGCGCGTGCTCACGCATTGCAACGCGGGCGCGCTGGCCACGGGTGGCCATGGCACGGCGCTCGGCATCATCCGCTCCGCTGTTGAAGCCGGCAAGCGCATCCAGGTGATCGCCGATGAAACCCGCCCGTTCCTGCAGGGCGCGCGGCTGACGGCCTGGGAAATGGTTCAGGAAAACATCCCCGTCACCCTGATCACCGACAACATGGCCGGCTTCCTGATGAGCCGAGGAGAGGTCGATGCGGTCATCGTGGGGACGGATCGTGTGGCGGCCAACGGCGATGTGGCCAACAAGATCGGCACCTACATGGTAGCCGTGCTGGCGCATCGGCACGGCATCCCCTTCTATGTGGCGTGTCCGCTGTCGACCATCGACCTCGCCATTCCCGAAGGGGCATCCATTCCGATCGAGGAGCGCGCGGCCAGCGAGGTCACCGGATACCGTGAATGCCAGTGGGCCGCAGCAGGTGTGGCGGTTCGCAACCCCTCGTTTGACGTGACCCCTGCCGAACTGGTCACCGCACTGGTGACCGAGCGGGGCATCGTCCACCGGCCCGACGTGGCAAGCATCCGCGCGTTGATGGAGGGCTCGGCGGCCCGACCCGGGCCCTGACGCAAGCTACCGCTTGTCGCGCAGTTCCCGCCGCAGGATCTTGCCCACCGGCGTCTTGGGCAACTCGGCCCGGAACTCGATTGTCTTGGGCTGTTTGTAGCCGGTCAGATTGGCCTTGCAGTAGTCGCGGATCCGGGCCTCTGTCAGGGCTGCATCCTTCTTCACGACCACCAGCTTCACGGCCTCGCCGGACTTGTCATCGGGGATGCCCACGGCGGCGCACTCCAGCACCCCGGGGCAACCGGCCACGACGTCCTCGACCTCGTTCGGATAGACATTGAAGCCGCTGACCAGGATCATGTCCTTCTTGCGATCGACGATCTTGAACCAGCCCCGCTCATCCATCACACCGATGTCACCGGTCTTGAAATAGCCGTCGGCCGTCATGACCTTCGCGGTTTCATCGGGTCGCTGCCAGTAGCCGGCCATCACCTGCGGGCCCTTGATGGCGATCTCGCCAGGCTGGCCAGGCGTGGTGACATCCGTACCATCGTCGTCGAGCAACTTGAACCAGGTGCTGGGCAGCGGCACACCGATCGTGCCCGAGTACGCGGTGCTGGTGGTGGGGTTGCAGCTGGCCGACGGGCTGGTTTCGCTCAGGCCGTAGCCCTCGCAGATCGGGCAACCGGTTTTCTCAAGCCAGAGCTGGGCCACCGCGCCCTGCACCGCGCTGCCGCCGCCCACCGAAACCTTGAGGTGCTTCCAGTCCACGGTGTTGAAATCCGGGTGGTTGGCCATGCCGTTGAACAAGGTATTGACCGCCGGGAAACTGTGGATGGTGTGCTTGGAAAGCTCCTTGAACACCGCCGGCAGGTCGCGCGGATTGGGGATCAGCACCAGCTTGCCGCCCATGCGCATCGACAGCATCATGCCCACCGTGAAGGCGAAGATGTGGTACAGCGGAATGGCGCAGACGCCCGTGGCTTGTTCCCCCTTCGGGAGCTTGCTCATGACCGGCTGGTTCCAGACCTCGCTTTGAAGGACGTTGGCGATCACGTTGCGGTGCAGCAGCACCGCGCCCTTGGACACGCCGGTGGTACCGCCGGTGTACTGCAGCACCGCCACATCGTCCCCCTTGATCGCCGGTGCCTTGAACGGCGCCTTGGTTCCCTGCGCAATGGCGGCATTGAAGCGCACCGCGCCCGGCAGGTTGTAGGCCGGCACCATCTTCTTGACGTTGCGCACCGCCAGGTTGACAAGAGTGCCTTTGAGCAAGCCGAGCTGGTCGCCCATGGCGCAGAGCACCACATGTTTGACGGGCGTGTGCGCGATGCACTGCTCCAGCGTCGTCGCAAAGTTCTCGATGATGACGATGGCCTTGGCGCCCGAGTCCTTGAGCTGGTGCTCCAGTTCGCGCGGGGTGTACAGCGGGTTGACGTTGACCACCACCAGCCCCGCGCGCAGGATGGCCGCCACGGCCACCGGGTACTGCGGGATGTTGGGCATCATGATCGCGACGCGGTCGCCCTTGGCCAGCCCCAGGCCTTGCAGATACGCGGCAAAGGCCTGGCTGAGGCTGTCGGTCTGGGCATAGGAAATGTCCTTGCCCATGAAGCTGTAGGCGGTGCGGCTGGCGTACTTCTTGAAGCTCTCCTGCATCAACGCCACCAGCGAGGTGTACTGGCTGGCATCGATGTCGGCCGGCACTCCCTCGGGGTAGCTGCTCAGCCAGATGCGATCGGTCATTCGAGAACTCCATCCATGTCCGTAGAAACACGTATTCTGTCTCGAAACTGACAGGAAACTTCCTATGTTTTCCCTAATTTTCGGCCGGTGAACCCCACACGTTCCATTCGACGGCTCGAATCAAGCACAAGGGGCCCTGGAAGGGCCCCTTGCATCGCCGAAACCGAAACGGGTCTGATCAGACTTTCAACGCGGTCAGCACCTCGTCCAGCATCTTCTTGGCGTCGCCGAACAACATGCGGTTGTTGTCCTTGTAGAACAACGGGTTGTCCACCCCGGCGTAGCCCGAGGCCATGCTGCGTTTCATCACGATCGAGGTCTTGGCCTTCCAGACTTCAAGCACCGGCATGCCGGCGATCGGGCTGGCTGGGTCGTCCTGGGCCGCGGGGTTGACGATGTCGTTGGCCCCGATGACCATCGCCACATCGGTCTGCGGAAAATCGTCGTTGATTTCGTCCATCTCCAGCACGATGTCGTAGGGCACCTTGGCCTCGGCCAGTAGCACGTTCATGTGGCCCGGCATGCGGCCCGCCACCGGGTGGATGCCGAAACGCACGTTCACGCCCTTCTCGCGAAGGTACCGGGTGATCTCGAACACCGTGTGCTGGGCCTGCGCCACCGCCATGCCGTAGCCGGGGACGATGATCACGTTCTTGGCCTCGCGCAACAGCTCGGCCGTCTCCGCCGCGCTGACCGGCGAGACCTCACCGGCGGGCTGGGCCGCTGCGCCACCGGCCGCTGGCGCAGCCCCTCCCTCGGTGCCGAAGCCACCCGCGATCACGCTGATGAAGTTGCGGTTCATGGCGCGGCACATGATGTACGACAGGATCGCGCCACTGGAGCCCACCAGCGCGCCCACCACGATCAGCAGGTCGTTGCTGAGCATGAATCCGGTGGCCGCCGCCGCCCAGCCCGAGTAGCTGTTGAGCATGGACACCACCACCGGCATGTCCGCCCCGCCGATGGCCATCACCATGTGGATGCCGAAGAGCAGCGAAATCACCGTCATCACGATCAGCGGCGTCATGCCGGCCTGGATGTTCGGCGCCAGCACGAACTCGCGGCCATACCAGATCACGATGAGCAGGCCCACCAGATTGATCCAGTGGCGTGCCGGCAACAGCAGGGGCTTGCCACCGATCTTGCCCGAGAGCTTGCCGAAGGCGACGATCGAGCCCGAGAAGGTGACCGCGCCGATCAGGATGCCCACGTAGATCTCGACTTCGTGAATCGCCTTTTCAGCGCCGGTGAACTGCACCGAGGTGTCGATGTAGCTGGCAAAGCCGACCAGGCAGGCCGCCAGACCCACCAGGCTGTGCATCAGCGCCACCAGCTCGGGCATCTGCGTCATCTGCACCTTCTTGGCGGCGAACAGGCCGATGCTGCCGCCGACGACCAGTGCGCCGATGATCCACGGAATGCCCGCCGCGGTGACCCGCGGGCCCAGCACGGTGGCCAGCACCGCGACCGTCATGCCGATGATGCCGAACAGGTTGCCGCGCCGCGCGGTCTCGGGATTCGAGAGGCCGCCCAGCGACAGGATGAAAAGAATGGTGGCGCCGATGTATGCCACGGTGGCCAGACTGCCAGTCATGTTGCTCTCCCGATCACTTGCGGAACATCGCCAGCATGCGGCGTGTCACCGCAAAGCCACCGAACATGTTGACGGCGGTGAGCACCAGTGCCACCACCGCCAGACCCAGGATCAGCCCCGACGGCCGGTCACCTCCGCCGCCCGCCAGTGGCGGTGCCACCTGCACCAACGCGCCGATGGCGATGATGGACGAAATGGCATTGGTCACGCTCATCAGCGGCGTGTGCAGCGACGGGGTGACATTCCAGACCACCATGTAGCCCACGAAACAGGCCAGCACGAAGACCGTGAAGTGCGACAGGAAGCTGGCCGGCGCGAACAGACCCACCAGCAGGAACAGCAGCGCGCCCACGCCGAACACCGTGGCCAGCGTCCCCGCGGACATCGGCTCGCCCCCACCACCGTGGCCGTGGCCCTTCTTGGCCTGCGACGCCACGGCCGGCTTGGCTGCCGCCGGCGCTGCCGCCGGCAGCTTGGGCGCCGGCGCCGGCCAGGTGATGGCGCCGTCCTTGATCACGGTCAGGCCGCGGATGGCATCGTCTTCCATGTTGACGTTGATGACGCCATCCTTGGTCTTGCACAGCTCCTCGCTCAGGCGGAACAGGTTGGTGCCGTACAGGGTCGAAGACTGCTTGGCCAGGCGCGAATTCAGATCGGTGTAGCCGACGATGGTCACGCCATGCCTGACCACCGCCTGGCCGGGCTCGGTCAGTTCGCAGTTGCCGCCGCGCTCGGCCGCCATGTCCACGATCACGCTGCCGGGCTTCATGCTCTGCACCATCTCGGCCGTGATCAGCCGGGGCGCGGGCTTGCCGGGGATCAGTGCGGTGGTGATGATGATGTCCACCTCGCGCGCCTGCTTGGCGTACATCTCGCGCTGGGCCTGCTGGAAGCCCTCGCTCATGACCTTGGCGTAACCGCCGCCGCCGGAGCCTTCCTCCTCGTAGTCGACCTTCACGAACTCGCCGCCCATGGACACGACCTGGTCGGCCACCTCGGCGCGCGTGTCGTTGGCGCGCACGATCGCACCCAGCCCGACCGACGTGCCGATCGCCGCCAGGCCGGCCACGCCGGCGCCCGCGATGAAAACCTTGGCCGGTGGCACCTTGCCCGCAGCCGTGATCTGGCCGGCGAAGAATCGGCCGAACGCGTTGGCCGCCTCGATGACGGCGCGATAGCCCGCGACACCCGCCTGGGACGTCAGCGCGTCCATCTTCTGGGCCCGGCTGAGCATGCGCGGCAGGCAGTCGATGGCCAGCACCGTCACTTTTCGCGCCGCGAGCGATTGCATCAACTCCGGATTCTGGGCCGGCCAGATGAAGCTGATCAGCGTCTGCCCTTCATGCATCAGGGCGACTTCGTCCGCGCTAGGTTCACGCACCTTGAAAACGATGTCGGATGCCGCCCACAGCGCGGCGGCGCCTTCAACCACGTCCGCGCCGGCAGCACGGTAGGTGTCGTCAGCACAATTGGCCAGGTCGCCGGCTCCGGACTCGACCACCACCTTGAAGCCCAGCTTGACCAGCTTCTCGACCACCTCGGGCACCGTCGCGACGCGTTTTTCCCCGGGGAAAATCTCGCGCGGAACGCCGATGCGCTGGACGGTCTTGGGGGTTTCAGGGGTGGCGGCGACCGGGCTGGCGCCCGGTGTCGTCTCAGCGATTGCGCCGGTTGTCATAAGGCATCTCCTCGACTTTGTTGTTGCTGTAGCGTGGCGGGGCCCGAGGACATTCCACCGGGACCCGCCCGCAGCGGGCGACAGCTTACCTGAAATGCCCGGTGCCACGGCCATCCAGATTCCTGACCTGCATCAACAAACAGCCAATCCCGGATAATCGGCCGCCATGGACACCCGCTGGAAACCCAACGTCACGGTCGCGGCCATCATCGAGCGCGAGGGCCGATTCCTGCTGGTGGAAGAACAGACGGCTGACGGCCTGCGTTTGAACAACCCCGCCGGCCATCTGGACCGCGGCGAGACGCCGCAACAGGCCTGCGCGCGCGAGGCGCTCGAGGAAACCGCCTACGCCTTTACGCCCACCGCGCTGGTCGGCGTCTACCTCTCGCGTACCCTGCGGGAGCACACGGGCGAGGACATCACCTACCTGCGACTGGCCTTTCGCGGCGAGCTCGGCGCCCATGACCCCGGCCGAGCGCTCGATGACGGCATCGTGCGCACCCTATGGCTGACGGTCGACGAGGTGCGCGCCAGCACTGCGCGCCACCGCAGCCCGCTGGTGTTGCGTTGCATCGAGGATTACCTGGAGGGGCAACAGTATCCACTGTCCCTGATCCACACCGACGCCGGTGTGCTCACCTGATTTGCTCCTTTTTCAATAGCTTCCAGTGGCCATCCGGCGCTGGGAATCGGCGGAAATGACCAAGAATTCTGCTTCTTTCAGGCCTTCGGGGGCCTGTCCAGCCCCCTGGTCGGCACGCTGACTCGGCCAGGCTTGCGTTCAGGCGCACAAGCAGGCGAATCAACGCAGCGACAGGTTTGAAAGCGAATCCGTATCAGTCGTCGCCCAGTTTCAAGCGCGAGGGCTGGCGCTTCTCGACGGTGTGGCGCAGCAAGGCCGCGGTGCGGAACACGCCGTGGGCAAACTTGCCATAGGGCAGCGTGGCGAACAGCGCCATGACCGCGCCCAGGTGCAGGCACAGCAGCAGCGCCAGCGCCGGGGTGCCGCGCGTGAGCCACAGCGCCATGCCGCTGGCGGCGCTGAGGAACAGCAGCGCGATGAAGGCCAGATCCATGGGCGCCTGGGCGGCGTCGCCGTGCAAGGGGTGGCGGCGCCGGTGCAGGCGCCACAGCCCGACGGTGCCGGCCATCAGGCTTACGCCGCCGGCCGCGCCCAGCAGCTTGGGCAGGCTGGGAAGGTCGTAGGGAGCGTGCCAGCCCAGCAGGTAGTGGTACAGCGTGGCCACGCTGGTGGCCGCAAAACACAGCATGAAACCGTAGAACGTGAGGTGGTGGGCGCGGCGGCGCGCATGGGTCCAGGCGTCGTCCTCGTTGTGGCAGCCCTCACCATGGCCGCCGTCCAGGTACTTGAGGCGCAGCACGTCGTGCGCGGCCTCGGCGGCGGCCGGGGTGCTGACTGGCTCGCCGCTGGTGACCGGTGTGACGTCCCGCCAGAAGCGCCGCACGCCCAGGCCCAGCGCCAGCACCACAAACGCAAACACCGGCAGGAACAGGCCCACCAGCAGGTTGTGCGGGAACAGGTCGTAAAAGCCGCCAGCGCCCGGCACCCGACCCAGCCCGCCGTTGCGCGCCACGGCCAGCAGCAGGAACAGCGCGATGCCCGCCACCAGCGCCAGCGACAGCGTGAGCCCGTTGCGGCGGTATAGCGCGCCGGCCGCTGCCGGCCAGGCGTACTCGGCATAGGTGCGGCCGCGCACCCGGGCCATGGCCTGCGGCACGTTGACGGCAAATTCGTGCGGCGGCGCGTACTGGCAGGCGTGCAGGCAAGCGCCGCAGTTGTGGCACAGGTTGGCCAGGAAATGAACGTCGGCCTGGGGGAATTCCAGCCGGCGGGTCATCGCCGGAAACACGGCACAGAAGCCCTCGCAATAGCGGCAGGCGTTGCAGATCTGCAGCTGGCGGGCCACCTCGGCCTCGGGCGTTGGCACCACCTGGCCGTCCGCCAGCGCGCGGGCGTCGCGGGTGAGCTGGTCAAGCGTGGCCATGGGCGGGCGCTCCGGCGTTCAGGGCGACCGCAGCCGCGCGGGTGCCGGCGATGCGGCCGAAGGCCGTGCCGATGGACATGCCGACGCCGGCGGTGTAGCCCTTGCCCAGCACGTTGCCAGCCATCATCTCGCCGGCCACGAACAGGTTGGGGCTGGGCCGGTCGCCAAAACGCACGGCGGCGCTGTCGTCGGTCTTCAGGCCCAGGTAGGTGAAGGTCACGCCGGGACGCACCGCATAGGCATAGAACGGCGCCGTGTCGATGGGCCGGGCCCAGTGGGTCTTGGCCGGGGTGATGCCTTCGGTGGCGCAGTCGTCCAGCGCCGTGTGGTCGAAGCTGCCGGGCCGGCACGCGGCGTTGTAGCCATCCAGCGTGGCCATGAACGCTGCTTCGTCCACACCGATCTGGCGGGCCAGCTCTCGCAGGCTGTCGGCCGTCACGCCGGGAAACACCGGCGGCATGAAGCGCCCGATGGCCTTGGCATCGATGACCGACCAGGCGATCTGCCCCGGTTGCTGGGCCACCAGGCGGCCCCAGATGGCATAGCGCTTGGGCCAGAAATCTTCGCCCTCATCGTAGAAGCGCGCGCCGTCGCGGTTCACCACCACACCGAGCGACACGCAGTCGATCCGGGTGCAGATGCCGCCGTCGTACAGCGGCGCACGCGCGTCGATGGCGACCATGTGCGCCTGGGTCGGGTCGCCGATGCGGTCGGCACCGTGGTCGTCCAGCAGGTGGCGCAGCAGCGTGCCCTGGTTGTAGCGGGTGCCGCGGATCAGGAAGTTGTCCGCCGGCCATTCGCCGCGCGTGTTCTGTCCCCAGGCCTCACGCAGCCATTCGCGGTTGGACTCGAACCCGCCGGCCGCCAGCACGCAGCTGCTCGCCGTGAGGCGCTCGCCCTTCACCCAGGCGGCCACGAAATGGCCGCCCTCGACTTCGATACGCTCCACCGGCGCCTCGTAGCGGATCTGCACGCCCAGTCGTTCGGCGCTGCGGTAATAGGCGTTGACCAGCGCCTTGCCACCCCCCATGAAGAAGGCGTTGGTGCGCGCCACGTGCAACGCGCCCGACAACGGCGGCTGGAAATTCACGCCGTGGCGGCGCATCCAGTCGCGACAGGTGGACGATGCGCGAATGACCAGGCGCGCCAGGTGCTCGTCGGTCAGGCCGCCGGTGACCTTGAGCAGGTCCTGCCAGAACTCTTCCTCGGGGTAGGCATCGACCAGCACGTCCTGCGGCGCGTCGTGCATGCAGCGCAGGTTGCGCGTGTGGGCGGAATTGCCGCCGCGCCAGGCGCGCGGCGCGGCTTCGAGCAGGGTGACGCGCGCGCCGGCCTCGGCGGCCATCAGCGCCGCGCACAGGGCGGCGTTGCCGCCGCCGATGACCAGCACGTCGGTGTTCATTCCTGCCTGCCCTGTCCGTCGATACAAGCGCCCGATCCCGCGCCCTTCAATCGGGTTTGATCCCGGCGCGGGCGACGATGTCGCTCCAGATCTTCTGTTCCCGCCTGATGAAGGCCGCGAAATCCGCCGAGGGCCCACCGCCGCCGACCGCGTTGTCGGTGGCGAAGCGCTCGGTCACCGCGCTGGATCTCAGGGCCTTGTAGGACTCCTCCTGGATCCGCTTCACGATATCGGGTGGCGTGCCGGCGGGCGCCAGCAGGCCGTACCACTGCGAGGTCTCGAAATCCTTGAACCCCATTTCGGCCACGGTCGGCACATCGGGCAGGCCCGAAATGCGCTGCTGCGTGCCCACCGCGATGGCGCGCAGCTTGCCCGCGCGGATGTGGGCGCCCAGCGCCGGCAGGCCCGCCGACGATGCCTGGGTGCGCCCGGCCAGCAGGTCGGTCAGTTGCGGCCCCGTGCCCCGGTAGGGAATGTGCGTGATGTACATGCCGGTCACCAGCTTCAGGTACTCCATCGCGAGATGGCCCGCGCTCGCATTGCCGGCCGATCCGTAGTTGAGCTGGCCCGGATGCTTCTTCACGTAGTCCACGAACTCGCGGAAATTCTTCGCCGGCACGTCCGGGTGGATCACGAACACGTTGGGCACCTTGGCCAGCAACGTGATCGGCACGAAATCCCGGTTCACGTCATAGGGCTGGTTCTTCAGCATGAACGGGTTGACCGCGAGGGTGCCCACATGGCCCAGGATCAGCGTGTGGCCGTCCGGCGCGGCCTTGGCGACCTCGCTCATGGCCGTCACGCCGGCGCCGCCGGGCTTGTTTTCGACGTAGACGCTTTGTCCGATCTGCTTGGTCAGTTCGGCCGCCACCGAGCGGGCCACGATTTCACTGGTGCCGCCCGGCGCGAACGGCACCACCAGGCGCACCGGCCGGGTGGGCCAGGAGGTCTGTGCCCTTGCGGCGGACCCGGTTCCAAGCGTTAAAGCGGCGCTCCAGGCCAGCAGCTGTCGGCGGTCCAGGTTCATGGAAGTCTCCTTGATGAAGTGATGCGCCCGTGCGCACGGCGGTCAGAACTGGTACTTGCGCAAACCGCCGTCGACCGGAATCACGGCGCCGGTGATGTAGCTGGCCCGCGGCGACGCGAGGAACACCACCAGGTTGGCCAGGTCCTCCGGCTCGCCGTAGCGCCCCATCGGGATCTCGTTCTCGCACTGCCACTGCCGGTATTCGGGCGTGTAGTTGCGGTAGATCTGCTCCGAGTGGATGCGCCCCGGCGGAATGCAGTTCACCGTGATGCCGTGCTTGCCCACCATGCGCGACAGGCCCTTGGCCCAGCTGTGCAGGCCGGCCTTGGCGCAGAACGCCCCGTTGATGTGCTCGGGTTCGCTCTTGCCGGTGATGTTGATGATGCGCCCCCATCGGCGCTCGATCATCGGGTCGATCAGCGCATCGCCGAGCTGGCGCGGCCGGTGGAAGTTGAGCGTGATGGCTTCCTGCCATTGCGCTTCGCTGACATGCAGATCCTTGAACGAGCGCGATCCACCGGCGTTGTTGACCAGGATGTCCACATGCCCCAACCCCAGCACCGCGGCGTCGGCGACGCGGCGCGCGGCATCCTCGGCGTACATGTCCTGCTCGATCAGCACCGGCGCCGCGCCGCCGGCCGCGACGATCGCGCCCGCCAGTTCCTCCAGCTTGTCGGCCCGGCGCGCCGTGACGGCCAGGCGCACCCCCTCCGCCGCGAGCGCCAGCGCGATGCCGCGCCCGATCCCCACGCTGGCGCCGGTGACCAGCGCTGTCCTGTCCTTGAGTTGCATGTCCATGGGTGTCTCCGTCTGGCTGAAAAGGTGCCGCCACTGTAGTTCGCATCCGGCACGCACGAAAGCCGCCCGCCGGCATGATGCCATCACGAATCGTGATGGCTGAGCGTCGCACCCATCCATTGCCCGGCGTTCACCCGCGCGCGGGCGCAGTCGGCCAGCACCACGCGCGCCGCCAGCGCCGCCGGCGAGAGTTCGTCGTCCGAGAGGCTGCACAACACATTGGGCCGGCGCGCCAGCGGGTCGTCCAGCGCCGCAAGATGAAAGTGCTGCGCCGCATCCGCGAAGCGCCCCACCGCAGCCCAGGGTTGCAGGGTTGCGCCCAGTCCGGCATCCACCGCGTCCATCAGCAGGGCCAGGGAATCGATTTCGGCCGCCAGCACCGGCCGCAAGCCGGCCCTGGCGAAGGCCGCGTCGAGCGTGCTGCGCAAGCCATGCGGGCCGGTGGGCAGGATCAGCGGCAGCGCGCCCAGTTCGGCCATCGACACCGTCGCGGCGGCGTTGGGCGGCAGACCCTGTCGCGAACGGATCAGGTACAGCGTTTCTTCCAGCAGCGGCGTCACGCTCCAGCGCCGCGCGGCGTCGGTCTCGAACAGCACCGCCAGGTCGAGTTGGCGCGCGTTCAGCATCTGGGTCAGGTGGCCGGAGAGGCTCTCGACCATGTGCAGGCGCACGTCGGGATAACGCTCGCGCATCGCGTGCATCAGCGGCAAGCCCAGCACCGCCGCCGTGGTGGGCGCCAGGCCCACGCTCACCGTTCCCGACAGGCGGGCCTGGCGCGCCGCGCGGCCGGCCTGCTCGGCATGGCGCAGGGCCAGCTGCGCCTCCCTGAAAAACGCCATCCCCGCCTCGGTCGGGGTCACGCCCTTGCGCGTGCGTTGCAGCAGCCGGGCCGAGAGTTCACCCTCCAGCCGGCTGATCTGCTGGCTCAGCGCCGACTGCACGAGGTTGAGGTCCAGCGCGGCGCGGCTCATGCTGCCGAGCTCGACCACGCGCACAAAATACCGCAACTGCCTCAGTTCCATGGACGCTCCGCAGGGACCACCGGGCGCCATGATGGCACAGCCGGTAAAGCGCCCGCCCTCCTAAAATCCCCCCATGCCAACCCTTCAGCGCATCGTCGTCGGATTGAGCGGCGGCGTGGACTCCGCCGTGACGGCGTACCTGCTCAAGCAACAGGGCCATGACGTGGTCGGCATCTTCATGAAAAACTGGGAAGACGATGACGACAGCGAATACTGCTCGTCCAACATCGACTTCGTCGATGCCGCCGCGGTGGCCGACGTGATCGGCATCGAGATCGAGCACGTCAACTTCGCCGCCGAGTACAAGGACCGCGTGTTCGCCGAATTCCTGCGCGAATACCAGGCCGGGCGCACGCCCAACCCCGACATCCTGTGCAACGCCGAGATCAAGTTCAAGGCCTTCCTGGACCACGCGATGCGACTGGGCGCCGAGAAGATCGCCACCGGTCACTATGCACGGGTGCGCCTGAACCCGCGCACCGGGCGCCATGAACTGCTCAAGGGGCTGGACCCGTCCAAGGACCAAAGCTACTTCCTGCACCGGCTGAACCAGGCGCAGCTGTCCAAAACGCTGTTCCCCGTCGGCGAGCTGCACAAGACCGAGGTCCGGCGCATCGCCGCCGAGATCGGGCTGCCGAATGCGAAGAAGAAAGATTCGACCGGCATCTGCTTCATCGGCGAGCGGCCGTTTCGCGAATTCCTGAACCGCTACATCAGCCGGGAACCCGGCCCGATCAAGGACGAAAACGGTCGCACGATCGGTCAGCACGTCGGCCTCTCCTTCTACACGCTGGGCCAGCGCCAGGGCCTGGGCATCGGCGGCATCAAGGCCCGCGGCGCGGCGTTGAAGGCGATCCAGGCCCAGGGCCTGCGCGGCGCCGGCGAGCACGCGCCCTGGTTCGTGGCACGCAAGGACATCGAGCGCAACACCTTGTGGGTGGTGCAGGGCCATGACCACCCGTGGTTGCTGTCGACCACGCTGGTTGCCGGCGACGCCAGCTGGTGCGCCGGCAGCCCCCCGGCACCCGGCGCCTACGCCGCCAAGACCCGCTACCGGCAGGCCGATGCGCCTTGCGAGCTGGCGCTGGAGCCCCCCGGCGATTTCCACTTGCGCTTCGGCCAGCCGCAGTGGGCGGTCACGCCCGGCCAGAGCGCTGTGCTGTACGACGGCGAGGTCTGTCTGGGTGGCGGCGTGATCGCCGGCGCCGCCCCTTGAGGCATTCCTCCAAAAAAAACCGGCCTTCCAGGCCGTTTTTTCGTGAGCGGTTTGATATTTCGCAAAGGATGGCTCAAGGGTTTTCCCTAGACTCGGCGGGTCTTTGCATTTCAGAACCCCACCAACCATGACCACCCCGACCGTCCGCCCCGTTTCCCAGCCCGCCTCCCGCACCGCCTTCCAGCGCAAACTCGCCCTGATCGCGGTGCTCGGCACGCTGCTGCCGCTAGCCTTGCTGTCCCTGATGTTTCTCGTGGCGCCCATGCCCATGACCGCCGAGGCTGCGGACACCCTGCGCAGCGCCAGCCGGTTTGCCGGCGCCATCGTCCTGGTGCACTGGGCCGTCACGCTGGCTGTGTGGGCGGCGAGCAAGGCCGTCAAGCCGGCGCCGGCCCCGAAGTCCGAGTGGAAAAGCATCCAGGTGGTGCGCCGCGCCAACGCCTGATCGAGCCTTGTCGACCCTGAAAAGGCCTGCCACGCAGGCCTTTTTTGTTGGACCCGCCCGCAGATCGCTTGAAAACTGATAGCGCCCCGTGGCCATTCCGCGCTGGGATCGGGGTCATTTGAACCTGAAATTGGCACCCGCGAGGCCGCCCACCGACAATCCAGGCTCTGGAAAACCGCTCATGAATTGGCTGCAGAAACTCCCCGGTCACCAACGCGCCCCCGCCGGCTTGGAGTGGGCGCTGTGGCGCAAGCTGCCGCACATCCTGGCGATCGGCACGGCGCTGCCGCTGGCAGCCCTGGCCGTGGTGCACGCGGTGTGGAGCGACGACGCCAGCGCCGCCACCGAGCGACTGGTTCGCATGGCCGACTACGCGGCGGTGGGGCTGATCACCCTGCACTGGTCGCTGGTGCTGGCGGTGGCCATCGGCTGCGTCATCGTGATGCTGATGAAAGGGCCGGCCTACGTGGCCGACGCCTACGAACTGCCGCACAGCGACCGGCCCCGCGCCGACCTGCCCGACCCGCCAGGCGCTCCGGCGGACCCGAGAAAAGACCCGGCCTCCTAAGCCCGCGCCGCCCCGAAGCTCTCGGGCATCTGCACCGCCACCACCTCGCCCCGCGCCGTGGCAACGCCACCGGCCAACACCGTGGTCTCGACAACAACCTTGCGACCCTTGATCTCTTTCACCCGGCCGCGCAATTCAAGCTCGCCTTCCAGCGGAGTCGGCTTGAGGTAATCGACGTGCAGCGAACCGGTCACGAACCGGAATGGCGGCAACGTGTCCATGGCGCGGCCCTCGGCGCGGTACATCGCAGCCGCCGCGGTGCCGGTGCTGTGGCAATCGACCAGCGACGCGATCAGGCCGCCATAGGTGAAGCCCGGCACGGCGGTGTGATGCGGCAAAGGCGTGAAACGGGTCACCGTTTCGTCGCCATCCCAGAAGGTCTTGATCTGGTGCCCTTGGAGGTTGAGCCGGCCGCAGCCGTAACAGTGCGACAGGTTCTCGGGGTAGTAGTCCTGGAAGGCTTTCATGGGATTGACCTGGGTTGGATGCGCCATCGGGCCCGCGCGGTTCAGCGCGGCACCATGAACATCGACTTCTCGGACAGGTGACCCGGCGTATCCAGCGACTGAATCTCGAACTTGATCGGGTGCGTGCCCGGCTCGGCCGCGTCGTAGGGGGCCTGCACCCGCACCGCCAGCCGCGTGGCCTGGGTGGAGTCCACCGTCACCACGTCCTCGGAGGCCACGGCCAGACCCGGCAGGCCTTGCGCGGTGATGCGGTAGCGCTGGGTGGATTCGGTGGCGTTCATCACCTGGAGCTGGTAGACGTTTTCGATCTTGCCGCCGGAGACGATGCGCGCCATCACGCCGCGGTCGCGCACCACGTTGACCTTGAACGGCGTGCGCAGCGACATGCTCACGACCATCGCGATCACGATGGACAGCAGGATCGAGCTGTACAGCAGCACCCGCGGGCGCAGCACGTGGCGCCAGGTCTGCGCGCGCGTCCAGTGGTTGGCCATCGCGTTCTGGGTGGTGTAGCGCACCAGGCCGCGGGCGTAGCCCATCTTGTCCATCACCGTGTCGCACACGTCGGCGCAGGCGCCGCAGCCGATGCATTCGTACTGCAGGCCTTTGCGGATGTCGATGCCGGTGGGGCAGACCTGGATGCACAGGCTGCAGTCGGTGCACGAACCCAGGTTCAGCGCGGCCGGGTCGGCCTTGCGGGAGCGCGCGCCACGCGGTTCGCCGCGCTCGGCGTCGTAGGTGACGATCAGCGTGTCCTTGTCGAACATCGCGCTCTGGAAACGCGCGTACGGGCACATGTACTTGCAGACCTGCTCACGCATGAAGCCGGCGTTGCCGTAGGTGGCGAAGGCGTAGAAGCCGGTCCAGAAAATGCCCCAGGGCCCCACGTTGCCTTGCGCAAAGTCCAGGCCCAGCGAGCGGATCGGCGTGAAGTAGCCGACAAACGTGAAACCGGTCCACAGCGCCACCGCCACCCAGGCCAGCTGCTTGCCGCCCTTGCGCCAGAACTTGTCCAGCGACATCGGCTGCGCGTCGCGGCGCATCTGGGCCGAGCGGTCACCCTCGAACTTGCGTTCGATCCACAGGAAGATCTCGGTGTACACCGTCTGCGGGCAGGCGTAGCCGCACCACAGCCGCCCCGCCACCGCGGTGAACAGGAACAGCGACAGCGCCGACACCACCAGCATGCCGGTGAGGTAGATGAAATCCTGCGGGTACAGCACCAGCCCGAAGATGTAGAAGCGCCGCGCCGCCAGGTCGAACAGCACCATCTGGCGCTGCCCCCACTCGAGCCAGGGCAGACCGTAGAAGATGATCTGGGTCAGAAACACCAAGCCCCAGCGCCAGTTGGCAAACACGCCGGTGACGCTGCGCGGGTAGATCTTCTTGTGCGCCTGGTACAGGGCGATCATTTCGCCATCGTCGCCATTCGCGGGCGCGGGCTTGTTCTGGACGGCGTTGCCGGTGTCGGTTTTCATGGGGATCACTCCGAAAATTCAAACTGGTCGGACCGCTCGGCCATGCGGGCCAGGAATCCGTCGCGCGAGCCGCCCGCGAAATGCCGGTTGCCGCGCCGCTGCTCCAGCACGGTGCTGACGCCGCGACCGCCGTCCATCTGGCCGGCGAACAGCAGGGTCTCGTCGGGCAGGGTGAAGATGCGCGCGGTCACGCTGTCCCACAGCGCCGGCGCCGATGCGGGGCGCGGCTGGTGGGCACAGGCCTGCGGTGCCAGCAGGCCGCCGCAGAACACGCGGTCGCGCCAGGCAAAACTCAGGCAAAAGGCCGTGTGCCCCGGCGTGGCCATCACCCGCACCAGCTCGTTGCCGAAGGGCAGCACCTCGCCGTCCACGCCCGCGCGCGCGCCGGCGGTGGCCTGGCCCTGCACCACGGGCGCGCCCAGGCGGGCCAGCCGCGACAGCTCGCCGGGCTGCCGATCGTCGTGGTGATGCGTGCGCAGCACCCAGCGCGGGCGCAGGTCGCGCTCGGCCAGCAGCGCCAGCAGCACGGGCAGGTCGCCGCTGCGCGGATCGACCAGCACCGCCTCACCGGCGTCCAGGTCGGCGAGCAGGTAGCTCAGTTCGCCACGGTCGGGGTCGTGCAGGATGCGGAAATACATGGCCGGTGCTTTACAAGTTCCATGCCACCGATACCGGTCCGAAAAACTTGTTTGAAATCAATCACTTGCCCGATGCGCACCAGAAGCCGCCTGAAAACACTGCCATTCGGCACATTCATGTTGGCAGTCAAACTGCCATAATTGACAGACTGCCATTCGCCCGTCCCGACCGTGAAGCCGCTGCCCGAACTCACCTCTTACCTGGAAGGCCTGCCCGAGCCCCACATCCTGTTCGACACGCAGTACCGCATCCTGGCGGCCAACGCGGCCTACCGCGCGCAGTTCAGCGGCGGGCGCAGCGTGGTCGGGCGCACCTGCTACGAGGTGTCGCACCACTTCAGCGTGCCGTGCGACCGTGCCGGCGAGTCCTGCCCGCTGGTGCGCTCGCGCGAGTCGGGCCAGCGCGAGCGTGTGCTGCACCTGCACCACACGCCCCAGGGCGAGGAGTACGTCAACATCGAGCTGGCGCCGCTGCTGGACGCGCAAGGCCAGCAGGCCTGTTACGTCGAGAAGATGGAGCCGCTGCGCGTGGCCCAGGGCCAGCCCGCCGCGCACGGCCTGATCGGGCGAGCGCCCGCGTTCCAGCAGATGCTGGCGCTGGTGGCCCGGGTGGCGCCGTCGATGGCCAGCGTGCTGCTGCAAGGCGAATCCGGCACCGGCAAGGAGCTGGTGGCCCGCGCGGTGCACGAAGCCAGCGCCCGCGCCCGCCACCCCCTGGTGGCGGTGGACTGCTCCAGCCTGCCCGAGACGCTGTTCGAGTCCGAGCTGTTCGGCCACGAGCGCGGCGCCTTCACCGGCGCCACCGCCGCGCGCGCCGGCCTGGTCGAGGCCGCCAGCGGCGGCACGCTGCTGCTGGACGAAGTGGGCGACATCCCGCTGCCGATGCAGGTCAAGCTGCTGCGGCTGCTGGAGACCGGCACCTACCGCCGCGTGGGCAGCACCGAGCCGCGCCATGCCGACATCCGCGTCATCTCGGCCACGCACCGCCACCTGGCGCAGATGATCCGCGACGGGCGTTTTCGCGAAGACCTGTACTACCGACTCAGCACCTTCCCCATCGAGCTGCCCGCCCTGCGCGAGCGCCGCGACGACATCCCGCTGCTGGCCGCCGCCTTGCTGGAGCGCGTGGCCGCGCCGCGCCGCCTCAGCATCAGCCCGGCGGCGATGGAGCTGCTGCAGGCGCAGCCATTCCCCGGCAACGTGCGCGAGCTGCGCAACCTCATGGAGCGCGCCGCGCTGCTGTGCGACGGCGACACACTGGACCTGGCCCACGTCGAGCAGGCGCTGCGCAGCGGCCGCCCGGCGGCGCACCCGCTCCAGCGCGACCCCGCGCCCATGCCGGCGCCCGGCGCAGCCGCCGCCCCCACCGCAACGCCCGACGCCGCCCGCCCCACCGACCCACCAGCCGGCAAGCTGCGCGCGCTGGAGCAAGCCGCCCTGCTGGAGCGCGTGGCCCGGCACACCGGCAGCCGCGCCGCCCTGGCCACCGAACTGGGCATCAGTGAGCGCACGCTGTACCGCAAGCTGCGGGCGGCGGGGCTGTGAGCGGTAAATTCGCTCGACGACCGCTTGATTGAAGTCCTGAATTCATAGCGCCTTGTGGCCGGCGGACGCTGGGAAATTGGAAAAAGGCTCGAAAACATGGGGACAAAGGTCTCCGCTGCGGTCTTGGGACTCTTGAATGCTGGATCGGCAGCCGTCACCACTTGCAGATGCGGCCCGCTGGGCTACAGTCGGGCAGGTGCCAAAGGTGAAAATCAATCCGGCGTTGACCAACGCTGGCCAGGATAGGCGACGGACTATTGGGGAGCGCGATGACTTCGAATGGTCGGCCTTCGCGCGACGAGCCGCAGCACGTGGACCTCGCTTCCCGACGAGCCGTGGCCTTCCTCAGCCGAGATTCGGGAATATCCCGTCGGATAAACTGGCCTGCCAGGTTATCCGACTGTCTACATTACGTTAGGAGCAATCATGATGATCACGACACGAAGGCTTTTTGCAGCGTTTCTCGTTCTCTCATTGTTAGCCGGATGCGGCGGTTATCCAGCACTTCGCCAAAGCAACAGGGCGAACCTTGCAAAGTTGGAGATTGGCATGACAAAGCAGCAAGTCATGACAGTCATGGGCCAAGAAGGGTTTGGTTCGATAACTAATCCCTACCGGGTAGAAACATTTTCCCTTGACGCTGATATCTATGAAGCACTTTTTTACTACACAGATTCAATCGGGGAAATTAGAGGCTCTGACACAGGAATGACTCCAATTGTCCTAAAGAATGGAAAATTCATTGGTGCTGGCAAAGAGTTTCTTTTCAAGATTAGGTAGTCTTCGCACACTTGCTCCTAACAAACGCTTCGAGAGGGACGCTACGCCAGCAAGCTTCGCTTGCAGCCTTCGCGCCCCGCAAGCTAAACGTTCGGCCTCAAGGTAGCCAATGGACGCCCTCATTGCCCTTCTGAAGTCAGATGCCAACGCCGCTAATGCCTTTGGCGCACTAGCAAGCGCGGCAGCCGCATTCCTTGCGCTATTTGTCTCTTTTATTTCGGTTTGGATATCTATTTCCACCGCTCGTAGCCAACGTCGGCACAACGAGTTGTCAGTAAGACCACTCGCGGAAGTCACTGTTGCAGACTACGAAGACAGCTTGCGGGTCAAACTCCGAAATAATGGCTCCGGCCCAATGATCGTTCTGGCTGTAACCGTGTCAGATGGTGCCAACGCACGTGAGAGCTTGATTGAGTGGATGCCCGCACTTCCTCAGGGGCGACCGTGGAACACTTTCACCCACGCACTACGTTACCGTACGCTCCAAGCTGGTGCGGAGATCATTCTTCTCGAACTTACAGCACATGAAAATGAGGCCAACTTTTCGGATTGTAGAGACCGAGTCCGCGCGGCGCTCGCGCCACTTGCGGTCAATGTTGAGTACACGGACATATACGACACCGTAATGCGGCCTTGTCAAAAACCACTCTCATGGTTTGGTAGAAATCTATGAGGCCGAACCCATCATTCCACCGGACCTTGCGCATAAAGCCGCGCAAGGCCGGTGAATTCAGACGTTGGGCGACATCCTGATTCTTCGCGCTGGTCACATCCACTTCATAGATGCGCATACCCCGCACCCTGACCCTCGCACTCGCAATCCTGGCGGCTCCGCTATCGCTGAACGCAGCATCGCCGGTGTTCAGGTGCGTCATCAACGGCTCGGTCAGCTACCAGAGCAGTCCTTGCCCCTCCGGCGAGGTCCGACCGCCGCCGACGGTTGAACAACTGAACGCCGCGCAGCAGAAAAAGCAGCGTGACGCGGGCAACGCCCCGGCGGCACAGCCCGTGGCGCCCGCCCCGGCGACTCAGCCCCCTTCAAACCTGGCCGGCACTTCCGGGCCGCCCGCGCGGGCCGAACCGTTCAAGTGCGATGGACGCATCCACTGCTCCCAGATGACCTCATGCGCCGAGGCCAAGTTCTTTCTGCGGCAATGCCCCGGCGTCAAGATGGACGGTGACGGCAATGGCATACCGTGCGAGAAGCAGTGGTGCGGCAAGTAGGCCGGCAGCTTCCGACATTCGGAAAGCGGGTTTGACGGCACCGGAACTGGTATCAATACCATAGCGCCTTGTGGCCGGTGGACGCTGGGAGCCGGCCGTTTTGATGCCGAAAAGGCCGCCCCGGTGGGCTTTTCGGGGGCTCTCGCGTCACTCCACCAGCGCCACGCCGGTTTGCATCATGGCGCTGCGCAGGTCACCGTCCAGGGTTGCCAGCGGCAGGCCCTCGCGCATCGCCAGCTCCAGGTAGGCCGCGTCGTAGGAGGACAGCTTGAATCGGCGCGCCAGTTGCAGGGTGTCGCCCAGCGCATGGGCGGCCGTATGGGGGTCGGTGGTGATCGCCATGTCTTGCAGCAAGCGCGCGAATGCCGCGCTTCGCGCCTCGGTCACCAGCTGCCGGGCCTGCGCCTTGACGATGACATTGGCGGCTTCCAGCGCCCAGATGCCCGGCACGAGGGCAGCGCTTTCGGGCTGGGCCAACTCGGCCAGCACCCTCTCGGCGTAGGCCAGACGCTCGGCGCTGCCGTCGCGAAGCAGCCACCGCATGGCGACCGAGTTGTCGAGCACGAAGCGCATCAGTCGCGCCCTTCGTTCAACAAAGCGTCAATGTCGCAGAGTTCGCTGGCTGGGCCCTCCGCCATGAAGGTCTGCATGTGCCGCGCGGCGGCCGCGCCCGCGCGCCGCACCCCAGCGCCGGTTGGCAACAGGTCTGCCACGGGTTCGCCACGCTGGGTGATGGTGAAGCCCTGGCCGTTGCGCACCTGGCGCAGCAAGTCAGCCAGATGGGTTTTGGTTTCGTAAGCGCCGATGGTCAGGAGCTGGGGCATGGAATCCTCCTCCGTTGTAAACAGACCAGATTGTAGACCAGTTGCCTTTTTCCAGCCCGCCCAAGCCTGCTTTCAAGTCCTGTTTTGATAGCGCCTTGTGGCCGGTGGACACTGGAAACCGGCCGTTTTGATGCCGAAAAGTGCCCCAAACGGCACTTTCCAGCCCCCGCTGGCCCCGCCTTTTGCTCAAGCGGCCGCCCCGCACGTGGCGGCCAGCGCGCTCAGTCGAACGACGGCGTCTCGGGTCTGGCCACGGGCTTGCCGGCGGCGGCCCAGGCGTCGAAGCCGCCGGCGATGGACACCACGTTGAGGTAGCCCATGTCGTGCAGCGCGGCGGCGCACAGGGCTGCGCGGCCGCTGGTCTTGCAGTACAGCACCACCTTGATGTCGCGGGCCTGCAGCGCGGGTGCGCCGCTGAACTTGAACTCCAGCAGGCCGCGAGACATGTGCACAGCGCCCGGCAGGTGGCCGGCGGCGTATTCGTCGGCCTCGCGCACGTCCACCAGCACGTCGGCGTCGCGGATGGCCGATTCGGCGTCAGCGACGGAAATCTCCTGCACGCGGCTCTTGGCGGCAACGACGAGGTCATGGGCGGTTTTCATGGGGAAAGACTCCTGGGTTCGGTGGAAGAAGAAACGGTCTGGGTGGGCCGGTTCAGCCGGCGCGCTGACCCACCCAGCGGGTGACGTGCGCCAGCCCCTGGTGGCCGGCGCCTTCGGACAAGGTGGTCTCGCCGTGCCAGGTCAGCACCGGGCTCAACAGGCCGGCGAAATCGGCGGTGAGCTGCTCGGGCGCGTAGAGCATGTCGGGGTCTTTCGGGCCGCCGCTGCCGTGCGCCAGCTGGGCGGGGTGAAAGGCCTCCAGCAGCAACCAGCCGCCGGGCTTGAGCCCCTGGGCCAGGCGCCGGTGCGCGCCCGCGCGGATGGCCGAGGGCAGGTGGGTGTAGATGAGCACCACGGCGTCGAAGGCGGCGGTGGCCGGTGTCCAGTGCGCCAGGTCCGCCAGGGTGGTGGCCAGCGCCACGCCTTCGCGCGCGGCCAGGGCGCGGGCCTTGTCGAGCCCCACGGCCGACGAATCCACCGCCGTGACCCGGTGCCCCTGGCGGGCGAGCCAGACGCCGTTTCGCCCCTCGCCGTCGCCGGGCACCAGCACGTCGGCCGCGGCCGGCAGCCGGGTGGCCTGCTCGCGCAGGAAGGCGTTGGGTTCGGTGCCGTATTTGTAGCCCGGCTCGGCAAAGCGCTGGTCCCAGAAGTTCATGGCGTGTGGATTTTTTCGTGGATGCGCCGCGTGGTGCGCCAGACGGCCCAGAGCACCAGCGGGATCAGCGCGCCGGCGGCGATCTCGGGGTTGACCGGCAGGCCGGCGCCCTTGGCCGCCTTGGCGCCGTACAGCAGCAGGCTGACCACGTAGTACGAGATGGCCGCGATCGACAGGCCTTCCACCGTGGATTGCAGCCGCAACTGCATCTCCTGCCCGCGCGTGAGCTTGGCCAGCAGCATCTGGTTCTGCCCCTCGGTGGCGATGTCCACCCGGGTGCGCAGCAGCGCGCTGGCCCGCGAGACGCGCTCGGACAAGGACGCCAGCCGCTGCTCGGTGGCGGCCACGGTGGCGATGGCCGGCGACAGCCGGCGCTGCATGAACTCGCCCAGGGTCTGGGTTCCGGGGATGGCTTTCTCCCGGAGCTCGGCGATGCGTTGGCGCACCAGGGTGTCGTACGCGCGCGTGGCCGCGAAGCGGTAGTTGTGCTCGGCGGTGGCGCGCTCGACCTGCGCCGCGAGCGAAACCAGCGTGTCGAGCAGCGCCTCGTCCGAAGCGGCCTTGCCCTCCAGGCGCGCGGTGATGTCGGCCAGTTTCGATTCCGCGGCGGCCAGCATCGGGCCCAGCGACTTGGCCGCGGGCAGGCCGCGCAGGGCCATCAGGCGGTAAGTTTCCAATTCCAGCAGGCGCTGGGCGATGCGTCCGGCCCGGGTGTCGGTCGTGCCGGGTGGCGCCACCACCAGCATGCGCTCGAAACCGTCGGCACCGATCTGAAAACCGGTCAGCGCCCACGAGTGCCCGTTGCCCAGCTGCGAGGCCACCAGCGTCGGCAAACCCAGCCAGCGGTGGGCGGCGGCCATCAACGCGGGCGCATCCGTGAGGTCGGCGTGGACCATCGCGAGCTGAATCGCGGCCACGGTGCGCCCGGGGATGCCGGCCAGCCAGGCGGGCGGCACCGCGGGCTGCGTGAGCAGGTCCGGCGCGCTGGCGCCCAGGCCGGCGTCGGCCGGCAGGGGCTGCACGATGAAATAGCCGGTGAACTCGGTGTGGCGCTCCCACTTGACGGTGTGGTCGTCAAAGCGCAGGCGCAGGAAGTTGCCGGCCAGCGCCTGCGCCGGCAGGTCGCGCTGGCCGGGCAGGCGGCGCAGGTGCTCGCACTCCATCTCGCGCGTCACGCCCTCGTTGAGCACGGCCACAAAGACGATCAGCGCGGGCAGCCGGATCCGCGCCGGGGGCCGCGAATGCACCTCGTTGTGCAGCGCCACGCGCAGCGGGTCGTCGGCGGGCAGCAGGCTGCCCGGTGTGTGCCGCGGCGGCGGCGGCGGGGTGTCCAGCGTGAGGTCGGGACTCATCGGGGCATTGTGCCGTGGCACGCCAAAGCCGGGCGCCGGCGTGGCGTGGGCCTGCCAGCCTTGTCAACCATGTCAGCCGTCAAAAATGATAGCTGCCCGTGGCCATCCGACGCTGGGATCAGGTCGTTTTGATGCAAAAAACAGGCCCTGAAGCTCATCCCCGGCGCGCCAGCATGGTCTGCAGGTCGTCCAGGATGGCCGGCAGGCCGGCGTCGCCGGCCAGGCGCCCGCCCAGTTCCTGCTCGAGCAGACAGACGGTCATGCGCACGTAGGTGCTGTCCAGCGCCCGGCGCACCGCCGAGAACTGCTGCGCGACCTTCTGGCAATCCTCGCCGCGTTCGACCATGCGCTGGATGCCGCGCAGCTGCCCCTCGGCGCGGCGCAGGCGGTTGAGCACGTCGTTGCGCGCGGCGGATTCGAGCAGACCGCCGCTCGTGCACGCCGCCGGCGGTGCGTTGTCGGCGGCGGGGTTGGGTATCGATGATGTGGGCGTGGCCATCAGCGGGCTCCGGGTTCGCCTGGCGCGGCGGCCAGGTTCAGGGCGGCGACCGGTTCGGGCGCCAGCAGGCTGCCGTCGCGCAGGCCCTTGACGGTGGCCAGCGCGAGCGCCGCGATCACCACCGATGCCAGCGCCAGCAGGATCATCGCGACAGCCTGGAACGCGCCCGAGGCATCTTGCGACAGCCGCAGCGTCAGCGCGCTGAACGCGGCCAGCGGGAACGACATCGCCCAGAACGGCACGCTGAAGGCCTGCGACACCGCACGCTTGAACACGGTGGCCGACCAGGCCAGGAAGAACAGGCCGATGCCCCAGGCCACCCAGGCCAGCAGCACCGGCGCACCGAGTTGCAGCGCCGCCAGCCCGATCACGGCCGGTGGCGCGATGGTGATGAAGGTGGTGGGCAGCAGCCGCTCGGGCCACATGCCGCTGACCGCCACGCGCACGGCCAGCAGCGTGAGCGCCACCGGCCACAGGAACAGGCCGATGCCGAACTGCGCGGCCGCCCACTCGGGAAATCCGAGCGTCACGCCGGCCAGCGGCGGCACCACGTTGCCCACCACCGGAATGAACAGCGCCGGCGTGATGCCCGGCCAGAACGGCGTGCCGTCCTTGGTGCCGATGTTGGGCCGCAGCCAGCGCGACAGCACCCACACGGTGACGGTGAACTGCCAGATCGAACCCGCCAGCCACAGCACCCGGGCCGGCAGGCTGGGGCCGGCCAGCGCGGTGGCCACGGTGGCCAGCAGCAGCAGTGAAATGGGCATCGCGGCCACGAACACATGGCGCACCGGATGGTTCAGATCCTCGGCCAGCGCCTTGGGGTGGCGCTGCCAGCGCAGCAGCGACGCGCCGGCCAGCACCAGCGCCACAACGGCCGCGAACACACCCAGCACCAGCGAGCCGGCCCCCGCCATCTCGCCCATCAAGGGCGTGGCGCGGTGCCAGGCCAGCGACAGGCCGCACAGGCCCATGACGATGGCGAACCAGCCGGGCATGAGGAACTTGAGCGGGGTGTCGTGATGGGGCATGGCGGATGTTTCCGTTCAGAGACCGTTCAGAAGCCTTTCACGCCTCATTTCAGGCGCGCGCCGGTGCTGTCGAAGACCTCGGTCGTGATCGCGATCCCCTGGCCCACGCTCTGGGTCACGGTGCAGAAGGCCTCGAACTGGCCGAGCACGCGGTCCAGGTGCTGCAAGGCGGCGGCGGGCACGCCCAGCGTGAGCGCGGCCTTCATCGACAGCACGCGCATGCGGCCCTCGGCGTTGCGGCCCACCTCGGCCGTGACCTCGCATTGAATGGGTTCGGGCGCCTGCTTGAACTTGCGCAAGGCGAACAGCAGCGAGTCCGACAGGCAGTTGCCCACGGCCGCGCACAGCAGTTGCACCGGCGAGGGCCCCTGGCCGGTGCCCAGCGGCGCCGGCTCGTCGCCGGTCAGCACCGGCACCTCGCCACCGAAGTGGATGTCGAAACGGTAGTCCTGTTGCTGGATCAACGTGACCTGGATGGCGGTGCTGCTCATGATGACGGGTTCTCCGGGGTGGGCTGGCGACCGCTCAGTTGTAGCGGCCGAACGCGGTGAACGTGCGGGCGAACGGTGGCTTGACGGCGGCGGCGGCCTTGAGCAGCGCGGCGTTGTCGGTGCCGCGCAGCGCGTCGGACAGCCGGGACATGGCCGCCGAGACGTCGGCCATGCCCTTGTTGAACTGCGCCTGCTGCGCCTCGCTGAGCTTGTAGGCCTTCAGGTCGGGCAGGTTCTGCTCCACGCTGCGCCACAGCGCGCGGGCTTGGGCGTAGGTGATTTCGAGATCGGCGCGCTTGGCCGGCGTCAGGTCCTGCGGCTTGAGCGTGTTGCCCGCCAGGGCCAGCACTTCCATCGGCTCGTGAAAGGCGGTGAGGCGGTCCATGAAGTAGTCGATGCCGTAGGCCATGCGCAGCTTCATCAGGTCGATGCGCACGTCCTCCAGCGCCGCGTGCGCGGCGGCGTTGTCGCCAGCGGCGATGGCCTTTCGGCTTTCGGCCAGGGCCTTGTCGACTTGCGCCAGGGTCTTGCGCGCGGCGGCGGCCTGGGCCGGCGTTTTGCCCGACAGGTCGGTCAGCAACGCGGCGCGCAGGGCGGGCCAGTCGGCGTCCAGGCGCTGCATCGCGGCGTGCGCCTTGGCAGCGGCGGCGGTGTCGCCCGGCTTGGCGTTGGTCAGCGACAGGGCGGGGATGTAGACCGCGTCCAGCGCGATGCTGGTGTCGAGGACGCCCGCCTGGGCGCCCCCGAACAGGGCCAGCGCCAAACCGGCGGTGGCGAGCACGCGGCTGGCACGGGTCTGGATCGGGTGGTTCATCAGATGCCTCTCAGATCACTTTGGAGCGGGCGTGGCGGCTCAGCGCGCGCAGGAGCCGTTGCCCTCGGGCACGCCGAGCTTCTTGAGCAGGATGCTGGGCGGGCAGAAGCCGGTGAAGCCGGACTGGAACAGGTTGAGGCCGACAAACGCGGTGAAGGCCAGGAACCACTGGCTGACAAAAATGGGGCTGCCTTCGATGCCGAGCGCAAGGGAAAGCAGGACAAAGAATCCGGCCATGCTGCGGATGTAACGTTCGACGGTCATGAGAACCTCCTGGAGTTGAAAAAATTGGGTGGCGGAGCCGACGGTCAGTGCTTGGTCACCCGCACCAGACCGACCAGCTTGAGGATGTACTTTTCGTAGATGGGTTCCGAGTTGCCGGATTTCATCTTGCTGAGGAAATATTTTTCGTAGGCGATCTTGGCCAGGTGCACCCACTTGCCCTTCTTGAACCAGTTCACGTTGCGCGGCGGCAGCTGGGGCATGGCCACGAAGGCGGCGCCCGTGTCGCCCATGTCGGCCAGGCAGATCGCGTTCCAGGTGCCCTTGGCGGTGACCGGCTTGCCGGCCAGCTCGTCGGCGATGTTGTGGCAGATGGCCGTGACCATGGTCTCGATCATGTAGCCGGTCTTGGGCGCGCCGGTGGGCACCGGGGTGGCCTCGACCGGGGGAATCGCGACGCAGACGCCGGCGGAGAAGATGTTTCTGTACTTCTTGCTGCGCTGGAATTCGTCGATCAGCACGAAACCGCGCGGGTTGCACAGCTCGGGCACCGCGGCCACCGCGTCCACGCCCTTGAAGGCGGGCAGCATCATGGACATCTTGAACGGCACCTCGTGTTCCTTGTAGGTGTTGCCGAGGTCGTCAAGTTGGGTCACGAACATCTTGCCGGCTTCGACCTTGGTGGTCTTGGCGTTGGTGATCCACTTCATGTCGCGGTTGCGCAGCTCGGATTCGAGCATCGACTTGCTGTCGCCGACGCCGCCGAGGCCCAGGTGGCCGATGTAGGGCTCGCTGGTGACGAAGGTGATCGGCACCTTGTTGCGCAGCTTGCGCTTGCGCAGGTCGGTGTCGAGGATGAAGGCGAACTCGTAGGCCGGACCGAAACAGCTGGCCATGGGCATCGCGCCGATCACCACCGGGCCGGGGTTCTTCAGGAACTCCTGGTAGTCGCGCCAGAACGCCTCGGCATGGTCGACGGCGCAGACCGAGTGCGTGTGCCCGCCGTGCGGGCCGGCGCCCGGCACCTCGTCGAAGCTCAGCTTCGGTCCGGTGGTGATCACCAGGTAGTCGTAGGGCAGCACCTGCTCGTCGGCCGTGCCACCCGCGAGCACCAGCTTGTTGCCCGCCGCGTCCAGCGTGGTCACCGGCTTGGCGATGAACTGGATGCCCTTGCGCTCCAGCAGCGGCCCGATCTTGAGCACGATTTCCTCGCGCTTGCGCCAGCCGACCGCCAGCCAGGGGTTGGACGGCACGAACTGGAAGAAATCCAATGCGCTGACCACGGTGACGGTGTGTTCCTTGGGCAGCAGTTCGCGCATTTCGTAGGCGGCGGGCATGCCGCCGATGCCGGCGCCCATGATGACGATGTTGGCCATGTGAAGTCTCCTCAGACAGGTTGGAAAGTCAGGTGGATGCCCCGGCCGCCTCTGCGGACGATGCGCGGGACGCCATGCGCCGCCGGTACAGCGCGTAATACAGAACCGGGATCACCACCAGCGTCAGCAAGGTGGAGACCAGAATGCCGAAGATCAGGGAGATGGCCAGACCGTTGAAGATCGGGTCGTCCAGGATGAAGAAGGCGCCAATCATGGCCGCCAAGCCCGTCAGCGCGATCGGCTGGGCGCGCACGGCGGCGGAGCTCACCACCGCGTCCTTGAAGGCCACGCCCTGCGCCACCTGCAGCTCGATGAAGTCCACCAGCAGGATCGAGTTGCGCACGATGATGCCGGCCAGCGCGATCATGCCGATCATGCTGGTGGCGGTGAATTGCGATCCCAGCAGCGCATGGCCCGGCATCACGCCGATGATGGTCAGCGGAATGGGCGCCATGATGACCAGCGGCGTGAGGTAGCTCTTGAATTGCGCCACCACCAGCAGGTAGATCAGCACCAGGCCCACGCCGTAGGCTGCGCCCATGTCGCGGAAGGTCTCGTAGGTGATCTGCGATTCGCCGTCCCACTTGATGGCGTACCCGCGCCAGGGGTCGCGCGGCTGGCGGATCCAGTACTCGCCCAGTTCGCCGGTGTTGGGCAGCGCCGCCTGCGCCAGGTTCGGGCGGATCGCAAACAGGCCGTACAGCGGCGAATCGAGCTTGCCGGCCATGTCACCGAACACGTAGCTCACCGGCAGCAGGTCTTTGGTGAAGCGGGGCTTGTCGATCACGCCGGGGTCCACCTGCACCAGCTCGGACAACGGCACCATCTGCCCGTTGGCGGCTTTCATCGGCAACGCCAGCAGCGCGTCCAGGCCGACCTGGGCATCGCGCGGCAACTGCAGCCGCACCGGCACCGGGTGTTTGCTCTCGCCGTCGTGCAGGTAGGCGGCATCGCCGCCGGACAGGGCGGCGTGCACCGTCTGGGCAATGGCCGCCACCGGGATGCCCAGCGATTCGGCGCGCTGGCGGCGCACGGTGAGGTGGGCGCGCGGCGCGTCTTCCTTGAGCGAACTGTCGATGCCCACGATGTCGGCCGTCTGGCCGAAGGCCTTGGCGACGCGTGCGGCCAGCGCCTGGCGACCGGCTTCGTCGGGGCCGTAGATCTCGGCCACCAGCGGACTCATCACCGGCGGTCCGGGTGGCACCTCGACCACCTTGACGCGGGCGTTGTGGCGCGTGGCGATACGCTCCAGTTCGGGGCGAAGGCGCTGTGCAATGGCATGGCTTTGCTCGCTGCGGTGGTGCTTGTCCACCAGGTTGACCTGGAGATCACCTTGCTCGGCATCGGCGCGCAGGTAGTACTGGCGCACCAGCCCGTTGAACGTGATCGGGCTGGCCGTGCCGGCGTAGCCTTGCAGGTTCAGCACCTCGGGCTGCTGCGCCAAAAAGGCGCCGAGTTCGTGCAGCGCCGCGGCGGTGTTCTCCAGCGGCGTGCCGGCGGGCATCTCCACCACGACCTGAAACTCGCTCTTGTTGTCGAAGGGCAGCATCTTGAGCACCACCAGCTGCACCACGGCCAGGCCCACCGACAAGGCCAATGCGGCGACGATACCGGCCAGCAGCAGCCAGCGCTTGCGTGCGCTGTCGAGGAACGGTGTCAGGATGCGGGTGAAAAGCCGTTGCAGCTTGGGTCCGAGACCCTTGGGGTTTTCGGCCGCCGCGCCATGGCCGCCATGCCCGCCGTGCGACTTCATCAGCTTGAGTGCCAGCCACGGCGTGACGGTGAAGGCGATCGCCAGCGAGATCGCCATGCCCAGGCTGGAGTTGATCGGGATCGGGCTCATGTACGGACCCATCAGGCCGCTGACAAAAGCCATCGGCAGCAACGCGGCGATCACGGTCAGCGTGGCCAGGATGGTGGGACCGCCCACCTCGTCCACCGCCACCGGAATGATGTCGCGCAGCGGCCGGTCGGGCGTCAGTTGCTGGTGGCGGTGGATGTTCTCCACCACCACGATCGCGTCGTCGACCAGGATGCCGATCGAGAAGATCAGCGCGAACAGCGACACCCGGTTCAGCGTGAAGCCCCAGGCCCACGAGGCGAACAGTGTGGCCATCAGCGTCAGGATCACCGCCGCGCCCACGATCACCGCCTCGCGCCGGCCCAGCGCAAAACCCACCAGCAGGATCACCGAGCCGGTGGCGAAGGCCAGCTTCTGGATCAGCTTGTTGGCCTTTTCGGCGGCGGTTTCGCCGTAGTCACGGCTGATGGTGGTTTCGATGTTGGACGGGATCACGGTGTTTCGCAACGACTCCACCCGGGCACGCGCCGCGGCGGACACATCGACCGCGTTTTCGCCCGGCTTCTTGGTCACCGTGAGCGTCACCGCCGGAAACACCTGCCCGGCCGCGATCGCCGCGGCCGTGGGCGTGCCCGCGGCGACGTTGGCGGCGCCGGGCGTGAACCACACATACCGCTGCGGCAACTGGGCGCCGGCCTCGATCTTCGCGACCTCGCGGAGGTAGACCGGTTTGCCCTTGCTGACCCCCACCACCAGGGAGCCGATCGCTTCGGCGTTGTTCAGGAATTCGCCCGTTTCGACGGTCAGCATCTGCGGCGTCTTGCCACCCGGATCGAGCACCGCGCCCGAGGGCATGCCGAAGTTGGCGGCGGCCAGCGTGGCCTTGAGGCCCAGCACGTCGATGCCGCGCTCGCGCAGGCGCACCGGATCGAGCCAGACGTGTACCGCCCGGCCCGGACCGCCAATGGTCTGCACCTCGCGCGTGCCGGGCACCGCCTTGAGTTCGGTTTCCACCGTGCGGGCCACGCGCTCGAGCTCGTTGCCCGCCAGGCCGTCGCGGCTCCACAGCGTGACAGCCAGCACCGGCACATCGTCGATGCCCTTGGGCTTGACGATGGGGGTCAGCGTGCCGAGGTCGCGCGGCAACCAGTCCTGGTTGGCATTGAGCACGTCGTACAGGCGAACCAGGGCCTCGGTGCGCGGCACGCCCACCTTGAACTGGACCGTCAGCACCGCCAGGCCCGGTCGCGCCACCGAATAGGTGTGTTCGATGCCCGCGATCTGGGACAGCACCTGCTCGGCCGGGCGCGCCACCATGTTCTGCACGTTTTCGCTGCTGGCACCCGGGAACGGGATCAGCACGTTGGCCATCGTGACGTTGATCTGCGGCTCTTCCTCGCGCGGCGTCACCAGCACCGCGAACAGCCCCAGCAGCAGGGCCACCAGCGCCAGCAAGGGCGTGATGGCATTGGACTGGAACGCCGCCGCGATGCGGCCGGAGGCGCCGAGGGGCGCGGTCTGGAGCTCTTTCGGATCGGTCATGGGCGACTTTCAGCGGGCGGCGCTGCCGGCGGCTGCCGGGGCCTGTGTGCCGGCGGCGCGGGCGCCAGCCAGTCCGGCACGGATCGGATCAAGCGCGACGCGGTCGTCGGCAATCAGGCCGGCCAGCACCTCGACACCGGCGCTGCCATGGTCGGGGCCGAGTCGAACGGCCTTGAGCGCGAAGCCATTGGCCGTCGCGACGTACACGGCGGTCAGTTCGCCGCGGCGCAGGATCGCCGAGGCAGGCACCACCACCCGTTCGGCCTGTCCACCCACGAAACGCACGCGCACCTGCTGGCCCGGCACCACGCCCCGCACCGCGGCGGACGGCAGTTCGAGCCGCCATTCGATGGTCTGCGACACCGGGTCGGCGGCCGGCATCACCGAGCGGCTGCTCGGGTTCACCCATTGGGTGGCGCCGTCGGCGCCGGGGAGTTGCACCTCGACCCGGCTGGCCGCGCGCGCCGCTTCGCCGCGCGAGGCCGGCACCTGCACCACGGCGCGCAGCGGCAACGGGGCGTACAGGGTCATCAGCGGCTTGCCGGGCACCGCCAGATCGCCGGCTTCGCTCAGGGTTTGCAGCACCCAGCCGTCATAGGGCGCTGTGACCCGGGTGTAGCCCTGGGCCAGGGACGACTGGCGCGCGCCGGCGTTGGCGGCATCGCGGCCGGCCTGGGCCGACTTGAGCTGCAGTTCGGCGGTGTCGAGCGCCGCCTTGCTCACAAAACCCTTGGCCTGCAGTTCGCGGGTGCGTTCGGCGTTGGCCTGGGCGTTGCGCAGTTCGGCATCGGCTTGCGACACCTGTGCCTGGCTGCGCTGCATGCCGGTCTGGGTTTCGCGGTCGTCGATGGTGGCCAGCAACTGGCCGGCCCGCACGGGGTCGCCGGCCTTGACCGTGATCGACGCCACCCGGCCGGAAGCCTGCGAGGAAATGGTGCTCTGCTTGACCGGCTCGATCACGCCGTCGAGCTCGAACCCGGTCGGCACCGCTTTCGGGCGGGCCTGCACCACCGGAACCTCAACCGGCGCCGCCGCGAGGGCTGCGGCGGAACCCAGCGCCAGCCCCAGGGTGGCCAGCAACAACGAACGACGAACGGGGACGACGGCAAGACGCATGAAGATTCCTTGGATACTTGCGGCAGTATATACCCCCCCATGTATTTGTCAAGACCCAAAAAAAACCTCCAGCGCCCGGGCGGTGGAGGTTCGCGTCGATTCGCGGGCGGTGGGTCCGATCCCGGTCAGAACGGAATGTCGTCGTCCATGTCGTCGAAGCCGCTGGACGCCTTGGACGCGGGCGCCGCCGGCCGCTGGGCGGGCGCGGAAGCCGGCGCCTGGCGGCTGGGGGGCGCCGCGCGACGCGGCGCGCTGTCGTAGCCGTCGTCACCGGCCGGCTGGCCCATACCCTGGCGGCTGCCGAGCATCTGCATCTGGTCGGCACGGATTTCGGTGCTGTATTTCTCCACGCCGCTCTGGTCCGTCCACTTGCGGGTGCGCAGACTGCCTTCGACATACACCTGCGAGCCCTTGCGCAGGTACTGCTCGACGATTTCGGCCAGGCGCCCGTTGAACACCACACGGTGCCATTCGGTGGCCTCGCGCATCTCGCCGCTCTGCTTGTCCTTCCACTTGTCGGTGGTGGCAATGGTGACGTTGGCCACGCGGTCGCCGCTGGGGAAGGTGCGCACTTCGGGGTCGCGGCCCAGGTTGCCGACGATGATGACTTTGTTGACTGAGGCCATGAGACAGGATCCTTGGGTGGAGGAAGGGGATTATGCGGCTTCGGAAGCCGCCGACAAACCGGCCTTGGCAGGTGCGCGCATCGGCCAGGCCACCGCCAGCCACAGCACGATCGCCGCGGCACAGGCGACGAACAGGCCGGGCGCGCCGACATGCTTGACCAGCGCCCCGCCGGCCACGCCGCCGACAAAGAGGCCGAGGGACTGCAAGGTGTTGTAGACGCCGAGCGCAGCACCGCGTGCCGAGGCCGGCGCGATGCGCGAAACCAGGCTGGGCTGGCTGGCCTCGAGGATGTTGAAGCCGCAGAAGAAGATGAACATCAGCAAACCCAGCGACCACAGGCCCGGCGTGCCCGAGGCCGCCACCAGCAGCCCGACTTGCACCGCCGCCACCAGGCCGATGGCCGACAGGAACACGGCCCGCAGGTACCCCCGGCGCTCCATCGGGAACAGTGTGCCGCCCATGACGAAGAAGGAAGCCAGCACCGCAGGCAGGTAAATCCACCAGTGATGATCTTTGGAGAGCCCCGCCTGCACCAGCAGCGCCGGCACCGCGACCCACATGGCCAATTGCACCGCATGCAGCATGAATACACCGAAGTCCAGCCGCAGGAGACCCGGATGGGTCAGCACCTCGGACAACTTGCCGCGCGGCAGATGACGGTGTTCGGACGGCTCGGGCGGAACGCCCCAGAGCACCGTGACCACACCGCCGAATGCCAGGGCGGCCGTCAGCACGAACAGACCCGACAGACCGATCGCCGCCACCAGCAGCGGCGCCAGCACCAGCGAGAGCGCGAACATCAGCCCGATGCTCGCCCCCACGAGCGCCATCGCCTTGGTCCTGACCTCGTCGCGAGTCAGGTCCGCCAACAGCGCGGTGACGGCGGCCGACACGGCGCCGGCGCCCTGCAAGGCGCGGCCGACAAGCAACCCGTTCAGATTCGTGGCCGCAGCCGCCACCAGGCTGCCGATCGCGAACACCAGCAGGCCGAAAACAATCACCCGCTTGCGGCCCAGACGATCCGAGGCCATGCCGAAGGGCAGTTGCAGGAAACCCTGGGTCAGCCCGTAGATGCCCATCGCCAGGCCGACCTGCGCCGGATCGTCGCCACCCGGGTATCGGCGCGCCTCCAGGGCAAAGACTGGCAACACCAGAAACAGCCCCAGCATGCGCAAGGCGAAGATCGAGGCCAGCGACACGCTGGCGCGACGCTCCAGCGGCGTCATGGCCGTGGACGCCGGGCTGGCGGATGACGGGGAAACAGGGGATTCAGACACGCAGGAAGCCGATACGCAGCATGGTGGAAAACCGGTGATTGTCACTGATCGGACGGCTGCTCGCCGCCGGGTCGGCGGAGCCTGGCACGCGCCGCGCGGCCCAAAACCGCCGTCCACGCCGATAATGGAAGGTTTTCCCGGATCATTGCACCTTGAACCCCTCGACCGACCGACCGCATCCCCAGGACGATCACGCCACGTCGGACCGCGACGACCAAGGGCGGGCGCTGGCCGAGGTGCTGCGCCAGCAGCGCATCAGCGTTCGCGGCGCGCGCACCCACAACCTCAAGAACATCGACCTCGACATCCCGCGCAACCGGCTGGTGGTGATCACCGGGCTGTCGGGTTCGGGCAAGTCGAGCCTGGCCTTCGACACCCTGTACGCCGAGGGCCAGCGCCGCTATGTGGAAAGCCTCAGCGCCTACGCGCGCCAGTTCCTGCAGCTCATGGACAAGCCCGACGTGGACCTGATCGAGGGTCTGAGTCCGGCGATCAGCATCGAGCAGAAGGCCACCAGCCACAACCCGCGTTCCACCGTGGGCACGGTGACCGAAATCCACGACTACCTGCGGCTGCTGTTTGCCCGCGCCGGCACACCCTACTGCCCCGACCACGGCCTGCCGCTGCAGGCCCAGACCGTGAGCCAGATGGTGGACGCGGCGCTGGCGCTGCCGGAAGGCACGCGGCTGATGATCCTGGCGCCGGTGGCGCGCGAGAAGAAGGGTGAGTTCCTGGAGCTGTTCGCCGACATGCAGGCGCAGGGTTACGTGCGCTTCCGCGTCGGCGGCGTCGCGTATGAACACGAGCAGCTGCCCAAGCTCAAGAAGGCCGAGAAGCACGACATCGACGTGGTGATCGACCGCGTCAAGGTACGCGCCCGCCCATCGGACGCCGGCGAACCCGACACCGACGCCCGCGGCGCGTTCGACCAGCTGCGCCAGCGCCTGGCCGAGAGCTTCGAGGCCGCGCTGCGCTTGGCCGACGGGCGCGCCATCGCGCTGGAGATGGATACCGGCGCGGAGCACCTGTTCAACGCCCGGTTCGCCTGCCCGGTCTGCAACCACTCGATCAGCGAGCTGGAACCGCGCCTGTTCTCGTTCAACTCGCCGGTGGGCGCCTGCCCCAGCTGCGACGGCCTGGGCACCATGGATTTCTTCGATCCCGCGCGGGTGGTGGCTTTCCCGTCCTTGAGCCTGGCCAGCGGCGCCATCAAAGGCTGGGACCGGCGCAATGGCTACTACTTCGCGATGCTGGAAAGCCTGGCGAAACACTACGGCTTCGACATCGAGGCGCCGTTCGAGTCGCTGCCCGCGTCGGTGCAGCATGCCATCCTGCACGGCTCGGGCGAGGAAGACATCAAGTTCAGTTACGTGATGGATTCCGGCGCCTCGCAAGGCAAGCGGGTGACAAAGAAGCACCCCTTCGAAGGCATCATCCCGAACATGGCGCGACGCTACCGCGAGACCGATTCGGTCGTCGTACGCGAAGAACTCGCGCGCTACCGCAGCACCCAGCCCTGCACCGGCTGCGGCGGCACCCGGCTGGGCCGGGCGGCCCGCCACGTGAAGGTGGGCGAAGGCGCCCAGGCACGCGCCATCTTTGAAATCAGCCACGCCACGCTGCGCGAGGCGCACGACTATTTCAGCACCCTGCGCCTGACCGGCGCCAAGGCCGACATCGCCGACAAGGTGGTGCGCGAGATCGGCAACCGGCTCAAGTTCCTCAACGACGTGGGCCTGAACTACCTGAGCCTGGACCGCAGCGCGGAGACACTGTCCGGTGGCGAGGCGCAGCGCATCCGCCTGGCCAGCCAGATCGGCTCAGGCTTGACCGGCGTGATGTACGTGCTGGACGAGCCCAGCATCGGCCTGCACCAGCGCGACAACGACCGCCTGATCGGCACCCTCAAACACCTGCGCGACATCGGCAACAGCGTGCTGGTGGTGGAACACGACGAAGACATGATCCGCGCCGCCGACCACGTGATCGACATGGGCCCCGGCGCCGGCGTGCACGGCGGGCGCGTGATGGCGCAGGGCACGGCGGCCGAGGTCGAAGCCACGCCGGGTTCGGTCACCGGCCAGTACCTCGGTGGCACCCGGCGCATCGCGGTGCCGGCGCGGCGCCACGTGCCGGCCGACCCGGCGCAGGTGCTTCGCATCGTCGGCGCGCGCGGCAACAGCCTCCAGGGCGTGACGGTGGACATCCCGGTCGGCCTGCTGACCTGCGTGACCGGCGTCAGCGGCTCCGGCAAGAGCACGCTGGTCAACGACACGCTGTACGCCGCCGCCGCGCGGCAGATCCACCGCGCGCACGACGAGCCCGCGCCGCACGACGCCATCGAGGGGCTGGAGCTGTTCGACAAGGTGATCGCGGTGGACCAGTCGCCCATCGGCCGCACGCCGCGCAGCAACCCGGCCACCTACACAGGCCTGTTCACGCCGATCCGCGAGCTGATGGCCGAGGTGCCCACCGCGCGCGAGCGCGGCTACGGTCCCGGGCGCTTCAGTTTCAACGTGGCCGGCGGCCGCTGCGAGGCCTGCCAGGGCGACGGCGTGGTCAAGGTGGAGATGCACTTCCTGCCCGACGTCTACGTGCCCTGCGACGTCTGCCACGGCCAGCGTTACAACCGCGAAACGCTCGAAGTGCTGTGGAAGGGCAAGAACATCGCCCAGATCCTGGACCTGACGGTGGAAGCGGCGCACGCCTTCTTCCGCGACGTTCCGGCCATCGAGCGCAAGCTGCACACCTTGCTGGACGTGGGCCTGTCCTACATCCGCCTGGGCCAGAGCGCCACCACGCTGTCGGGCGGCGAGGCGCAGCGCGTGAAGCTGGCGCTGGAGCTGTCCAAGCGCGACACCGGTCGAACGCTCTACATCCTGGACGAACCCACGACCGGGCTGCACTTTGCCGACATCGACCTGCTGCTCAAGGTGCTGCACCACCTGCGCGACGCCGGCAACACCATCGTGGTGATCGAACACAACCTGGACGTCATCAAGACCGCCGACTGGCTGATCGACATGGGCCCCGAGGGCGGCGCCGGTGGTGGCACGGTGGTGGGCACCGGCACGCCGGAGGATCTGGCGGCCAACCCGGCGAGCTTCACCGGGCGGTATCTGGCGCGGGTGCTGGCGCCCGATGGAACGCGAATCGCTACATAATTTGTAGCTGCTTGTGACCATTGGACGCTGGAATCAGGCCAAAATAATGCTCAAAATGAGGCTCGCATGCGTTCGGGACGCCCTGCTGGCGCCGCGCCACGCTTGCTGGCAGACTGAGGGGTGTCTGCAGGCACAACCGCCATGGCCACTGAGACCGAACTGAAGCTCGCAATCGCCGCCCACGACGTGCCGGCGTTGCTGGCGCATCCGCTGCTGGCGGCCCAGCCATCGCAGCAGCAGCGCCTGGTGAGCACCTACTTCGACACCCCCAAGCGCGCCCTGCGCGCACGCGGCATTGCCGTGCGCGAGCGGCGCGCGGGGCGCCAGACACTGCTGGCCGTCAAGACCGCCGGCACCGTGGCCGGTGGCCTGGCGGTGCGAGGCGAATGGGAGGCGCCCGCCACCGCCGGCCGGTTCGACTTTGCGTCGCTGGTGGACGAGCCCGCACTGGCCGCCGAGCTCCAGACGCTGGCCGGCAAGCTGGCGCCGGTGTTCACCACCGATTTCACGCGCCGGCGCTGGCTTGTCCGTCATCACGAAGCGTTGATCGAGGTGGCGCTGGATCGCGGACAGATCCACGCCATGACCCGCGACGGCCCGCGCAGCCTGCCGCTGCTGGAGCTCGAACTGGAGTTGAAACAAGGTCCGCCCGAGGCGCTGTTTCGCCTGGCGCGGCAGCTGGCCCGCGGCGTGCACCTGCGCCCACTGGCCGCGAGCAAGGTCGACCGCGGCGACGGGCTGGCACGGGGCAAGCGGGCCAAGCCGGTGAAAGCCGATGCCATCGCGCTTGTGTCCGACGCGCACCCGGTGGAGGCGTTTCGGGCGGTGGCGCTGGCCTGCCTGGCGCAACTGCTGGCCAACGAGGGCGGTGTGCTGCACAGCGAAGACATCGAATACCTGCACCAGGCGCGCGTGGCGCTGCGGCGCCTGCGCGCCGCGCTGCATGTGTTCGCACCCGCGCTGCCGCCCCGGTTCGTCGCCCGCTGGGGGCCCGCCTGGCGCGCGCTGGCCCAAAGCCTGGGTACCGCGCGCGACCAGGACGTGTTCCGTACCGGCCTGCTGCCGGCGCTGATCCCATTGCTCGGCCCGCGTGACGCCGCGCGCCTGCAGGCTTGGGCGCGGGTTCAAGGCCAGGCGGCCACCGCCGCTGCGCGCCGCAGCCTGGCCAGCCGCGAGACCAGCGACCATCTGCTCGCCTTCACCCGCGACCTGTTGCGTCTGAAGGCCGGCAAACCGGGCGCTTCGACGGAACCGCTTCGGCCCTGGGCGCTGAAGCGGCTGCGCCAGCGGCACAGGCGGCTGCTGAACGGCATCCGGTCGGCCGACCTGTTCGATGCGGTGGAACGGCACCAGGTGCGCATCGAGGCCAAGAAGCTGCGCTACGCGCTGGAATTTCTGGGCAGCCTGTGGCCGCCCGAGGCGCTGCACGACCTGACCGAGGCACTGGTGCAGGCCCAGGAACTGCTGGGCCAGATGAACGACCGCGTGAGCGCGCAGCACCTGTTGGCCACAGCGCCCCAGGCTGGCGCCGAGCGACTGCAGATGGTGTTGGGCGCGCAGCTGGTGCAGTCCGCCGCCCACCTGCCGCTGGTGCTGAAGGCCGTGATGCAGGCTTCAACGCCTTGGAAGTGAGCGCGGGCTCGCATCAATTGACGCAACGGTTTCGCCGCAGCCTTGAATGGGGATTCGCCATCGCGCGCCGACAGGTCCATAATTCGGGTTGACCATACCCCTTGGGGATTGTCGAAACCGGTGATCGCGATGGAATCCACGAAACGTCTGCGCGCCCTGTTGCTTGTGCTGATGGCCTGCTGGCTGACGCTTCAGTCGGCGGCTGCCTGGACCATGCCGCTGCGCATCCACCAGGTTCACCCCGTCGGCGTGGCCCAGGCACCAGCCGACGTGCACGCTCATCATGCCCATGAGGCGGATGCCACTCCCATGCCGAGCAGCGCTTGCGATTGCGACTGCGACCGCTGTGAGGTCTGTCATCTCGCCAGCTCCGGCTTTCTGCTCAACGGCGACCCTGGCATGACGGCGCTGAACGCCACCGATGTGCTGGCGTCCCCGGCACAGGCGACGCCGCCCAGCCACATCACCGCCCCACCCCGGCACCCACCCCGACCCACCGCCTGACCCCCGGCAGCGCCTTGCTGCCACGGCGACCGGTGCGCAAAGCGTGACCGGTCATGAACCTCATGGTCTGGAGATGAAAAATGTTTGGTGAAATGGTGGCCGGCTACGATGTGCCGGTCTTGAACGAGCGGGAGGTGCGGGCCGGGGCCGGCATCCTCTTTTTTGTCACGATCGTCGTCTTTCTGGGCGCCTGGCACGCCGACCTGATGCTGCCGGCGCAGTTGATGATCGTCGCCTTTTTCGGGGACTTCGCGATCCGGGTGTTCGCACCGCGTTTTTCGCCGAGCCTGATCCTCGGCCGCCTCGCGGTGAGCGGGCAAAAGCCCGAATACACCGCCGCCGCCCCCAAACGCTTCGCCTGGATGATCGGTCTGGCGCTGGCGAGCTTCATGCTGGTCACCCTGGTGTTCATGCGCAACATGAGCATCGTCAACTTCTCGATCTGCGGCGTCTGCATCGTGCTGCTGTTCATGGAGTCGTCGTTCGGCATCTGCCTGGGCTGCGTGATCTACAACAAGGTGCTCAAGCGCGAGGTGGCCCTGTGCGCGGGCGGCATCTGCGAGGTGCGGCAAAAGGAAGCGATCGAACACGTCAGCGGCGGGCAACTGGCCCTGCTCGGTGTTTTTGCGTTGGCGATGCTGGGCGTGATGCAGGTGATGCAGGCACAGAACCAAGCCCATGCCAATGACGGGCCGAACCACCGGCTGATTCAGGAATTCAAGGGTGAAGCCCGCGCCACAAGTGTGACGGGTGCGCCCCTGGCGGCCCCGACCGACAGCGCGCCGAACGCCGGCTCCCAGGGCCATCGCCACCATTGACCCGCGGCCAGCCCAGCGGCCTACACCCGCGCGCTGGGCCGCTCGGCCACGCGGTCGCGCCAGGCCTGCAGGGCGGCAAAGCCCTCCTCGCCGGGCTTGAACTTCATCAGGCCACGCGCGAACTCGATGGCGCAGAAGGCGGTGATGTCGGCAATCGTGAAGCGCGGCCCGGCCATCCAGGGCTGGCGCGCCAGCACGCTGTCGAACCAGCCAGCGATCTCGCGCACCTTGGTGGCCTGGGAGTGTCCGAACTCCGGAAACTGCGGCTGCTCCAGCGGCGCCAGGCCGGGGTGGGTGTGGCGAATGGCGTTGGCGATGCTGGCCAACAGGTAATGTTCGACGCGACGGTCGGCCATCTCGATGAAGGCGCGTTCGTCATAGTCCAGTCCCATCAGGTTCGGGTCGGGGTAGCGGCCTTCCAGCCAGGTGCAGATGGCGCGGGTTTCGGTCAGCACGCGGCCGTCGTCCAGCTCCAGCGCTGGCACCTTGGCCAGCGGGCTCTTGGCGCGGTAGGCCTCGCCCTTGTGTTCGTTGGCGGTGAGGTCGATGTTCACCAGCTCGATGCCGCTGATGTCTTTCTCGACCAGGAACATCAGCACGCGGCGCGGGCTGGGCGCTCGGGGGGATACATAGAGTTTCATGGACGGACCTCGCTCTCGGTTGAGGGGGCGGCGCGGCCCGCTGGCCAGCCCCGCGAAACCGCCATGGTAGCGGCGCTCCAGCGCGCCTCGCGGTCGCCCATGCCGCCGGTCAGAGCATGAAGCCCAGGTCCCTGGGGTAATCGGGCCGACCGGCCGGCGCGCCGAAGTGGGCCAGGTTGGGCAGGATGCCGGCGAGCTCGCTGTCGGCCACGCCGAACCAGCGCGCCAGCGTGGCGGCGTACTGGTCCACCGAGGTGCTCGGCAGCAGGCGACCTTGTCCCACGTGCCACTGGTCTTCGGGCGCGGCGGTGTTGCCCACGCTGACCGGCGGCGGCGTGCCGTAGAAGGCTGCCCCTTTGACCGCGCCGCCCACCATCAGGTGGTGGCTGCCCCAGCCGTGGTCGGACCCATCGCCGTTGGACGACAGCGTGCGACCGAAGTCCGAGGCCGTGAACGCAGTGACCTTGTCGGACACGCCGAGCGCGGCGGTGGCGTTGTAGAACGCCGTGAGCGCCTCGCTCACGCGGCCCAGCAAGGTCGGCTGCTGCGAGATCAGGTTGTCGTGCAGATCGAAGCCGCCGATCGACACCATGAACACCTGCCGAGTAGCGCCCAGCGCGCTGCGCGCCGCGATCAGCCGGGCCACCATCTTGAGCTGGTCGGCCAGCGAGTTGCTCGCTGGGAAAGTGCTGAACGGCGCGTTGGCGGCAGGGTAGGCGGCAAGCGCCGCCGTCACCTGCGACTCGGCCGTCACGGCCCGCGTGGTCACGCGGTTGTATTCGTTCTCCAGCAGGTTGGTGCGACTTTGCTGCACCAGCGTGGCCATGGCGGCCTTGACGGCCGCCGAACCGTACACATTGTTTTTCACGCTGTTGATCGCCACCGCGCCGCCGGTGCTGACCTGGTAGGACAGCGCGCTGTCACCCGACAGGAACACGGCGTTGCCGGTCACACTGATGCAGGTAAACAATGAGTTGCTGTTGCCACCGAGCGCCAGATCGCCGATGTTGCCGCCCCAGCCCACGGTGGAGCCCTCGGGCGAGGACGACTGCCAGATCGACTGCTGGTCGTTGTGCGAAAACAGCTTGGGCGGCAGCGGCCAGGTGACACGGTCGGCGCTGTTGTACTGCGTGCGCGTCAGCGGCACCACCAGCGGCCCGACGTTGAGCTGCACCGCGGCACGGCCCATGTTGAAGAGACTGGCCAGCCCGGTCATGGACGGATGCAGCGCGTACTGCCGTCCGCCGGGCAACGGCGCGGCAGGATTGAGCAGCGTGGGGGTCAGCGCCGACCTGGCCAGGGCGATGCCGCCTGCCGTCTGGCCGGCACCGCCGCCGCGGATGGTGCTGTAGAGGTTGTAGCTGGCGTCGTCGTAGGTGACCACGGTGTTGGCGTAGTCGTTGCCGCCATACAGGAAGACGCAGACCAGCGCCTTGTAATCGGTGGCGTTGAACGCGGCGGCCTCGCCGATGGCGGCCAGGTTCAGCGCCAGCGGCAGCGCGGTGCCGCTCAGGGCGAGCTGGCCCGAGCGGCGCAGGAAGGCGCGGCGGGTGTGCAGTTGGGGCTGGATCAGGTGCATGGCGCGCTCCCTATTTCTGGACCAGGTATTCGGCCGAGGCCATCACCATCAGCACCGCGGCGGCCACCCGGTTGCTCTTGACCGCATCGGTGCTGGCGGCTGTCACCGGCGTGGCGTTGAGCGCGTTGACGATGAGAGTCTGCGTGCTGGCCGAGAGCTGGTCGGCGCACAGCAGGAGCGCCAGGCGCCGGACCAGCGCGGCGGCGTCGGTCACGAGTGCCAGTTCCGCGGTGTACGCGGCGGTGATGTCGTAACCGTTGCTGGCGTTGCTCCCGGAATTGGGCTGATCGGGCGCGTTGACATAGACGCCGTTGCGGATCACGCCCTGCATGTAGTTCAGGTAGCCGCCGACACTGCTCTCGTTGACGAGCTGGAACTCCGGCGCCACCGACCGGTTGGCAGCGAGCGCGGTGGAGGGCGGCACGTAGCCGGGGCGGAAATAGTTGAACACCGAGGGCGGGCGCAGCGGACTTTGCCCCAGCTGGGTTGCGGGGTTGCCAAGGTCGCCAATCTTCCAGCTGCCGGCTGCGGAGCGGATGCCGAACGTCCGACCCCACTGTACAAAGCGCAGCATGGGCTCGCGCAGGCGCCCGAAACTGGCCTGGGTGAGTCCGGCCGGGCTGCGGGCCTCGTCGTCAAGCAGGATCGCCGACCAGACCGCCTTGAGATCGCCACGCACGCCCGCGCCGTTGTTGTTGAACGCGGCCGCCACCCGGGCGACGTAGGCCGGGCTCGGGTTGCTGGTGACCAGGCGCTGGATCATCTGGCGGCCGAAGAACGGCCCGACGTTGGGGTGGTTGGCCAGCGTGTCCAGCGCCGTCGCCAGCTCGGCAGCGCCGGGTGTGTTGGCCGGAATCGTCACGCCGAGAAAGGTCGCTGCCAGGGTGGAGTGGCGACTCGCGTTCAGCACCATCGGCAGGCGCGCCGGCGTGGTGTTCGGGATGTTGCGATTCAGCACGGCGTCAAAGGTATTGACGTTCTGGCTCAAGTCCACGTCGTAACCGGTGAACACGCGTGCCAGGTTGGTGACATCGGCCTGGCTGTAGCTCTCGATCCGGTTGCCCTGCGCATCCGTTTTGGGCGTGCCGTCCAGGTTGAGCTGGTACAGGCCGATCGAAAACAGCTGCATCACCTCGCGGGCGTAGTTCTCGTCCGGCAGGCGGCCCTTGGCGGGATCTTCCTTGAGGTTGCCCTTGGTGTTGAGGTAATAGCCCATCGCGGGGTTCAGCGTCACCGCCTCCAGCAACTGGCGGAAGTTGCCGAAGGCGTGGGCGGTCAGCAGATCCCACCAGGCGGCGACCGCATGGCTGCGCCAAGCGAAATTAAGCCCTGACAACGACACCACGAAGAACTCCGACAGCGCCAGCGCGCAGCGTTTGCGCAGTGCGTCCGGCGCGGTCATGAGCTGGTTCCAGATCATGTAGTCGCCGGGGTAGGTGTTGTCGAAGTAGCGCGTGGTGCTGTCGATGGTGGCGTAGCCCCGGGCGTTGAGCCAGTCCCAGCCGGTGGGCCCGAGCGGCTTTGCGTACTGCGCGGACAACCAGGCCGCAAAGGTGCCGGAGCGCACGCTGGCGATGTCGGTGGTCGAGGCATAGGCCTGCGCCTGCAGCAGGAAGCGCGCGGCCTCGGCGTCGCTGCGGGGCGCGGGATAGCCGGATCGAACCCGGCGCCGGATGGCCTGCAAGTCGGCATCCGCTTCGGTCCCGGCTTCAGGCTCAGTGCCATCACCGCAGGCGGCCAGCGCGACAGCGGCCAACACGGCCGGCAAAGGCCGTGCGCCCAGCGTGCGTTCCGCCGGCGCCGGCAAGGGATCATCGGTCGTCATGTTGGCAGGGGTTTGCGCCACACAAACCCCGTCGGGCCTGTCCACTGTCGCATCGTTCATGGAGCTGTCCGGCAGGAGAAAACGGATGCGCCGAGCGTAACGGGTTTGCGGCCGAAAGGGCAGCCCGGGAGCGGCCTTTCTTGCAACCGGTAACCAGCGACTTGTAAGCGGGCGTTACGCCTAGTTGGCCGGATGCGGTCCTCAGGCCCGCGCGGCCTGCAAGGTGTCGCGCGTCTTCAGCGCCTCGCGCCGTGCCGCGTCGGCAAAGTCGTCCCCGGACGACGCGTACAGGATGGCGCGCGACGAATTGACCACGATCGGCCCGTCGGCACGCCAGCCGGCCTGGACGGTGGCGGCCGCGTCGCCGCCCTGCGCCCCGACGCCGGGAATGAGCAGCGGCAGCGTGGGCGCCAGCGCACGCACGCGCTGAATCTCGGCCGGGTAGGTGGCGCCCACCACCAGTCCGAGCTGGCCGTTCAGGTTCCAAGGGCCCTGCGCCAGACGCGCAACGTGCTCGTACAACAGCGGCTGGCCCTCGACGGACGCCAGGCGCTGGGCCTGCAAGTCGTCGCCGCCGGGGTTGGAGGTGCGGCACAGCAGGAACGCGCCCTTGCCTTCGTACTTGAGATACGGCGCCACCGAGTCGAAGCCCATGAAGGGCGACAGCGTCACGGCATCGGCGCCGTAGCGCTCGAAGGCCTCAATGGCGTACTGCTCGGCGGTGGAGCCGATATCCCCGCGCTTGGCGTCCAGGATGATCGGCACGCGCGGCGCCACGCGGCGCATGTGCTCCATGAGACGTTCCAACTGGCCTTCGGCGCGGTGCGCGGCGAAGTAGGCGATCTGCGGCTTGAAGGCGATCACCAGGTCGGCCGTGGCATCGACGATGGCGGCGCAGAAGTCGTAGATTCGGTTGGCGTCGCCCTTGTAACGGGCCGGGAACCGGGTGGGCTCGGGGTCCAGCCCGACACAGAGCATGGAGCGGTTGTGGCGCGCCGCGTCGCCCAGCATGTCGAGGAAGGTCATGGGCACGATTTTACGGTTGCCCCTACCATCGGACCGATGCACGCCCTCACTGTCCGGCAACTGATTGTCCTCGTCGCGCTCACGCTCGTCTGGGGCATCAACTGGCCGATCATGAAGCTCGGCGTCACCGGCTACCCGCCGCTGACCTTCCGAACGCTGTGCATGTGGCTGGGCCTGCCGGTGCTGGGCGCGGTGCTGGTGGCGCTGAAGGTACCGTTTCGCATCGAGCGGCGCCACTGGCCCGAACTGCTCAGGCTGGCGGTTTTCAACATGTTCTTCTGGCATGCGCTGGCGATCGTGGCGATCCAGTCGCTGTCCAGCGGGCGCGCGGCGATCCTGGGCTACACCATGCCGGTGTTCTCGGCCGTGATCGGCGCCCTATGGTTCGGCGACCGGCTCAGCGCCCGCGCCTGGAGCGGCGTCGCGGCGGCCGCGCTGGGGGTGGCGCTGCTGCTGTGGCATGAAATGAGCCAGCTCGCGGGCAAGCCGCTGGGCGTGCTGATGATGTTGACCGCCGCCGCCACCTGGGCCGTGGGCACGCGGATGCTGCGCCGCACCACGCTGCCGGTGCCCACCCTGGCGATCTCGTTCTGGATGACGGCCCTGACCACCGTGGTGATGTCCGTGCTGGCCACGGTCTTCGAGCGCGGGCAGTGGCGCATGCCCTCGCCCGAAGGCTGGGGGGCCATCGTGTTCAACGCGATCGGCGTGTTCGCCTTCGCGCAGGCCGCCTGGTTCTACCTGGCCCGCAGCCTGCCGCCGGTGGCCTCGACGCTGAGCGTGATGTTGATCCCGGTGCTGGGCGTGTTCAGCGGCGCCCTGTGGCTGGGCGAGGTGCTGCACTGGCAGGACTGGGCGGCCGTGGCGCTGATGGTGGCGGCGATTGCCACCGTGCTGCTGCCGGGCGGTGGCAGGCCCGGTCCATCGGACAAGAACTCCTGAAACCATAGCTGCCCGTGGCCATCGGACGATGGAAAACGGCCGATTCGATCCGGCTTTCCGCCGCTTGCGGGGCCGATCGGACGCTCAGGACGGTTCCAGCGCGCGCGCCGCGCCGGCCAAGGCCGGCGACACCTCGGCCCGGATCACCCAGACCGGCATCGCGTGCAGGTAGTACCGAAACCGCCCCTTGGCCTCGAACCGTTCGCGAAACGAGGATCGCTCGAGCTCCGGCAGCAGACGCGGCACGATGCCGCCGCCGATGTACACGCCACCGCGCGCACCCAGGGTCAGCGCCAGGTTGCCGGCCACGCTGCCCAGGAAACCGAAGAACAGCGCCAGGGCCTCGGCGCAGGCCGGGTCGCCCTCGCGGCGTGCACCCTCGATCACATCGGCCGCCCCCGTCACCGGCCGCGGCGGCGACCCCGCCAGGTGGCACACGGCTTCGTACAGGTTGACCAGGCCCGGGCCCGAGAGCGCTCGCTCGGCCGAGGCATGACCGAAGCGCTCGGTGAGCCGCTGCAACACCGCCTGCTCACGCGCATCAACCGGCGCCAGGCTCACGTGGCCGCCCTCCCCGGTGATCGGCACCCAGCCGCCCGCCGGCGTGGAAAAAAGCCCCGACACGCCGAGCCCGGTGCCCGGCCCCAACACCGCCCGCGGAGCGCCGGCCACCGCCTCGCCGCCACCCACCGGATGCAGTTCGTGCGCGCCCAGCGACGGCAGGCCCAGCGCCAGCGCGGTGAAATCGTTGATCACCACGAGGCGCTCCAGGCCCATCTCGGCCTGCAGGGCGGCGATGGAGAATTGCCACGGATGGTTGGTCATCTGCACCCGGTCGCCGGCGACGGTGGTGGCGATGCCGAAGGCGCACGCGCGCGGCGCCGGATGGTGGTGCAGGGCCAGGTAGTGGCGCACGGCCATCTCGATGCTCGCATGCCGATCGGTGGGCAACGCGGCCACATCGCTGATCGGCGCACCGGCCTCGGCCTGCCAGGCGAAACGCGCGTTGGTGCCACCGATGTCGCCGAGCAGACGTGGAAAGGTGGCGAACATCGTCAGCCTATTTGCCGTCGGATCGACCCGCACCGGTCGGCTGGCCCGGTTTCAAGGTCGATGACGACTGCGGCACCGCCTCCACACCAGCCAGCCGCCACGACAGTCCATGGCGACGCAGCACCAGGATCAACGACGGTTCACCGGCTGCACCCATGACCATGGCGCGCACCGTGGACAGGCCGCTCCAGGCCAACTCGGTGCGCGACGGCGTCGCGTCGCCCAACGGGCGTGGCGCGATGCGACCCTGAAGCAAGGCCAGAATACCCTCTGGCGTCACCAGCGTCTCAACCACCGGCCGGACCAGCGCGCCGGCGACGATGAACTGGCTCAGCAGCTTCTGGTCGTTGCCACCGTCCTCGGGCAGGGCGGCGCCGGTCTGCTGCAGCAACAGCCGGCCCAGGCTGTGACGCAACGCCTCGCCGTCAATCAGGCCCGCGACCGCCGCGCTGTCGCGCGCCCGCGCCGCGTCGTGCAAGGCGGCCAGCGTGCTGGCCGGTCCACGGAAATAGCCAACGGCAGTCAGCAGCAGCAGCGCCACGACCATGCCGCCTCCCAAGCGCCACCAGACGCCCGGACGATCGGTTTCGGCCGAAGGCGATGCGCCGGGCACGGTGGTCACGCCGCCACCACCTCGCGCAGGAACTTCTCGACCACCGTGGCCAGCGCCACCGGGGTCTCGTCCATCGGATAGTGGCCGGCGTTGCTCATCACGTCGAGGCGGGCGTTGGGGTAGTGCTGGAGCCAGGTGGCCTTGCAGGTCTCAGGGCCCAGGGCGGGGTCGTTCTCGCCGGCCACCACCAGCACCGGCAGGGTTTTGCCCTGCACGTGTTCCAGAATGTTGGTCTTGGCCCAGGCCGTCAGGTAGGCGTCGAAGGCCTCGACGTCGGAATGCGCCAGCGAGGACTTGACCATCGCGTCCAGCCACACGCCGGTGAGCCGGTTGCCGGTGGTCAGGTCGATGATGCCCTTGCGCGCGGCCGGGTCGCGCGCGGCGCTGGAGAAGAAGGCCCAGCCCGCGTCGTCGAACGGCACGCCGCCCGCGGGCACCGGCGTGATGCCCACCAGCGCCTGCACGCGGTCGGGCGCGTCGGCCAGCACCTGCTGGATGGCCAGCCCCCCCATCGAGTGGCCGACCAGGCTGAAGCGCTGCCAGCCCAGGTGATCGGCCAGCGCAAGCGCGTCGTGCGCGATCTGGGCGATGGTGTACGGGCCGCCGCTGCCCTTGCGCGCGCCGTAGCCGCGGTAGTCCATGAAGGCGTAGCTGAAGTGCTGGGTGTCCAGGCTGTGCATCAGCGGGCCCCAGCCGCGGGCGTGGCCGAACCAGCCGTTGAGACAAAGAACCTTGTGCGGGCCGGAGCCGACGATCTGGGCGGTGTTGGGCATGGTGTCTCCTTCAGGGCTTTGTGAACGCAACGATGCAGGAAATGATACGCCGGCCAAGGGCGGCGCAGGCCCGGTCAGGCGCCGCGTTCGGCCACGTCCATCGCCAGGCACAGGTCGGCCCAGGCCTTGGCTTTTTCGGGCAGGCTGCGCAACAGGTAGGCGGGGTGGTAGGTGACGATGACCGGCACGCCCTGGTAGTGGTGCACGCGCCCGCGCAGCTTGCCGATGGGTTCGGTGCTCCGCAGCAGCGACTGCACCGCGAAGCGCCCCATCGCCAGGATGATCTTCGGCCGCACGAGCGCCACCTGGCGCGCGAGGTACGGGTCGCACTTCAGCACCTCGTCCGGATGGGGGTTGCGGTTGCCGGGCGGCCGGCACTTGACGACGTTGGCGATGTAGACGCCGCGCAGGGCGGGCGTGGCGGGTTCGGCAGGGGCCATCGCGCCATCCTCGGCCGTCTCGGCGCCCCCAACTTGGCCGACGCCCGCGCGCCGGCTCAGCCCGATCGCCTTGAGCATGTTGTCCAGCAACTGGCCCGAGGGCCCCACAAAGGGTTCGCCCTTCAGGTCTTCCTGCTCGCCCGGCGCCTCGCCGACCACCATCCAGTCGGCCTGCCGGTCGCCGACGCCGAACACGGTCTGCGTGCGGCCCTGGCACAGGCCGCAGGCGCGGCAGGCCGTCACCGCCTCGCGCAGCGCGTCCCAGTCGAGCGCGCCGACGTCGACACCGGACGCCGATGGGGCCGGCCGGGGCGCGGCCACCGTCCGCTCCGGCCCCGACGGGGCGGTGAAACGCGGTTCCGGGGCGCTTTCAGTGCCTATTTTGATGCCTTTTTCGGCCTCTCCCAGCGCCGATTGGCCACGGGCAGCTATCGTTTCAGGAGTGCTTTCGGGCGACTCCGGCGCCAGCACCGGCTCGGGCCACCAGACCCGCACCCCCATCTCGGCCAGCATCGCGCGCCGGCGGGCGTCCAGGTCCAGACTCATTCGGAAACCTCCGTGCTCCGCACGGCGGTGCGAGCTTGCTTGGGGCGGCCCGGCGCGGCGCTCATAGCTTCAGACTCATCACGAGGGCGTCCTCCCGCTCGGTGCGGCCGGCGGGGTAGTAGGCCTTGCGCAGGCCGACGTGCTGGAAGCCGTGCGCTTCGTAGACCTCGATGGCGCGGCGGTTGCCCGCGCGCACCTCCAGCCACAGCCAGCCGGCGCCCTGGCCGCGCGCCCAGAGATCCAGCGCCTGCAGCAGCACCATCGCCCAGCCCTGGCGCTGGTGGGCCGGCGCCACGGTGATGTTGAGCAAGTGGGCCTCGTCCACGCCCTTCATCGCCACAAAGTAGCCCAGCACCGTCTCGCCGCCCAGCAGCATCTGCGCCTGGTAGCCGGCGTCCAGGGCGTCGCTGAAATTGGCGCGGCTCCAGGGGTGGGCGTAGGCCGCCTGCTCGACCGCGAGCACGGCTTCGAGCCGCTCGCGGGTGAGCGGTTCCAGGCGGGCTTCGACGGGCAGCGGGGTGGCCATCATCGTGGCGGCGTTCCGGCAGGGGAATCCGTTGGGGGTGTGGGCAGCGCGGCCGCCTTGTCGCGCTCGCGTTCCTCGGTGGTCCGGGCCACCTTGTCGCGAATGTAACGCGGCAGCGCCTGCGCCGCCGGCACCGCGTGGCCCGCCGCCAGCAACGCGGGCGCCAGCCGCAGCAGCGCGAGCGCGGTGGGGCGCGCCTGCTGGCGTGGCCAGCCGGGCAGCAGGCGATCGCCGAAGGCAGCGAAGGCGTTGCCGGCGACCACCCAGCCCGCGCCGTCGGCCGATTCGTCCGCGGCGAGCGCCTCGGGTTTGCAGACCACCCAGTCGCTACCGGTGTTCCAGCGCACGCCGTCCCAAGCGTAACGCGCAGCGTAGACCTCGTCCATGCGGGCGTCGAGCACCGCCAAGACGCGCACGGGCGCGCCATCGGGGGCCCGCGTGCGGCGGGCGTCCTCGGCCACGGCCAGCAGCGTGTCCACCGGCAGCAGCGGCACACCCGCGCCGTAGCCCAGGCCCTGGGCCACCGCACAGGCGGTGCGCAAGCCGGTGAACGAACCCGGCCCGGCGCCGAAGGCGATGGCGTCAAGCTCGCGCAGGCCCAGCCCCGCCTGCTCCAGCAACGCCAGCACGGACGGGATCAGCGTGGACGAGGCCATCGCGCCGCCGGGGCCGTCGTGCGTCCACACGCGCGGTTGGCCGCCGTCCGCGCGCTCGAGCGCGATCGAGAGCTGTTCGGTGCTGGTATCGAGGGCCAGAAGCTTCATGAACCGCCTATTCTGATGGTTTTCGGTCCGATCCCGCCGTCGGTTGGCCTGCGGGCGCTACTGAAACAGGAGCGCGTGCCGCCGCCCGCACCCCGAACACGATGCCCGCCGTCACCAGCGCCAGCCCGAGCAGCAGCGCCGCCGACAGCGGCTCGCCCAAAAACACCACCGCGCCCAGCGCCGACAGGCCCGGCACCAGTGCGGTGATCATGGTGGAGCGCACCGGCCCGAAGCTGCGGATCATCTGCGTGAAGGTGATGCCCGAGATCACCACCGAACCCACCCCCTGGAACAGGGCCTGGAACACCACGGTGCCCACCGGCACCTCGCCCAGTCGGCTGTGCACCAACCCGGCGAGCGCCAGCAGGGTGTAGGCCGGCACGTAGGTGATGAAAGCAAAGGTGGTGATGGCAATGGTGGCGCGCACCGCGTCCAGCGCGAAACGCCGCGCCAGCACGCTGTAGACCGACCAGCAGGCCGCCGCGGCCATGAACAGCAGGTCGCCCTTCCAGACCACGCCGCCCTCGAACGCGCGCAGCAGGCTGGTGCCACCCACCAGCAGATCCCCGGCCACGATGAAAGCCAGGCCCGCGGCGCGCGCCGGCGTGATGCGGTCCTTGAGGAAGATCGCCGCCAGCAGTGCCGTCCACAGCGGCAGGCTGCCCGGCATCAGCACCGAGGCGTGCGCGGCCGGTGCGTACACGAAACCGCTGTAGGCCAGCAGGGCGTAGAGCAGGCCGCCGAAAAAGCCGGTGACCACCGTGACGCGCCAGGGCAGCGGCGACACGCCGAGCCAGCTCCCGCCCGGGTTGCGCCGCACCAGCCAGGCGCCCCAGGGCAGCAGGATGCTGGCCGCGCCCAGGATGCGCAGCAGCGCGATGTCGAAGGGCGTGAGCGTGGCGCCGCGGCTCGGGTCGGCCGAGGCGCGGGCGATCACGATGAAAGAGGTCCAGATGACCACGGTGATCGCGGCCGAGGCCACGCCGATGGTCTTGGCGGAAAGGCGCATGCGCCGGATTATCCGTGGCCCGCCCGCCCGCCACGCCCCGTCACAAGCCCGCTTTGCGCGGTAGACTGAAAACCATGGCCTGCCGACCTGCCCTGCTCATCCGCCTCGCACCGTGGGCGCTGGCGTGGGCGTGGGCCGGCGCGATGGCACAGGCCGCCGTGCCGATGGCCCCGGGCCCCGGCGCGCTGCCGCCGGCCTTCACCCAGGCACTGGCCCGCGCTGGCGTGCCGCCGCAAGCCGTGGGCGTGATGGTGACGGCGCTGCCGCCTCAGGGAGGCGCCGCCGCCAAGCCCGAGGTGCGCCTGAGCCACCGCGCCGACGCCACCATGAACCCGGCCTCGGTGATGAAGCTCGTCACCACATACGCCGCGCTCGACCTGCTCGGACCCGATTTCACCTGGTCGAACCGGGTGTATGTGGACGGCCCGGTTGCCGACGGCGTGCTCGACGGCAACCTGATCCTGCGCGGCAGCGGCGACCCCAAACTGGTGCTGGAACGCCTGGACGCGCTGCTGCGCCAGGTGATCGCCCAGGGCGTGCGCGAGGTGCGCGGCGACATCGTGCTCGACCGCGCCGTCTTCGACGTGCCCGAGCGCGACCCCGGCGCCTTCGACGACGAGCCGCTGCGGCCCTACAACGCCGCGCCCGACGGGCTGCTGGTCAACTTCAAGGCGCTGGTGTTCACCTTCACGCCCGAGCCCGCGAAAGGCCGGGTGCTCGTGCGCAGCGAGCCGCCGATCGCCGGGGTCGACATCCCCACCGAAGTGCCGTTGACCGCCGGCGCCTGCGGCGACTGGCGCACCCAGCTGCGCGCCGATTTCTCCAGCCCCCAACGCGTGCAGTTTGGCGGCCGCTACGCCGCGAGCTGCGGCGAGCGCATCTGGCCGGTGGCCTACGTCGAGCCCCGGACCTACGCGGCCCGCGTGGTGCAGGCGATGTGGCAGGGCGCGGGCGGCCGTCTGGGCGGGCGGGTGCGCGAGGGCGCCACACCCGCCAACGCGCGGCTGTGGCTGGCCGCCGAGTCGCTGCCGGTGGGCACCGTGATTGCCGACATCAACAAGTTCTCCAACAACGTGATGGCGCAGCAGCTGTTCCTGACCTTCTCCAGCCAGCCCCAGGGGCCCGGCACCTTCGAGGGCTCGCGCCAGCGCCTGGTGCGCTGGTGGCGCGAACGCTTTGCCGGACAGCCCGCGCCGGTGCTGGACAACGGCTCGGGCCTGTCGCGCGAGGAGCGCAGCAGCGCCGCCGCGCTGACCGCGCTGCTGCGCCGCGCAGCCGCCAGCCCCCAGGCCGAGGCCTTCATCCAGTCGCTGGGCCTCGCGGGCGTGGACGGCACCGTGGCGCGCATGCGCGAGCGCAACGGCGCCTCTCCCGCGCTCGGCAACGCCTGGCTCAAGACCGGCTCGCTGCGCGACGTGGCCGCCGTGGCCGGCTACGTCAACGGGCGCAGCGGCCAGCGCTACAGCCTCGTGGCGCTGATCAACCACGACAACGCCGGCGCCGCGCGCGCCGCGCTCGACCTGCTGGTCGACTGGGTGGCCCAGGAGCCGTGAAACCCATCAAAATTGCGCCTATCCCGGCGCCGGATGGCCACAGGCAGCTACGATTTACATAGCACGTTTCAATCCGCCTCACCACCCACCCATGCCGCTCGCTGACACCATCGGCTACCTCGCCGCCGTTCTGACCACCTGCAGCTTCGTGCCACAGGCCTGGCTGACGCTTCGCACGCGAGACGTCAGCGGCATCTCGGCTGGCATGTACAGCGTGTTCACCGCCGGCGTGGCACTGTGGCTGCTCTACGGCTGGCTCACCGATGCCTGGCCGGTGGTGCTGGCCAACGCGGTCACGCTGGCGCTGGCCGGGTCCATCCTGGTGATGAAGCTACGGTTTCGCTGAAGACTGGCGCATGGGGCAATGCTCTTGGTGTTTACCCGGTTCTGCCGAATGGCCCCACGGCCTATGATGAATTCCGCGCAATCGAACGACCGTTCTTTTTTATCAGGAGCACACGAATGAAAGACATCCGATGGAAACTGGCCGCGCTCGCCGCAGCCGTGTTGGTGGCCGCCTGCGGCGGTGAATCGGCCGACGGGCCCTCAAACAAAGTCGGCATCAACGCCATGGTGTCCTTCGGCGACAGCCTGAGCGACATCGGCAGCTACAACGTGGGCAGCATCGCAGGCCTGGGTGCCGCCACGGGCGGCGCCGGCCGCTTCACCGTGAACGCCACGACGGGCGGACAAATCTGGACCGAACGCATCGCGGCGTTGTTGCCTGTGGCCACGACCTGCGCCGCGCAGACCGGCCTGCAGCCGTCGCCGCAGACCGGCCTGACCGGCGCGGCGTTCACGGCCAAGCCCGGTTGCTTCAACTACGCGCAAGGCGGATCGCGGGTCACCAGCCCATATGGCGTGAACTCCTACCTGTTCCAGGCCCCGCCGTTCAATCAGATCAACCTGGGTGCCATGACCAAGCCGCTTGAGCAGCAGATGGCCAGCCACCTGAGCGCCGTGGGCGGCAGCTACACCGGCAAAGAGCTGGTTACCGTGTTGGCTGGGGCCAACGACATCTTCCTTGAACTGGCTTCCGTTGCGGCCGGCGCCCAGACCCCACAGTCGGCCGTGACCAACGTGGCCACAGCCGGCGCCACGTTGGGTCAGCTGGTGAAGAACCAGGTGGTGGGCAAGGGCGCCAAACAGGTCTTGGTGTTGAATGTGCCAGACCTTCTCACCACTCCATTTGGCAAACACCAGTCGGCCGAAGTCAAAAGCCTGATCGGAGCCATGAACCAGGCCTTCAATGCGCAACTGGCCGCTCAGCTGACAGGCGTTGCCGGTGTGGTTCTCGCCGATACCTACAGCGAATCGCAAGCAATCGCGGCGAACCCAGCGCAATATGCATTGACAAACGTCACTGACCTATCCTGCGGTCCGAACGCCCTGAGCAACCCGCCGTCGGCACCGGGCACCTCGCTGGTCTGCAACGCCAGCAACGTGATCAAGGGTGATGTTTCCCGCTACTACTTTGCGGACGACGTTCACCCGACGCCGTATGGCCACCAGTTGCTGTCCCAGTTCGCGGCACGGGCCATGGCCCAGGCCGGCTGGCTGTAACCCCTCGAAGGAGACACTTTCATGAAAACGACGATCAAGCTCTCCCTGGCAGCCGTGGCCGTGGTGGCCGGCGCTGCCGCGCACGCCCAGTCCGCCGGCACCTGGATGGCCCGCGTGGGCGGCATCGGCCTGTACCCGCAGGTCTCCAGCGGCAACCTCTCGCCGCCGGCCTGGCCGAACACCCAGACCGACGTCAGCAGTGACTGGACCTTGGGGGGCGGCGTCACCTACATGATCACCGACAACTGGTCGGTCGACGTGCCGGTGGCGCTGCCGTTCACCCACACCCTCACGGGCGCGGGCGCCATCGCCGGCGTCGGTACCATCGGCACCACCAAGGCGCTGCCGGTCACGGTGTGGGGCCAGTACCGCTTCGGCGAGGCCAAGTCCACCTTCCGTCCCTACCTGGGCGCAGGCCTGACCTATGCCTATTTCTTCGATGAAAACGCCACCAACACGCTGAACGCGCTGTCCGGCGGCACGCCGTCGAACCCGACCACGTTCTCGATCCAGTCGAAATTCGCCTTTGGCGTGCAGGCCGGCGCGACCTACGCGTTCAACGAGCGCTGGTTCCTGGACGGCATGGTGGGCTACACCTGGCTGAAGAACACCACCACGCTGTCCACCGGGCAGACCCAGCCGATGACGCTGAACCCGGTGTCGGTGGCCATCAGCGTCGGCTACAAGTTCTGAGCGACCCCGGGGCCACGCCCGGTCTCGCACCCCACGAAAAAGCCGCCCCGAGGGGCGGCTTTTTTTCATGTTGAACGGGCGGCTGTACGGCGCCGGCCCGATGGATGGATCACCAGCGGCTCTTCACCTGGTTGTAGGCGTAGTTGCCCAGCAGGCGATGGGACGTCGGGGTGAAGTACACGCCGCTCGCGTACACCAGCGTGTTGTAGTCGTAGCCGGGCCTGATGGTCGCCGGCGTGCAATCGGTGACCAGCACGGTGATGCAGGCTTCGGTGACCGAATTGTTCAGCGGCGGGAAGTTGGTGGGGGTGTAGTAGACATTGCCGTAGTACTGCGCCGAGTCGAGGTACAACACGTTTTCGCCCAGGTTGACCATGGACAGCTTGAGCGCATTGTTGAATGCCAGCGTGATGTTGGTGAAGTTGGTGCTCTGCCCGCTGGAGATGCCCATGGGCGACAGGCCCAGCGGATAGACGCCCACCACCATCACGTGTTTGGCGCCGGCGTTGACCAGCCGCTGCACCTGCGCACCCAGGGCCGTTCCAGCCGCCTGGACGTTGGCCGTGGCCTGCGCCGAGAAGCCAAGGGTCGCCACGTTGGTCATGATGTCGGCCAGACCGCCGTTCACGAACACCAGGTCGCCGGATTGCAGGGTGTTCTTCGACAGCAGCTCGGTGATCTGCGCCTCGATGCTGTGGCCGGTCGGGCCCGAAACCAGCGCGTCGCCATGCGCGTACGACAGCCCGCCCTTGTTCGACGCGATCAGCGGCAAGCCCCAGTTGAGTGCGGCCTGCTGGCTCCAGATGTTGATGGTGTCGTCGTTGACGGTGTACCGCCTGCCGTCCTGGCCCAGGTCGCTGAAGCTGTCGCCGACCGACAGGATGCGCGTGGGCGTGAAGGGATCAACGATGCTGCCCGAGCCGCAGGCCGCCAGCAGCGCCGCGGTGGCGCAGGAAAGCGCCAGCAGCAGGCGGCGCAAGGGATGTCCGGTCATTCAAATCTCCAAAGGTTTGCGGGGTCTAGTTTAGCGACGCCCTGTCAATGCCGTGTCAAGCCGCCGCCGCGCGCTGCAGGCGATCGCGCACGGCCTCCCAGTCGGGTGTGTCGGGCGGGGTCTCGATCCAGATCAGCCGCGCGCCCGCCGCGTCGAAGTCGCGCAGCACGGCAAACAGCTGCTGCGCCGTGGCGGCCGCGTCGTCGGGCATGCGCCGGTAATCGACCCGGCTGGAGCGCATCTTCAGCGGGGCGCGCGCATACAGGGCGAGGCGGGCCGCGTCGGCGCCCAGCAGGTCCAGCGCGGTCTGCAAGGCCTTGGCGTCCATCAGCCGCACCGGTGCCGATGGGGCGTAGTGCGCCAGCAAGGTGCCCGACGCGCGGGGCGCGGGCGTTGCGAACTCGTCGCGCCCGCGCAGGCGCTGGCCGCTGACCGCCTCCACCTGCGCGCGGCTGACGCCCCCCGGGCGCAGCAGCACCGGCGCGCCGCGCGTGCAGTCGACGATGGTCGATTCGATGCCCACGTCGCAGGCACCGCCGTCGAGCACGAGCAGCGCCTCACCCAGTCCGGCCTGCACATGGGCCGCCGTGGTGGGGCTGACCCGCCCGAACGGGTTGGCGCTGGGCGCGGCCAACCCGTGCACGCCCTGCGCCGCGCAAGCCCGCAACAGCGCCTGCGCCACCGGGTGCGAGGGGCAGCGCAGGCCGATCGAATCCTGACCGCCGGCCGCAGCCGCGCCGACACCCGCACGGCGGGGCAGGATCAGCGTGAGCGGCCCCGGCCAGAAGGCGTCGATGAGCCGGCGCGCGAAGTCGGGCACGTCCGCGGCGAAGTGGTCCACCGACGCGGCGTCGGCCACGTGCACGATCAGCGGGTGGTCGGCGGGGCGGCCCTTGGTTTCGAAGATCCGGGCCACCGCCTGGTCGTTGCCCGCGTCGCCGGCCAGGCCGTACACCGTTTCGGTGGGCAGGCCGACGAGCTCGCCGGCCTTCAGCGCGCGCACGGCGGCGGCGATGGCGTCGTCGGATCGACCGTCCAGAATCATGGCGGTGGGCCCTCCAGCCTCAGAACGCCGGGATGCCCAGCAGCGACGCCGCCTTCAGCGCCGTGGCGCGCACCGCCTCGACGCTTTCGCCGGTGAGGGTGAGGTGGCCCATTTTGCGGCCCTTGCGGGCGTCGAGCTTGCCGTACAGGTGCAGGTGCGCGCCCGGCAACGCCAGCACCTCCCGCCAGGCCGGCGTGACGGGCCGTCCGGCGGCATCGAACCACAGGTCGCCGAGCAGGTTGAGCATGATGGCCGGGCTGTGGTGACGTGGCGTCACCAGCGGCAGGCCGGTGAGCGCGCGCACCTGCAGCTCGAACTGCGACAGGTCGCAGGCGTCCAGCGTGTAGTGGCCGCTGTTGTGCGGGCGCGGCGCCATTTCGTTGACGACCAGGCTGCCGTCGTCGAGCACAAAAAATTCGACACAAAGCACACCCACGTATTGCAACTGGTCTGCTATGGCTTTGGTAGCTGCCACCGCCTGTTCCACGCTGGGAAGCGGCAGATTACCTTCAAAAACCTGGGTCACGGCCAGGATGCCGTCGCGGTGCAGGTTCAGCTGCGGGTGAAAGTGGACCAGCGCACCGTCGGCACTGCGCGCCACGATCACCGAGCATTCGGCGGCCAGCGGCAGCATCTTTTCGAGCACGCAGGGCACGTTCTTGAGCGCGTCCCAGGCGGCGGCCAGCGCGGCCGGTGTGGCCACCCGGATCTGGCCCTTGCCGTCGTAACCCAGGCGCGCGGTCTTCAAAATGCCCGGGAACAGATCGGCCCCCACGCTGGTGATGGCCTCGGCCTGCTCGGGTGTCTCGATCACCGCAAAAGGTGCCACCGGCACGCCACAGCGCCGGAAATGGGCCTTTTCCGCACTGCGGTCCTGGGCGATCGCCACCGCGTCGGCGCCCGGCGCCACCGGACGGTGCGCGCCCAGCGTGAACAGCGCGGGCGCGGGCACGTTCTCGAATTCGGTGGTGATGGCGGCGCAGCGCTGCATCAGCTGCGCCAGGCCTTGTTCATCCAGGTAGTCGGTCTGGATGTGGAAATGGCTCACCAGCCCGGCCGGGCTGGCGGGGTCCGGATCGAGCACGGCGGTGAAATAGCCCATGGCCTGGGCCGCCTGCACGAACATGCGCCCGAGCTGGCCGCCGCCCATCACGCCCAGGGTGGTCTGCTGGCCGGTGGCCGTGGTGCCGGGAAGGATGGGTGTGGTGGTCATAGGGGCAGCGTCATGGCGCGGGCCGCCTCGGTCTGCGCGGCGCGGAAGGCTTCGAGCCGGACCCGCAGGGCCCGGTCTTCATTGGCCAGCAGGGCCACGGCAAACAGGGCGGCATTGGCCGCGCCGGCCACCCCGATCGCGAAGGTGGCCACCGGCACGCCCTTGGGCATCTGCACGATGCTGTGCAGCGAATCCACGCCCGACAGCGCCTTGGACTGCACCGGCACCCCGAGCACCGGCACCACCGTTTTGGCCGCGATCATGCCCGGCAGGTGGGCCGCGCCGCCGGCGCCGGCGATGATGGCCTTCAGCCCCCGCCCGACGGCGGCCTCGGCATAGGCGAACATGTCGTCGGGCATGCGATGGGCCGACACCACCCGCGCCTCGAAGGGGATGTCGAATTGTTGGAGAATCTGGACTGCGTGCTGCATGGTGTCCCAGTCGGAACTGGAGCCCATGACCACGCCGATAAGCGCTTGAGTCATCGGGAGCTTTTCGAAGGAAGTTGTTGAATTTTAAGGTTTCACCCCGTTTGACCCCCCATGATTGACGTCACCCTGCAGAACTTTGAAACCGAGGTGATCGCCGCCTCCATGGACGTGCCCGTGCTGATCGACTTCTGGGCCCCGTGGTGTGGCCCGTGCAAGGCGCTCGGCCCGATCCTCGAAAAGCTGGAGGTGGCGTACGCGGGCCGCTTCAAGCTGGCCAAGATCAACTCCGACGACGAGCAGCAACTGGCCGGCGCCTTCGGCATCAAGAGCATTCCCACCTGCATCCTGATGCTGGGCGGGCAGCCGGTGGACGGCTTCATGGGCGCGCTGCCCGAAGGCAAGCTGCGCGAGTTCCTCGACAAGCACCTGCCCGGCGAACACGAGCTGGCCGCCGAAGCCGAGGCGCAGGAGGCCCAGCAGCACCTGGCATCCGGCGACGTGAACGCGGCGCTGGCCAGCCTGGCCGACGCGCTGGCCGCCGACCCGGGCAACGACGACATCCGTTTTGATTACGTGAAGCTGCTGATCGGCACCGGCCACCTCGGTGACGCGGCGGCCGCATTGGCGCCCGCGTTGGCGCAGATCCCGGTGCCGTTGCGCTTCGAAGCCCTGTCGCAGTGGCTGAACGCGCTGGAGTTCGCGGCCACCGATCCGCGCGGCGCCTGGTCCGTCGACCGCTTCGATGAAAAGATCGCCGAAAACAAGCGCGACTTCGAGACCCGCTTTGCCAAGAGCCGCGTGCTGATGGCGCACGGCGACTGGACCGGCGCCATGGACGAGCTGCTGGAAATCGTCATGCGCGACAAGCTCTGGAACGACGCCGCGCCGCGCAAGACCGTCGTCGCCATCCTCGAACTGCTGACGCCGCCACGCCCCAAGGCCGGCGATGCCACGCCCGGCAAGACCGCCGGCGGCATCGAGCTGGCCGGCAAGGCCACCGTGCAGGAAGATCCGCAGGTGGCGCTGGTTTCGGCCTACCGGCGCAAGCTCAGCATGATGCTGAACTGAACGCCCCCCGATGCGCCTGCGGTGCTTCCCCCACTGGGGGGCTGCCGGCCGCTTCGGAGCGGCCGTGCGCGACGGCCCTGGGTTGGGTCCGGTCGGCTCCTCAGGCTGCGGGCGGGAGAAGTCCGTGGCCGCGCCTCACTGCCCGAACAGGTAGCGCGTCAGGGCGAACACGAAGCCGAACAGCGCCGCATAGGCGAAGCCGGGCCGGTTGAAGCCGCGCCGACCTTCGCGCCAGGCCCGGATACGTTCGACCAGCAGACCGGCGGCCAGCGGCGCCAGCACCAGGTTCAGCAGTCGCTGCCACGGCTGGCGCAGTGCCAGTTCGGGGAATAACGCCAAGGTCACGATGCCGGCGAGCAGCCCGGTGATCACCGACCACAGCGCCTCAGCCGGCGCCGACAGCTCCGAATCCCGGTGCCGCAGCTTGAACCAGGTGACTTTGAAGACCGAGCCGATCAGCTCGCCCAGCAATTGCAGCAGGAGTTCGCCGATGAACTCGAAGACGACTTCCAGCAGCGCCTCCAGCACGTGGCCCGTCCGCGCGGTCAGGCGGTGAGGCGTTGCAGTGCTTCACCGTATTTGGCGGCAGTTTTTTCGATCACCTCGCGCGGCAGGTGCGGCGCCGGCGGTGTCTTGTCCCAGGGCTTGCCGCCCACCGTGGCCTGCTCCAGCCAGTCGCGCAGGAACTGCTTGTCAAAGCTCGGCGGGTTGCCGCCTTCGGCATAACTTTCCGCCGGCCAGTAGCGGGACGAATCAGGCGTGAGCACCTCGTCCATCAGCGTCAGCGTGCCGTCGGCGTCCAGCCCGAACTCGAACTTGGTGTCGGCGATGATGATGCCCTTCTTCGCGGCAATCTCCGCCGCGGCCTGGTAGATGGAGATGCTGATGTCACGGATGCGCGCGGCCAGCTCGGGGCCGATCATCTCCACCGTGCGCTCGAAGGTGATGTTTTCGTCGTGCTCGCCCACCGCCGCCTTCGCGGCCGGGGTGTAGATCGGCTCGGGCAGCTTGCTGGCATTCTTCAGCCCCGGCGGCAGCGCCACGCCGCAGACCGCCTGGCCTTGCTGGTATTCCTTCCAGCCGCTGCCGGCCAGGTAGCCGCGCACCACGGCCTCGACCGGGATCGGCTTGAGCCGCTTGACCAGCATCGAGCGACCTGCAACCTGCGGTACCTCGGACGGCAGCACCACGCTCTCCGGCGATTCCCCGGTCAGGTGGATCGGGCACAGGTTCAGGCCCTTGGGTCCGAGCTGGTCGAACCACCACAGCGCCATCTTCGTGAGCAGTTCGCCCTTGCCGGGGATCGGCTGGCCCATGATGACGTCGAAGGCACTGATGCGGTCGGACGCCACCATCAGGATGCGGTCGTCGCCCACGGCGTAGTTGTCGCGCACCTTGCCACGCGCGAGCAGCGGCAGGGAGGTCAGGGCCGAGGTGTGGAGGGCTGGGGTCATGATGGAAAGATCGGGTCGGGGCGGAAAAAAGGGGCCCGTTGAACAGTCAACGGGCCCCGTGCCATTCGGCGGAATTATCGCGCGATCAGTTCACCCGCTGCGCCAGCTCGCCCGCGGCGTACTTCGCGGCCATGTCCACCAGCGTCACGCCCTTGATCTTGCCGCCCTGGCCTTCGCAACCGAATTCCAGGTAACGCTGTTTGCAGATGGCCTTGGCGGCCTCGCGCGCCGGCTTGAGCCACTCGCGGGCGTCGAACTTGTCGGGGTTCTCGGCCATGAACTTGCGCACGGCGCCGGTCATCGCCATGCGGATGTCGGTGTCGATGTTGATCTTGCGCACGCCGTGCTTGATGGCTTCCTGGATCTCTTTCACCGGCACGCCGTAGGTCTGCTTCATCTTGCCGCCGTACTGGTTGATGATGGCCAACAGGTCCTGCGGCACGCTGGAGGAACCGTGCATCACGAGGTGGGTATTGGGAATGCGCGCGTTGATTTCCTTCACGCGCGAGATCGCGAGCACATCGCCCGTGGGCGGCCGGCTGAACTTGTAGGCGCCGTGGCTGGTGCCGATCGCGATGGCCAGGGCGTCGAGCTGGGTCGCCTTGACGAACGTGGCGGCCTCCTCGGGGTCGGTCAACATCTGGCTGTGGTCGAGCTTGCCGACGGCGCCGATACCGTCTTCCTCGCCCGCTTCACCCGTTTCCAGGCTGCCCAGGCAACCGAGTTCACCTTCCACGGTCACGCCCACCTTGTGCGCCATCTCGACCACCTTGCGGGTGACGTCGACGTTGTAGGCGAAGTCGGCGGGCGTCTTGCCGTCTTCCTTGAGCGAGCCGTCCATCATCACCGAGCCGAAGCCCAGCGCGATCGCGCCTTCGCAGACCTTGACGCTGGTGCCGTGGTCCTGGTGCATCACGAGCGGAATGTGCGGGTACATCTCGGCGGCTGCCTGGATCAGGTGCTTGATGAAGCTCTCCCCGGCGTACTTGCGCGCGCCGGCGCTGGCCTGCAGGATGACCGGCGCGCCGGTCTCGTCGGCGGCGGACATGACGGCCTGGACCTGTTCGAGGTTGTTGACATTGAACGCGGGGATGCCGTAGCCGTTCGCGGCTGCATGATCGAGCAGTTCGCGCATGGAAACCAGTGCCATTTGAAGCTCCGAGAGTTGAAAAACCGGGCCCGCAACCAGACCAAGGCGGGGCATAGGCGCAAATTTTATCGCCCGAACCCCCGCAAGACCTTGCGCCGGATCAGGTCCGGACGCGCCGGCGGACCACCTCAGGCGACCTTGGAGATGCGCAGCATGTTGGTGCCACCGGCCGCGCCCATGGGCTCGCCGTAGGTGATCGCGTACACGTCGCCGGTCTTCACGATGCCCAGCTCCTTGAGGTGGCTCTCCGCCTGCATCAGCGCGACATCGCGGTCGCCGCTGGTCACAGCCAGCAGCGGACGCACGTTGCGGTACAGCGCCATGCGGCGCTGGGTGGCGAGCTTGGAGGTGATCGCGTAGACGGGGATGTTGGTGCGGTGCCGGCTCATCCACAGCGGCGTGGAGCCCGAATCGGTCAGCGCCACGATGGCCTTGGCGCCCAGGTGGTGCGCGGTGAACAGCGCGCCCATGGCGATGGAGTGGTCGATGCGGGTGAAGGTCTGGCTGTTGAAGTCGGCGTCGAGCTCGGTGTGCTCCTGGCTCTCGGCCTCTTCGGCGGCCTCGCAAATCTTGGCCATTTCCAGCACCGTTTCGAGCGGGTATTTGCCGGCGGCAGTCTCGGCCGACAGCATCACCGCGTCGGTGCCGTCGAGCACCGCGTTGGCCACGTCGCTGACCTCGGCGCGCGTGGGCACCGGGTTGGTGATCATGGACTCCATCATCTGGGTGGCGGTGATCACCACCTTGTCGTGCTGGCGCGCCATCCGGATCAAGCGCTTCTGCAGCGCCGGCACGGTCGCATTGCCCACTTCCACCGCGAGGTCGCCGCGCGCCACCATGATGCCGTCGCTGGCGCGCAGGATTTCCTCCAGGTGCGGAATCGCCTCGGCGCGTTCGATCTTGGCGATCAGCCCCGGCTTGTGCCGGAACTCGGCCGCGGCCACGTTGCAGAGCTGGCGCGCCATTTCCATGTCGGTGGCGTTCTTCGGGAAGCTGACCGCCACGTAGTCGGCCTGGAAAGCCATGGCGGTCTTGATGTCGTCCATGTCCTTGGCGGTCAGCGCCGGCGCGGTCAGGCCGCCACCCTGCTTGTTGATGCCCTTGTTGTTGGACAACTCGCCCCCGAGCTGGACCACCGTGTGCACCGCCTCGCCGCGCACCGAGTGCACCTTGAGCACGATCAGGCCGTCGTTGAGCAGCAGCAGGTCACCGGCCTGCACATCGCGCGGCAGTTCCTTGTAGTCGAGGCCCACGCCATGAACGTCGCCCGGCTCGGCGCGCGAGGCGTCAAGCACGAACGGCGCGCCGGCCTCCAGCATCACCTTGCCTTCGGCGAACTTGCCGACGCGGATCTTGGGCCCCTGCAGGTCGGCCATGATGGCCACCTCGCGGCCGGCGCGCTTGGCAGCATCACGCACCAGGTTGGCGCGATCGATGTGGTCCTGTGCCTTGCCGTGGCTGAAATTCAGCCGCACCACGTTCACGCCCGCCGTGATCATGGCCATCAGCAGGGCCGGATCGCTCGACGCGGGTCCGAGGGTGGCGACAATCTTGGTGGCGCGGTGGGGCATGGGGTCTGGCTCCTTATCGGGGGCCTGATTCTCCCATGGAAGGCGCGCGCGGGCTCCAGGCGGTCACACGGCACGCCGAGTGGCCTGTCGAGGGCCGTTTTCAGCGTCTTTTCAGGCTTTTTCCAGCGTCCACCGGCCACGAGCAGCTATCGAAATGATAGCGCTCCCATGCTGGTCGCGGCCGGCCATGCACCCTCAGGCGGCCGCGCGCCTGGTGAGAATCTCCAGCGCCGGCAAGGTCTTGCCCTCCAGCACCTCCAGGAAGGCGCCGCCGCCGGTGGAGATGTAGCCCACGTCCTTCTCGATGCCGTACTTGGCAATGGCAGCCAGCGTGTCGCCGCCGCCGGCGATGCTGAAAGCGTCCGATTCGGCGATCGCCTTGGCGATGACCTGGGTGCCGTGTTCGAACGCGGCGAACTCGAACACGCCCACCGGACCGTTCCAGACGATGGTGCCGGCGGCCTTCAGCCGCGCGGCCAGCCGGGCTGCCGTGTGCGGCCCGATGTCCAGGATCAGGTCGTCATCGGCCACGTCGGTGGCGGCCTTGATCTCGGCGGGTGCGTCGGCGGCGAAGGTCTTGGCGGTGACGACATCGCTGGGGATCGGCACGTCGGCGCCGCGCGCCCGCATGGCTTCGATCACGGCTTTGGCCTCGTCCACCAGATCGGCCTCGGCCAGGCTCTTGCCGATCTTCAGGCCGGCGGCGAGCATGAAGGTGTTGGCGATGCCGCCACCGACGATGAGCTGGTCCACATTGGCCGACAGGCTCTTGAGGATAGTGAGTTTGGTGCTGACCTTGGAGCCGGCGACGATGGCCACCAGCGGGCGCTTCGGATTGGCGAGCGCCTGGGTGATGGCGTCGATCTCGGCGGCCAGCAGCGGGCCGGCGCAGGCAATCGGGGCGAACTGGGCGATGCCGTAGGTGGTGCCTTCGGCGCGGTGCGCGGTGCCAAAGGCGTCGTTGACATAGATGTCGCACAGGGCGGCCATCTTTTTCGCCAGCTCTTCGTTGTTTTTCTTCTCGCCTTTGTTGACGCGGCAGTTCTCCAGCAGCACGACCTGGCCGGGCTCCACCTTCACACCATCGACCCAGTTGGAGACGACGGGCACCTCACGCCCGAGCAGTTCGCCCAGGCGAGCGGCCACCGGGGCCAGGCTGTCTTCGGGCTTGAAGTCACCTTCCGTGGGACGGCCCAGGTGGCTGGTGACCATGACGGCGGCGCCAGCCTCCAGCGCCATGCGGATGCAGGGGACCGAGGCGCGGATGCGCGTGTCTTCGGTGATGGCGCCACTGTCATCTTGCGGCACGTTGAGGTCAGCCCGGATGAAAACGCGCTGGCCGCGGGCTTTGCCCTGGGCGCACAGGTCGGAGAAACGGAGGACGTTCATGGCGGTGGATCGAGCGTGGTTGGAATGGCGGCCATTCTAGAAGCGGCGCGGCCACCTGCCTTGACACAGGTCAGTGTCGCCCCGAAGGCCGCCAGCTACCAGCCCAAAGCGAGGTGCAGCGGCAGGTAAACGGCCATGCCGACCACGATGGTGCCCAGAACGGCCTGCCCCTGGCCCCGGCGCCAGAAATAGAACGCTGCGCCGGCGGCAGCCCCGAACAGGCGCGCGTCCTGCCAGCTGCCGATGAGCTGACCCTGGGTCATCACCACCTCGGGCACGATCACCGCCGACAGCGCGGCGATGGGCGCGTACTGCAAGCCGCGCTGGGCCCAGTGCGGAAGTTGCCATTCGCGGCTCGAAAGAAAGAAAAAGCTGCGCGTCACCACAGTGACCACCGTCAGGCCGACGATGACGCCGAGTGTCCACAGGTCGGTGCCGGGCTGGCTCATGTCGCCCCCACGCTTGTCGCTGCGCGTACGGCGCTGCCCCCCAAGGGGGCCTTCGCGCCTTCGGGCGGCCGTGCGGCGCTCATGTGGCCCCCACGCTGGTCGCCGCGCGTACGGCGCTGCCCCTCAAGGGGGCCTTCGCGCCTTCGGGCGGCCGTGCGGCACTCATGTGGCCCCCACGCTTGTCGCTGCGCGTACAGCGCTGCCCTCCCGAGGGGACCTTCGCGCCTTCGGGCGGCCGTGCGGCACTCATGTGGCCCCCACGCTTGTCGCTGCGCGTACAGCGCTGCCCTCCCGAGGGGACCTTCGCGCCTTCGGGCGGCCGTGCGGCGCTCATGTGGCACCCCGGCGGTCCGGCGACGCGGGCCGCTCCAGCAGCAGGCTCAGGGCCACCGCCACCGCGATCGCGAACACGATGTTGAGCTTGAAGGGCAGTGCAAATGCAGCCACGGCCGCGGCACCGGCCACCCCGGCCGATACGCGCCGCAACGTCGAAGTCGCCAGCGAGCAGGCGACGCCGGTCAGCGCCAGGATGCCGGCAAAGCCCAGTCCCCAGTGCAAGGGCACGGAGTTCGCCAGCACGATGCCGGTGATGCTCGCGAGCTGCCAGCTGGCCCAGTTCAGACCGCCACCGCCGGCCAGGTAGGCCAGTTGCGCCTGCCGCTCCTTCGCGGTGGTGGGCACTTGCGCATAACGGCGCACGAACAGCACGTAGGTCATGTCGGCGGTGACATAACCCACGAGCAGGCGCACCGGGCGCGGCAGGTGCATCACATAGCTGCGAAGGTGCGCGCTGAACACCACGAAGCGCAGGTTGACGCAGAAGCTGGTGGCCAGGATCACCCACACCGGCGCGCTGGCGGCGATCAGTGGGATGGCGGCGAGCTGCGAACTGCCGGCGAACACCAGCAAGGTCATTGCCAGCGCTTCGACGGTACTCATGCCCGACTGCACCATCGCCACGCCGGTCATCAGCCCCCAGGCGGCCAGGCCGGGTGCCACCCCGGAAATCTCGCGCGCGCCCGCCCTGAATTCGGGATGCGCCACCAGCTGGCGCAGGCGGTGAAGTGGGGACGATGCAGCCGGGGGGGTCAACGGAATCAGGCGGTTGCTGGTGCGGCGAAGCGGGTGCCCTGGCCGACGGGAAAGCCGCGCACGAATTCGGCCGCCGACAGGCGCTTCGCGCCGGCGCGCTGCAACTCGGTGAGACACAGCACGCCGTCGCCACACGCCACGTGGACCCCTTCGTCGTTGACCAGAAGCACTTCCCCGTCCACAGCGCCCGCCGGTCGGTTCATGCCATCGACATGGGATTTCCAGAGCTTGATCGCCTCGTCCCCCAGGCTGGCGCTGGCGCCGGGGAACGGATCGAAGGCGCGGATCCGGCGCTCGATCACCGATGCCGGTTGCGACCAGTCGACCAGGCTTTCGGCCTTTTCGATCTTGTGCGCGTAACTCACGCCTTCGGCCGGTTGGCGCACGGGTCGCAGCCGGTCGGCTGCGGCTTCATTCAGCGCCAGCACGATAAGCTTGCCGCCCAGATCGGCCAGCCGGTCGTGCAGCGTCGCGGTGGTGTCGCGCGCGGTGATGGGCGTGGTGTGCATGAACAGCATGTCACCGGTGTCCAGCCCGGCGTCCATCTGCATGATGGTGATGCCGCTTTCCGCGTCGCCGGCTTCGATGGCGCGGTGGATCGGCGCGGCACCGCGCCACCGGGGGAGCAAGGACGCATGAATGTTGAAACAACCACGAGCCGGAAGATCCAGCACCCACTGCGGCAGGATCAGCCCGTAGGCCGCCACCACCATGACCTCGGCGCGCGCCGCGAGCAGGGCGTCGCGCGCCGCCGCGGCGTCTTCAGGATACTTGCCGTCCAGACGCAGGCTGCGCGGCTGCGCCACGGGGATGCCGTGCGCCTGCGCGAACTGCTTGACCGGCGAAGCCTGCAGCTTCAGCCCGCGGCCCGCAGGCCGGTCCGGCTGGGTCAGGACCAGGGCAATGTCGAACCCGCTGGCGTGCAGGCGCTCCAGCGCGACGCGGGCGAAATCGGGTGTTCCGGCAAAAATGATTCTCACGGCAGGTTTCGTCCGGGGTCGTGGCTTGCTGTCAGCCGGGTCAATGAAATGCCGCCCGGCCTGCACCGGGCGACCGTCCGCGGTCCCGCCGATTCATATCGGCTCTCAGGCGCGTTCTTCACGCTGTTGCTTGAGCAGTTTGGACTTGATGCGGTTGCGTTTCAGCGGCGAGAGGTACTCCACGAAGACCTTGCCCAGGAGGTGGTCCATCTCGTGCTGAATGCACACGGCCAGCATGCCTTCGGCCTCGATCGTGCGGGACTGCCCTTCGCCGTCCAGCGCCGTCACGCGAACCGCCACCGCGCGCTCGACCCCATCGTAGATGCCGGGCACGGACAGGCAGCCCTCCTCGCCCTTGACGCGCTCGGGACTGGCCCATTCGATGGCCGGATTGATCAGCACCATCGGCTGGTTGCGCTCCTCCGACACGTCGATCACGACCACCCGCTCGTGAACGTTGACTTGCGTCGCCGCCAGCCCGATGCCCTGGGCGTCGTACATGGTGGCCAACATGTCGGCGACCAGGTCGCGGATGCGGGCATCCACCGCCTGCACGGGTCGGGCCACCGTGTGCAGACGTGGGTCGGGGTATCGGAGAATGGAAAGAAGGGCCATGAAATTGGGTCGGGGATGTCGCTATTTTCGCCACTTTTTACATTTACCGCAGGGTCTGAAACCATTTAACGTTGCCCAATCAAGGGCTTGAGCGCAGAATCAAGAGTGATTTGTCAAGACTTTTCAGCGGGGATGAGCGCAACAATGACACACCTGAGCACAGGAACCCTACCAACCTTGGCCACCGCGACGGCTTGGGCGGTGCTGGCGGCGGTTGCAACCCTTTCGCCCGCACTTTCCCGCGCACAGAAGTTCCCTGTCTTACCCGCACAGAGTGACACAGCGCGCCAGGTGGCGCAGGCGGGGGTGCCACTGGAAGAACTCTCCCCAAACGCGCCGGACCGGTATGTGGTCAAGAAGGGTGATTCGCTGTGGGCTATCGCGGGTCTCTATCTGAAGCGGCCTTGGCGCTGGCCCGAATTGTGGGGCATGAACTACGAGGAAATCCGCAACCCTCATCTCATCTTTCCTGGGCAGGTCCTGCATTTGGAGCGCAGAGATGGTCGGGCCCGACTCAAGTTCGGCCCTGGCGGGCAATTGGGCGCAGGTGAGCAACCAAGCGCAGCGGTGGATCCGGGCGGCATCCCGACGGTCAAACTCTCGCCGAGCGTTCGCGCCGAGGGGCCGCGCGCCGACGCCTTGCCGACACTGAAGAACAGCCAGATCGAGCCTTTTCTCGCCGAGCCAGTGGTTGTCGACGAACTTGCGCTGAGCCTGGCGCCTCGTATCGTCGCCATGACCGACAACCGCGTGCTGCTCAGCCATGGCGACCGGGCCTATGCGCTGGGCCCCCCGGGTCAGCCTTTGCTCGAAGGTCCAGATCGACCAAAGATTTTCCGGGTGTACCGCAACCCCAAACCGCTGATCGATCCGGTGACGCGCGAAGTGCTGGGTTACGAAGCACCCCACGTGGGCAAAGCGCAGCTGATATCGGGAGAAAACACCACCACGGTGACCGGTGAAGGTGAAACGCCGCAAGTTCTGGTCGTGCCGGCCACCATCAGCATCGTCGGTGACCGACGTGAAATGTTCCCGGGCGACCGACTCGCACCCGAGCCGCCGCGCCCGTTCGTCAGCTACACGCCCCACGCGCCAGACCGCCCAGTCGATGCGCGGGTGGTGTCGTTCTATGGCGATGCGGTCATCTATGCAGGCCAGAACCAGATCGTCGCGATCAACCGGGGCACGCGCGACGGCATCGAAATCGGCCATGTGCTGGCGGTTTCCAGGCCCGGTCGCGCCAAGGTGGACACCACCGCGGGTGTGCCAGTGGCGATGCAACTGCCCGACCAGCGGCTTGGCTTGTTGATGGTGTTCCGGCCCTTCGAACGCGTCTCCTACGCGCTGCTGTTGCAGGTTTCCGAAGGCGTGGCCATCGGCGATGTGGTGACCAACCCTTACTGACGCACCGGTTCCACAGGCTCCCCTCTCCGTGGGTACCGTGCCGCTGGTGTGACTCCCGCCGACCATGGAGCGTGATGAACTGACCGCCTGGTTGCGTCTGGCGCTGACGCCGGGCGTCGGCAACCTGTCCGCCCGCAAGCTGCTGGTGGCCTTCGGATGGCCACAGGCCGTGTTCGGGCAGACGGTGGCGGCTCTATCCGCTGTGGTCAGCCCCGCTCAGGCGGCCGAGTTGGTGCGCCCTCCGAGCGGGCTCGACGCGCAGACCGAACGCACCTGGCGCTGGCTCAACGAAGCCAGCGACGGCATCGCGCGCCGGGTGGCCACCCCGGGTGACGCCGACTACCCCGCCGCGCTGCTCGACATCGAGGACCCGCCCTTGCTGCTGTACCTGACCGGTCGGCTACCGGCCGCGGCGGTCAGACCGGCCATCGCCATCGTCGGCAGCCGCAACCCCACCCCGCAAGGGCAGGCCAACGCGCATGGATTTGCCCACGCCTTTGCCCAAGCCGGATTCACCGTCGTGTCGGGACTCGCGCTCGGCATCGACGGCGCTGCGCACGAAGGCGCGCTGGCCGGCGCCGAAGTGCGGGGCAATGCCGACGACGGCTGGGCCACGCTGGCGGTGGTGGGCACCGGCTTGGACCGGGTCTATCCCAGCCGGCACCGAGACCTCGCGCATCGCATCACGCGCCATGGCTTGCTGGTCAGCGAGTACCCGCTCGGCACGCCACCGCTTGCCGCCAATTTCCCCAAACGCAACCGCATCATCTCGGGGCTGAGCCTGGGCACCCTGGTGGTCGAGGCCGCGCTGCAATCCGGCTCCTTGATCACCGCCCGGCTCGCCAGCGAACAAGGCAAGGAGGTGTTCGCGATTCCCGGTTCGATCCACGCGGTCCAGGCCCGGGGCTGCCATGCGCTCATCAAGCAGGGTGCACGGCTGGTCGAAACGCCAGAGGAGGTACTCGAGGAGCTTCGGGTTCAAACCGGCAGTCTTTCGATTAATCCTGATTTGGTAGCACCCCGTGGCCATCCAACGCCGGATTCCGGCCAGAATGACGTCGAAAATCCGCTGCTGGAGGCCCTGGGGTACGACCCGGTCGGGCTGGACGCGCTGCTGGCCCGCACGGGACTCGACGCAGCCCGTCTGCAGGCGCAGCTGCTGGAACTCGAACTGGATGGCGCCGTCGCCCGCCTGCCGGGCGGGCTGTTTCAACGCCAGGTGGCCGCGTGAACGTCGCGCCGTGCCACCGAAATCGAGCTCGTCCGCCGATACGCAGCACGGTGAGCACCTGAGGCCGGGTCGTGCATTCAACCCCTGACGGGTGGGGTATATTGCCCGCCATGTTTGAGGTGCTCGCCTTCGTTCACGAAAACTATTGGCAGGGCGCCGACTGCCCCGAACCCCCGCAACTGGTGCGCAAGCTTTGCGCGGTGGGCTTCGAAGACGACGAAATCGAGGAAGCCCTGGTCTGGCTCACGGCCTTGAATCTGGCCACCAGTGAATCGCACCCCCGTATGCAAGCCGTGCCCGCGTCAACGCCGGGCAACCTGCGAGTTCTTACGGTCGAAGAGCAGAACCACCTTGGCGCAGCTGGCCTCGCCTACATCGCCTGCCTTGAACGCGCCGGTTACCTGAGTCCGCTGCAACGCGAGATCGTGCTGGAGCGGGCCTGCGCGTTCCGCCTTGGCCCGGCGCTCGAACTCGACGACCTGCGGCTCATCGTGCGCATGGTGTACTGGAGCCAGGGTATCGAACCCGACGCCCTCTTGCTCGACGAACTCTGCGACGTCCGGGGAACCCGGCTGGCGCACTGATACGGGTTTGCATTCACGCGTAAAACAAGGCGCAAAGCCGAAGACAGTGCTGTAGCACGGTGAGGCGAAGCAACGCAGTTATACGTTTGAAGGCGAATCCGTATGAGAGGCCGAGCCGCGCGATCGGTCAGCCCAGCAGCCGTTCCGGGTTTGCGTCGAGCTTGGTCAAGGCCTCGCGCGTAGCACGGACCGTCAAGGCCTCTTCCTCGGCCGGCACCAGCAGGCCCGCCTGCAGGTAGGCAGCGAGTCGGCGGGCCTGGATGAGGTAACTGAAGCCGTCTGCACTGGCGAACAGGTGGAGCTGGCGCCGCACGCTGCGCCAGACCAGTTGAACCTGGACCACGCGCGCGTTGTGATCGAGCATGAACCATTGCCCCAGCTCCAGTTCGTGGGCCCAGGCAATCATCGCCTGGCTCGGACTGGATCCGCTGTTGGCCAGGACCACGAAGGATGAGGCGTCCATGCCCAGCATCGCTTCAAGGGTGCCAACGTCGAGCTCAAATTCCTCGGCGCCCTCGTTGCTGATGGCCACTTCCAGTTGCTCCAACCGGCGCGCCATGTCATCGATGTCTTCCTGGGACACGACGTCGGTCTTGGACTGGAACGCGTCGGCGAGGATGTCGCGGATGGTCTTGATGTGCGCTTCCTGCGTGGTGGGCGGCAAGCCCAGCAAGGACATGCCCTGGCGCAGGTTCTGCAGTATCCTGGGCAAGGCCTGGATCACCTTGGCCCGGTCTTCGCGGTTCGGTTTGGCGCTGGTGGCCCAGAGCAGATCGGTTGCGGTGCGCTTGAGCACCAGGGTGTCGGCATGCTGGGCGCCATGACGCAACGCGGCCACGGCCAACGCCTCCGCCCAGATCTTGAACAGAAACTCGCGGATCTCGTCGCGCACCCTGATCTTGTTGAGCAGGTTGCGCAACTCGATGGTGTACTGGATGGCCAGCGTTTCTTTCTGCTCCACCTGTTGGGCAACGCTCACCAGGCGCTGGGTGGCGCCTTTTTCGGTCAGGAATCGCGACAGGAATTTCTTGAACTCCTCCAGCACCAGCTGGAACACGCGGCGTCCGGTTTCCGGGTATTGCTCGATCACCTGCACGATCCTGCGGATTTCGGCCTCCATGGCGCCGCCCTGCACACCGCTGGCGTCGAAACCCAGAACGCACGAGCCCATGCGGTCGATCAGCTGCCGGGCCGGATGTTGCAAGGTGCCGAAGAACTCGGGCTCGTCCAGCGCCACGCGCAGCACCGGCATCTGCAAGCGCGCAAACCAGACCCGCACCCCGGCCGGAATGCGCTCCTCGGCGAGAATGGCCTGAAACATCAGCGCCACGATTTCGATGGTGGCCTTTTCGGTGACGGTTCCCGCCTTTTTCTTCAGCTCGGCGCTTCGCTCCCGGATTTCCCCGGCCAGCTGCTGCACCCCGCCGGTAGGCATCAACCCGGTACCGGTGACATAGGCCTGCGTGTGTTCTCCCGGATCCCGGGCGAGCGCCTGCGCCAGTTCCGGGGTGGGTGGCCGGCGTTCGGTCTGATCAAAGTCGGCCCCGCGATCCAGGAACAACCGACGCAGTTGCCCCAGCACGCCCTGCGCGCGCTGGCGCGCGCGGGCCAGCGGCGTGGTCGACGTCATCAGCCGCGTCTCATCGGCGAGGGCGCTGCGCGTGTTGCCTTGCCACCGCGATGCGTGGCCACCGGGTTCGCCCCGTGTCGAGTACCCCGAGGCACCCGTTGAGACCGGCCCCGAACGACTGGTCGGACCACTGCCTGCGCCGGTCGAATGGCGGCCGTACCCACCTGCCGAGCCGGTGCCGGGCGGCACCAAAGCCGCGCCGACACCGCCATCCTTGGTCCGACGGATCACGGACTTCGATTCGATCACCGGCATGACACCCTTTTCGACCAAGAACTGATTGGCGTGCTGGTACGCACCCTGCAGGCGTTCGAGCAGCGCCGGCAACGTGCTGTCCTGTACCGCGTTCCAGCTCGAGCGCGAGATGCCGGCGGTGGACCACTGTTCGACCAGAATGGCCGCAAAGGTGTCGGGCTTGAGCACGTCCCGATCCGCCATCTCGGCGCCCCCGTCGAGGAAAGCGACGCGCTGGCGCAAGTCCTTGAGCTCCCAGGACACCTTGTCGGTGATCGCCAGCACCAGGCGCGACACCAGGATGCCGTTTTCGACCTCGTCATCGCCGATGAGGGTCAGCGTGTTGGGACGTCCGCTGACGTCCTTGCGCAGCACTTTCAGCGCGGGTGCCGTCAATGCCTGCTGCCAGGCTTTTTGCACGCCCAGGATCCAGGTGTCACGCAGCCGCAGGAATTCGACCAAAGCGTCACGGCGCGCCTGTTGCTCGCGCACCAGACCAGGCTGGTCAGCCAGGGCGCTGAGACGTCCCTGGGCCGTTGCCGCCAAATTCAGGATGACCCCGTCCACCTCGGCGACAAAGCGCTGGCGCACCGTGCGCGCAAGCGGCGAGGACGAGACGGGTGGTCCCTGGGTCACCATCGAGCGTCAGACCGTGGCCCCCGCGTTGGGATCGTTGGGGTCGGTCGCACCGTCGTCTTTGCGCGTCGCGGCCTTGACCAGGTCTTCGCGCGTGATGCCCAGCCACATGGCAATCGCCGCAGCCACAAAGACCGATGAGTAAATGCCGAAGAGAATGCCGATCGTCAGCGCCATGGCGAAATAGTGCAGCGTCTCGCCGCCGAACAGCAGCATCGACAGCACCATGATCTGAGTGGACCCATGGGTGATGATGGTACGACTGATGGTGGACGTGATGGCGTTGTCAATGATTTCAACCGTGTTCATCTTGCGAAAACGGCGAAAATTCTCACGAATCCGGTCAAAAATCACCACCGATTCGTTGACCGAGTAGCCCAGCACGGCCAGCACCGCAGCCAGCACCGCCAGTGAAAACTCCCACTGGAAGAACGCGAAGAAGCCCAGGATGATGATGACATCGTGCAAGTTGGCGATGATGGCCGCCACGGCGAACTTCCACTCGAACCGAAACGCCAGGTAGATCATGATGCCGGCCACCACCATGCCCAGCGCTTTCAGGCCATCGGCGGCCAGCTCGTCACCGACCTGCGGGCCCACAAATTCGGTCCGCCGCAAATTGACGCCCGGATCGGCGCCTTTGAGAGCCGCCAGCACTTTTTCGCTTTGTTGCGACGAAGTCACGCCCTTCTGCACCGGCAGGCGGATCATCACGTCCCGGGCAGTGCCGAAGTTCTGAACCTGAACGTCTGCGTACCCGAGGCCGGACACCAGATCACGCACCTTGGCCAGGTCGGCCGGTTGCGAATAGCTGACTTCCATGACGGTACCACCGGTGAACTCCACCGACAGGTGCAACCCGCGTGAAAACAGGAAAAAAACCGCCGCGATGAACGTGACGAGCGAGATGGCGTTGAACACCAACGCATGCCGCATGAAAGGAATGTCTTTCCTGATCCTGAAAAATTCCATCGTGCGTCTCCTACTGTTTCTCGCCGTTGGTCTGCGCTGACATGCCGGCGCCCTCGGGCCGCCACACCGTGCCGATCGAGACCGTCTTCAGCTTCTTCTGCGAACCGTACCAGAGGTTGACCAGGCCGCGCGAGAAGAACACGGCCGAGAACATCGAGGTCAGGATGCCAATGCAGTGAACCACCGCGAACCCGCGCACCGGGCCAGAGCCGAAGGCCAGCAACGCCAGGCCGGCGATCAGCGTGGTGATGTTGGAATCGAAGATCGTGGCCCAGGCACGGTCGTAGCCCGCATGGATCGCCGCCTGGGGCGACACACCATTGCGCAGCTCCTCCCGAACCCGTTCATTGATCAGCACGTTTGAGTCGATCGCCATGCCGAGCGCCAGCGCCATGGCCGCCATGCCGGGCAGGGTCAACGTGGCCTGCAACATGGAAAGGATGGCCACCAGCAACAGCAGGTTCACCGCCAACGCGATGCCGGAGATCAGCCCGAACAGCATGTAGTAGGCCGCCATGAACGCCACGATCACCAGGAAACCCCAGGCCACGCTGTTGAAGCCCTTGGCGATGTTCTCGGCGCCCAGGCTCGGCCCGATGGTGCGTTCCTCGATGATTTCCATCGGTGCCGCCAGCGAACCCGCACGCAGCAGCAAGGCCAGGTCGTTGGCCTCCACCACGGTCATCGCACCCGAAATCTGGAAGCGGGTGCCCAGTTCGGCCTGGATGACGGGCGCCGTCAGCACTTCACCCTTGCCCTTCTCGAACAGCAGGATCGCCATGCGCTTCTTCAGGTTCTCTCGGCTGATGTCGCGCATGATGCGCCCGCCTTTGGCGTCCACCGTCAGGTCCACCTTGGGCTGCTGGGTCTGGGAGTCGAACCCGGGCTGCGCATCGGTCAGGCTGTCGCCGGTGATGATCACCTGTTTTTTCACGATCACCGCGCGGCCGTCGCGCTGCATGTAGCGCTCGGCGCCAAACGGAACCGGGCCGCGGCCGGCCTCGGCGTCGCGCGCCTCCGCCGATTCGTCCACCAGGCGCATCTCCAACGTGGCGGTCCGCCCGAGAATGTCCTTGGCCTTGGCCGTGTCCTGCACGCCGGGTAACTGCACCACGATGCGGTCCAGACCCTGCTGCTGGATCACCGGTTCGGCCACGCCCAGTTCGTTGATGCGGTTGTGCAGCGTCGTGATGTTCTGCTTGATCGCCTGTTCCTGAATGCGGCGCGCCGCCTCGGGCCGGATCGCGGCTGTCAGCCGGTATTCCGCACCTTCGGGAGCCTCGGTCGTCTGAAGCTCGGCAAACTGATCCTGGATGATCCGTTTGGCGGCCTCCAGCGTCGCCGCATCGCGCAGGCGGATGTCGATGATCTGGCCGTTGCGGGAAATGCCGCCGTGCCGGATGCCCTTCTCACGCAGCACGGTGCGGATGTCGCCGCTCAAGGATTCGGCTTTCTTGTTCAAAGCCGCCTGCATGTCCACCTGCAACATGAAGTGCACGCCGCCACGCAAATCCAGTCCGAGGTACATCGGCGACGCATGCAAAGCGGACAACCAGGCCGGCGAACGCGGCACCAGGTTCAGCGCCACCACGTAGGCGGGATCGGTCGGATCCGGATTCAGTGCCCGCTGGATCGCGTCCTTGGCCTTGAGCTGGTTGTCGGTCGAATCAAAACGCGCCTTGACCGAATTGCCGTCGAACGTGATCAGATCGGCGGACAGGCCGGCGCCCTTGATCGCTGCCTCGATCCGGCTCTGGGTGCCGGTGTCGACGCGGACCGTCGCCTTGCCGGCCGATACCTGGACGGCCGGCGCCTCACCGAAAAAGTTGGGCAGCGCATAAATCACCCCCACCACCAAAGCGATCACCATGATCGCGTACTTCCAGGCCGGGTAACGGTTCATAACGGTTGAGCGTTGAGTGTTTGGCGTTGCGGGCGGAGGGCACCGAACAGAGGCATGTGCGCCGACCGTTTCACGGCCGGCGTTCGGCGTGATGTCACTTGATCGTGCCCTTGGGCAGCACCTGCACCACGGCGCTGCGCTGCAGCTGAACCTCGACACCGTTGGCGACTTCCACGCTCAGGTAGCCCTCGCCCAACTTGGTCACCTTGCCCAGCAGGCCGCCGGCCGTCACGACTTCGTCGCCTTTGGCCAGCGCGTCGATCATGGCGCGGTGCTCCTTCTGCTTCTTCATTTGCGGACGGATCATCACGAAATACAACACGACGAACATCAGCACCAGCGGCAGCATGCTCATCAGCGAGGACTGCATGTCGCCACCTGCAGCAGCAGCGGGCGCGGTCTGGGCATAAGCGGAAGAAATGAACACGGGCAAACTCCAGGAAACAGGAACAACAAAACCGCGCAGGCAGGTCAATACCGCCCGACGCAGGCAACTTTGCATTGTATGACGGCGCCCCAAAGGCCTTGCTTTGTCACCGGCAAGCGTTCAGACCTTGGAGCGACTTCCGAAGGCGCCCCAACTCACTCCTGAAATCATAGCTGCTCGTGGCCAGTGGACGCTGGGGAAAGGCTGATTGAATGCCAAAAAAGCCGCGTTTTCCGCGTTTCAGGTGCTTTGGCGCGTTCCCGAAGTCTCCCGCCAGGCCACCATCGCACGGCTCCAAACCTCGCGGGCCGTCTTCAGGTTGCGCGCCTTTACATGGCCAAAGCCCTTGATCTGCTCCGGGATGCGCGCGATCTCCACCGCCGCGCCATGGTTGGCCACGTTCAAAGTGCGCAGCACCTCTTCGATCGTCGCGCGGTACTCGCCGATCAGGGCGCGTTCGGCCTTGCGTTCCTCGGTGCGGCCGAAGATGTCGAACACCCCGCCGCGCAGGCCCTTCAGCGACGCCAGGACCTTGAAAGCGGTTCGCATCGACGGGCCAAACCTCTGTTTGACGAGTTCGCCCCGGTCGTTCTTCTTCGCGATCAAGGGTGGCGCCATGTGGTAATTCAGCGTGAAGTCGCCCTCGAACAGGCCGCCGATCTTTTCGAGGAACGCGGCGTCGGTGTGCAGGCGCGCCACCTCGTACTCGTCCTTGTAGGCCATCAGCTTGAAGAGGTACCGGGCCACGCTTTCCGCCAGCGTGGTCTTGCCCAAGGGCGCCTCGGCTGCGCGAACGGTCTCCACGAACGCCCGGTACGTCCCCGCGTAGGCGGCGTCCTGGTAGGCCGTGAGGAATTCCACCCGGCGCGCGACCAAACCCTCCAACGTCTCGCGCTTCCTGAATTCCACCACCTGGCTCGGCGCCAGCGCCGCGGCCACCCGGGCCGGATCGTGTGCGGCCTGGCGGCCCCATTCGAACGCGGCCTTGTTGTTCTCGACCGCGACGGCATTGAGCTCGACGGCCCGCAGCAAGGCCTCGCGCCCCAGGGGAATCCAGCCCTTCTGCCAGGCGTAGCCCAGGATCATCGGGTTCACATAGATCGTGTCGCCCAGGAGCTGGCTGGCCATGGCGTCGGCATTGAACAGCCCCACGCACGCCTCGCCCACGGTCCGCGTGACGTCGGCCACGCACTGTTCCGACGGGTTTTGCCAATTACCGTTCTTGACAAAGGCGGCCGTCGGCGTGCCCTGTGCGTTGAGCGCTACGCGCGTGCGGCCTTCCAGCATGCGCGACACCGTTTCCCTGCCGGCGGTGACGATCGGGTCGCAGCCGATGATCAGGTCGGCAGCCGCCATGCTGACGCGCGTGGTGCGGATGTCATCCTGCCTCGCGCCGATCAGCACATGGCTCCAGGTCGCGCCGCCCTTTTGCGCCAGACCGCCCGCGTCCTGCGTGACAATGCCCTTGCCTTCCAGGTGCGCGGCCACGCCGAGCAACTGGCCGATCGTGATCACGCCGGTGCCACCCACGCCGGCCACCACGATGCCCCAGGCTTGCGTCAACGCAGGCAAGACGGGATCGGGCAAAACTCCCAGTTCGAACGGCGAGGCGCCCTTGCCTTTGTTCTTCTTCTTGAGCTGGCCGCCCTCGACCGTGACAAAGCTCGGACAAAAGCCTTTGACGCATGAAAAGTCCTTGTTGCAGGTGCTCTGGTTGATTCTCCGTTTCCGGCCGAATTCGGTCTCCAGCGGCTCCACGCTCAGGCAGTTGGATTGCACGCCGCAGTCGCCACAACCTTCGCACACCAACTCGTTGATCACCACACGCCGGGCGGGTTCGGCCATCGTGCCGCGCTTGCGGCGGCGGCGTTTTTCGGTGGCGCAGGTCTGGTCGTAGATGATGACCGTCGTGCCTTTGATCTCGCGGAACTCTCGTTGCACCGCGTCGAGCAAGTCGCGGTGCTGGATGGTGACGCCGTCGGGCAAGCTCAGCGCGCCGCGTGCGCTTTCCTGCTTCACCCCGTCGTATTTTTCGGGCTCGTCGGTCACGATGGTGATCTTCACGGCACCTTCGGCACGCATGCTCTGCGCGATCTGGATCACCGAATGCCCCTCCGGCCGCTCGCCCACCTGCTGCCCGCCGGTCATCGCGACCGCGTCGTTGTAAAGGATTTTGTAAGTGATGTTCACGCCGGCAGCGATGCTCTGGCGGATGGCCAGGATGCCACTGTGAAAATACGTGCCGTCGCCGATGTTGGCGAACATGTGCGTGGTGGCGCTGAACGGCTGCTGGCCGACCCAGGGCACGCCCTCGCCGCCCATCTGGGTGAAGCCGACGGTGGCGCGGTCCATCCAGATGCTCATGAAGTGGCAGCCGATGCCCGCCATCGCGCGCGAGCCCTCGGGCACCTTGGTCGAGGTGTTGTGCGGGCAACCTGAGCAGAACCAGGGCTGTCGGTCGCCATGAACCTCCAGCACCTGCATGGCGCTTTCCTTCGCACGCATCACGGCCAGGCGGGTGTCCAGGCGCGCCTCGATATCGGCGGGAACACCCAAGGCCTTCAGGCGCTGGGCAATGGCCGCGGCAATCAACGCCGGCGACAGGTCGGCATTGGCGCGCAACAGGGTGTTGGCCGTGGGGTTGGCCATCGACCATTCGCCACCGGGATGCCCTTCGCCCATGTCGTTGAACTTGCCCAAGACATTCGGGCGCACGTCGGGTCGCCAGTTGTACAGCTCTTCCTTGAGTTGGTACTCAATGACCTGGCGCTTTTCCTCGACCACCAGAATCTCGTGCAGGCCGGTGGCGAACTCCCGCGTCAACTGCGCCTCCAGCGGCCACACCACCCCGACTTTGTGCAGGCGGATGCCCAGCCGTCGGCAGGTGTCGTCGTCCAGCCCCAGGTCGAGCAAGGCCTGGCGCGTGTCGTTGTAGGCCTTGCCACTGGCGATCAGGCCGAAGCGGTCGTTCGTGCCTTCGATCACGTTGTAGTTCAGCCGGTTGGCGCGGATGTAGGCCAGCGCGGCGTACCACTTGTAATGGAACAGGCGCGCCTCCTGGTCCAGGGCATGGTCGGGCCAGCGGATGTGCAAGCCGCCCAGCGGCATCTGGAAATCGGTTGGCAGGTGGATGGTCACACGCCCTGGATCGATCATCGCCGTGGCGCTGGATTCGACGATTTCCTGAATCGTCTTCATGCCCGCCCAGACGCCCGAGAACCGGCTCATCGCAAACGCGTGGATGCCCAGGTCCAGAATCTCCTGCACGCTGGCGGGGAAGAACACCGGCGTGCCGCAGGCCTTGAAGATGTGGTCGCTCTGGTGGGCTGCGGTGGAGCTCTTGGAAACATGGTCGTCCCCGGCCACCGCGATCACGCCGCCCCAGGGCGTGGTGCCCGCCATGTTGGCATGCTTGAACACGTCGGAGCAGCGGTCCACGCCCGGCCCCTTGCCATACCAGATGCCGAAGACGCCGTCGAACCGGTTGGTTCCGGGCGGCGCAAAACCGAGCTGCTGTGTGCCCCACAGCGCCGTGGCCGCCAGCTCCTCGTTGACGCCCGGCTGGAACACGATGTTCTGCGCCTTCAGAAACGGCGCGGCCTTCCACAAGGCCTGGTCATAGCCACCCAGTGGTGAGCCGCGGTAACCGCTGATGAACCCCGCGGTGTTCTTGCCCTGGGCCTGGTCGCGCAGGCGTTGCAGCATCGGCAGCTTGACCAGCGCCTGCACGCCACTCATGAAGGCGCGGCCGTGGTCCAACGCGTACTTGTCGTCCAGGGTGACGGTTTCCAGCGCCTTGCGGATGGAATCGGGCAGCGGTGCGTTCATGTCAATCGTGTCTCCGGACGGTGGCTGGGCGAGCCTGTCGGGGCTGCGCCAGCCTGGGGCGGGGCCTCTAAAGGACTGCAAAGTGTAGAGGTCGAACGCCGATATGTCTTTGCTATTTTTGCCACTTTAGCGCTAGGATGCGCAAGATTCTTTCCTCATGAGACCATTTTGGACGAACTGGACAAATTCGACATTGCAATCCTGCGCGAACTGCAGGCCGACGGTCGCCTGAGCAACGCGGAGCTGAGCGCACGCGTCGGGCTGTCTGCCGCGCCCTGCTGGCGGCGGGTGCGGGCCCTGGAAGAGGGCGGCTACATCAAGGGCTACCGCGCCGAAATCGACCGCCACCGCATCGGCCTGGGCGTGCTGGCCTTCGTGCGGCTGGACGCCGAACGCAACAACGCCAACGTGACGCGGCAACTGGAAGAAGCGATCCGCGCCGTGCCCGAAGTGATATCGTGCCACTACATCAGTGGCACCGGAACGTTCGAACTGCAAGTGGTCACCCGCGACCTCAACAGCTTCAGCCAGTTCGCCCGCGACGTGCTGCTCAATTTGCCCAACGTCAAAGATCTGCATACCAGCTTTTCGCTGGGCGAGGTCAAGGCGGGTGGGGCGTTGCCGCTGAACCAACTGCTGGTCGACAAGCGCCCGGGCAGGTGACAAATTTTGTCCGCCAACCAATCGAATTGTCAGAATTTGTCGCTTTCACAAGCGAAAACGTTGCTGCGCTTGATCCGGGTTTGATGATTTCCATCTTGCGGCAAACAAAAGGTTGGCTGGCACGTAATCTGCTGCTAACATTCCGTCATCGTTTTCAACCCAAGGAGTTCACCATGAAGCGTTCTGTTCAGCAGGGTTTTACCCTCATCGAATTGATGATCGTTGTCGCGATCATCGGTATCTTGGCCGCTGTGGCCCTGCCGGCGTACCAGGACTACACCAAGCGTGCGAAAGCATCTGAGGTCGTTTTGGCTGCTAGCAGCGCGCGCACCTGCGTGACTGAACTGGTTCAGTCCGGTACGAGCGACCGCAGCAGTTGCGAGAGTTCATTCACCTCAACCCAGTACGCGACCAGCCTGACCGTCACCACTGGAGGTATTATTTACGCTTATGGCAACGTGGGCGAAGCGGTGCAAATCACCCTGACTCCAGCTATCAGTGGTGAGCATGTTTCTAGCTGGTCTTGCTCTGGTACGCCTTTGCGTCTGATGCCCGGTTCGTGCCGATAATTGATTCTGACATCGAGAAAAGCGGCTTCGGCCGCTTTTCTTTTTTGCGTGGACGACGCCCACTCGCCAAATTCCGCTTTCGATGAACGAGCCAAAAGTAGCTTTCAGACAGTTTCTGGCTGCCTTGTTGCTGGCCATTTTTCTGCTGGTCTACCTGCATCCGTACTACGGCATACGCCACGATGCCATTCTCTATCTGGGCCAGGCCTTGCTTCGACTTGATCCAGTCAATTTCAAACGCGATTTGTTCTTCGCCTATGGAAGCCAAGCAGACTTCACAATCTTTCCGCAATTGCTGGCGCTGCTTCTTCCGCATATCGACGCAGCGCACACCTTTATCGCATTGACCCTCTTCGGGCTCTTCTTTTTCGTACTCGCGAGCGCGACGCTGCTGCGAACAATCTTCCCCTCGCCGACATGGTATTGGAGCCTGCTCGCCCTTTTGATCTTTCCAGGAACCTACGGTGGTCATGAGATCTTCGGTTACCTAGAGACGTTCTTTACCGGTCGCTCCATGGCTGAGCCGCTTGTCCTGTTGGCCGTATTTGCTTATGTCACCGGCAGACGCGCCATCGCTGCAATGCTCCTGCTGGCGTCCTTTGCTCTGCACCCGCTTCAGGCCATTCCGGCTGTTGTTCTTTGGTGGTGCGATCGCGTCTTCAATGACCGCCGCTGGCTCCACCTCCTTTGGCTGCCCCTTGTCGTCGTTGTTGCCGGCTTGATTGGCCTGCCTCCCGCAGACAAGCTTGTCGCGCGGTTTGATCCGCAATGGTTCGACTGGATCGTCGGCCCGAGTCGTCATGTGTTCATCCACCTTTGGACGCCACACAATTTCCTGAGTTTCGCCACCGACGTCTTCTTGGTCGCGCTGACTTTCACCCACGGCACAGGCATCGCCAAAACACTGGCACGCAACCTCCTGGTAGCCACCGCGCTGTGCTTCTTAGCTAGTTTGTTGCTCGCAGACCTTCTACAACTGGTACTGCCGACCGCTCTACAACTTTGGCGGGTTCAATGGCTCCTGCATTGGCTCGCAGTAGCGAGCATTCCCTTCCTTCTTCATCATTTCTGGAGGGAAGGAAAACTGTCGAGCATCCGATTTTGGTTATTGATTGCGGTAATTTTTTTTGGTGTCACCACCCCTGATCACAGATATTTCATTGCCGTGGGTGGCGTTGCAATCTTCCTGTTTTGCGTCTGGCCATTGATAGAAAACAAAGTCAGTCAGCCCTACAAGACTGCTTTGCTAGCTTCCATACCCTTGTCATTGGCTATTGCGACAGTCAAGTACAGCTTCACGGTTATCTCTAAATTCAAAGCCTACGGATATTCCAGGGAAGCATTGCGACCTGAATTCGTAATTGTGCACCAACCTCTGATTATTGGAATACTGGTTGCCTCTGGGATATTTTTATACCTTCACAAAAAACACACCAGATCAATATTCGTCACACTTCTTCTGGCTCTGCTGATTTATTCAGGTGCCGAATGGGACCGGCGAAGCACCTGGACAAAATATATCGAGTCGGCAAAGTTCAATCCATCGCTTTTTGGACAGATGATTGAAGAAGGGTCTCAGGTCTTTTGGGCCGAAGAGCTGACGGCTCCTTGGCTGATACTGCGCCGACCGAGTTATTTCAGCGGACAACAGATGGCCGGAATCCTGTTCAATCGAGAAACCGCCCGCGAAGCTTTCGAAAGAATCAAAGTCATGGAAGTCATCAATGCACAAAATTCGACATGCAGACTGGTCAATGAATTGAACAAATCGAACGATTTCTGCACAGTGGATTTATCAGCTGCGGCCGATGCCTGCATTCGCTCAAAAGGTCAGTTAGCGTATATCATTATTGACACAAAAATGCCAGTCAAACCGTTTGGCGCATGGGAAATCACAGGAGGGCCCAAAGGCGACACACCGATTACCTACTACGCTTATCGCTGCAAAGATCTGTCTGTATCGTAAATTCATTAGACAAAGGCCATGAGCGGCGAATTATTCGTCCTATTTCTGATCCTGGTGGGAACTACCTTCGCCCTCATCACGACAAATGGGGAAGAGATTCAAGATGACATCCTTCTACATGGTCATCACGCGTTCCTTCTGGTCTTGGCAATGCTGGGGCTCGCAAGCCTGCTGTTTTCCCTGATTGAAATACCACCCACACCGGAGTATTTCAACTTTCTTCTCGGTGTTGCTCTTGCGTCAATCTTGGTTGTGCGCGTTCTGAATCGACGATATGACGACATCAGGACGATTCGCCCAAGATATGACCGAAGAACAGCCATCGTACTTATATCATCCTATCTCCTGGCCGGCCTTGCCGGCCTGCTTTTTTTCTCACAGAACTTGGTGCCTTCATCCATGACTGGAGATCCGGCACGTCATTTCATGAGAATTGAGCATTTGAATCATGCAGAGACAGCGCCAGCACACAAACCGATATATTACCTCTTCGGTCGGATATTTCTAACGGGATTCTACATGTTTCCGCAGGACGAGGTATTTGTATTATTGAATATCTTCTGTCTTGGCTTATTCACGGCCAGTTGCATGACGTTGTATCTGCGCTTGTTTCCGAATTCTGGGACACTTGAAATTATTGCCACTACCGTTCTGATCAGCTTCAGCTATCCCCTATTTTGTCTGATTTACGGATATTTCAATTTCCTATTGAGTGGCGCTTTTTTCTTTTCAGCACTCACTTTGACCGTGACATACGGAGAAGCAAGGAACAAATTGAGGTACATCGCGCCCGCATTTGCAATCATCGGCGTCGCCCTCACTCACAGCTATCTATTGCCTGCTATCATGCTGTCATTTGGGCTGGTCAGATTTGTATTTTCATATAAAGAAAAAAGAACTCCCGCCTCAGAGGCAGCTAACCTTGTCCCCATAATCTTCGCGATCATCCTGATTTCCTCGCTGTCAAACGGATTGCTACATCAAGGCGCGACCAACTCATTGAAGTCTAACTTGCTGATGGCCGGCTATGTGAATGAATCGCTCTATCTCAACGTCCTGCCCTTTCTTCCTTTCGCATTGATATTCATGTGGAAACACCTGGAAGATATGTCAGTTCGGGTGCTGTTCGCGTCATTCGTCGGAGCAGTATGTTTTTCGATCTTGATGATCCAACTGCTGCAGATGGGAAAGGTGGCACTATATTACGTCAATCGGAATCAGCTGATATTGATTTCATTATTGATTTTGGCAAATATGCGCTTCGTTGCCACCACCAGCCTCCTGCGGCAGCCGCTGCGAAACTTTGCATTTCTAGGATCAGCCGCATTGGTTATCATTCCATATTTTTTTTCCAATTCTATTTTTAGGCCCACTGAATCAATACATTTTCGCAGACTGCTCCATGATGATTATTTCGTATTTCACGAGAACCTGCTATTGAAGAGGCTTTCTCCTCTTCAGATGTCGACCAAGGATCGCGAGCTCATGCGCGCGATCGGCAGAGGGGAAAGTCCCTGCCTCGACAACTCACTCACTCGCGTCGCCGTGCTTGGCACGGACCACGAAGTAGGTTGGTTTTTTGTGTTTACAAAAATATATCCGTCTTTGTTCGATCGTCAGGATTATTTTATTAACTTTGAAAACTACGAAAAGAATTTTTATTTATGGAAAAAAGATGGCAGTCAGTCATATATCATTATTCTTAATCATTTCGACTACTGGATGCGCGATGATATTCTGAAACAGATCAGAGAAAGTGCCACTTTGGTATGCGAGGGAGACACTATTAAAATTTATAAAAAAATATAACTTTTTCTTGAATTTTGGTCGGTATAGAAATATTTATTATAATGAGCGCCTTTTATTCTTGGTCCAAATGCTGGCATACATATCTTCAGGCGTCGGAGTTCTTGAAATATTTCTCTATTTCTCTTATTGCCTTGATTGTAGATTTCAGTCTGTTTTCCATTGGAATTCGTTTGCTTGGTCTGGTCTGGCCAGTTTCAGCGACGCTAGGATTTGTTGCTGGTGTTGTTGTGGCCTATTTCTTGAGTGTTCGATTTGTTTTTCGAAATCGAAAATTGAAGGGAGCACCCGCGCGTGAATTTTTGATTTTTCTTTCCGTCGGACTTGCCGGACTTGGCGTCACGCAGTTGACGTTGTGGATTGGAATCGGGATTCTTGAGATCTATCCCGAAATCTCAAAAATCGGCGCTGCCGGTTTAACTTTTCTTTTCAATTTCTTTGTTCGAAAATTGGCATTGTTTCGCATGCCGTCATAGCATATGAATTTTCCTCTCCGTTCCATGATCCATTCTCCGCATCAGGCGATCGTTATCGTCGGCGCCGGGCCCGCCGGGTTGACTGCGGCGCGCGAGCTACAGCGGTGCGGGTTTCGCCGTGTCACCGTCATCGAAGGCGACACCCAGGTCGGGGGCATTTCGCGTACTGTGAATTTCAAGGGAAACCGGATTGACATTGGGGGGCATCGCTTCTTTTCGAAGTCCGACTGGGTCATGAATTGGTGGGCTGCAGTTCTCCCGGTCCAAGGCGTGAGCGACCCGGCGAATTTCCACCTCAAGTACCAAGGCAAAGCACGGGACGGCTTGCCGGTATCTGCGGAAGGCATAGAAGAGCGGGGTGAAGACGAGGTCATGCTGGTGCGCAACCGGCTTTCCCGCATCTATTTCAACCAGCGTTTTTTTGACTACCCTTTGAAGCTCAACCTCGGCGCGTTGCGGAAACTGGGGCTGAAAAAGACAGTGACATTCGGCATCAGTTACGTGTTGGCGCGGTTGTCGCCAATCCAGCCGGAACGCTCGCTCGAAGACTTCCTTGTCAACCGCTTCGGGCAGAAACTGTATCGCCAGTTTTTCAAGGAATACACCGAAAAGGTATGGGGTGTTCCATGCAGCGAGATCAGCGCGGAGTGGGGCGCGCAGCGGATCAAGAGTCTTTCGATTCTCTCGGCCTTGTGGCATGCCCTGAAGCAAGCTCTGGGGCTCGGGGGTAAGGCCACCCAGACCTCGCTGATCGAAAGCTTCATCTACCCCAAGTTCGGACCCGGACAAATGTGGGAGACCGTTGCGCGGGACTTCATCGCTGACGGTGGTGTGCTTCGCATGCAAGAGAAGGTGGTCGGGTTTGATCTCGAAAACGGCCGGATGACCGCTGTCAGATCAATCTCAGCGTCTGGCGAGCCTGTCAAGCATTATTGCGATCAAGTTATTTCCACGATGCCGATCCGCGAACTTGTTGCGGGGTTGCCCGAGGGTTGGGCCCCGCCAGCGCGTGCCATTGCTGAAGGTCTGGAATACCGAGACTTCATTACCGTTGGGCTGTTGTATGAGGCATCGTCGTTGACCCAGCCGCTTGCTGACAACTGGATCTACATTCAAGAGCCAGGTGTACAGGTTGGTCGGGTGCAGATCTTCAATAACTGGAGCCCGTTCATGGTTGCCAAGCCCGGCACCGTCTGGATGGGCCTTGAGTTCTTTTGTCGCGAGACCGATGACTTGTGGAAGCTTTCCGACTCTGCGATGAAGGAACTTGCCCAGATGGAAATCCACCAGATCGGCCTGGTCAAGGCGCCGACCGCGACCGACGCGGTCGTGATTCGAGTACCCAAGGCATACCCCGGCTATTTTGGCGCGGCCTATGCGCGGTTCGGAGAGCTTCGCGCTGCGCTGGACCAGATTCCCAACCTTTTCCTGGTCGGACGCAACGGCATGCACCGGTATAACAACCAGGATCACTCGATGCTGACCGCGAAAAAGGCTGTAGAGCTCATCTGCGCGGGTGATATCCGCAAGGACGAGATCTGGACTATCAATGTCGATGACGAGTATCACGAAGAGAAGAAGTAGTCTGTTGCCAGCAACATCACCTCGACTTAACCAAGCGGACGACCGTATCCAGCGATAGGCTCACTTTTCGCCTGATCCATGCCACTGAACGACGTCAAGGTGAACCACCTTCAGGGAGATAGCCACGCGTGGACGAATTGCGGTGCATTGCTGCTCGTCACCCTCCCCTGGTTCAACCCCTTCAGCCCCGGCCCGACGCCCAGTGTCGTGCCCTTGCTGGTCAGTTGGACCTGTGCGGCCGCTCTGGTGCTAACCCGTGCGCCACTGGCTGGCGCGGCCAGCCGGCTGGCGCTGCCGGGTGCTTTGGCCGTGCTCTTTTTCGGCGCCGCGTTCTGGCGCACCGGGCTTCCGCCCGGCGCAGAGGTGCTGGCGCTGGGCATGAGCCTGCTGGCCATGCTGGCTTGCGCCCTTCGGTTTGCCGGTGCCGGCCAGGCCGATGGCCGGGTGGTGGCGCTCGCCTGGCTGCTGGCCGGGCTGGTCAGCGCCGTGATGGGTGTCCTGCAATACACCGGCGCGGCGCAGGCGCTGGCGCCGTGGGTTAGCTCCGCCAACCTGGGCGACGCCTTTGGCAACTTGCGCCAGCGCAACCACTACGCCAGCCTGACCAGCATCGCCCTGTGCGCGCTGCTGTGGCTGGCTCGCCAGGACGACGTGTTCCGGCGGCCGATGCCGGTGTTGCTGCCGGCTGTGCTGCTGGCCGCAGGCAATGCGTTGTCACATTCGCGCACCGGTTTGTTCCAGTTGCTGCTGATCCTGGGCTTGGCCTGGCTCTGGGGCCTGCACCGGGAGCGCGCCGCGCGTTGGGTGCTGGCGCCGCTGCTGCCGGTGTACCTGCTGACCGCGCTGGCCATGCCAGTGCTGATCCCTGGGGGAGCGCATGCGGGCATCTTCACACGCCTGAGCGAAGGCGCACCCAGTTGCGCCAGCCGCACCACGTTATGGTCGAACGTGCTCGACCTGATCCGCCTGGAGCCCTGGTGGGGCTGGGGCTGGGGCCGGCTCGACTACGCGCACTTCGCCACACTCTACGACGGCCCCCGCTTCTGCGACATTCTGGACAACGCCCACAACCTGCCGTTGCACCTGGCGGTGGAACTGGGCCTGCCGGTGGCGCTGTTCCTGTGCGGTGCCGCGCTGTGGGCGGTGCTTCGCTTGCGCCCTTGGCGTGAGACGGATCCGCTGCGGCAGATGGCCTGGGCGGTGCTGGCCGTCATGGGCTTGCACAGCGTGTTGGAGTATCCGCTGTGGTATGGCCCGTTCCAGATGGCCGCGGGCATTTGCCTGGGTTTGCTGGTGGCGGTGCCCCATTCCAAGTCGCGTCGCCCGCTCGCGGCTCTGGCGCTGGCCGTGCCGCTGACCGTGGGCGTGGGCCTGGCCGCGCTGGACTACCATCGCGCACGCCAGATCTACCTGTCGTCCGAAGAGCGCGATGCCAGCTATGCCGACCAGACGCTGGAGAAAGCACGCGAGGCCTGGATCTTCCGCGACCAGGTGCGCTTTGCCGAATTGACGACCACGCCGCTGGAGCGCGCCAACGCCGAATGGACGCTGACTTCGGCCACGTCGCTGCTGCGGTTCTCGCCCGAACCCCGGGTGATTGAAAAAGCCGTCGAAAGCGCGGTGATGCTGGGCCGCGACGACGAGGCGCTACCGCTCCTGATCCGCTTCCGCGCCGCGTTTCCCAAGGAGCATGCCGACTGGGCGGCCGCCCTTCGCAAGCCGCCGGTGACCCCCGAAGAGCCGGACTGAGCCGGAGCGCCCAGCCAAACGCGACAGGTGGCACAAACCGCGCCTTGGCTCCTACAATTCGCCCACGATGAACGACGCCGACGACGATCACCTCCCCCCGCAAGAACGCGCCGCCCGCCAGCTCGTCACGCCCGGGGCGCTGGTGCAGCTGAGCCTGGCCGATGCACGCGAGGTGGTCGCGTACATGATGCCCCGGCGCATCCCCGCTGGCACGACCATCTTTCAGGCGGGCGACGCCTCCGATGGCGACGACATGCTGCTGGTGATCGACGGTGACGTGACCGTGGAGAACCAGGCCTCCCCCACCAGCGAAGGGCTGGTGGTGACGGTGTTGGGCCCCGGCAGCCTGATCGGAGAAATGAGCCTGATCGACGGCTCACCGCGCTCGGCCACCTGTGTGGCCGCCACCGATGTGGCGGCGGGGCGGCTGACCAGGGACGCCTTGGCGCGCCTGATGAACGAGCAGCCGGGCCTGGCGGCGCGGCTGCTGCTGGCGATTTCCAAGCGCCTGTCCGATCACCTGCGCGAGGCCAACCGCAAGATCCTGACCTTCACCCAAGTCAGCCGTGCGCTCCAGCAGGAATTGGACGCGGCCCACGCGGTCAACCGGCGCCTGCTCGAACCCAAGAAGCCGCGCACCAGTTAAGCGAACGGTCGCCGGAACCGGTTTCACCATGTCCAAGGCACGGTTGCGCGCAGCCACGGTAGGCGGCAAGCCCGACGAGGTCGAGGCCGCGTTCTACGAAGCCTTGCAGAACGCGGACATCACCCAGCTCATGGCCTGCTGGGCTGACGAGGACGACATCGTCTGCGTGCACCCCGGCGGCCCGCGACACGTGGGCAGTGCGGCCATTCGCGCGGCTTTTGAAGCGGTTTTTGCCAACGGCGGCATTCCGGTGCGCGCGCAGCGGGTGCGGCGGGTCGAGTCGCTCGCCAGCGCGATGCACAACGTGCTGGAACGTGTGGTCGTGATGACCGAGCAGGGGCCGCAGACCGCTTGGGTGATTGCCACCAACGTCTATCACAAGACCCCGCAAGGCTGGCGCCTGGTGGCGCACCATGCCAGCCCCGGCACGCTGCAGGACATCGAAGACGCTGCCGACGCGCCCCAGGTGCTGCATTGAGGTGGCCGATGTTGTTGGGCCCGGCAATGGCGCACTGGAGCTCCTGGCTGCATCAAATTCGGGTCGATTTGGCCATTTTCCAGCGTCGAATGGCCACAAGTCGCTATGAATGATGTAGCGCCCTGGTGGCTGCCAGGTGGTCATCTGCAGACCATCTGGCCTGCACTGTTCGCGCGGCGCGGGTGTGCGGCACCACCGCAGTACCGGCGCGAACGCTGGGACACGCCGGACGGAGACTTTGTCGATGTGGACTTTCTGGTGGATACAGGCCATGGCGACGTCGCCGGGGAGGCGACCCCCAAGGCGGGCACGGTGGGGCGCCCGTTGCTGGTGCTGTTCCACGGCCTGGAGGGCTCGTCGCGCAGCCACTACGCGGAGGCCTTTGCCGACTGGTGCGCGGCCAGCGGCATTGCCTATGCCGTTCCGCATTTCCGGGGGTGCAGCGGCGAACTGAATCGCGGCCCGCGTGCCTACCATTCCGGGGACTTCGAGGAGATCGACTGGATTCTGCGGCGGCTGCGCGCGCTACACACGGCGCACGGCGGCGGCCCGCTGCTGGCGGTGGGCATTTCGCTGGGCGGCAACGCGTTGATGCGCTGGGCCGGCGAGATGGGCGCTTGCGCAGCCCGCGTGGCCAATGCGGTGGCGGCGGTGTCGTCGCCGCTGGATCTGGCCGCCGGGGGCCACGCGATCGGGCGCGGCTTCAACCGGCAGGTCTACACCCGCATGTTTCTGCGCACCATGAAGCCCAAGGCGCTGGCCAAGCTGGCCCAGCATCCGGGCCTGTTCGATCGCGCGGCGCTGGAGGCCGCGCGCGACCTGTACGCATTTGACCAGCACTTCACCGCGCCACTGCACGGTTTTCTCAGCACCGAAGACTACTGGGCGCGCGCCTCGGCCAAGCCGCACCTGCCGCGCATCCGTATCCCGGCGCTGCTGGTCAACGCCCTGAACGACCCCTTTGTGCCGGCTGCGAGCCTGCCGCATGCACACGAAGTCGGCACACTCATCACGCTCTGGCAGCCCCGACACGGAGGTCATGTCGGTTTCGCGCAGGGAAGGCCACCCGGCCACGTGCGCCGGATGCCGGAAGCTGTGGGCCTTTGGCTGCTGCGACAGACGGATTGGGGTCGTCAATAATCGCCCCATGGACGACATCGTCAGACAGGCGCTCGCAAAATGGCCCCACGTGCCCGACTGCTACGGGTGGCTGGGCTTGGATGCTCGCGGCAACTGGTACATGCGCGATGACCGCACGCAGGCGCTTGGCCCTTTTCCGACGCTGGACCACCCCGGCCCGCGCGGCGCGCGAGGCTCGCTGCTCAGGCATGACAAGCTGATCGAATTCATCCATCGCAATTACGAGTCCGACGCGTCCGGGCGCTGGTTTTTTCAGAACGGGCCGCAGCGGGTGTTTGTGGAGCTCGAAGCCACGCCCTGGATCTGGCGCTTGCACGTTGGTGTTGATGGAGTGGCTGGGGTGACGACTCATACCGGTCGCGAGGCGCAGGCCCAGGGCTGCCTGCTGGACGAGCATGGCCGGCTGTACCTGGACACCAACCTCGGCTTCGGTCTGGTTCACTCTCAGGACATGACGCTGGCCGCCGGGATGGTCGAATCCGGGTGCTGGACGCCCCGCGATACCCACAGCGCTGCTCTGGCCTCGGTCTTCGGCTATGTGCCTAGTCCCCAGGCAAGTCGAGACCAGCAGAATTAGCTCCTCTTTTTGTAGCTTCCCGTGGCCAACTGACGCTGGATTGAGGCCGATATCGGTCATATTTTGCCGGCCGCAACACGGAAAGACCGTGGCGTTGGCCGGCTGGAACGAAAAAATGCCGGTCTGTGACCGGCATTTTTCGTCGGGACGGGTTCTATTTGGCGGATGCGGCGGATGCCGGAGCGGCTGCCGCATCGGCGGCTGGCGCTGCGGGTGCCTTCGGCTCAGCAAACTTGGCGCCGCCCGCATTGGCCATGTAGACGACAGCACGGCCAATTTCAAGATCGGAGAATTCGCCGCCCCCCTGCGGGCCCATGGCGTTCTTGCCCTTCAGCGCAGCGGTCAGCAGTGCGTCGTAACCGGTCGCAATGCGCGGTGCCCAGGCTGCGGCATCCTGGAACTTCGGCGCGCCGGCAGCACCCGTGGCATGGCAGGCGGCACACTGGGCTTTGAAGACTTCTTCGCCGGCTTTCAACGGGCGGTTGGCGTCACGGATTTCGACAAAACCCACCTTCTGAATTCGGCTCGCGACGGCTCGTTCGGCGCTGTCGGTATCGGGCTGCGGCTTCGGGCTCGATGTGACGAAATAGACCAGCCCGATGATGATGAACACCGGCAGCACGAACGCATACAGACTAGCCAGCAACAACTGCCTGGGGTTCTTGATCGGGCCGGTATGGGCTTCTTCATGGCTGGAGTCGTGACCGTTGGCGCTCATGGTGTCCTCAGATATTCGGTGAGCCCGACAACGGGCACGAAAAGCTGGGGATTATATCGACGCGCCCACTTTTTGGCAGACGCGTCAAAGGAGTCAGCGCCGCTCTCACAAGACCAATCGGTTGCGAACGGTTCGAACAAACCGGACAACCGACCAGACCCGAACTCCCCATCGCCACGCCGTCCTGGGGCGCGTGATCACAACCGCAACAGTGAAAGCGAGCACCACGCCCGGATGCTGGCGTACCCACAGAAACGCGGCACGCACACGATCGCCAACGGCCAACAACGGCAGCAAGGCGGTCGACTGCACCACCAGCTGCTCCCGCACCTGTGCGGAGCGAATCACCAGTTGCCGCCGGCGCAGGGCCAGCGATTCACGTGCCTGGCTCATGGACCCAGGCTTTGCTTGTCGCGATCGAGTTCGGCCAGGCTCGCCTCAAACAGTCGCGAGCCGCGGGCGAGCCGGGCTCGCGCAGCGTAGCCAGCCACGGCCCCCAATGTCAGAAAGATCGTGGCGAAGACCGCCAGCGCCAGCAAGCGATGGCTGTCCCAGAGCAGCACCGTCAACAGAATGGCCAGGAAGGTCAGCCCGAGGCCCAGAAGAATGACAGCGATGGCGCCGAAGAGCAGCAACTCGCCAAGGCGCAACGCTTCTTCGCGTGCCTCGACGCTGACCAGTTCAAGCCGAACCGAAAGGAACTCGACCAAGCTGGCCGAGAAACCGCGCAACGAAACCGCCAAGCGTTCCGGAGAAGCCGGCGCAGTCATGGCCGGTGGGCGCGCGTCAGCGACGTCCGATCAACAAGCCGACCACCAGGCCAGCGCCCGCAGCGATGCCGATCGAACGCCAGGGATTTTCATGGACGTAGTCGTCCGTCGCACGGGCGGCCTCGCGGGCTTTGTCGCGGATCGCCGCGTCGGCATCGGCCAGTTTCGCGCGTGCCGCGCGCAAATTTTCACCCATGCGCGCACGCAGTTCAGCCACCTTGTCGCCGGTCTGGCTGGACGTGATCTGCAGCAGTTCCTCGGCGTCGGCGATCACCAAACGCAAATCGGCGGCCAGTTTTTCCTTGGTGGCCAGGGTGGCTTCGGAATAGTCGGTCATGGTTCAAGTCCTCCTGTTGGGAAAATATTAGGCGATGATACGCTGACTCCTCCCGACCAAGCCGCCCTGCATGCGATAATTCCCGGCTTTCCACCTGTGGAAATTGCGGCTGTAGCTCAGTGGATAGAGTATTGGCCTCCGAAGCCAAGGGTCGTGGGTTCGATCCCCGCCAGCCGCGCCATCCCGGCGCCTCCTTAGTCCCCTCCGTGCGGCGCAAAATTCAGTCGCGTGCTGGCCCAAGCCTACGCGGTGCCGCATCGACGAAGCCTCCATGCGACGCCGCCCTTTGCAGCAATCGATACACGGCAGACCACCAGATCAAAGGCCCGCCATCTTGCCCGCTCCGACGGAACAAGCAAAAAAAACGCCCACGATTGTGGGCGTTTTTTTTGTCTCAGCGATCTGAGCTGAAATTTGGTTGCGCGAGCAAGATTTGAACTTGCGACCTTTGGGTTATGAGCCCAACGAGCTACCAGGCTGCTCCATCGCGCGATAAGTATTGAATTATAGCATTTATTGCGCTGCTACGTCGCCCGCCGCCGCCAAATCGGCTTCAGCCGGGCGATCGACCAATTCAACCAGCGCCATCGGCGCGTTGTCGCCTACCCGGAATCCCATTTTCAGGATACGGGTATAGCCACCGGGCCGAGCTTTGTAGCGCGGACCCAAGACATCGAACAGTTTGGTCACGATGTCACGGTCGCGCAGGCGGTTGAATGCCAGGCGACGGTTGGCCAGCGTCGGCTCTTTGGCGAGCGTGATCATGGGTTCAACGACCCGGCGCAGCTCCTTGGCCTTTGGCACCGTGGTCTTGATGGCTTCGTGCTGGAGCAGCGAATTCATCATGTTGCGAAGCATGGCGAGACGGTGCTCGCTGGTCCTGTTCAGTTTACGAAGTCCGTGTCCGTGACGCATGATGCGATCCTTTCATTTCATTTCTTGTTCAACCACACGGCCGTATCAGGTACCGCAGGTGGTTTGATGCGGGCCAGAAGGCACACATCAACTCGGTGGTCAGCGCTTGTCGAGTCCGGCCGGAGGCCAGCTCTCCAGTTTCATCCCCAAGGTCAGGCCGCGAGAGGCCAGCACTTCCTTGATCTCATTGAGCGACTTACGACCCAGGTTCGGCGTCTTCAGGAGCTCGTTTTCGGTGCGCTGAATCAGATCGCCGATGTAGTAGATGTTCTCGGCCTTCAGGCAGTTGGCCGAACGAACGGTCAACTCCAACTCATCAACGGGGCGCAACAGGATCGGGTCAAACTGAGCATTGCCGCCACGCTGGGCGGGCGCATCAAACGCGGCCAATTCGCTGCCCTCAAGCTGCGCAAACACCGCCAGTTGCTCAACCAGGATCTTGGCAGACTGGCGCACCGCGTCTTCGGCGGTGATCGCACCATTGGTCTCGATCTCCATCACCAGTTTGTCCAGGTCGGTACGTTGTTCGACCCGGGCGCTCTCGACGGTGTAGCTGACGCGCTTGACCGGGGAGAACGAGGCGTCGAGCACGATGCGTCCAATGGCCTTGGTGCTCTCATCGGCATAGCGACGCATGCCACCGGGAACGTATCCACGGCCTTTCTCGACCTTGATCTGGATATCAAGCTTTCCGCCTTGTGACAAGGTGGCGATGACATGGCCTGGATTGATGATTTCCACATCATGCGGCGTCTGGATATCGGCCGCAGTGACGGGACCTTCCCCGTCCTTGCGCAGGCTCAGCGTCACTTCGTCGCGGTTGTGCAGCTTGAACACCACGCCTTTGAGGTTCAGCAGGATATTGACGACGTCCTCCTGCACACCGTCGATCGACGAGTACTCATGCAGCACACCAGCGATCGTGACGTCCGTGGCGGCATAGCCCACCATCGACGACAGCAGGACCCGGCGTAGCGCGTTACCCAGCGTGTGCCCATAACCGCGCTCAAACGGCTCCAGCGTGACCTTCGCCCGGTTCGGGCCAAGCTGCTCCACGTTGATGGCCTTGGGTTTCAGCAAATTCGTTTGCATTCAGACATCCTTATCAATACCCCCGGCTCGTTACACCGGTAAGGCTGATGAAGCACCAGCACCGCCCTTCGGGTTGCACTGGAACAAGCAAGTTAACCGGGAACCGAATCAGCGGGAATACAGTTCGACGATCAGGGACTCGTTGATATCGGCAGCGAACTCATCGCGATCCGGCACCTTCTTGAACACCCCTTCGACCTTGTCCACGTTCACTTCCACCCAAGCCGGCATGCCAACCTGCTGTGCCAGTTGCAAAGCCTCGGAAACGCGCGTCTGCTTTTTCGACTTTTCGCGCACGGAAACGACGTCACCCGCCTTGACCATGTACGAGGGAATGTTGACCGCTTGGCCGTTGACCGTTACCGCCTTGTGCGAAACCAGCTGACGGGCTTCTGCGCGGGTTGATCCAAAGCCCATGCGGTACACCACGTTGTCCAGACGGGACTCCAGAATGAACATCAGGTTCGCGCCGGTGTTGCCCTTGCGACGATCTGCTTCTTCAAAGTACTTGCGGAACTGGCGCTCGAGAATGCCGTACATCCGCTTGACTTTCTGCTTTTCGCGCAGTTGCAGGCCAAAATCGGACGTGCGCTGACCAGATGTGCGGCCATGCTGTCCGGGTTTGGCTTCAAACTTGCACTTGTCGCTGATCGAGCGGCGGGCGCTCTTGAGGAACAGATCGGTGCCTTCACGGCGGGAAAGTTTGGCCTTGGGGCCGAGGTATCTTGCCACTTGAACTTCCTTTATGTCATCTTCCGCGTTGTGGCGCGGGAGCCATCACAGAATCCGTGATGGCGGTGGGCTTGGTTGAAATCAGATGCGGCGACGCTTTTGCGGACGGCATCCGTTGTGGGGCATCGGTGTCACATCGGCGATCGAAGAGATGCGAATGCCCAATGCGGCCAAGGCGCGGACCGAAGACTCGCGTCCCGGGCCCGGACCTTTGATCTCGACATCGAGGTTCTTGATCCCCTGATCGATGGCCGCGCGACCTGCAACTTCCGAGGCAACCTGGGCGGCAAACGGCGTCGACTTACGCGAGCCCTTGAAGCCCTGACCGCCCGATGAAGCCCATGACAAGGCGTTACCCTGGCGGTCGGTGATCGTGATGATCGTGTTGTTGAACGAGGCGTGAACGTGGGCAATACCATCCGCAACATTCTTGCGAACCTTTTTGCGAACCCGTTGCGCCGCGCTGTTAGAGGGAGATTTAGCCATGTTGAACTCTCAATCTGCTTATTTCTTCAGTGCCGCTGCCGCCTTGCGCGGCCCCTTGCGGGTACGGGCGTTCGTGCGCGTGCGCTGGCCGCGCATCGGCAAGCCGCGGCGATGACGGAAACCACGGTAGCAGCCAATGTCCATCAGTCGCTTGATGTTCATCGTGGTCTCACGACGCAGATCGCCTTCGATCGTGAACTGCGCGATCTGATCGCGGATCTTTTCAAGATCGCCGTCGGTCAGATCCTTGACTTTTTTCGAATACTCGATGCCACACGCTTCGCAAATCTTGCGTGCGCGGCTGCGTCCGATGCCAAAAATGGCGGTCAGGCCAATTTCTGCATGCTTCTGCGGCGGAATGTTGATGCCAGCTATACGTGCCATGTTCGTCCTCTAAAACTCTTGCAATCAGCCTTGACGCTGCTTGTGACGCGGATCGGTGCAGATCACGCGGACAATGCCTTTGCGCCGGATGATCTTGCAGTTGCGGCAAATTTTCTTGACCGAAGCCGAAACTCTCATTTCTCTCTCCTAATATCCAAACCCAACCCAGCGAGCACCCCGCCAGGAAATTCGTCCGTTCAACCACCCAACGTCGTCTTGAAATTCGCCTTCTTCAAGAGCGACTCATACTGCTGCGACATCAGGTAATTCTGAACCTGCGCCATGAAATCCATCGTCACCACCACGATGATCAGCAACGACGTGCCCCCAAAATAGAACGGGACGTTGTACTTCAAGATCAGGAACTCCGGCAGCAGGCACACAAAGGTGATGTAGACCGCGCCGGCCAATGTCAATCGGACCAAAATCTTGTCGATGTATCGGGCGGTCTGGTCTCCAGGCCGAATCCCCGGAACGAAGGCGCCGCTCTTTTTCAGGTTGTCCGCTGTCTCCCGGCTGTTGAAGACCAGCGCGGTGTAGAAAAAGCAGAAGAACACAATGGCGCCCGCGTACAACATGACGTAGATCGGCTGACCCGGCGTCAGAGCGCCCGCGATGTCCTTGAGCCAACGCATGGATTCACCCGAACTGAACCAGCTGACGACCGTCGCGGGCAACAGAATAATCGACGATGCAAAGATGGGCGGAATCACGCCCGCCATATTCAGTTTCAACGGAAGGTGCGAGGACTGACCACCGTAGACCTTGTTCCCGACCTGGCGACGCGCATAGTTGACCAGAATCTTGCGCTGCCCACGTTCGACAAAGACAACAAAGTAGGTCACCAGGCACACGATGGCAACAATGAAGATGGCGGCAAGGATGCTCATTGCCCCGGTGCGAACCAGTTCCAGCAGACCACCGATAGCGTTCGGCAGCCCCGCTGCAATCCCTGCAAAAATGATGATCGAAATCCCGTTGCCCAGACCGCGCTCGGTGATCTGTTCACCCAACCACATCAGGAACATCGTGCCGGAGGTCAGTGTCACCACCGCCGTCAGGCGGAATCCGAGACCCGGATCAATAACCAGTCCCGCCTGGCTCTCCAGCGCCACGGCAATTCCGAGCGACTGAAACAATGCCAACCCCACGGTTCCGAAGCGCGTGTATTGCGTGATCTTGCGCCGACCGGCCTCGCCTTCTTTCTTCAACTGCTCGAACGTGGGAACCACGTAGGTCAGCAATTGCATGATGATGGACGCAGAGATGTACGGCATGATCCCCAACGCGAAGATCGTGAACCGCGACAATGCCCCACCCGAGAACATGTTGAAAAGGCTCAGAATCCCGCCCTGCTGTCCTTTGAACAACTGCTGCAGTTGCCCAGGGTCGATTCCCGGCACCGGAATGTGTGCACCGATCCGGTACACCACCAAGGCGAGCAGCAAGAACACCAGCCGGCGACGCAGGTCGCCGAACTTGCCGGTCTTTGCAATGGATGCCGCGTTAGTTGCCACAGGCCTGTGCTTTCAAAGGTCCGAATTCACGCAACCGAGCCGCCCGCGGCTTCGATGGCGGCCTTCGCGCCCGCCGTCGCACCGATGCCGCTGAGCTTCACGGCCCTGCTGATCGAACCCGACTTGATCACCTTGACCACTTTGGCCAACTGACCGACCAGACCTGCCTGCTTCAGCACCAGCATGTCCACTTCGGAAGCAGCCAGCTTGTCAAGTGCACCCAGGCTGACCTCGGCGTTGAACTGCAACAAGTGGGACTTGAAGCCACGCTTGGGCAGGCGCCGCTGCATGGGCATCTGCCCGCCTTCGAAGCCCACCTTGTGGTAGCCACCGGCGCGAGACTTCTGGCCTTTGTGGCCGCGACCCGAGGTCTTGCCAAGGCCAGAGCCGATACCGCGACCGACGCGGCGTTTCGCGTGCTTGGCACCTTCTGCGTGTTTGATAGTGTTGAGTTCCATCAGGGACCCCTCAGAGTACTTTGACCAGGTAGGCGATCTTGTCGATCATGCCGCGCACCGCAGGCGTGTCCTGAAGCTCGCGGGTGCTGTTGAGCCTGCGCAAGCCGAGACCGCGCACGGTGTCACGATGCGACTGTTTGCAACCGATCGGGCTGCGAACCAGTTGGACTTTGACAGTTTGTTGTGTCGTCATTTCGGTTTCCCGCTCAAGCGAAGATTTCTTCGACCGTCTTGCCGCGCTTGGCGGCAACTGCGGACGCGGTAGTGGACTTGGTCAACGCGTCCAGCGTGGCGCGCACCATGTTGTACGGGTTGGACGAACCGTGGCTCTTGGCCACGATGTCGGTGATTCCCATCACTTCAAAGACCGCACGCATCGGGCCACCCGCAATGATGCCCGTGCCCTTGGGGGCTGGCGCCATCATCACGGAAGCGGCACCGTGGTGGCCCGTCACGTTGTGATGGATCGTCCCGTTGCGCAGTGAGACCTTGTGCAGGTTGCGGCGCGCCTCTTCCATGGCCTTTTGAACGGCAGCCGGCACTTCCTTCGACTTGCCCTTGCCCATGCCCACGCGCCCGTCACCATCCCCGACCACGGTCAACGCCGCAAAACCCAGGATGCGACCGCCCTTGACGACCTTGGTCACGCGATTGATCGCGATCATCTTCTCGCGCATGCCGTCTTCGGGACCGTCACCTTGCGCTCTTGCTTGAAATTTAGCCATGTCTGTTTCCGATCTGCTTAGAACTGCAGGCCCGCTTCGCGCGCCGCATCGGCCAGAGCCTTGACGCGACCGTGATACGCAAAGCCGGCGCGATCAAACGCCACTTTTTCGACGCCAGCCGCTTTTGCCTTTTCGGCAATGCGCTTGCCAACCGCCTGGGCCGCAGCGGCGTTGCCACCCTTGCCGGCCGAACCGGTCAGGGCATTGCGCACCTCTGCTTCGTTGGTTGAAGCGGAGGCCAGCACCTTGCTGCCGTCGCCGGAGATGACCGTCGCATAAATGTGCAAATTGGTCCGGTTCACCGTCAGCCGGGCGATGCCTTGCTTGGCGATGCGGATTCGGGTCTGTCGGGCCCGGCGAAGACGCTGCTCTTTCTTGGTCAACATGATGCCGCTCCTTACTTCTTCTTGGTCTCTTTGATCGTGATCTTCTCATCCACGTAGCGGATGCCCTTGCCTTTGTAGGGCTCCGGGGGACGAATGGCACGAATCTCGGCGGCAACCTGGCCGACACGTTGACGGTCGGAGCCTTTGATCAGAATCTCCGTCGGCGATGCGGTCTGCACCGTGATGCCTGCAGGCATTTCCTTGTTGACGGGGTGCGAGAAGCCCACGTTCAGACTCAGCTTGGACCCTTGCGCCTGGGCCTTGAAACCCACGCCGACGAGGCTCAGCTTCTTTTCGAAACCCTTGCTCACGCCGATGACCATGTTGTTCACCAGCTGTCGCATCGTGCCCGTCATGGCATCGGCCTCGCGCGATTCATTGGCCGGCGCGAATTTGAGCGCGCCCCCATCCAGGTTCACATTCACCAGTGCGTTGGCGGCCAACTGCAAGGCGCCACCGGCGCCCTTGACGTGGATCTGGTCGCCCTTGATTGACACATCCACCCCGGCGGGGATGGACACAGGCATTTTTCCTACTCGGGACATGTCAGTTTCTCCTCAATGCCGCGATCAGGCCACGTAGCAAAGCACTTCGCCACCGACACCGGTAGCGCGCGCCTTGCGATCGGTCATGACACCCTTGGGGGTCGTCACGATGGCCACACCCAAACCGTTCATCACGGAGGGAATGGAATCACGGCCTTTGTAGACCCGCAGGCCAGGACGGCTGACGCGCTCGATGCGCTCAATCACCGGACGACCCGCGTAGTACTTCAATGTGATTTCGAGCTCAGCCTTGCCGTCGGCAGACTTGACCTGGAAATCGTCGATATAGCCCTCGTCCTTCAGAACTTGCGCGATGGCAACCTTGACTTTGGAAGACGGAATCTGAACCGTCGCCTTGGCAACCATCTGCGCATTGCGAATGCGGGTCAACAGGTCGGCGATGGGATCACTCATGCTCATGTTAAATCTCCTGCCGGTTACCAGCTTGCCTTGACGATACCGGGGATATCGCCTGCAAACGCCATCTCACGGATCTTGGACCGGCCAATACCGAACTGGCGGAACGTACCGCGGGCCCGGCCGGTGATCGCGCAACGATTGCGCTGACGGGTTGGATTGGCATTGCGGGGCAGCTTCTGCAGACCCAGACGCGCGACTGCGCGTTCGTCGTCGCTGCGCTTCGCGTCATCAGCAATTGCCTTGAGTTCCGCGTGTTTCTTCGCGTACTTGGCAACCAGTTTGTCCCGCTTGAGCTCGCGCTCAATCAACGCTTTTTTTGCCACAGGTCACCTCAGTTCTTGAACGGGAAACGGAAACCAGCGAGAAGCGCCTTGCACTCTTCGTCGGTCTTGGCCGTCGTCGTGATGCTGATGTTGAGTCCACGCACGGCATCCACCTTGTCGTACTCAATCTCAGGGAAAATGATTTGCTCTTTGACGCCGACGTTGTAGTTGCCACGTCCGTCGAACGCGCGAGCCGAAATACCGCGGAAGTCACGCACACGGGGCAACGCCACCGTCACGAAACGATCCAGGAATTCGTACATCTGAACGCCGCGCAGGGTGACCATGCACCCGATCGCCTGGCCTTCACGGATCTTGAAACCCGCGATGGCCTTCTTGGCCTTGGTCACGACCGGCTTCTGACCAGCGATCTTGGTCAGATCGCCGACGGCATTGTCCATGACTTTTTTGTCGGCCACCGCCTCGCTCACACCCATGTTGAGCGTGATCTTGGTCAGACGAGGCACCTCCATGGGCGACTTGTAACCGAACTTGGTCATCAGTTCGGGAGCAATTTTTTCGCGATAGATCTGTTGCAGTCGTGCCATGGTCATGCCACCTTGATTTCTTCGCCGCTGGACTTGAACACGCGAACGCGTTTGCCGTCAGCCAGCAACTTGATCCCCACCCGATCGGCCTTGCCGGTCGCAGCGTTGAAGATCGCGACGTTGGACTGGTGAATCGGCATGGCCTTCTGAACGATGCCGCCGGGCAATCCCTTGAGCGGATTGGGCTTGGTGTGTTTTTTCACCAGATTGATGCCCTCGACCACCAGCATGGAGTCGTCCTTGCGCAACGAGACCTTGCCGCGCTTGCCCTTGTCACGCCCGGTGATCACGATGACTTCGTCGCCTTTGCGAATCTTGTTCATGACACGTCCTTACAGAACTTCAGGAGCGAGAGACACGATCTTCATGAACTTCTCGGTGCGCAGTTCACGCGTCACCGGGCCGAAGATACGGGTGCCGATCGGCTCCAACTTGGCATTCAGCAACACTGCCGCATTGCCATCGAATTTGACCAGGGAACCGTCGCCACGACGGATGCCCTTGGCCGTACGCACCACCACCGCGCTGTACACCTCGCCTTTTTTGACGCGGCCACGGGGAGCGGCTTCCTTGATGCTGACCTTGATGATGTCGCCCACGCTGGCGTAGCGACGCTTGGAGCCGCCCAACACCTTGATGCACAGGACGGATTTGGCGCCCGTGTTGTCGGCGACGTCTAACCGAGATTCTGTCTGGATCATTTTTCAATATTCCCAACTTGTACCCGGCACACCCTGCAAGCAGGAAGGGTCGGATCAGTCTTGGGCCCGTCGTCCACACCATGAACCGTTCACGGTGCTTTTGCTGGGCAGAAACTTTCGCCTTTTCAAGCGAAGCCTTGCATTGTGACAGGTGATCCAGACCTTGTCAAGCGATCCTAACGTGGCAACTGGGAATATTGAACCGCCAGTGCCTCAAACGCTGGTATTTCGGGGTCTGCGCCTGTCTCTTCTGAGATGATCGCCCCGACATTGGGGGCCAGGTGGGCTGCGAGACGCGCGTCCAGAAACAGCAGCCGGATCCGGCGCGCCAGCACGTCCTCCACGGTTCGGGCGTATTCGTGGCGCACCGCGAACCGCACCATGGCCTCGCTCAGGCCGCCGCCCAGGATGCGCCCGGAACCTGGCAGCCCTCGCACCGCGGCGGCCTCGGTGCCGTAGCGCGACAGATCGAGCAACCCGTCCGGCGCCTGAGGTGTCGGCGCCGAGTCCGGCGCGCCCACCAGGAGCCGCTGCCGGGTGTCGCCGGCCGCCCGGCGGGGGAGCAGGCGCTCGACCATGCAGCGATGCAAGACGTCTTCGGCCATGGCCCGGTAGGTGGTCCATTTGCCGCCAGTCACCGTGACCAGCCCGCTGCCGCTGACCAGCACCGTGTGCTCCCGGCTCAAGGCCTTGGTGTCGTCCGCATCGGCGCCGTCAGCCTTGACCAGCGGGCGCAGGCCTACCCAGCAACTGCGCACATCCTCACGGCGGGGCGCCCGCCGCAGATAGCGTGCCGACTCGTTGAGGATGAAATCGACTTCGTGACCGAACGGCTCAGGCTCCAGCGCCAGATCGTGGCGCGGTGTGTCCGTGGTGCCCAGGATCAGCTTGCCCTGCCAGGGCACCGCAAACAAGACCCGGCCATCCTTCGTCTTGGGCACCAGCAAGGCATGGTTTCCAGGAAGAAAGTCGCCATCGACCACCAGGTGCACCCCCTGGCTGGGCGCCACGACGGGGCGGGCGGCAAGTCCCAGCGCCTCGCCATCGAGATGGCGAAGGGCGTCCACCCAGACCCCCGTGGCGTTGATGACACAGCGGGCCCGAACCTCGAAGACCGCTGCTGTCTCCGCATCGCAGCAGGTCAGCCCGGCGACCTTTCCATTCTCGTGGATCAAACCCTTCACTGCACAATGGTTGAGTACCAGCGCGCCTTCGGCCGCTGCGGTGCGCGCCAGCGCCAGCGCCATCCGGGCATCGTCGAATTGGCCGTCCCAATACTTCACCCCACCCAGAAGCCCGTCCGGGCAAACCCCTGGCAGACAGCGTAGAACTTCGTGGCGGCTCAGGAACTCGGTCCGCCCCAGGCCGTGACGGCCCGCCAGCAGGTCGTACACCTTGAGTCCGACGCCATAGAACGGCATCTCCCACCATGCGTACGACGGCATCACGAAAGGCAGCGCCCGGGCGAGGTGCGGCGCGTTGTGCAGCAGGCGGGTGCGTTCGTGCAGCGCTTCGGCCACCAGCGGCACATTGCCTTGCGCGAGGTAGCGAACGCCGCCATGCGCCAGCTTGGTGGCGCGCGACGAGGTGCCGGCGGCGAAGTCGCGCGACTCCAGCAAGACCACGCTGAAGCCACGCATCGCCGCGTCCAGAGCCACGCCCAGCCCGGTGGCGCCCCCGCCAATGACGGCCAGGTCCCAGGTCTTGTCCTCGCGCAGGGCTGCCAGCAGGTCGGCGCGTCGGGTGGGCAGCGGTGCGGGTACCAGGCTGCTCATCGCGTCAGGACTGAGCCCAGCCTTTGGCCCGCTCGACCGCCTGACGCCAGCGCGCCAGGCGCCGTTGCCGCTCGCCCTCGGCCAGCAGGGGCTCGAACCGCCGGTCCGCGCTCCAGCGCGCGGCCAACTCCTGCGGACCCTGCCAGTAGCCGGTGGCCAGCCCGGCCAGACAGGCGGCGCCCAGCGCCGTGGTCTCGGTGATCCTGGGCCTGACCACCGGGACCCCCAGAAAGTCGGCCTGCATCTGCATCAGCAGATCGTTGCGGCTGGCGCCACCGTCCACGCGCAGCTCTTTCAGTTCGATCCCCGAATCCGCCGCCATCGCGTCGAAGACGTCCGCGGTCTGCAATGCAATCGCCTCCAGCGCGGCACGGGCGATGTGCGCCCGGGTGGTCCCTCGGGTCATGCCCACCAGCGTGCCGCGCGCGTGACCGTCCCAGTCGGGTGTGCCCAGCCCCGCGAATGCCGGCACCAGATAGACGTCGCCGGTGTCGTCCACGCTGGCCGCCAAAGGACCCATCTCATCGGCGTTTCGGATGATCTGCAGGCCGTCACGCAACCACTGCACGGTCGCCCCGGCCATGAAAACCGAGCCTTCCAGCGCGTACGCCGTGCGGTGGGCCTGATCCAGTGGCCCTTGCCATGCCACGGTGCTCAACAGCTGATGCTGGCTGGTCACCGGCTGCGCGCCGGTGTTCATCAGCATGAAACAGCCGGTGCCATAGGTGTTCTTGGCCATGCCGGGCGCGAAACACGCCTGGCCGAAGAGGGCCGCCTGCTGGTCACCGGCCAGCCCGGCGATCGGCACCGGCGCACCCAGCAAGGCCGGATCGGTCTCGCCGAGCACGCCGCTGGAGGGCACGACACGCGGCAACACCGCCGCCGGGATGTCGAACAGGCGCAGCAACGCCGGATCCCAGTTCAGTGTCCGCAGGTTGAACAGCAGGCTGCGCGATGCGTTGCTGGCATCGGTGGCGTGGACACGCCCACCGGTAAGCTTCCACACCAGCCAGCAGTCCACGGTGCCAAAGGCCAGTTCGCCCTGCTCCGCGCGCGCACGCGCTCCGGGCACGTGGTCAAGCAGCCAGGCGAGTTTGGTCGCCGAAAAGTAGGCATCCGGAAGCAGGCCCGTCCGGCTCTGAATCCATCCGGCTTTTCCACGCTCGCGCAGCGCGGCACACTGGTCGGCGGTTCGGCGGTCCTGCCAGACGATCGCGGGCGCCACCGGTTCGCCCGTGGCGCGGTCCCACAGCACCGTGGTTTCGCGCTGGTTCGCGATGCCGATGGCGGCCACACCAGCCGCGCCTCGCGGCAGCCCGTCCACCACCTCGCGCATCACCGCCTGTTGCGTCTGCCAGATCTCGTTGGCATCGTGTTCCACCCAGCCTGGCTGGGGAAAAAACTGCCGGAACTCGCGCTGCGCGGTGCGCACGACACGGCCTTCGCGGTCAAACAGGATGGCGCGGGAGCTGGTGGTGCCCTGGTCGAGGGAAAGGATGTGGTCCATGGCCGGCAAGCGTACTTCAAACACCGCAACCGGGCCAGCGCGGGCGCAGGTTTGGCGAGGCTCTGGCGGGGCACGCGGACGCTTCTTGGTACAGTGCCCGCCTGAACCGGACCGACATCACCATGACCCCTCACATCACCTTCATCGGCGGCGGCAACATGGCCAGCGCCATCATCGGCGGCCTGTTGCGCCGCGGCATGACCCCGCAGCAGATCGATGTGGTCGAGCCCTTTGCCGAAGCGCGCGACAAGCTGCTGTCGCAGTTCGGCATCAACGCGCTGCACGGACCCGGCCCCGCGCTGGCCAAGGCCTCGCTGGTGGTCTGGGCGGTCAAGCCCCAGACTTTCAAGGAGGCCGCGCTGCAGGCGCGTTTTCACACCAGACAGGCGTTGCATCTGAGCGTGGCCGCCGGCATCCGGAGCGACAGCATCGCCAGCTGGCTGGGCACCCAGCGCATCGTGCGCGCCATGCCCAACACGCCGGCGCTGGTGGGCAAGGGCATGACCGCGCTGTTCGGCCGGCCCGCCGTGACCGACGCAGACCGGGATCTGGTGAACCGCGTGATCACGCCGACCGGCCGCTTCCTGTGGGTGACCGACGAGACACAGCTGGACGCCGTGACCGCGCTGTCGGGCTCCGGGCCCGCCTACGTCTTCTACTTCCTGGAGGCCATGACGCAAGCCGGCGTGGACATGGGCCTGAGCCCCGAGCAGGCGCACCAGCTGGCGGTAGGCACCTTTGTGGGCGCCTCGGAGCTGGCGGCGGCATCCGATGAAGCGCCCGAGGTGCTGCGCCAGCGGGTGACCTCCAAGGGCGGCACCACCCACGCGGCCATCGTGTCGATGGAGCAGGACCAGGTCAAGAACGCCGTCATGCGCGCGCTGCACGCCGCCAGGCACCGGGCGCGTGAATTGGGCGACGAATTCGGAACCTGATTCGCTCACCAACGGGCGGGTGCGCACCGGGCGCGCGCCAATCCCGGCCCGTCACCAGTCCCGCAGGTACGACAGCGCGATGCCGGCGAACAGCGTGAACCCCAGCCAGTGGTTCAGGCGAAAGGCCTTGAAGCAGCCCTCGCGCTGGCGCGACCGGATCAGCGTGAAGTGCCAGACCACCTGCGCCAGCGCCGCCACGACTGCTATTTTAAATATAGCTGCCGATAGCCATTCCATGCTGGGAAAAGCCCAAAAAAGCAGGTAAATCAGGTAAAAACCCATCACTGCGGCCACGTCGAAGCGCCCCAGCGTGATGGCAGACGTCTTCATGCCGATGCGCAGGTCGTCGTCGCGGTCGACCATCGCGTATTCGGTGTCGTACGCCAGCACCCAGAACAGGTTGCCGGCCAGCAGCCACCAGGCCAGCCACGGCACCTGGCCGGTGACCGCCGAAAACGCCATCGGAATCCCGAAACTGAACGCCACGCCCAGCACCGCCTGCGGCATCGACACGAACCGTTTGGCATAGGGGTAGACCAGCGTGATCGCAAGCGCCGCGAACGACCAGGCCACCGTGGCCCGGTTGGTGGTGAGCACCAGCGCGAACGCCGCCGCCGCCAGCACCGCGCCGACGGCCAGCGCCTCCTTCACGCCGACCTTGCCGCTGGTCACCGGGCGCTGGGCCGTGCGCTTGACGTGGCGGTCGAACTCGCGGTCTGCGACATCGTTGATGCAGCAGCCCGCACTGCGCATCAGGATGGTGCCCAGCGTGAACACCGCCAGCAGGTGCCAGCCCGGAAACCCGCCGGCGGCGATCCACAGCGCCGACAGCGTGGGCCACAACAGCAGCAACCAGCCCGCCGGCCGGTCCCAGCGGATCAGGTCGAGGTACAGACGAAGCCTGGCGCCCATGCGCGTCACAGTCCCAGCTGGCGCAGATCCAGCCGCGTGCCCTTCGCATCGTCGAGGATGGGCGGGCACCAGAAGTGGGCGCCCGAAACCGGCTTCGAGATGCGAAACAGCGCATCGACAACGCCATCGTCCAGGCCCGCCATGCGCCGCATCTGCGCCTCGAAGGCGTCGAACGACTTGCCAAATGCGACAAACATCAGCCCCGCCTGCTGCCCGGCCGCCCAGGGCATGGATCGGCGCAGCACGAAGGCCTCGGGCTTGAAGCTCTCCTGCGCCGTTCGTTTGACGTGGGCGGACGCGGGGGCATCGGCCAGTTCGTGGTTGTCGCGGCGGCGCCGGCCGATCAGGTGGTCCTGCTCGCGGGTGCCGAGAGCCTCGAACGCGTCCAGGTCGTGCACCCACTGCTGCACCGCCACGAAGCTGGATCCGTTCAGGCCTGCGCCCTGGCGGTGGACCAGGGCGGCCTTGTCGGCGGCGGCGCCCTCGGGGTTTTCGGTGCCATCCTCATAACCGGTCAGGTCGCGGCCAAGGCCATTGGGGCCGCGCCCGTGGCGGAAGGCCTCGATCACGGCGTCGAGCCGCAGGGCGGGCGCCAGCGCTTTTTCCAGTGCGCGGGTGGCGTGAACCAGCTTGCCGCGGTCGGCGCCGCGCTGCCAGCACCACAGCGATGCCGGCGTGGCCGGCACCGTCACGCCCGGCCCTTGCAGCGCCGCAAAAACGCGAAGGCCGGGCACCGCGCCGCCCAGTGCGGCCACCACATCGGGACCGATGCCGACCACCGTCTGCGGCCCGTCGACCAGCGGTGCCAGACGTTGCAAGGCGTCGCGCAGCGCGCCGGAATCATTCAAAGAGAAAAATAGGTACCGCCCTTGCGGCGGCACCGGCGCCAGGATGCCGGGTTGTGCGGTTTTCATGAGGGGACTCCGGGGGAAACAAGAAGATGGAACAGGCGGATGGACCGACGATACACTGGGCCGGGACCCGCCCGGATCGCAGCCTTCATGACAGGCGTGTCACACCCGGCAGCTCGCAGGCGTAAACCGCGTTGCGAAGGGCCGCGATCGCCTCGTACCGGGTGAAACTGCGCCGCCAGGCCAGCACGACCCGCCGCCGCGGGGGCGCCGCGGCTTCGGCATCGACGATTGGCAGGTATTTCACGAATGCGTCTTCGTCCTTGCGGCGTTTGCGCCCGTCCGCCAGCGCCTCCTTGGGCACCGACAGGCGCGGCACCAGCGTCACGCCCATGCCCGCGGCCACCATGTGTTTGATGGTCTCCAGCGACGAGCCTTCAAAGCTGCGGCGGATGCCTTCGGCATCGCTGGCGAAACGGGCAAATTCGGGGCAGACCTCCAGCACGTGGTCGCGAAAACAATGGCCGGTGCCCAGCAGCAGCATGGTTTCGTTCTTGAGCTCGCCCGACGTGACGGACTTGCGCGCCGCCAGCGGGTGGTGGCTGGGCAGCGCCGCCATGAATGGCTCGTCGTACAGCGGCGCAATGGCCAGGCCGGCGTCCGGGAAGGGTTCGGCCAGGATGGCGCAGTCGATCTCGCCGGTGCGCAGCATCTCCAGCAGCTTGACGGTGAAGTTCTCCTGCAGCATCAGCGGCATCTGCGGCGACAGCCGGATCACCTGGCGCACCAGATCGGGCAGCAGGTAGGGGCCGATGGTGTAGATCACGCCCAGTTTGAGCGGGCCGGCCAGCGGATCCTTGCCGCGCTTGGCGATGTCCTTGATGGCGGCGGCCTGCTCCAGCACACTCTGGGCCTGGCGCACGATCTCTTCGCCCAACGGCGTCACGGCCACCTCGCTGGCGCTGCGTTCGAACAGCTTGACCTCCAGCTCGTCCTCCAGTTTGCGAATCGCCACCGACAGCGTCGGCTGCGAGACAAAGCAGGCCTCGGCGGCCTTGCCGAAGTGCTTCTCGCGCGCGACGGCGACGATGTATTTGAGTTCGGTCAGGGTCATGGCGGTCAGGCTTTGAGATAGTCCGATTTTCCCCCGAGCCAGCGCTCGATGTGGCGCCGGGCCAGTTCGGGGTGCCGATCGAGCATGGGCGGTGCTAGCGCGCGCGCCCATTCGAGCAGCGCCGCGTCGGTGCTCAGGTCGGCAAAGCGCAGCAGCGCCGCGCCCGATTGCCGCGCCCCCAGAAACTCACCCGGCCCGCGGATGGCCAGGTCGCGCCGGGCGATCTCGAAGCCGTCGCTGGTCTCGGCCATGGCCTTCAGGCGTTCGCGCGACGCCTCGCTGAGCCGCCCGCCCTCGGGCGGGCTGTACATCAGCACGCAGGCTGAGGCCGCCGCGCCGCGCCCCACCCGCCCGCGCAGCTGGTGCAACTGACTCAGACCGAAGCGCTCGGCATGTTCGATCACCATCAGCGAGGCGTTGGGCACGTCAACCCCGACCTCGATCACCGTGGTGGAAACCAGCACCCCCACCAATCCTTCCTTGAAAAGATCCATCACCGCCTCCTTTTCTGCCGGCGCCAGGCGCGAATGCAGCAGGCCGACCAGCACGCCGGGCAAGGCAAGACTGAGTTCGGCATGGGTCGCGGTGGCGTTGCTCAAGTCCATCGCCTCGCTCTCCTCGATCAGCGGGCAGACCCAGTAAACCTGCCGCGCCTGCGCCAGCTGGGCACGGATACGTTCGATCACCTCGGCACGGCGGCTGTCGGAGACGACCCTGGTCACAACCGGCGTACGCCCGGGTGGCAGTTCGTCCAGGGTGGACACGTCCAGATCGGCGTAGTAGCTCATGGCCAGCGTGCGCGGAATCGGCGTGGCGGACATCATCAGCAGGTGGGGCTCCATGGGATGGGCCTGCGCAGAATCCACGTCCGCGCTGGCCTGTAGATTGCCTCCCATCTTGCCGCGCAGCGCCAGCCGCTGCGCCACGCCGAAGCGGTGCTGCTCGTCGATGATGGCGAGTGCCAAACGGTGAAACCTCACCTGCTCCTGAATCACCGCGTGGGTGCCCACCACCAGGGCCGCCTCGCCGCTGGCGATGAGTTCCAGCATCTCGGTGCGCTGCTTTTTCTTGTGGCTACCGGTAAGCCAGGCCACGCGCTTGCCCAGCGGCGCGAGCAAGGGCTCGAGCCAGCCGATGAGCTTGGCAAAATGCTGCTCGGCCAGGATTTCCGTCGGCGCCATCAGCGCACACTGCCAGCCGCTGTCGATGGCGATCGCCGCAGCCAGCGCGGCCACCACCGTCTTGCCCGAGCCCACGTCACCTTGCAACAGCCGGTGCATGGGCGCCACCCGCGCCAGATCGTGTGCGATCTCCTCGCCGACGCGCCGCTGCGCGCCCGTCAGGGCAAAGGGCAAGGTAGACCGCAGGCGCTCGTGCAGGCCACCGGGCGCCGCCGCCAGCGCCGGGGCGCGCAGCCGGTTGCGTTCGCGCTTGGCCTGCAACTGCGACAGCTGTTGGGCCAGCAATTCTTCGGTCTTCAGGCGCAGCCAGACCGGATGCCTGCGCGATTCCAGATCGGCCAGCAACACGTCCGGTGGCGGGTGGTGCAAGAAGGTGAGCGCCTGACGCAGACTCCACAGCGGAAAGTACCCGTTCTTTTCCACCAGATCAGTCGGAATGGTTTCCGACAGGTCCGCCCGCGCCGCCGCAGCGGCCACGGCCCGACGCAACCAGGCCTGGGGCAATCCGGCAACGGTCGGATACACCGGCGTCAGGGCGTCGGGCAAGGTGCCGCCGGCCGGGCGGACCGCCGGATGCATCATGGTCCAGCCCGAGAAACCGCCACGCAGTTCGCCACGCACGCGCACCCGGTTGCCCACCGCCAGCGCCTTCTGCTGGGACGGGTAGAAGTTGAAGAAACGCAGCAGGCAGGTGTCGCCACCATCGTCCACCGTCACCAGCAGCTGCCGGCGCGGCCGAAAACTCACCTCGTTGCCCGTCACCACCGCCTCGATCTGCACCTCGTCCCCCTCGCGCACGTCGCGAAGACTCACGATGCGGGTCTCGTCCTCGTAGCGCAGCGGCAGATGCAGTGCCAGGTCGATGTCGCGCACCAGCCCGAGCTTGCGCAGGGCTTTCTGGGGGGCGCTCAGGGGATTGACATTCGACCGGGGCGACGGAGCAGGCGTGATGGCCGACATGGTGCGCATTGTCCATGCCCGGGAGGATGTCGGCGCTGCTCTTCTGTCCATGCCTTGGTGGCAAAGGCAATCTTGTCAGGTGCAGACGACTGAAGAAATTCTCGTCCGGTCCGACACTTACAAATCGTTTCCATCCCGCACGAACAGGATGCTACGCTGGCAGGCCCTGTTTCCAGCAAAGCACGCGATGCCCTCTCCCCAGAACGTATTCACCTCTGCCACCACGCCCGTGCCAGCTTCGGGCGATGTCCTGCTGGACAGCCTGACCGGCGACTACAAGGCTGGCGGAGCTCTGGGTACGGGCGCGGTGCTGACTTACAGCTTCCCTTGGAGCGCATCGCCCGTCGCCGTCTGGGCCAACAATCCGTCCTATTCACCACTCAACGAGCCGGCCGCCGGCTTCGCCCTGAACGCGATGCAGCAGGCGGCATTCCGCACTGCCCTGGCAAGCTGGAGCGCCGTGGCGAACATCCAGTTCGTCGAAGTGCCTGACGCACCGGATTCGGTCGGTGACATCCGTGTCGCGTGGACCGCACTGCCCAACCCGCCGTCGGACGCCTGGTCGTGGCAAAGCCATGACTTCTGGTCGAACGCCGGCGACATCTGGCTGTCTGAAGCCCTGATGGGCGGGCGACCAGTCATTGATTGGCAGGCTGGCGGATTCAATTACATGGCCCTGATTCATGAGGTTGGACATGCTCTGTGGATGGAGCACCCCTTTGAGGGCGCCGCGCCGATGCCAGCGGAGTTTGACAACCACCAGTACACAATAATGTCGTATACCGAACATGCGCAATACCTGTTCGTGCAATTCCATCCGGCAGTGCAGGAGTCAGATGGCTCCGTAACCGTGCATTGGGATCTGGTGCCAGTCTACCCAAGCACACCCATGTTGTTGGACGTCGCAGCCATCCAGCGCTTGTACGGCGCTAATATGAATTGGAATACCGGGGATGACGTCTATACCTTCGCTCCCGACACGCCATTTTTCTTGACCCTCTGGGATGCTGGTGGCAATGACACCATTTCGGCCGTCAGTTTCACGACAAACTGCTTAATCGACCTTCGCGACGGGCATTACTCGAGTCTGTACATCTTTCCTGATCCAACCATCACCGGTCTTGTCAATCCGCCCCTGGCTCCTTCAGTGCCCAACGGCTACGATGGCACCGACAATCTGGCCATCGCTTGGGGTGCAGTCATAGAAAACGCCGTTGGTGGCGATGGGAACGACGTTCTGATCGGCAATGCTGTCGGGAATTGTCTGACAGGCAATGCCGGCAATGATCGCCTAGATGGTGGGGACGGCATTGACACAGCGTACTTCAACGGGTTACTCGGGCAGTTTCATGTCACAAAGACTTCGTCTGGCAGTTGGTCCGTCCAAGATTCGCTGGGGTTCGACGGCATTGATCTGCTCCACGATGTTGAACGTCTGCAATTCGGAGACAAAAGGATTGCCCTTGATTTGAGGCCCGACGAACATACGGGCCAATCCCTTGAATTCCTTGGTGTACTGGCTCCTGCCGCCATCCGAAATCCGGATACCGTTGGCGTCATCCTAAGCCTGTTCGATCAGGGATTGAATCTGGGTGACGTATTCCAAATAGCAATTGACAGAGGTCTGGTGAGCCAGCTTGCCGGTTCAAGCAGCAACGTTGATCTTGCTCGATTGGCCTTCAGAAACGTGGTTGGTTCGGAGGCCGATACAGCCACGCTCGACATCTTGGTCGGTTTCATGGATGGACGCAGCGCCAGTTACTCGCAATCGGATTTCCTGTCGATAGTCGCCGGGATGGAAATCAATCGCATACATATTGGCCTTATTGGGTGGCAGGAAACGGGCATTGAATTCGCTTGAGAATGGACAGCCGATGGGAGAATTTCAAGCTTTTCCCCCCTTGGCACGGGCCCGTCCGGCCCTCAAGCACCATGACCGCTGCCCCACCTGAATCCGCGCGCCCCTTTTCCCTCGCCGACTTCGATTTCAATCTCCCCCCCGAGCTGGTGGCACAACACCCGGCGGCCCAACGCAGCGGCTCGCGGCTGCTCGACGCCAGCGGCCACACGCCGGTGGATCGTATCTTTCGCGATTTTCCGGGCCTGCTGAGCCCGGGCGATCTGCTGGTGTTCAACGACACCCAGGTCATCAAGGCGCGCCTCTTCGGTGAAAAAGCCACCGGCGGCAAGCTGGAGCTGCTGGTCGAGCGCGTGCTGCCGGGCCACGAGGTGGTGGCCCACATGAAGGTCAGCAAGAAACCGCCCGTGGGTGCCACGTTGCGCATGGCCGAGGGTTTCACCGCCACGCTGCTCGGGCGCTGGCCCGAGCCGGACGGCGCATTGTTCCACCTGCGTTTCAGCGGTGAGCCGCACGCCTTGATGGCGCGCCACGGCCACGTGCCCTTGCCGCCCTACATCACCCACGCCGACAGTGCCGAGGACGAGCGGCGCTACCAGACTGTGTTCGCACGCCACCCCGGCGCGGTCGCCGCGCCCACGGCGGCGCTGCACTTCGACGAAGGCGTGCTGTCCGCGCTGCAGGCGCGCGGCGTGCAACGCGCCAGCGTCACCCTGCACGTGGGCGCCGGCACCTTTCAGCCGGTCAAGACCGAAAACCTCGCCGAACACACCATGCACAGCGAGTGGTACGACGTGCCCGAGGCCACGCGGGAGGCCATCGTGGCCTGCCGCGCGCGCGGCGGGCGCGTGGTGGCCGTCGGCACCACCACCGTGCGCACACTCGAGTCCTGGGCGCGCAGCTGCACCGGGCCCGACCTGGTTGGCGGGCAGATGCAGGGCGACACCACGATCTTCATCACGCCGGGCTTCCGATTCCAGGTGGTGGACGCGCTGCTCACCAACTTCCACCTGCCCAAAAGCACGCTGATGATGCTGGTCAGCGCCTTTGCCGGTCACGCCCACGTGATGGCCCTGTACCGCCACGCCATCGCGCAGCGCTACCGGTTTTTCAGCTACGGCGACGCGACGTGGCTCACGCGCCGCCCCGAACCCGCACAATCCGCCCCATGCTGAGCTTCGAACTTCTCACCACCGACCCCGACAGCCACGCCCGCCGCGGCACACTCACGCTGAACCATGGCGTGGTGCAGACACCCATCTTCATGCCGGTGGGCACCTACGGCACCGTCAAAGGCGTGATGCCGCGCAGCCTCGAAGACATGGGCGCGCAGATCATTCTGGGCAACACCTTCCACCTGTGGATGCGCCCGGGGCTGGACATCATGCAGAGCTTCAAGGGCCTGCACGGCTTCGAGCGCTGGCACAAGCCCATCCTGACCGACTCGGGCGGCTTCCAGGTCTGGAGCCTGGGCGAGATGCGCAAGATCAGCGAGGAAGGCGTGAAGTTCGCCAGCCCGGTCAACGGCGACAAACTGTTCCTCACGCCCGAGATCTCGATGCAGATCCAGACCATCCTGAACAGCGACATCGTGATGCAGTTCGACGAGTGCACACCGTATGAGACCAAGGGGCACCTCACCACCGAGCGCGAGGCGCGCAACTCGATGGAGCTCTCGCGGCGCTGGGCGCAACGCTGCCAGGCCGAATTCACCCGGCTGGAGAACCCCAACGCCCTGTTCGGCATCGTGCAGGGCGGCATGTTCGAGCACCTGCGCCAGGAATCGCTGGACGCGCTGGTCGAGATGAACTTCCCCGGCTACGCGGTGGGCGGCGTGAGCGTCGGCGAGCCCAAGGAGGACATGCAACGCATCATGGCGCACACGCCACACCGCCTGCCCGCCAATAAACCGCGCTACCTGATGGGCGTGGGCACCCCCGAAGACCTGCTGGACGGCGTGGCGGCGGGCGTGGACATGTTCGACTGCGTCATGCCCACCCGCAACGCGCGCAACGGCCACCTGTTCACCCGCTTCGGCGACCTCAAAATCCGCAACGCCCGCCACAAAAGCGACCACCGCCCGCTGGACGAAACCTGCACCTGCTACACCTGCGCCGGCGCCACCGGGCCCGGTGGCAGCGTCAGCGGCGGGTTCTCACGCGCCTACCTGCACCACCTGGACCGCTGCGGCGAGATGCTGGGCCCGATGCTCACCACCATCCACAACCTGCACTACTACCTGAACCTGATGCGCGAGGTGCGCGAAGCGCTGGACGCGGGCACCTTCAGCGCCTTCCGGGCCCGATTCCGCACCGACCGTGCGCGCGGGGTGTGACAAGCGTCGCCATCGTTTGCTCCCAAATCAGGAGCGCCTGGTGACCGATTGACGCTGGAATTCGGCAATATTCGCCTTGAAATGAGGCCGACGACACCGCCGAAACCCTGGCAACACGCCGTGCGGGCCATCGCGCAGGCACTTCGAGCCATGGCGGGCGGGTTGCTCGCCCTGATCATCCTGTTCGAGGAATGGGGCTGGGAGCCGCTGCAGCGCCTGCTCGCCGCCATCGGGCGCTGGCCGGGGCTGCGCTGGACCGAAGGCGCGATCCGCCGGCTGCCACCGTACGGCGCGCTGGCGTTGTTCGCGCTGCCGAGTCTGCTGCTGGTGCCGGTGAAGCTGGGCGCGCTGTGGCTGATCGGGCACGGGCATGTACTGACCGGGGCGGTTGCCATCGTCATCGCCAAGATCGCCGGCACCGCCGTGGTGGCGCGCCTGTTCACCCTGACCCGGCCCGCGCTGATGCGCCTGGCCTGGTTCGCGTCGCTGTATGGCCGCTGGACACGCTGGAAAGACAGATTGCTGGCACGAGTGCGCGCCTCTAAGCCGTGGCGGGTGGCACGTGTGCTCAAGAAACGGGCGCTGCGCCGGTGGCGGGCATTTCGGCGCGGCACAGAACCCCTCTGAGCACTTGGCTCACAACGGGGCAGATTACAAGTAGTTCGAACGGGCGGGGGGTCGCCACCGTCCAGTACGCATGGAAAAGGCTCTCGGGGCTTAGCCCGCATATTTCACGCTACCGCACTATTTGACCCGGTGCGGGTCAATTTCGGTGCATAGGTGGCCACGGGTTCGAATCGAAGGCATGTTCCTGACTTTGAGCCGAGATAAGCTTTGATTGGAAGTGCCAACCCCCACCCCGATTTGGGTTGCGGACCTTATGGGCGTCAACGCGCGGGCCAAGTACCGAATGCAATTCAAGGTGATCGCATCTGGCTCATGGCCTGCGCAAAGAGATCGGAGCAGGGCCAGTTGGAGGCCAGGTACTGGCGAATGCACCGCGTGTTGCGCGTGACCACTGCGGCCACCTTGAGCAGATTGAGGCGCACCTTTGGTCCCAGGCTGGGGTGCCTGTGGCGCAATCAGAGACACCAGTTCAGACCTGGGCGCAACCAGAATCATCTCATCAAGAAATTCGCGCTTGCGCGTCCCATTGGCCTTGCGCTTGAACCCTCGCTCGCCCAGGCTCATTTGTTTCATGCCGTCACTCTCTCACATCGGGCCTCGGGCGCTGAGGTGCGCAGACGTTTCTTGGGAGTCCGGTCGCCCGGGATAGTCGCCCGTCCTACGAGCCGAGTGCGGGGACGGCGCACCACACAGATCCAGTCGCTTGATCTTTCCGTCCTCGACCTCGGCCAGAACGGCCGCGAGGAGGTTATCCTGGTCGCCCTGAGCCATGCCCACGCATGGACCCGGAACCTCATGGTCAAACCACCCCATCTCCGCCCATGCCGCCGCGCCAGACCTCCGGATCGCATCCAATTTCGGGACGATGTACTTCATGTAGGCGCTTTTCGACTCAATTTCGGCGAAGACCCACTGTGAAGCGTAGTGAAAATCGTCCGCTAGCAGCGGCTCAGCGCATGACGCATCCAGCGTATTCATCATGGTCGCGTAGGCCCGCAAAGCCCCCTCTGCCGTGAGACTCATGACCAACCCCCTTTGGTCACGCGCTGGAAGATTTGCTCAATCGCCATCACGACCTCACTACTGATCGCTTCGACCCTTGCCAAAGTGACGGGCCCAAGCCTTTCGGCGGCCACGACATCCTCAAGCTTAGGGACATCCTTCACCTCCCAGGGCAGTGCGAACTGCAGGAACGAGCGGGTCGTGCGCGCTTTGTCCCAAAGCGCCACGCTTTTGGCCTGCACCTCGAACGCGGTAGGGATGACGACCGGCCGCAGTTCAAAACGAAAGTCGGGGTCAGCGACGGTGCGGATGGGTCCGTTTGCGCTGGCCATCCGGCTTAGGAAGTCGGTCAAACCAGCGAACGGCAGTGAGATGAACAGAAAGTAGATTTCCCGGCGCAGCGTCCACGCGGCCGACCCATCGTTGGCCACCTCCCGTACCGGGAAGCCCTGCGGCACCAGCCCAGTCTCCACCACCGACAGGTTGAAGACCACTGTTTCCTGCGACGTCCACGCAGGAGCGCTCCCTTCGAGGTAATTGAGCGCTTGGAACACGAGTTTGGCCTCAACCGAGATGGGGTACGCCAGCGGGGACTCGTCAACAATATCCTGTATCCACTGCCGCACGGGACGCAGATTGCGGACAGCGATGGGGAAAACAATCGTTCGGAAGGCGCCATCGGGGATGCCGCAGAAGCTGTAAGCGTTCTCCGGTTGTTCGACGACCGTGATTTGGTAGGCCGAGTCCAGCTGCGCTTTGGCCTCCCTGTCCCAGTTGCTCGGAAACTGCGTGTACAAAGCTTGGCCAATTACCTTGTCCAGCGGCATGCGCGCCGGATAGACGCTGAAACCACCGTCCAAGCCGCACCAGGTCTGGCGGATTTCCCATCGCTGGGTCTCTGCCTTGTAGGCGACGTCGAAGTGAGTGTCGTCCTCCGTTCCCTGCCAGCGCGCCGACCAGCCAGCAGCGGATCGCTCGAAGGTCGACGGGTCCAGGTCCCCGAGGACCAAGTACTGGGGAATGTCATCAGCAGACCGAACGAGGGCTGGATCCCAGTCCCGCCATGAGAATCGGACGCGATCAGGTGCGTATCGAAACAGGGGAATCGAGCGCGGAAGCTCGGATTGGCGATCGATAAGGGAGCGGGTCATGGCTTCGCTCCCTCTGGGTCATGCCGCGAACGGCGTTGCGTGATCATGTGGCACTCCTCTTTAGCAGATTGACCGGTTGGCAGGGGCCTGCAATTCGGATGAACTCGCCGCGGAAACGTCATGGCGTGTGTGGAGCTTAGGCAGCCACAGGCTCACCAGATGAGCCTGCGCCAACGACTTGTCGAACGCTCTCCCACGGCAGATCAAGGTCGTCCCTGCCGAAGTGTCCGTAGGCTGCAGTCGGGTAGTAAATCGGCCGCTGCAGGTCGAGACACCGGATGATCCCGGCCGGGGTGAGGTCGAATTCCCGGCGCAGCGCATCGACGATCTCAGCACTGCGGGCACGGTTCACACCCTCGGCTTCGACCAAAAAGCTCACGGGCTCGGCCACGCCGATAGCGTACGCGAGCTGGACCAGCGCCCGATTCGACCAGCCCCGCGCGACCACGTGCTTGGCCAGGAATCGCGCCATGTAGGCAGCCGACCGGTCCACCTTCGATGGGTCCTTGCCCGAGAACGCCCCGCCACCGTGAGGCGCCGCACCCCCGTAGGTGTCGACGATGATCTTGCGACCAGTGAGTCCGGTGTCGCCCTTTGGTCCGCCGTTCACGAAACGTCCCGTCGGATTGATCAGCTCTCGGTAGTTCGCCGCCCGCAGGTCGGCGGGGATCACTGCATCGATGATCTCGCGGCTCACCGCCACACGAAGCGCCTCGGTGTCGATGCCAGCATCGTGTTGCGTGGAAAGCACGACCGCCTCGATCGCAACAGGTCGCCCGTCCTCGTACCGGAACGTCACCTGCGATTTCGCATCCGGACCCAACCAGGGCAATACGCCGTTGCGACGCAATTTGGCCTGGCGGCGGACGAGCCGGTGGGCGAACACGATGGGCGCCGGCATCAGTTCAGGCGTGTCGTGGCAAGCGTACCCGAACATTAATCCCTGGTCCCCGGCTCCAATCACGCCGTCCTCACGATCCACGCCCTGGTTGATGTCGGCCGACTGGCCGTTGAACCGAACCTGGATCTCGCAGCGCTCAGGATCAATGCCGGTGGCACTGTCTCGATAGCCCGCGTCACGCAGGACGTCGGACACGATCGTCACTGCCCGCTCACGGACGGCTCGGAAGGTTTCGGGGCTGCGGGTCTTGAACTCACCTGCGACCACGACGCACTGATCGGCAAGCAAGGTTTCGCAGGCAACGCGAGCCGACGGGTCATGGCGCAGGAACTCATCGAGCACCGCATCGGAAATGCGGTCGGCCAACTTGTCTGGGTGGCCCTCGGAGACAGACTCCGAAGAAAACAGGCCATTACAAACAGTCATCAGTCACTCCTCTTTAGCCGCTTTGACGAGGTGTCGGAGGCGGCAAGTTGGCATAAATCCCCCCAGCCTGTTCGCCATCAATCAAATGGCAGGGCGGCCAACTCACGTCCAGAGGTGTTGCCTCCAAGAGCAACGCCAGTTCGTCAAGCGGGATTCCGTAGGGGCGGATTTCATATGAGTCCCGGCGACTTGTCATGGCACCTCCAATGCGGGAGAACAAGAATACTGTATACGCTCTCGTGGGAGGCATTCGCCAGAGGGCGTTCGACAAGTCGTTGGAGCAGGCTCATCTGGTTAGCCTGTGGCTGCCTAGCATCAAGACATGCCATGAAGTTACCAGGGCGAGTTCATCCGAATTGCATCTCCTGGCATTCTGTTAGCCTGCTAAGAGGATGAGCCACCTGATCAAGCGATCGACGGATCAAGAGCCACCACAGCCCGCACCAATGAAAACCATGTACGAAATTGAAATGAATGAGATGTCGGAAGCGTTCTTCCCTTGCTGGAAGGCTGCCGGCTTCCACTTGAGCAAGCAGGTCGATGGTGGAATCCCGTCATGGCTCCGCGCTCACCCCTATCCGCCGTTCCTGGAACATCTTTCTTTCCGCCTGGGCAACCAACTTTTCTTCGTGCGAGTCGAGGACGTTGATGGGAAGGTGCGGGGCCCCGGGAATCCGCAAGGATTCATCACTGCTGCCAGACTCGCCAACGGTCGAGCGTGCATCCTGCCAATGAAGAAAAAGCTTTTTGATGGGGCTTGGGTGGCCGAAATGCCGGGATGGGGGCTTCTGGCCCCTGTTACCAGAGAGCCGATCGACCCTGTCGCATTGGTAACGGACCAGAAAATTGAGATGACGCCATGGGAGGTTCACGACATGGCCGTCCAAGTGGTCCGCGACTTTCTGGACAAGCAAGGCTTCGAACTGATGTCCTGGCAGGGCAACCCGGACGTCGATCCCTCAATATGGTTCGTCGGCGAGTCCAAGCGCCCGGAATGGGTGGTAGTGCGCGCCGCGAAGTTTCCAGCCGAAAGCGCGGAAAAACCCAGCAACTGGCTGGCGATTGCAGCTGGCTGCGCCAAGAAGAGCACCAAGGGGCACTTTGCCTCTGTCGCCATAGCGAGCGTAGACCAGCCTTTCGCATTCAGCGGGGAGCAACCTGTGCCATTGTGGCGTGGGCATGGAATGCATGTTCTATTTGCGGGGCTTGAGTAAGTCAGGGATCGGATGGCTTTCTCACGAATACTCGTCGGCTTTTCTTTCGGATTTTTCACAATGATTGAGCTTGCTCGTTTCGCTACCAGCGGAGGCGCCCCTGAGCCTTGATGGTCATGCACGACCTGTCACGCCTCGTCACGCCGATCCGCGCTGCGCTGCAGCGTGGCGAACTGGACAGCCTGCCTGACACCCTGCAGCAGGCTGCGCTTGACAATGGAACCCGGCAACGCCTTGGTGCGATCCACCCGGACTTCATGGGCGGGGAATACCTGCCCCGGTTACGCCACGAGGAGATCGAGATCGCCCGCATCCGCATCCGTTCCACCACCTCGGACGTCAACTGCCTCTACGCCCGACCGGTAGGCCGGCGCATCGCCTACCGCGTGGTGGACGAATACGGCGGTGACACCCTGGACGAGCGAAGAACCGGCACATCGATGCGGCCGCTGACCATGGGCCAGATGATCGAGTTCTTCCTCGGAGCCTGGGATCTGTACACCTGCCTGGATTGCAACTTCGAGGACGATGTCAAGGGCATGCAGCGGTTCTTCACCGGCGAGTCCGAGTTCTATCCGTGCTTCGACGCCACCTTGCGCCAGCGGGTTTGCGAACGATTTACCCCCCAGGCCGTCGGGGGCAAACGGGCAACCCGCGAAGAAAGTGAAGAAAGTGATTGACGTTGCCGCTGCAGTTTCGTACACTGAATGCACGCCGATTTAACAAGCAACTTGCAGGGCGTGTAATAAATTTCTGCTAAAGCGGGGGAGCCGCTTTAGATCCATTTCTGAAGCGGCTTTTTTGTTTTGGGGTCGAAAGACCGTCGCCGGATTTATCCAACCGTACTTGCCGGGCGACTCATCAAATTCAGGCTAAAGCGAAGGCTCTGCTGGTGTTCAGCAGCCACGCTGGTTGACACAACTGGAGAGCCACCATGTCTGTTCTGACCCTTCTGATGCGCTTGGCGCGCTGACTTTTTCCTTCTGATCTGAAGCAACTTGCCGCGGCGGCAGGGGTGCGTGCGGAATTCCCCGCCCAAACCCCGCGCTGAGCGAAGGGAGGCGCGCGTCCGCGCGCTCCCCAAGGGCACAGTGACGTCGCGGCGTATTCAAACGACGAAGGAGTGAGCATGAATACGCAGACCACCCAGCCCAGCCATGAAGCCTTCCAGCCCATGGCCACGGGGCGGCAGTTGGAGAAGAGGCGCCAGCACTGGCGGCGATTGGCCCGCAAGGCCATCGAGAGGCGCTACGAAGAGGCGGTCCTGGCCCAGGTCCGCGCCGCTCAGGCCCCCCAGGGCTACCGAGCGGTGACCTGGACGGTGAACGAGGGGCAGCTCTACATCGGCATCGAACGCATGCCGATGACGCTGGTGAAGCAAGCCAGCCAACCCGGGGGGCGCAGTCCCTGCACCACCCGGCACCGCGAGGTGAAGGCGCCCCAAGGGGGCTTCACCTGGATCGAAGCAGGACCACTGCCCGATCCGCACACCGTGCTGCGAGCCAGCGCCAACGACGCGTGGTACCAGCAGCTGCAACGTCTTGCGGCCTGAGACCGCTCTCAACCCAGCCCCCGGCGAATCAACCCCGTCAAGGGGCCTGGGGGCAGTCACCAACGACACACAGAACAAGGAACAAGAACATGCATTTCATTGGCTATTCCCCAACCGCGCTGGAGCCCGGCTTCGATTTCAGCGACACCGTGCTGCAGGCCGCTCCCGCCGAGCCCTGCTTGCTGCATCCCATCCCCCGCCACCTTACCGAGGTGCACTGGCCCGAACTGGTCCATGCCTGGGAAGCGCAGATCCTTCAGGCACTGGCCCAGCCGGTGCAGCGGGAGACCCAGGACGGCGTTCGTCGGGTCCAGACGCTGGGCCGCGTCATCTTCGACTTCGAGCCCAACGGCGAGGTGGCCGCCTACTGGTGGCGCCAGAACCACCACGACCATCGCTTTGAGCTGGGACGCCTGTTTGACGCTGAAGTGGCAGCCCAAGGCGTTCCGTCCCATTCCACCTGGCTTGACAGTCTCAAAGGCGAGGCTCTGGCGGCCCTGTACCGGCGTTTCCCCGAGCGCCAGTCCGACTGCCGTAACTATGCGGCTTGGGTGGGCCACCTGATGCTGAACACCTACTGGGGCGAGGGCACGCAGGAACTCGTGCGACGCCAGATTGCGGACGCCCTGGCGCTGGACGGCGAGGTACTGGCTTTGGCGTCTCAAATTCAGTTGACCTCGATGGTGCGCACCCCGGTTCGGCTGCAGGATTACAACCAGGTGCAGCGGCATCGGGAGCACTTTCTGACGGTGCAATGCGAAGCACCGCAGTTGCTGCAACTGTTTGCGATGCTGGCGGACGAGTTGGTGCAAGAGGACGACCCGTCATCCCGTGGCGGTCCTATCGCCCGCATGAAGCGACTGCTGCGCAACCAGGGTATCCGGCCCGCGATGTGGCGCCTGATCTCGCGCGAAGGTACCGACTGGATGAAGCCCCTGATGGGCTTCCTGGACTTGAACGAGCAGTCCATGGCCTTTGCGGCGGTTGACCTGCTGAGCGTGGCGCAGGCCTTCGGCACCCAGGCACTGCCACCCGAGTGGCTGATCCACGCCTTCATGCAATTGGGTGGTTCACCCAACCGGCCCCGCGCGGCGTATGCCCACCGGCTGGACGATTTGTTCCCGCTGTGCGAGCGCATGGGCCATTTGCTGGCCCAGTCCGATGACGAAACGCGGGCCCTGATGCAAGAACAGGCGGCGGAGGTCTTCAACTGGGGCAGCAACCATCTGGTGGATCTTCCGGCCAGGAGCTTGCGCCACATCAGCCTGCGGGGGCTGCTGCGCCGGGTGGAGCTGGAGGCCGGCAAGGAGGCCCTGGCCCTGGAGGGCGCCCAGGGCTGGAACGTCGCCTACCGGCTGACCCTGACCGAAGGGCGTTTCAGGCCGGTGATCCTGGACAGCCCGCAGGCCCTCTGGCTGGAAGGCAAGCGCATGCACCACTGTGCGTCCGACTACATGGACCGATGCGCGCGCGGGCAAATCCTGATGGTGTCTCTGCGCGACGCTGCTCAGGCCCGCCCGGAGGCCACCATGGCCTTTGACCTGGCGGGGCCCCAGGTGCAGTTGATGCAGGTCTCAGGCTTTGCGAACCGCCTGGTGGAGCCCATCGTGCAATGGGCGGCGCAGTGTTGCCTGGAACAGCTGCAGGCGCAAAAGCGTGCGTGGGACTTGGCCAGAGGGGCGGGGGAGTTCGAGGCGGGCCTTGGCGACCGGTGCAAGCAGGAGCCCGTCGCACCGGGCACCGTCACCTGCGATCTGACCCGCTCGGACAGCTACATCGAAACCCTGGCCCTGCGCCCGGTGCCTGCCTTGCCGGGGCAGTACGAGTTGCTGGTGCAGAGCCGCCTGCTGAGCGCGCGCTCGCCCAAGCAATGGAACCGGCGCCACCAGCTCATTGTGGACCGGGCTGCCTTGCTGAACTTGCGTGCGGCCCTAGACAGGCTGCTGGACAGCCCTGAAGACAACAACGCCCTGCCGGAGCGCCAGGACCGATGAGGGACGCCAGGGCCCGGAATCAAGCTCTAGACCGATTGGAGAACAGCATGGCAACACGATCACGCATTGGCCGCACCAACGAGGACGGCAGCATCACGAGCATCTACGTGCACTGGAACGGCAGCCCCGGCTACCAGGGGCCGATCCTGCTCGCGCACTACAACACGCCTGAGCGGCTCAACCAGTTGCTGGACCTGGGGGATCTGTCGGCGCTGGCGCCGGAGCTTGGCGAGCGTCAGGACTTTGACGCCCCCGCCCCGGCAGGTGGCCGAGTCTGGTGCCTGGCCTATGGTCGGGATCGGGGCGATGCGGGTACGCAGGCGGTGAAGTCGGCCAACCTGGTGGCCTTCGAGGCGCTGGCGGATACCTGCGGGGCGGAGTACCTGTACCGGATGCAAGACGGCGTGTGGCAGGTGTGCCGGACGCCGGCTTATGTGCAGCAGGCTTGGGTGTGGCGGGGGCTGGAGGATGTTTTGAAGGAGGATGCGGCGAGGCCGGCACCAGCCTGAGCCCTCAACGCGAGTGTGGACACCTCCCTGCAACCGATCGAACCAGAATCCGACACCATGACCCCCATCTTCTACGACCCCCGCCAGAACGTGGCCGATCTGGAGACTTTTTCTCCATCGGCAGGAAAGCCGGCCCGCTTTGTGGCGTTGATGACGCATGAGGAGCCCGAGACCGGACCCGCGCGAGTGATCCAGCCCGTTCAACCGGTGCCGCGCGCGGACCTGTATCGGGTGCACGACGCGGCCTATGTGGATGCGGTGTTTGCCGGCAAGGAGCCCAACGGCTTCGGGAACCGGGATCTGCGGGTGCCGCCGGCTTGCCTGTGGACCATTGGCAGCTTGTTGGCGGCGTCACGTTGGGTTTTGGAGCATGAGCGCGGCATCGCTTGTTCGCCCAGTTCGGGGTTTCATCACGCGGGATTTGGATGGGGCGGAGGCTACTGCACTTTCAACGGGTTGATGGTTGTGGCTGCCGTGCTGCTGCAGGAGCGACCGGACCTCAGGATCGGCATCCTGGACTGCGATTTTCACTTTGGGGACGGCACGGCAGACATCCTCTCCAAGAAGCCGACGTTGGCCCCGAGCATCATGCACCGCACCAGCGGCCAGCATTTCTACGATGGAGATGACCCGGACGAATTCTTCTTGTGGCTGGAGGAGTCCATCGCGGAGATGAACGAGGCGGAATGCGAACTGGTGCTCTACCAGGCCGGGGCTGACATGCACATCAGGGATCCCTTGGGTGGGCTGCTCGACGATGCCCAGATGCGCCAGCGAGACCGCATCGTCTTTCGAAAATTGAAGGCGGGCATTGCCTGGAACCTCGCGGGTGGGTATCGTGGCGGCAGCAACCTGTCTAACGATCCGACCCTGCAGACGCATCGGGTGACGCTATTGGAGGCCGACAGCGCATCCGGGCGGTAGCCGATGCGCCGACGGCGATGCCATCGAAAACAACTGGAAGGAGCAGCCAAATGGCGAAGGGTACTTGGGGTCCATTACCGGAAAAGGACGATCCGATCTTCTCGACTGGGCCACAGGTCCACTTCAAGCCGCCGTTGACGCCGTCAACCGCCGATACAGCGAGCAGCATGGATGGGGCGCAGCACCCCATGCAGCAGCCCAACGAGCCGCATCCGCGGAGCGGCAAAGAGACCTTGGTCTACCGTACGGTTGGCCACAATGGCGGGCTCGTGTTCGCATCCGAGTCACGCGCGAAGTACGTGGCCCGCTTGCATCAAGCACTCCGAACATCGAGAACTTGGGCCCAGTTCCGGGCCGCCGTTCCGCCCGGGGAGTACTCAGCAATCATCCGTTCCTTCGACGATTTTGGGGAACCGCGCCCGCGGAGCACCGATTCCTTTTCCGCAGAGTCTGTGCCCGGCTGGAGCGACGGTGATTACCCGCCTTGGCTTCAGAAAGAGATGGAAGATGTCGTGCCGATGGACATCCTGGAGGCTTATGGAACGTTGGAGCGAACCTTCGTCAACGGATGTTATTGGCACTTGCCATCTGGGAGGGCGTCAGACATTGTCAAAGCGCTGGAGGGACGCGGGTTCATAGTCAGGGAGGCATCGGATTTGAAGTTCCATTGAGGCCGTTCTCAAGCCAGTTTCGCCGACAATCAAGACTTCACAGGAGGTCAAGAATGACGGACGAGGAAGCACTCAAGGAAGCGATCAGGCTGGTGGACGAGTACGAGGAGACGCGACGGGGCTGGGACAGGATGAGGGCGGACGGGATGCACGTCAGCCCCAGGATCATGGAGCCGAGCGACTTTCAGGAGCCACTGAGGAGCAAGGTCAAGCAGGTGATGTTGGAGCGGGGGTTTTGGATGGTGCAGGGCGGCTAAGTGCCCGCGTCGGGCAAATTGCGCTCGACCGATCGACACAGGTCGCCGCCCAGAATGAGCCCATTGTCGCCCAAGCAGCCAGGCACCCGCAGTTGCGCGGCCTGCAACTGGCCGATCCAAATGACACGAACACCCAGGCGCTGGATGCTCTGCTGGATGTGTTCGAGGGACTGACCGGCGCGCTCGGTGGCGCGGCGCGTGGCCAGCCAGTTGGGTCGGTCTGACCCACCCCGACACTGGCGGCCCCGGTTTTCGTCGCGGTTTGCTATCGTCGGGGCCTTCGCCGAACCGCGGGCCGCAACCGGCCCGCGCGCCGGGTCGCCCATGCCATCGCCCGTCACCAGGCCCCTGCAGGAGTGTCTTTCATGATCAACAAGGCTTTCGTCGCCCTGCTGTCGACCTTGGCAGCCACCGCCCTTCTCGCCGCCGCGCCGCTCCCGCTGGTCGTGCCTGCCGACAGCACCATGCCCGCGGGACCCGAGGGCGAGGCCGTCCGGCTGGGCCGACAACTGATGATCGACACGCGCGCGCAACTGCCGCGCAACGTCGGCAACGGGCTGAACTGCTCGAACTGCCACCTCGGCGCAGGCACCGTGGCCGGCGCGGGCCCGTTCGTCGGTTTGACCGCCGTCTACCCCGCCTACAACGCCCGCGACGGCCGGATCGATTCGCTTCAGGAGCGCATCAACGACTGCTTCCTGCGCTCGATGAACGGTAAGCCGCTCGCCTGGAACTCGACGGAGATGAACGCGATGCTGATGTACATGCGCTGGCTCTCGACCGGCGTGCCGGTGGGCGCCGTGGTGGCGGGACGCGGCATGGGCACGGTGGACGCCTCGCTCGCACCGGACCGCGCACGCGGACGCCAGATCTACGCCGCCAAGTGCGCCAGCTGCCATGGCGCCCAGGGCGCCGGCACACCGGATGGCCGCGGCGGGTATGTGTTTCCACCGGTCTGGGGACCGAAGTCGTTCAACGTCGCCGCCGGCCTGGCCCGCACCGCCACCGCGGCGGCCTTCATCAAGGGCAAGATGCCCCTGGGGCAAGCCAACTCGCTGAGCGAGCAGGAGGCCGTCGATGTCGCGGACTTCGTGGCCCGCCAGCCACGCCCCGCGTTCGCCGGCGCCAGGAGTGCCGACGGATCGGGTGGCCGCCCCCAGAATGCACGTCCATGACGTGGCATCCGCGCCGCGTGGGCAGCTATGGTTTCAGCATCGGGTCGATCCTGAAACCATAGCAGCTTGTGGCCAATCGGCGCTGGGACTGGCTTAGTTCGAGACAAAAAACAGCCCCTGGCTGTTTCATGCCGCCCCGGAATTCGCCGCAGCCCCCGATCGGGCGTCCGCGGCCCGCGCCGGTGTGCCGCAGGCATGGCAGAAGCGGGCGAACGCGCTCTTGCGTGCCTGACAGTGGCCGCAGTGGTCGTGCAGGCCAATGCCGCAGTGCGGGCAGAAGTCGTTCTTCACGTCTTTCAGGTCCACCGCGCGCTCGCAGCCCGGGCACACGCCCTTGGCCAGGCGGGCCAGCGCCACGTCGTAGCTCAGTTCCTGCCGGCGCTGGGCGTCGGGCAGGGCTTCGGCGGCTTTCTGGCGCTCCAGGTAGCGGTTCAACGCCAGGATCGCGTAACGCCCGACGAGCGCGGTGATGACGATGCCCACGACGTAACGCACGTAGCCACCGTAGCTCGGCAGGTAGGGCACCAGTTCGACGAAAAAGGCGAACAGCGCGAAGAAGATGAAGCCCCAGACGAACGGCCACCAGGTGCTCTGGCGCTTCCTGGCAAACAGCCAGCCTGCGGCCACCAGCAGCGGCAGCGTCAGCGCCAACCGGTACAGGAACACCCGAAGCTCCTGCGCGCGCTGGGCCTTGTCGAGCGCATCCTGGGCGCCACGCTCCATGTCGCGCAACTGTCCCTGGGCGCGGGTCACCGCCTGGCTGGCGTCCAGCGCGGCCTGCTGCTGCGCCTGCACGGCGGCCTGCGCGCTGCGCTCGGCGGCCTTCAGCGTGTCGAGTCGCGCGGTGCGGTCGATGAGCTCGCGGTCCTGCTCGGGACGTTCGGTGGCGCGGCGGGTGGCCAGCCAGTTGCCGAAGGTCTCGCGGGCGGCCTGGCTATCGGCTTGGGCGATCTTGAGCTTGAGTTGCGCCTGCTCCAGCGCCTCGCGCGCATCCTGGCCGGCGCGCGTGGCGTCCTTCACCGTCTGGCGTGCTTTTTCCGCGACGGCCCGGTCCATGAAGTCGTCCAGCGTGGCGCGCTGTTCCACCTTGGGCAGGTCGCCAACGATGGTGCCGCCGAGCCCGATCAGGAAACCGGCGAACACCACCGCCACGACCCACAGGCCGCGGCGAAACCATTTCTCGGACAGGCGCAGGGCTTTGCTCATGAAGAACGGACTTTCAGAAGGTTCCAAGTACTATCGTTTTGCTAGCTGCTCGTGGCCATGGGGCGCTGGGGAATGGCACTTTTCTTCACAAAAACAGGCTCCAGGGGACGCTTATGGCGGTTTTCAGCCGGCGAACACCGTCAGCACCCCCGTGTAACCGTACAGGTGGTTGCGCGCGATCTCGCCGCCGGCAAAGAAGCCCACCAGCGGCACGTCGCCCAGCGCCCGGCGCACGATCTGCAACTCGGCCCCGGGGCCGCCGAAGTGCGGGCCGCCGCGGCCGGCGCAACTGATGTAGACCGCGCCGCGCATCAGGCCACCGGCCTGCGGCGTGGCGCCGGTGCGCGCGCCCGGGCCGGGCGCTTGCAGCGCCAGGTCTTCCGATTCCACCTCTTCGCGGATCTCCGCGCAGATGCGTGTGAGGTCGGCGCGGGCGGCCTGCACATTGCGCTGGCAGAAGGCCAGCCGCATGCTCTCGGCGGGCTGCGCGGCGATGGCCACGCCGCGTCGTGCCGGATCCAGCCCGATGATGTGGCGCACCAGCACGTCGCTGCCGAAGTTGCCACCCCGGCCCACGGCGTCGCTGCCGGGCTCGCTCAGGCCGACCAGCGTGGCACGCACGGTGTCGACGGCGGCCTGCAGGCCCGGGCCGCGCGGTTGGTCAAGGTTGATGCCCAGGTCGGCCTGCAGCACATCGAGCGCGGGCTGGCCGTCCAGCTGCAGCAGCACGTTGCCATCGGCTTGTGTGATGGTGCGCAACGGCGCCACCGGCGAGGCGCCCTGGGTGACGCGTGAAACCAGCCGTACGCCCTCGCCGAAGGCCACGCCCGACAGCCCGCCGCTGAACACGCCGCTGGCACCGCCCTGGCCCTTGATCGTGCCGTCGCCGCTGACCGCGAACTGAACCGCCGTTGCGCGGCTGGAAGCCAGGCCGCCAAACAGGTAGCCGGTGTGGGTGCGGCCGGCCATTTCGTCGATCAGCTCGGCCACGTCGGGCGTGCCGGCGTCGGCATGGACCAGCGCTGTGTGGGCCTCGAAACCCAGGCCCAGCGGCGCCACACCGGAGAACACGCGGTACTGATCCGGCGGCAGGTCACACAGCATGACGGCCAGCGCGGGCTCGTCGAAGTACTCGGCGTTGCTAACCGCCAGGCCCACGCCCACGGTGCCGGCCCAGTCGGTGACCTCGGGCAGCTCGGCACCCAGGGCGTCGAGGATGTCGCGGGCGTCAGACGCGTAGTGGTCGGTGATGTAGAGCAACGCCAGCGTCGGCGCGCTGGCAAACGCCGGCAGCGCCATCTGCGCGCGCAGCTGCGCCAGCACCAGCGCAACAGCCATGCGCCATTGCGGGTGGGTCGCGTGGCCGCAGGGAAATCGGGTCATCCGCCGGTGCGGCGGGCCGGCGCCTTGCGCGCGGCCTTCTTCGCGGCGGCCTTGCGGGCCGGGGCGCGCACCGCGGCGCCGGCGGTCTTGAGGGCGTCCTTTGCCAAGCCGGTGGCCATGTGCTTGGTGGTGTCCACCGCGGTCTGCTTGGCCGCGTCCTTCATGGCGCTGGCGGCGATCTGCTGGAACTGCTGCGTCAACGCGCCCCACCACTGCAGCGGATCGACCAGCCCGGCGACCGGCGCTGCAGCCGGCGCATCGGCTTTGGGTTTGGCTTTGGCCACGCGCTTGGCGGTGGCGGTGGCGGCCGAGGCGACGTCGGAGGCCATCGACGCCACGCCCGTGGCCACGCCGGTCACGGTGCCGGCCGCGCCGGCGGCGGTCTCGGTGACCTTCTGCACCCCGGACAACACGCTGTCGGCCGCCTTGAGCTTGAACGCGTTGGCCACGTCGCCCATGTTGAAGTTCATTCCCTTGAGCGTGGCCAGCGTCATCTTCTGCACCTCCAGCGCCTGGATGGTGGCCTTGAGCGCCATCGCGTTCTGGTCGAGCCAGAACTGCACCGCCTTGAGCTCCTCGATACGCTTGTCCAGCTCTTCCACGTTGAGCGTGGGCGCCACCCAGTTGCCGAGGTTGGGCATCTGGGGAATGTTCTGCGACGCGCCCTTGGCCAAGTTCTGCAAAAAATCAAAACCGGGGACGAACTTGCCGAAACCAAGGTTGGGGGATTCGCTCATGGCTTGCTCCTTAGGAATCTGTGTTGAACCTGGGAAACAGCTTACTCCAACGCGAGAGCGCTGGCGACCCGTGCGGCTCAGTGTTTGTGCCGATTCGAGGGGTCAGCCGAGACCGGACCGGCGGGAAATGAGAGCCAAACCCGCGCCACGAAGCCGGAATCGATGCCGTCGAGCGACGTCCCGCCAACCGCGGCCGTTGGCCTCAGTGCGGATGCCGCCCCCCCGCCTCGCTGCGGGGTGCCCGCACCCACTTCTTCACGGTACTTTCGCCGGCGCGCTCGAAGCGCAGGGTCATGTCGTATCGGTCGCCGCCCTTCAGCGACGGGTCCAGGCCGTTGGCATGGGCGCCGTGGCGGTTGGCGAACGATACAGCCTGTCAGTGTTTCATCGCGCCGTGGTCACCCCCGGCGGCCGTGGCGTTCACGGCGCGGACGGTGGCCTTGACCTCGATGCTGTCCTTCTTGCCGTCTTTGCCCTGAACCACCAGCGTCACCGGCACCACGCCGCCTTCCTTCACCTCGCCCTTGAGGTCCATCAGCATGACGTGGTAGCCACCGGGCTTGAGGTCCACCGTCTTGCCGGCGGGCAGGTCCAAGCCGTTGGGCAAGGCACGCATTTTCATCACGTTGTCCACCATCGCCATCTCGTGCACCTCCACCACGCCAGCCACGGGCGAGCTGGCGGACAGCAGCCGGGCCTCCTTGACGGCGGTCAGCTGCATGAAGGCGCCGGTGGCCTTCTGTTGCGGGACGGTGGCGCGCACCCAAGGGTCCTTGACGGTGACCTGGGCATGGACCGAGGCGGCGGCCGCCAGCCAAAGGGCGGCCAGGGTGAGGGCAAAGGATTTGCGGATCATGAAAAGCTCCTGGAAGATCGAAAAACGGATGGCGGCAAGGCCGGCGTCGGGCCGGGGATGTCGGCAGGTCGGACCAGGGGCGCCAAACCGGCGTCAGCCGCCAAAAAACCAAACAAACTGGTCGATTCCCAGCGTCAACTGGTCATCGACAGCAATCAAGAATCAATCAGACCGCAGTGGGTGGCGCACGGGCCTGCCAGGGCGCGCCGATGCGCCCTGCGACGCGCGCGGCCTCGACGGGGACCAAAGCGTGGGAAAGGGATTGGGGCTGCACCTGAACGCTCGCCGGTGGCGGCGGTGCGCTGGTGATGGCACACAGCGGGCAATCCAGCGACGAATGCCCCGTCTCGATCATCTGGCCATCATCGCCCTGGACGATCAGCTTGACCGTTGCGCCCGAGCACACCAGCTCAACCGCCTTGGGCGCCACCAGTGGCGAGGCGATGGCCGCGCCCAGCGACAACGCAAACCACACCAGCACCAGGCGGGCGATCAGGCGGGCGTTGCGCAGCGTTTGCATGGCGCGGATTATGGCGCAGGCCCCCAAAGGCCGGATGCCGGACTTGCCCGGCGTCAAGTCGGCGACGCCCGGCGGGGTCGCATGGCGGTTACGCTTCAGGGCGGTTCCCGCGCAGTGCCGAAGCGTTCATCTACTTATTGAGGAGACACCCCATGCTCAAACTCTGTGGCTTTGCCGCCAGCAACTACTACAACAAGGTCAAGCTCGCCCTGCTGGAAAAAGGCGTTCCCTTCGAGGAGGAGCTGGCCTGGGTCGGCCAGACCGACCCGGAGGCCAGCCCGCTGGGCAAAGTGCCCTACCTCAAAACCGACGAAGGCAACCTGTCTGAATCCACCGTGCTGTTGGAATACATCGAGGCAAAATACCCACAGCACCCGCTGCTGCCCGGCGACGCCTTCGCCGCCGCCAAGGCGCGCGAACTGCTGCGCTACACCGAGCTGCACCTGGAGCTGGTCGCCCGCAACCTCTATCCAGAGGCTTTCTTCGGCGGCAAGGTCAGCGATGGCACCAAGGAAAAGACCGGCCAGCAGCTCGAGAAGAACATCGCCGCGTTTGCAAAGCTCGCAAAGTTCGCTCCCTACCTGGCGGGCGACACCTTCACCTTGGCCGACTGCGGCGGCGCGGTGCACCTGCCGCTGGTGGCCAGCGCCACCAAGATCATCTATGGCCGCGATTACCTGGCCGACCTGCCGGTGCGCGAATACCTCAAGCAGCTTGGCGAACGGCCGACGGTGCAGAAGGTCAACGCCGAGCGCAAGGTCAACACCGAGCTGATGCTGGCCGCCGCCAAGGCCAAGGCACAGGCCAAGGCCTGATCAGTACTTTGGGGCACGCCGCTCGCGCAGCGAGGCCACGCCTTCGTGCACGTCAGGCCCGCCGAAGCCCATGAACTCAAGCGCCAGCGAGGTATCGAAGGTCGGACCCGCCTGGCGCAGCCAGTTGTTCAGGCTGTATTTCGTCCAGCGGATGGCGGTGGCGCTGCCGGCGGCCAGGCGGTCGGCCACTTCATAGGCCTTGGGAAGCAACTGGTCCTCGTCCACCGCCAGCGAGACCAGGCCGATGCGCTCGGCCTCCTCGCCGCTCACGGCTTCACACAGCATCAGGTAGTACTTGGCCTTGGCCATGCCGCACAGGAGCGGCCACACAATGGCCGCGTGGTCACCGGCCGCCACCCCCAGACGGGTGTGGCCGTCGACGATCTTTGCCGTTCTGGAGGCGATCGAGATGTCGGCCAGCAGGCCGGCCACCAGCCCGGCACCCACAGCCGGGCCGTGCATGGCGCTGACGATGGGCTTGTCGCAGTTGATCACGTTGTAGACCAGGTCGCGCGCCTCTTTCCAGACCCGGGTGCGCACACCGAAGTCACGGGCCATGTCCTGCACCAGGGCCAGGTCGCCGCCACCGGAAAAACCCAGACCGTCGCCACGCAGCACGGCGCAGCGCACCGTGTCATCCTTGTCAATGTCGCGCCAGATTTCGCTGAGCTCCCAGTGGCCGTCGTGACCGGCGGTGGGCAGCTTGCCGTTGGCGGCCTTCATCTGGATGTCGATCACCGCGCCGTTCACGCCGCGGCGCGTGATGGCAAGGGTCTGGTAACGGCTGTAGTCGATGGCGGGCTGGCTCATGGGGTCGGTCTCCTTGAAGGCTGGTCGTGGGTGTTGCGCCGGCGCGGCGCCAGGCATGATTTTCGCGTTGAAACAAAGGCGACCAGGCGCCGGCCCAACCGTCCGCAGTCTTGACTTCCATCAAAGACGCCCGGGCACCGGTCATCCATCATGGAGCCGTCATTCAGAAGGAACCCACCATGGACAAGCAGCACGCCACCCCCTACCAGCAGCAACTGGTCGCCATGCGCACCGCCTTGCTGGCACAGATGGCCGAACAGCGCGGCGGCGAAGTCAGCCGCGCCGAGGCCGCTTCCGCCCATTTCAGCCATTCCGAAGAGTCGCCTGCGCAAATGGCGACCGAGAAGGAAATCGAGTTCGCGATCGGCGACCACGAGGCGGTCGAGCTGTCGGCCATCACCGCCGCGCTGGCGCGCATCGAAGCAGGCACCTACGGCGAGTGCACCGATTGTGGTGTCACCATCCCGGCGGCGCGCCTGAAGGCCACGCCCGAAGCCGCTCGGTGCATCCATTGCCAGGAAGCCTGGGAGAAGAAGCATCCGCTCTGAACCCGCTGCAGCCGCGCACCCGTCATTCCCGATTTGTCATTGAAAGAAAAGGATCCCTTGCATGAGCACCTTCCACGCCGTTGTCTGGATGGACCACTCCGAAGCCCACGTCGTCATGTTCGACCGTGAGCACATGGAGGCGCAGCGCGTCAAGTCGCGCAGCCACCACAAGCACCAGGGCAAGACCGCCGACAACGCCGCCTTCTTCGGCGACATCGCCACCGCCTTGGCCGGCACCCATGAGGTGCTGCTGGCCGGCCCCGGCATTGCGCGCAACCAGTTCCGCGACTGGTGTGCAGGCCACCGCGGCGCGGTCGCCAGCGCCATCGTCGAATCGGTCTCGGCCGACCACCCGACCGATGCCCAGCTGGTGGCCATGGCGCGCCAGTACTTCAAGAAATACGACGCGATGGCGGCCGACCCGTCGATGGCCTGATCCGGCCCGAGGCCGCGGCCGGGCCTCCTGACGCCCGGCCCCGCAGGCTGCGCTATCCTTTGCCGGATGCGCAGCCTGTTTCATTTCGCCTTCAACGTGACCGATCTGGACGCGGCCCGCCGTTTCTATGGCGGTGTGCTGGGCTGCCGCGAGGGGCGTAGCGCCGACACCTGGGTCGACTTCGACTTCTTCGGCCACCAGATCTCGCTGCACCTGGGCGAGCCGTTCCAGACCGCGGCCACCGGCCATGTGGGCGAGCATCTCGTGCCGATGCCGCATTTCGGCCTGATTCTGACCCTGCCCGACTGGCGGGCGATGGCCGAGCGGCTGCAGGCCGCCGGCACCGAGTTCGTGCTACCGCCCCACCTGCGCTTCGCGGGCCAGCCGGGCGAACAATGGACCATGTTCTTCCGCGACCCGTTCGGCAACCCGATTGAGGTCAAGGGGTTTGATTCGCTGGAGCGGGTGTACCAGGCCTGAACCAGGCCTTGGCTCTTGCCTTCGGACGATGCCACTCAGGCCGGCGCGGCGATCACCTGGTCGATGGCGCCGAACAGGCTCTGGCCGTCTTTGCCCTTCATCTCGATGCGGATGGTGTCGCCGAATTTCATGAATTCGGTGCTGGGCTGGCCGTCGAGGATGGTTTCAATGCAGCGCTTTTCGGCGATGCAGCTGTAGCCCTTGGGCCACTGCGGGCGCCCGTCCACCTCGATGCTCTTGTTGCTGACCGTGCCGCTGCCGACGATGGAGCCGGCGCGCACGTTGCGGGTCTTGCAGATGTGGGCGATCAACTGGCCGAAGTGAAAGGTCATCTCCGGGCCGGCATCGCACATCCCGACCTTGCGGCCGTTCCAGGTGGACTGCAGGGTGAGGTTCACGCGGCCGTGGTCCCAGGCGTCGCCCAGCTCGTCCAGCGTCACGGCCACGGGGCTGAACGCGGTGGCGGGTTTGCTCTGGAAGAAACCGAAACCCTTGGCCAGTTCGGCCGGGATCAGGTTGCGCAGGCTCACGTCGTTGGCCAGCATCACAAGGCGGATGCCGTCCAGCGCCTGCTCGGGCGTTGCCCCCATGGGCACGTCGGCGGTGACCACCGCGATCTCGGCCTCGAAGTCGATGCCCATGGCCTCGCTGGGCACCACGACCGGGTCGCAGGGGCCGATGAAGTCGTCGCTGCCGCCCTGGTACATCAATGGGTCGGTGTAGAAGCTGGCCGGCACCTCCGCGTTGCGCGCCTGGCGCACCAGCTCCACGTGGTTCAGGTAGGCCGAACCGTCGGCCCACTGGTAGGCGCGTGGCAGCGGGGCCATGCACATCTTGGGATCGAACGGAAACGCATGGCGCGCCTTGCCGCCATTGAGCGTTTCGTACAGGTCCTGCAGCTGCGGCGACAGGAAGCCCCAGTCGTCCAGAACCTGCTGCAACCGGTCGGCGATGCCGGTCGCATAATGCGCCGTGCTCAGGTCACGGGAGACGACGACCAGCTGGCCGTCGCGCGAGCCGTCCTTGTAGGTGGCGAGCTTCATGATTGAATGTCTCCAACTGGCAATACGTGGGCGCCGACTTGCGCTGCAATTACGTATTGATAAACTTGTTTAACTAAACGAAATCCAAACCCGAATTCTAGTGCACATGACCGATCCGCGCGCCGACCACCCCGATGCCGAGACCGCCCCGGACCGCGAGCGCGCCGGCATCCAGTCGGTGGAAGTGGGTTTCGCGCTGCTGGACGTGCTGGCGCGCGCCGCCGGGCCGCTGATGTTGCGCGACCTGGCCGCGGCGGCCGAGATGAGCGCGGCCAAGGCGCACCGTTACCTGGTGAGCTTCCAGCGCCTGGGCCTGGTGACGCAGGACGCCGGAACAACCCGCTACGACCTCGGTCCGGCGGCGCTGCGGCTGGGCCTGGCTTCGTTGTCCCGGCTGGACGCGGTTCGCATGGGCCGCGAGCGCCTGGGCGCGCTGCTGGAGCAGGTGGGGCACACGCTGGCGCTGGCGGTCTGGGGCAACCACGGTCCGACCATCGTGCACTGGCAGGAGTCACCGTTGTCCAGCCCGGTCAACCTACGCCTGGGCGACGTGATGCCCTTGTTGACCTCCGCCACCGGGCGCTGTTTCGCCGCCCATCTGTCGGACGGACCGGGGCTGGAACGCACCGGCCCCATGATCCAGGACGAGCTGCGCCGCTTGCAGGCGATTGCGCATGCGCAGAGCCGCGCCGACGTGCCCACCACGATGGCACAGGTGCAGGCGCTGTTTGCCGAGGTGCGCCAGCGCGGCATGGCGCGCGTGGTCGACACGCTGCTGCCCGGCGTGGTGGGCTTTTGCGCACCGGTGTTCGATTCGGACCGGCGCATGGTCATGGGGGTCGTCGCCCTCGGATCCGCCGCCACCTTCGATGCCGACTGGGGCGGCGCCGTGGAGGCCCCCCTGCGCGCGATGGCCAGCCAGCTCTCCGCCGACCTGGGCTACACGGCGCCATGAGCGCCGCGCCGGGCTCGCCGGGTCTGCGGCCGCTGGCCGCGCTGACGGCGGTGGTGCTGCTCGCGCACGCGCTGGCACTGCACGAAGCCTCGCTGTCCTTGAGCCCCGGCGACGCGCCCGCGCCACGCGCCGTTGCGATGAACACCCGCACCGTGCCGCCTCCGCCCCCCGAGCCGGCCCCGGCGCCCGTGCCGGCGCCCCGGCCGCCCGCGCCCAAGGCCCCGAAGCCGCCCAAGCCGGCCGCGCCGCCGCCGCCGCCGGCGCCGGCGCCGGCGCCGGCGCCGTCAGAAGCCCCGGTTTTTCAATCAATTTCGCCCGATCCCAGCGTCGAACGGCCAGAATCAGCTACTGATTCGATAGCGTATGTCACCCCGACCTTCGCCATTCCGCCACCCGAGGCACCGCCCGCATCGCCGGCGAGCGCGGCCGCTGTCGAAGCGGGCGCGCCGGTGGATGGCGCCACCCTCAACGCCGAGGTTCCACCTTCGATACGCCTGCTGTACGACCTCGAAGGGCAGGCGCGCGGTCTGGACTACAGGGCGCGCGGCGAGGTGCTCTGGCGCCATGACGGCCGCGAGTACAACCTGCGGCTGACGGTCAGCGCGTTTCTGATCGGCACGCGCTCGCAAACCAGCGAAGGCGCGCTCACCCCGCAGGGCCTGGCCCCGCGCCGCTACGCGGACAAGTGGCGCGGCGAACAGGCGGCACATTTCAACCGCGAGACCGGGCGCATCACCTTCAGCGTCAACACGCCCGACGCCGTGCTGCTGCCCGGTGCGCAAGACCGTTTGAGCCTGTTCATCCAGCTTCCCGCGCTGATGGCCGCCGACCCCAAGCGCATGGCGGCCGGCAACCGCCTCACCTTGCAGACGGTCAGCACCCGCGAGGCCGAGCCGTGGATCATCACGGCCGACGGCGAGGAACGCCTGAGGCTGCCGATCGGCGACATGATGGCCTTCAAGTTCAGCCGGGCGCCGCGCCGCCAGTACGACAGCCGGCTCGAACTCTGGCTGGCCCCGGAGCTGAACTACCTGCCGGTTCGCATCCGCGTGACCCCGGCCAACGGCGATTTCGTGGACCAGCGCCTGCGGGCGCACGAGCCGGTCGCCGCCGGCAACTGAGTCCGGCCCGGGTCCGGGTGCGCGCCGCACCCGCCCAAGTGTGGCAATTTGGGCACCAAACCGGCCCCAAACCCTTGAAACTGGCCCGGATGTTGCAATATGGATCGCATCTGTGATGGAGAATGACCACATGCACACCCTCTACGACTCCGACACCTTTGCCGTGATGCACGTGCTGGCCAACGCCCCGGGCGATGACGCCGCCGAGTCCAGCGAGCCGGTGCTGGCGCGGCACGGGTTCGAGATCGTCGACAAGCGCCGGGGCAAGGAGGTCTACCTCGACGGCTCCTGGGCCGAAATGTTCCAGCAGCAGATCATCGCCTGGCAGGTCCGGACCCCCACCCAGGAAGAAGTGGAAGACACGCTCGAAAGCTACAGCGGACTGGCCCAGCAGCCCGTGCTGGTGCACTGATTTTTTCGCCCGTCGCGGGCATTTGTACCGGTTTTCGCGCACCGCCCAACCTGTTGTCAGGCTGGCGTGCGCCTCCATCCCTAGAATCAGCGGCTGATGAGCAGCCGTCCGGCGTACCGCGTCGCCGCGCCGGACGATTCAACCCGAAGGAAGACCGCATGACCCGCCTCCTGCCCCGTTTCGTTTCCGTTTGTCTGGCCCTGACCCTGACAGGGGCGATGGCCGCCGACGGCGTCACCAGGAGCCAGCTGCTGATCGGGCAGAACATCACGCTGCAAGGCGGCAAGAACGATTACGGCACCGCAGTGCAGGATGGCATCCAGACCTACCTGAACCTCGTCAACGGCCGTGGCGGCGTGAACGGACGCCAGATCGTGCTGAAAACGCTCGACGACGACAACAAGGCCGCGCAGGCCGAGGCGAACGCGCGCCAGCTCGTCGAGCAGGACAAGGTGTTCATCCTGTTCGGCTCGATCGAGGGCGGCCCGTCCACCGCCGTCATGAAAGCCGCCATCGACCTGAAGGTACCCTTTTTCGGCCCGATTGCTGGCTCGCCCACGTTGCGCCGGCCGCACCAGCCACTGGTGTTTCCCGTGCGCGCCGAGCACCGCGAGGAGTTCCGCGCGCTGCTGGCCTACGGCAAGAGCGTTGGCGCCACGCGCGTGGGCTTCATGCGCTCGGATTCCGAAACCGGCCAGCAGCACCTGGCGAACGTGAAGCTGCTCAGCCAGGAAACCGGCATGGAGCTGGTGGCCGACCTGCCGTTCAAGTCCGACGTCAGTGACGCGCAGATCGACCAGATGGTCGGCCAACTGGAGAAGTCCCGGGCCCAGATCGTGTTCAACCACGGCTCGCCCGGCACCTACGAGAAGCTGATCCGCAAAGCCCGCGCCAAAGGACTCTCCACCACCTTCTATGCCGTGAACTCAGGCTCGGCCCAGATGGCCAAACACCTGGGGCCGCTGGCGCACGGCATGGTGTTCACGCAGGTGGTGCCCAGCCCCTGGGAGCGCAAGACGGCCATCACGCGTGAATACCAGGAAGAGTTCGGCAAGCAGAAGCCCGGACGCGAGTTTTCCTACGGCAGTCTCGAAGGCTACGTGACGGCCAAGGCGCTGGTGGCGGCGTTGCGGCTGGCCGGACCCGAACCCACGCGCGAGAGTTTCCTGGCCGGCCTGGCCAATGCAAGCCTTGACCTCAACGGGCTGCGCGCGGTCTACACCCGCGAGCAGCACACCGGCCTGAACTTCGTGGACCTGGCCATCGTGACCCGCGAGGGCACGTTCCGGCACTGAGGTTCGTTGCCGCGGTCACCGCGCCGACCGGGCTGCGCGGCGCGCCTCCATCCAGTGCCAGACCGGGTTGGCCAGCAGCAGCACCGCCACCAGGCGGCACACCTGGAACGCCGTGACCACCGGCACACCGAGCTGCAGCACCTTGGCGGTGATCGACATCTCGGTGATGCCACCGGGCGAGGTGCCCAGCAGCAGCGTCACCGGGTGCAGGCCCGTGCCCCTGGACAGCAGCCAGGCAAAGCCGGCGCACAAGGCCATCATGCACAGCGTTCCCAGTCCCACCGAAGCCAGCCAGCGCGGCGCCGTGTGCAGGAAGCCCGAGGTGAAACGAACGCCCAGGCTGACGCCGATCACCAGTTGCGCCGCATTCGACAGCCAGGCCGGAATCGCCGACCAGGTGATGCCCGCCATCGTGAGCGCCATCGCCGCCACCAGTGCGCCCATGAACCACGGATTGGCCCGGCCCAGACGGCGCATCAGCCAGGCACCCGCGCCAGTGAGCGCCGCCAGCGCCGCCAGCCCGGCGGGATGCACCACGCGCGGCCCCGCCGGCGTGACGTCGACGCCGGTCAGGCCGCTGGCCTGCAAGCCAAACGGAATCACCAGGACGACCACCATCAGGCGCAGGCTGTGGGCCGCGGCGACCAGATCGGTGCGGCCACCGGCGCGCTCGGCCAGCAAGGTCATCTCCGAGGCGCCGCCCACCGCACCGGCGTAGAACGCGGTGGCGCGCATGGCTTTGGGCCCGACCTGTGGCAGGCGCGGCGCGTGCAGCCGGTGCAGCATGGCAGCAAACCCCAGGCCCAGCAGCAAAGCCCAGGCGATGGCCAGCCCGATCGCCCACCAGAGGCTGACCACCAGGGCCGTCACCGCCGGCGTGAAATAGAGCCCCAGCGCGGTGCCGATCACCCATTGTCCGCCGTTGCGCAGCGGCACCCAGCTTTCTGTCGGCAGGCCGGCCATCGAAAACAAGGCGGTCGCCACCAGCGGTCCGATCATCCACGGCAGCGGCGTGCGCAACGCCACACAGGCCAACGCTGCGCCCAGCGCCAACGCCAAGGTGAGGACGACACGAAGGAAAAAGTGAAGGCGCATGCGGCAGGGCTCGGCTGCACGTAGTATGGCGGGATGAACTGTCGAATGGCTGTCACCGCCGCATGGCTGGGCGCGCTGCTGGGCTGCGCGGCACCGCCCGCCGGCCCCGGCGGCGTCACCTCCACGGCCTTTGCCGTGCCAACGCAGCAGGCGCCGGACCCGGCCGCCGTCTGGCGCCAGCTCCAGCCCCTGCTGCCGACCGACGTGCTGCTGATGGGCGAGCAGCACGACGCACCCACGCACCAGCAGTTGCAGCGCACCGTGGTCCAGCTGCTGGCCGAGCACGGCGTGCTGGCCGCCGTGGCGCTGGAGATGGCCGAGCGCGGCACCTCCACCGCCGGCTTGCCGCCCGGCGCCGGCGAGCAACCCGTGCGCGAAGCGCTCAGATGGCGCGACGCCAGCTGGCCCTGGGCCACCTATGGCCCGGTCGTGATGGCCGCGGTGCGCGCCGGCGTGCCGGTGTTGGGCGCGAACCTGCCGATGACGGAGCTGCGTGGCGCTATGCAATCCGTAGCGCTTGATGGCCATCTGACGCTGGAATCATGGCAAAAACAGCAACAAAACATCCGTGACGGTCACTGCGGCCTGCTGCCCGAGCGCCAGATCGTGCCGATGGCGCGCGTGCAGCTGGCCCGCGACGCCGCCTTGGCCCGCACCGTGCTGGACGCGCGCCAGCGTGACAAGACCGTGCTGCTGATCGCGGGCAACGGCCATGTGGACCGGCAGCTCGGCGTGCCGACCCACCTGGGGCAGGATGTGCGGTTCAGCGCGCTGACGCTCGTCCCGGTTCCGGCGTCCGGGCCGGCGGGCGAGGATCGACGCGCCGCCGACGCGGTCTGGATGACGCCGATGCTGCCGCCGAAGGACTACTGCGCGGAGCTGAAGGCGCCGGCAGCACCCACGCGCTGACGCGCCAGCCTGCGACAATCCGGGCCTTATGAACCACGCCTACGTCCTGAACCTCTCCTGCCCCGACCGCACGGGCATCGTGCACGCCGTCTCCGGTTTCCTGCTGGAACGCGGCGGCAACATCGAGGAGGCCGCCCAGTACAACGACCACGGCACCGGCCTGTTCTTCATGCGCGTGCAGTTCGCCTGCGACCAGGTCCCGCAGGAAGACCTGCGCCGGCAGCTGCACGCTTTCGCCGAGCCGTTTGCGATGCGCTGGAGCCTGCATGCCACCACCCAGCCCATGCGCACCGTGATCCTGGTCAGCAAGGAGGGCCACTGCCTGAACGACCTGCTGTTCCGCTGGAAGAGCGGGCTGCTGCCGCTGGACATCCGGGCCATCATCAGCAACCACCGCGACTTCTACCAGCTCGCGGCCAGCTACAACGTGCCCTTCCACCACATCGTGGTCAACAAGGACAACAAGGCCCAGGCCGAGGCGCGGCAGCACGAGATCATCGAAGCCGAAGGCGCCGAGCTGGTGGTGCTGGCGCGTTACATGCAGATCCTCAGCGACGACCTGTGCCGCAAGCTGGCCGGGCGCGCCATCAACATCCACCACAGCTTCCTGCCGAGCTTCAAGGGCGCCAAGCCTTACTACCAGGCCCATGATCGCGGCGTGAAGCTGATCGGCGCCACGGCGCATTACGTGACCGCCGACCTCGACGAAGGCCCGATCATCGAACAGGACGTGGCCCGCGTGGACCACAGCAAGACAGTGGAGGACCTCACGGCCCAAGGCCGCGACACCGAAAGCCAGGTGCTGGCCCGCGCCGTGAAATGGCACAGCGAGCACCGCATCCTGCTCAACGGCCATAAAACGGTGATCTTCAAATAGCAATGCGAATCCCGCCAATCCAGTGCCTGTTGACCTTCGAAGCGCTGGCGCGGCTGCGCAGCGTCACCCAGGCCGCCGAGGAGTTGTGCGTGACGCCCAGCGCGGTCAGCCACCGGATCAAGCAGCTGGAGCAGACCATCGGCACGCCGCTGTTCGGCCGTGCCGATTTTTCGTTGACGACCGAAGGCAGCGAATACCTGGCCCATGTACGCGAGGGGCTCACCAGCCTGCAGCGCTTCCCGGGCGCGGCGTCGGCGCCGGGAAAACGCAAACTGAAGCTCGCGGTCACGCCGACCTTCTCGCGCTCGATCCTGATGCCGCGCCTGCGTTCGTTTCTGGAGGCCTACCCCGAGATCGACATCACGCTGCAGGTCAGCATCCCCTTGCTGGACGTGGTGGCCGAAGACGCCGACCTGACCGTGCGCTTCGGCACCGGGCGCTATGCCGACGTGGAGCACATCTGCCTGATGAAGGACGAGGTCACGCCGCTGGCCTCGCCCGCCTACATCCGCGAGAACGGCCCCTTCGACAGCCCCGAGGACCTGAAGTCCGCCGCCCTGCTGCGCAGCCCGCTGGAGCCCTGGCGCACCTGGTTTGCAGCACACGACCTCGACTGGCCCGAACCGGTGGACGGCTCCTCGTTCAACGACATCGGCCTGATGTGCGATGCGGCCGCGCAGGGCCTGGGCATCGGGCTGGTGCGCCTGAAGCTGGGCGCGCCGTGGATCGAGAACGGCTCGCTCGAACGGATCTGGAGCCGCAACGTGCCCAGCCCGCACGCGCACTACCTGTGCTGGCGCACCGGTGCGTTGGACCGCTGGGAATGCGCCGCCTTTGCCGAGTGGCTGAAAAAGAGCGTGGGCTGATCGCGCCTGGCCGGGTTTTCAACGGCCGCTGAAAAAAAGCTCACCCGACGCGGCGTTGGCTGGCGTAGAGTTGCCGCATGAACAACGCCACCGCCTCGAACCCCGTCGAACCGGACCGCGCCGCGCGCCAGCAGGCCGTGGTCGCCGCGCTCCAGGGGGCTTTGCCCGCCCACGCCATCCTCTTCACGGCTGAAGACACCACGCCCTACGAATGCGACGGTCTGACCGCCTACCGCGAGCGCCCACTGGTGGTGGCACTGCCCGAATCCGAGGCGCAGGTGCAGGCCGTCCTCAAGACCTGCCATGCGCTGGACGTGCCGGTGGTAGCGCGCGGCGCCGGCACCGGCCTGTCGGGCGGCGCCATGCCGCACCGCATGGGCGTCACGCTGAGCCTGGCCAAGTTCAACCGCATCCTCAAGCTGGACCCGGTGAGCCGCACGGCGGTGGTGCAGGGCGGGGTGCGCAACCTGGCCATCAGCGAGGCGGCGGCACCCCATGGCCTGTACTACGCACCCGACCCCAGCAGCCAGATCGCCTGCACCATTGGCGGCAACGTGGCCGAGAACGCGGGCGGCGTGCACTGCCTGAAATACGGCCTGACGGTGCACAACGTGCTGAAGGTCAGGGGCTTCACCATCGAGGGCGAGCCGGTCACGTTCGGTGGCGACGCGCTCGATGCCCCGGGCTACGACCTGCTGGCCCTGGCCATCGGCAGCGAAGGCATGCTGGCCGTGACCACCGAGGTCACGGTCAAGCTGGTGCCCAAACCCCTGCTGGCGCGCTGCATCATGGCCAGCTTTGACGACATCCGCAAGGCGGGCGACGCCGTCGCGGCGGTGATCGCCGCCGGCATCATCCCCGCCGGGCTGGAGATGATGGACAAGCCCATGACCGCCGCGGTGGAAGACTACGTGCACGCCGGTTACGACCTGAGCGCAGAGGCGATCCTGCTGTGCGAGTCGGACGGCACGCCGGAGGAGGTTGAGGAAGAAATCGAGCGCATGTCCAGCGTATTGCGGTCATCGGGCGCAACCAAAATTGCAGTCAGCCAGAGCGAAGCCGAGCGCCTGAAGTTCTGGAGCGGGCGCAAGAACGCTTTTCCGGCCAGCGGGCGCATCAGCCCCGACTACATGTGCATGGACTCCACCATCCCGCGCAAGCGCCTGGCCGACATCCTGCTGGCCATTGCCGAGATGGAAAAGAAGTACCAGCTGCGTTGCGCCAACGTGTTCCATGCCGGCGACGGCAACCTGCACCCGCTCATCCTGTTCGATGCCAACGACCCCGACCAGCTGCACCGCTGCGAGTTGTTCGGCGCCGACATCCTGGAGACCAGCGTGGCCATGGGCGGCACGGTGACCGGCGAGCACGGCGTGGGCATCGAGAAGGTCAACAGCATGTGCGTGCAGTTCTCGGCCGAAGAGAACGAACAGATGTTCGGCGTCAAACGCGCCTTCGACCCCAAGGGCCTGCTCAACCCCGGCAAGGTGATCCCGACACTCAACCGCTGCGCCGAGTACGGCAAGATGCTGGTGCGCGGCGGGCAACTCAAGCACCCGGATTTGCCCCGGTTCTAGGCCCGGCCAGCAATGCGTGGCCGGTTGCATTCTTGGCTGCCAAGTCCATGACATGGGCCTCTGACATGCCGGCCGCTGACACAAGAACGGATCGGCTGATATTCCTGGACTGGGTACGCATCCTGGCCTTTGGCGTGCTGTTGTTTTACCACGTGGGCATGTATTACGTGAGCTGGGACTTCCATATCAAAAGCCCGCATGCCGACCGCACCATCGAACCGCTGATGCGCCTCTTCAACCCCTGGCGCATGGACCTGCTGTTTCTGGTATCCGGGTCGGCCACGTCGTTCATGCTGCTGCGCGACGGCGCCAGAGCCACGTTCTTGCGCCTTCGGGCCCGGCGGCTGCTGATTCCGCTGCTGTTTGGCATGTTGGTGATCGTGCCGCCACAGTCGTGGCTGGAGGTGATGCAGAAGCACGCTTACAACGGAAGCTACGCCGAGTTCATGGGCTTGTACCTAACCCATTACAAGGGCTTCTGCGACGCGACAAGCCGATGCCTGGTGTTGCCGACCTGGAACCACTTGTGGTTCCTGCCCTATCTGGCCTTGTACACATTGCTGCTCTGGCTGGTGTTGCGCCGCTGGCCGGTTTCGCTGGAGCGGCTGGGCGCCTGGCTCAGCAAGCGTTTGCAGGGGCCGGGTTTGCTGATTTGGCCGGTGCTGTACCTGGCCTTGACGTCTTTGCTGCTGCGGGGAAGCTTTCCGCAGAATTATTCGGTCTGGGGCGACTGGTTTGCCCACAGCCAGTACCTGGCCATGTTCCTGCTGGGGGCTTCAGCAGCCCGAGTACCGACAACATCGGCCGGCATCTGGCAGCAGATGGTTCACTGGCGTCGGGCAAGCTTGTTGCTGGCGTTGACGGCCTGGTTGATGTTGGTGACGGCGCCTTGGCTGCTACGCGATTCGCATTGGCCCGTGCGCTACATCGGGCCTTTGGCCTACAGCATGCAGCAATGGTGCGCGATCGTCGCTGCGCTCGGTCTTGCCCAAGTCCACCTGACCCGCGACGGGCCGGCGCGCCGCTATCTGACGGAAGCCGTGTTCCCGGTGTACATCATCCACCAGACTTTGATCCTGGTCCTGGCCCACAGCCTTGCGCCGCTTGCGCTGAACCCGGTGTTGGAAGGGAGTTTGCTGGTCGCACTGACCGTGGTGCTCAGTTTCGTGGTCTTCGAGCTGGTGCGGCGCGTGCGGTGGTTGCGGCCCCTGTTCGGTTTGTCCAAAAAAGGCCTCTGACCGTCGCACGGAAGCAGCCCGACGAATCAGCGTACGCCACCAGCCTGATCTGACCCCTGGGCCTACTTGGCCGGTGCGAGCTCCGCGACAGCGGCTTTGGCCCCAATGCCCAGCCGGTCCAGCGCGGCGGCCAGATGCGCCACCGTGCGGTCCACGTGGTGCCACTTCTCCAGGCCGAACAGGCCGACACGGAAGGTCATGAAGTCGGCCGGCTCGTCGCACTGCAGCGGCACGCCGGCGGCGGTCTGCAGGCCTTCGGCCAGGAATTTTTTGCTGTTGTGGATGTCGGGATCGGTGGTGTAGCTCACCACCACGCCGGGCGCCTTGAAACCTTCGGCTGCCACACTGGGGATGCCGCGGCTTTCGAACAAGGCGCGCACCTTCGCACCAAGCTCGACCTGCTCGGCACGCACCTTGTCGAAACCGTAGGCCTCGGTCTCGACCATCACCTCGCGCAGGCGCGTGAGCGCGTCGGTGGGCATGGTGGCATGGTAGGCGTGGCCGCCGTTTTCATAGGCTTCCATGATCTGCAGCCATTTCTTCAGGTCGCAGGCAAAGCTGGAGCTGGTGGTGCCGTCGATCGCGGCGCGGGCACGCTCGCTGAGCATCACCATCGCGCAGCAGGGCGAGCTGCTCCAGCCCTTTTGCGGGGCGGACACCAGCACATCGACGCCGGTGGCATGCATGTCAACCCACATCGCGCCGGAGGCGATGCAGTCCAGCACGAACAGGCCGCCGACCTCGTGCACCGCGTCGGCCACGGCCTTGAGGTAGTCGTCGGGCAGGATCATGCCGCAGGCGGTTTCCACGTGCGGGGCGAACACCATATCGGGCTTCCTGTCGCGGATGGTGGCCACCACCTCGGCAATCGGCGCGGGCGTCCAGGGTGCCTGGCTGCCGGTGCCGGTGCGGCGGGCCTTGAGCACCGTGGACTCGGCGGGAATGCGGCCCATGTCGAAAATCTGCGTCCAGCGGTAGCTGAACCAGCCGTTGCGGATGACCAGCACCTTCTTGTCACCGGCGAACTGCCGCGCCACCGCCTCCATGCCGAAGGTGCCGCTGCCGGGCACCAGCACCGCCGACTTGGCGTGGTACACCGTCTTGAGAATGCGCGAGATATCCTTCATCACGCCCTGGAAGCTCCTGGACATGTGGTTCAGGGCGCGGTCGGTGTAGACCACCGAGAATTCGAGCAGACCGTCGGGATCGACGTGGGGCAGCAGGCCAGGCATGGGAAGTCTCCTGATTCAAACAACGGGCGCCAGCCAACCGGCCACGCCATCGGGAACCTGCCAGCTTAGCACGGCGATCGTTCTGGTGCCCGACCACCGAATACCAGCCCGCACACGCGCTGCAGGCTCACCAGGTGTCGATGAAGCCGGGGGATCGCTCGCCCAGCCGGCTCGACGCCAGCCCCCGGGCCAGCCAGTTGCGCGTCTCGGCGGGGTCGATCACGGCGTCGATTTCCAGCGTCGCGGCCATGTTGAGGGCCGAACCGTTGGCGTATTGCTGTGCCACCAGCTTGTCGTACAAGGCCTGGCGCTCGGGGCCTTCGGGCAGCGCCTCCAGTTCCTTGCGATAGCCCAGTCGCACCGCGCCTTCGAGACCCATGGCGCCGAATTCGCCGGTCGGCCAGGCCACGGTGAACACCGGCGAATGAAAGCCGCCGGCGGTCATGCCCATGGCGCCGAGGCCGTAGCCCTTGCGCAGCACGATGCTGAAGTACGGCACGCGCAGGCTGGCCGCAGTGACGAACAGGCGGCTTACATGGCGCACCTGGGCCTTCTCCTCGATGTCGGGCCCGACCATGAACCCCGGCGTGTCCACCAGGCTGACCAGCGGCAGGCCATGGGCGTTGCACAGTTGCATGAAACGCGCCGCCTTGTCCGCCGCGTCGGCATCGATGGCGCCCCCCAGGTGCAGCGGGTTGTTGGCCAGCAGGCCGACCGAGCGGCCTTCGATGCGCCCCAGCGCGGTGTGGATGCCGATGCCGAAGCCGGTGCGCAACTCCAGCAGGCTGCCTGCATCGACGATGCCGGTCATGGCCGCCCGGGTGTCGTAGACACGCAGCCGGTTCTCGGGCACCACGGCACGCAGCGCCAGCGGGTCGGGTGTGATCCAGTCGCGGGTGCGGCCCTGGAAGAACGACAGGTAGTGCCTTGCCGCCGCCACCGCGCGCGCCTCGTCCTCCACCAGGATGTCGATCACGCCGTTGCGGTGCTGCACGCTGCCGGGGCCGATCTGCTCGGGCTTGAAGACGCCCAGTCCGCCACCTTCGACCATGGCAGGGCCGCCCATGCCGATGTTGCTGCTGCGTGTGGCGATGATCACGTCGCTGCAGCCCAGCAGGGCCGCGTTGCCGGCGAAGCAACGGCCGCTGACGATGCCGATCACCGGCACCTGCCCTGACAGCCGCGCGTAGCTGGCGAAGGTGCCGACGTGCAGACCCGCGACGATGGGCATGTCGGTGTCACCGGGGCGCCCGCCGCCGCCCTCGGCAAACAACACCACGGGCAGCTTCTGGTCCAGCGCGATGCCCAGCATGCGGTCGGTCTTGGCGTGGTTGCGCATGCCCTGGGTGCCGGCCAGCACCGTGGCGTCATAGGCCATCACCACCGCGCGGCTCGCTTCGGGGCCATGGATCAGGCCATTGATGTTGCCGATGCCGGTCACCATGCCATCGGCCGGGGTGTTGCGCATCAGGTCGTCCTCGCTGCGCCGGCTGCGCTGGGCCGCCACGGCCAGGGCACCGTATTCGATGAAGCTGCCTTCGTCGCAGAGGTCGGCGATGTTTTCGCGGGCGGTGCGCTGGCCCAGGGCGTGGCGCCGGGCCACGGCGTCGGGACGGCTGGCGTCCAGCGTGAACGCGTGACGGTCCACGACGCGCTGGAGATCCGGGCGGAGCGCGGCAGCGGTCGGACCGGGTTGAGTGGCGGCCGGCGGGCCGAAAACCGCTGGATTTGAAGCATTTTCTGGGCCTTCCCAGCGCGGAACGGCCACCAGGTGCTCCATTTTCAGGAGCACATCACCTTCGTTCACCGCGTCGCCGACCAGCGCCAGCAACTCGACCACGCGCGCGTCACCCTTCGCGCGCAACTCGTGCTCCATCTTCATGGCCTCCAGGATCAGCAACACATCGCCATCGCGAACGGTGTCGCCGGGCGCCACGAGCCATTGGACGATCTGGGCTTGCAGGGGGGAGCGGAGTTCGGTCATGCCGGCGATTGTGGCCGCCTGCGGGGTCGATGCTCGTCAAGGCCGCGACAGCTCGGCGGGCGAGTCATCCAGATCCACTTCGATGCGTCGGGCACCGGCGCGGGCCGGATCGTCCAGCGCCGCCACCAGTTGCCCGACGGCGGCTTCGATCGGCAGCGCAGCCCGCTTCATCCGACCGTAGGCGATCCGCAGGGCCGCGTCGCGCGGTTCGATGCCATGGCGCTCGCAACGCAGGGCGCTGGCGAACAGCGCCGTGACCAGGCTGCGGATGGCGGCTTCCGAGCTGTCCTGCGGGTTGCGCAGCACGATTTCATGAAACGCGCGGCGCCCGACATGGTTGCCGGGGCGCACGGCGGCCACCATCATCGCGTGCAGGAAATGCTCCACACCGACCGAATCCAGCACCCGCAGCCGGGGTGAGCCCGGCGCCAGCGCGGGAAAGCGCAGCAGCATCAACAACCCGCCTTCTTCGCTGGTGCCCGCCGCCGACGAACCCAGCCGCCGCAGCATCGCGTCGCGCGACTCCGCCGCGGGGCCGCTCACCCGCTCCAACTCAGCCCTGCTTTGTTGCACCAGCGCGCGCCGCCGCTCCAGCAGGCTCAGACCGAACAGGTTGAATGGCGCCTCCAGCATGCTGCCCAAGGGCATCGCCATCAGCACCCAGGGCTCGAACGGGATGATTCCGGATACCGCCAGCGTCGTGATGCTCACCCCCAGGCTGACCGGCACGAAACCGGTCAACAACCAGCCCGCCGCGCGGTTTTCGGTGTGCCAGGCAAACCAGAAGCTGCTCAGGCCCAGGAGGGTCGCCACCGTGGCGGCGACGTGCGAGAGCGACTGGTACACCGACAGGCTGAAGGCCAGGCCCAGCACGCCGGCCAGCGGGCACAACACACCCACGAAGCGCAGCAGCCGCGAAAAGCGTGGCGCCCGCACCTCCAGCGTGAAGGCGCATTCGGCCAGCAACAGCGCCAGCCCGGCCGCCAGGCAGGCCATGCCCGACGCCAAGGGCCCGCGCCAGTCGGCCACGGCGGGCCAGAGCCAGCTTTCGCCGTAGCCCGAGATGAACATGCCCGCCGCCCCGATGGTCAGCGCCAACAGCGCGTACACGCCGTAGGCCCGGCTGCGCAATCGCCACGCGCGCGCCATCGCGTACGCGACCGCGCACGCGACCACGGAAAAGCACACCGTCATCGCCCAGAACTGCCACCGGGACTGGCTCTTCCAGTCATCGCGCTGCTGCAACAGCAGTTGCCCACGGATGGGCACGGTGCCCATCAGGCGGAGGTAGGCCGTGCCCGATGCGCTGTCGGACGGCAAGGCGAAGGTGGCCGGAAAGCGCCCGCCGCCGCGCTCGGCCATCGGCACGTCGCGCCCGCCGCGCAGCACCAGCGGTTGTCCGTCTGTGCGGGGCAGGACCAGATCGGCGGCACGCAAGGATGGATGGGTCAGCTCCAGCACCCAGGGCCCGCCGGCGGGGTCGACGGCCAGGTCGAGTGCCATCCACACGGCCTGGCGCGGCGGCACGTGGAATTCGGCCGCAGCGCCCCCTGGCGCCTCGGGCTGGATGGCTTGCAACGCGGCCTGGGCCGAAGCCAGATCGTCGGCGCCGGGTGGCGGCGCCCAGCTCCGCACGCCGAGCAGGTGCGCATGCGCCGGTATCGCGACCCCGGGCGCCTGGGCCAGGGCTGTGCCCGCCAGGCCCACGGCCAGCACCAACCCGCCAAAGAGTCGACGCAAGCTCATGGACGGGCGCGTTGAACCAAAACGACGGGGATTCCCATGTTTTTCATTCTAGGTTGCCGCATGTCATCAACCGAAGCGCCCGCAGCCGCTATGCTTTCGGATCGAACCCGAAGCCGGGTGATCGGTCGCGATGAGCCGCCAAACTTGGTTTTCGGTCGATCCGGCGCGGTGCGAGCGCCCTGACTTTCGAAACCGTCTGTCATACGAGGAAAGAACATGTCCGCTCAGAAAAAATACGTTTACGCCTTTGGCGCCGCCCTGACCGAGGGCGACGCCTCGATGAAGAACCTGCTCGGCGGCAAAGGCGCGAACCTGGCCGAGATGTGTCGCCTGGCCATTCCCGTCCCCGCCGGTTTCACCATCAGCACCGAGGCCTGCGCCGTGTACACCGACCACGGGCAGGCGCACGTCCTGGCCATGCTGAGCGAAGAGGTCAAGGCGGGCGTGGCCCAGGTCGAGCGGGAAATGGGCAAGCGCTTCGGCAACAACGACGACCCGCTGCTGCTGTCGGTGCGCTCGGGCGCCCGGGCCTCGATGCCAGGCATGATGGACACGATTCTCAACCTCGGCCTGAACGACGAGGCGGTCGCCGGTCTGGCCGCCAGGACCAACAACGAGCGCTTTGCCTGGGATTCGTACCGCCGCTTCATCCAGATGTACGGTGACGTGGTCATGGGCCTGAAGCCGGTGTCCAAGGAGGAGCACGACCCGTTCGAGGTGATCATCGACATGGTCAAGGAAAAGCGCGGCGTCAAGCTCGACACCGACCTGGACACCGCCGACCTCAAGGAGCTGGTGCAGCGCTTCAAGGCGTTGATCCGCGCCCGCATCGGCCGCGACTTCCCCGTCGACCCCTGGGAACAGCTCTGGGGATCGGTGTTTGCGGTGTTCGAAAGCTGGAACAACGACCGCGCCAAGGTGTACCGCGAACTCAACGACATCCCGCAGTCCTGGGGCACGGCGGTCAACGTGCAGGCCATGGTGTTCGGCAACCTCGGCGACAGCAGCGCCACCGGCGTGGCCTTCACGCGTGACGCCGGCACGGGTGAAGACCTGTTCAACGGCGAGTTCCTCATCAACGCCCAGGGCGAAGACGTGGTCGCCGGGGTTCGCACCCCGCAGCAGATCACCCGGCTGGGGTCGCAACGCTGGGCGCAGCTGGCGCTGGTCAGCGAGGAGGAGCGTCGTGCCCGGTTCGCCTCGCTCGAAGAACTGATGCCCGCGATCTACCAGCAACTGCTGCAGGCCGAGACCCTGCTGGAGAACCATTTCCGCGACATGCAGGACATGGAATTCACCATCCAGGAAGGCAAGCTCTGGATGCTGCAGACCCGCAATGGCAAGCGCACCGGCGCGGCCATGGTGCGCATCGCGATGGAGATGCTCGACCAGGGCATGATCGATGAAAAAACCGCGCTGCTTCGCGTGAGCCCGGACCGCCTGAACGACCTGTTGCACCCGATCTTCGACCCGGCGGCGCAGAAGGCGGCCACCGTGATTGCGCGCGGCCTGCCGGCGAGTCCCGGCGCGGCCACCGGGCAGGTGGTCTTCTTTGCCGACGAGGCCGAGGAATGGGCCAAGGCGGGCAAGGCCGTGATTCTGGTGCGGCAGGAGACCTCGCCCGAGGACCTGCGCGGCATGAGCGTGGCCAAGGGCATCCTCACCGCACGCGGCGGCATGACCTCGCACGCGGCGGTGGTCGCGCGCGGCATGGGCAAGTGCTGCGTCAGCGGCGCCGGTGCCGTGCACGTGGACTACAAGGCGCGCCAGTTCAGCGTCGACGGCAAGACCTGGGGCGAGGGCGACTGGATTTCGCTCAACGGCTCCACCGGCGAGGTTTACGATGGACAGGTCGGCACCCGCGACCCCGAACTCAGCGGCGACTTCGGCAAGCTGATGGCCCTGGCCGACCGGCACAAACGTCTGGAAGTCCGCACCAACGCCGACACACCCGAGGACGCCAAGGTGGCCCGCAGTTTTGGCGCCACCGGCATCGGCCTGTGTCGCACCGAGCACATGTTCTTCGAAGGCGAACGCATCCTGCCGATGCGCGAGATGATCCTGGCCGACGACGAGGCCGGCCGGCGCAAGGCGCTGGCCAAGCTGCTGCCGATCCAGCGCGCCGACTTCGAAGGCCTGTTCCTCGCGATGAACGGGCATCCGGTCACGATCCGTCTGCTCGACCCGCCGCTGCACGAATTCGTGCCCCACGACGAGGCCGGACAACGCCAGCTGGCGCAGGAGATGAAGGTCTCGGTCGGCAAGATCCGCATGCGGGTCGACGACCTGCACGAGTTCAACCCCATGCTCGGCCACCGGGGCTGCCGCCTGGGCATCACCTACCCCGAAATCACCGAGATGCAGGCCCGCGCCATTCTGGAAGCGGCGCTCGATGCGCGCCTCAAGGGTGCCGACGTCAAGGCCGAAATCATGGTGCCGCTGGTCGGCACGGTGCGCGAGTTCAACGCGCAGGCCGCGGTGATCCGGCGCACGGCGGAGCAGGTGTTCGCCGAGCGCGGCGAGCGCATCGACTACCTGCTGGGCACGATGATCGAGACCCCACGCGCCGCCGTGATCGCCGACAGCATCGCCAAGGCGGCAGAGTTCTTCTCGTTCGGCACCAACGACCTCACGCAGATGACGCTGGGCTTCTCGCGTGACGACGCCGGCAAGTTCCTGCCCGACTACCTGCGCAACGGCATTTACGAGCACGACCCGTTCCGATCCATCGACCAGAAGGGGGTCGGCGTGCTGGTCGAGATGGCGGTGCAAAAGGGCCGGGGATCGCGTCCCGGCCTGGAAACCGGCGTCTGCGGCGAACACGGGGGCGATCCGGCGTCGGTCGCCTTCTTCCACCGCGCGGGACTCGATTACGTCAGCTGCTCCCCGTACCGTGTGCCGATTGCGCGCCTGGCGGCGGCGCAGGCGGCGCTCGGGGGCTGAACCCGGTACCATCGCCCGTCAACCGACCCATTCCTCCCGCCGGCAGGCGCGACCCACCATGCGCATTTCCAGTTTCGCCATGGCTGCGGCCTGCATCGCCGGCTGCGCCACCCTGACCCAGGACTCGCTGGACACCCGCTTCGGCGCGGCCGACCCCACGCGGTTCGACCAACCGGCCGTGCCGGCGCCCGGCGGGGTGTCCTACCGCCAGGACGTGCGCCCGATCCTGGAGCGCCGCTGCGTCGTCTGCCACGGTTGTTATGACGCACCCTGCCAGCTCAAGCTGGGCTCTTGGGAGGGCGTGGCCCGCGGCACCAGCAAGGCGATGGTCTATGACGGCACCCGGCTGCTCGAAGCGCCGCCCACGCGCCTGTTCGTCGATGCGCAGACGGCCTCGCAGTGGCGCCAGAAAGGCTTCGATGCGGTGCTCAACGAGCGCACGCCGACGCCCGAGAACAACCTGGCCGCCAGCGTGCTGTACCGCAGCCTGGCCCTCAAGAAGGCCCATCCCCTGCCCGACGAGCCGGTGCTCTCGGGCGGGTTCGACTTCTCGCTCGACCGCAATCAGACCTGCCCGCGCCTGGACGAATACGACGCCTACGCGCGCCAGCAGCCGCTGGCCGGCATGCCCTACGGCCTGCCCGGGCTGGCGCCCAAGGAGCTGGACGTGATCACGCGCTGGCTCGCCGCGGGATCGCCCGACGAGGCGCAAGCGGCGCTGCCCGCGTCCGTGGCACGCCAGGTGGCCGACTGGGAGCGCTTCCTCAACGGCGGCTCGCTCAAGGAGCAGCTGATGAGCCGCTACCTGTACGAGCACCTGTTCCTCGGCCATCTGGTGTTCGAAGGCGACGCGCAGCGCCACAACTTCCGCCTGGTCCGTTCCACCACGCCGCCCGGCCAGCCCGTGAAGACCGTGGCCACCCGCCGCCCCTACGACGATCCTGGCGTGCAGCGGGTTCATTACCGGCTGGAACCCGAGCGCGAGACCCTGCTGGCCAAGACGCACATGCCCTATGTGCTGTCGCCGCAGCGCATGGCGAAGTACCGCGGCTGGTTCCTGGAGCCGACCTATCCGGTGACCGCCCTGCCGTCGTACGACATCGAACAGTCGTCCAACCCCTTCCTGACCTTTGCCGCGATTCCGCCGGACTCGCGCTACCGGTTCCTGCTGGACGAGGCCGAGTTCTTCATCATGAACTTCATCAAAGGGCCGGTCTGTCGGGGGCAGATGGCGCTGGACGTGATCCAGGATCGGTTCTGGGTTTATTTCATCGACCCCCGTCACGACGGCGGCGCGGGGCTTGCCGGCGCGGAACTGGAGGCACGCCTGGCCAGCACCCTGCGGCTGCCGGCCTACTACGGCAGCGACGCCTCGATGCTGCTGGCGTGGGGCGAACTGGCCCGCATCGAAGACCAGATCCTGGCTGCCAAGAACGACAGCCTGCGGCAGCGCTTCGGTGGCGCGCAGAAAGTCGATCTGCCGCTGATCTGGGACGGCGATGGCACCAACCGCAACGCAGCACTCACGGTGTTCCGGCACTTCGACAGCGCCTCGGTGGTCAAGGGCCTGGTCGGCGAGCCGCCCGAGACCGCCTGGGTGATCGGCTACCCGCTGTTCGAGCGCATCTACTACCTGCTGGTGGCCGGCTACGACCCCTTCGGCAACATCGGGCACCAGCTCAACAGCCGGCTTTACATGGACTTCCTGCGCATGGAAGGCGAGAGCAACTTCCTGTTGTTCCTGCCCAAAGCCGCGCGTGGACCGATCCGCGACCGCTGGTACCGCGGCGCCAGCGCCAATGTGAAAGCCTACATCGACGGCAGCCGCAACCCGCTGGATGCGGAGACCGGCGTGCGGTATCACTCCGCCGATCCACAGGCCGAGCTCTACGGCCTGCTGCGGCAGCGGCTGAATCCGGTGCTCGATCACCGTTTCGATCTGAACGCGGTGCCGGACGCGGCGCTGCGGCAAAGCCTTCAGGACCTGGCCAGCGTGCGCGGCGCCAGCCTCTCGTGGCTGCCCGAAGCAACGGTGCTGCGCGTCGACGCCCCACCGGCCGCGCCCCGGTACTTCAGCCTGCTGCGCAACACCGGCCATGCCAACGTGGCGCACATGCTGCGCGAAAAGGGCGAACTGCTGCCGGCCGAGAACACCCTGACCGTCGTGCCCGGCTTCATCGGCGCCTACCCCAACGCGATCTACCGTGCCACGCCCGCGCAGCTGCCCGCGTTCACCCGCGCCGTGCAGGGGCTTGGATCGGAAAAGGATTACCGCGCGCTGGCAGACCGGTTCGCGATCCGGCGCACCAGTGCGGACTTCTGGGCCGCCAGCGATGCGCTGATCGACGCCTACGCGAAGTGGTCGCCGCTGGAGGCCGGCCTGTTCGACTACAACCGGCTGGAAAACCGCTGAGGTCCGCGCCCGAGCAGGCGTGCCATTCGGGTTTCACCGCGTCCGGTTGCCAGGGCATCACCGCTATGATGCGCCCCACCCGACCGGGTCGCCCGAGCACCAGCACCCCCCGCCATGCACGCCACCGACCAGACCACCACCGTTGTTGCGTCCCCGGCGCTCGCACCGCCAAAACCCAAGATTGCCGCACCCACCGATGCGCCGGCATCCAGCGCCACGATCAGCCTGCCCACCGGCGCGGTCGAAACGGCCCTGACCGAAGCGCTGCCAGTGCCCGACATGGTGTTCGGCGGCAGCATGCTGGTGCTGGTCATCATGTTCCACGCGTTCTGGATCCGCTTCATCACCAGCAGTTTTCTCAAGCGTCTTCAAGGCAAATCGGTGCGCACGCGCCTCTGGCGGGCAGACCTGCTGTTTGCCATCATGGTGGTGTCCCTGCTGTCGCTGCACATGGCCGAGGTGTTCATCTGGTCGGTGGGGCTGGTGTTCGGTGGCGTCGTGACCGAATGGGCCAAGGCCGGCTACTTTGCCGCCAACTGCTATACCGCCCTGGGCGAACCCTTCTCTTTGCCACATGCCTGGCGCCTGCTGGCCCCGATCATCGCAATCTCGGGCATTTTCACGTTCGCCTGGACCGCCAGCGTGCTGGTGAACTTCGTCGCACGCTACAACGACCTGCGTGCCGAGGCCCTGATGGAGCGGGCCCGCCAGCGCCGCGACGGGCATCCGGCGAAGTCCGCCGAAAAGAACCCGCCTGACTCTTGACTCCCACCCATGCGGGACCCGTCCATCGTGCCCGCGCCACCCGTGCGCAACGAAACGGCGCGAACTTGTGGCACGCCGGTTTTCAGGGGCCGCGCCCTGTGGTACGGTCCTGTTTTTCCCACCATCCTGATGATCTGAGGAACAGCCATGTCGAAGGAACGAGCCGCCATCGGAGCCAACGGGCTCCCCCTGCCCATCCTGCCACCGGAACGCGACGTGCGGGTCTGGGCCAAACTGACCCGCGTGGTGGTCTACACGCCGGGCTTCCTGGCCCTGCTGCTGCTCAAGGTCGGCGAGCCCACCGGTTTCGGCATCACGGTGGAGCTGCTGATGCTGGCCAGCACCGCAGCCATCGTGGCCGGCCTGTTCATCGGCACCCAATCGGACGCGGCCGGCGCCGACCATTCGTCCCGCGTCTCGGCCTGGAGCGGGGGCCTAGTGCTGGAACTGCTGTGCGCGGTACCGATCCTGTGTGCGGTGCCGGGCCTGTTCCACGAGCTGGCCAACAGCAGGCTGCTGCACAGCGCGACGCCGGGCGCGGTGGCCGTGCCACTGGGCATCACCGAACTGCTGCCCGCCGTGGCCATCCTGCCGTTCATGTTGTACCAACTGGGCGGTTTCGGCACCTTGCACTACGTGGTGCCGCGCGCCGTCAACTGGGTCATCAACCTCGGCATCCTCGGCCTGATCCTGGGCAGCACCGCGGCCAACCGCATGGGTGCGTTCGCGGTCGAAAAAGCGCTTGTCGCCACGCTCGTCATCTCGATGGCGCTGGTCGTGTTCTACGGCGTGATGAAGCTGCGCCAGATGCAGGCCGCATACGACGACAACCTGCCGCTCAAGCCGCACAAGGACGACAAATAGGCGGAACTCCCCATCGCCCCCCCGCCTCACCCCTCCCGGTCATGAACATTCAAAAAGACACCATCGTCACCATCCGCTACCGGGTGTCTGACGCCCAAGGCAAGCTGATCGAAGAGGCCAAAGAGCCCACGTCCTACCTGCATGGCGGCTACGGCAACACGCTGGCGAAGATTGAGGCGGCGCTGGAGGGACAGCAGGCGGGCTACCAGACCACGTTGCAACTTCAGCCCGCCGACGCGTTCGGCGAGCGCGACGAATCGCTGCTGCAGACCATCGCGCGCAAGGACTTTCCACCGGGCGTCAAGGTCGGCGGCCAGCTGATGGGGCGCGACGCCGACGGCGCCGAGCAGGCCTTCACCGTGGTGAAGATCAAAGGCGACACCGTGTTCCTGGACGGCAACCACCCCTGGGCCGGCAAGACGCTGCGCTTCAGCCTGAAGGTGATCGACGTTCGGGCCGCCACGCCGGAGGAAATCGCGCACCGGCACGCCCACGGGGCGCACGGGCACCACCACTGAACCCGCGAACGCCCAACCCGGCATCGGGGACTGTGGTCGCGGCCGGTGCGGGCCGGGTGATCAGGCCAGCAGTTGCACGTTGCCACCGGCCGCCGTGGTGTTCACGGTGAGGGTCTGCTCGGCGCAGAAGCGCATCAGGTAGTGCGGACCGCCGGCTTTCGGGCCGGTGCCGCTCAAGCCCTCGCCGCCGAAGGGCTGCACGCCCACCACCGCGCCGATCATGTTGCGGTTGACGTACACGTTGCCGACCCGCGCGGCCTGCGCCATCGCCTGGGCGCGGCTGTCGATGCGGGTCTGGATGCCGAGCGTCAACCCATAGCCCAGCGCGTTGATCTGCGCGATGACGACCAGCGGATCGCCGCTCCAGCGCACGATGTGCAGCACCGGGCCGAAGATTTCCTGCTGAACACTGGCAATCGACGGCACTTCAAACGCTGCGGGCGGTATCAAATTCGTAGCATCTTGTGGCCATTCGGCGATGGGAAACAGGCATTTTGACTCAAAATTCAGCCGGTTCAGGTGCTGCCGGATGCCCTCGAAGGCCTCCCGGTCGATCACCGGGCCGACATCGGTGGCCAGATCGGCCGGATCGCCCGCCACCAGTTCCTTGGCCGCGCCCTGAATCATCTCGATCACGCCGTCGGCGATGCCCTCGTGCAGACACAGCAGCCGAAGCGCCGAGCAGCGCTGGCCGGCCGAGCGGAAGGCGCTTTGCACCACCGCGTCCACCACCTGCTCGGGCAGCGCGGTGCTGTCCACCACCATGGCGTTGATGCCGCCGGTCTCGGCGATCAGCGGCACGATGGGGCCGTCCTTGGCCGCCAGCGCGCGATTGATGAGCCGCGCCACGGCGGTGGAGCCGGTGAAGGCCACGCCCGCGATGCCCGGCAGCGCCACCAGCGCGGCGCCCACCGTCTCGCCGGGGCCGTGCAGGAGCTGCACCGCGTCCACCGGCACGCCGGCGCCATGCAGCAGCTGCACCGCCTCCCAGGCCACGCCGGGCGTCTGTTCGGCCGGCTTGGCCAGCACGGTATTGCCGGTGGCCAGCGCCGCCGCCACCTGGCCCATGAAGATCGCCAGCGGGAAGTTCCAGGGGCTGATGCAGACCCAGACCCCGCGCCCGGTCAACCGCAGCTCGTTGCTTTCGCCGGTGGGGCCGGGCAGTGCCATCGGCGCCTGGAGGCGCTCAGCCTCTGCCGCGTAGTAGCGCAGGAAATCCACCGCCTCGCGCACCTCGGCCACCGCGTCGCCCCAGGTCTTGAAGGCTTCCTTCACCAGCAGCGCACAGAAGCGGGGCAGCTCCAGCTGCAGCGCATCGGCGGCGCGGCGCAAGGCTGCGGCGCGCTCGGCAACCGGCACGTCACTCCATTGTTGATAGCAGACAAACGCCTTTTCACGCTGGGATTCGGCCAGTTTGATATCAAATTCTGCAACGCTGGGCACCTGCACCGTCGCCAGCGCCTGTTGCAAGGGCACGCGCATCGCGGCCACCGCCAGATCGAGGCCGGTGCTGCTCCTGCGGCCGGCGCCGTACAGGTCGGGCGGCAGCGGCAGCGAGGGCTTGGGCGCCAGGTGCAGCGGCGAGACCAGTAGCGTATCCAGCGCCACCGATTCGTCGGCAAGCTGGTGCACGAAGGACGAATTGGCGCCGTTTTCCAGCAACCGGCGCACCAGGTAGGCGAGCAGGTCGCGGTGCGCGCCCACCGGCGCGTAGACGCGGCAGGCCACCAGCGGGTTCTTCAGCACCTCGCGGTAGGTGCCCTCGCTCATGCCGTGCAGGCGTTGCAGCTCGAAACGGGGCGACAAGTCCTGTGGTGGCGCAGCATTCGGGCCGGCAGCGGGGAAGGCAGTCCGCTCGGCGCAGGTCAAGGAGGAGCCCGCAACGCGGGCGGGGGACACGGAGCCGAGCGGACTGCCTTCCCCGCCCCCCAATCCGTCAACGCCAGCCGGCCGCACCGCCATCTGCAGCAGGGCCGCGATGGTGCCGGCGTTGTGGGTAGCGAACTGCGGGTAGATGGCGTCGGGCGCGGCCAGCAACGCGCGGGCGCAGGCCAGGTAGCTGATGTCGGTGTGGTGCTTGTGGGTGAACACCGGGTAGTGCGGCAGGCCAGCCTCCTGGGCCCGCTTGATCTCGGCGTCCCAGTAGGCGCCCTTGACCAGGCGGCACATGAAACGCAGCCGGTAGCGGCGCGCCAGTGCAATGACCTGTTCCACCAGCGCCAGCGAGCGGGTCTGGTAGGCCTGCAGCGCCAGCCCGAAACCGCGCCACTGCGGATGGTGCTGCGCCACTTGCGCGGCCAATGCCTCGAACACGTCGAGCGACAGCTCCAGCCGGTCCACCTCTTCGGCGTCGATGGTCAGGCTGATGTCGGCGCGCGCAGCCTGTTCGCACAGGCGCCAGACCCGCGGCACCAGCTCGCGCAGCACCCGGGCGTGCTGCGCGGCCTCGTAACGCGGGTGCAGGGCGCTCAGCTTGATGGAAATCCCGTCTTTTCGCTCGATTCCCAGCGTCGGCCTGTCGCTGGCAGCTATCTTTGCGATAGCGTTCTGGTAGCTCGCGAGATAGTGCAACGCATCTGCATCGGTGCGCGCGCCTTCGCCCAGCATGTCATAGCTGTAACTGAGATTCGGCTGCCGGCGGCGCGCGGCGTCGGCCTCGGCCATGCCCTCCTCGATGGTCTGGCCCAACACGAACTGGCGGCCCAACAGTTGCACGGCGCGCAGCGTGGCCGCCACCACGGTGCGGGCGCCCAAGCGCGTCACCAGGCCGGGCGCCTCGCCGCCGGCGCCTTCGGCGCCAGGCAGGAACTTCTTGGACAAGGCGATGGCGCTGGACGACAGCCGCGCCAGCGTCGAATCCCCGGCGGCATCGAAGTCCGCGCGGCCGAGCTGGTCGGCCGTCAGCGCGATGGCGGTCTCCGCGTCGGGTACGCGCAGCAAGGCCTCGGCCAGGCGCATCAGTGCCAGTCCCTCGGCGCTGGAGATCGGGTATTCCTTGAGCAGGCTGTCCACCGCCCAGAACGGCGGCGGGTTGTCACGCACCGCCTGAACCCAGGGCGCCGCCACGCGGGCCGCGGCCGACCAGTCCAGGGCGCCGTGCAGCATGGCCAGGCACTCGGCCACGCAGTCGGCCTCGGGGCGGTAGGGAAAGGGCAGCCGGTCGGTGGTGGGATCGGCCGTGAACCGGGGCGCATCAGACATCGGGAACTCCAGGGCAACTGTTGAATGTTGCGATGGTGTATCGACTTTCGGTGAATTTCACGCTAAATTTCAGTTGATCTACCGAGCTTTTCACTATTCATGACCGAATCTCCCTGGGGCATCGACCGCATCGACCAGCGCATCCTGAGCGCGCTGCAGGCCGATGGCCGACTGTCCAACCTCAAGCTGGCCGAGGCGGTGGCGCTCTCGCCCACCGCGGTGCTCGCGCGGGTGCAGCGCCTCACGCGCGAGGGCTACATCCTGGGCTACGAGGCGCGGCTGAATCCGCTGAAGCTCGGGCGCGGCATGATGGTGTTCGTCGAGGTGCTGCTGGACCGCACCACGCCGAACGTGTTCGAGCAGTTCCGCGCCGCGGTGCAGGTTCAGGAGGCCATTCTCGAATGCCACATGGTGGCCGGCGGCTTCGACTACCTGCTCAAGACCCGCATGGCCGACATGGCCGCCTACCGCGAGTTCGCCGGCACCGTGCTGTGGCAACTGCCCGGCGTGCGCGAAACCCGCACCTACCCGGTGATGGAAGAAGTGAAGAACACCACCCGCCTGCCGCTTTAGGCACCCCCGATGCGGGCGCACAATGGCCTTTTTTCTCCGGAGGAATTCGCGATGACACTTCGCCCGCTTCTCGCCGCACTGTCGCTCGCCCTGACCGCCGTCGAAGGCGGCGCGCAGACCCACACCATGAAGCCGGGCCTGTGGGAACACAGCTTCACCATGAAAAGCCAGAGCGGCAAGATGGAGCAGGGCATGGCCGAGCTGCAGAAGCAGCTCGCGGCGATGCCACCCGAGAAGCGCAAGCAGATGGAACAGATGATGGCCCAGAGCGGTGTGGCGATGGGTTCCAAGGTCAACGTGGTCAAGGTCTGCATCACGCCCGAAGACGCAGCGCGCATGGATGTGCCGAAGTACAACGACCAGTGCAAGCAGGAGGTGACCCAACGCAGCGCCAATACGCTGAAGTTCAGGTTCACCTGCACCGGCCAGCCACCGACCAGCGGCGAGGGCGAGGTGACCTTCACCAGCCCCACGGCCTACACCAGCAAGTCGGTGGTCAACACCAGCGTCGACGGCAAGCCCGAGCGCATGACCATGGACCAGGCAGGCAAGTGGCTGGCCGCCGACTGCGGCGCGGTGAAACCGATCAAGCGCTGAGCAGGCCGGTCACACCGGCCGCGCTGCGCCGCGAATCAGCGCGTGCCGGAGAGAAACGAACGGATGACCTGGTTCACCTCGTCCGCATGGCGACGGTTCAGCCAGTGGTCCGCGCCTTCAATGCGGTAGATGCGCAGGTCGCTCACGTGCTGCGCCAGCCCGTCCAGCAGCACCGGGCGCAATGCCGCGTCGCCAGTACCCCAGATGACCTGGGTGCGCACACGCACCTGAAAGTCAGCCGGATTCAGCTTGGCCGCCACCGCCGCCATGCGGCCGGGCGCATCCGGCGTGTCGGGATGCAGCGGTGAAGCGCGGTAGTAGTTGCAGCCGCCGGTCAGGCCCTGGGCCCAGCAAGCCCGGTACGCCGCGCGTTCGTCCTCGGTCAGCTCGCCGACCAGCTCCTGCAAGTAGGCGAAATCGTCGGCGGCGAGGATGGCTTCGGAACCCGGCAGGCGCAACACGTTCATGTAGTCGGCGGCCTCTTGCTGGGCCGTGTCGTGGGCCAGCGCCCGCGCATACGGAATCGTGTGCGGCGCGTTGAGGATCACCAGGTTGGACAGCAGCGCCGGATGCTGCGCGGCCAGGCTCCAGGCCAGGGCGCCACCCCAGTCGTGGGCAATCACTGCCTGCACCGGCGCACCGAGCGCGCCGATCACAGCGCACAGGTCGGCCACCAGCAGCGGCGCCTTGTAGGCACTGGCCTCCAGCGGCTGCGACGAGCGGTTGAAGCCGCGCAGGTCCAGCGCAACGCAGCGGTAATCGGCGGCGAAGGCGGTGAGCTGGCGGTGCCATGTGTACCAGCACTCGGGAAAGCCGTGCACGAACAGCAGCACCGGAGCGCCCGACGGGCCACAGGCCTGGGCGTGCAGGCGGATGCCCTCGGCGGTGTCGAAATACAGGGTTTCAAGCGGTGGATGGTCGGTCATGGTGGGTCGTTAGGGTTGGCATGGATCCTCGCTGCCGTTGCTGCCGTGCTCACGATGCGCGGTGGCGCCTGCGCCGCACCGTCCAGGCTGCCAGGGCGACTGCCGCCATGGCCAGCACCGCCAGCGCATGGTTGCGGTACTCGGGAATCCAGTAGTTCACAAAGGTGTTGATCAGCACCTGTTTCGACGGGTTGTAACCCTCGGGCATCGGCAGCACGCCGTTGGCCTTCGCCCAGGCGTCGTAGTCGGCCCGCATCGCCGCGAATTCCCGCGGCCGCTGCAGTTGCAGGTCACGGGTTTCACCGGGGTCGGTGCGCAGGTCGTACAGGTGCCACTGCCCGTCGCCGATCGGTGGCAAGTTCAGCGTGATCTTCAGGTCGCCCTTGAACAACGCCTTGTTCCCGGCCAGCTCGTAGCCCAGCGGCTCGTCGAGGGCGCGGATTCGCGCGGCCGGGTCTTTCAGCGCCGGCACCAGGCTGTGCCCGGTGGGCGTTTCGATGGGCTGCCCCCGGAAGTGCGTGCCGGGCCGCTCCAGGCCGGCCAGCTCCAGCAGGGTCGGCCCGATGTCGGTGACATGGGTCAGCCCGGCGTGGATGCGGTTGCGCGCCATGCCCGGCACGCCACGGATGATCAGGGGTGAACGCAGCCCGCCTTCGCCGGCATAGAACTTGAACGTGTCCAGCGGCGACGCCGACGCGCTGGCCCAGGACGGCCCGGGAATCGCGTAACCGCCTTTGCCGCCAAGGCGCTCGAGATCGCGGCTGTAGTTGAAGCGCAGCCACAGGTCCGCTTCGCGGTAGTCCGAGCCCTCCGGCCCGTTGTCGGACAGGAAGATGAACACCGTGTTCTCGAACTGGCCGGTGGACTTGAGATGCGCGATCAGTCGCCCGACCTCGTGGTCCATCGACTCGGCCATCGCGGCGTACACCTCCATCAGCCGCGCCTGGTACTGGCGCTCCTTCGGGTCCAGGGTCGCCCAGTCGCCGGTGGTGGCCATGGTGGTCATGGACACGTCCGCGGGTATCAGGCCGAGCTCGGCGGCCCGGCGCCGCCGGGCCTCGCGCACGGCGGTCCAGCCCTGGTCGTAGCGACCCTTGTTGCGTTCGATGAACGATTGCGGCGCCTGCAAGGGCACATGGTTGGCCTGGAAGCCCACATAGGCAAAGAAAGGCTGGGCGCTGCCTGCGCCCTCTCGCAGGTAGCCGATCATCTTGTCGACGATGAAGGTCGAGGAGAAGAACGCCCTCGGCAGAACGGGCGGCTTGCCGTCCTCGAACCAGTTCACGCGCGCGGTGTGGGGGAGGTAGCGCTTCTCGGGCTCCCAGTTGTCCGACCCGGTATCGCCCATGATGAACGAGCGATCGAAACCGCGCCGGTCGGGCAGGTTGTGCGGCTCGTTGCCGACATTCCATTTGCCGGTGATGTAGGTGCGGTAGCCGCCGGCCTGAAGCAGCGTGCCCACTGTGACCACGTTCGGGACCAGCGAACCAAGGTAACCGGGTCGGCCGAGGTGCTCGCCGGGCATGGTCTCGCGCAGGTTGCCGTGGCCGGTGCGGTGATGGCCCACGCCGGTCAGCAGCATGGCCCGGGTGGGCGAGCACGACGCGGCGACGTGGAAGTTCGAAAAGCGCACCCCGTCGCGGGCCAGCGCATCGAGGTTCGGTGTGGCAATTTCGCCGCCAAAGGCGCCCACATCGGTGAAACCCCAGTCGTCGGCCACCAGCACCACGATGTTCGGGCGCGCCGCATTGGCCGCAATCAGGACAAGCCAACACCCGAGGGCCACCACCACCGGGCGGATCCACTGGTTCATCACCCGGCGCCTGCGCATGGTGTGGGATTCTCTCCCATGGGCGGGCGACCGCCCGGGTGGACCGCGCCGATCTGGCCCACCCTCGTATCAGGGTCCGCGCTGTTCAGGCGAAAGCGAAGTGCTCGTTGTCGAGTTGCATGACAGACTTGGTCGGCGCGAGCGCCCCGGTGCGGTGGGCATTTGCACGCGGCATGAGGCGCTCGAAGTAGAACTCGGCCGTCTGGATCTTGGCGCGGTAGAACTCGGCCGATTCCTTGCCGGCGCCGCTGTCCAGCAGCGCCTGTGCCTTGGCCGCCTGGAGCGCCCAGTAGTAACCCATCATCACGAAACCGGAGTACATCAGGTAGTCGTAGCTCGCGGAGCCCACCACTTCCTTGTCCTTGGGCGCGCGCACCATGATGGCCAAGGTCAGCGCATTCCATTCGGCAGCCCGTGCCGCCAGAACCCGTGCCATCGCACCCAGTGGCGTGCGCTTGAGCAGGTACGGCTTGGCGAACAGGGCCATGCGCAACGTGAAGTCGCGCACGCACTTGCCTTTGGTGCCCAGCAGCACCTTGCGTCCGAGCAGATCGAGCGCCTGGATGCCGGTGGTGCCCTCGTAGAGGGTGGAGATGCGGGCATCACGCACGATCTGCTCCATGCCGTGCTCCTTGATGTAGCCGTGTCCGCCGAACACCTGCACGCCCAGGTTGGCGGCTTCCAGGCCCATCTCGGTCAGGAAGCCCTTGAGGATCGGGGTGTAGAAACCCAGTTCACCGTCGAACTGTTTGTAGGCGGCCTCGTCTCCGGTGGCCGCCGCGTTGAACATCTGGTCGCCGATCTTCAGCGCGTCGTAGATCATCGCGCGGCCGCCTTCGGCGATGGCCTTCTGGGTGAGCAGCATGCGGCGCACGTCCGGGTGCCAGATCAGCGCGTCGGCCTTGGCCTCGGGCTCCTTCTTGCCGGAGAGCGCGCGCATGGAACGGCGCTCCTTGGCATAGGGCAAGGCGCCCTGAAACGCGGCCTCGGCGTGGCACACGCCCTGCACCGCCGTGCCCAGGCGCGCGGTGTTCATGAAGGTGAACATCCCCTCCAGCCCGCGGTTGGGCTCGAACACCAGGAAGCCTTCGGCCTCGTCGAAATTCAGCACCGCCGTGGCCGAGGCGCAGATGCCCATCTTGTGTTCGATCGAGCCGCAGCTCACGCCGTTGCGTTCGCCGATGTTGCCCTCGGCGTCGACCTTGAACTTGGGCACGACGAACAGAGAAATGCCGCGCGTTCCTTCCGGCGCATCGGGCAGGCGGGCGAGCACGATGTGCACGATGTTCTCGGTCAGATCGTGCTCACCGGCGGAGATGAAGATCTTGGTGCCGGTGATCTTGTAGCGACCGCCCTTCTGCGGCACGGCCCGGGTCTTGACCTGGGCCAGATCGGTGCCGCATTGCGGCTCGGTCAGGCACATGGTGCCTGACCATTCGCCCGACACCAGCTTGGGAATGTACTGGGCCTTCTGCTTCTTCGAGCCGAACTGCATCAGCGTGTTGATCGCACCCACGCTCAGGCCCGGGTACATGGTGAACGACCAGTTGGCCGTGCCCATCATCTCCGACTTGAAAACGTTGAAGGACATCGGCAGGCCCTGCCCGCCGAACTCAGCCGGGAACGACAGACCCTGCCAGCCGCCCTCGACGAAAGCCTGGTAGGCCTCCTTGAAGCCCTTGGGCGTGGTCACCACACCGCCGTCAAAGTGGCAGCCTTCCTCGTCGCCGCTGTGGTTCAGGGGCGCCAGCACCTCCTCGCACAACTGGGCCGCGCCTTCCAGAATCGCGTCCACCGTTTCCGGGTCGGCATCCTTGCCGTTGGGCAGCGAAGCGTAGTGGGCCGGGTAGTCCAGCACCTCGTTCATCAGAAAGCGCATGTCGCGCAGCGGAGCCTTGTAATGGGACATGGTGAGTTCCTCCGTGTGTTCGATGTTCAACGTTCAAGAATGGCCACGACACCCTGCCCGCCGGCGGCGCAGATGGAAATCAGGCCGCGACCGGAGCCCTTCTGTTCCAGCATCTTGGCCAGGTTGGCCACGATGCGCCCGCCAGTGGCCGCAAACGGGTGCCCGGCCGCGAGCGAGCTGCCGTTCACATTGAGCTTGCTGCGGTCAATCTTGCCCAGCGGTTTGGACAGGCCCAGCTTGTCCTTGCAAAACGTCTTGTCTTCCCAGGCCTTGAGCGTGCACAGGACCTGCGCGGCAAAGGCCTCGTGGATTTCATAGAAGTCGAAGTCCTGCAGGCTCAGGCCTGCGCGCGCCAGCATGCGCGGCACGGCGTACGCGGGCGCCATCAGCAAGCCTTCTTTTTCGCCGAAGAAGTCCACCGCGGCCACTTCGCTGAAGCTCAGCCAGGCCAGCACCGGCAGCCCACGCGCCGCGGCCCATTCCTCGCTGGCCAGCAGCACGGCCGAGGCGCCGTCGGTCAGCGGTGTCGAGTTGCCGGGCGTCAGCGTGCCCTGCTCGGGGCGCACCTTCTTGTCGAAGCAAGGCTTCAGGCTGCGCAGTTTCTCGATGGTGAGGTCTGCGCGCAGGTTGTTGTCCTTGGCAACACCCTTGTACGGCGTCATCAGGTCGGTGAAGAAGCCTTCGTCGTAGGCGCGGGCCAGGTTCTGGTGGCTGGCCAGCGCCAGGGCGTCCTGGTCCTCGCGGGCAATGTCCCATTCCATGGCCATCAGCTCGCAGTGCTCACCCATCGACAGACCGGTGCGCGGCTCGCCGTTGCGCGGCAAGGCGGGTTGCAGCAGCATCTGCGGGCGCACCTTGGCCAGCGCGGTCAAGCGCTGGGGCATGGTCTTGGCGCGGCTGGCTTCGAGCAGGATCTTGCGCAGCTTCTCGTTCAGGCCGATGGGCGCGTCCGAGGTAGTGTCCACGCCGCCGGCAATGCCGCATTCGATGTGGCCCAGCGCAATCTTGTTGGCCACCAGCATCGCAGCCTCCAGACCGGTGCCGCAGGCCTGCTGGATATCGAACGCGGGCGTGTCGCGCGACAGCGTGGTCGACAGCACCGACTCGCGCACGAGGTTGAAGTCGCGCGCGTGTTTCATCACCGCGCCGCCCACCACCTCGCCCAGGCGCTCGCCGTGCAGGTTGAATCGGTCCACCAGGCCTTGCAGCGTGGCGGTGAACATGTCCTGATTCGAGGCATTCGAGTAGACCGTGTTCGAGCGGGCGAACGGGATGCGATTGCCGCCCAGAATGGCCACGCGGCGAACGGTGGGCGTGGCAGTCTTGTTGGTCTTGGTCATGTTGGTCTTTCGTTCCAGTTTGTGGGGAATCACGCCGCCACGGCGTAGGCCAGTTGGGCGCGGAGATGGGGTTTGTCGCCTTTGGCGTTGCGCACCTCAAAGAGGGCGTTGTGCGGCAGGCTGCCTGGGACCTGCCGGGTCGCCCACAGCGAGGCTCGGCCGGGCAGGTACAGCGGGGTCTTGAATTCCACCGTCACCTCGGCTTTTTCAATCGGCTGGCGCGGCAACATCGCGGCCAGCGCGCGGGCCTTGGTCCACAGCCCGTGGGCAATCGCCTGGCGGAATCCGAACAGCTTGGCCGACGGCGCACTCAGGTGGATCGGGTTGATGTCGCCGGACACCAGACCGTAGCGGCGCCCGATGTCGACCGGCGCGCTGAACGTGGCCTGGCACGACAGTTCGACCTCGCTGCCCAGGACGCTGACGCAGGGCTTGCCCACCGGGTTCTTCACACCGAGGCGCAGCGCCGTCATGGTGCCGTCCCACACGAGTTCGCCGTCGCGGGTGATGGCGAATTCAAGCGTGAACACCTGGCCCTTTTCGTGGGTCAGCAGTTCGCCGGTGCGCATTTCCACGCGCAGCACGTCGCCCACGTCGAGCCTGGCGTGCTGGCGGATGCGATTGGCCAGGTGCACCGTTCCCATCGCGGGCCAGGGGCAATGATCGGAGGCAAAGAACTCCATGACCAGCGGGAAGGTCAGCATCTGCGGGTAGAGCACCGGCACGCCGGCTTCCGGCTTGAAGCCGCAGACCTTGGCATAGGCGGCCACCTCGGCGGCGTCGAGCGTCACCGCAAGCCGCACATAAGTCACGGGCTTGAGCGCCTTGACCACACCGGGACGCTTGCGGCTGGACAGCAGCGCCCCGGCATACACCTGCGCGGCATGCCGGGGCTGGGTGATTTCGATGGTGGTCATCGCGGGTTTTTTTCGTGTCGCCATCACGCCCCCATGATGCTTTGGCCGCACACCCGCACCACGTTGCCCGTGATGCCGGCGGATGCGGGCGATGCGAACCAGCCGATGGCTTCGGCCACGTCCACGGGCAGGCCGCCCTGGCTCATCGAGTTCATGCGGCGGCCCGCTTCGCGAATGGCGAAGGGAATGGCGGCCGTCATGGCGGTTTCGATGAAGCCCGGCGCCACCGCGTTGATGGTGATGCCCTTCTTGGCGAACGCGGGCGCGTTGCTCTGCACCATGCCCACCACGCCCGCCTTGGACAGTGCGTAGTTGGTCTGGCCCATGTTGCCGGCGATTCCGGAGATGGACGACACGCACACGATGCGGCCGCCGTCCTTGAGCGCACCGGACGCCACCAGCGCGTCGTTGATGCGCTCCTGCGTGGACAGGTTCACATTCACCACCATCTGCCACAGGTGCTCTTTCATGTTGGCAATGGTCTTGTCGCGCGTGATGCCGGCGTTGTGCACGATCACGTCCCAGCCGCCATCGGCCATGGCTGCATCGACCAAAGCCTGCGGCGCATCCGCCGAGCCGATGTCCAGCGCGATCGCCTTGCCGCCGATCTTGGCGGCCACAGCGTCGAGACCTTCCTGCGCCTGCGGCACATCCAGGCAGATCACGCTGGCACCGTCACGCGCCATGACCTCGGCGATGGACGCACCGATGCCGCGCGACGCGCCGGTCACCAGCACTTTCTTGCCGGCCAGGGGTGCGGACCAGTCCGCGGGTGCGCTGCCTGCGCCCACGGGCTTGCCAACGCGGATCACCTGCGCCGAGACGTAGGCGCTGCGCGGCGACAGCAGGAAACGCAGCGTGGATTCGAGCTGGTCTTCGGCGCCTTCGGCCACGTAGACCAGTTGCACGCCGATGGCTTTCTTGAGCTCCTTGGCCAGCGAACGGCTCAGGCCTTCGAGCGCGCGCTGGATGGTGACCTGTCGCGGCGAGGTGCAGCCCTCGGGCGGTCGGCCCAGAATCACCACGCGACCGCAGGGCAGCACCGAGCGCGCGGCGTCGTGGAAGAACCGGTACAGCGCATCAGACTGGGTGCTGTCGGTCAGTCCGGTGGCATCGAACACCAATGCCTTGACTTTTTCTCCGGGCTTGCCTTCGCTGCCCCAGCGACCCGTCATCAGGCCGGCCTTGTTGGCAATCGGTGTCCATTGCGGCAGCTGCGGGTGGGCCACGGTCTGCGCGCCGATGGCGCAGAAGAAGGACGCCAGCACCTCCAGCAGCCGGGCGTCGGCTCCACCGCCGACCAGCACCGAACCTTTGATCACCGGCTGGCCGGCCTTGTAGCGCTCCAGCTTCAGGGGTTTGGGCAGACCGAGCGTCTGGGCCAGGCGGGCGCCAATGGGAGAGTTGGCAAAGTCGAGATAGGAATCCGTCATGTTGGGGGTCCGTTAGGCCCCACGTCCGCCAATGCGGGGCATACAGCCATGAAAAGAATTGAATCCGCGCGCCTTTGGTAACCACAAGCGCGCCAATGAGGATACGACCGGGAAGCACGCAAAGGTGCGTGGTCTTTAGGGCCTAGGCTCTAGCGTCAGGGTGGCGCTGTTTCGGTTCGAACTGCCCCGATGACTCTGCACGGCGCCCGGGCGGAGATACCATCCCGGTACCTTGGCAATCCGCCCCCGCTCCTGAAACAACCGTCCTGCCGCCATGCTCCGCTACCTCACCGTCCCCGTCACCGCTTTCCAGCAAAACTGCTCCATCGTCTGGTGCGATGAGACGAACAAGGCCGCCGTCATCGACCCGGGTGGCGATCTCGACACGCTGCTGACCGAAATCCGCCGCCTGGGGCTGACGCTGGAGCAGATCTGGCTCACCCACGCCCACATCGACCACGCCGGCGGCACGGCCGAACTGGCCAGGCGGCTGAACCTGCCCATCATCGGCCCGCACCCCGGCGACCAGTTCTGGATCGACGGCCTGCCGCAGCAGGGCACGATGTTCGGCTTCCCGCATGCCGACACGTTCAAACCCACACGCTGGCTGGCCGACGGCGACACGGTGCAGATCGGCCACGCCACGCTGAACGTGCGCCACACGCCCGGCCACACGCCGGGCCACGTGGTGTTCCACGCGCCCGAAATCAAGCGCGCGTTCGTCGGCGACGTGCTGTTCGCCGGCTCGATCGGCCGCACCGACTTCCCGCAAGGCGACTACGACACCTTGATCGACAGCATCACCCAGCGCCTGTGGCCAATGGGTGACGACACCGTGTTCATCCCCGGCCACGGGCCGGAAAGCACTTTCGGGCGCGAGCGCAAGATGAATCCGTTTGTGGGCGGTACCTGAGCCGATCCGCGATCAGGAATTCCTGGCCTGCTCGTACAGCCCCTGCACCTTGGGCACGTTGGCCTCAAGCTGCTTGATGCGGTCGGGGCCGGTGGGGTGGGTGGACAGGAATCCGGGCGGGCCGTTGCCGCCGTTGGCGGCGGCCATCTTTTTCCACAGCGCCACGCTGGCCTGCGGGGCGTAGCCGGCTCGGGCGGCCATCTCCAGGCCCACCAGGTCGGCTTCGGTCTCGTCGTCGCGGCTGTACTTGAGCGTCAGCAGCTGGGTGCCGACGTTGGCCGCCAGGTCACCGGCCTGGCCCAGGCCCAGCAGCTGCGCGCCCAGGCGCAGGCCCAGGTCGGTGGCGGTGTTCTTGGCCATGCGTTCGCGCGCGTGCTCGCGCAGGGCGTGGGCCATTTCGTGGCCCATCACCATCGCGACTTCATCGTCGGTGAGCTTGAGCTGGTCGATGATGCCGGTGTAGAAGGCGATCTTGCCGCCCGGCATGCACCAGGCGTTGATCTGCTTGCTGCCGATCAGGTTGACCTCCCACTTCCAGTCCTTGGCGCGCGGGTTCCACTGGCCCGCGTAGGGGATCAGCCGCGCGGCGATGGCGCGCAGTCGCTGCAGCTGGGGGTAATGCTCGGGGGCCAGTGCGCCTTTGGCGCGGGCTTCGGCCAACACCTGCGCGTACTGTTTGGTGGCCGAGTTCTCCAGCGACGCGGCCGGCACCAGCTGGCGCATGGCCGACGACTTGCCCACGTCCACCTGGGCCAGGGCCGGCGACGCGGCGGCTGCGCCTGCCGCCAGCAGAAAGGCGCGGCGCGGCGCCCACGGCGAGTGCGCGGACGGCCCATGCGGGGCATCGGGGGTCTTGAAGTCGCAAATCCAGCACATGATGGCAGTGAATAATAGTCAGTCTGAGAAGTCCGTGTGTCCTCGACATTGGTGTCAGGTCTAGGATGACACGTTTTCCTTAGATGGCCCTTAACCGGCTTTTTCCAATGCCCGAACCCAACGCCATCCAGCACGAATCCGCCCATCCCGCCCGCCGCTCCTGGCTGGCGGCGCTGCGCGTGTACCTGGAACCGGCCAGCCTGCGCATGCTCACGCTGGGCTTTGCCGCCGGGCTGCCGCTGCTGTTGGTGCTGGGCACGCTGAGTTTCCGCCTGCGCGAGGCCGGCATCGACCGCAGCACCATCGGCTACCTGAGCTGGGTGGGGCTGGCGTACGGGTTCAAGTGGGTCTGGGCGCCGCTGGTGGACCGGCTGCCGGTCCCGCTGCTCACCCGCGCGCTGGGGCGGCGGCGCAGCTGGCTGCTGCTGTCGCAGGCGGCCATCATCGCGGGCCTGGTCGGCATGGCGCTGGTCGACCCGCGCGCCACGCTCGGCCCGATCGTCTGGTGCGCGCTGCTCGTCGCGTTCGGCTCGGCCACGCAGGACATCGCGCTGGACGCCTACCGCATCGAGTCGGCGGACCTGGATCGTCAGGCCGCGCTGGCCGCCAGCTACCAGACCGGCTACCGCCTGGCCATGATCTGGGCCGGTGCCGGGGTGCTGTGGATCGCGGCGCGCGCCGAGGCGGCGCCGGCATTGCAAGCCGCCGGGCAGGTGATGGCCCAGGCCGGCGCGGCCTACCAGAACGGCGGGTGGAAAGTCGCTTACCTGACGATGGCTGCGTCGATGGGGATCGGGGTGGTGACGGTGCTGTTTTCCCGCGAACCCGCCCAAGTGGCGCTGCCGCCCGCCAAAGACGCCGCCGAGTGGCTGCAGGGCGCGCTGATTGAGCCGTTTGCCGACTTTTTCCGCCGCTACCGCTGGCAGGCCGCGCTGATCCTGGCGCTGATCGCCACCTACCGCATCAGCGACGTGGTGATGGGCATCATGGCCAACCCGTTCTACGTGGACATGGGCTTCACCAAGGACGAGGTGGCCGCCGTGACCAAGGTCTACGGCGTGATCATGACGCTGGTGGGCGCATTCATCGGCGGCGTGCTGTCGATGCGGCTGGGCGTGATGCGCATCCTGATGGCGGGCGCGGGCTTGAGCGCGGCCACCAACCTGCTGTTCGCCTGGCTGGCCGGACGCGGGCACGACGTCACGGCGCTGGTCTTCGTGGTTTCGGCCGACAACCTGGCCAGCGGCATTGCGTCGGCGGCGTTCATCGCCTACCTCTCAGGCCTGACCAACGTGAGCTATTCGGCCACGCAGTACGCGCTGTTCAGCTCGATGATGCTGCTGCTGCCCAAGTTCATCGCCGGGTTCTCGGGCGACTTCGTCAACGCCCATGGCTACGCCAATTTCTTCACCGCGACCGCGCTGCTGGGCGTGCCGGTGCTGGCGCTGGTCTGGCTCGCGTCCCGGGTGCTCCCGGCGCAGAAAAAGGACTGAAAACCGCCTGATACCAGCTTCGGATGGCCATGAGGTGCTACAAATCGAGAAGCGCGTCGGGCGTCGGGCGCGGGGAGCAGGTGCCCGGCCGCCGCGGCTCAAGGCGCCGGATCCGGCCCGAGCTGGCGCGCGAGCACCGCCTTCTGCACCTTGCCCAGCGCGGTGCGCGGCAATGCCTCCACAAACACCCAACGACGGGGCAGCTTGTAGCGGGCGAGGCGCTCGCGCAGGAACCCGGTCAGAACGGACTCACAATTCGATAGCATCGCGTGGCCGTCCGGCGCTGGGAATGAGCCGTTTTGATGCTTCAAAACGACCACCGCGACCAGTTTTTCGCCCCACTGGGGGTCCGGAAGGCCCAGCACGGCGCAATCGGCCACGGCGGGATGGCCGGCCAGCAGGTGTTCGATCTCGGCCGGGTAGATGTTCTCGCCCCCCGAAATCACCATGTCCTTGGCACGGCCGACCACGGTGTAGCTGCCGTCCGCAGCCTGGCGCGCGAGGTCGCCGCTGTGAAACCAGCCCTCAGTGTCGACCGCCGGCTGGTCGGGCCAGTAGCGGCGCACCACGTTGGGCGCGCGCAGCAGCAGTTCGCCCACGCCGTCGTGCACACCGGCCAGGCGCACCTCGACGCCGCGCGCCGGCCAGCCGCAGCTTCCGATATGGCTGGCCGCGTGGGCCGGCCCCAGTGCGATGGAGAAGGGCCCGGTCTCGGTGGCCCCGTACACGTTGCTCAGCGGCACGCCGCGCGCCAGAAAAGCCTGCACCAGTGCGACGGGCAGCGTGCTGGAGCCGGCCCAGACCGCGCGCAGGCACGACAGGTCGGCGCCGGCCCACGCCGGATGCTCGACCAACGCCTTCATCGTGGCCGGCACCTGCAGCGTGAGCGTCGGGCGCTCGGACGCGAGTGCCTGCAGCGTGGCGCCGGGGTCGAAGCGCCCGTGCAGCAGCACACGGGCGCCGGCGTACAGCGCCGGCAGCGTCTGGATGCACAGGCCGCCGACGTGGAACAGCGGCAGCACCGTCAGCACGCGGTCGTCCGGCGTGATGGCCTGGGTTTCAGCGGCGGCCGCCATGTTGGCCAGCAGATTGGCCTGCGTATGCACGGCGCCCTTGGGCCGGCCGGTGGTGCCTGAGGTGTAGACCAGCAACGCGGGGCGCTCGGGCGCCGCGTGCGCTGGCGCATCGCCCGGCGCCGGGGTGGCGATCAGCGCCTCGACCGGGTGCGCGGGCAAGCCCGCGGCCTGCGCCAAGGCCCGGGCGGCGTCAGCCCAGGCGGCGTCGTGCAGCACGCGGGTCGGCGTGCAGTCGGCCAGCACCGCCTGCCATTCGGCGCTGGCCAGGCGAAAGTTCAGCGGCACCAGCAGGGCGCCCATGCGCGCCAGCGCGAACAACAGTGTCAGCTGGTCCGGGTGGTTCTGCCCCAGCCAGGCGACCCGATCGCCGGGCCGCACGTCCCATTCGTGCCACAGCCGGGCGCTGGCGCGTTCGACGCGGCGGGCGAGTTTGCCGTAGGTGAAGGTCCGGCCCTCGAAATCCAGCGCCACCGCGTCAGGACGGTGACGTCGATGGTGCAGCAGCAGGTCGTCCAGCACGCGCCACGCCGCCGGGGCATCGTTCGACACCGGCGATGCGGCGGACACAGGGGCTGGGGGCGCGGTGCTCATTTACGCAACTTTACCGCCCCTTCAAGGCCCGGCAGCGCACCCCGGGCACCATGGCCTCAGCACCCCGCTGTTTACACTGGACCCATGAGCTCGCGCCTGTTGATGATTGAAGACGATGGCCGCCTGGCCGCGATGGTGGGCGAATACCTGGCCGCCTCGGGTTTCGCTTTCTCGCATGCAGCCGACGGCCTGAGCGGCCTGGCGCAGGTGCAGGCCGACGCCCCCGACCTCGTGATCCTCGACCTGATGCTGCCCGACATCGACGGCCTGGACGTGTGCCGGCGCATCCGCTCGCTGCCGGGCGAGATGGCCCGCACCCCGATCCTGATGCTGACCGCCAAGGGTGACCCGATGGACCGCATCGTCGGCCTGGAGCTGGGTGCGGATGACTACCTGCCCAAGCCTTTCGAACCGCGCGAGTTGCTGGCGCGCATCCGCGCAGTGCTGCGCCGGCGCACCGACGCGCCGTCCGCGGCGCCGCAGATGCTGCGCTTCGGATCGCTCGAAATCGACCGTGACGCCCGCACCGTGACCGTGGCCGGCGCGCCCTGTGAGCTGACGTCCTACCAGTTCGACCTGCTGGTGGCGCTGGCCGAGCGAGCGGGCCGGGTGCTGACCCGCGACCAGATCATGGAAGCCGTGCGCGGCCGCGAACTCGAAGCCTTCGACCGCTCGATCGACGTGCACATGGGCCGCATCCGCGCCGCGATCGAGCACGATGTGAAAGCCCCGAAACGCATCCTGACCGTGCGTGGCGTCGGCTACGTCTTCGCGCGGCAGCAGGAATGATGGCCTCCACGTTCCCTCACTGCGTGTGGTCATTGCCCCCCGAGGGGGCCCGCCTTGCTTGGGGCGGCCCGGCGCTGCGGCGAGTGCTCTGACTGGATGCGCCATGGGACTGTTTTCCGCTTTTTCCCGCCGCCTGTACCTGCGCATCTGGCTGGCCGTGGTGGCCGGGGTGGCGGTGCTGACGCTGGTCGTCGGCTGGGCCTGGCGGGTGGCGGCCGAATACAACACGCCGCCACCCACGCCGCGCGAGATCCTGGTGCGCAATGCGGACGGCGATCTGATCGGAACCGCGAGCGCCGTGCCTGGTCACCGGCTCGGCCTCGGCATGGGGCTCGTGTTCAACGTGACGCTGGGCGACGGCCAGCAGCTGCTGCTGCAAATGCCGCCCCGTCCGAACCGGATGGGAGGCGGTGGCGGTGGTGGCGGCGGCGGCGGCGGACCGCCGCCTTCACCCGCGCCGTACTGGACCCGGCCCCCCTATGGATTCCTCTGGCTGCTCGCCGTGGTCAGCGTCGCAGTGGCGCTGGGCGTATACCCCATCGTGCGGCGGCTGACGCAACGGCTGGAGAACTTGCAGCGCGGCGTGCAACGCTGGGGCGACGGGGACCTCACCGCACGCGTGCCGGTGAACGGCGAGGACGAGGTGGCCGACCTGTCCGCGCGCTTCAACGCCGCGGCCGAACGTGTCGAAACGCTGATGGCCACCCAGCAGCGTCTGCTGGCCTCGCAGAAGTCGCTGCTCGCCAACGCGTCGCACGAGTTGCGGTCGCCGCTGACCCGCATCCGCATGGGCATGGAGCTGATGGGCACCCAGCCCGGGCCCACGTTCCGCGAGGAGATCTCGCGCAACATCGCCGAACTCGACCAGCTGATCGACGAGATCCTGCTGGCCAGCCGGCTCGACGCCCGCGAGGCGGACATGGGCACGGTCGAGACCATCGACCTGCTGGGGCTGGCCGTGGAAGAGAGCGCGCGGGCCGGCGCCGAGCTGGAGCTGGCCGAGGGGGTGGACGGCGTGCTGGTCTCCGGCGTGACGAAGTTGATGCGCCGGCTGGTGCGCAACCTGCTGGAAAACGCCCGGCGCTACGGCGGCGCGGCCGGCATCACCGTGATCGTCGGTCGCGAAGGCACCCAGGCCGTGTTGCAGGTCTGCGACCGCGGCCCTGGCGTGCCGGCCGACCTGCGCGAGCGCATCTTCGAGCCCTTCTACCGCCTGCCGGGCGCCAGCGAGCGCGAGGGCGGCGTGGGCCTGGGCCTGGCGCTGGTCAAGTCGATCGCCGAGCGCCATGGCGGCACCGTGCGCTGTGAGGCGCGCGAAGGCGGAGGGGCCTGCTTCACGGTGCGGCTGCCGCGCCTGGCGGCCTGAACCCGGCACCAGCCCGATGCCCTGGCGGCCGTCTCAGGGCAGCCAGGGCAGGGATTTGGCACCGGCGGTCATCACCGGCGGCGTCGCGTTCAGGGTCTCGCCATCCCGGATGCGCTGGTACTTCTCCAGGTAGCCCCGGGCCATCGCAGCGGCGCTGAAGTGCTCCACCGCGTGCCGGTGGCAGGCCTGCAGGTCGAAACGCGGGTCGCCCACGGCCGCCGCCAGCGCCGACCGGCTCGCCGACAGCACGCCCACGTGCGGCGGCACCAGCTCGGGCAGGGCGCCATAGGGCGTGGCAAAAACCGGACAGCCGAAATACAGGCTCTCGATCACCGCCAGGCCGAACGGTTCGTGCCAGCGCACCGGCAGGATCAACCCGCGCGAACCGTTGATGAGGTCCATCTTCTGCGCCCCGCCGACCATCCCGGCAAACTGAACCCGCCGCGACCAGGTGAAACGAAAGCCGCGCTTGAGGTTGAGCCGGGTCCCGCCGAGCACCATCAGCTCGACGCCGGCGTCGCCGGCCACGTCGATGGCGCCCTGCACATTCTTCACGCGCCAGGCGGCCTTGCCCAGAAAGTGGAAGTACCGTCGTGGCCGATCGAAATCGACCGCGCCGTAGGCCTCCCAGTCCAGGCCGTTGTGCACGAATTCGGTGGAGCCGTGGCGCTCGGCGTGGTTGCGCGAGACGAACACGGTGTTCAAGGGCAGCGGCACGTCGGGATCCGAATTGCCGTGCTGCGTCATCAGGTAGGGCTTGCCGAGCGCGTCCAGGCCGTCGGGGTTGAACTGGAAATGCACCAGGTCCACGTCGGCCGGAATCTGCGCGGCCCAGCGCATGCCTTCGCGGATCGGCAGCACCTGCGCGAAATCGCAGTGGGAGCCCGCCGGCACCAGGTAGCTGACCCGATGCCCCAGCTTGACCAGACTCTTGCCGAGGTCCCAGATCACCCGTTCGGTGCCGCCATACGCGAACACCGGGATTGGGGCCTGGTTGACAAACAGGATGTGCATCGCGGCGGGGTGCCGAACCCGTCAGGGCGAAGGCGCGTCAGAGCCAGTTCGCTGACCGGCGCCCATCAGGATCAGGGTCACCGACAGCGACAGCATGATGGCGTAATAGTTGTGCGCCATGTTCACGTTGGTCAGGCCCGCCGTGGCGTGCATGAACAACACCCCCTGCATCTGGCGCGATGCCACCGGGTCGAAACGCCGCAGCCGCCAGGCCGCGACGCCCAGGCCGGCCAGCACGGCCAGCGTCGATGCCAGCCCCACCAGGCCGCCGTCCATGGCGGCGTGCAGGTACTGGTTGTGGACGTGGCCGACGTTGCGGACCTCCTGGAACCTGATGCGTTCCGCCGGTGGCAAGTCCGCCCCCACAGACTTAATGCGCTTCAAGCGCTCCTTTCCCCCGATTCCGACCAGCGGCGATTCTTCAAAGCCTCGCCAGCCCAGACGCCACAGGTACATTCTGGCGCCGATGGATGAGTTGTATTTGCCCTCATTCAATGCCGTTTCGACTTCGCTCCATCCCAACCGTAACCGAAGTGGGTCATTGGGCATCGAGACCGAGACAGTGAGGACAGCGGCCACCAGCAAGCTGGCCAAGCCAATGGAGCGCTTGGAAGCGCGTGTCGGGTGCTGAGTCCCCGTTGTGACCAGCAGCCAGATCGCCCACATCAGGATACCGAAAGCACCACGAGATCGGCTCAGAAGGATGGCCCCAATGACCGCTGCAACGCACAACCCGTACAGTGCTCGCTGTCTTCCCGTCGTCTGCGCGTTCAGCAGGTCGGGCATCAGGATGCATGGGAGAAAGCTCATCGCGACCGCCCAGGGAATCGGGTTCGACGGAACCGAATGCCGGTCGTTCCCCGTGGTGATCACCAACAGCGCCGCCACGCAGGCGAGCGCCACCGCCGGCAGCGTCAGCGCGCGCCAGCGCTCCGCGGCCGGCGGGTGGCGAACCAGCGGCACGACGGCGGCGGCCGCCAGCAGCAGGCGGAACTCGGCATGCAAGGTGTCGGGGCCGTCCGGCCAACGCAGCGCCAGCGCCGTCGCCAGCGCGGCCGCCACCGCGCAGGCGATCAGCCAGGCTTGGGCGGCCGCCGCGCGCTCGTCATCCCGGATGGCGGGCTTCCTGAAGAAGTGAAAAAGGCCTGCCAGGCAGACCAGCAGCCAGGCAACGCCCGCGATCTTGGTGTTCGTCGGCGACAGGGCCACCCCCAGTGCCAGCACGGCGATCCAGATCTCGTGGGGCCTTTCGCGCCAACTGGCGCCCTGTTGCGCCATCCTCACCGCCCCACGTCCGTCGTCAGGCGGTCCCGGTCGTAATACAGGGCCGCATAACGGAAGAAGCATTCGAGCGCGATGAAGAAGCAGAACAGGAACCCCGGCCCGCCACCGGTGAAGCCCAGGCGCAGGATGTACAGGCGGATGAAGATCGCCAGAGCCGACGCGAGCCCCCGCGCCACACCCCCTTTTTTTCCCTGTTCGGCCCGCTTGGCCGCCCCGAGCATCGCGTACTGGGTCAGCTTGTTCAGGCTGCCGCGGATCGACTGGCGCGAAAAATGCCGCAGGCGCGCGCGCATCACGTGCCGCGGCGCACCGGGCTCGGTCAGCACCGCGTGCTCGTGCACCGCACCCTCGTAGCGCAGCACCATGTCGCGGCGGAACAGCCGCTCCAGGCTGGATTGCGAGAGAAAGTGCTTCAACTCCTTGCCGTACGCGACCACGCTCCACTCGATCTTCCAGACAGCGCGCGCGCCCGAACGCACTGCGGCCTCGATCTCGGCCTGGAGCGCGGGGGTGATTTCCTCGTCGGCATCGAGAAAGAAGATGTAGTCGCCGGTGGCGTGCTGCAGCAGTCGGTTGCGCTGGACCGCGAACCCCTGCCAGTCGGCGTGGACGAAGGTCCTGGCGCCCAGGCTCTGCGCGATGGCCACCGTGTCGTCGGTGCTGCCGCTGTCGACGACGATCACGTCGTGCGCAAACGCGGCGCTGCGCAGGCAACGCCCGATCTGGTGCGCCTCGTTCTTGGCCAGCACGGCGATGGTGAGGGTCGGCGATGGGGCGGGTGCGAGGTCGGCCATGGGTCCATCCTTTGGTTCTGCGTCAACCCGCAAGGGCACGCTCGCGCGCCAGCGCCTCGAGGTTCAGCGCGCGCAGGCCCTGAAAACGTCCCCAGGCGCGGGCCAGGTGCCGGGGCGATGGCAGCAGCACGCGCGCCAGCACGTTCAGCACCGAGGAGGCCAGAACGCGCCGGCGCTGGCGCCGGGCCGCGTCCACCCCGGCGTGTTTCCAGGTGAAGAGCAGCTTGGACTGGGCATGGTGGAAGCCCCGTCCGTACTCCGCCAGCCAGGGCCGGTCGCCCTTGACCGAGCCGCGCGACAGATGGGTCACACGCACGTGCGGCAGCACCAGGATCTGCCCGCGCGCCTGGAACACCCGCAGGCACAGATCCTCGTCCTCGTAGTAAAGGAAGAACAGCGGATCGAAGAAGCCGAGGGGCTTGAGGCGTTCCATGCGGATCAGCATCACGGCCGCACAGGCATAACCGACATTGAGCACGCCGGTGGCCTCGCCGGTTGTCGGCGTCCAGGCATCGCGCGGCCAGCTGTAGTTGACCTGGAGCTGGCCCGACGCATCGGTGAGCTGTGGCACGGCCAAGGTCGCTTCCGGCCAGGCCTGCATCGCCTCCACCAGCGCGGCGATCTGCGCTGTGTCGGTCAGGCAATCGGGGTTGAGCAGCAAGGCGAACTCGGTCGCCACCTCGGCCAGCGCGGCATTGTTGGCCGCGCCGAAACCCCGGTTGGCGGGCATTGAGATCAATCGGGCCGCCGGCATCAGGGACCGGACGCGCTCGCAGGTGTCGTCGGCGCTGGCGTTGTCCACCACGATGACGTTCGGCACGCCGGCCAGCCCCCGGGCCAGGGCCTCGATGCAATGGGCGCTGTTGAAGGTCACGATCAGCACCGTGACCCGCTCCAGCGCGTCACGTGCCGGCGCGACCGGTGCCGTCATCACGGGTCACGCTCGGAACACCCCTCAATGGGCGTGTCCGACGGTCTCGCCCGCCTTCAGGCGGTACACCGTGCCGCAGTACGGGCATTTGGCTTCGCCGGTGCCGGCCACGTCCAGGTACACCTTCGGATGGCTGTTCCAGAGCTTCATGTCGGCGGCCGGGTTCGGGCAATACACGCCGCCGTTGTGGTTCAGGTCCTTGGCCAGGAGTTCAATGATCTGCTTCGACATATCGACCTCTCGTTCGTTGGGGTGCCGCGCCTCAAACCCGGGTCAGCCAGTGCGCGTACTTCGGATTGCGTCCGTTGACAATGTCGAAGAACGCGCTCTGGATCTTTTCGGTGATGGGACCGCGCGAACCGCTGCCCAGCTCCACCCGGTCCAGCTCGCGGATCGGGGTGACCTCGGCCGCCGTGCCGGTGAAGAACGCTTCGTCGGCGATGTAGACCTCGTCGCGTGTGATGCGCTTTTGCACCAGGTCCAGGCCCAGGTCCTTGCAGATATGCAGCACCGTGTTGCGCGTGATGCCGTTGAGCGCGCCGGCCGACAAGTCAGGGGTGTAGACCACGCCGTCCTTGATCACGAAGATGTTCTCACCGGCGCCTTCGCTGACGAAGCCGGCGCTGTCCAGCAACAGGGCCTCGTCGTAGCCGTCGTCGGTGGCTTCCATGTTGGCCAGGATGGAGTTGCTGTAGTTGCTCACCGCCTTGGCCTGCGTCA
>JADHED010000022.1_pt1 | contig 210851 bp, 195 predicted proteins | sample 8952041 | NCBI WGS metagenome assembly JADHED01 (sample SAMN16124423, study PRJNA663239) | bioreactor sludge metagenome | isolation source: sludge (control) | place: India:Bengaluru | collected 2018-09-08
TCGCACCCCCTTGTGAATCCCCAACGATTCCCACCGCTCAGAAACCGCTCTAGTGGATCGGATCTGACGTTTGGGATGCAAGCGTCAGATCGGTCGATCCACTAACCAATTGATCTGGCGGTTCGATTCAGCCAGTGGATGGGATTCATCCGTTGGCATCGAACCACTAGCCCTCAGCCGAGGCGTGTCCGAATGGCATGAATACCCAGACCCGGCACCACATGACCGACGGGCGTGGCTGAACGACGGGTCCATGTGCGGCGAGTCTGGCTTCGCGATGCCGCCGATACGCGTCCAGATCGACGACGGTCGCGCTGCTGGCTAATGTCATCGTTCACTCCATCGACATAGTAGAGTAATTATCCGCTGCTGCAGAGGAATGGTCGGGATAAGGAGATGCTGCGTGCGCGGCCGTCTGCTGGCGCTCGCGCGGCCCCTGCCCACCGTTCAGGTCGGTCGGCTCAGGCCGGTTGTGTCAGCCAAGTCGAGCGGCCTTGAGCGCCTGATCGAGGTCGGTGATCAGGTCTTCCGGGTCCTCGACGCCGACCGACAGCCGAACGAGAGAGTCTGAAATGCCGAGCCGGAGACGGAGCTCCCGCGGTACCGAGGCGTGCGTCATGGTTGCCGGATGGCTAATCAGGCTTTCGACACCCCCTAAGCTTTCGGCGAGGGCGAACAGCCGGCAGCTCTCCAAGAATCGCACGGTTCCCGGCTCATCGCCGTTCAACTCGGCGGTGACGATCCCGCCGAACCCGCGCATCTGCCAGCGTGCCAAATCGTGCTGCGGGTGGCTGGGGAGGCCCGGATAGTGAACCCGCCGTACCGCCGCATGACCCTCGAGGAACTGCGCAATCGTCATCGCATTGTCGCAATGGCGACTCATCCGCAGCGGCAATGTCTTGAGGCCGCGCAGCGCGAGAAAGCTGTCGAACGGTCCAAGAATCGCACCGGTAGCGTTCTGCAGAAAGCCGAGCTGATCGCGCAGCGCCTCGTCGCCGCCAACTATGGCGACACCGGCGATCACGTCGGAATGGCCGTTCAAGTACTTGGTGGCAGAGTGAACGACAATGTCGAAGCCAACTTCCAGCGGCCGCTGCACGTACGGGGAAGCAAACGTGTTATCGGCAACGGTGATCAGATTGTGGTGCTGGCCGATTCGCGCCACCGCCGCCAGATCGACAAGCCGCAACAGCGGGTTGCTGGGCGACTCGATCCAGATCATACGGGTCGCCGGGGTAATCGCGGCTTCGATGGCGGACGGATCTGATCCATCAACATAAACGACCGTCAGGTTCGCCGACCGTCTGCGCACAGCCTCGAAAAGGCGATACGTTCCGCCGTAAAGATCGTTGGCCGCAATAATCGTGCTGCCGTGGTCAAGCAGCTCGAGAATGGCCGCTTCGGCCGCCAGACCCGATGCAAAAGCAAATCCCTGGCTGCCGCCCTCAAGATCGGCAACGCAGCGCTCGAATGCGAAGCGGGTGGGGTTTTGGCTACGGCCGTAGTCGAAACCCTTGTTCACTCCCGGTGACGATTGGACGTAAGTCGAGTTCGCGTAGATCGGCTGCATGACCGCGCCCGTTGACGGGTCGGGCGCCTGCCCCGCGTGCACACTTCTCGTTGCAAACCCGAGAGAACGGGCGAAACGCTTTGGCATGTGATCAGTCGACCTTCTGCCGGAGGTGATTGATAAGATCGATCCGGGTGATCACTCCCAGGAGGCGGTCGCCCTCAGCGACAACGGCGACCCACCCTCGCTCGAAGATCGGCACCAAGTCCCCGACCGGTGCCGATGGGGGCAAAGTGTGGACCGCAGAGGTCATTGCCGACCGCACCGGCTCGGCAAACCGGCGCTGATCGCCGTAGACGGCGACGAGAAGATCGGTTTCGTCAAGGATGCCGACGACCCGCCCGCCGTCCAGGACCGGGAGTTGCGAGACGTCATAGAGTTTCATTCGGGCGTAGGCGACCTTCAGTGTGTCGTCGGGGCTGACGGTGATCGTTGCGCCGTCGTCGTGCCGGCGGGGGATGATGTCGCGCAGATCGTTGTGCCGTTCGCGGGCGAGGAAACCGTGATCGAGCATCCAGAAATCATTGAACATCTTGGAGAGATACTTATTGCCGCTGTCGCAGACGAAGGTGACGACGCGCTTTGGCGTTGTCTGTGCCCGGCAGTAGCGCAGAGCGGCGGCGATCAGCGTTCCGCTCGATGAGCCGCACAGAATCCCTTCCCGCCGCAGTACCTCGCGGGCGGTGGCGAAACTCTCCGTGTCGTCGATGGTGTAGGCTTCGCTTACGCCGCTGAGATCGGCGATCGGGGGCACGAAGTCCTCGCCGATGCCCTCGACCAGCCAGCTTCCAGCCGCGCCCCAGTGACCCGTCTCCACGTACTCCCGAAGGATGGAGCCCTTTGGATCCGCAAGGACGAACGCCACGTGCGGCAGCGCTGCGGCGAAGAAGCGGCTGAGGCCAGTGATGGTGCCGCCGGAGCCGACGCCGCAGACGATCGCATCGAGATCGCCCCCCATCTGCTTCAGAATTTCGGGGCCTGTTCCTCTTTCGTGCGCGTGCGGATTGGCCGTGTTTTCGAACTGGTTGACGTAGACCGCCCCCGGTGTCTCGCGAGCAAGCTGTTCCGCCTTGTCCTGGTAATAGTCGGGGTGGCCCTTTGCGACATCGGAGCGTGTCATAACGACGTCCGCCCCGAGCGCCCTCAGATGAAAGATTTTCTCCCGACTCATCTTGTCAGGAATGACGAGGACCAGACGATAGCCCTTGCGCGCCGAGACAAGTGCAAGGCCGAGGCCGGTGTTGCCGGCCGTGGCTTCGACCAGCGTGCCGCCGGGACGGAGACGGCCTTCCCGCTCCGCCGCCTCGATCATCGACAAGGCGATCCGGTCCTTGATCGAACCGCCGGGATTTTGGCTTTCCAGCTTCAGGAACAGCTGGCACGGTCCGGTATCCATGCTCGTAACCGGCACCATCGGGGTGTTGCCAATAAGGTCCAGTACATCCGTCGCCGGAAACGCCTTCGTCGGCGACGGGTGGACCGCGATCTCTGCGGGCATTGCACGCATCCCTACTGCAGTCGGTGAGGAAGTTCGGTCGCAGTCCAACGTGGTCTGTTCTACCACGTTGGAATGATCGTTCCCTGGAACCGGCTGAGAATGAAATCTTTGACGGCCGGCGATCGGTAAATCTCGATGTAACGACGGATTTGAGGATCGTCCTTGCGGCTCGGCGATGCCGCAAACCACAGATTCCATGGCGTGTCCGCACCCTCAAGAAGGAGTGCTTTCTTCGGATCAAGGCCCGAACTGAGGGCGTAGTTCAGCGTCGCCGCCGCAAGATCGACATCTTCCAGCGAACGCGGCAGCTGCGCGGCATCGAGCTGCTTGATTATGAGCTTTTTCGGATTCTCGACGATGTCGGCGATTGTTGCCGAGGTGCCGGCATCGGGTTTGAGCTTCAGCAAGCCTGACTTCTCCAGCAGCATCAGAGAACGTGCCTCGTTACTAGGATCATTCGGAATGGCGACGGTTGCGCCGACCGGGATCTCGCTGAGTGCGGTGAACTTCTTCGAGTACAGTCCGAGCGGCACGATGATGCTCTTTTCGAGTGCGATGATATCGTAGCCGCGTTGCTTGACTTGATTTTGCAGGTACGGGAGGTGCTGGAAGTTGTTGAAATCGATGTCGCCCTGCGCCAATGCCGCGTTCGGCATGGTGTAGTCGGAGAACTCGACGACCTTAACTTCAATGCCGTCCTTCTTGGCGATTTCGGCGGCATAACTCAGGATTTCTGCGTACGGTCCGGCGGACACACCGACCTTCAGCGGCGCCGCTGCACCAGCGTGTGTCCCCGTCGCCAGCAGCAACAAACCAACCATTCCCCACTTCACTGCCTTCAGCATTCTCACTTCCTCCAGTCAGGGGGCCGCGGGCCGGTTCGCGCCGGCACCAAGGCACCTCGATCACGCTTGCATCGTCCTCAAGCCTAGGTTAGAAGGGAAGCATCAGTCAACTAAATCGATCGACTGTTAGCCAATAAATGCACACCTCCGCGGACGACAACGGTGGCATCCTGCTCGATCGCGACGGCGCGATCGCCACCATCACGCTGAACCGGCCGCGTCAGCGCAATGCGATGAACCGGCAAATGCTCGAGGCTTTACGGGAACGCCTCGATGCTTTGGACCGAGATCCGGGGGTGCGGGCGATCATCATCACCGGTGCTGGCGGCATTTTCTCGGCGGGCTTCGATCTCAAGGAGCAGGCGGAGTTGCGGCCGCACGGCGAAGCGCGGTGGCGGGAGATCCTGGAAAGGGCCTTCTCGACGGTGATGCGCTGCTGGCGGCTGAGCAAGCCAACGATCGCCGCCGTGCAGGGGCCGTGCCTTGCCGGGGCATGCGAACTCGCGCTGGCCTGTGACATCACCATCGCCGGCGACGACGCCGTTTTCGGAGAACCCGAACTGCGGTTCGGTGCCGGCATCGTCGTGATGCTCTTGCCCTGGCTGGTCGGCGCCAAGCGCGCGAAGGACATCATCCTCACCGGCCGCTACGGCATCGATGCAGCGGAGGCGCTGGCGATCGGCCTCGTCAGCCGCGTCGTGCCAACCGACCGGGCGTTGTCGGCAGCGAAGACGGTCGCCGGTCAAATCGCCGCCATTGACCCCGGACTCGTCACCGCAACGAAGCGATCAATCAATAGGACATACGAAATCATGGGCATCGAGCGGGCTTTGCGCGATGCACTGCGCGATGATGTCGCGATCGAAGCCGCTGGAACGCCCGACAAGGCGCAGTTTCTCGACATCGTCCGCAGTGCGGGACTTGCAGCCGCCTTGCGGTGGCGCGACGCGCGGTTCGACCCACCAAACAACATAGCGGAACCCTGAGATGGACGGCGCATTGGAAGTGATCGACGGCGATCTGAACAATCCGAAAACGCCAATGCCGATGATACGGATGATCGGCGTCTCCAAGGCGTTCGCCGGAGCCGACGGGCCGGTGGATGTGTTGCGCAACCTGTCGCTCACCGTCGAGAAGGGCGACATCTTCGGCATTATCGGCCGCAGCGGTGCCGGCAAGAGCACGCTGGTCCGCTGCATCAACATGCTGGAACGGCCAACAAGCGGCTGGGTGATTGTCGGCGGCGAGGATCTCACCAGCCTCCCGCCGGCCGACTTGCGGCGATCGCGCCGTCGCATCGGCATGATCTTTCAGCACTTCAACCTGCTGTCGTCACGCACGGTGTTCGACAACGTCGCGCTGCCACTGGAAGTGATCGGTGGCATCGGCCGGCACGAGATCAGGCGGCGGGTAACGCCCTTGCTTGACCTCGTCGGACTTGCCGACAAGCGCGACCAATACCCCGCACAACTGAGCGGCGGTCAGAAGCAACGGGTCGGAATCGCCCGCGCACTCGCTTCAGATCCTTCCGTGCTGATTTGCGACGAAGCGACATCCGCGCTCGATCCGGAGACAACCAAGTCCATACTTGCTCTGCTCGCTGACATTAACAAGAGGCTAAATATTACCATTGTGATAGTGAGCCACGAGATGCAAGTCATCAAGGAACTCGCCAACAATGTCGCTGTTCTCGACCGGGGAGAGATCGTCGAGGAAGGAACGGTTTATGACCTGTTCGCAGGCGCAAAGACAGATGTCACCTGCACTCTCCTCCGCGATATCGCGAGTCGCGAGCTTCCGGAAGCAATCCGCGAGCGAGTGACTGCAGAGCAAGAGCCGGACGGGCAGCCCGTATTGCGCATCACATTCCGCGGGCCTGCGGCTAATAATCCAGTCTTGTTTGAGCTCGTTCGGGAATTTGCCGCGCCACTCAACATCCTTCACGGCCACATCGATTACATTCAGGGCAAGCCACTTGGGATATTGACCGTCGCCGTCGGCGGCGGAGCCTCTCATGCTGCAGCGATCATTTCGCGTCTCAATGGGTATGGCTTGCGAGGGGAGTTTCTCGGTTATGTCGCCGCACGTGATCTTTCAGCTGCTTGAGGCGTTGCTCGAAACCCTGCACATGGTGGCGGTTTCGGGCACCGTCGCCAGCGTCCTCGGCATCCCGCTTGGCGTCATTCTGGTCGTCACCGGGCCGGGACACATCCTCGAACGGCGGGCGCTGAATGGCGTCCTCGGCACGATCGTCAACGCCGTGCGCTCAACACCGTTCATCATCCTGATGGTGGCGATCATCCCGTTTACCCGTCTCGTTGTCGGCACTTCGATTGGTACGGCAGCGGCGATCGTCCCACTGACGATTGCCGCGACACCTTTTATCGCCCGGCTCGTTGAGGCATCGCTGCGGGAGGTCGACCATGGTCTGATCGAAGCGGTACAGGCGATGGGAGCGAGTCCGCTGCAGATCGTCCGCAAAGTGCTGCTCCCCGAAGCGCTCCCAGGCATCGTTGCCGGCCTGACCATTACCCTCGTGAGTCTTACCGGATTTTCAGCGATGGCAGGATTCGTCGGCGGCGGCGGGCTCGGTGACCTCGGTATTCGGTACGGCTACCAGCGGTTTCAAGGCGACGTGATGGCCGCTGTCGTCATCATCCTCATTCTGCTGGTGCAGGGCGTTCAGTCCGCCGGCGACGTGCTCGCACGGCGCCTGAACAAGCGCATCATCGACAGGGAGGAATCGAAGGCCCGCTGAAGACGGCCCCAACCCGCCCAGCAACAGGGTGTGCAGGCATTAAGCCGATTGTCCTGCGCTTGTCCAACAAGCAGCCGATAAGACCGTCCAGCCGCTCACTCTCGACAAGCACTGCCTCGGTGAATGCCATGCATTCGTCGCGCGACAGGTCATTGTAGTCGTGCAGAATCTCGGCCGCCGCACGGATCGCCGCCAGAGAGTTCCGCAACGACTCCTCGGCGGAAATCCTGACGTCGCTATTGATCGCGAGGGGGAGCGCAGGATCGTTCATGTCGCCTCCGGCCGCGTCCTAGCTCCAAACGCCTGTGCGGCGGTCGTCGACGCGCTTTGCTTTGTGTGTGGCGCGCGGCAGGGCGTTCGCTGCAAGAATTCTGATCTCAGCTGACACGCCGGTGATCGACTTGAGCTGCCGGCCAAATCGATGCGCCAGGTCCAGGTCCGGACCATTGTGGCCAAGGGCGCGCTCGATCTCGACGGTAAGATGGTCGAGATGGTTGAACCGCTCGACGACAAGGCGGTACTCGCCGGTCAACGCTGGGTCATTGCGGGCGATGGCTTCAACATCGCTTGGAAAGATGTTGACGCCCTTGATGATCAGCATGTCGTCGAGGCGGCCGTGGATGCCGCGAAGTCGAAGCGACGTTCGCCCGCACTGGCACGGTTCGCTGGTGACCGAAACAATGTCACCGGTGCGGAAACGGATCATCGGCCGCGCGGCCTTTCGCAGCGTCGTCAGCACCAGCTCACCGCGCTCACCCTCTGCGGCCGGCTCGCCGGTCTTCGGATCCAGCACCTCGACGAGAATGTGATCTTCTGCCCAGTGCAGGCCGTCTTGGGCCGTGCACATGCCGGCGCACGCGCCGAAAATGTCGGACAGCCCATAGTAGTCGAACACCTCGGCGCCCCACAGCGCCTCGATACGGGAACGGGTCTCGGGGATCGAGCCGCCTGGCTCGCCGGCAACAAAAATTCGGCGCACGGCAAAGTCGGAGCGAGGGTCGAGGCCCTCCCGCGCGGCTGTCTCGCCGAGGTGCCAAGCGTAGGATGGCGTGGTCCAGAAGGCCGTCGCGCCGAACTGGCGCAAGATGGCGAGCAGCCGCTCCGATGGAACGGTGCCGGCATGAATGCAGAGAGCGCCGAGCTTCTGTGCGCCAAGAACACAGGGTCCGCCGACGAACAGCGAGAAATTCAGCGCATGGCAGTACCGGTCGGTCGCACGCAACCCGCTCGACCAGAACAGGCGTGCTTCAAAGTCGATCCAGTCATCGAAATCGGCGGCGGTGAACGGTGATGCCGTCGGAACACCGGTCGAACCGCTCGACGCCGAGATATAGACGATATCTTGTTCGGCAACGGCAAGCAGGTCGCCGAACGGCGGCACGGCCTCCTGCCGCTCGCGAACGATCCGCTTGTCGATGAACGGGAAATGACGGATGTCATCAAGGGTTCGCAGCCGTTGCGGGGCGACTCCGGCGCGGTCGAACGCAGCACGGTAGTAGGGAGAACCGCGGTAGGCGTGCTCAAGGTGGCGACGTAGCAACTGAAGTTTCAGGTCGTACCAGTCGGCACGGCTCTGCATTTCTAATGCGGGCTGCCAGTATTCCCGTCGAGCATTCGTTGTCCCGTTTAGTTGCGTGTCCATCGAAGTCTCTTTGTTCTGTTTGATTCAGTGCGGCATCAGTATGCGACCGTGCATTGAGGCTGCCGGGGGCGTTCGCGGACGTCGATCGCCGGGCCTTCATGCGGGGCATTGTGCGTGTCGATGTTGCGGATGAAGGCGAAGGGTCGCTCCGTCGCCCGCTCCGGCACTTTGTGCCCCTTGTCGGCGGCGGCACTGCGGATTGCCTCCACCGTCCCCAATCCGCCGGCGCTGCGCCGCCCCCTGGGCGGTGTGGGGATGCGCTGGGCAGCGTCCCCTGCGTGGAACGGTGTCGGAACCAGGGCCGGCACCCCGGTCCGCGCACTCAACTCGCGCGCGATCCACTCGGCGGCAAAGGTATCGGTGCCGTGCGGCAGGTGGCTGCCGTGCACCTCGGTTGTCGCCGCTGGTACGATGACGATGCCGCGGCGCTCTGCCAGTCCGAGGGCGGCTTCAAGGGTGAGCACTTCGTAAATGACGGGCTGTCCCAACGTGAGGCTCCTCAAAAAAATCCGGCGGTCTTGCGACGGCGCACCATCGCGAAAACAAGACCGCCGGCAGGCTTCGGGTCAGGGGGACTTATGGCCTCACAAGAGCACGGCTGGCGCGCGCCGGGCGCAAGGCGATCAGGTCGATCGCCGCCCGTTGAGCATCGTGGGGCTTGCGGAAATAGCGCCCTTCGAGATCCCAATAACGCCGGGACGAACTGTGGAAGCGAAAGCGGTGACCTTCGCGGATGACAATACCGGCGGCTTCGTTGCCGGCTTCGATGACGTAGGCGTTGAACATAGTGCTCCTTTTCGCCGCCCCATCGGGGCAGCTGCTGTCTGGCATTCAACCGGAACCGAGAGTTTGTGTGGCTGCTTCGCAGACCCGATTAGCGGGCCATGCGACAGCGCCGACATCGCACCGCGGCGAGGGACAGCGGACTGGCCAAGGAGCCAAGGGGCCAGAATGTCGAACGTTTCAGCATCGTAGGTCTCCTTACACCGGTTTCAGTGTCGGAACCACGAAGCACGCTTCGTGGCGCTTTAGCGTTTGGTGACGCGGCGCAAGCTGCTTCCGTCAAATCCCCGCGGGTTGCTGATCGCCAGCAACCGAAATTAGGGTAGCTGATAAAAATATATTGTCAATAGATTTATAGATGTTATGTTCCAGGCGAACGAAGCGATGACCGAGATCATCAACCTGAGGTTCCAAATGCGTTCTGCTGCGTCCACGATCGCCATCATCGGCGCTGGCTTCACCGGCACACTGCTCGCGGTGCACCTGCTGCGCCAGGCAAGAACGCCACTGGCGATCGATCTTATCGAAAAGCGCGGCGGTTTCGGTGGTGGCCTGGCCTATTCTACCGGCAATGCCTCGCACCTGCTGAACGTGCGGGCCATGAACATGAGCGCCTTTCCCGACGAACCACGCCACTTCGTCGACTGGCTGTCACGACGCGAGGATTCACGAGCCCCCGTCGGCCTGATCCCGCCAAGCGGGCACGCTTTCGTGCCGCGCGGGCTCTATGGCACCTACCTCGCCGAACAACTCGACGATGCTATCAATCGGGCATCGCCCGGAGTCACGTGCCGGATGCGAGACGATACAGCTATCGACCTTACCCGTGACGGACATGGCTTCGTGCTCCGCCTTGAAACGGGAGAGACGATGGCCGTCAACCGGGTCGCGCTCTGCCTGGGAAATTTCCCGCCGCAACTGCCCGGTGTCGAGTTACCAGCGGATGCGGAGCCACCTCAATTCATCGCCGATCCATGGGCCGGCGACATCTTGGCGAAGGTGCCAAGAGCGGCTTCGGTGCTCATCCTGGGGACGGGTCTGACGATGGTGGATGTCGTCCTCAGCCTTCTCGACCAGGGCCACAGCGGTCAGATCACCGCGCTGTCGCGCCGTGGCCTGTTGCCGCAACGGCACGCCGAGGTGCGCCCTTACGAAGACTTCCTGGCGCACCGGCGAATTCTGCCGGCGACAACGCTCGGGATTCTCCGCGTGCTGCGGGCGGAGGTGCGGGGCGCGACCGTCCAAGGCCACGACTGGCGGAGTGTTGTCGACGCGGTGCGGCCGTATCTGCCACACCTGTGGGGCGGACTGCCGTTGGCCGAACGACGACGGTTCCTCCGGCACGCTCGCCCATACTGGGAGATCCACCGCCACCGCATGGCCCCCAACGTCGCTGGGCGGATTACCGCAGCGCGCGAGCGCGGTCAGCTGACCTTCCATGCTGGACGGCTGAAGACGGTCGCCCGGCACAGCAGCAGGGTGCTGACGACATACAGTCCGCGGGGCACGGATAGCCGTGCGCGCATTGAGACCGATATCCTGATCAACTGCGCCGGTCCTGAGTCCAACTTCGCGCTGATCAAGGATCCACTGGTCCGCGCGCTGCTCGATCGAGGCCTGATCCGACCCGACCCACTGGGTTTGGGAATAGAGACGACGCTGGAGAGCGAAGTCATCGCCGCGGATGGCACGCGGCTCGAAAATCTGTTGGCGCTCGGGCCGATCGCGCGCGGCAACTTCTGGGAGATGACGGCCGTGCCGGAACTGCGCTGCCTCTGTGCGGTCGTCGGCAAGCGGCTGGCCAGCGCCGGTGGAGCTGAGGCGGCGGATTCAACAACAGCTGCCGGCGCCCGATAGCCGTTCATTTCCGAAGACTCCCGGCAGCGGCATTCATGTACCGTGGCCTCGGCGCCAGACGTGGGGATGCAACCGAACTCGGCGCAGGACCCGAGTGAACCCCGCGCGCCGATGAGATCCAACCCCTTGGCTGAGTTTGCTAGACCCTTACGATGAGCGCAGAGCCCGCAAAACGGCGGCCGCTTCGCTGATAGCAGCCGTGGCCGCTGACAATGACCGGGACAGCTGCATGAACGCGTGCGGCACGTCCTGGTAGAAGGATAACACGTTTGGTACGGCAGCCGCATGCAAGCGCTCCGCGAGGCGCAGACTGTCATCGCGCAGGCAATCGCGGCCGGCGGCGATGATCAGGGCTGGCGGGAGGCCGTGCAAATCGGCGCAAAGGGGTGCCGCATACGGATCAGACTTCCGGCTCTCCTGACCGAGATACGCGTTCCAGAACCACCGCATGCGCTCGGTCGTAAGCCCGTACGCCCCACCGCCGTAGCGGTGGTGGGCTTCGGAGTGGAACTCCGGAACATACATTCCGTAAAACAGCAGCAGCCTGACGACGGGGCTGTCGCCTTGGTCGCGCAGCGCCAGCGCAGCGGCGAGCGCAAGGTTGGCTCCTGCAGAGTCGCCGGCGAGCGCAACGGCACCGGGGTCGATATCAAGATCTGAGGCGGCATCGACCAGCCAACGGACGGCTGCCACCGCTTCGCCGAGTTGGTGCGGGAAGCGCCGCTCCGGAGCGAGCGAGTAGCTTAGCGCGCAAATCGTCACCTTCGCCTCGATGGCCAGCAGCCGCAGCAACCGGTCGTGCGTATCGACGGAGTTGAGGGCAAAGCCGCCACCGTGGAAGTAGATGGCGATCGGTGAGGTCGATCCCGCACGATGACGATAGAATCGCAAGCGAAGCACGCCGCCGGACCATGGGGCCGTTCGCTCGAAAATCTCCTCGACCTCAGGGGGTCGGCGTTCCAATAGGCATGATAACGCAGCGACGCTTGCCGTGCTGCCGCAAGCGGCATGCGTGTCGGATCGCCCGGAGCAAGTTGGAGAGCCGCCATCCGGGCGAAGATCAATCTGTATTCATCGTGCAGATCGTGCGGACAATCGCAAGAGATCCCTTCGGGTCGCAACGGGAGGAACCGCTGCTCAGACGAAGAAGCCAGGCTTGGCTGGGGTCGCGTCTGCAATGTTGTTCCGGCGCTGTCCATCGGGTTGCGACCTCATTCTTCGCGTCAGGCTGATATTAACATCATAAATTCTATAGAAAGATAGATTTTATGTCAAGCTGATTGCGCCAGAATGGCGGAGGATCTTGACGCCTTTCATGCCAACAAGATATTAGACAAACCCGATCGAAAAGGTGCTTAATGTTGACGAGCAAGGGGAAGTACGGCCTCAAGGCGCTGGTGCATCTGGCGGAACACGAAGGGCAAGGATCGTCACTGATCGCCGAGATCGCCGCGAACAACAACATCCCCAAGAAGTTCCTCGATGCCATTCTCTTGGATCTGAAGAACGCCGGCTTTCTTTCCAGCAAGAAGGGCCGCGGCGGCGGCTATTCGCTCGCCCGTCCGGCAAACCGCATCTTTATCGGTGACGTCATCCGCGTCCTTGACGGTCCGCTGGCTCCCATTCCGTGCGCGAGCCGGACTGCGTACCGGCGCTGCGACGACTGCCGCGATACATCGATCTGCCGCATCCGCAGCCTCATGCTCGACGTCCGCGACGCGATCGCCGAGATCCTTGACAGGACCACTCTTGCCGACCTGCGGGGGCGAACGGCATCGGCCGAGGTCGTGTTGCTCTACGACATTTGAGCCGCGATCGTTCAATCACCATCACGCGAAACGGCGCTCCGATACGGAGCCGTCTCACTCCTCCGCCTCCCATGACCGTCGTGCCGATCTCCCTTTGCAGAACCTTCCAGACAGTACCGTGACCAATCGCCAACAGCCAGGCGGAGCGCTCTGCTTTGCTTTGGCTGCGCATGAATCGGAAAACTGAACAAACCCGGATCATCAGGAGTTCCCAGCCTCGCCAGCGCTTTCGCGGCGTGGACGCAGTTCTGGCGCTCCTTCGGTAGCCTTCGGCTGCGGGATCATCCCGGCGTCATCGAAGCGCCGTGAGCTTTGCACGAAGAGACGCGCCTCGCCTTCGCTCAGGCCCAGGCTTCTCAGTGCGTATCCCATCATGCCCAGGGCCAGCTCCCGCTCCGCCAGCACGGCAAGGCCGATCCCCTCTTGTTCCAAGTGAGCGAGTTCGACCTCGCTGTGGGTGCGAACGACAGTGTCGATCTCGGGGTTAGCCTTGCGGGCGCGGTTGAGCATCTGCCGGGCGGCGCTGGCTTCGGCGGTCGCAATGATCAGCAAACGCGCGCGATCGATGCCGGCGACCGTCAGAATCCCAGGTGCTGTTGCGTCGCCGAAAACGACGTGCATACCGTGTGTGCGCAGGTGCTCGACGAGCTGGCGGTCACGCTCGACGACGACAAACGGCAACTCCCAGACGTTCAGCGCCCGAGCAATCGCCTCGCCAACCCGGCCGCAGCCGATGATGACGGCGTGATCTCGCATCTGGCCGAGCGTCCTGCCCTCGCTCGTCGCTACATTCGCACCAAGATCCCGCCGTTCCAGACGCCGCAGCAATCCGGGCCGCCGCTGCAGCCACGCTGTCAGTCTGTCGAAGGTCGAAAAAACGAAAGGATTGAGCGTAATCGACAGCAATGCGCCGGCGATGATTAAGTCCTTGCCCGCCTCCGGGAGCAGACCAAGTGTCACGCCAAGCGCGGCGAGGATGAACGAGAACTCACCAATTTGTGCAAGGCTCGCCGATACGGTCGACGCCGTGGCCACGGGGCGCCCGAGTGCAAGGACGATGGCAAAGGCGGCAATCGACTTGCCAAAGATGATGACCAGCACCACTGCCGCGACCGACCATGGAAACTGCAACAGGATCGAGGGATCGAACAGCATGCCGACGGAAATGAAGAACAATACCGCGAATGCGTCCTGCAGCGGCAGCATATCGGCCGCGGCCTGATGGCTGAGGTCGGACTCGCTAAGCACGATGCCGGCAAAGAAGGCGCCGAGGGCGAACGAGACGCCGAACAAATCGACCGCGACGTAAGCGATTCCGAGTGCGATTGCCAGCACCGAAAGGGTGAACAGTTCACGTGAACCGGCGCGGGCAACCATCGCGAGAAGGCGGGGAATCAGCCGCCTCCCGACCACCAATACCAAGAGGACGAAGATCGCAACCTTGCCAAGGGTAACGGCGAGGGAGAGGGCAATGTCATTCCAGGCGGTCGGGGATCCCGATGCTGCGGTGCCGTCGGCAAGAACTGACGACAGCGAGGGCAGCAGCACGAGCGTCAGCACCATGGCGAGGTCCTCGACGATCAGCCAGCCGACTGCGATCTGGCCGTTGGCAGTGTCAAGCGCGCGTCGCTCGGCAAGCGCGCGCAGCAGGACGACAGTGCTCGCGACCGAGAGGGCGAGGCCAAAGACGAGGCCCGCTCCGAGACTCCAACCGAAAAAGTGCGCCAGCACTGCGCCGATAGCCGTCGCTGTCGCGATTTGCGCGACTGCGCCCGGCACCGCAATGCCGCGCACGACCCACAGATCCTTGATCGAAAAATGCAGACCGACGCCGAACATCAAGAGGATTACCCCGATTTCGGCAAGCTGGAGCGCAAGCTCCGTATCCGCGACAAAACCAGGAGTGTGGGGACCGACGGCTACCCCGGCAAGGAGATAGCCGACGAGCGGCGGCAACCGCAGACGATGGGCCACAAAACCGAGTGCGAAAGCGAGCACCAGACCGACGACGATCGTGGTGATTAGGACCGTTTCATGCGGCATCGGCTGAACTTTCTGGCGACGATCGAGGAGGGGCTGGCTGATCCTGATATGGCGAAAAAGCCCGCCCGTTTCACCCGAGCGACAGCTGGACGCCGCCATTTACCGCGCCGTTCGGGCCAATTTGTGATTCGATGGCTCCGTTGAGGAGGGGCCATGAAGCAGCTTGGATTCTTGGATCTGCCGGGTCACTTGAAGGGGCTTTCCGAGGCGAGTCATCGATTTCGAGGCATTCAGGCCGCTGCTTGAGGAAGCGTTCGCCTATTCGGCCGGCGCGACGGGCGGTCGCCCGGCCTATGATCCGGCAGTTGTTCGAGGACTTCGACCGCCAGCGCCGCCGGGCTGGATACCTGGCGATGGGCAGGCAGGATGGGAGCCACAACCGGCCCCGCCAACCTTGCCTACAATCTCCAGCGCTTCTTCTTCCAGCAACGGCGGCCCGCGGCCGGCGGCACTGCCCGACGCACGCGGTCAGCCCACGTCAGTGCGCGTCAGCGCTACCGGCCCGTGCGCGCCGCTGAGCGGATGACGGCGGCGACCAGCTGCGCCATGCCGGGATCGGTGCCGATCGCACCAAGGTAGGCAACGTCGGGCCGGCCAGCCGCGGCCAAGGCGGCCTCGACATCGACGGTCGCATGCCGCCCCTCGGCGGCGAACAGGCCGACGGCGATGACCGGCGGCCGCAAGCGCCGAATGGCGGCGACGACGCTGGGCGGCTGTTCCAGATAGGCGGCAGCCACTTCGCGAAAAAGGTCCATGGCGGCCAGCCGGCCGGCCTGGAGCAGCGTCGCCTGTTCCGATCTGGTGTTCTTTGTCGAACCATGCGCGATCAGGAGCAGCCGGGTCTGCGCCGGATGCAGGTTTCGCCGCTTCGCTTCCTGGACGGCGCGCTCGGCGATCAGTGCGGCCAGTCCAGGGTGCGTCCCAACCGGCTGGCAGAAGCGGAGCCGCAGGGATCCACAGCCGCTGAACGCGGCCGGAAGATCGCGCTGCACCGTCAGGCCATCGCACATCATCACCGGCACGACGAACGCACGCGTGAGGGCGAGCGCGGCGACGACATCGGCGGGTCGGTGGCCCGATCCGTGCAGGGTCGCCACGGCGACCTTGGCATACCCCTCGCGCTCGCGCAGGGCGGACGCCAGACGATCGAGACCGAGGACTGCTTCGGCAACCCGCGACGAGCCGTGAGCAACCAGGATGACGGCCGCGTCGGCCGCATCGCCCGGCGCAAGGTCAGGCGCGTCAGTGACTGGTGCCGGCGGACAGCGTGATCTTGTTGTAAACATTGTATTTCCCCGACGGTTTTCGCATCGGCAGGCGCTGCACTTCAACGAACCGCTCGGCATCGTAAACGACCAGTTCGCCGTCCATTTCCGAGACGCTGACGAGCGCATGGCGGCCGTCGCGGCTGAACTCGACGTGCGAGGTCAATCGGCCCGGCGCCGGGCGCAGCGTGCGCACGATTTCGAGCGTTCGCTTGTCAATGATCTGGATCTGATCACGCGCCGTGCCAAGGGAGGTATCCGTCCACGCATAGGGCGTGTTCTCGTGGCTGCGCAGGAAGAAGCCCGGTCCACCGGTCGCGATCCTTCCCACCGGCGCCCACGTCTCGATATCGAAGACCGCAATCACCGGCTCGTTCAGGAGTGGCGTCGCCAGCACCGTTCTGCCCTCGTGTTCAAAGGTAATGCCCGACGCGAGATGCGGCATACCCTGCATTGCAACGTCGGCGACCTTGCGACCGACGTTGAGGTTGATCACCTGGGCGTTGCGGGCATTGCGAGCGGCACCGATTGCGCTCCGGTACCCAGGATCGAAGAAGAAATCGTCCAGCACGTCATCGAGCGCGATGCGGCGAACGGGGAACGGCCCGAAATCGAACGCGCCTTCTTCCATCCCCGGCTCGTAGGTGTGCACAAGAGCGCACGCAACCGGATCCGGCTTCGCCCGGTAGGAGACTTCCCACATCTCCGCGGCATCCTTGAGCGCGACGATAAAGCTCTGCCGCGGCGGAGCGGTGTAGACGGCGCTGATGCGCGACGGCTTCCCCTGCCGGTCGGCGGCCGCGACGACCTTTAGCGGCGCCAGATCGTGGGCATCAAGGATCACCAGGGAAGGGGGCAGGTAGTTGCCGACGGCGACGCTTCCGCCATCGGCCGAGACGGCGATGTTGCGCAGATTGATGCCGGCGCGGATTTCGGCCACCGGTTGCAGGGAGTAGAGATCGTACTTGCTGACCCAGCCATCGCGCGAGCCGAGATAGACGAAGCGACCGTCCGGAGAATATTTCGCGCCGCCGTGCAAGGCATAGTGAGAGGGGAAGCGCCACAGGGGCGTGAACCGGTCGCCATCGAGGATGGTGACGTGCTGATCTCCCGCTTCGACGACGGTGAACAGGTTCAAGGGATCGGCGTCATGCACCGGCCTGGCGGGAAGCTCCGCCGTGGGGGTATGGATGATCCGGCTCGCCAGCATCTGTTCGAGCGACCAACTCGGCGGCTCGGCCAACGGCTGGTAGATCAGTTCGACGAGAGCGGTCGTCTCCGCGGGCGAGAGGAGGTCTCCGAAGCCTGGCATCTGCGTCGCCGGCCGGCCCAAGGTGATCGTCGTGGCCGCGGCATCGCGCCGCAGGCGCTGCAGACTTTCGGGCAGCAAGGCCGGTCCGGTGCCGCCCAGGCGATCGGCACCGTGACACGACGCGCAGTGCTGCTGGTACAGGGTCACGGCCGCAGCGGGCGCAACGTCCGCGGCCCCGGCGGCGGAGGGCAGTGCCACGGCCGCCATGACGAGGAAACTAAACGAATGCCGGATCATCGGTTTCTTGATCCGGAGGCATCCCGGCTGCAATCTCGGCATCGGTGAGGTAACAGCCCGGATCGGCTTCCCATGGGTCCCCCGTCAGGCGCAGCGCCCGGATCCGCGTGTTGCCGCCGCAGATGTCGAAGTGGGCGCAGGTGCCGCAGCGGCCCTTGATCCGCCGCGGCACCCGCTTCAGCCCCGCCATGATCGGATCGGAAGTATCCTGCCAGATCGCCGAGAACGGCCGCTCGCGGACGTTGCCGAGCGTATGGTGGCCCCAGAACGTATCGGGATGGACATCGCCGCGATTGTCGATGTTGGCGACATTGACGCCCGATGCGTTGCCGCCCCATTGCACCAGCTTGGCGCGCAGGTGATCGGCCACGTCCGGAAAGCGGCGCCGTGCCCACTGGAGCAGGAACACGCCGTCGGCGTCGTTGTTGCCGGTGACGTATTCCTTGGACTCGCCCTTCTCGGCGCTGCGCCGGGCGGCCTCGAACAGATGCTCCATCGCCCGGCGGGTGACGGCGAAGGTGGCGTCGGCGCCGCGGTTGCGATCGCCGCGGCCAGCATAGTTGAGGTGCGAGAGGTAGAACTTGTCGATGCCTTCGGCATCAGCGAGCGCAAGCAGGTCCGGCAAATGATGGGCGTTGTCGAACGTCATCGTGAACCGTAGGCCCACCTTGATGCCGTTGGTCCGGCACAGGCGGACGGCATTGAGGCTGGCGGCAAAGGCTCCCTCCTTGCGGCGAAACGCGTCGTGAACGGCGCCGATGCCATCGAGGCTGATGCCGACGTAGTCATAGCCGGCGGCGGCGATCGCTTCGATATTCGCCGGGTCGATCAGCGTGCCGTTGCTCGACAGCGCAACGAAGAAGCCGAGTGACTTGGCGCGCGCCGTGATCGCGAACAGGTCGTGGCGCAACAGCGGCTCGCCGCCGGAGAGGATCAACACCGGGACGCCGAACGCCCGCAGATCCGCCATTACCGCAAACACGTCCTCCGTCGACAGTTCGCCCGCGAAGTCGGTATCCGCCGAAAACGAGTAGCAATGCTTGCACTTGAGGTTGCAGCGGCGGATCAGGTTCCAGATGACGACCGGTCCGCTCGGCCGTCGGCCCGGCTTCAGTGGCGTTGGGTGCAGGATCTCGGCCATGAACGCGCTGATACGGAACATCAGGGCGCTCCCTGGTCGACAAGGCGCAGGCCGGTTTTTTTCAGGATGCGCGACGAGTAGAGGACGTCGTACTGGCAAACGCGCGACCCCAAGTGACGCGCGATCTCGGCGACCTTGAGGCCGACCTCGTCGCGACTGCGGCCGTGCACCATGGCGAACAGGTTGTAGGGCCAGAGCGGCAGATGGCGCGGCCGCTGGTAGCAGTGGCTGACGAAGTCGAGCGCGCCAACCTCTGTGCCAGCGCTGGCAACGGCGTCATCAGCAATGTCCCACACCGACATGCCGTTGGCGACATAGCCCAGGCGGTAATGGTTCGCCACGACACCAATCCGCCGGATGACCCCTGTTTCCAGCATCTGGCAAAATCGCGCCATCACCTCCTCGCCCGCAAGGCCGATGGCCGCACCGACGGTGTGATAGGGCCGTCGGGTCAAGGGCAGCCCTTCTTGCGTCGCCTTGATCAGCCGGCGGTCGGTGGCGTCAAGCGCGGGCGGCGGGGTGGTCATGCGACGAACCGCGCCTCGACGAAGAATTCCTCGATCTTCGGCATGCTGTAGACCTTGAGGCCCGTCTCCGTCTCGATTGCGTTGATCACTTCCGTGATGCGCACCGGCGTCTCGGTGGCGATGACAAACCACATGTTCAACGCATGCTCGCGGGCATAGTTGTGCGCGACTTCCGCGAAACCGTTGACGATCGCGGCGACCCGCTCGAAGTCGGCCGCCGGCACTGCCATCGCTGCGAGCGCTGTCGCCCCACCCAGCCGGTCGGCATTAAACATCGGCCCGAAACGCGTCAGCACGCCGTCCTTGAGCAAGCGGTCGATCCGCTCGATCAACATCGCCTCCGACAGGCCCAGCGCCTCCGCGGCAGCGGCAAATGGGAACTCCGTTAAGGCGAAACCGCCTTGCAAGTAATTGATGATGTGCCGATCAATCGCGTCCATCAGGCCGGCTCCAGCACTTCCGGCGCCCAATAGCGTGCCCCGTGCTGTTTGAAGGCGCGGGTACTGAACAGCACGGTCTGCGGCAACGCCGTGGTGCCGGCACTGGCGTTGGCGCGCGCGATCTGCCTGCAGACGGTTTCGCGGTCCTTGCCGTGGATCATGCAGAACAGGTTGTAAGGCCAACCCGGCCGCCGGGGCCGCCGGTAGCACAGTGTCACAAACGGCAGCGCGGCGAGGCTCTGCGCCACCGTAGCCACGTCGGCATCGGGGATGTCCCACACTACCATGGCGTTGGCGCGGTATCCGACTTCCCGGTGGCGGACGATCACGCCAAAGCGCTTGATGATCCCTCGCGCGTACAGCCGTTGCAGCCGATCGATGACCGCTTGCTCGGTCAACCCGGTCCGCTGGCCAAGCGCCGCGTATGGCTCTGCCACCAGCGCCAGGCCCGGTTCCAGCGCCGCCAGGAGCGCCCGATCGGTGGCATCGACGGTCATGACAGCGGAAATCCAAGGTCGATGTGATAGTCCTCGACGATCGGCAGATTGAGGCAGGCGAGCCCGGTTTCGGCCTCGATCGCGCGCAGCACTCCATTGACAGCAGCGCGGTCGGCGGCGGTGACGACAAACCACAGATTGATCGCGTGCTCGCGCTCGTAACAGTGATTGACTTGTCCGTGCGCGCAAACGAGCGCCGCAATCCGTTCGACGTCCTCCGCGGGCACGCAGAGTGCCGCGAGCGTGCTGGCGCCGATGCTGTTGGGACGGACAACGGCACCGATCCGGCTGATCGTCCCGGCGTCCTTAAGCGCCGTGAACTGCGCAATGACCTCCGCCTCGGCAGCGCCAAGATCGGCGGCGATGCGGGCGAAGGGGCGCGATTCCAGCGGGAAATCCCGCTGATAGGCGTCGAGCAAGCGGTGCGTGCGGGCGTCGGTCGGGATCATCATCAGTACCCCAGCCGGGTTGCACGGGCGGTGAAGAAGATGCCGCTCGGCTTTTCGGCCGCGATCGCGCCCAGCTCCGCCAGCGTCCGCGGATCATAGATTCGCACCAGGTCCTCATCGCGGGCCGAGATCCAGACCTGATCGCCCTTGGGCGTGAATTCCAGGTGCATGACCGCCTTGCCCGGCCTGAGCGTATGGGCGACCTTAAGCGACGGCACGTCGATTACCTGGACGGTGTCATTGTGCGGATGGGCGAAGTTCACCCACACCTGCCGGCCGTCCGGGCGGGCGACGGCAAAGACCGGCTGGCCATGCACGGGGATGCGCGCGACCTCGGCCCAGGTGCGGACATCCGCGACCAGCAGTTCATGCCGGCCGACCGCGGGCAGGAATACGTTGCCGCCCGCGACCGCCACGCCTTCCAAATGCGGCATCTTGTAGACGGGCAGGGGCTCTTCGCCGCGGCCATACCCCGACAGCACCCGCCGCACGCCGGCTTCCGGCCGCCACAGATCGAGGAGCGCCAAGCCATCCTCGCCAAACAGGCCGGCAACGTAGGACCGGCCGCCGTCGACGGTGACGCCGTCATAAGGAAGCGCGCCTATGCCCGGGAATTTCCGGATCGCCGGCAGCGCGGGCTCAGCCACATCGGCGATCCAGATCTCGCCCGCGTCATAGAGCGTGTAGACGAACGCGCCGTCCGCCGTTTCCACCAAGCCGACAACCTTGCTGCGCTGGCCGTTGCTCTCGGCCGGCAGATCGGCAACGAGGTCGAGGCTCTCGGCATCGAAGATCTTGACCCCGCCCGGTTCATAGTTCGAGACGGCGATCAGCCGGCCGTCGGCCGAGATCGCACCACCAATCGCATTGCCGGCCTGGACGATCCTGCGCACAAGCTTGGCTTCGATCAGGTCGATCTTGCTGAGGCCGCCGTCGCGGCCGAACACATAAGCGAAGCGGCCGTCGCGCGAGAATACCGCCGAGGCGTGACTGAGATCGCCCAAGCCGTCGACCGCGCCGATGCGGCTGCGGTGCGAGTGCTCGATGATCACCACCCGGCCCGATGCACGCTCAACGACGATGCCGAGATCGCCGGTGCCGCGGACCGTTCCGGCCATCGCGCTGGCCGCGACGGCCAAGAACAAGAACAGCACCAACAGGCTTTTCATGCCAAGCCGGGCAGCGCGTCGGGCGCGGCTGGTCATCGGACACCTTCGCGCAGACGTGCGACCAGCCAGGCGGCCTCCTGCTGAGACAGCTCGAACCGCCACGGCGGCATCGGCGTGCCCGGCCGGCCGTCGAGAATGGTCTCGACCAGCACCGCGTCGTCCCGTTCTGCCAGCGCCGCGGGCAGGAGCGCCGGACCAAGGCCACCCTTCATCGTCAAACCGTGGCAGGACCCGCAATCCTGCGTCAGCAGGTTGGCCAGGTAGCTCTGGCGAGCCACGTCGATCCCCTCGCCGTGCGCCGGGAGGGCGGTTGCCAACGCTGCGACCGCGAACCCTAAGCTAGGCGCGGCGCGCATGGGACGGCAGCCAGGATCCAGACGCCACCGAGCGGCCGGGGGCGAGCGTGGGCATGAGATCGACGACCCGGCCGATGAAGAACAGCGTCGGGCCGTCAAGCGCAGCGACGGCCGCGGAGATCTCGCCGAGTGTGGAGATGACGCAGCACTGCTCGGGGCGGGTGCCGTTGCAGACGGCGGCGACCGGCGTTAGTTCCGATAGGCCGTTCGAGATCAGCCGCACCGCGATCTCAGCGATGGTGGCCATCCCCATGTAGATAACAAGCGTGGTGTCTGGATCGGCGAGACCGCGCCAGTCGAGGTCCAAGGCCTTGTCCTCGCGGCAATGCCCGGTGATGAAGCGCACGCCCGATGCCCGACCGCGGTGGGTGAGCGGCAGGCCGAGCGCAGCGGCACAGCCAGAAGCCGAGGTGACGCCGGGGACGACCTCGTAGCGCAGGCCGTGGTGGACGAGGTGCGAGGCCTCCTCGCTGCCGCGGCCGAACAGGAACGGATCGCCGCCCTTCAAGCGAACTACCGCCCGGCCACCTGCGGCCAACCGCACCAGGAGATTGTTGATTTCGTGCTGCGGCACCGGATGGCTGCGCGGCTGCTTGCCGACGCTGATCCGCGCCGTTCCCGGTGGGATCAGGGCCAGGATTGCTTCGGAGACAAGCCGGTCGTAGACGACGACATCGGCCTCGCGCAGCAGCCGGTACGCCCGCATCGTCAGGAGGTCGGGATCGCCAGGGCCGGCTCCGACGAGATAGACGATCCCCTCCTTCTGCACCATGCTTTGGCCCGCCGTTGTCCGCCGGCCGGCAGATATCCGCCCGCCGGCCCAGCCATCCCTGTCTGTGGTCGAGCGCTTAGTAGACGTCGTTCCGCGTGTTGAAGACGTTGAACTTGCCCGTCGGCGTGACGACTTCCTTGCCCTTGATGACATCCTTCAGCTTGAGCGTCTTGTCGTCGAGAATGACAATTGCCGACTCTTGCGACTTCGCATTCCAGACAGAGAACCAGATCTCCTCGCCTTGCTTGTCGAACTCGCCTTGAACCACCCGGCGCACTCCTTCGGCGATGCCGGACATGCCGCCGATATCGAGGATCACCGGCTCCTTGCCGAGATCGTCGATATCGAACACCGCGACGGAAGAGGCGATCGAGGCCTCCGGGTTCAGCGGCGTGTCGACATAGAGGTGCTTCGACTTTGGGTGCGTCTTGACGAACAGCGAGCCGCCGCCCTGGCCCTTCAGCGACTCCACCACCTTCCAGGCCTGTTGTGGATGCTTCTCCGGATCGGTGCCAATGAGAGCGATCGTTTCGTCGCCCAGGTGGCTGGTCGCCCACACCGGTCCGAACTTCGGATGGACGAAGTTGGCGCCGCGTCCGGGGTGCGGCTTCTCGCCGGTCTCGACGAGACCGACCAGCTTGTCTTCCTTGGTGTCGATGATGGCCACCTTGTTGGACGCATTCGCCGCCACCAGGAAGTAGCGCTTGGAGGAGTCGAAACCGCCGTCGTGCAGGAAGCGGGCGGAGCCGATCTCGATCTGCTTCAAGTTCTTGATGTCTGAGTAGTCGACCATCAACGTCTTGCCGGTCTCCTTGACGTTGACGAGGAACTCCGGCCGGTAATGCGAGGCGACGATCGAAGCGACGCGTGGCTCGGGGTGGTAATCCTGGGTGTCGACGGTCATGCCGCGCGTGGAGACGATCTTCAGCGGCTCCAGGGTGGAACCATCCATGATGACGTACTGCGGCGGCCAGTAGGAGCCGGCAATCGCATACTTGTCCTCCCAGCCCTTGGCCTTCGACGTCTCGACCGAGCGGGCTTCGTTGCCGATCTTGATCTCGGCGACCGTGGCCGGCTTCTCCATCCACATGTCGATGAGGTTGATCTTGCCGTCGCGGCCGATCACGTAGAGGTAACGCCCGGAAGCCGACACGCGCGAAATATGCACCGCGTAGCCGGTCGGTATGGTCTCGACGATCTTCTTGCTGGCGCCATCGATCAGGGCAACCTGGCCGGTATCGCGCAGCGTGACGGAGAACAAGTTATCGAGATCGAGCTTGTTCATCTGCTTGGTCGGCCGCTTGTCGACCGGCACCAGCACCTTCCAGCTCGCCTTCATCTCCTTCATGCCGAACTCCGGCGGCTGTGCAGGGTCGTTCAGCAGGTACTTCGCCATCACCTCGATTTCGGCTGCCTTCAGCTCTTCCGACGTGCCCCAGTTCGGCATGCCCGCGGGGGAACCATAGGTGATGAAGTCACGCACATAGTCGAAGCCCTTTTCGCGCGTGATATCCGGTGTCAACGCTTTGCCGGTCGCGCCCTTGCGCAGCACGCCGTGGCATCCGGCGCAGCGCTCGAAATAGATCTGATTGGCCTGGTCGAATTCCGCCTGGGTGAGCGAGGGAACGCCAGGCTTCGCCCCCGGCGCCTCGAGCTGCTTGCCTTTGAGCACGTCCAGGCTCGGCTCGTACTTGCCGCCCGGCGTTGTGCCGTGTTTCTTGATGTCGCTGGGCGCCTGCTGCGCGAACGCAGTCGTTGCGATGAGACCGATTGCGGTTGAGACCAGCAAGCTCGTTAGGATTTTGCGCATTTCTAGCCCTCCTCACGCCGGATAGACACTCTAGGGGGGGCCTCTCGGACCGCGCCTTAACTTTGGTCAAGTTCCCCCAAAGCGCATAAGGGCTTGTCGGCACTTAACCAGCGTCAAGGCTCGCGTCATCGGCGCCACTAGACTTCGTGGCTGTCTTCGGCGATGGCCGGCGGCGCGAGGGTGATCGAGGCAATGGCCAGCACGAGCGGGGCGGACCTGTTGCGGCGGCGGTGTGCGTGCGTTGCGCTTGCCGTCGGTTTGCTGGTGCTGATGCTGGCTGTGCCAACGGGTTTCGCGCTCGCTGCGGAAGGCGGCCGGCGCACGTTGTCGGCAGCCGAATTGGATGCCGTATTCCCCGGCGCCGCTGCGGCCGGGCCGTTCGAAGGGCAACCACCGGCTGCCGCGGTGCGTGGTGCCGATGGGCGGCTCACCGGCTATGTGGTGTCGACCTTCGATACCCTCGGCTCGACCGGTTACTCGGGCAAGCCGCTCGATGTTCTCGTCGGCGTCGATGGTGCGGGCGTGATCACGGGTGCGCTGCTGGTCCGCCAGACCGAGCCGATCCTCGTCATCGGCATTACCGAGGATGACCTGCGCCGCTACGTCGCCGGCTTTGCCGGCATCAACGTTACGCTGCGCGGGACACTCGCCACCGGTGCCGCGCCGGATCAGGCCTACCCAGCCGTAATTTCCGGGGCCTCGGTCAGCAGCGCGGTGATCCGCGACGCCGTTATCCGCGCTGTCACGGCGGTGGCGGGATCGCGAGGCGTGCTCGGCCGGGCGTCGGCGGCTGCGCGCGTTGATATTGCGGGCTTCGTGCCGGCGACGTGGGCCGAACTAACGGCGGATGGTTCGATTGGCTGCCGCCGCTTCACCCAGGCCGAAGGCACCAAGCTGCTCCTCGAACTTTGCGTGGCACTGGCGACGCCAGCCCGCATCGGCGAGAACCTGTTGGGCAAGCTCGCCTACGACCGACTCGCTGCTATGCTCGGCGCGGCTGATCAGGCGATCATGATTGCCGCTGCTGGCCTTGTCTCCGTCAAGGGGACGGCATTTGTCCGCTCTGGCCATTTCGAGCGGCTGCAACTGGTTCAAGGCGCGCGCACCTTCGGCCTGACGACGGCGGGCTATGTCAATGTCGAGGCGTTGCGCACCGCCGGAGGCCCTGAGTTTCGCGAGATCGGCGTGTTTGTGATCCCCGCTGATGCTGGCTTCGATGCGGGCGCGCCGTGGCGGCTTGATGTTCTGGTGCCGGACGGTGGAGCCAGTGCAGAGGCGATCCTCTCCATCGACTACGCATTGCCGGCGCGCTACGTCCTGTCTCCGCAGCCGGCGGATGCGCCGGTCGCGGAGCAGCCATCGGTCGCCGATGCCCCACCCCTGTGGCAGGAAACCTGGCGCAGCCGCTGGTCCGCGATCGCAGCCGTGTCGGTGATGCTGATTGTGCTCAGCGTGGTGTTGGTGTTTCAGGAAGCCGTCGTCCGGCGGCCGGTCTTCTATCGCCGTTTGCGGCTCGCCTACCTCGCGGTGACGCTCCTCTGGCTCGGCTGGTGGGCGGGTGGCCAGCTTTCTGTCGTCAACGTGCTCACCTTCGTCCACTCGCTGATGACCGGCTTTCAGTGGGAGTTCTTCCTGCTGGATCCCGTCATCTTCATTCTCTGGGGCTATGTCGCTGCAGCACTTCTGTTCTTGGGCCGCGGGGTTTATTGCGGCTGGCTGTGTCCGTTCGGCGCGCTGCAAGAGTTGCTGGCAGAAACCGCGCGCCTGGTGCGGCTGCCGCAACTCGTCGTGCCGTTTGCGCTGCACGAGCGGCTGTGGCCACTCAAGTACATCATCTTCTTGGGTCTTTTCGCAGTGTCCCTCGGTTCGACGCGGCTTGCGTTCGTGGGCGCCGAGATCGAGCCGTTCAAGACCGTCATGTCGATGACGTTCCTCCGCGAGTGGCCTTTCGTTGTCTACGCCATCGCTCTGCTGCTTGCGGGGCTGTTCATCGAGCGCTTCTTCTGCCGCTACCTGTGTCCGCTTGGCGCTGCGCTGGCGATCCCGGCCCGCATGCGCATGTTCGAGTGGCTGAAGCGGCGCCCGCAATGCGGCCGCGAGTGCGGCATCTGCTTCCAGCGCTGTCAGGTGCAGGCGATCCACCCGGAAGGACAGATCAATCCCAACGAATGCATCCACTGCCTCAATTGCCAGCGCGTCTACGCTGACGACGCGCTGTGCCCGCCGCTTGCCGCACGGCGCAAACGGCGCGAGCGGCGCGAGGCGCTTGCGACCGGCGCCGGCGTGAAGAGGGGGGAAGTTTGAATGCGGGCTTGCTCTCCTCCACTGATCCTGAGCCGCCGCCGCGCGCTCACGATCGTCGCCGGCACCGCTGCTGCGCTGATGACCGGCCGCGTGGCGCCGGCAGCGCCAGCCTTCCACGTCTGGGAGGGAACGGCGCTGGGCGCGCCGGCGCGGCTGATCCTTGTGGGAGCGGCCGAGCACGCCAGCAAGGCAGCCGTCCGTGCCTGCCTCGATGAGGTTGAGCGGCTGGAACGGGAGTTCAGTCTCTATCGCCCTGACTCGGCGCTGTCGCGCTTGAACGCGAACGGGGTTCTTGACCGCCCATCGCTCGATCTTTTCCGCCTGCTGCGTCTGAGCGCCACCGTCGGCGAACAGACCGGCGGTGCCTTCGATGTAACTGTGCAGCCGCTGTGGCAGGCGTATGCGGATCACTTCACCGCCCATCCGGACGCTTGCTCCGGTCCGCCGCCGGCAGCGATCGCGGAAGCATGCAGCCGGGTCGGCTGTCGGCGCTTGAGCGTCCGCAGCGAACGGATCGCGCTCGCGCCAGGGATGGCCCTGACCTTGAACGGCATCGCCCAAGGCTACATTACCGACCGGGTCGCGGACCTGTTGCGTGCCCGCGGATACACGAACGTGCTCGTCGAAATGGGCGAGATCCGTGCCCTGGGGCCGGCGCCAGCGGAGCCGCCGTGGTCGATTGCCCTTGCAGCCCCGCTAAGCGCCGCGGCCGAACCGCTTTCGTTGCCGCTGCGCGATGGCGCCATTGCGAGCTCGGCCGGCGCCGCGACCGCCTTCGATCCTGCGGCGCGCTTCCACCACCTGTTCGTGCCTGATACCGGCCGCAGTGCCGACGCGTTTGCCGCCGTCACGGTCGTGGCGCCGCGAGCGACGCTGGCGGATGCCCTGTCAACGGCGCTCTACGTTGCGCCGCCTTCGCGCATTCCAGCGATTGTCAGGAGATATCCAGGGGTGCTTGCTCTTCTCACCCTGCACTCGGGACAGCGTCTGCGTATTCCCGCAGCGTGAGCCCGGCTGCCCCTTGGGGCAGTCTCACGTCCTCAAGCGCCGGTGCAGGCGGGCGTCCTTGGTCTTGAAGTGATCGACGAACCAGCGCTGCAGGCGGCCGGCGAAGGCATCCTTGCGGTCGCCGTAGCTGCCGTCTGCGTACGCATCCATGATTTCGCGGATGTCGTCGAGCAGGTGTTCGTGGTCCGCCTTGTGGTCGTCGAACTGGTCGTAACCCTCGCGGCGCATGATTTGTTCTTCGAGGGCAAAATGGGCACTGATACGGGCGTGGATCTCGCCGAGATCGTCTGCGATCGTTTCGGTGTCGTCTGCCTCGATGCGAACGAAGATCTCGTTGATCAACGCCACCATCTCCCGGTGCTCATGGTCGACCGCAGGGATCCCGAGGGAGAACTCGTTGCGCCAGACGACACGTGCCGGAGCCTCACTCAAACCTGAATCCTCCTTGAAAGAAGTCGATGGCGAGGCTCTCGCCGGCCGCCAGCGTCACCGCGTGGGTCGTCTCGTAATCGAAACCTGCCGCGCGCTCGGAGTCGCGCAACCGGAGCACGAGCGAGTGCGATCCTGCCGGCACGACGAAACGTTCATAGACGCGCGAGGGGCCGTCGCCGGAAAGGCCGGTCGGCGGCAGACGCTCGGCGTAGAGCGGCGCGCCATCAAGCAGGACCTCGATGTCGACCGGCAGTCGTTCGCGGGAGCAGATTGTCTTGCGCCGCATGTTGGGGGCTAATCGTTCGAGTTCCTCTGCCGACAGCTCGCGGCACCCGCCCTTCTTGGCGGCCGCATGGGCAAAACTCAGCTTGATGAGGGCGCTTTCCGGCGGCACCCGGGCATAGGGCGGTGATGCTGAGAAATAGCCGATCAGCCCGAGGGTGATGAGCACGAATGCGGCTTGGGCTGCGTGGCGAAGCGGTTTCATTCGGCCACCACCGTCTGGCCCGCTTCGGCGGGAGCGGGCCCTGCGGCGGCGTTGCCGGCCGTCGCCAGCCGCTGCTGGAACGAGGCGATCTCACGAGCCAAGCGCGCCATCTCCGCCGGCCCTGCCCAGACCCGCAAGATGCGTTCGCGCGGCACGCGGGCGCGCAACTGCGGGTCGCGCTTGCCCTCTATTCGCTCTTCGGTCCACTGCGGGCCGAGCCGGAACCGGCATTCGCCATCGCGGCAGCCGGTGATGACCACCCCCTCCGCAAGCCTGCGGCTCAACACATAGTCGATCATCGAGGGCGGCAGCATCCCGGTGCACGGCAGGCTGACGCCGCCAACCGATGTACTGTTGAGCGCGGCGATCGCACCGCCGTGGTCACAACCGAAAACCACCACCCGTGCGGCGCCGGCAAGCCCGGCCGCTGCCTCGTGGGTTCGTTCGCGCACCATCACCAGCGGCAGGCCGCCCAAGTCGATGCCTGGAACCAGGGCGGCGGCGCGCCGGAACGGTGTCGCCGTCGGACAGGCGCCCGTGCAGATGCCGCAGCTGACGCATTGGGCCGGGTTTACCACCGCCTCCCGCTCGAACGGCTTGCCGTCGGTGCGCACCGCCATGCGGATGGCACCATAGGGGCAGTCGACCGCACAGCGCGTGCATCCGTTGCAGTTGTCGAGGTCGACGACGGCGGGCGCGCTTCGCTTCAAGGGCGGCAGCCAGGGCATGATCATCAGCGCGAAGCTGCCGAGAAAGTAGACGAGCCACACCCCGCCAGGACCCCAGAGGTCGACCAGCGGATACGACCAGAGGTAATACCAGTCGAGGTTGACGGGGGAGGGAACGCGCGACAGCTCGGCCGGCCCTTGGCTCAAGGCGGGATAGACCAGGCTCAACGCAATCAACAGAACCAGGCTTGCGATCGCCAGGTTTCGCGGCGGGTTGATCCGCGGCCGGTTCACCCGGTTGACGTGAAACCACATGATGAACAGCATCACCAGCGGCAGCGCGATGTGGATGAACAGCATCAGCGTGAAAAAGCGGTCATCGACATAGCTGGGTGCCAGGAAATTGCGCGCGATCGGCGAGCCGAAGATCGGCAGCCGGTCGAGGATCTCGGCGGTCGTTTCGGCGACGTACTGGGCCAGCCGGTCCCATACCAGCCAGTAGCCGGTGATGCCGGCGGCAAACGCGAGCGCCACCGTCGGAACACCCAACACCCACGAGTACCAGCGGGTCCCGCGATAGCGATCGAAGGCAAACTCGCGGATGATGTGCAGCCCGATCACGAGGATCAGGCCGTCCGACGCATAGCGATGCAGGCTGCGCATGACGCCGCCCAGCCACCACTGGATATGCGTCATCGCCTCGACCGACTCGTAGGCTTCGGTCAGTCCGGTATCAAAGAAGGCAAAGACATAAATGCCGCTGACGGCAATAATCCAGTAAAGGAAGAAGCCCAGTCCGCCCAGGCTGTAGAATGGATTGTCGCGGCTGCCGAAGGTGTAATCGAGGAACCGGTCGCAGCGCATGTAAGCGGCGCGCAAGGGCCGCTTCAGGAATGCGAAGGGGTCCGCGGTGTCAGTTTTTTTGAGCTTTGTCCATGCCGTTCCGTTCCGCCGCGCCCGCCACCATGCGCGCACGATAATCCAGCCGACCACGATCAGGGTCAGGCCGCTCAAGCCGATACTGATGAAGATTGCGTAGCTGAACCGGTAGCGCCCGCTTGCGGGATCGTAGACGGTGCAGATCAAGCGGATGCGATCGAATAAAGTGGAGGCAGCATTGGTACTGGTGGGCGTTCCCCAGAGCAGTTCCTTAAGCGGCTCGACCAGTACCGGCGGCTCAAAGGCCGCGCCGTAGATCTGCCGGTAGACCCGTCCCCCGGCATCGATGACCGTCGTCTGGGCGACATGATCGAACCCTTGCGGGCCGGGGATGTATTGGAAGCCGATCGCGTTGGCGAGGCCATCGACACTGTCGGCAGGGCCGCTCAAGAACTCCCAGCCCTCGACGCTGAGGCCATGGCTGCGGGCGTACGCGCGCATCCGCTCCGGCGTATCTCGACGGGCGTCGAACCCCACGGTAATAACGGCAAAGCTGTCGCGGCCGAGCGCATCGCGCGCGATCGCAACGGCATCGGCAAGCGACTGCGAGACTGTCGGACAGATGTCTGAGCAGGCGGTATAGACCATGTTTACCACCAGCGGCCGGCCGCGGAAGTCGCTCAAATGCACGGTCCGGTTAAGCGGATTGACAAACGCATAGTCGCTGACCGGGCGCCCGATGGCGGCCTTGCTGGCTTCGAGCGCCGTGTCCGCATCGAGCGCCGCCGCCGCCGCAGCGGCATGACCAACTGCAAACGATGCGGCGAGGCCGATCCCGATCAGCGTCCGCAGCCACCCACTTGCCTCGTCCCTAGCCACGTCGTCCGCCTCCGCGTCACCACCGGCTTGCCGCCGGTTCACCCGCCACATCGAGACGGCGCGGGTGAAATCGCAGCATCGCTCTCATCTCCGAATTGCGGCGCGGCCAAGCAGAGCGGGCGCCGGCCGGGTGCGCGAAACGAGAAAGAGTTCCGCGACCCTGCGCAGCGTGCCGCTAATGCAGCGGCCAAACCTCCGACAAGTACTTCCAGTTAATGAAGTAGTACAGAACGAACGAGACGAAGAACAAGCTGACAAGAACGACGGTTCCCGGCAGCCGCAGCGTCCCCTCGCTGCCATAGCCGGAGACCGCCACCGCCCCACCCTGGAATACAACCGGGTTACGCTTGATCTCGGCCTCGCCGCGCTTGGCTCCAAACAGGATCGAGGAGACGATGACGACCACAAACATGATGCCGCCGATCGTCGCCATGATCGCGAACAGACCGTTCAAGCCCAGCATCAGGTACGCCGTCGGCGGGTAGTCATAGGGGACAGGAGCCTCAGTGAACGCGATGTCCCAGTGCCGGCGGGAGACGCCCAGCGTGCCGGCGCCCATCATGAACAAGGAAATGCCGAGGGCGCCGATGCCGAACAGGTACGGCTGCCACTGCGCCACCTTCTTCATCACCAGCTCGCGGCGGAAGATCAGCGGCACCAGCGGATAGGTGATGCCCATGAAGGCAAGCGTGGTGCCGGCAACGACCGTCGCGTGGAAGTGCCCAGGCACGTAGAGCGTGTTGTGCATCAGGAGGTTGAGCTGCTCTGCGCCCAGGACGACGCCCGTAATGCCGCCCGCGATGCCGAACATCACCACCGAGAGTACCAGCGCGGCGAAGGCCGGATTGCCCCATGGCCCTCTGCGCAGCCACTCGAACATGCCGTGCGTGAAGCCATTGCGGCGTTGCGCGGCTTCGATCGCGCCAGGGATGCTCATGCCGTGGATCATGCTTCCCAGCACCGCGAGGTACATCGCGTAGCTGGTGTTGAACACCTTCCATTCCGACGTGATCCCGGGGTCAGCGAGGATGTGATGCGCTGATGCGATCTGCAGGAAGGCGATGTAGAGCAGGAATGCGGTCCGGCTCACCTTCTCAGAGAGCGGTTTTGCACCGAGCACGAGGGCGGCGATGGCGTACCAGACAGCGACGTGGGCCGCGACGTTGATCTGCTGCGAGGAATGGCCGAGGCCCCACCAGATCACCCGATACATCAGAGAATCAACGTGGCTAACCAGCCCGACCGACCACAGGAACGCCGGAATCAGAGCCAGCGCACCGGAGGTGATCGAGAACACGGCGATGATTGCTGCCGTGATGGCGCCAAAGGTCACGAGCGGGACCGAGCCCTCGTAGGTTCTCTCCTGACGGGCGACGACCAGAGTGCCGAAAAAGACGAAGACGGCAACAAGCGCGCCGACGGCGAACAGGATCAGGCCGAGGTAGAAATGAGGCGCCGCCGGCATGGGCACGTAGGAGGTGAACATCACGCTCGACTCGCCCTGGAACACGGCGACGTTGTTCATCACCGCACCGACGACCATGAGCACGAAGGCGGCCCAGGCGATGATGGGGGTCGCGAGGCGGCAGTTGAGCAGTACAGCCGAGGCGAAATAAAGAACGGCAACTTCAAAAAAAATGATCCAGAAGATCAGCACATTGATGCCGTGCCCGGTCAACACCAGGTAGAACCACTCGGCCGGCAGCAGGTGCACGGCGGGCCAGCGTGTCATGGCGACCAGCAAGCCCAAGAAGCCACCAAAAGCCAGAAAAACGACCGCAACGACGGCATTGATCTTGATCAGCGTTTCGGCGGAACCATGGATCTTGAGCCCGGTCTCCGGACATGTGCGGAAGATCGCAGGCATGGACATGTCTTCCCTCCGTTCCCTCAATCGACGACGTAGATCCGGCCAACCATTTGCGAATGGCCGACGCCGCAGTATTCGTTACAGATCACGCCGAAGACACCAGTCTGATCCGGCTTTATGGTAATAATCATCTCGTAGTTCGGGTGGATCTCAATATTGATATTGGTTGGTTGCAGCGACCAGCCGTGCAGCCAGTCCATCGAGGACAGGTGCAGCCGGTACGACTGACCCTTCTGCAGTTCCAGGATCGGCCACCATTCCCACAAGCGACCAAACATGTAGGCATCGCCACCGGCAGGCGGCCGAACGACAGGGATCGACGTCGTCCCTTCCTCGCGGACTTTGTACTTCTCGGCGAACGCTTCGACTCTCTTGCCGTATTCTTCCGGGTCGACGCGGTAGGCCTCGTTTGAGAGGTTCTGTTCGCCGGCGATGTGCCAATAGATCATGGTAAAGAACATCACCAATCCCCAAAGGAAGGCGATGGAGATCCAAACAATTTCCACCCCATGGAGGTTCTCTTTCCACCAAAGGCGGTTTTCCGGAGACGTAAGAGCCATGGAATCCTCCAAGAATCACTTTGCGATTGGGATGGAAATAATATCCATAATCCCCCATATAAGGTAGAATACCGTCGGCACGGCGACGCCTATGAAAAGAAGAAGAAACGGGTTGTCCAGTACATTCTGCATTACCGGAATCCTCTCCTCCTCAGCGGGCGCCAAGCTCTCACCGTCGCCCATGATTTTCTTATGCGCCATGGCTTCCTTCCCAATACTGGAGGTCTTAAACCCGCGCGCTCGAGCAGGCGTGTGCCCGCACTAACGGTTTAACGGGATGGTGCCGTCCGAACGCCGGGCCTGGCATTGACTTTCGTCAAGCGAAGGAACTAGCTCCCGCCGAGACGGCGGATGACCCAGAAGGTGGCGAGCGAAAGAGAAAGAAGAAGGAAAAAGAAATAGATGGTGCGGTGCTCAAACCGCCCGCCGCGTGCTTGCTCGGCGAGGTCTATTATCTTGTTTGAAATCCAGTAGAGAACGATTGAGACGACTAGAAAGGATGCGATCTGCATCAAAAGAATATCTTCATGAATCATGATCTCGTGTTTCTTGTTAGCAAACCTTGTGGCCATGGTATCATGAGAACAAGACCTTGTACCTCATGTCGACGCGCAAGATGTGCTCAGTGATCCAATAGTTCAGCAGCTCCATGATCTCTCTGCTGGTCTCTGGATCGGGGCAACTCTGGTAGTCTGCGTAAAGATCCGCCAGCTGCCGTTCGACCAAGTGATGCTGCTCGATGTGGGCAGGCAGGTTGGAATCGCCTTTTTCTGCGAGAAGCTGCTCCTCGCGACGAAAATGGCCGATCGCATAGGACATCAAGGCGCTGAGGATCATGCCGACGGCGGCCTCGTCGGTGCCGCTGAGCTTGGCATCATCAATGTGATTGATCAGGCTGGTGATGATGATGTGGTCTGTATCGAGACAGTCGACACCAACACTGAACGAGTTCTTCCAAATGAACAGCGCCACAAGACTCACCTTCTCCCCGCCCGCCCTTCGCCGGCGGCAAGTGCACTGGCAAGAACAGAGCGTACATCCTGTTTGTGCCGAAAGTGCACGCGATTCGATATGCTGTGCAGCGACAACCTTGCTCGGGCGTGAACCGCCCGAATGGATCGCTGCACTGGTCAAAGCCTCAACCGGTCACGGTTTGCCGCTGATTGGGTGGCTGGCGACAAATCGGCCCATTTCCAAGTCGCTGGTCAGAACGTGGTCGACCACCCAGTGCTTGAGGGTTGCCTGTTCCGGCTCCCCGTAGCTGAGCGTGGCGTCACGCTCAAACCGCAGCATGAACTCCATGAAATCATCCAGCAGCTGGTCGTGCTCGGCCTTGTGCTCGGCGTAACCGGGAAACTTGTGCTCGCGCATGAACCGCTCCTCCAGCGCGAAATGCGCCTGCAGGCGGGCGTAGACCTCGCCGAGCCCTGCTTCGATCTTCTCGCGCTCATCGTGGCGGAGCAGTTCTTCGTTGAGCTCGTTCAAGCGTGCGAACAGGTCCTGATGCTCGTAGTCGAGCATTTCGACGCCCAACCGGTACACGGTCTTCCATTCAAGGAACGGCTCGCTCATCGCTTTCTTGCCCGCCCTGCCGCGATTGGCCGCGCCGGCCTCGCTCACGCCGCACGGCGCAAACCAAGCTGCCGCCAGACCGCGCGCATTGCCATCACCAACGCGTCCATCAGCGCATCCGTGTGCAGCGGTGTCGGCGTCAGTCGCAACCGCTCGGTGCCGCGCGCCACCGTCGGATAGTTGATGGGCTGCACGTAGATGCCGTAGTCGAAGAGCAGCGTATCGCTTGCCTGCTTGCACAAGACTGGATCGCCGACCAGGACCGGCACGATGTGGCTTGCCGACGCCATCACCGGGATTCCAGCGTCGGTCAGCCGGCGTTTCAGGGTTTCTGCCCGCTCCTGATGCTGCCGGCGGAGGTCCTGGCGGCTCTTCAAGTGGCGGACACTGGCGAGCGCGCCGGCGGCGACGGCGGGCGGCATGGCGCTGGAAAAAATGAACCCGGTGCCGAACGAGCGGACGAAATCACACAGCGCGGCAGAGCCGGCGATGTAGCCGCCGACGACGCCGAACGCCTTCGCCAGCGTGCCCTGGATCAGTGTCAGCCGCTGCATCTGGCCGTCTCGCTCGGCGACGCCACCACCGCGCGCGCCGTACATGCCGACCGCGTGCACCTCATCGAGGAACGTCATCGCACCGTAACGCTCTGCAACATCGCATATTTCCGCGATCGGCGCGATGTCGCCATCCATCGAATAGACCGATTCAAAGGCTATCAGCGCCGCCCGGCCGGGCTCGATCGTGCGCAGCTGCCGTTCGAGGTCATGCGGATCATTGTGACGGAAGATCCGCTTTTCGGCGCGCGAGTGGACGATCCCCTCGATCATCGAGTTGTGATTCTTAGCATCGGAAAAGATGACACAGCCTGGCAGCATCCGGCCGATCGTGCTGAGCGTCGTCATGTTGGCGATCCAGCCCGACTGGAACAAGAGCGCGGCCTCCTTGTGGTGCAGGTCGGCGAGTTCTCGTTCCAACAGCACGTGATAATGATTGGTGCCGGAGATGTTGCGGGTGCCGCCGGCACCGGCGCCGCAGCGGTCAAGTGCCCGGTGCATGGCTGCCAGAACGTCGGCGTTCTGCCCCATGCCGAGATAGTCGTTCGAGCACCAGACGGCGATCCGCCGTTCACCGCCCTTCGCATGCAGCCGCGCAACCGGAAACTGTCCGGCCTCGCGTTCCAGATCGGCGAACACGCGGTAGCGGCCTTCCGAACGCAGCTGCTTCAACTGCTGGGCAAAAAACGACTCATAATCCACTTTTCGGTCCCCGCGGAGCTGTCGGCGCACCCTTCCTTGCGGGAGGTGCTGGAAAGGCAAAGCGCCATGCTCAGGATTTCACGCGGGCATCGCCTTGACTCTGATCAAGGGGCAGCATCGCAGCCTTGCTGAAGCGCCCGATAGCGCGCGGCCAGCTCGGCACTGGCTGCAGTGCCCAGCATCAGCGACAGGCTGCGGACGACGCCCATTTCTTCCTTCTGGATGTGGAACATGACGGCATGAATGAAATCCATCGCCGTCTCGCGGAAGCGGGTCCATTGCCGTCCGTCCAAGGGCGCTCCGGCAGCACTCTTTGCCAGCGCGCGCAACTCATCCGCCATTGTCAGGATCGTCTCGTGCTCGCCGGTCAGCATGGCGGTTACATCCTGCAGGCCCGCTGTCTGCAGCAGGGGAAACAGCGTCTCCTCTTCGAACCGGTAGTGGCGGCAGATGGCGCCGTCGATGGCGGCCACCAGCTGATCCAAGAACGTCCGGTCGGCGGACGCGGTCGGTCCAAGCGGGTGGTTCTTTTCGGCGCCCATGATGCGGACCTCGAGGGCGTTGGCGATGGCGAGCGTCTCAAGGTGTTCTGCGTGCAAGAGCACGCCAATGTCTTCGGTCGTCATGACGGCGATAACCTCTCCAATGCATGCGTTTTCAGATGGCGGCGGGTCCGCTGCAACACCGTCAGGGCGAACCAGGCGAAACCGAGGGCGCCAACGGTGCCGGCGACAGCCCCCGCGATGATCAGTTCCGGCACGGCAACAGCGGTGCCGGCGGCAACGGCGCCAAGACCGGCGAGATGTCCATACAGGTGAACCTGCAGCGCGCGTTCGTCGACCAATTTCGTCGGTGCCAGCGGGCGCGCCTGTGCCCGTGCGGCCTGCATGGAGGCGAGAAAGGGAAGGATCCGTTGCAGGACTCCGGTCAGGATCGAGAGCAGCCAGCCGTAAAGGACAAGGATGATCACGAGCGCAGCGCTGGTGGCGGGCAGCAGCCCGAGCGCGGCGGCGGTGGCGGCGAGGAGTGCCAGCAGCAGTGCCACCCACGACGCACCGAGGAGGATGAATTCCGGCCCCATCCGTCGCCTGAGCCGCTTCGCAACGACAGCCCGCATGGTCTGGACATGCTGGATCGCCGCCAGGAAGCCGAGAGTGGCACCTGCGGCCGTGAGCGGCGCGATGTCGGCACCCTGGCCCGTGAGTGCGAGCGCCAGTGCCGCAATGGCGAGTGCGTAGGCGCGCCACAAGGGCGGCTCCTCCGGCGGCTCAGCGATCGCAAACATTGGGATCAGAATTTGGCTCAACCCCAGCACCATCAAGCCCATGAAGCCGAAGCCGGCAAGGGTGGCATGCAGCGCAGCGAAGAGTCCGTGATCGGGAAGGAAGCCGAGGCTGTAGTTGGCGGCCAGCGCCGCCGCCAGCAGCACCGCGACGCCGAGCGCGATGATCGCCGTCCGGACGAACCAGTGCAGCGGACCCGCACTGCCGCGCAGCAGCCGCGCGATCTCGTGGACATAGAGTGCAACGGCAACGACGAGGGGCAATGCCGCACCTGCCATCAGAGTGACGCCAGCCACGGCAAAGCCGGCGATCAACAGTGCCGCGCCCGTCACCAGAGTGGCAAAGATTACGAGGCAGACCGCTTCCGTCGGCGCCGATTGGCCGAGTGCAACAGGGAGCATCTGCAGCGACGCCCCGAACGCCGTGCACAAGAGCACGCCCAGCGTCAGCGTGTGCAGTGCCGCGAGCACCGGACCGGGCCCGCCAGCGAAGTAGGGCAGTTCGGCAGCAACGAACGCCAGCGCTGCCCAGGCGATAACGTGGGCGATGACGGCGGTGCCAAAGAACAGGGCTGGAATGCGCTCGGGCAGCAGACGATGTTTCGCGCCGCCGAGACTTACGGGGCTCAGCATCAGGCTGGCGCCCTGGTCAGCCGCAGCCTGACCTCATTGGCGTCGCTGGGCAGGCGGGTGGCGGACCAGTTGCGCTCGGCAAGCTCGGGATAGAGGTGGACGGGATCGCGATCGAGGTGGGCAACGACTGTACCGGTGTGGTTCCCGCTTTCGATCAGGCGCACGATTTCGACCAGCGGTGCGGGCGCCGACAGGCCGCGCACGTCAATGTGGACGCCGTCATCCCCGCGCCACACTGTGGCTGCGCTGGGGGCCGGATCGCGCGCAGGCGGAGAGACCTTCGGGGTTCGCTGGCGCAAGCACCAGACCCGCCAGTGCCCGGCTTCGATCCGTTCGGCAAAGGTCTCAAAACCATGCTCGGCGAGAACCGCGTGCAACGGGACCGGATCGAACGGCGCGTCGATGATCAAAGCGCCACCCACGCGCACGGGACACGCGAGCGCTATGATGTCGTCTAACGGTTCGCGGCCCGCGGCCAGGTGGGGGCGGACATCGATCCGGGCCGCACCTGCAGCGTCAAAGGACTGCAGCCAATGTGGCGGATTCGCGGGCGTCCTCACTGCGCCCGCGGCGCCGGTTCGCGGACAAACGTCACCCTCTCTTGCATCGCTAGTCACGTGTCCCTCCGTACTGTCGGTTGGTCTGCGATCGGCGCCTGTGTGCAAGGGACGCCGAAGTGTGTCGTCGCCAACGAGAGGCTGTCCTTGACGGATGTCAACCGGGATCGCGCCATCACCCGCGACAAAACGCCCGCAACGCCTCGACGTCGTGCACGGTGACGATATCGCCCTTGGTCTCGACTCCCAGTTCGGCGAGCCGGGCCAGCGCGCGCGACAGGCTCTCGGGCGTAATGCCGATCCGGCCGGCGACGATCGTCTTGCGGAAGGGCAGGCGAAAAACCGCTTCGCCGCTGACATCGCCGGCGAGCGAGACGAGAAACCACGCGAGCCGCTGCGCCGGTGCTTGCGCTTTCAGCCGGCGGATCTCGGCCATCAGGTTGAGCTGCCACCGGCACAGCGAAGCGAGCACCGCCATCGCCATGCCGCTGTCGCTGCGCAGCGCTTCGAGGAGGGGGGCAGCGTTGATGCTGACGAGGCGCGCGCCGGAGAAGACTTCGGCATGGACCGGATAGCGGCCGGCACCGAAGATGGCGCCCTCGGCGAAAGAGTTGCCGGCGCCGATGACCTCGATGATCGTCTCGTCGCCTTCTTCGCTGAGCGCGAACAGCCGCACCGAGCCGCGTAGGACAACATAGAAGTGATCGGCCCGGTCGCCGGCGGAGAAAAGGAGGGACTCGTCCGCGTAGTCGCGCACCCTCGCCCCGCGCAAGAGCGCCGTCGCCTGCGCTTCGTCCAGGGCCGAAAACAAGGGCGTGCGCCGGATGATCGTGACATCGTCAGGAGTGGGCAGCATGGTCCGCCAACAGGCCGTGCCCGTGCCCACTGTCCTGGCAAAACGTACGCAGGGTCTGAAGATCCTGAACGGAGAAGGCATCGCGGGCGCGATTGTAGCGCACGCCCAAGCCTTGCAGCCGGAACAGGGCGCGCGAGAGCGTTTCCGGCTGCATGCCGAGCTGGCTCGCGAGCAGCTTTTTCTCGAACGGCAGGCGTATCGTCGCCGGTCCGGCGTCGGCCGCCGCCTGTTCGAGAAGGTAACCGCCCAGGCGTTGCGCCGCCGATTTCATCTTCAAATCCATGACCTGGCGAACCAGGCCGCGCAGGCGCATGGAGACCTCGCTGATCAGGCCAAGGGCCAACCCCGGGCTGGCACAGAACAGCGACTGGAGTGCCGCTCCGGGGATGGCGATCAGTTCGGCGCGGCTGAACGCCTGCGCGGTGACCAGGCGGGCCGCATGGCAGCACATACACGCCTCGCCAAAGCTCTCACCGCGGCCGGCGATGCGCGCGATCTTTGAGGGATCGCCCTCGCCGTCGAGGAACAAGACGATATGCCCGGACAAGACGATGAAAAAACTGCCGCTTTTCTCGCCTTGGCGAAACAGGATCTCGCCGGCGCGCACCTTAACGCGGGTGGCATACGCCGCCAATTGCACCAGATCCTCGGTCGGCACCTGCCCGAGGAACGGCGTCAATCGCAACGCATCCATGATCTCGCGGTTGTGTGCGTCCATCTTCCCGGCTCACTACCGGAACAAGGCGCTTCCCCGTCACCGGCCGCATCGCAGCATGCAGCCGACAGCGGCTTGACCATCATCAATAGCGCAGCGATGCGGTAAGGAATAGTCTTCCTGGCGCCAAAACACGGGAGATTCCCATTGACCCCACCCCCTGTCGCCCAGGGTGCCGCGATGCAAGCGCGCCGCTCGCCGATCCTGCTCGCCTCAGGGCACCGTCTGTTCTTCCTTGCCGCCGCGCTGTGGGCGAGCGCGGCGATGCCTTTGTGGCTGATCGCGATCGAAGGTTGGTTGCCGCTGACCAGCGCCTGGCATGGCCACGAAATGCTGTTCGGTTTCGCCGGCGCGGCGCTGGCCGGCTTCCTTTTGACGGCGGTTCCGAACTGGACCGGACGGCCACCGGTTCGTGGGCTGCCGCTCGCGGGCTTGGGCCTCGTGTGGCTCGCGGGTAGGGTGGCGATGATAAGCGGCGTGTTCGTCTGGCTCGATCTGTTGTTCCTGCCGCTCTTGGCTATTGTCGTCGGCATCGCCGTCGTTGGCGCGCGCAACGCCCGCAACTATCCGGTGCCGGGAATGGTGTTCGGCCTGGCGGCGCTCAACGCTTGGTACCATCTGGGCGAACCCAGCCGTGCCCTGTGGGCGGCGGCGCTGGTGCTGGCATCGTTGATCGCGCTGATCGGCGGGAGGATCGTGCCGCTGTTCACCCAGAATGCATTGCGGGCGAATGGTTGGCCGCAGATCACCTGTTTCACTCCCGGTCACGCCCAGCGGCTGGCGGTGCCGTCGGTGATGCTGATGCTGGTGGCGGACCTGGTATGCCAGTCATCTCCCGCCCGCGGTATCACCGCGCTCGCTGCGGCTGGCATTCTGTTCTATGGCATGCGCGGCTGGCACAGCTGGCGCACCCGTGCTCTGCCGATCGTATGGATCTTGCACGTGGGCTATGTCTGGCTGCCGCTGGGCCTCGCGCTGGTCGGGCTTGCCGATCTCGGCGCCGGCATCGCATCCTCCACCGCACTGCACGCGCTGAGCGCCAATGCGATCGGGATCATGATTTTGGCGGTCGCCTCGCGCGCGGCGCTCGGTCACTCAGGCCGGCCGCTCGTCGTTTCGAAGCTCACCGTTGCCGCCTATGGCTTCGTCATCGCCGGCGGGCTGGTGCGGGTGCTGTTCCCCTTCGGCGCTGGTATTGTCCTCGCCGGCCTGTTGTGGTCGCTGGGGTATGCGCTGTTTGCTTTCGACTACTGGCCGATCCTGACCCGTCCGCGGATCGACGGCCGCCCCGGCTGATGCGCAGTGCGGCGGCAGCGGTCTGAGGAGGGCGCCGGTCGACGATCGGCTCGCGAATGGGCCTCAAACCGCGACGCGTGAGACATGCACCATCAGCGGATAGAGTTCGCGCTCTTCTCGCTGCATGCGCAAACGCAGCTTCTTGAAGATCTCCCGCGTCGCTTGGCAAAACTCAGGTTCGTCGTCCGCGATCACAGCCGCTGTCGCGTATCGCTGGGAAAATGCCGCGAATTCATGCGCCAGGTTCCCCATGTGCTCACGGAAGGCCGTTGCTATCCCGCTGACCGCCGTCTCCGGACGCACCATGAGGGTGGGGTAGACCTCCTTGTCCTCAATCCGCAAGTGCGAGGTCACCAGCGCAGCGATTTCGTGCAATTGCGCTGCGAGCATGGGCGCGCAGCCAGCGATTTCGCCAGCCTCGATCGCCTCTAGCACGGCGTCTATCGCCTTGCTGATTTCGGCGTGTTGTCGCTTCAGACGGTAGACGTTGCTCATCTCTTTCCTCCTGCGCGGAGCTTTGTGCTCGTTGATCATGCGTTGCCGGCACGCTCCGTCGCCCGCGCCGACCGCCCGCGCGCGCCGGACGCTCGCGCCGGACGCTCGCGACGGTATCAGCCGAGCGCGCCTCTCATGCGCTGTCCTTGATGATGATCAAGGCTCAGCGTGGGTTTTGGAAATAAAGCGAGAGTAAACGCCGACGGCGGTGCGCTCACCTGTCGGCGAAGCAGCCCTCAGGCAGCCTGATTAGCACACAGGCCGACCGGCTGCCGATGCGCCTCCGTCTCGTAACGGAGGGCCAGAGCGTGGTCGACACCGGGTTCGAGGTACTCGCCCAATCGCTGGACGATGACCATTTCCTCTTTTTCCAGGTGGAACATCATTTCCGAGATCAAATCGCGGGCGGCAGCGCAGAACTCTTGCCACCGAGACGGCGAAGATCCGCCGTCCAGAAGTTCTCGTGCCACGCTGCGCAGGCGGTGCACCATTGGTGTCATCTGCGCATGCTCGGACGCCAGCAACGAAGTCAGCTGGCCGGAATCCTGATCCTTGATCAACGGAAAGAGAACGTTCTCCTCGAAAGCATTGTGGCCTCCGATCTCGCCCAGGCCGGACAAAACCTGTTCCAAGAGCTTACGATCATCTGCGTCCGCGGCATCGTATGGCCGTAGCGCTGCCTTGTGGGTGACGCGGTTTTCGAGGCCACAAACAAGCACGAGTGTACGAAAATGCTCCTCATGCATGAGCCGGCCGAGTTCACTCGTCCGTGTCATCACTTCGCATCCCGCCATGCGCGAGCGCAGCATCGCATCTCGCAATCGCATCATTCTAGCACAGCGTGAATAGGCGCATATCCCCTTATTCCGCATGCCTGCATGCGCGTGGCACATCGGGCTCATGAAGCGCCATGAACCTGACGATTTCAGGCGAGTCTTGATAATGACCGCGGATCGAGGCCGGCGGCTCCGGGATGCCACGGCGGACCTGCGCCACGAGGTGCCGCTTCCGCCCGATCCGACCAAGCCGCGGGTGTCCAACCCGGCGGTGCTCATCGAGGTGATGCGGGACGCCAGCCGCTGTCGGAACCAAAGGAACGGGAATCTAACTTTCGCTGTGTTCGCGTGCATTATCAATGAGGTAGAAGAGGCACCTCTGACAATCCGCGCCGCCTTCTGATTCGGAACGGAAATGTGTATAATGCCAGCCTTAGATACACATGAGATGATGCCATGCGCACCAATATCGAAATTGACGACGAGCTGATTCATGTCGCCATGCAAGTCAGCGGTCTGAAGACAAAGCGGGCCACCGTCGAGGAAGGTCTGCGGCTGTTGATCCGGCTCATGCGCCAAGCCGATGTCCGGTCACTGTTCGGACAGGTTCGCTGGGAAGGCGACCTCGACGAGAGCCGCGCCGGCCGCGCGCTGCCGGAATGATCGTCGTCGACAGCTCGGTCTGGATCGATTTCCTGAATGGGCATCGAACGGCAGAGGTCGAGCGCCTGTCGGCGCTGCTGGGAACCGAGCCGCTCCTGATCGGTGACGTGATCCTGCTCGAGGTGCTGCAGGGCGTGCGATCGGAAACCGATGCCAGACGCGTCGAGGCGGCGTTCCGTCGCTTCGACGTGGTGCGGATGCTCGACCCCGATCTCGCCGTGATCGCGGCGACCCACTATCGGCATTTGCGCGCACTGGGAATCACCGTGCGTAAGACCATCGACGTGATCATCGGCACCTTCTGCATCGAAGGCGGCCACCGGCTGCTGACGGCGGATCGCGACTTCGCGCCGATGGCGGAGCATCTTGCGCTCACGCTCGTCTGATCGGGGACCGATGCACCGACGGCAGACGAGGGGGAATGGCTCCCTCGATGGCATTGCTGCTGCCATCAACAGCAGGACGAACACCTCCTTCTATCATTTGTCAACGACTTACGATGTACCCCGCCGCGTTGCTTCAGCTGCCGGCGCGGATCTCCCACCGGCCTCGATCAACTGTTCCCTCCACGGATTGAACACCGGTAGGTCGGCGTGGATGAAGTCGTCGACGTTGCCGGTCGTACGATCAGCACGGCCATCCCCGTTTCGGCCGCAGGCTCGTCCGCGTCCATCAGCCGTGTTGGCACCGAGAACTCCTCGTCGCGCCGGTTGTGGTCGCCATCATACCGGCAGCGATGAGCCGCCGCCTTCAAGGCGCGATGAGGCTGAACTGGACTGGGACGGTTGCACGGGCCTGGACCGCCACCTTCTCGCGCATCGCCGGTCGGAAGCGCCATCGACTGATCGTGTCGCACGCCGCCTCGTCCAACAGCGGCGATCCACTGGAGCGCGCGATCTCGACCGAAAGCGCCTGACCTTCGGCGGAGACGAGAACGTCGAGCACCACCTTGCCTTCGATGCCGCGGCGCCGTGCTGCCGGCGGATAGCCCGGTATCGGGTTGGCGGCACTGCCAAGAGAGAACCCCGGGCCGCGGGTGGAGCCGTTATCTCTTGGCCCCGAAGCGGGTCGCTCGTTGGGACGCCCACTGCCACCGCTGGCCGCCCATGGCGCCCCGTCCGCCCCCAGCGACGCGACAAGTGGATCGCCCTGGTGCGGTCTATTGTCGGATGGCGTTTCGGCATCCCCGGTTAGCATCGTTGGTTCGGCAACGGGAGGCGGCGATGTCGCAGCAGCCGGCGCTGCGAGCCTTGGCTGCTGCGGCACCTGTGGAATCTTCTTTGCGACCGAGCGCGGCTCCTGCACCACTGCGTGCGGACGTGACACCGGCGGCTCTGGCTCAACGGTGCGCATCTTCGGCGACTGCTGAACCGCAGGTTCGGCTTCGACCGGAGCGCTCTCGGCCGAGTCTTGCTGGGCTTCGCCCGCATCTGCTGCGGAGTCCTGTTGCCCACCGGCGGCACTTTCGCCCGGTGGGCCGGTTCGGACACCGGACACGAGTTCGACGACGAGCGGTTCTGGCGGGCTCACGGCGGTGCCGAGAATGCCGTAGATGACAGCGGCGACGATGCCGGCATGGAGGACCGTCGAGGCAGCGAGAGAGACAAGATGAACGCCCGTGCGCGCACCATTCCGCTCGCCTTCTGGCACCGTGCTAGTCCTGACGATCACGGGCGATGCTGCCTTTCTCGGCGGCGTTGAAACGGGGCAGAACGTCCCACGGGACGACATACGATTGCCCTCCGCGACGGCCGTATTCGGCCCGCACGGAAAAGACGGAGGCGAGGAAGGGCGGCGCCAGCACCGCCTCTGGCGATCCCTCGGCAGCGATCTGCCCGTGGTCCAGGGCCACGAGGCGGTCGCAGAAGCGTGCGGCGAGGCTCAGGTCATGCAATGTGACGATGACGGCAACGCCTTCGGCAGCCTGCTCACGGAGAAGCGCCATCACCCGCAGCTGATGCTCCGGGTCGAGGCCGGCCACCGGTTCGTCGGCGAGCAGGACCCGAGGGCGAACCGCGAGCGCGCGCGCCAGCATCACGCGGGCACGCTCGCCACCCGACAACGTGAGCACGGTGCGCCGCGCGAGATGAAGCACATCGGCTGCCACGAGGGCGTCCTCGATCGCCGCTTCATCGGCCGCGGCAGGAGGGCGCCAGGGCGCAAGATGGGGCAGCCGCCCCAACGCGACGATGCGGCGAACATCCACCGGCCAGAAACAGGGAGCACCCTGCGGGAGGTAAGCGATGATGCGCGCGCGATCACGCCGCGGCCAATCGGCAAGCGGCCGCTCGTCGAGTGTGATCACTCCCGCTGCAATCGATAGAACACTGGCCAGTGCTCGTAACAGCGTCGTCTTGCCGGCGCCGTTCGGCCCGATCAGGCCCGTTACCGCACCCGCCGGAACGCTGAGGTCAATTCCATCGAGGATAGGTCTGCCGCCCAGTGTCACGGTTAGACCGCGTGCCGAAAGAGTCATGACGCCTCTCGACGCAGGCGCAACAGCAGGACGAGGAAGAACGGTGCGCCGAACAGCGCTGTGAGAACGCCGATCTTGATCTCAGGTCCAGGCGCGAGGAGCCGCACCACGATGTCGGTCAGCGTCAGCAGCAAGGCGCCGCCGAGTGCGCTGGCGGCGAGCAGCCGGCCTGGCTCCTGACCGACCAGAGGGCGCAAGAGGTGCGGGACGACAAGACCAATGAAGCCGATGGTACCGCTTACCGAAACCGCCGCACCGACAGCAAGTGCGGTTCCGAACACGGCACGGAAGCGCACGCTACGAAGATCGAAGCCAAGGCTTGTCGCCGCGTCCTCGCCGAGGCTGAGGGCATCAAGGGCTCGCCGGACGCTGAACAAGAGAAGCCAGCCGGGGAGCATGCAGGCCGCCGCCATCTGGACGTGTTCGAAGCTACGGTCGGCGAGCGAACCCATCATCCAGAAGATGATCTCCGTCGCGGCATAGGGATCGGGCGACAGATTGAGGGCGAGCGCGGTGAGGGCACCGGCGAGGCTGCTGACGGCGACACCGGCGAGGATCAAAGTGAGCGTGCTGGCGGAAGGTCCGCTCAGCACGAGAAGCAAGACGACCGCGCCGGCGGCTCCCGCCATGCCGCCAAGCGGCAGGGCGAGGAGGAACAGTGCCGCGAAGCCTGAATAGAAGGCGACCACGGCGCCGAACGCCGCCGCCCCGGAGATTCCGAGGAGGCCCGGTTCGGCCAGAGGATTGCGCACGAGCCCCTGCAGCACCGCGCCCGACAGGCCCAGGCTGGCTCCGATCAGCATGGCGAGCAGCGTTCGCGGCACCCGCAGCTGCCAGACAATGATTTCGAAGACATCGCGCTTCCCGCCGATTAGCGCGCGGGCGATCTCACCGGGTGACATCGCCACTGAACCCGCAAACAGCGAGCCCATGCCGGCACCCGCGAGAAGCGCCGCCAGCACAATGGGCAGGCGCCAAGCGCGAACGGCCGGCCATAGCCGGCTTCCGGTGCCGGCGGTCGCCCTCACGACCCGCTCCTTGCAATCACTTTGCTGCGGGCCGCGGCGAGGATCTCGACTGCATCGACGACAGCGGGGATGCCGCAGATCCACAGCCGCGTCGGTACAACGACCTGAACGGTGCGGTCGATCATCGCCTTCAACGCGGGATGGCGCAGCACCTCGTAGGCGAGCGCCGGTGCCTCCGGCTTGCGGTCATCGACGATCAGGACCTCCGGGTGCAATTCGAGGAGCGTTTCCAACGGCATCCGGCCGTGTCCGCGGACACCGGCGTTGGCTCCGAGATTGTCGAGGCCGGCGTGAGCGATGACGTCGCCGACGAGCGTATCAGCCCCGGCCGCGAAGCCGTTGGGCTGATAGTAGATCGCGGTCGGACGGCGCTCACCGGGGCGGGGTGCCAGGGCGGCGAGGCGCGCATCCATCGCCGCCACCTGTGCCTCGGCCTCATCGGTCTTGCCGAGGGCAAGTCCGGCTTCGCGCACCCGCTCGCGAACATCGGCAATCGAACGCGAGATGTCCTGATCAAGCACGTCGTAGCCCAAGCGCTCGAGCAGGAACACCGTCGGCCGCGCGGTGTAGCGGCCGGCCAGGATGATATCGGGGTGCAGCGGCAGGATCTCTTCGGACCGTCCATGATTGAGCAGAATGCCGCCGGCACGATCGCTGGCGGCGGAAATGTCCGGCCGCACCGCCAGATAGCTGAGCGAGCGGATAGTCTTCCGTGGCACCAGCATCAGCGCCATCTGGTCCGTACACAGGTTCAAAGAGACGATCCGATCGGGCTGGGCATGCGCCGGCGCGATCGCCGCCGAGAGAACGGCGATGAGCAGCAATGCCGCCCGAGTTGCGGGCAGTGAAGACGCGGTGGCGCCAAATCCGGCCCGCCGCCAGCCGAGGGCCTGTCGGCGGGAGACCGTCTGTGCCGCCACCGCGCCGTCCCCCTGTCAGAAGCTGATCTGGCCGCGCAGCCCGGCAAAAGCGCCGATGCCGGGAGACCGGTAGGCGTAGACCTCCTCGTAGTCCTGATCGAGCAGGTTCTCGATGCGTCCGACCACGGCCAAACCCGGCAGGAACTCGTAGCTCGCTGCGAGATTAACCAGCCAGTAGTCATCGAGAGTGCGAGCTGAGCGCTCAAACGTTGGAGAACGGTACACGAAGTCCTTCTGCGATCCGTTGTAGTCCACGTTCAGGTTGACATTGGCCCGCCTGCGCCCCTCGTCGTCTTTGAGGAAAGCGTAGTTGAGGCTGGTGCTGGCCAGATGCGGCGGGCGGCGGACGAGTTCATCGCCGTCCGGGTCCTCGCCATCTGTGTAGGTGTAAGCGGCTTTCAACGTCAGACCGTCGTAAATCTTGGCCGTGGCCGCGACTTCGACACCCTGGATCTTCGAAGTGCCGTCGAGATTGATCGGGCGCGAAGCACCGAGCACCGCGTCGAACTCAGATGAAATCACGTCCTTGATGCGGTTATTGAAATAGGTGACGTCGACAACAACCCGCTTGACCAGGAATGACTGCTCGACACCGATATCCCAGCCGGTGGAGTTTTCCGGCTTCAGGTCGGGATTGCCGACATAGTTGGAGAAGAAGCCGTACAGTTCGGTCAACGTCGGGTTCTGTACCCCCTTGCCCCAGCTGGCGTGAAGCCTGCTGTCGGTTTCCGGGATCAGGAATGCGCCGGTAAAGCGCGGTGAAGTGAAGTCCTCGAACTTGTTGTTCTGGTCGTAACGCGCCCCGCCCGTCAGGAACAGACGAGTCCAAAACCCAATTCGATACTCTGCCGCGTAACCATTGTTGATGATGGAGTCGAAATTGCTGTATCCGGAAAACACCGAGAAGTTATCACCGGTCTGCTGTTGCCGCTCGTAGACGAAGGTCAGCGTGTGCGAAGCATTGGCGAATGCGGGCGTGTCAAAGAAGACATTTCCCTGGTAGTCTACAGTATTAGTGTGCGCGTTAAAGTTGAAGCCCTCGTCACCGTTGGACTTGGTCTTGCTGGTCGTGCGCAGTCCAGAATAGCCGAGTGTGTTTTCGAACGCCCCGTCGAACAGTGTCAGCTTCGCCTGTGCTCGGCCTGACAGAGACGTCCCCTCATCCACCTCATCGGCATCATTTGGGATGATGAATCCGTCGGAATCGGAGACGGTTCCAAAATCATCGGACTGCAGCTCAGCATCGACGTAGCGCAGCGTTCCCGAAAGCGCGAGGATTTCGGCCGGCTTCACATTGACGCTACTGTTCAGCGTCATGTTCTTGTACCCGTCGTTCTCGCCGCCGCTTTCCGAGATGTTAATGCCGGCGGTGCGGAAGCCGCTCAAGCCCAGGTAACCATTAACCGTCTCATCACCGCCGCTGATGCTGGAGGCGCCGTCGAAGGTGTGGAACGAACCGCCTTCGGCGCGAGCAGTCACCGTTGGCGCACCCTTGCCGCGCTTCGTGATGATGTTGATGACGCCGCCGATGGTGTTGCTGCCGTAAAGAATGGCCTGCGGCCCACGCAGGATCTCGATCCGCTCGATGTCGCTGGCGAGCAGATCGCCAAAGTCGAATTCGTTCCCGCCGCCGGGGTCGTTGACTTCAACACCGTCGATGATGACGAGCGTATGGTTGCTCTCAGCGCCGCGAATGCGCACCTGCGTCAACGTTCCGAAGGTCCCCGAACGGTTGACGGCAACGCCCGGCACGTCACGCAGGATGTCAGAAACGAAGCTTGTCTGCTGCTGCTGTAACTCCTGTTCGGTGATGACCGTGACGGCACTGCCGACAGTCTCTGCATCAACCGGATAACGCGTGGCGGTAACGACGACCGTGGGCGCGGCTTCATCCGCAGCCGGCAGTGTCTTATCCTCCGCGCGTGCAGGGACCGACGCCATCATAGCTGCCGCCGCGATGAGGAAATGCTGCAGGCAACGATTGACTCGCTCCCCTCTTTGCTCATGTTTTCTCATTACAGACTCCGTCTGTGTGAATGGTTCCAGCCGTTCACGGGAGGGCCCGGGGATCCGCCAAGATGCCGGGCCCTCCCATGTCTCTCTTGCACCACGCGACGCGAATTGCTCCGCACCACGCAGGGTTCCGGTTTGCTGAGGGGGGGATGATGATCAACGGACGCGACTAGGCCCGCGCCCGCCGGGCTGACAACGCCCTGATCAGTTTGGAATGTTCACCCGCAACGCGTCCTCGCCCACAGCAAGCCGTTCACTCAAACGACGTCACCGCTTCGGAGATCCGCGCTCGCGACACACCCCGGTCGCGAACAGGGTGACGATGGCGATGGCAGGTCTCCTGGCTTGCGCGTCACTGCCTACGTGGCCCCGCCTTCCCGGTTTCCCAGTGGCATGCGGTCGGGCCTCAGGCTCTGCGCCTACAGTTGCGGGGGCAGCCACGGACTTGGTCCCTGATGGGTACGCCGCACCGTGTTCCCTCTTGCTCCCCTCTGCGGGGAACCATCACCGCCGGCATGGTGCACCGGCAACCGCTCAAGGGTCAAGCGCCTGTTCAACCGTGGCAGAGGCCCTTGCCTGCGCGATCGCGCAGATCCGGCGCGCGGCGACGGCCGAGGCCGCGGCGCCGATGTTCGGCTACAAGAACCACATCGGGATCGACCGAGCTACGGCGAAACGGGCGCTCGCCAATCGCGCCTGCACCTTCAATTGCCTCGCCCGGCAAAGGTCGCGGCGCTGTACGAACAAATCGGGGAGCCGAAAGTGAGGACCGATCTCGTATCACGAAGGTTCGGTTGATGGGCGGTCCGTGCCGGCGCTTTCGAGTGAAGCTCTCCCTCAAAAAACAAAACCGCGACGTCCGGGCCGATTGCTCGGGCCAGACGCCGCGGTTGATGTGAGGCCCCCTTTTCGGGCCGGCAGCCGGCCAAGCCGGCGGCTGCCGATCGGGACCGAATTACTTGCGCAGCGACTTATCGAACATCCGCTGCGAACGCTCGGCAGCGGCGTTCGCCGCATTCGCTGCCTGCTCGGCCTTCGCTGCGGCCGCATTCGCCGCCTGCGCTGCCCTGGCCGACTCGGCGCGGGTCGCGCGCGACTCTTCCTTCAGCGAGGCAACGTCCGACTGCAGGGTGCGGACGTCGGACTGAAGCTTGTCAACATCGCTCGAGCTGGCACAGCCGGCAACGGCGAGGGTAGCGGCCACCATCACGGCCGGAAGCATCTTGCGAGAAACCATGGTCATCGGTTTGGATCCCTCCACGAGGATGACGTGGATCAAATGATGAGGAAGCACGGCTGCGAGCCGCGGCTACCCATGTGTTTAGCCAACTGTAGCGATCGAAATCAAGAGGGTTGGCGCCGCCCGCGATCCGACTTGCCCCCAAACCGGCTTTAGGGCTCGATCTCGATCGGCGTACCGACGTCGACGGCGGCCCAGATCTCGTCCATTTCGCGGTTGCTGACAGCGATACAACCGTCGGTCCAGTCGCTCGCTGCGTCATGGTCGCGGCGGCGCTGGTTCGGCTGGCCGTGGATCATCACCAGGCCGCCCGCCGGCGCCCCGTACTGCCGCGCCCGGGCACGATCGTCGTAGCTCGGATAGGAGATGCTGAGAGCGCGGTAGAAGCGACTGCCGGCATTGCGGCCGTCGATGGTATAGGAGCCCTCGGGCGTCCGGCTGTCCCCCTGGAAGTACTTAGGACCCACGGGATTGCGGCCGAGCGCAACCTTGTAGCTCGCGATCACCGCATCGTCGCGCAGCAAGTAAAGCCGCCGTTCTCCTTTCTTGACGAGAATCCGGTCGGCCTTCCAATACGCTTCCGCCGCCGCCCAGCGCGGCGAGGATCCGATGCTGCCTGCCGCGAGCAAGCCAGCGAGCAAGGCAACACTCAACCAACGCTTGTTCTTCACGTCTCTCGAAGCCCCTGTCTTGGTCAAGTCTGTTCCGGTCAAGTCTCTTCCGGCGGCTGTGGATGGTCGGCCAGCAGTGGTTCCAAATAGGCGAGGCACCCCTCCAGGCTCGACAGCCGTGTATACGCACTGTCCGGAATGTGGATGCCGAGGACCTTCTCCAGGTGCAGCATCAGGTTGAGGTAGTCGACCGAATCGAAGTCGATCTGATCGTGAAAGCTGACCGCTGGGTCGAGCTTCTCGATCTCCGCCTCGGGCGCAATTTCCAATAGCGCTGCGCACACGATCTGCCGCAGGACGTCCTCATTCATCACGGTCCCCAGTCTTCGCAGCCGGTTGCAATTGTCAAGTGGATTGCACGGAGGGCGGTTCGGGCGCATCGGACTCGGCGCCGTCTGCCGCCTCGCTTGCCGAAAGATCGCCCAAAGGCAGGCCAAGCTCGCGTGCGCGCAGCACCCGCCGCATGATCTTGCCGCTCTTGGTGTGCGGCAGGCTGTCAGCAAAGGCCAGCTCGCGCGGTGCCAGCGCCGGTCCCAGCCGCTTGCGGGCGTGACCGATGAGCTGGCGGCGCAGCGAATCGCTGGCTTCGAAACCGGGTTTCAAAGTGACGAACGCCTTTGTCACCTCGCCGCTGACCGCGTGCGGCTTGCCGATGACGCCAGCCTCGGCAACGGCAGGATGGGCCAGCAGCGCGCTCTCAACCTCGAACGGACCGATCAGGTGGCCGGCCGACTTGATTACCTCGTCGGCACGACCGAGAAAGCGGAAGGCGCCGCCCGCGTCCCTGCGGACGAGGTCACCGGTGAGGTAGAGGCCGTCGCAGAAGGCTTGAGCGTAACGTTCCGGTTCGTCGTGGTAGTCGCGGAACATCGAGGGCCAGCTCGGAATCAACGCCAGCTCGCCGCTGACGTCGGCTCCCTCGATGCGGTCCAGGTGCAGTGTGTCGCCCTCTTCGCGCCGGCGGACAACATGCGCCTCGACGCCCGGCAGCGGCCGGCCCATCGCGCCGGGGATGACGTCGCGGCCGGGCAGGTTGGCGATCATGATGGCGCCAGTCTCGGTTTGCCACCAGGTGTCGTGGATCGGCACGCCCAGGGTTGCGCGCGCCCATTGCACCGCGTCCGCGTGCAGCGGTTCGCCGACGCTGGCAACAACGCGCAGCGAGCGCAGATTGAAGCGCGCCGCGAGCTCTGGGCCGGCGCGCATCAGCATGCGGATCGCCGTTGGAGAGGTGTACAGCACGCTCACCTGCTCCTGCTCGATGATGCGGTACCAGCGCTCGGCATCGAACTCGCCCTGATCGACGATGCTGGTCACGCCGCACACCAGTGGCGCGATCAGGCCGTAGGAAACGCCGGTCACCCAGCCGGGATCGGCGGTGCACCAGTAGACATCGCCCGGGGCAAGGGCGAGCGCCAGCCGGGCGGTCGCATAATGGCCGATCACGGCCCGGTGAACGTGCACGGCCGCCTTCGGCGCACCGGTGGTGCCGCTGGTAAAATGGATCAGCGCCGGCTCGTCCGGATGGGTCGGCGCGATCGCATAGCTGTCGCGCGCTGCTCCCAAGAGGCGGGCGAACGAGAGGCTGCCGGGGACCAGCGCGCCCAGCGACAAGACATGGCGCAGCGACGGGATGGCGTGCCGGTTCTGCGCCACCTTGCGCTGATAGAGCGTGTCCTCGGCGACCAGCACCTTGACCCCGGCCTTCAACAGCCGCACGCGAATAGGCTCCGGCCCGAAGCTGGTGAACAGCACCGAAAACACCGCGCGCGCCTTGAGCGCGCCGAGCGCGGCGATGTAGAGCTCGGGTGTTCGCGGCGCCAGCGCGAACACCCGGTCCCCCGGCCGCACGCCAAGGCCGACCAGGACATTGGCAAACGCGCTCGATTGCCTGCCCAGTTCGGCGTACGTGTAGGTGCGCGCGACCCCCCGACGGTCAATGAAGCGCAAGGCATCGCGCTCGCCGGCGCCGCGGGCGACGTGGCGGTCGACCGCCTCATGGGCAATGTTGAGGCCAAGGTCGCCGGGCAGTCCGTCCAGGTCCTGCGCCGCGGTCCGCCAGAAGTCGGTTTTCGGCTCCATCGTATCCCGTCTAAACTTGTCCCAGCACGGTCATCTGACGCCCGATCCGAATGGCGCCCACCCTTCCGGCGGCGCTTGAGGGGAGCATCCGATCGTCAGGCGCCGGCCAACCGGAGCATCAACTGATGAGCATCCGCAATCTTGACTGTCTCTTCAAGCCCCGAGCGGTGGCTTTGTTCGGCGCCAGCAAGGAGAAGGGGACGATTGGGGCCGTGCTTTCGCGCAACCTGCTCAACTCCGGCTTCGAGGGGCCGGTGATGCCGGTCAATCCGCGGCATGCCGCGATCGAGGGCGTGCTCGCCTATCCGGATGCGGCTGCGCTGCCGCTGGTGCCGGACTTGGCAGTGATCGCGACTCCGCCCGCGAGCGTGCCGAACCTGATCGGCGCGCTGGCCGAGCGCGGGACGCGGGCGGCGGTGGTCATCTCGGCGGGCTTTGGTGAACGGGGCGATGCGGATGGCTTGGCACTTCGCCAAGCGATGCTGGACGCGGCCCGGCCGCACACGCTGCGCATCTGCGGCCCCAACTGCTTGGGTGTCATGGTGCCGGCGGTCGGCCTCAATGCCGGCTTCGCCCACACCCGCGCGCGGCCGGGCCGGCTCGCCTTCGTTGCCCAATCGGGCGCCATCGTCACCTCCGTGCTCGACTGGGCGAGCGCCCGCGGCATCGGCTTCACTCATTTCGTTTCGCTGGGCGACATGTCCGATGTCGATTTCGGCGACATGCTGGACTACTTGGCAGGGGAGGGCGATGTCCGCGGCATCCTCCTCTATATCGAGGCGATTACCAACGCGCGCAAGTTCATGTCGGCGGCGCGCGCGGCAGCGCGGCTCAAGCCGGTCATCGTCGTCAAGGCAGGCCGCTATCCGGCAACCGCCAAGGCGGTTGCGTCGCACACGGGAGCGCTGGCCGGCCAGGATGCGGTTTATGACGCAGCGTTCCGCCGCGCCGGCATGCTGCGTGTCGATGACATCGGCGGCCTGTTCGGCGCCGTTGAGACCCTCGGCATGGGGCCGCCCGGCAAGGGCGACCGGCTCACCATTCTCACCAACGGCGGCGGCCTCGGCATCATGGCGCTCGATGCCCTGTTCGCGCACGGCGGCTCGCTCGCCCAACTGTCGCCGAAAACCGTCGCCCGGCTCGATGCGGTCCTGCCGCCGACCTGGTCACGCGGCAATCCCGTCGACATCATCGGTGATGCGTCGGCCGAGCGCTACCGGAAGGCGCTTGCTGTCCTGCTGGAAGACCCGAACGCGGACGCCATTTTGGTCCTGAAGTGCCCGACCGCGGTCTCGGCCGGCGACAATGTCGCAGCAGCGGTGATCGCTGAACTGAAGGAGCGGCGCGCCCGCGTGTTTACCTGCTGGCTAGGCGAGGAGGACGCCCGCAAGCCGCGCGAGATGTTCGGCGCGGCGCGCATCCCGACCTATTACACGCCCGAGCGCGCCGTGCATGCGTTCATGGACCAGGTCGATTACAGGCGCAACCAGGAGGCCTTGACCCAGACGCCGCCCTCGGTGCCTGAGGATTTCGAACCGGACGTCGCGACCGCCTTCGCCACCATCAAGGCCGCGCTCGACGCGGGACGGGAGTGGCTGAGCGAGCCGGAGGCGAAGGCCGTGCTGACCGCCTACGGTGTTCCCGTTGTTGCGCCGAGGATTGCCGCGACCCCGCAAGCGGCGGCGGCAGCGGCGGCAGCGCTGGCCGGGCCGGTGGTGTTGAAGATCTTGTCGCCCGACATCACGCACAAGTCCGATGTCGGCGGCGTCGTGCTCGATCTGCGCGCGCCCACGGCCGTGCGCGAGGCGGCGGAAGCGATGCTGGAGCGGGTCGGCCATGCGCTCCCCCAGGCGCGCATCGACGGCTTCACTGTCCAGCCGATGGTCGAGCGGCCGGACGCCTTCGAACTCCTGGTCGGCCTCACCGAGGACCCGGACTTTGGCCCCGTGGTCTTGTTCGGCCACGGCGGCACGGCGGCCGAAGTCATCGCCGACCGGGCGATCGCGCTGCCGCCGCTCAACATGCATCTCGCCCGTGCTGTGATGGCGCGCACCCGCGTCTTCAAGCTGCTCAAGGGCTTCCGCGGACGAACGGCGGCGGCGCTCGACGACGTCGCGCTGACCCTGATCAAAGTTGCACAGATGGCGATCGATTCGGCCGATATCATCGAGGTCGACATCAACCCCCTGCTCGCCGACGAGTTTGGCGTCCTCGCGCTCGATGCCCGCATCCGCGTGCGGCGGAGCGATGCCCCGCCGGCCCGCCGGCTGGCCATCCGCCCCTATCCGAAAGAGCTCGAGGAAACCGTCTCGCTGCCGGACGGGCGCAGTTTCGTGTTGCGTCCGGTTCTGCCGGAGGATGAGCCGGCGTTCGTCGGCTTGTTCTCGAAGCTGACGCAGGAAGATATCCGCATGCGCTTCTTTGCACCCAAGCGGTCGCTGACGCACGAGTCGGCGGCGCGGATGACGCAGATTGATTATGACCGCGAAATGGCCCTGGTGCTGGCGCAGCCGGGCCTTGCGGGCCGCGCCGAAATCTTCGGCGTCGTCAACATATCTGCAGATCCGGACGGCGAGCGGGCGGAATACGCAATCCTGATCCGCAGCGACATGTGCGGCCTGGGCTTAGGCCCGCTCTTGATGCGACGAATCATCGACTATGCCCGCCAGCGCGGCATTCGTGAGATCTGCGGCGACGTGCTGCGCGAGAACAAGCCGATGCTGAAGGTCTGCGAGTTGTTCAACTTCAAGCGCACACCGAAACCCGGCGACCTCGGGGTCGTCGAGGTACGCCTCGTTCTGTAGCGGTGCCGGCCAGCTCGCTCAGGCCTCGGCCGCTTCCAGCTTGATGGCGCGCAGGCCGCGCGCATCCTCCTTGATCTGGAATGCGATCCGTTGCCCCTCGGTCAGGCGGCCGATTCCCGATCGCTCGACCTCCGAGACATGCACGAAGGCATCTTTCTCGGCTTCATCGAGGCGGATGAAGCCATACCCCTTGGTCGCGTTGAACCACTTTACCGTTCCCGTCGCCATATCAACCCCCGTTCCCAGTTATTGGGCTTGAGCCAAACCGTCGGCCGCGCCATTTCTGGGCGCGACCTTCTCAAGCGAGAAACGTCTGGTCAAACGAAAAACGCCCATCGAACAGGCACGCTTGGGAGGACCATTCTCCGTCCGCCTTTTTTTTTGACAGCCATTCGCAAGAGCCCTATGGTCCGTTGCCTCGCGCGGGAAAACAGGGCTCGCGGAGGCGGCTGTGAGAAGGCAACGTCCACAGTCGAGAGCAATAACTGGGAGACGTGAGGACCCCGAGAAAACAATATCGCGCCGCGCGCCTGCAGAACCGGCTGAACGCCGGCAGCGTCGGGCGGTTTTCCACTATCAACTCGGTCCAGAAGCAGATTCGACGCCGTGCTACGGCGTATCATGATTGATGCGAGGGAAGATATGTCGCTCGATGCCAAGTTGCGCGACCGACTCTTGGAGAAAAAGTCCAAGATTGAGGCCGGAGGCGGCAAGCAGAAAATCGCTGAGCGCCATGAGAAGGGGCTGCTGAGCGCCCGCGAACGCCTTGGGACGCTTTTCCAGCCAGACACGTTTCAAGAGTATGGCGCCCACATCCGTCACACCTGCCAGCATTTCGGCATGGCCGACAAGGAAATCCAGGCAGACGGTGTGATTTGCGGCACCGGTTACGTCGAGGGGCGGCACGTCGCCGGCTTCAGCCAGGATTTCACGGTTGTTGGCGGCACGCTCGGCAAGATGCATGCGCGCAAGATCTGCTGGGCGCAGGACTTTGCGCTAAAGCATGGCACGCCGCTGGTGGGCTTCCAGGACTCTGGCGGTGCCCGAATCCAGGAAGCGGTCGATGCGCTGTCGGGCTACGGCGACGTCTTCTATCGCAATGTCCAGCTCTCCGGTGTCGTGCCGCAGGTGGCGGTCATTTGCGGTCCCTGTGCGGGCGGCGCGTCTTACTCGCCGGCGCTGATGGACTTCATCATCATGACCCGGCACAACGCCCACATGTTCATTACCGGCCCGCAGGTGATCAAGGCGGTCTCTGGCCGCGAGGTCGGCATGGCCGATGTCGGCGGCGCCGAGATGCACGCGAGCGTGAGCGGCAACGTCCACTTCGTCGCCGAGGATGATGAGGCCGCGATTGCTATCGTTCGCAAGCTCTTGAGCTTCCTGCCCAGCAATAACACCGAGGACCCGCCGCATGATCCTATCGCGGATTTGGAGCTTGGTCCCGACCCGGGGATGGACGCTCTGGTGCAATCGGATCCCTCGGAGCCGATGGACATGCACAAGATCGTCCGTCACGTCGTCGACGGCGGCGATCTCCTGGAGGTGCACGCGACGTTCGCGACCAACATGATCGTTGGCTTCGCCCGCATCCAAGGCATCGTTGTGGGCGTGCTCGCCAACAACTCCATGCAGAAGGCAGGTTGCCTGGACATCGACTCCTCGGACAAGGGCGCACGCTTCATACGCTTCTGCAACGCTTTCAACATCCCCCTGGTCACGTTTGTCGACGTGCCGGGGTTCCTGCCCGGAATCGAGCAGGAGCGCGGCGGTATCATCCGCCACGGCGCAAAGATGCTGTTCGCCTACTCGAGTGCTACGGTGCCGAAGGTGACCATCGTCTGCCGCAAAGCCTACGGTGGCTCCTACCTCGCCATGTGCAGCCAGGAACTGGGTGCCGACATGGTATTCGCTTGGCCGACCGCGGAAATCGCGGTGATGGGCGCTGATGGGGCAGTGAATATCCTCTACTCCAAAGAGCTGAAGGACCTGAGCGATCCGGCTGAAAAGCGGACCAAGCGCCAACAGTTCGTGGATGAGTATCGGGCTGAATTCGCGTCGCCCTATCTCGCTGCCTCCAAGGGCTACATCACCGACATCATCGAGCCGGAAATGACGCGCTCTGTGATCTCGCTCGCGCTGCGCAAGCTCCTTGCAAAGCGCGAGTTGCGGCCGCCAAAGAAACATGGCCTGATCCCGCTATAGACCCGAAACTGATCGAGTGTTTGGCGGAGACTGAAGCAAAGAGACGACGGACGATGGAAAAGACGGCGTTCGATATTGCTCTCAACGAGGCAATATTCTCCTATTTGCTGATGGCGGTTATTGCGGCATTAACGGCCGTCATGATCCGCGGCATTGTTTTCATCTTGGCTGCCTCAAAGAAGAAGGCCGCGCCGGCAGCAGCAACACCGGTGATCGTCTCGGTAACGCCAGCGCGCGACGAAGGGGCAGCCATCGCCGCGGCGATCGCCGCCGCCGTGTACGCGGTGATCGGCGCACACCGCCTCGTCCACATCGGCGAGGCGCAACGAGGAGCTGGCTGGACCACGGAGATCCGAACCCGGCTGCATACCTCACACACACCGCGCGGACAGCGCTGATCAGGCTTGAAGAGTCGTTTTCTCAAGAGGTTGTACCATGCTTAGACACCTGCGCATCACCGTTGACGGTAAGCCGTATGATGTCGTCGTTGAGGACGTGAGCGAGGATGCAGGCGGCAGCCTCTATCCTGCGCCGGGGACCATGGCGCAAGCCGCCCGCGCTGCCGCGCCCGTCTCCGCGCCGGCGCCTGTAGCGGCGCCTTCTGCGGGGGCAACTGGCCCAGCCAGTGCCAATGACAAACTGGCGCCGCTCGGTGGCACCGTCCTCGAGGTTGCGGTCAAAGCCGGCGATGCGGTCAAGGCCGGTGACAAGGTGATCGTCATCGAAGCGATGAAGATGAAGACCGTCGTCACCGCGCACAAGGATGGAACGGTATCGAACGTCGCCGTCAAAGTCGGCGATGCGGTCGAGTCCGGCCAGGTCCTTGTGACCATCGCCTGAGCCCGCGGGCGCCCGTGTCCTAAAAGCCGAAAGGCCCACAACGATGATCGATATCGATCCGTTGCACCTTTTTCAAGGTATCGCCACCCTGGTGGCGTCCGAGCCGAAGATCTTCTACGGTCGTATCTTTTTGATCTTTCTCGGGTTTCTTCTCATCTATCTCGGCCACAAGGGAGTCCTTGAAGCGCTGTTAATGGTGCCGATGGGGCTCGGCATGTCGACCGTGAATGCGGGCGTTCTTTTCTTCGAAGCCAACCGGATGGGAACTCTCTTTCTCGAACCGCTGGCGACAACGACCGATGATGTCGTGAATATTTTGCAGATCGACTGGTTGCAGCCGATCTACACGCTGATGTTCTCCAACGGTCTGATCGCCTGCCTGGTGTTTCTTGGGATTGGCACACTGCTGGACGTCGGTTTCGTTATGGCGCGGCCGTTTACCAGCATGTTCCTCGCCATTTGTGCTGAGGCCGGCACCCTAATCACCTTCCCACTTGGTGTTATGCTTGGCCTGCCGATCAACGAAGCCGCAGCCACTTCGACCATTGGCGGTGCCGATGGTCCGATGGTGCTGTTCACTTCTCTGGTCTTGGCGCGGGAGATCTTCGTCCCGATCACCGTGGTCGGCTACCTTTATCTTGGCCTCACCTACGGTGGCTATCCCTACCTGATCAAGCTGCTGGTACCGCCAAAGATCCGCGGCCTGCAGATGCCGGCCGAGAAGGTCCGAAAGATCAGTTCCGGTGAAAAGATGGTGTTCGCGATTGTTGCTTGCGTCACCCTCTCTCTCCTGTTCCCGGTCGCCGCACCTTTGTTCCTTTCGGTCTTCATCGGGGTTATCGTACGCGAATCAGGCCTTACCTACTTCTATGAGCTGTTCAGCACGCAGATCTTGTATGGAGCGACGTTCTTCCTCGGGCTTGTTCTCGGTGTATTGTGCGAGGCGAACACCATTTTGAACCCAAAGGTGCTGATACTCTTGATTATCGGCATCCTCGCGCTGCTGTTCTCGGCACTTGGCGGACTACTTGGAGGGTATATCCTCTACTTTCTGACCGGCCGCAAATTTAACCCTGTTATCGGCATTGCCGCCGTGTCCTGCGTACCGACAACGGCCAAGGTCGCACAGAAGGAAGCCTCCTACATCAACCCAGATGCGATCATCCTGCCGCAGGCTCTGGGCGCCAACATTTGTGGAGTGATTACATCAGCGATCTTTGCCGCCGTTCTGGTGACAGTGGTCAAGGCTGGCGGCGGCTACTGAGCCTGCGGTGACAGCAAGGCGGCGTCGCCAGCGCTGGCCGCGCGCGATCTACTGGGCTATCGGGGCGGCGATTGCGCTCACCGGCGCACTCGCCGCTCGCTTTATGGCGGATGCTGCACCGACGGCAATGCGGGTGCCAATCTGGCTAGCCGGTGCCGCTATGATTCTGGTTGGCCTCGGCGTGCTCTCCCTCGGCACGCGCTCCCACCTGGAAGACGATCCACCGTCTTCAGTGAATGGTAGCGGGGATTGAAGCCTCGACCGCACGCCACAAGCCGCGGAAGAGGCGGTCCTCGGTCGCTGCAAACGCGGGCACGCGGCCTTTCAAGTCCTCGCCCAGGTGCGTCAAGCGCTCCACCATCTGTGGCAGGTGATGCTCCTCCTCGGCGAGGAGGCTCTTGAGCGACACCGCCGGTGCCTCCGCATTCAAGACCTGGTGATAGATTTCGTAGGCCCAGATTGCGCGGAGCTCGATGATCAGCGAGACGAACAGGTATGGGGCGTCGCTGTGCTGGCTCCCGGCGAGCGAACGGCCAATCGCGGCGTCAAGGCGGCCGAAGTACATCTGCGCCGGGCCGGCGGCAATCGTCGTCTCGGCAGAGTAGTCAAGCGGCCTGCCGGCAATCTTCTCCGCCTGGCGCTTGAAGAAAAACGCGTGCCGCGCCTCCTCGCACAGGTGTTTCAGTACTTCGCACCCCAACGGCCCCTTGGTCTGGCTGGTCATGATCTTGCGGCTGCCGATGTGCTCCATCATCGAGAGCGTGTTGAGGAATCGGGCGTGCTGGGCCGGCTGCCGGCATAACGCGGTGAGCACGTTCCGCACCGGCGCGACGAGATCGGCGCTGCGCTGCTCAATCTCTGAGAGTGACCAGGGGTCTTCAAACGGTGACGAGGGTGAGCGCTTCGCTGATGGCATCGTAGACGGCATTGAGTTCGTCCCGCGTTATGCAATAGGGGGGCAGTACGTATACAACGTTGCCAAGCGGGCGCAACAGGACGTCGCGCTCAAGGAAGAAGCGGTAGAGCCGGGGACCGAGCTCGGCGAAATAGCCAGCCGCAGGGACGCACAGTTCGATGGCTGCGATCGTCCCGGTCTGGCGGGTTTCGACCACCTCCGGCCGGGCGTGCAAACCTTCGAGCCGCTGCCGATGCTGAGCCGCGATCGCCTCGATGTGGGCGAACACCGGCTCGTCCTCCCAGATGTCGAGGCTGGCGAGCGCGGCGGCGCACGCGATCGGGTTGCCGGTGTACGAGCTCGAATGGAAGAACATTCTCGCCCGGTCGACCGTATAGAAGGCATCGTAAATGGCCTTGGTGGCCAGCGTCACACCCATCGGCAGGAAGCCGCCGGTCAGGCCCTTCGAAAGGCACATCAAATCCGGTGCGACGTCCGCCTGCTCGCAGGCAAAGAAGGTGCCGGTTCGGCCGAAGCCGGTCATCACCTCATCGGCGATCAGCAGCACGCCGTGCTGGCGGCAGAGATCGGCGAGCGCCTTTAGCACCCAGGGCGGATACATGCGCATGCCGCCGGCGCCGAGCACGAGCGGCTCGAGGATCAGGGCAGCAACGGTGCTGCCGGACTGGCGCAGGAGCTCTGCAAAGGCGTCGATCGTTAACTGTTCGGCGCCGGCGCGCGGAAACGGCAGCCGCTCGACCTCGAACAGCATTGGCCAGTAGGGCTCGGTGAACAGGCCGCGCTCGCCGCAGGCCATGGCGCCGAAGGTATCGCCGTGGTAGCCGTCCTCCAGCGCGACGATACGGGTGCGCCGTTCGCCGCGGTGATGCCAGAAGCCGACCGCCATCTTGACCGCGACCTCGACCGCGGTTGATCCGGAGTCGGAGAAGAAGGCGACCGCGAGTCCCGTTGGCGCGCGGGCCAGCAGGCGGCGCGCCAAGGTCTCGGCGGGTGCATGCGTGAAGCCCGCAAAGATCACCTGCTCCAGCGTGGCCGCCTGCTGCGCGATGGCAGCGGCGATGCGCGGGTGGCCGTGGCCGTGCAAGGTGACCCACCAGGATGCGATCGCATCGATGATGCGGCGGCCGTCGGGCGTGACCAGCCGCGCGCCCTCGCCGCGCGCGATTAGGGTCGGGGGCGGTGCCACCGCATGCTGGGTAAACGGATGCCAGATCGGGCTCTGGGGGTCAGGCATCGGCGGAAGCCAGGAAATCGGCAGCCACGAAGTTGGCGGCAAAGGCGGCCCTGAGGCTCGCCGGATCAAGGGATGGCAGCCGCGGCAGGCGCCCGAGCCGCTTAACGCCGGCGAAGTCGATGATGGTGCGCTCCGTATCCGCCATCGCCTCGCCAATAAAGGCGATGCCGAGGATCGGGATCGCGCGCCGCTTCAGCGCTTCGATGCTCAACAGTGAATGGTTGATGGTGCCAAGCGCCGTGCGCGCACAGAGGACGACTGGCGCCTGCCAACGGCCGATGAGATCGATCACGAGGTGTTCCCGCGTCAGCGGCACCATCAGCCCGCCTGCGCCTTCGATGATCAGCGGCCCCGGCCCGGGCGAGGCGGGGAGCGGCGTTAGTGTCTCGAAGTCGATCGTGATCCCGTCGAGCTCGGCGGCGCGGTGCGGTGAGAGCGGCTGGCTCAGCACATAACGCTCCGCCGGCAGCCGCTCCTCGCCAAGCCCGGTCAGGCGGCGCACCGTCTCTCGGTCGGTGCCGCCTTGAGTGCCCGCCTGAACCGGTTTCCAGTAACTGCCGCCAAGCGCTTCGGACAGCGCCGCCGCGAACACCGTCTTGCCGATGTCGGTATCGGTGCCGGTGACGACGATGGCGCTGTTCACCTCGGGGGCCTCGATCCTGAGGACGGCTCAGTAATCGTGGGCCAGGATCTCATCGGCACGGCGGATCAGCTCGCGGCCGTAGTCGGTCCAGATGCCCTGGCCCCAGTAGCGGTAGCAGCTGGTCTCCGCGGTCATCAGGTGGAACAGCGCCTTGCGGAAGCGTGTCTCGTCGGTCTTGAGCTTCTTCTGTTTCAGCACGAGCTCGTTGAAGCGAGAGGACAGTTTCTCCATCGGCCCCAGGATGTTTTCGTAGCCGTGCACCCACGAAAGGTTGTTGGTCCAGCTGCCGCCTTCCATGTGGAAGCGGCCGTCCTCCTGCTTGCACTGAGCGATCGCCTTCTCCAGCGCTTCCGGGCCGTCGCCCGGCTTCATCTTCTGCCACAGACGGTGCTGGAAGATCGGCTGCAGGGCCGGGAAATCCTTGGTCTTGATGCCAGCAGCGGTGAGGTGCTCCAGGTACTCGGTCACGTTCATCATCGGCGTCGCCGAATGGGAGGATTCGCGGACGGCGTCGCAATACTTGCCGGGGAACTCGTTCATCATCACGCCGCCGTTCTCGCCGTCGGCGATCTGGGTGACGAGCGGCGGTACCGACTTGCCGGCAAGCTCCCAGCGATCGAGGCTCTTTGCCTCATAGTAGGGCTGCATCTGCGCCACCAGCTTGGTGTCGGAGCCCTGCGTCTTGATGATCGCGATGATTTCCGCCGTCTCGCCGGTCGAGCTGGTGCAGACGAGCCGGTGCGGCAGGTGCTTCTTCTCCGGGCCGTGGCCGTTGGCCGGCTGCTCGACCGTGTGTTCCTGCACGAGCACCCAGCGGAAGCCGCAGTCTCGCAGCGTCTTGACGAAGGCATAGGCGACGTCCGGGTGATTGGGCAGGGCCATCTCCGAGGGTGAGAAGCCCTGGACGCGGCCGACGGCATCCAAGCCGAAGATCGCCGCGAAGTGATGTTGCCACGCCTTGACGTGCCAGGCGAAGTCCTGCACCGGCGTCGACGGCGCGACCGCGTGCCCCCACGGGCAACCGAGCCACTCGACGCAGTGCCAGATCGCCGGATCGCAGGTGACCCGTTTCAGCGAATCGATGACGTCGTGGCAGCCCATCTGGCGCAGGCCATGCAGGAGCGTGCCGGAGTATTCGAGCATCGCCCGCGGTTGCTTGCCCTCACCCAACAGTTGCGGCACGAATTCGCCGATGCGCTTGTAGCACCAGGCGAAAACCGGCGCGTTGTGATTGTCGCCGATGTGCTGGTTGTCCATCATGTACTTGAGGTTACTGATCACCTCCGCGGTGTGCAGATCGCCGCCGCCGGCCGGGATCAGCGGCTGGTGCATGTGCAGGGCAATCGCAAACGCCGAGCGGATCGAGCCGAAGTCGATGTTGCTCGCCGGTCGATAGAGTTCCTTCTTGGCCGCCGCCTTAACAGCGGCTTCGATATCCTTCTCCCGGCCGGCGATGTTGGGGATGCCGTCGATGTATTCGGGCAAGGCGTTCATGACGTCTTGGGCTCCTTGAACTTTGTGAAACGAACGGGCGGACTGGCCAATAACCATCGGCGGGGAATGCCGGCCGCGCGGATTGAAGCAAGGCTGTTCCCGCGCTTCAAGGCGATAAATCCGAGGGTTGTTCTACCCGGCCCTGCAAGGCTCTGGTGCGGGCGCTTGGCCTCAAGCGAACACGCGATAGTCGATATCGGGGAAGATCGTGTCCATTGCCTCCAAGGCCGCGAGCTTGGCCGGATCGATGCTGCCGGCCTCGATGCCGTCGGCGAGCCAGTGGAAACGGGCGAGATGGTCGCGGATGCGGCCGTAGGCGTAGTCGACGGCGGTGCCGGTCTTCATGATGAAGGGCCAGTCGGACGACTGCGCCAACAGGAGCGCGCGCGCCGCCTGATTGAGCGCCCGATGCGGCAGCGAGCCGGTCAGAGGCGCATCCGCGCGGCCGGCCAGCGTCTGCATGCGGGCGGCGGCGTCGTGCAGGTGGCGGTAAATCCAGTCGTTGCCGCGGTTGAGCCAGAAGGTGCTGTAGCCGCGATCGCCCCAGCTGGAAGCCGAAGGCGTCGCCCGCTGCGGGTCGGGATGGCGGGCCAGATAGTCGGACGGCGTGACGAGGTCGACGACCGTCTGGTCATAGACGAGCTTGCGGATGAACAGATCGAGGAAGCGCGGCCCCTCGAACCACCAATGGCCGAACAACTCGGCATCATAGAGCGCGACCACCAGCGGCGGGCGGTCCATGACGGGGCGGAATCGCTCTGCCGTCTCGATCTGCCGGCGCAGGAAATCAGCCGCGTGCGCGTCGGCGCGGGCATCGGCTTGCGCTGGTTCGTAGATCTCCTTCTGATCGGTCGTCCCGGTGATGCGGTGGTACTTGAAGCCGGTGAAGACGCGGGTCTGGCCGTCGAGGATGAACGGGCGGATGTACTCGAAATCGAGGTCGAAGCCTATATCGCGAAAGAAATCTCGGTACCACGGATCGCCCGGGTAGCCTGCTTCAGCGCTCCACACCTGGCGCGAGGAAGCGGGATCGCGGCCGAACGCACACACGCCGTTGCCGCAGTCGATCGGCGCCAGATAACCATGCCGCGGCCGGACGCTGGCGTTGAGGATCGCATGCGTATCGCTGAAAAAGTACCGACCGCCGGCTTCCGCTACCGCCTCCTCGACCCCCGGATAGTAGCCGCATTCGGCCAGCCAGAAGCCCGGCGGCGGCCGGCCGAAGGCGCTGGCGTAGGCTTCAGCGCCGACCTTGAGCTGGGCGCGGACCGCGTTTGGCTGCGTCTTCAGGATCGGCAGGAAGCCATGCGTGGCGTTGGCGGTGATGAGCTCCAGGACACCTAAGTCCTGCAACCGGGCGAATGCCGCGATCAGATTGCGGCCGTAGCGGCCGACGTACCAGTCTTCGGTTTCGTAAAGCAGGCGCCGGTAAAAGCGCGCGACCTCGGTCAGCTTCGGGGTGCCGTGGTTGCGGAGGATCTCCTTGTCGCCCAGGCGCGACAGCTTGCCGAGGTGGGCGAGATAGCGCTCCTGCAGGAAAGGATCGGCCAGCATGGCCAACAGCGGCGGCGACAGCGAGACGGTCACCCGGAATTTGACGCCGTCAGCCACCAGCCCTTCGAACACCCGTAAGAGCGGGATGTAGGTGTCCGTAATCGCCTCGAACAGCCAGGACTCCTCGAAAAAGGAAGGGTATTCCGGATGGCGGACGAAAGGCAGGTGCGCGTGCAGGACGAGTGCGATGGAGCCCGTCGCCATCAGCTTTGTCCCTCCAGATCGCTGGCTTCTGCGCTCGCGAACAGCGCCGTCAGAACCGTCGGGTCGTTCGGCAGGATCCGGCGCAGGGCAAACGTGCCGTCGGGGCGTACGCGGATGTCCTTGCCGAACAGCTGGAGCGTGCGACCCGGCTGGACGCGGCCGTGGATGTACAGCTCGGCTGTCACTTCGAGTTCGACATCATTGCCACTCCGGCCGAGCACGAAGCTCGAAAGCGGCAGAATTTCCTCGAGCGCGAACGGCTGGTCGGCAGCCCCGGAGGTATTCTCGTTGGCCGTCTCGGTCGCTGTCTCGGTGGCGCCGGATGCTGTCTCCGGCGGTAAGACGGGCTCCGGCGCTGAAACCAGCTCCGGCGTTGAAAACGGCTCTGGCGCTGAATACGGCTCCGGCGCTGAAACCGGCCCCGGCTCAGCGGTTTCCGCTTGCGCGGCGGGCGCGGTTGCTACCGACGTTGTTGCCGCGTGCGTCGATACCGGGAGAGTCGTCTCTGGTGGCGCAGCCGCAGCCGCAACCGCCGGTCCGGGTGACTCCGTGACGGCGGTGGCTTGCAGCGGCGAGGGACCAACCGGCGGCAGTGTGGCGACATTCGAGCGCGCAAACGCGAACAGTGTTCCGTCGCCGCGCTTGATTCCCAAGGTGGCCCGCCAACGCCGTGCAGCGGCTTCGATGTCGATGTAGCTGCGGCTCTGCAGGCCGGAGACTGCGACGTCAAAAGCGCGGCACTCAGCCTCAAGCTGGTCAACGGGTTCTGTATCGACGTCGGTGGCTTCAAGGCGCAGTACCAGCGGCGCCGTGGCGCCAGCAGTGCCAAGCGTGGCGCGAGTCTCCTGAACGAGGGCGAGCGGCAGGCTCCAAAAGGCGTGCAGGACGCGCGGATCAACGTCGATCAGGACCAACTCGGGGCCCTCGATCTGGCGCGGGAACCACGCCCGCACCTCGTCAGCGACCTGCTGCAGGAATTCAGGTGCAGGCGGCGCCTCCGCCGCGCGCGGCACGCCTGGCTCTCGACGATCGCCGTCCCCCCCGTCAGCGCCCGGGCTCCCGGCGCCTGATAGACGCGTCTCACCTGTGGCAGTGCTGTCCACGCCGACCGTCCCCTTGCCGATCGTGCGCGGCCGGGCCACCGGCGCGCACGTCGTGCTTGTTGTCGGCACAGTCTATAGGCAAAGGGCCGCCGTGGCCAACCCGCGCTCTGGGGGAGTTCCCTGAAAAATGGTACCCCGACGACGGCTTTCTCGCGGGTTGGCTGCCGCGGTCACCCTCCTCAGAAGATTCCCGCCACGGTACGCGTCATGCCCGTCTTCAAGTAGGGCAGGGCGTCGGCAAACTCCAGGTTGGCTTGGTTGGCCGAACTCATGACCCTAGTCTGGTAGCGCTTCATGTTAGTGGTCTCATCCGCGGTGACGTTGCGGGTGCCGCTCCGTCCCTGCGTCAGCTGCTGCTGAGTGTGCTCGCGGACGGCCACCTTGGAGCGTTCGGAAACCTGGACGTCGGTGATGATGGCGTAGGTCGTATCTTTGACCACGGCGTCGGCCACCGTCGCTACGGCACCACCGACCACGCCGCCAATGAGGCCACCGGTCCAACTCTGCGAAGCCGCACCGCCGATCGCCGCTCCCGCCGCCGACGAACCCCATACGCTGCCGTAGCCACCGTGGAAAGCGGCCTCGGCCGCGGTCGGATCCATCTTGCCGACCTGCAGCACATTGACTTGCAACCAATAGTTGGCGCGCTCAGGATCATCGATCACCTGGTACCCTTTGCTCTCGATGGCGTTACGAACCTCCGGGGCCAAGTCGAGCCCAGTGTAATCGGAACTGTTGCGCACTTGAACGTAAATGGTTCGCTGGGCCGGCCCGACGGGATCGAGGAAGATGGTGTCGGTCATCTTGTTCTGAACGTCGAGATCGCGTTTCGCAATTGCGGTATGCGTAGCGGCGCAGCCGGCAACGCTGAGCGCAGTAACCAGCACCGCGACGGGGAGGAAATGACGCATGCGTGAGTCCCTGATTTACAGAACCATGAAGTTCTACATCTATAGCAGGTAAAATAACACCCCGCAAGGCGGCTGATGTTTGCACGGCCTGAAGGCGCCCGCTTGCGGATCGGCTGGCGCCCGAAACAGTGCCGCCGGCTGCGCTTTCACCATTGCGCCCGAGGGTTCAAGCGCGCTAGCGTTCTGTTGCGGTTGCGAACTGACAAACAAGGGCGAGGGGAGGCAAGCGATGCGGGACATCTTCCATGCACTGGTGCTCAACATGCATCAGCCACCCAGCAATCTGGACGATCTGCTCGCGACCAACGCATGGGAAGCGAAGGAGATCTTGTTCGCTTACGACCGCATGCCGCGCATGCTGTGGGGGTACGAGGATGTCGCGCGGGTTCACTTGTCCATGTCCGGCACACTCCTGGAAACCCTCTCGCATCCAGACTTCCAGAAGCGGGTATACGGCATTGTCGACTGCGGAACGATGCTGTGGTTCCTGCAGAACCAGCGCATTTTTGATATTCTCGGCACCGGCTACTACCATCCCGTGTTCGCGCTGACCCCGGAAGCCGATTGGGATGAACAGATCGGCCGCTGGCAGGCGATCGGCCGGCACATCTTCTGGCGCTCACATTTCGCAGGCTTCTGGCCGCCGGAGATGGCGTTCGATGAGCGGATGATCCCGCACTTGAAGAAGGCTGGCTATCGGTACGTCTTCGTCGATTCCGAATACGTTCGCCCCATCGAGTCAATGAGTTGGCAGGAGCTGCGGTACCGGCCGCACATCTGCGAATACGGTGGCGCAGAGATTGTCGTTGTCGTCCGCGACCGCGAGTTGTCGGCGGCGCAGCTTTCGGGCATGGACTACGGCTGGTTCTACCACGAATTGCATGAGAGGACGAAGTTCTGCGACTTCCCGCCGCTGGTCACGACCGCGACCGATGGCGATAACGGCGGCTGGTTCCGCAACGTCAATCCGAAGGCCAACTTCTGGAGCTATTTCTACACCGCCGCGCTCGATGATATTCGCGCCGGCCACTCATCCCTGCGGCCGATATTCATCACCGAATACCTCGATCGTTTCGGTGCCCATGGCCGGGTCCGGATCGAACGCGGTGCCTGGGACACCGGCGACCACCATGGCTGGGACTTTACCCAATGGCAGGGCGGCGAGGCGCAGCGCGATACGATGGCGCGCGTGCAAGAGGTCAGCGCCGATTTCCATCGCCTGGCAGCCGCGGCGTCCCGGTTCAAGGACACCGATCCTGAGGTCCGCCGACTGCTCGACACCGCGCACTGGCACCTGCTGCGTGCCGAGACGAGCTGCAATTTCTTCTGGGGCGATGCGTGGTTGTACAAGACGCACAAGGATTTGGATGACGCCGCCTGGCATCTCGGCGAGGCGAGGCCGTTCCTGAAAGAGGCCCTGGTGGAGGCATCGGCGCCGGCCGAAGAGGCCGTTGCCCCATCGCTGCCGCCGGCCGAGACCGCCAGTGTTGATACTACCGCCGGTGTTGATACTGAGGAACCGCCTCCGGCGTGATCCGATCGCGCCGCTGCGCCTCCTTGCAGCGAACATGGCCGCCGTGCCTACTTGCAGCGAACCTGTTCGTAGACATTGAGGTAGTGGGTGCCCGACTGCGCCCAGGAATAGTCCATCGCCATCGCGTTGGTGACGAGGCGGCGGAACTCCTTCGGGTAGTTGTACCACAGGCCGATCGAGCGGCTGAGCGCCGACTCAATCGCGGGAAAGTCGGCATCGTGGAAGACATAGCCACAGCGGAGTTCCGGCGGCTTGTCCGAATGATCACGGTCGAACACGGTGTCAACCAGGCCGCCGACGGCGCGCACGACCGGCACGCTGCCGTAACGCATGGCCAGCATCTGGGTTAAGCCGCATGGCTCGAACAAGCTCGGCACGATCATCAGGTCGGAGCCGGCGTAAATCAGGTGCGCGAGTTGTTCGTTGAAGCCGATCTCCAGATGGCAATCGGCGTTCTCGTTCAAATAGTGCTTCAAGTGCCAGAAGTGATTGTTGATGCCGCGGTCGCCACCGGTGCCGAGCAACACGAACTGCGCCCCCTTTTCCAGCGCATGGAAGAGCGCGTGCTGGATGAGATGGACACCTTTCTGCGCATCGAGGCGACCAACGTAGGCGACGATCGGCTTGAACTCCTTGCGCAGCCACAGCCGCTCACGCAGCGCGTCCTTGTTGGCGTACTTGCCTTCGACGTTCCAGACGTTGAAGTGCGACGGGATGAAACGATCGGTTTCCGGGTTCCAGAGGTCGTAATCGACGCCGTTCAGAATGCCGCCGAACTTGTAGTGATGGATCGCGAGCGTCTGGCCGAGCCCATAGCCCTGATCGGTAAAGCGCGCCTCCCAGGAGTGGTGTGGTGAGACGGTGACCACGTAGTTCGAGTAAACAATGCCGCCCTTCATGAGGTTGATGGCGGTGTGATTGAAGTTGTCCAGGAGCCGGTCGTAATGGAAAAAGTATTCTGGCCGGCATAGGCCGGTTCCCCACAGCACGGCCTCACCGGTCACGCCCTGGTGTTTGAAGTTGTGAATCGTGTAGACGACGCGCTGCCGATCCATGCCGAGGCGCGCGTAAATTTCGTACAGGAGCACCGGCACCAAGCCCGTCTGCCAGTCATGGCAGTGAATGATATCGGGGCGCTTGTCGAACTTCAGCATGAACTCCATGGTCGCCTTGCTAAAGAAAGCAAAGCGCATCGGATCGTCATGGAAACCGTAGAAGGAACCACGCTGGAAGAAGTTGTCCTGCGAATGCGGCTCGATGAAGAAGCACTTACGGCCGTGGACGAAGCCAAACCAGACTGAGCAGTTGACCGACGAGCCGTGCCAGGGAACGCTGAGGTTATCGGCGATCTTATGCAGACCCCAGATCTCGTCGTACCACATGCAGTCATACTTGGGCAGGACGATCTCGACGGCGTGCCCGCGTATCTCAAGCTCGCGACTAAGACCGAAAACCACATCAGCGAGGCCGCCAACCTTGGCGACCGGCGCGAGCTCAGAGGAAACCATGACAATGAACATGAGAAACCGTGTCTTGACGTGGTTAGGCGATGACTTCCGCCGAGGGGCAGGGGGAACCCTGTTCCCCGGCAACCGTTGCAAGAGCCGTCCTCGCGCCGCCGAAGCCCGTTTACGACGGCGCTCGCCTGAACCTGCACCGATGTTGCTGCAGTGCACCCAGACGATCGACGTTCATAACCTTTTTGGCGACGCGAGAAAAGCTCTGTTGCGAAACGTACACGCGGACGTTGGGGCGAGGCGCAATGCAGGCGCCCCGCCCGTGCCGCGCAAGCGTCGCGCCCGCTTCACGCCTTGCGGTTGGGCTTCGCCGCTGCCGCCGCGACGTCGACGGACTGCACCTTCCAGATGTCGCGTGCATATTCGGCAATCGTTCGATCGGAGCTGAAGCGGCCGGTGCGGGCGATGTTGAGAAGCGCCATGCGGCTCCAATTTTGCTGGTCACGATAGGCCCGGTCGACGCGTTCCTGCGCCGTCATGAAGCTGCGCAGGTCGGCGAGGTTCATATAATAGTCACCGTGCTCCAAGAGATTGGCGACGATGGGGCGAAACACGCCGGGCTCGGTCAGACTGAAGAAGTCGTTGCGGATCAGGTCGATCGCGCGGCGGATATCGTCATCCTGCTCATAGATGCGATAGGCATTGTAACCCGGACGCGAACGCTCGACCTCTTCGGCGGTCAGGCCGAAGATGAAGATGTTGTCGTCGCCAACCTCTTCCTTGATCTCGATATTGGCGCCATCGAGCGTCCCGATCGTGAGCGCGCCGTTCATGGCAAACTTCATGTTGCCGGTGCCGGACGCTTCCATCCCGGCGGTCGAGATCTGCACGCTGACGTCCGCTGCCGGCATGATCTTTTCCGCCAGCGACACCCGATAGTCGGGGATGAAGACGACCTTGATGCGGCCGTTGATCGCGGGATCGTAGTTGATGACGCCGGCGATCTGGTGGATGAGCTTAATGATCAGCTTCGCCATCTGATAGGCAGGCGCCGCCTTGCCGCCGAAGATGAACGTCTGCGGCACGACGTCGAGCGACGGATCCCGCTTCAGGCGCTCGTAAAGCGAAATGATGTAGAGGCACTGCAGCAGCTGACGCTTGTACTCGTGGATTCGTTTGACCTGAACTTGGAAAACCGAATCGGGCGCGACCTCGATGTCGAGCTCGTGCTTGATGAAATCCGCCAGCGCCGCCTTATTTGCCTGCTTGATGGTGTGGATCTGTTTGCAGAACGCGGCATCGCCGGCAAATGCCTCGAGCTTGCGCAGCTGGTCGAGGTCGGTGATCCAGCCGTCGCCGATCTTTTCGCGGATCAGCGATGAGAGTTTGGGATTCGCTTTCAACAGCCAGCGCCGCGGGGTGACGCCGTTGGTCTTGTTGTTGAATCGCTCCGGATAGAGGTCCGAGAAGTCGCGCATCAGGCCTTCGCGCAACAAGCGGCTGTGGATCTCGGCAACGCCGTTGGTCGACCGGCTGCCGACAACCGCCAGATGCGCCATGCGCACCGCCTTCTCCGGCTCCTCCTGGATCAGGCTCATCCGCCGCAGGCGGTCGAGATCGGTCGGGTAGCTGGTCGCCACCTTGCGCATGAAGCGGCTGTTAATCTCATAGATGATTTGCAGGTGGCGCGGCAGCAGCCGCTCGAACATGCTGACCGGCCATTTCTCGAGCGCTTCCGGCAACAACGTGTGGTTGGTATATCCGGTCGAATTCTGCGTCAGCTCCCACGCCATATCCCAGTCGAGATCCTCCTTGTCCATCAACAAGCGCATCAGCTCCGCGACCGCGAGCGCCGGATGCGTGTCATTCATGTGAATGAAGACCTTGTCGGGGAAGGAGAGCCAGTTGTCGTTGTCGGTCTTGAAGCGGCGGATGATGTCCTGCACCGAGCATGAGACAAAGAAGTACTGCTGGCGCAGCCGCAACTCGCGGCCCGCATAGACGGAGTCGTTCGGGTACAAAACCTTGGTCAGGTTCTCGGCCATCACCTTGTCTTCGACCGCTTCAACATAGGAGCCGCGGCTGAAATCGGTGAAATGGAACTCGTCCGTGGCGCGCGCCGACCATAACCGGAGGTTATTCACGTTGTAGGCGCCGTAGCCGACAATCGGCGTGTCAAAGGCCATGCCGACGATCGGCCGCGCGCCGACCCAGTTCCAGTGCGTGACGCCGTTGACCGTGCGCGGCTCGGCGCGCCCCTCGAAGTTGACGATGAAGGACAGCTCTGGGTGTGGCACCTCCCAGGGGTTGCCGAAGCGCAGCCAGTTGTCCGGCTCCTCGATCTGGTAGCCGTTCTCGATGTACTGCTTGAACACGCCGTAGTCGTAGCGGATGCCGTAGCCGATGCCCGGCAGGCGCAAGGTCGCCATTGAATCAAGAAAGCAGGCGGCGAGTCGTCCGAGGCCGCCGTTGCCAAGCGCGGCATCGACTTCGACGTCGCGCAACTGATCCCAGTCAAGGCCGAGGCGGCGCATCGCCTCGCGGCATTTGTCCTCTAGCAGCAGATTGATCACGTTGTTGCCCATCGCACGACCAATCAGGAATTCAAGCGACAGATAGCAAATCCGCTTGACCTTCTCGCGATGGTAAGCCTGCTGCGTATGAATCCACCGACCAACAAGACGGTCGCGTACTGCCAGCGCCAGCGCCTGGTAACGATCCTGATCGGTAGCTGAGTATTCGTCCTTCGCAAGCGTGCACGTGAGGTGGAAATAGAAGCTCTTGACCAAGTCATCGACGTCCATCCCGATTTGGTCGGCGACCAGAACTGCCGAGTCCTTTGCATCGGGCGCCGACTTGGCCGTTGCCTCCGCTTTTGCCATAGAAACTCTCCCTGTCTTGGTTTAGCCTCGAAAACGTTTATTGAGCGAACACCCGCGGGGCTCGCCTGAATTACGCAGCTCTGCCCTCAGGCGGTGCGCGCAACACACGTGCGCGCCCGTTGACCGCGACCACGCGCCGCCTTGGAATCCGTCCACCATAGCCGCAAACATGGATCGGCTCAAAGAGTCGGTTTATGCGGCCGGGAACGGCCGTATAGGCCATGGCGTGGCTCGGCACGCATACTTCGGGCCAACGGTCTTCACAACCAGCGCGCTTCCGGGCTAAAAGCAGACGACTGCCATACGGGCCATAGCCGGCGGGATGCCTTAGGCGCCGCGGGTCGAGGCGCCTTTTGGTGTGCGGCTGTCAGTGCGGCCGGCTTGGCTTGCCTTGCTTCTTTCCTGGCGCCGACCGGTGGCGACTGCGGTCGAATGAAAACCGAGATTAGGGTGCGATTGATGGCGATTAAGGGACGATCGGGCGAAGCGGCAGACAACAAGGCGGGCACAAAGGCAGGTGCCGACGCGAGCACGAGCAGCGCCAGCAAGAGCTCGGCCGGACCGGCCGCAGCTGCGGGCAACGTGGTGTCCTCGCCGGCGCCAGCAGCGCTTGCGCCAGTGGCCCCGGCGCCAACAGTTCCGGCGTCAGCGGTTCCGGCCACACCGGCGGCTGCCGCGCCGAAAGTGGCTGCGCCGTCGTCGAACGAGCCCGCGATGAAGGCTCCCGCTGCGCCCGCCTCGACAAGCCCCAAGCCCGAATCGAAACCTGCGCCCATGGCTGAAGCCGCACCCGGGCCCAAGCCTGAAGCCAAGCCTGCGGCACCTGCACCGGCGCCGAGGGTCGAAGCAGTCGCCCCGGCCAAGGCGGCGCCCGAGGCAGCGCAGAAACCGCTTCCTGCCGCATCACCGGCTCCGGCGGTGGCGCCGACAGCGCCTGCTGCGAAGGCAGCACCAGCGCCGACCCAGCCTCCGCCATCGGCTCCACCTGCATCACCGGCCCCGGCGGTTGCGCCGACAGCGCCTGCTGCGAAGGCAGCACCAGCGCCGACCTCGCCTGCGTCAGCGCCGACCCCGCCTGCGCCGGCGTCATCGGCTCCGCCTGCGACGGCGGCACCGGCTCCGGCTGCGAAGGCAGCGCCATCGCCGGCTCCATCGGTGCCGGCACCGGCTGCACCGGCCGCGCCCAAGCTGCCGCCCCTGTCGCCGGCCGAATTGGCTCCCGACGGTGACGCCGCCGCCATCCTTTCCGCCGACCACCGCGATCCGTTTTCCTTCCTCGGTCTGCACAGCGTGCAGCCCAGCGGCCGGCTCGTGGTGCGCGCCTTTCTGCCGCAGGCAAAGAGCGTTGCGGTCGTTGATCGGGCAACCGGCGAGGTGGTGGCCACTCTTGAGCGGGTGCGCGAGGAAGGGCTGTTCGCCGCCGCCATCGATCGCCGTTCGGCACCCTTTGCGTATCGCCTGCGCCTTGAGACCGCGAACGGCCGCATCGACATCGACGATCCCTACCGCTTCCCGGCGGTCCTGTCGGATGAGGACGTCCAGCTTCTGGCCGAGGGCGATCATTTCCGCAGCTACGACCTGCTCGGCGCTCACCCCCTGACGCTCGATGGTGTTGCCGGCCTCGCCTTCGCCGTCTGGGCACCGAACGCGGTGCGGGTCAGCGTGATCGCCAGCTTCAACGATTGGGACGGCCGCCGGCATGGCATGCGGCTCCGGCATGACTGCGGCGTTTGGGAGATCTTCATCCCCGGTGTTGGCGCGGGCGAGCTCTACAAGTACGAGATCAAGACCCCGACCGGCGTCCGCCTGCCCGACAAGTGCGACCCGTATGCCTTTTTCGTCGAGCCGTCACCGGGATCGGCGGCGATTGCCTGCGATCTCAGCCGCCATGCCTGGCGTGACAGGGAGTGGATGCAAAAGCGCAGCATGGAGGATCCGCGCCGGCGCCCGATCTCCGTGTACCAGCTGCATATCGGCTCCTGGCGGCGCAGACCCGAGGAAGGCAACCGGCCGTTCACCTATCGTGAGCTGGCGGACGAGCTGGTGGGCTACCTCGACTACATGGCCTTCACGCATGTCGAACTGCTGCCCATCAACGAGTTCGATTTCGATGCCTCGCTCGGCTTCCAGCCGTTCGTTCCCTACGCCCCGACCAGCCGCTGGGGCACGCCGGCTGACCTGCAATATTTTGTCGACCGCTGCCACCAGGTCGGCATCGGCGTCATTCTCGACTGGGTCCCGAACCACTTCTCGGACGATCCACACGGCCTGCGCAGCTTCGATGGCACGCACCTCTACGAGCACCCGGATCCGCAACGGCGAAAGCATCCGGCGACCAACACGCTCAACTACGATTACGGCCGGCGGGAGGTCAGCAACTACCTGATCAGCAACGCGTTGTTCTGGATGGAGCATTATCACATCGACGGCCTGTGCGTGTCGTCGCTGCCGGCGATGCTTTATCTTGACTACGGCCGCCATCGCGGCGAGTGGACCGCCAACCGGTTCGGCGGTCACGAAAACCTGGAGGCGGTCGATTTCCTGCGCCGGCTGAACGAGAAGGCGTACGAGCGCTACAAGGGCATCTTCACGATCGGCGAGGACAACTCGGGCTGGCAGCGGCTGTCACACCCGACCTTCCTGGGCGGCCTTGGCTTCGGCTTCCGGTGGAACCTGGACTGGAAGCGCGACACGCTTCGCTACATGTCGCGCAACCCCGTGCATCGGAAGTACTACCACGACGAACTGATCCACGGCGCCGCCAAGGTGTTCGACGAGAACGCCATCCTCCCGCTTTCCTACACCGATGTCGCCTACGGCCGCGGCTCGATGCTGCACAAGATGCCGGGCGACCGTTGGCAACGGTTCGCCAATCTCCGCGCCTACTACGGCTTTTTCTATGGCCATCCCGGCAAGAAGCTCTTGTTCATGGGCGACGAGTTCGCTCAGGAACGCGAATGGAATTCTGACATCAGCCTCGACTGGCACGTCGCCGGCGAGCCCCTGCATGGTGGCATTCAGAATCTGGTGCGCGATCTCAACAACCTGTACCGGTCGGCGAAGGCGCTTCATGAGCTCGACTGCGAGGCGGACGGGTTCTCCTGGATCGATTGCAACGATGCCGATCAGGGCGTGGTGTCGTTTGTGCGCCAATCCCGCGACGGAAGTGGTACGGTCGTCGTCGTCGCCCACTTCACGCCGGTGGCGCGGCGAAACTATCGCGTCGGCGTGCCGGTGCCGGGCTTCTACGCCGAACGCGTCAATACCGACTCCGAAAAGTACGGTGGTGCTAACATCGGCAATGAGGGCGGCGTGACGACGGTCGACGAGCCGATGCATGGTCGCCCGTACGCGCTGTCGCTGACGTTGCCGCCGTTGGCGACCGTGATCCTCGAGCACGTCGGCGAACGGCCGTAGCGCTGGCACGGGACGAATCAAAGGCGGCTCCGACCGGCTGCACATAACCGGCTGCACATAAAGAGAGAGCCTTGGCTGGCGAAACGCGCTAAACTGCCGGCAACAAGCGGGCCGCCCAATGAGCGCGGCGCCGGCCTGGGGCTGGCGCCGGAACGAGAGCGCCCGTCAAGCTGGGAGGAGTGGGATGCACGAACTCTCGCTATGCGAGAGCCTGCTCGGCGTCCTTTCGAGTGAAGCGCAGGCGCGTCACTTCAGGCGCGTCAAGGCCGTGCGGCTTGAGCTCGGCGCTTTTTCGTGTGTCGCGCCAGACGCGCTTGATTTCTGCTTTACCGTCGTCACCCGCGGCACGCTGGCGGAAAATGCCCGGCTCGATGTCGTGCGCCTCACCGGTCAGGCGTGGTGCCTCAACTGTGGCGAAACCGTCTGCATCGCCGAGCGCTATGCGCCGTGCCCGCAGTGCGGCACATACGAACTGCAAATCAGCGGCGGCGATGAGATGCGGGTTACGGAACTCGAGGTAGAGTGATGTGTACGGTCTGCGGATGCGGAATCGGACCGGATCGGGCTGCGACAACAGAGGCGGGTAGGGCCCTGGAACCGGCGACCACAGCGGCCGATGCCCACCGCCACCCGCATACGCACGACCATCACCACGACCACGACCATGGCCACTCGCATGCGCATGACCATGAGCACGACCACCACCATCCGCACGGCCATGCGCACGGCCACGTTCATTCCCATCAGCCGGCAGCGGGCGAGACGCTTGACTATTCCCAAAGCCCGGTTGGGCTGGCGGAAGTGAAGGGCGGCGCCGGTCGCCTGATCCGGCTTGAGCGCGACCTGCTGGAAGCGAATAGCCGGCTCGCTGCCGCGAACCGCCAAGCGTTCAAGCGCCGCAACATCTTTGCCCTCAACCTCGTTTCCTCGCCGGGGTCGGGCAAGACGACGCTGCTCGTCAAAACCATCTTGGACCTGCGCGGGCAGCGGCCGCTGGCGGTGATCGAAGGCGACCAGCAGACGAGCATGGATGCCGAGCGGATCCGCGCCACCGGCGTGCGCGCGCTCCAGATCAACACCGGCGCGATGTGCCACCTCGACGCGCGCATGATCGGCGATGCCTATCAGCGGCTTTCACCGGCTGAGGATTCGCTGCTGTTCATTGAAAACGTTGGCAATCTCGTCTGCCCAGCTGGCTTCGATCTGGGCGAGGCACACAAGGTGGTGCTGCTGTCGGTCACCGAGGGCGAAGAAAAGCCACTCAAGTATCCGGCCATGTTCTACTCCGCCGATCTCCTGCTGCTGACCAAGGTCGACCTGCTGGCTCACGTTGCCTTCGACGTCGAGCGCTGCCTCACCTACGCGCGCCAGGTCAATCCGGGGATCGACGCGATTGCCGTCTCGGCGACCCGCGGCGACGGCTTGGCCGAGTGGTACCAATGGCTTGAGCGGCGGCACGCCTGGTTTGCGCTGCGCACCATCCCGGCGACCCTGCCCGGTGTCTAGCGCTATGGCGATGGCGTGCGCAGCGCCGCTGTCCGACACGATCGCGGCCGTGATCGCCCTGCCGCGGCCCGTGCCGCCGGTCCTGGGGGTCGGCGCCTTCCTCAAGAACACGCTGTGCCTGGCGGACGGCTCCCAAGCGCTCGTGACCGCCGACTTCGGCGATCTGGCGACCGTGCCGGCGGTGCTCGCGTTCGAGGCCGCAGCCGAAGCGCTGCTGGCGCGGAGCCGCGCGCAGGTCACACAGGTCGCCCACGACCTGCATCCGAACTTCCATTCCACCCGCTACGCGGTCGCCCTGGCCGAGCGGCTCGGCATCGAGGCCACCGCCGTTCAGCATCACCACGCCCACGTGGCGGCGGTGATGGCGGAGCACGGCTGCGAGACGCCGGTGCTGGGCTTGAGCCTCGACGGCTTCGGCCTCGGCCCCGATCGCGATTCCTGGGGCGGCGAGTTGTTGCGCGTCGATGCTAGAGGGGGCTGCCATCGCCTGGGTCACTTGGCCCTGTTGCCGCAGCCGGGCGGCGACAGGGCGGCGCGCGAACCGTGGCGGATGGGGGCGGCAGCCTTGCACGCCTTGGGGCGGAGCGAGGAAATCAGCACCCGCTATGCGGCTTTGCCGGGCGTCGGCGTCGTCGCCCAGATGCTGGCACGCAGCGTCAATTGCCCACCGACGTCGAGCTGCGGGCGGCTGTTCGATGCCGCCTGCGGGCTCTTGGGCATCAAACCGATCGCGGCGTTCGAAGGTGAGGCGCCGATGGCGCTTGAGCGGCTGGTGCGCAGGCCCCGGGCGGAACCTTCCGGGTGGCGGCTGGCCGACGGGGTACTTGACTTCAAGCCGCTGTTGGCGCGGCTGGTCGATCTGCCGGCTGAGGACGGCGCCGATCTCTTTCACGGTACGCTGGTGGCGGGCATGGCGGCATGGGTGGCCGAGGCAGCCGCGGCGACCGGCATTCGTCGCGTCGTGCTTTCCGGCGGCTGCTTCTTCAACCGCTTCCTGACCCAAGGTCTGGTTGCGGAGCTCCACGAACGGGACATTGAACCCCTGCGACCGATTCAACTGTCGCCGGGCGACGGTGCGATCAGCCTCGGCCAGGCGTGGGTGGCGGCGATGGCGAAAGGATAGCGGTATGTGTCTTGCGGTACCGGCGCGGATCACGGCGTTGCTGGATGACGGCCTTGCGCGGGCGGAAGTCGGCGGCATTACCAAGGTCGTCAACCTCTGCCTCGTCGATGACGTCAAGGTCGGCGATTACGTCATCCTCCACGTCGGCTTCGCGCTCTCGCGGCTGGAACCAGAGGAGGCGCAAGCGACGCTCGCCCTGTTCGCGGAGGCCGGAATGCTCGATCCGGCTGAGGCCGAGGAAGCCGTGCCGTGAGCACCGTCCGCTTCATCGATGAGTTCCGCGACCGCACCCTGGCTGCCCGCCTCGCCGAGGGGATTGCCGCCGCTGCCCGCACCGACCGCACCTACCGACTGATGGAGTTCTGCGGCGGCCACACCCACGCCATCTTTCGCTATGGTGTTCAGGACCTCTTGCCCGCCAACGTGAAGATGGTGCACGGGCCGGGCTGTCCGGTCTGTGTCCTGCCGATGGGCCGCATCGACCACGCGCTGCAGCTCGCGCGCGAGCACGGCGTCATCCTCCTGACCTACGGCGATCTGATGCGCGTGCCGGGGCCGGAGCGGATGACGCTCCTGAAAGCCAAGGCCGAGGGCGCTGATGTGCGCATGGTTTACTCTGCCATGGATGCACTCGCCTGCGCGCGGGCCAATCCCGGCCGCGAGGTGGTGTTCTTCGCGATCGGCTTCGAGACGACCACGCCGCCGACGGCGATTGTGCTCAAGCAGGCGAAGGCAGAGGCCTTGAGCAACTTCAGCGTCCACTGCAATCACGTGCTCACGCCACCCGCCATCACGAGCATCCTTGCAAGTGCCTCCGACCAGGCATCGGCGGAGGCGCCACGGCTCGATGGCTTTGTCGGCCCGGCGCACGTGAGCGCGGTGATCGGCTATCGGCCGTTCGAGGCATTCGTGCGCGACCACGGCCGTCCGGTGGTGATCGCCGGCTTCGAGCCGTTGGACGTCATGCAGGCAATCTTGATGCTGGTCCGCCAGCTCAATGAAGGCCGCTGCGAGGTCGAGAACGAGTACACCCGCGTCGTCACCCGCGACGGCAACACCAAGGCGCAGGCGTTGATGGCCGACGTGTTCGAGCTGCGCGACAGCTTCGAGTGGCGGGGCCTGGGATGGCTCGATCGCAGCGCGCTCAAGATCCGCGCCCCTTACGCCGCGTTCGATGCCGAGAAGCGCTTCGTCCTCAAGACCGCCGCGATTGCCGACAACAAGGCGTGTGAGTGTGGGGCGGTGTTGCGGGGCATCCGTGAGCCGGTCGAGTGCAAGCTGTTTGCGACCGTCTGCACGCCGGAGAATCCAATCGGCTCGTGCATGGTCTCCTCCGAAGGAGCTTGCGCGGCCTACTACACGTTTGGCCGTGCCCGTCCCGCCATGGCCCCTGCCTTGGCCGACGCGGGCTAAAGCGATGAGCGACGAGCGCAGGCGGATGGCAGGCGGGCTTGACTACCGGCACGGGCGCATCGAGCTCTGGCACGGCTCCGGCGGCCGCGCCATGGCGCAGTTGATCGAGGAACTGTTCGAGACCAGCTTCGACAATCCGTTTCTCGCGCGCCGCAACGATCAGGCCTGCTTCGAGGTCGGCGCCGGCCGCCTCGTCATGACCACCGACGGCTTCGTCATCGCGCCGTTGTTCTTCCCTGGCGGCGACATCGGCTGCTTGGCTGTGCATGGAACGATCAACGACATCGCCATGGCAGGCGCGCGTCCCCTTTATCTGGCCGTCGCGATGATCATCGAGGAGGGCTTTCCGCTCGCCGATCTGAAGGCGATCGTCGCCTCGATGGCGGCGGCGGCCAAGGCTGCTGGCGTCGCGATCGTCACCGGCGATACCAAGGTGGTCGAGCGCGGCAAGGGCGATGGCATCTTCATCACCACCACCGGCGTTGGCGTCGTGCCGGTGGGCGTCGAAATTTCGGCGGAGCGGGCGCGCCCCGGCGATGCCGTGCTGCTGAGCGGGTCCATCGGCGATCACGGCGTGGCGGTGCTGTCCAAGCGCGAGAGCCTTGCCTTCGAGACCGAGCTCCTTTCCGATTGCGCCTCGCTGCATGATCTGGTCGCCCGCATGGTCGAGGCCGTACCGGGCATCCACGCCATGCGCGATCCGACCCGCGGCGGGTTGGCGGCACTTCTGAACGAGATCGCGCAGCAATCGGGGGTTGGCATCGCCTTGAACGAGGACGCGATCCCGGTTGCGCCCGCAGTGCGCGGCGCTTGCGAACTCCTGGGCCTCGATCCGCTCTATGTTGCCAACGAGGGCAAGCTGGTCGCGTTCTGTGCCGCCGAGGATGCCGACCGCCTGCTCTCCGTCATGCGGGCGCACCCGTTGGGCCGCGACGCGGCGCGGATCGGCACCGTGGTTGAGGACAGCCGCCACTTCGTGCAGATGCAAACCAGCTTCGGCGGCCACCGCATCGTCGATTGGCTGGCCGGCGATCAATTGCCGCGCATCTGCTGAAGGGCTTTGCGCTCACCGATAAGATGGGCGTACATATCGCGGGTGCAGCATTCCTCACCGCTCACGTCCGGAGGCCGCGGCATGTCGCTCATTCTTACCGAGTTCAAAGACGGCGTCGGCACGCTGACGATGAACGATGCGGCGAAGCGCAACGCGTTGAGCCGTGCCCTGACCGCGGATGCCGTGGCGGCGCTCGCCGATTTCAAGGCTCAGGGCGCGCGTGCCGTCATCCTGCGGGCGGCGCGCGGAACCAAGGTCTGGTCCGCCGGCTACGATATCACCGAGCTTGGCGATGTCGAGGTCGATGCGCTCGGTTCGAGCGACGGGATCCGCACCCTGGCCCGCGCCGTCGAGGCGTTTCCGGCGCCGGTGATTGCGCTTCTCGAAGGTGGTGTGTTCGGCGCGGCGTGCGAGCTCGCAATGGTCTCGGACCTCATCGTTGCGACCGCCAACGTCAGTTTCACCATCACGCCGGCCAAGCTCGGCCTCGTCTACAACGTTTCCGGCCTGATCGCCTTGACCCGGCGCTTGCCGATCGGGATCGTCAAGGAGATGGCGTTTACCGCTCAGCCAGTCAGTGCCGACCGGGCACACGCGCTCGGCATCATCAACCATATCGTCGCCGCTGAGGAAATCGAACGTTTCACGTTTGATCTCGCCGCCAGGATTGCCGCCCTGGCGCCGCTCGCGATTGCGACCATGAAGGAAGAGCTGCGGATCCTTGCCGATGTCGTGGCCCTGAGCCCGCGCACGGTTGAGGAGATGCAGCGGCTCCGGCGGCGGGTGTGGGCGAGTGCCGACTATCGCGAGGGCATTACCGCCTTTCACGAGCGGAGGAGCCCAGTTTTCCGGGGCGAATGACCGGCGCGGACCTTGCCGACCCGTGCGATGAGGTCTGCGACAGGAGGGTGTGGGATGCATCTGGAATTGATCTGCCATCGGCCCGAGGGCCCGGCGCAACGACCGCCGCTGCTGTTCGTGCACGGTGCCTATGCCGGCGCCTGGGTGTGGGAGCCGCACTTCCTGCCGTATTTCGCAGCGCAAGGGTACACCGCCTACGCCTTGAGCCTGCGTGGTCACGGCGAGAGCGAAGGCGGGGAGCAACGGCTGCTGACGCGGCTCAAGCACTACGTAGCCGACGTCGAAGCGGCGGTGGCGCGGATTGGCACGCCGCCGGTGCTGATCGGCCATTCGATGGGTGGCGTCGTGGTGCAGAAGTATATGCACACCAACCCGGTTCCGGGCGTGGTGTTGATGGCTTCCGGTCCGCCGTACGGCCTGTTTGGTTGCTGGCTCAACATGGTGCTGACACAGCCCCTGCTGTTGGCGGAACTCACCGCCGTGCAGATGCTGGGGCCGACCGCGCCGGTCGATATCGAAAATATCCGCCGCTGGCTGTTCTCCGATGATACGCCGACCGAGGTGCTGTACCGGATGGTGCCGCGGATGGTGCCGGAATCGCCGCTGGTCGTGCTTGACATGTGGGGCTTGGGCCTGCCGCCGTCGCGCTCGCCGGGCAACATGCCGATGCTGGTGGTGGGCGCCGAACGGGACGCCTTCATCCATCCGGGCGCGGTCATGGCGACGGCGTGGACGTACCGCACCGAGCCGACCATCTTCCCCGATGTCGGCCACGCGATGATGCTCGATCACCATTGGGAGATGGTCGCCGAGCGGATCGCCCATTGGCTGGAGGCGACGCTACCGCGTCTCCGCGCAGGGGGGATGGCGATCGCCGCTGCCTGATCACGGGTCCGCAGAACCGCTTCGGGCGGTAGGTCTGGTAACGGGGAGCTGCAGGCAAATGACCCTGGAGGTACTGACGCGGGCGCCGGCTGGTCCGGCGCATCCGGTGCCGGTCCTGTTCATCCACGGCGCCTACTCGTGTGCGGCGCTGTGGCAACCCTTCTTCCTGCCCCACTTTGCCGAGCGAGGGTACGCAGCGCATGCATTGAGCCTGCGCGGTCACGGCGGCAGCGATGGCCGCGAGGCGCTGAAACAGACGCGGCTCAAGGATTACGTCGATGATGTGCTCGAGGTCGCCCGGCGCCTGCCGGCGATGCCGGTCCTGATCGGCCATTCGATGGGCGGCATGGTGGTGCAAAAGGTTTTGGAAACGGGCGCCACGGTGCCGGCGGCGGTGCTGATGGCCTCGCCGCCACCGCACGGCATTCTCGCGGGCATGCTGGGGGCGATGATCTTCAATCCGCTGCTGGCGTGGCAGATGAGCGCGATGCAGCGGTTGGGTCCGCAGGCGGCGACACTCGAAGGCGCCAAGCGGGCGCTTTTTCGCTCAGACACCCCTGATGACTACATCCGCCGTGTCCTGCCGCCGGCGGAAGCCGAGTCGGACGCGGTGATGCTCGACATGATGGGACGCGACCTGCCGCCGTCGCGGCCGCGCCGGGATGTGCCGGTCCTCGTTCTCGGCGGGGAGAGCGATACCTGCGTCACCTCTGCGTCTGTGGTGGCGACCGCGCAAGCCTTCGGCACCAAGGCGGAGATCTTCCCGGCGATGCCGCACGCCATGATGCTCGATCCCGAATGGCAGACGGTGGCGGAGCGGATCGCCACCTGGCTCGCGGGCGTGCTGCCGGCGGCGTAGATCGCCGAGGCGGTCAGTCGGCCACGAACGGATTGGTTTGCCGCTCGTTGCCGAAGGTCGACATCGGCCCGTGCCCGGGCAGGAAGCTTACGTCATCGCCGAGCGGCCACAATTGCTCGCGAATGGAGCGGATCAAGGTGTCATAGTCGCCGCCAGGCAGATCGGTGCGGCCGATCGAGCCGGCGAACAGCACATCACCGACGATCGCGAGCCGCGACGGCGCATGGAAGAAGGCGATGTGGCCCGGCGTGTGGCCGGGGCAGTGGCGGATGTCGAGTGTCAGCCGGCCGACACTGACCTGATCGCCATCGTCGAGCCAGCGATCGGGCGTGCAGGCCGGCGACGGAGCGCAGCCGAACATCAGCGATTGCTGGGGGATCGCGTTGATCAGGAAGGCATCGGCGCGGTGCGGTCCCTCGATCGGCACGCCGTATTTTTGCGCCATCTCGGCGGCGCCGCCGGCGTGGTCGAGGTGGCCATGCGTCAACAGCACCTTCTGCAGCTGTACGCCGGCCTTGGTGATTGCCGCGGCAATCCGCTCGACGTCGCCGCCTGGATCAATGACGGCGGCTTCAAGCGTCTCCGTGCACCACAGGAGCGAGCAGTTCTGAACGAACGGCGTGACTGGAATCACCGCCAGTTTGAGGGCAGGCGTTGTCATGATGTGGACCTTCAGGGTCAGGAATTGGCGGCGACTTCGGCATTCAGAATAGTGGGCAGAATAGCGGGCGGCCCGGGTTGGTACCAGAGCTTGTCGAGCTCGCGCCGCAGCCTCGTAAAGAACGGCACCCGCCGATCGCTGATGGTTCGCAAACTGGCCGCGGACGGTTACACTTCTCGGGCAAAGGTGCGCCCGTCGGGCGCAGCGGAACCTCGGACATCAAGGGGAGAGAGGAATGACCACTCAAGGTCAGGACCGTCTTGGCGAATTGAAGCGGGAAATCGACCACGCGATGAGCGCACTGCCGAAGATCGAAACAAGCGCGCTGAGCAATCTCATGTGCCGGATCTCGGACTTGCAGTCGCGCTTTCTGGGTACCGAAGCACGGACGCTGGCCGATCTTGAGATCCGTCTCGGCATGATCCGTGAGATTGTGGCCGGCCTCGGCGAGCCGGGTTTCCTCCTCCACCTGATCGACGCCGCAATGAAAGATGTTCGCAGTCTTCAGGGCCAGCAAGGCCCGGATAGCGTGTGATCGAAGAAAGCGATCGATCTTTATGCGGGAAAATAACAGAGACAGAAAAACCACGACCCCTATTCTATAACAGACGAAGCGAGCATCTCGGGCCAGAATTCTCTCAGGCCGCGAGGGAATGAGGGCAGAGAATCGCCAATATAACTCCATCGTAGAAAGGCGGCGAACGCCGGCCAGACTGCTGTCAGACAAGGGGTTTTATTCATCGACTCGTCGCATGTGATCATTCTATTGTGCTTATCATTCTCATTTCAATGCTGCCGCTGCCTAATTTTGGCCACATTGCGCTGTTTAGTGTGTCGCCATATCCCGACGGCGGGTGCGGGAAATGTGGCTTTCTGGAGCTGCATTTGGGTACCCGGGCGGATCAACAAGGCCTCGCTCAAGAGGAGGTCCGATAGGGATTATCGTCGGTGGTCGGGTGCGCAAGCAGCGGCCGCCATAAGGTACGACTTGAAGGAGGGATACTGAACGATGGCGACTATTCCCACAGAGGGTGCGGATTACTTGGTTTTTACTGCGGCTTCCGAACAGGCTAAAGGAAAAGGCGGAAGCGACACGATCAAGGCCGGCGGCGGCAGCGATACGGTATGGGGTGGTGACGGCAACGACCTGCTCTACGGCGAAGCCGGCAACGATAAGATGTACGGCGACGCTGGCAACGACACGGTGTACGGCGGCTCCGGCAACGATTGGATTCTCGTGGATTCGGGCTCCGACCGGGTGTACGGCGAGGACGGCAGTGACCACATCCGGGTCATTGGTGGGGGCAGCCAAACGGTTGACGGTGGTGCCGGCAATGACTACGTCTGGGCGAAAACCAGCACAGCCGCCACTCGCACCTACACCGGCGGCAGCGGTGCTGACTTCTTTGAAATCAGCACTGAAACCTATGGCAACTTAGGGGGCGGCCACGGTATCAAACCCTTGGGGAAGGTGATCCTTACGGATTTCAACCCCAGCCAAGGTGACGTACTGTCTCTCGCGTATATCCATGACACGAAGTGGAACTGGGGGTCGCTGTACTATGACAAGGCCAACCACACCCTCCACCTCAAAGGCTTCGCTGGCAGCGGTCATGGCGAGTATGGTCAGATCGTCTTCCCGGCCGGGCTGAGCGAGAAAGATATTGCCAGTCACCTGTTACTCGACTTCGGCGACGCGGTCGGTCAGCACTCGGTCCTCGTTTAGGACAAACGGTGCCTTGACGCACGTTTGACTGCCGGAGCGAAGCCGGCAAGATAAAATCGGGGGTTTCGTCGTCTAGGCCAGTCGGTTGTGCTGACTTGAGGCGAGGAAACGGCGAGGAATTCAGGGAGCGGTCCGGGTTATCCCGGGCCGCTCGTCTTTATTCAGGGGTGTGAAAGATGCTGAGCAGGGGTGAACGCCGCCGCTTCACTTTGGGCGTGGCGACACTGCTTGGCTTTCAGCGCGGGTTCTTTATCCCCTGTCGCTTCGCCGCCGTGGCGTCGAGCGGAAACGGCGACCGCTCCTATCCCCCGCTGAAGCCCGTGTTCGCCGCGGCGCGCAGCCGGTTCGAGGCCTGGATCGCCCGCGTCGAAGACTATGCGGATGCGTTGCAGGCCTTTGAGGGACCGCCGCCGGCGCCGCGCTGGGACCAGGACTGGTTCCCCAGGCTCGATGCCGCGATCGCGTACACCATCGTGCGCACCTTGCGGCCGGCCCGGCTGGTCGAGGTCGGCGCTGGCCATTCCACTCGCTTCTTCGTCCGCGCCGCCGCCGATGCCGGCGATCCGCTGGTGCTGACGGCGATCGATCCGGCACCGCGCGCCGATCTCGGTGCCGCCGGCGTCCGTTTGCTGCGAGCGAGCGTGCAAGAGGTGGGAGAGGCACCGTTCGCGGCGCTTGGGCCGGGCGATGTGCTCAGCATCGATTCCAGCCACGTGCTGATGCCAGGTTCAGACGTCGATATGCTCGTAAACCGTATCCTGCCGCTTCTGCCCGCGGGCGCGATCGTGCACATTCACGACATTTTCCTGCCCGATGCGTACCCCGCTGCGTGGGCTTGGCGCGGCTACAACGAACAGCAGGGCGTTGCCGCCTTGCTGCAGGGCTCGGCTTGGCGGATTCTGTGGGCCAGCCACTTCGTTCGCACCGCCTGCGCGGAGTTGCTGGCGAACTCCGTCGTCAACCGGCTACCGATCAAGACTGGCGCCTACGAGGGCAGCCTGTGGCTGGAAAAGTGCTCGCTGCCATCGTCGGAGTAGGGCGCACGCTGGCTGCCGCGCTTGCGTCCCCGCACCGAACCTGCTTTAGTGCCGGCCCTCCTTGCCGGGCGCATGTGCCGGCTATGCCGCGGATGGTGCGCGGCTGAGACAATCCGAAAGGGGACGAGACATCGTGCCGTACTACGAGACCATCTTTATTGCCCGCCAGGACATCTCGACGCCGCAGGCCGAGGCCCTGGCTGACCAGTTTACCAAAGTCATCGAGGAATTGGGCGGCAGCGTGCCGCGGCGGGAATACTGGGGCTTGCGCTCGCTCGCCTACCGTATTCGCAAGAACCGCAAGGGGCACTACATGCTGCTCAACATCGAGGCGCCGGCGACCGCGATGGTCGAGGTGGAGCGGCAAATGGGCATCAACGAAGACATCATTCGCTACCTGACGATTCGCGCCGATAAGCTTTTGACCGGGCCGAGTGCGATGATGCAGGCGCGGACCGCGCGCGGGGATGAGCGTGGCGGGCGCGGCGATTTCCGCGGCGGGCGCGGAGAGCGTGGCCGCTTCGGCGAGAGCCGCTTTGGCGAGAGCCGTTTCGGCGACAATCGCGGCGAGGGCAGGAGCTACGAAGGGCGCGGCGAGGGGCGCGGCTACGAGGGGCGGCGTCGCGATGAGGAAGGTGGACCCGCGCGAGAGGCTGCCGTTGGCGCCGGCGGGGAAACGGGAGGTGAAGCATGAGCACGCGTCGGCCGTTCTTCCGTCGTCGTAAGAGTTGTCCGTTCTCGGGGCCGAACGCTCCGGAGATCGACTATAAGGACATCAAGCTCCTGCAGCGCTTCGTCTCCGAACGCGGCAAGATCGTGCCCAGCCGTATTACCGCGGTTTCGGCCGGCAAGCAGCGGCTGCTGGCCCGCGCGATCAAGCGCGCCCGCTACCTGGCGCTGTTGCCCTACGTCCTCAAGTAGCAGTCGGGGCGGGTCCGCCCGGTTCGTGGCGGGAGGAACGGATGGGCAAGAATACCTTACTGGCGGTCGGGGGCGGCGGCTTGAGCGCGGCCGCGTCCCTGATGGCGTTGCTCGGCTCGCCGTTTGGTGTCGTCGCCGCCTATGTCGCGCCGCTGCCCATCCTCCTCGTTGGCTTGGCACTCGGCAGCAACGCTGCCGGCATAGCGGCTTCGGCCGGTCTCATCGTTGTCGCCGTCGTGGCGGGCGGTGTTGCTGCCGGCGTCTATAGCGGCATGCACGCTCTGCCGTCCTGGCTTGTGGTGCACCAGGCGCTGTTGCGTCGGCCGGTGACCGCTCCTGGCGCTGGAGACGGCTGGTATCCCATCGGCCTTCTGGTGGCGGTGATGACGCTGCTGGGCGCCTTCGTCAGTTCTTCCACCGCGCTTGCAGGCGGTGACAGCGACGGCATCGAGGCAGCGATCACGTCGATCCTCGAAGGGGTGATGGAGATCGCGGCGCCGGGTTTCGATGCTGAGCAGCGGCAGATGCTCGTTGGCTCGCTGGCGCCGGTGTTTGTTGGTTTTTCGGCGCTGACGTGGCTGGCGATGATCCTGTTGAACGCCGTCGCTGCGCAGGTGATCCTGATGCGCCGCGGCGTTGCGATCCGGCCGACACCGAAGTGGTCCGCGCTGAACCTGCCCGACTGGCTCGGCTGGGTGCTGGCGGCGGTGGCGGCGATCGGGCTTCTCGCCAGCGGTGATGCGGGTTACCTTGCCCGCAACGCCGCGCTTGTGCTGAGCGCACCCTACTTCCTCTTGGGGCTCGCCATTGTGCATGGGGTGGCCCATCGCGGTCGTTCGCCGGGGTTGGTTTTGGTGTTGTTCTACATGCTGCTGGGGGTGTTTTTCGCGCTGGCGGCCGCCGCCGTCGCCTTGATCGGAATGATCTCCGCATGGAGCGGCTGGCGTCCTGCCGATGGTGGTGCGTCGGGTGGCACTGCGGGCGGGGCAGCTGGGAATTCGCGACTGGATTGAGCTGGAGTCGATGATGGAACTGATCCTGTTGGAGCGTATCGAGAAGCTGGGCAAGATGGGCGAGGTCGTGCGGGTGCGACCCGGCTACGCCCGCAACTACCTGTTGCCGCAGAAGAAGGCCGTTCGAGCCACGGAGGAGAACCGCAAGCGGTTCGAGGAGCAGCGGGCGCACCTGGAGGCGCTCAATGCCGAGCGGCGGACGGAGGCGGAAGGTCTGGCCGGACCGCTGCAGGGGGTCTCGATCGTCCTGATCCGCCAGTCGGGGGAAGCGGGCCAGCTCTACGGTTCGGTCAGTACGCGCGATATCGCCGATGCGGTGTCCGAGGCCGGCGTCAAGATCCGCCGCCAACAGGTGCTCCTCAATGCGCCGATCAAGGCCGTGGGGCTTTATGAGGTACCCATCGCGCTGCATCCGGAGGTGAGCGTCACCATCAAGGTCAGCGTTGCCCGTTCGCGCGACGAGGCGGAGACACAGCTCAAGACCGGCACAACGGCGCTCTCGCCAGCGGCCGCCGCTGCGGCGGAGGAAGCGCGCGAAGCCGAGGAGGCCGCTGCGGCCGCTGCTGCCGCCGCTGCTGAAGAGGTGGGAGAAGAAGCCTAACCCCTTCTCCGCTATTAGTGTTTTCGCGCCTTATCCACAGCAAGCGCGCAAACTGTCCCCCGGTTCCACAGGGGCGGGGGGTGCCGCCGGGCGCGGTTTTCAGGCAAACTCCGTCGTAACGAAACAGGGGCCGCGCGCAAAGGTCCCGTACGGGGTTTCCGTCTTGAGATGACCACGACGACGCTCACTATCGGCGCGCCCGAGATCCGCATACCCGGCTTGCGCCGGCCGCCGCACAACGTCGAGGCGGAGGCGGCGCTGTTGGGGGCCATCCTGGTCAACAATCGCGCCTACGAGCGGATCGCCGATTACCTGCGGCCTGAGCACTTCGCGCTTGCCGAACACCGCCTGATCTTCGAGGCCTGCCAGCGCCTGATTGATCGCAGCCAGGTCGCTGACCCGGTGACGCTCAAGGCCTATTTTGAGCAGGGCGAGCGCTTGAGCGATGTTGGTGGCGCTGCCTATCTGTTCCGGCTCGCTGAGGCGGCGGTCTCGGTCATCGACGCTGCCCACTACGGCCGCCTCGTCCACGATCTGGCGTTGCGCCGGGAGCTGATCACGCTTGGCGAGGACGTTGTTAACCGCGCCTACCAAGCCGAGATCGAGGAAACCGCATTCCTCCAGATCGAAGGTGCCGAACAGCGGCTGTACGACCTCGCGACAGCCGGCACTCTTGAAAGCGGCTTCGAGACGTTCGAGACGGCAATGACACGCGCCCTGCGGCAAGCGGAGGCCGCGCACAAGCGCCAGGGTCTGTTGAGCGGCGTGCCATCCGGTTTTCGTGATCTCGATGAAAAGCTGGGCGGCCTGCATCCCTCGGATCTGCTTATCCTTGCCGGACGGCCGTCGATGGGCAAGACCGCGCTTGCCACCAACATAGCCTTTCATGCCGCCCGCGCTTGTCGGCTCGTCAAGACCCCTGACGGCGGGACGATCGCCGAGGACGGTGCCGTGGTCGGTTTCTTCTCGCTCGAAATGTCGCGTGAACAGCTTGCGACGCGCATCCTCGCCGAGCAGACCGGCGTGTCGTCTGAGAAGATCCGCCGCGGCCAGGTAACGTCCGACAAGTTTCCCGACCTCGTCCATGCGGCGCAGGAGTTGCAGCGGCTGCCGTTCTTTATCGACGATACGCCGGCGCTCTCGATCAGCGCTATGCGCACGCGCGCCCGGCGAATGAAGCGCCGGCATCACCTCGGCATGATCGTCGTCGATTACCTGCAGCTGATCGCGCCGTCGGCGGCAAACCGCTACGAAAACCGTGTGCAGGAACTCTCCGAAATCACCCGTGGACTGAAAGCCTTGGCGAAGGAGTTGAATGTCCCGATCCTGGCGCTGTCCCAGCTCTCGCGTGCCGTCGAGCAGCGGGAGGACAAGCGGCCGCAGCTTGCGGATCTGCGCGAGTCCGGCACGATCGAGCAGGATGCCGACGTGGTGATGTTCATCTTTCGCGAGGAGTATTACGTCCAACGCCAGCAGCCGAACGCGCATGCCGCCGATCGCGACGGTATCGAGAAGTACGAGGCCTGGCAGCGGCGGCTGGAAACGGTCGCCAACAAGGCGGAGGTGCTGATTGCCAAGCAGCGGCACGGTCCCACCGGCAACGTGCCCCTGATCTTCGACGCCGCGGTGACCGCCTTCCGCGATGCCGAAATCACGCACGTCGACGACCGTTAGGGGTCGTCCGTGGCTCCTGTTGCTGATCATGCCGCGGCGGTACTGACCATCGATCTCGGCGCCGTGGTTGCCAACTGGCAGCTGTTGCGCGAGCGGCTGCGCCCTGGTGCCAGCCTCGGTGCGGCGGTGAAAGCCAACGCCTACGGACTAGGCGCGCGGGAGGTTACCGCTGCCCTTGCGGCAGCCGGCTGTCGCTCCTTCTTCGTCGCCACGATCGAAGAGGGGATCGAGGTCCGAGCCGTGCTCGCGGGCGCCTCCGAAGCGGCCATCCCCGCGACGGCGGCCGTCTATGTCCTCAACGGACTGTTGCCGGGGGCGGACGAGGCCCTCATCGCGCACAGGTTGACGCCGGTCCTGAATTCGCTCGGCGATATCGCGTCCTGGTCTGCCGCCGCCCGCCGCCGCGAGGCCCGCCTGCCGGCGGCACTGCATATCGATACCGGCATGGCGCGACTGGGGCTGCCGGCGGAGGAGCTTGCATGCCTCGTCGGCGAACCCAACCGGCTCGCGGGCGTCGAGCCGGTGCTGGTGATGAGCCACTTGGCCTGCGCCGACCAGCCGGAGCATCCTTTGAATGAGGGGCAGCGCCAAGCCTTCGGTGAGGCGTTCGATGCGCTGGCTCCGGTGCTCGCACCGGCGCGGCCGCAAGCGTCGCTCGCGAACTCGGCCGGCATTTTCCTCGGGTCTTCGTACCACTTCGATCTCGCCCGTCCCGGTGCCGCGCTCTATGGCGTTCAGCCGCTTGCCGGCGGGCTAAATCCGATGCGGCCGGTGGTCACCTTGCGCGCCCGGATCCTGCAGGTGCGGACCGTCGCGCCGCCAAAGACGGTCGGCTACGGCGCCACTTACGCTGTTGCGCAGCCGAGCCGCATTGCGACTGTTGCCGTCGGCTATGCGGATGGCTACCTTCGCAGCCTCAGCAATCGTGGCCGCGCCACCGTCGGCGCCTTCGAGGTGCCACTTGTCGGGCGGGTGTCCATGGACTTGATCACCGTCGATGTCTCGGCCGTGCCGGCGGAGATTGCTTGCCCGGGAGCCTTTGTCGAGCTGATCGGTGCCACCCAGACGGTCGATGCCGTGGCCGCGCGTGCTGGCACCATCGGCTATGAGATCCTGACGGCGCTGGGATCGCGCTACGCCCGCGTCTACCGCGCCGCGGACGCGCCGCAGCGATGAATACACTCCAGCTTGTCGGCGCCTTCGCGCTGTCGTTCTTTGCCGTCGTCGGGCGCCTGACCCTGTTCGGGGTGGAGGCGCTGAGCCACTGCCTGCGGCCGCCGTTCTACCTTCGCAGCATCGGCCGGCAACTGATCGACATCGGCTACTACTCGCTGCCGGTGGTCGGACTCACAGCGATCTTCACCGGCATGGTGCTGGCGCTGCAGAGCTACGTCGGGTTTGCCCGCTTTTCCGCCGAAGGCGCGATCGCCAACGTCGTCGTCGTCTCGATCACACGCGAACTCGGTCCCGTACTGGCGGGACTGATGGTCGCGGGCCGTATCGGCGCGGCGATGGCAGCCGAGATCGGCACGATGCGGGTTACGGAGCAGCTCGACGCGTTGACGACGCTCTCGACCAACCCGATGAAGTATCTGGTGGCGCCGCGCCTGATCGCAGGGGTGATCGTGCTGCCGCTCCTTGTGATCATCGCTAATATCATCGGCATTTTCGGCGGCTTCATCGTTGCCGTTTACAAGCTCGGCTTCAACCCGGCCAACTACCTGCAGAACACGTTTGAAGCCTTGCATGTTGACGATGTCGTTTCCGGCCTCGTTAAGGCGGCGGTGTTCGGCTTCATTATCAGCCTGATGGGTTGCTATCATGGCTACACGTCGCGCGGCGGGGCGCAAGGGGTCGGTCAGGCGACAACGAGCGCCGTCGTTTCCGCCTCGATCCTGATCTTGTGCTTTGACTACGTCCTCACCGAACTCTTCTTCGCAAAATGAACGCTGCGTCGCCGAAGATCACCATCCGCGGCCTGTGCAAGGCTTTTGGCCGCAAGGTCGTGCTTGATGGCATCGATCTCGACCTAGGAGCAGGCGAGTCGGTGGTCGTAATCGGCGGTTCCGGCTCCGGCAAGTCGGTGCTGCTGAAGTGCATCCTGGGCTTGATGGAGCCGGACGCCGGCAGCATTCTCATCGACGGCGTCGAGACCGTCGGCCTGCGTGGGGAACCGCGCGACGAAGTCGGTCGCAAGTTCGGCATGCTTTTCCAGGGCGCCGCTCTCTTCGACAGCCTGCCCGTCTGGGAGAACGTAACGTTCGGCCTTCTGGCCCAGCAAAAGATCCGCCGGCACGACGCACGCGGCATCGCCATCGCCAAGCTTGCCCAGGTCGGTCTCGGCGCGGACGTCTGCGACCTGGTCCCGTCGGAGCTCTCGGGCGGCATGCAAAAGCGCGTCGCATTGGCGCGCGCCATCGCTGCCGATCCCGAGATCATCTTCTTCGATGAACCCACGACTGGGCTCGATCCGATCATGGCGGACGTCATCAACTCGCTGATCGTCAAGACCACCCGCGAGGTCGGGGCGTCGGCGCTCTCGATCACTCACGACATGGCGAGTGCGCGCAAGATTGCGCACCGCATCGCCATGCTCTACCAAGGCGCGATCATCTGGGCCGGGCCGGTGGCGGACGTCGATGCTTCCGGCGACCCCCGCGTCGATCAGTTCATTCACGGCCGCGCCGAAGGACCGATCCAGATGGCGGTTCGGGCTTAAGCCGGGCGCTGCCGCGCGAGGGTAGGGGATGGCTCGACCGACGAAGAGCTACGTATGCCAGCAGTGTGGCAGCGTCCAGCCGAAGTGGAGCGGCCGCTGCGACGACTGCGGGGCATGGAATGCGTTGGTCGAGGAAGTGAGCGAGATCGGTGCCGGGGGCGCGTTGGAGCGCAGCGGCGGGACGCCCGGACGGCGGATCGAGCTGATTGCGCTCGACGGCCCGCTGAAGCCAATCGACCGCCTGGAGAGCGGCATCGGTGAGCTGGACCGGGTGACCGGTGGCGGCCTGGTTCCCGGCAGTGCGCTCCTGATCGGCGGCGATCCTGGCATCGGCAAGTCGACCCTGCTGCTGCAGGCTGCCGCCGCGCTCGCGACCCAGGTACGGTGCATCTACATCTCGGGCGAGGAAGCGGTCGATCAGCTGCGGATGCGTGCCGACCGGCTAGGCGTGCGCACGGCGCCGGTGGGGCTGGCGTCGGCAACCTCGGTGCGTGACATCGCGGCGACGCTGGAGAGCGACGGGCCGGTCGATGTCGTGGTCGTCGACTCGGTGCAGACGCTGTTCCTCGACGCGCTCGAATCGGCCCCCGGAACGGTGGCCCAGGTGCGCGCGTCGTCGCAAGCCCTGATCACCCTTGCTAAGCGGCGTGGCTTCGTCATCTTCCTGGTTGGCCACGTGACCAAGGAGGGAATGATCGCGGGCCCGCGTGTGCTGGAGCACATGGTCGATACCGTCCTTTACTTCGAGGGTGAGCGCGGTCATCAGTTCCGCATCTTAAGGGCGGTCAAGAACCGCTTTGGCCCGACCGACGAGATCGGTGTCTTCGAGATGACGGATGCCGGCTTGAAAGAAGTGGTCAACCCTTCGGCGCTTTTCCTGGCCGAGCGCGAGCGCAATGTCCCCGGCAGTGCCGTCTTCGCAGGCATTGAGGGGACGCGTCCGGTTCTGGTCGAGATCCAGGCCCTGATCGCGCCGTCCTCATTCGCGACGCCGCGCCGCGCGGTCGTTGGCTGGGATAGCGGCCGCTTGGCGATGATCCTCGCCGTGCTCGAGGCCCGCTGCGGCTTGGTGCTGGGCGCGGTCGATGTTTTTCTCAACGTCGCTGGAGGCCTGCGGATCAGCGAGCCGGCCGCCGATCTTGCGGTTGCGGCGGCGCTGGTGTCGGCTGCGACGGCGCGGCCGCTTGACGCCGGAACCGTCGTCTTCGGCGAGGTCGGCCTCGGCGGTGAAGTGCGGGCCGTCGCCCGTGCCGGTGCGCGCCTCAAGGAGGCCGCCAAGCTCGGCTTTGCCTCGGCGATGGTGCCCGGCCGGCGCGTCGGTGCCGAGGGGCGTGATCTGACGTTGACTGAGATTTCCCACTTGGCCGAACTGGTGGCGCTCGTTCGCGCCGACACCGGTGCGGCCCCCTCTCGGCGGAGGACCGAACGTGTCTGATTTCCCGCTCACCGTTGCCGACGGCGCTGTCCTGGCGGTCCTCGTGCTGTCAGGTCTGTTGGCTTTCGCACGCGGTTTCGTGCAGGAGGTGCTGTCGGTCGCCGCCTGGATCGGCGCCATCATTGCCGTGGTATTCGTCCTGCCGCTGGTCCGTCCGCTCGCGCAGCAGGTAATCGATCAGCCGTTGGTGGCCGATATCGCTGCCGGCGGGGCGATCTTCCTCGTTGCCTTGATCGCGCTGTCGATCTTGACCGGCATGATCGCAAGGCGGGTCAAGTCGAGCCAGCTTAATGCCGTCGACCGCTCGCTTGGCTTCCTGTTCGGTGTCGCGCGCGGGGGGCTCGTGATCTGCCTTGCCTACCTCGCGGTCAGCTGGTTGGTGCCGCCGCAGGATCATCCGGCGTGGCTGCGGGAGGCGCGCAGCCTGCCGCTGGTCGAAAGTGGTGCCGCTTGGCTGAAGGAGGTTGTCAGCCGTTACACCGGAACGGTTGAGCAGCACGCCGATCCTGCCCGGGAGCACTTGAGGAAAGTACTTGAAACCGAGCGCTTGGCGCGCGACATGATGTCTCCGGAGCCGAAGAGCTCGAGTCTGCGGGACGCCATGCCGGAACAAGGCTATGGACAACGTGAGCGCAGGGAGCTTGAGCGACTGATCGGCACGGAGCGCCCGACCGACCGGTCAGGGCAATGATCGGACGGGAAATCCGGACGGTGGAAACGACGCCAGCGTCCTGTGACGACGACCGCTTCCGGGAGGAATGCGGCGTCTTTGGCGTGTTCGGTCACCCCGACGCGGCTGCGACGACGGCGCTCGGCCTGCACGCGCTTCAGCATCGCGGACAAGAAGCGGTCGGGGTTGTCAGCTGCGACGGCGAGCACTTCCATAGCCACCGTGCGCTTGGCCTTGTGGGCGACAACTTTGGCGCCCGCGCGGTAATCCAGCGCCTCAAGGGTCCGATCGCCGTCGGTCATGTCCGCTATTCCACCACCGGCGAAGGGGCGTTGCGCAACGTGCAGCCCTTCTTTGCCGATTTCGCGTTCGGCGGCATGACCATCGCGCACAACGGCAATCTCACCAATGCGCTCGCCATCCGCCGCGAGCTTGTCCGCCGCGGTTCCATCTTTCACACCACGACCGACACCGAAACCATCATTCATCTGGTCGCGACGAGTTCCTATTCGACCGTCGTCGACCGGCTGGTCGACGCCTTGCGCCAGATCGAAGGGGCGTATTCGCTGGTCGCAGTGACGCGTCGCAAACTGATCGGCATGCGTGATCCGCACGGCGTCCGCCCGCTCGTGCTTGGCCGCCTCGACGGCGCCTGGGTCTTGAGTTCGGAGTCGTGCGCGCTCGATATCATCGGCGCGACCTTCGTCCGCGATATTGAGCCGGGTGAGATGGTGGTGATCGATGACGACGGCCTGCGCAGTATCAAGCCGTTCGCCAAGGTGCCGCGGCGATTCTGCATTTTCGAGTACATTTACTTTGCGCGGCCGGATTCAACGCTGGAAGGCATCAACGTCTATGAGGCGCGCAAACGGATCGGTGCTGAACTTGCGTTGGAGGCGCCGGTCGATGCCGATCTGATCGTGCCGGTCCCGGACTCCGGCGTTCCGGCCGCGATCGGCTTCGCCGAGGCCTCCGGCATCCCGTTCGAACTCGGCATCATCCGCAACCATTATATCGGCCGGACCTTCATCGAGCCGTCGCAGCAGATCCGCCTTCTGGGCGTGCGCTTGAAGCATAACGCCAACGCCGCGCGGCTGAAGGGCAAACGCGTGGTTCTTGTCGACGATTCAATCGTCCGCGGCACAACTTCGGTCAAGATCGTGGAGATGGTGCGGCATGCCGGCGCCAGCGAGGTCCACTTGCGGATATCGAGCCCGCCGACGACACATTCGTGTTTTTACGGCATCGATACCCCGCAACGTTCCGAACTTCTGGCTGCAAATCGCAACCTTGAGGACATGGTTCGCTACATCGGCGTTGATTCTCTTTCGTATATCTCGATCGATGGTTTGTACCGTGCGCTCGGCGAGCCTGGGCGTGCGGTTCTCCGACCGCAATACTGCGATGCTTGTTTTACCGGCGACTATCCGATCCGGCTGACCGACTATCAGGAACCGCCGGCAGAGCGCCAGCTATCGCTTCTCGAGGGGGAACAGACGTCGCGATGGCGTCGCAGCAGCCAAACCTGAAAGCGGTGGCTCCGCGCGGTCGGTTGGTCGATCGGGTAGCGCTGATCACGGGCGCGAGCCGCGGCATCGGCCGGGCGGTCGCCTTGGCCTTTCGCCAGGAAGGGGCGCTGCTCACGCTCGTAAGCCGCAGCCGCGAGGGGATCGCGCGTGTCGCCGAAGAAATGGCCGGCTCGGGCGCCGAACCGCTGGTTCTTGCCCGCGACCTCACGGATGCTGCCGCCATCGAGGAAATCCGGGCTGCGATCCTGATGCGCTGGGGACGGCTCGACATCCTGGTTGGCAATGCCGCCGAACTCGGGCCGCTCGCGCGCGTGGCTGAGCTGCCGCAGGGGGCGTGGGATCGCGTGGTCGCGCTTAACCTGACTGCCAACTACCGCCTGATCCACGCGTTTGATGACCTTCTGCGTGCTTCGGATGCCGGCCGTGCCATCTTCGTCACGTCGGCCATCAGTCGCGGCAAGACGCTCCGCGGCGCCTATGCCGCAAGCAAGGCGGGCTTGGCGTGGCTGATCGCGGCCTACGCCGCTGAGGTGGCGGATAGTCGCCTCAGGGTCAATCTGGTTGACCCCGGTCCGACGCGGACCGACATGCGTGCGCGTGCGGTGCCGGGCGAGGATCCGGCAGGGCTGCGCCCGCCCGAAGCCGTCGTGGAGGCCTTTATCCGTTTGGCCGCGGCGGACTGCACCGAGAATGGCGCCACCGTGCTGGCTTGAACGCGGTTTTCGCCCGTCAGAACTGGAAATAGATGAACGGGCGCGCCCCGCCCGGCACCAGGGCCAGGGCGAAGGCTGAAGCTGCTCCTAAGCCGCCGTAGAATGCCGGCCACGAAACGCTCTCAATCCGCTTGACGATGCCGTACTTCTGATCCGCCCACTGCGAAGCCATCAGCAAGACGACCGCGACCCAAGGTACGCCAAGCGGCAAATGCTCCGTGCCGGGCGAGCGAAGGGTGATGAAGGTCTGCATGATATCAAGTGCTTGCGGCAGTGTCGCCGCGCGGAAGAAGATCCAGGTGATGCACACCCAGTAGAACGTCAGCAGGCCACTGAAGACACGTGACAGTGGACGGGCGCTGGCGACCGCCGGCCGATGCGCTGCCCATTCGCGCCGGATAATCAGCGCAATGCCGTGCATGAACCCCCAGACGATGAAGTTGTAGGATGCGCCGTGCCACAGGCCGCCCAGGATCATCGTCAGCATCAGGTTGCGGTCGCGCCGGCGTGGACCGTGGCGGTTGCCGCCAAGCGGGATGTAGAGATAGTCACGCAGCCACGTCGACAGGCTGATATGCCAGCGCCGCCAGAACTCGGTGATGTTGACCGAGAGATAAGGCGCGCGGAAGTTGATGATAAGATGATAGCCCAAGAGGCCGGCGGCGGCGATTGCCATGTCCGAATAGCCGGAGAAATCGCAGTAGATCTGCATCGCATAAAGAATCACAGCGGAGAAAATCGAAAAGGCATCGAAGATTGCCGGATCTGCGAAAACCCGGTCGACGTAGGTCCCGAGGCCGTCCGCGATGCAAGCCTTCTTGATGAAGCCGATCGCGAACAAAAGGAGGGAGCCACGGAGGTTGACATCCGAGAAGAACCGCCGGCGCGTGAGTTGTGGCAGGAAGTCGGCGGCGCGCACGATCGGTCCCGCGACCAACTGCGGGAAGAAGGCGATGTAGAGCGAGACGTCGATGAAGCTTTTTTCGGCCGGGATGTCCTTTCGGTAGACATCCAAGAAATAGCTCATCGCCTGAAAGGTGAAGAAGCTGATGCCAGCCGGTAGCACCACCTTTAGGGTGACCGGCGAAACGGTGGCCCCGAAGAGGGCCGCGAACTCGGTCAGCGACGTCGCAAAGAAGTTGAAGTATTTGAAAAAAAACAAGACCGAGAGATTAGCGACAATGCTGATCGGCAAGACCCATGCCTGCGCCGGACCCGTCTTATGCTGGCGCGCGACGACGAGGGCCATCACGTAATTGAAGGCCGAGCAGCCGATCATCAGGAACAGAAATCGCCAGTCCCAGGCGCCATAAAAGACGTAACTGGCGGCAAGGAGCCAGAGCTTGCGCCAGTCGTGGCTGGTCATCAGCCAATATACCGAGGCTGTAACGAGAAAAAAGACAAAGAATATCGGATCTACGAACAGCATGGCAGTGACAGGTTCTCTGGGATTATTGTTTGATTGCGCGGCAGAGATCGCGACCGATCACTTTACTTGCCATTCGCGCGCCGACAAATGTGAAATGAAACGCATCATACCACAGGTCTCTATTATAAAACTCTGGGTATTGAGTGATCTTGTTGTAATCGAGGATCAGTGCCGTATCGACTTGCTGCGAGATAACGGAATTGATGGCTTGTACCGTTGTCACGGGCCGCTCCTGCGGCAGCACCAGGATTGCGGGCTTGACGCCACTTTCGGCAATGCGCGCCAAGCGTCGGGCCAGATGCGCCCCCCGCTTCTTCGCCCTCGGATCGGCGCGATAGGCTCCCTTGAGGCCCTGCTCCTGACGGTCGAGGACAAGCCACTGCTCGTCCTCGACGAAACTGCGGCGGCGTTGTTCGAATGAAGCGTCGGTTTCTGCTTTGAGAGGGAGATAGCCGCGGTTATTCAAGAACCCCTTGTCGTAGAGGTTGCCGCTATCGGGACCGGCTTTCGGAAGCAAACCTGCGAGCTGACTGACGCCGGAGTACTCGCGCACGTAGCCAACGACCAAATAAATAAGGCGATAGAGAGTATCTAGCGCGGGTTCTGGATAGCTTAGAAGGCTATCGAGAAAGACAGGCAAGCTCTCAATGTTGTAAAAAAAGCGAACACGATCACTGAGAAAATTTGCGTCATCGGCCTTGCCAATTGAGGGTAGGACGTCCTCTGTAACAATCACTTTCAGCGCCGGGGAGCGTTCTGAGAGAATTTTGTTGAGGACATAATCCCTTTCGACGCTGAACATACCCTCAACGCCAAGATTATACGTGGTTTCGTCACAGCCACTTTCCCGCATGGCCTCGTCGACGGCTTCCGGCACGATCGTGCGATAGATGCGGCTGGTGCCGAGAAAAAGCACCGAGTAGCGATCGCGGTTGGCGGCGTAGTCTTGCATCTTCTCCGATAGCACTTCGACCTGCGGCTGGCCTTTGATGGCGCGTGCAACGAGGGAGATTGTCACCGCCGTGACAGCAAACGCCATCAGGGTCAAGGCAAGCGAACGGAAGCGGATGCGGCGGATCAGCAGAAGCAGGCGAACAAGCCTGCGGCCGCCAGGGCTTGGCCATCGCCGGGTTGCCTTCCGGGGGATCAAGCGGCGGATGGCGCTGACGCCCAGGTTGCCGCGACGGCGCCGTGGCACGCCGCGCTCCGTTTGGCCGGCTGCGGCCGTCTGTGCCATCGATGTCGGCGCGCCGTCGCTAGAGTTGGGTCGCATTGAGGGGAGATCTTTATGGTTGTGGGCTAATGCGCGGGCTGCATCGTGCTGGAAAGCATCCCCAATGGCAACCCAGCAAATGCGAGATCGTTATGGTCGATATTGGGGTAGTATTATGATCTCCGCCTCCCGTCTTGCCTGAATGTTGCCATAAAGTGCGGCATCCCTTATTCGGCATCCACCAACAGCCCGCAGTCTATCAAACTATCAGCCGAACTCTTAATAAGGGTAAAGTCGAGGCCAGACCGTTTGGCGATATCGAGCAGCGAGCGCTCACCGTCCGACTGGTTGAGAAGCCACAGCATGGCCTCTTCGCGGTTGCTCACGCCGGTCCCACCGGTCGAGCGGAACAATCCGCGCTTGCCCAGCCGCGGCTCACCCTTCGGGCACGTGTTGACGAGCTTCCGATCGGCGTCAACCACCTCGAGGATGCGCATCAGCAATGCGTAGGCGTCCGCCAACTGTGCCTTGGAGATGAAGGAGAGGGTGTCGGCGGAGGTGTGGTATTGCGGGTAACAGCCGTACGGCGTGCGCGAAAGGCGGCCCATCGGCAGATTGAAGCCCGGCGAGCAGAATTGACGCTCGTCGTAGCCGTAGGGGCTGAAATCAACGATGTTGGCCTTCGGTCCGTCAGCGCGTTCCAGGAGATACTCGACGATATGGTCGATTGGCGCGTCACCGCGACGGCTCCGCTTATACGTAAACGGCCCCGGATCGCCAAAACCGGTCATGACGAGGCCGTGGCGGACACGGGACACCGTATCCTCGTTGCGGCTGAGCCAAGTCAGCGAGCCGATCGTTCCCGGTGCGAAGACGAAGCGATAGGTGTATCGGCGCGGATGCTGCGCGAGCGTCCGGGCGACGAGTGTCGCGAGCGCCATGCCCGAGCAGTTGTCGTTGCACAGGGAGGGATGGCAGGTGTGCGTGAACAGGAGCACCTCATCGGTGGTCGCGCCCGGCAGTACGCACTCGGCGTAGGTAAGCGCGCCGTCCGTGAGACTCGAATCGATCACAACCTCATAGGGACCTGGCTTGAGGCTCTCCAGCGTTCGATGCGAGAGGCAGAAGCCCCATGTCTCCTTCCAATAGGTCGTGCGGTAGGGGATCCAGTCCGGCCGATCGGGGAGCGTGTGAAGGTGCGGCCTGAGATCTTCGAGGTCGAGGGTCGCCCGCACCGGCACGCTGTAGCCGACGACGTGGAGATTATGCTCACGGTAATCGACGATCCGCCGTCCGCTCGAATCCTTGATGTAGGCGTCGCGGATCGTCCATTCTTTCGGCACCTCCCAGTCATAGACCGGGCTACCCGACGGCACCTCGCTCAGCGTAAGCGGAATTGACTCGCCAAGGATCGCCAGCGTCTCGCGAACGCCTCGGCCGGTCAGGCTGCGTGGCAGGGGATAAAGCCTGGCGATCAGCGCCATCAGCGCGTCACCGACAGCGGCAGCGGAGTCCTCAATCGCCGGGGTCGGCGAAACAGCGGGAGCGGCCATGGCTCTAGCGTGGTCCTGTGTTGCCGCTGCAATCCGTCCCAGCGTGGCATTTCGGCGCGGCGGGGCGAAGCAGCTGGTGTTTCAAACGGCGGCCAAGCACGAACGCTTTCGGGCTTACAAATGCGACCGCGTCGGCGCAAAACGTGGTCAGATTGTTGCCGGCGCCCCACCACTTGAGCAGGCTCGCGTAGGCATTCCTGCGTTCGGGCCAGTCCTGCAGGTGCCGGCGCACCATCCGCACATAGTCACGGTAGACCATCAGATGGCCGAACCGGTTCCAGTGGCCGCCTTTGCTGTCGTGATAGGCGGCCCAAGCGGCCCGCACGACGGCGCTGGTGGCGCGCTTCTGATGCTCGCGATTAGCAACCAAGGGTTCGTCAATTTGCAGAAACCGGCCAAGCAGGGCGAGCTCGGCAATGATGACCTTGTCCGAATTGTAGTACGGCCCCATCTGCTCGACGCGTTCGAGGGCGCTGCGGCGGATCAGGGAAAAGTTTTCCGAGTTACGATGCGACTTCAAGATGCAGACCGCAAACCGCTCCGACGGCCGTTCTGACACGCGCGTGGCCACCAGGTTGCTGTCATAGATCCGGATCTCTTCGCCCCTGTCGTCAATCACCTGGACCAGAGAGTTGCACAAAACGGCTGCCGGATCGGCATCGAGCGCGGCGACCGCCTTGGCGAGGAAGGTGGGCGCAATGCGATCGTCATGCGCCAGCCACTTGAAGTACGCCGTTGGCGAGGAAAGGCGGTACACGAGCTCGTAGTTGCACGCGGCGCCGCGGTTATAGGGACTCCGGTGATAGCGCACTCTGTAATCGCGCGCAGCGTACGCGCGGCAGATTGACTCCGTCGCATCTGTTGATGCGTTATCGGCGATCACGAGCTCGAAGTCCTGGAACGTCTGCGCAAGGACCGATTCGATCGCGTCGGCGATGTAGTTCTGCCCGTTGAAAACAGGCATGCCAATCGCCACGCGCGGGGGAGAGGCGAGGGTCAATGCGACTTCCTATAGCGTTTCTTGTTCAAGGCCCTATTGCCACAACTTATACGCGTTTGGTGCCGCCGCTTCAAGCAGCAATAACCGGGGGCGGGCGGATAGCGCCCAAGCCGTGAAGCGAACCCGCCACGCTTGAGCCGAGGGCCACCGCGGAAACGGCGCCGTTCATCGCGCCACGCCTGGGATCGGTGCATCCGCTCACCGACCCGGTTTGTTCGCGCCATCGCTGGGGCGTGATACCGCCGCGGCCGATCCGCCGTCAACCGCTGCGGCGGGGGCTAGTGCAGCGACCCTATCGGGCGGTTCAGCCCGAGCAAGGTTGTCGCTGCACACCATATTGAATCGCGTGCACTTTCTGCACAAACAGGATGTACGCTCTGTTTGTGCCAGTGCACGAGCGTCAATCGGCTTGCGGCCGGTGCGCTGAGGCGGCATACCCGAACCAGCCGATCCGGCGGCTTCCGCCCGCGACCGGTGCGTTCCGCTGATCGAGGCGCTGCCGATGACTACCTCAACTCAAACATCCGACACCCAGCCGCCGCCCGCTTCTGGTCTGCTCGGGGGCCGGATTGCGCTCGTCACCGGTGCTTCGCGCGGGATCGGCCGTGCGGTGGCGCTTGCCTTTGCTCGTGAAGGTGCGGAGCTCATCGTCGTCGGCCGCACGCAAGGGGCGCTGGAGGAACTCGACGACGCGTTGCGCGCGGAAGGCCGCCAGGCATCGCTGGTGGTGGGCGACTTGGCCGATGGAACACTCGTTGACCGGATCGGCGCTGCCATCTTCGCCCGCTGGGGCCGTCTTGACGTCCTCGTAGGAAATGCCGCCACGTTGGGGGTTCTCGGTCCCTTGGGCCACACGGAGCCCGCGGTTTTCGAGCGTGTCATCGCTGTCAATCTGATTGCCAACTGGCGCCTGTTGAGGTCGTGTGATCCGCTCTTGCGGGCGTCCGACGCCGGGCGGGCGATCTTCGTGACCGCAGATGTCGCGCCCGGTCGTGCCTATTGGGGCGCTTACGCGGCGAGCAAGGCCGGGCTTGAGGCGATGATCCGCACTTATGCCGGGGAGATGGCGAAAACGGATGTGCGCGCCAATCTGATCGATCCCGGCCCGAAGCGCACGCGGATGCGCGCGGCGGCGTTTCCTGGCGAGGACCCTGAAGCGCTCAAGCCGGCCGACGATCCAAGGCTGATCGAGGCTTTCATCGCTCTGGCACTGCCTGCATGCCAGCGCAACGGCGAGATTGTGCAGATCGACTGAACTGAACCGTTGTCAGAGGATGAAGTCCGAGGCCGTGTAGTCCTCGGGCGCGTAGGCCGAGGCGTCGCGGGAAAGGATCTCCATCTCAGTCGACAGGTCGGCATCGGTGTTGAACAGGATCAGCGTATCGACTCCTCCGGCCTGGACCCGTATCTGGCCGGGACCTGTAAAGGCCGCGGTGCCGATAAAGACGAACGCTTGGTTGCCCGAAAGCGTAGTGTCAGCATCAATCCCGGAAACGTCAATAACGTCGGCAAAGAAGCTGCCAGGGCTATCGAAGTAGATCTGGTCGCGATTGCTGGATCCTGCTTTTGATTGCGCCGTGCTCGTATAGACGAAGACGTCAAAGCCGACACCTCCGTCCAGTGTGTCCCGGCCGGTATGACCGTAGAGAGTATCGTTTCCGCTGTCGCCGACTAATGAGTCGTTGCTTGAGTATCCGAACAGGTAGTCGTTGCCGTCGCCACCAACAAGCGTATCGTAGCTATAGTGGCCGTACAGGGTATCGTTCCCGGAACCGCCGTAAACAAGATCGTTCCCGGCGTCTCCGTTGATCCTGTCGTTACCGGCCCCGCCGTCGATGGTGTCGTCGCCTTCACCGCCTGTGATGGTGTCGTTGCCGTCGGCCGTCACGACGCCCGGGTTGCGGCCCCAGATTGTGTCGTCGCCGTCACCGCCTTCGAGCACATCGGCGCCGGTTCCACCCTCGATGCTGTCGTTACCGGCGTTGCCGCGGATAAGGTTGCTTGCGGTGTTGCCGCGAATTACATCGGCTGCCGAACCTCCGAAGGCATCCTCTATCGTCACGCCGAGCGCGATGTTGAGTGTCTTGGCATTCTCGCCGCCGGCTGTGTCGTAGGCCGGGCCGAGCTTGCTCCAGACGCCGGCGGTGAGGTTGATCTCGGCCGCGCTCAATTGGTTTGACCAGTCGATCGTGTCGGTCCCGCCGCCATCCCAGATCGTCTCGAGGATCTGCTCACCGGCGCCCCACTGGTAGGTCGTATTGCCGGCGTTGGTGGTCATGTTGGCGCCGTAGAGGTGCTGCAGGGCGGCGATGTCGTAAATGCCGGGCGTGGTCGGGAAGAACGTGTTGGTATAAGGGCTGCCGATCGTCTGATTGAGGTACGAACGGTAGCTCATCACCGTGTTGCCGAGGTAGTCAAGGTTGACGGCCAGCACGACGCCCGAGCCGTCGGTGTCATGCGGGTGCTTGAGCCCCAGCGCGTGGCCGATCTCATGCATCAAGCCGAGCAGCGAGTAGCTGCCATCGGCGGTGCTGTCGAAGTAGCTGTTGCGCCCCAGCCAGACATCGCCACCTTCGGCAGAACTGCTGGGATAGTAGGCCCAAGCTGTCGAGGGCAGCGAGCTCGAGGCGAAACGCATGTCGCCGACGACTGTGCTGCTCTCTGTCACCTCGACAAAACTGACGTTGGCAACGGCGCTCCAAGCGTTGAGCGCCTTGCGGGCAGCCTCCATCTGCGTGCCGTTCAGCGGCTGGAAGCCGTAGCTTGGCTCGCCGCTGCCGTAGCCGGTGCGCCAAAGGAGGCCGGACTGGGCGAAACTGTAAGTGACGGTGACGGCTTGGCCGACCGCGCCGCTGCCCCATTTCGATCCCCCGAGGAGCGCATCGGTCGTTGCGGTGCCGGAGTTCGCGACAGTCGACCAAGCGCCGTAACCGGTCGGGGCGACCGAACTCGGCTGGGGTGCCGCGGCAGGGCCGGCGACCGCACGCGCGCGAAGAAAGCTCTCGGCTGACAGGCTCATCGGGTCGACTCCCTCTTGCTGTCGGGCAGCAAAGTCCCCAGAGGACACGTTGCGCCGCAAGTGAGAATGAAAATCGGCAGAGCCGATCGCCGGAGCAGATCAATTAAGTCTGTCTTCGAATCCGGCGCGAGGCGATCGTGCGAAGCATTATCAACGCGAATACTTCGCGATAACCACCCCTGACGCCCACATATTAATTGCAGATGGCGCGAAAGCGAAAATATTTATTTGTCTACTTATTTCGCAACGCCACAAATTAATTTGCGGGCATTGTTGCGAAAATTTGACTTACTTTGGGTGGGGGAATGCAGCCTGGTCGGTGAGAGCTGCCGGACTTCGCCCGGGCTCACGGTCCGGCCGTGGTGACTGGTGCACCACGGCCGGCCATGGAAGCGGGGGACTGCGCATATCGTCTAAGCACGCGCGTGGGAAGGAGGCACGCGGGTGCGGGGGGCTCGTCCTACACGAGCAGGAAGTCCGCGGCGCCTAAGGCTGCAGGGTCGATGCCGTGCACTAGCGCGATCGTTGCGTTCGTTCCGGCGTTGGTGATGAGGGTGTCGGTCCCGCTGTCGACGAGGCTCAGGTCCTCGAAGCGCAGATCGGCGAGGCCGAAGCGGTCAATTCCCAGCTCGAAGTCGAGGATGACGTCCGGACCGGCATCGGCACGCAGGACGAACACATCGGTGCCGCCGTCACTGCCGTCGAGGGTGTCATTGCCGATACCGCCGTCCAGCCGGTTGTCGGTACCGCCGACCGCGGTGATGCTGTCGTTGCCTGAGCCGCCGAGGACCACTGAGCGAACGACGGAGTCAGCAGCGAACAGCGAAGGTGCGGTGGCCACGATCACGTCGTCACCGGAACCGGCATCGACCGTGTTGGTGACCGTTGACCACGTGGAGGCGGCGCCCACAGTCGTGAAAATCGTGTCGTTGCCGGAACCGCCGAGAACGGTGCTCTCCGCCGTGGTTTGTTCGCCTTCGGCGAGGAGGGTCACGTTGATGGTGTCGTCGCCGGAACCGCCGGTCGTCTTGCAGCTTGCGCTGGATCCACCAATGGTGCCGGTGGTCAGGGTGGCGGTGATGAGATCATTGCCGCTGCCGCCGTCGATTTCGGCTTTCGCTTCGGCAAACGCGCCGTAGCTCCACTGTTTCGCGCCGGAACTCGTCAACGAGACGGTAATCTGATCAATGCCGTCGCCGCCACTCACCGTTGCGCCCGCCAGGGAGTAGGCGTCTGCCCCTTCGAGATCGGTGTAAGCGTCTGTCTTGAGGTCGGCCTCGATGACGTCATTTCCCGCCCGCCCGGTAAGCAAAGTCTCAAGCACGGCTTGGGCGCCGACGTCGTACACCTTTAGGATGCCATGCTGCAGCAGCGTGTCATTGCCGGCGCCACCGTCAAGGGTATCGTTGCCTTCACCGCCCTCAAGGAAGTCGTTGCCCTCGCCACCGAACAGCCCGTCATTGCCGTTATTGCCGAACAGGCTATCGTTGCCAGAGCTGCCGCGGAGGATGTCATCGCCGGCATTGCCGTAGAGCTTGTCGTGGCCGCTGCCGCCGGAGATGGTATCGTAGCCGTCGCCGCCATAAAGCCTGTCACTCCCGGCATCACCAAAAAGCTGGTCATCGTCGGCGCCGCCGTAGAGCGTGTCGTTGCCGTCGCCGCCATACAGCAGGTCATCGCCGGCATCGCCGTAGATCTTGTCTTTGCCGCCGCCTCCGTTTGCCTGGTCGTTCCCGTAAAAGAGGCGGATCAGATCATCCAGGTCAGAGCCCGGGATGGTGTCGTCGTCTGTGCTGCCGATAATCACGTTCACGTAAACAGTCCCTGTTTTTGCCCGCGAAACCGGCCGAGAGGCTCGAAAGAGCGGCGCCGGAAACGATGGCTGTTGCCTCCAAACTGAGGACAATTTTTACGGGAACGTTTACGAATTTTAAATACCCACGCGGGTATATTCTCGCTAAGGTAGCAAGATGGTCACCGCAATAGCGGGTCAAATTCCTCAGATGGGGCAGGCAAGCGCCGACGGCCGTTCGGCTTCGGGGCGTTGCCCGTGGGCATTGCCAACGGCGTTCCTTGATTGACGCTTGCCCGCACCTGTCTTAGTTTTCCGGACCCAGGGAAAACCGGGTACGCTCAAGTCGAAACCGACTGGCGGCGGGAAACGCCGGGGCAATTCCTGGCAAAACGCACGCGGACGAACGAACACCAGATCCAGCCACGCGGGAAATCCATGACCGACCAGCAGCTGAATTTCACGCAAGAGTTTAAGAAGCCAACGCCTGAGGAGTGGAAAGCCGAGGTTGAGCGGGCGCTCAAAGGGGCACCCTTCGACAAGAAAATGCTCACCCGAACCCATGAAGGGCTCACACTGCGGCCGCTCTATACGGGCCGCGACTGGCCATCGGCTGGGGATCCGTCCGGGTTTCCGGGGGCGATGGCCTTCACGCGCGGCGGCACTGCGGCCGGCAGCCGGCTGAACGATTGGGATGTCCGCCAAGTTTACAGCCATCCGTGCCCGGTGAAGGGGAACGCGACAATCCTGCACGAACTGAACTGCGGCGTCCGTTCGCTCATGCTGAAGTTCGATCGTGCTGCCGAGGCCGGGCTTGATGGCGATGCTGCAGGCGCGGCGGAGCTGGCCGGGGCCGGCGGCATCATGCTCTACTCGGTCGATGACCTGGATCGGCTGCTGAGCGACGTCGACCTCCGCCTGGTGCCGATCTCGCTTGCGGCAGGTGGGCAGTCGCTTGCTGCCGCCGCACTCTTGGCCGCCTTGTGGCACCGCCGTGGTGTCGGCACCGGTGATGCGAAGGGTGCTTTCAATGCGGATCCCCTCGGGGCGCTGGCGGCCGGCGGATCGTTGCCGTCATCGCTCGCGGATGCGCTGGCACAGATGGCGGCGCTCGCCCGGTACACGCAGGCCACCTACGCTCAAGTGAGCGCGGTTGGGGTGAACACCACCCCCTATCACGATGCCGGCGCCACTGAGACGCAGGATCTGGGTATCCTGCTCGCCACCGCAGTTGCCTATCTGAAGGCGATGACGGCCGCCGGCCTTACCGTCGATCAGGCCTGCCGGCAGATTGCATTTACCGTCGCCGTGCCGTGCGATCAGTTCCTTGGCATTGCCAAGCTGCGCGCGGCGCGCAAGCTGTGGGCGCGCGTCGCCGAGGCGTGCGGTGCGTCCGAGCCGGCGCGGGCGATGCGCCTGACGGCGGTTTCGGCCTCGCGCATGATGACGACGCGCGACGCCTGGGTGAACATGCTGCGTACGACGGTGTCCTGCTTCGCCGCTGCCGTTGGCGGCGCCGATGCGGTCATCGTCCAGCCTTTCAACACGGCGCTCGGGGTGCCGGACGAGCTGGGCCTGCGGGTCGCCCGCAATACCCACATCGTTCTCGCCGAAGAGTCGAACATCGCCAAGGTGATCGATCCCGCCGGCGGCTCCTGGTATGTCGAGAGCCGGACCGACGAGCTGGCGCGCGCGGCCTGGAACGAGTTCCAGGGCATCGAGAAGGCGGGCGGTATCGCCCAGGTCCTGAGTGACGGCACGCTTGCGGCAGCCATCGCCAAGGCGTGGAGCGAGCGCGAAGCCGGCATCGCCAAGCGGCGCGATCCGGTTACCGGCGTCAGCGAGTTCCCCAACATCGGCGAGGCGCCGGTGGCAACCGAGGAAGTCGACGTGGCGGCTGCCAAGGCGGCTGCGGGCGAGCGGCTACGGGCGACGCGGGCGAAGAGTACGGGCCCGAAGGTCGAAGCCCTGGCAAAGGCCGGCGTGGCCGAGCGGCCGGCGGCGGCAGTCGCCGCGGCCGAGGCGGGGGCAACGATCGCACTGATGGCGCAAGCGCTGGGGGGCACGCCGATAAAGCTGGCCGCGCTGCCACAGCACCGCTACGGCGAGGCGTTCGAGGCGTTGCGTGCCGCAAGCGATGCCTATCGGGCGCGGACCGGCGTCCAGCCGAGCATCTTCCTCGCCAACCTGGGCGCCATCGCCCAGCACACGGCGCGGGCGACGTTCGCCAAGAACCTCTTTGAGACTGCCGGCATTGCAGCACTCCCCAGCGAAGGCTTCACGGATGCTGCCGCCTGCGCCGACGCGTTCAAGGCTTCGGGTGCCCGCGTCGCCATCCTTTGCTCGGCCGATCCGATCTACGAGCAGATGGCAACTGCGGTCGCGGGAGCCTTGAAGGGGGCCGGCTGCGAATACCTGTTCCTTGCCGGACAGCCCGGCGACAAACGGGACCTTTACACCGGCGCCGGCATTGACGACTTCATCTTTATGGGCGCCGACGTACTGAAAATCACCGGTTCCACCCTCGCCCGCTTGGGAGTGATCGAGCGATGACGACTTTCCCCGATTTCAGCCAAGTCCCGTTGATGCCCGGCAACCAGCCGCCGGCCGCTGGTGACGGCCTTGCCGCATGGGCCAAGCGGTTCAAGGCCGAGACCGGCCGCGCGCCCGAGGAGATGATGTGGGAGACGCCGGAAGGCATCGCCGTCAAGCCGTTCTATTCAGCCAAGGATCTGGAGGGCTTGGACCACTTGGATACGGCGCCCGGTCTGCCGCCGTACCTGCGCGGGCCGTACTCCTCGATGTACGTCAACCAGCCGTGGACGATCCGCCAGTACGCCGGCTTCTCGACCGCCAAGGACTCCAATGCCTTCTACCGCCGCAATCTTGCGGCCGGACAGAAGGGCCTTTCGGTCGCGTTCGACTTGGCCACCCATCGCGGCTACGATTCCGATAATCCGCGCGTCGTCGGCGACGTCGGCATGGCGGGCGTTGCGATCGATTCCATCTACGACATGCGCGAGCTGTTCGACGGCATTCCGCTCGACCAGATGACCGTATCGATGACGATGAACGGCGCGGTCCTGCCCATCCTCGCCAATTACATCGTCGCCGCTGAGGAGCAGGGCGTCAAACAGGCGCAGCTGGCCGGGACCATTCAGAACGACATTCTGAAGGAGTTCATGGTCCGCAACACCTACATCTATCCGCCCGAGGCCTCGATGCGGATCATCTCTGACATCTTCGCGCACTGTTCGCAGAACATGCCGAAGTTCAACTCGATCTCGATTTCCGGCTACCACATGCAGGAGGCGGGAGCCACCGCCGACCTCGAGATGGCCTACACCCTGGCGGACGGCGTCGAGTACGCGCGGGCCGGTTTGAAGGCCGGGCTCACGATCGACCAGTTCGCGCCGAGGTTGTCGTTCTTCTGGGCGATCGGCATGAACTTCTTCATGGAAGTCGCCAAGATGCGGGCCGCCCGCATGCTGTGGGCCAAGCTGATCAAGCAGTTCGAGCCGAAGAACACCAAGTCGTTGGCGCTGCGCACCCATTCCCAGACCTCCGGCTGGAGCCTGACGGCGCAGGACGTCTACAACAACGTGGTGCGCACCTGCGTCGAGGCGATGGCGTCGACGCAAGGCCATACCCAGTCGCTGCACACCAACTCCCTCGACGAGGCGTTGGCGCTGCCAACCGACTTCTCCGCCCGCATCGCCCGCAACACCCAGCTGTTCCTGCAGCAGGAAAGCGGTACCACCCAGGTCATCGACCCGTGGGGCGGCAGCTATTACGTCGAACGGCTGACGCGCGCGTTGGCCGAGACGGCGTGGGGCCACATCCAGGAAGTCGAGCAGCAGGGTGGCATGGCGAAGGCCATCGAGGCCGGCATTCCCAAGCTGCGGATCGAGGAGGCGGCCGCCCGTACCCAGGCCCGCATCGACTCTGGCCGGCAGACGGTGGTCGGCGTCAACAAGTTCCTGTTGACCGAGAAGGAAGACGTGCCGGTCCTCAAGGTTGACAACACCGAAGTGCGCCGGCAGCAGATCGAAAAGCTGCAGCGCTTGCGCGCCGAGCGCGATCCGGCTGTAGCGACGGCCAAGCTCGAAGCGCTCACGCGCTGCGCCGAAGCGGGCGAAGGCAACCTGCTCGCCTTGGCTGTCGACGCCGCCCGCGCCAAGTGCACGGTCGGCGAGATCTCCGATGCCTTGGAGAAGGTCTGGGGCCGGCACAAGGCGGAGATCAAGAAGATCTCCGGCGTCTATCGGGCCGAGGTTGGGGAGCGTTCCAACGTGATTAGCAAGGTACAGAAGGCAGTTGAGCTGTTTGAGGCCAACGACGGCCGCAGACCGCGCATCCTGATCGCCAAGATGGGCCAGGATGGCCACGACCGCGGCCAGAAGGTCATTGCGAGCGCGTTTGCCGATCTCGGCTTCGACGTCGACATCGGCCCGTTGTTCCAGACGCCCGGGGAAGCGGCCCGTCAGGCGGTCGAGAACGACGTCCACATCGTCGGTGCCAGTTCGCTGGCCGCCGGGCACCTGACGCTGGTGCCGGAGCTTAAGTCGGAACTGAAGAAGCTGGGGCGCGAGGACATCCTGATCGTCGTCGGCGGCGTCATCCCGCCGCAGGACTACGATGCCCTCTATGCCGCCGGCGCGGCTGCCATCTTCCCGCCCGGCACCATCATCAGCGAGGCGGCCCTTGCCCTGTTGGGCACGCTCAACAAGCGGCTGGGTTATACCAGCGAGGCAGCTTAACAGCGATGGACGTCCGGGATGGCGCCGGCCTCGCGGCGCCGCGTGCGGGATTGACGATCGACGACTACGTCGCGGGCGTTCGCGCGCACGACCGCGCCATCCTCGGGCGCACCATCACCATGATCGAGAGCCGGAGCCCCAGGCACCGGCGCCTCGCTCAGGAGATCTTGGTGCGCCTGCTTCCCTACGCCGGTGGGGCGCACCGCATCGGCATTACCGGTGTGCCCGGCGCTGGCAAGAGTACGTTCATCGAGGGCTTCGGCCTTGAACTCGTCAAGCGTGGCCACCGCGTCGCGGTGTTGGCTGTCGATCCGTCAAGCCCGGTTTCCGGCGGCAGCATTCTCGGCGACAAGACGCGGATGACCGAGCTGACCCAGCGCGAGGAAGCCTTCGTCCGGCCGTCGCCGTCGGGCGGCACGTTGGGCGGGGTCGCCCGCACCACCCGGCAGACGATTGTCGCGTGTGAGGCGGCTGGCTACGACGTGATCCTGATCGAGACGGTGGGAACGGGTCAGTCGGAAGTCACGGTCTCCGAGATGACCGACTTTTTCCTTGTCCTGATGCTGCCGGGTGCCGGTGATGAGCTGCAGGGCATCAAGAAGGGGGTGCTGGAAATCGCCGACATGATCGTCGTCAACAAGGCCGACGGCGACAACGAGATCCGCGCCAAACAAGCCGCAATCCACTACCGCAATGCCTTGCATATCGTCGCCCCGCGCAGCGAGAACTGGTCGGCGCCGGTCCTCATGTGCTCGTCCTTGAAGGGCATCGGGCTCGATGCGGTTTGGGACAAACTGTGCGAGCACAAGGAGAAGCTGAGCGCTTCCGGCGAGTTTCAGGCGAAGCGGCAGAAGCAGCGGCTGAAGTGGATGTGGCAGCTGGTCCAGGACCGGCTGATGACCGATTTACGTTCGCACCCGAAGGTCGTCGAATGCATCCCGCAGATCGAGCGCGACCTGCTCGCCGGCCGTCTGACGGCGACACTGGCAGCCGATGAAATCCTCAACACCTTCGAGGGCGGTTCCCGCGAGGCCGGTTGAGATTGGGCCGAATGGGATCAGGCCGAATGGGATCAGGCCGGTTGGGATCGGGGCGGTTGGGGTAAGGGCCGCTGCGTCGTCGGTTCGCTGGCGCGCGTGATTCGGGCCTAATCTGGCGCGTCGGTTTCCATCAGCGCGAAGCGCACCGGCAGGATCTCCTTCGTGCGCAGGCGGCCGTTTTCATCCTTTTCCGCCAGCAGCAGCACTTGGCTGTCCGGCAAGCCGGTCGGGACGATCATCTTGCCGCCCGGCTTGAGCTGCCGGATCAGTGCCGCCGGCATCAGCTCCGAAGCGGCGCAGACGAGAATGCGGTCAAAGGGCCCATACTCCGGCCAGCCATGCTCGCCGTTGGCGCGCTTGAGCGTGATGTTGGAAAGGCCATGGACGCCCAACCGCCGCTTCGCTTCAGCGTGTAATTCTTCAATGATCTCAATCGAATAGACGTGCCTGGCCAGCGCCGCCAGGATCGAGGCGTGGTAGCCAAGGCCGGTGCCGATCTCAAGCACGGAATGATCGGGACCAATATCAAGCAGGTCGGTCATCAGCGCGATCATGAACGGCTGCGAGATGGTCTTGTCGCAGCCGATGGGGAGCGGCTGGTCGGCGTAGGCGAACGGCGCCACCTCAACCGGCACGTAGTCGTGGCGCGGAACGGCGGCGATAACCTCGAGAACCCGCGGGTCGAGCGCTTCCTTGCCGATCGACTCGCGCACGTAAAACGCGTGTACGGCAATGACGTCCATCATCTGACGCTGCAGCATCGAATGCAGCTCGCTCGGCATCGCTTGCGGTTCCTGGTCTTCGGCTGTCATCGGCCTACGTTCGGCTGATTCCATGCGGCTGCGGCGCCCTCATCGGTCCGGCTAACCCTTCTACCATCGCGCTGCGGCGCCGACAATCGACTGGGCCTGCCGGTACCAGCGGGCCGCGGCGCTAGCCGCGTTCTCCTAGCGTCTCGGCCTGCCATTTGAGGATGTTCTTGCGCAGCGTTTCGAATTGCGCACCGACGTTCTCGCCGAACAACGGATCCTCCTGGTTCGTCATCGCGGCTGCGAGCGCTGTCCAGTCGTCGTCGGTCAAGGTCTGCTCGGCAAGCGGCAGAAAACGGGATTCTTCCATCATCATGTGATCGCGCTGCAACTGGATGAAAGCCTTGCCCCAGCGCAGCAGCGCTTCGCGCGGCACTTGCGCCTCCTCGAGGACGGCCGTGATGCCTTCCGCGAATTCCCGGGTGCGGCTGTCGAGTTCCTCGTGGTCGCGGCGCAGGTCGCCGAGAGTCGACGCCTGTTCGGGCGCAACCTCACGCAAACGTTGAAAGATCAGGTCTTCCTTCGGATGGTGATAGATGTCAGGGAAGCTGAGAAAATAGTTTAGCACGCCGCGGATGACGTCGTAGTCGGGGGCGATGCCTTGCTCGAAGTCAGCAAGCTGCTTTTCGAGCGCCTTGACGAGCGCCGCCATATTGGCATGTTCCTTCTGGATAATGCGAATGACCTCCGACATGTGCTTTAAGTCCTCGCTGTTGCCGCGTTGGCGTCCCGTGTTGCGATCAGGCGGCGGATCTCCGCGCGGCCTGAGTGTAAACGCAAGCACCCCAGGAACGCCACGGCCTTGGCGGGTCACGCGTGGCCGCCGGTGACGACCGCTGCGCAGTTTGGTTCGTGGCGGGTGCGCTGTCGGCGCTGGCTCGCCGGCTGGGTCGCAGGCATCGGCCGCTGGCCGCGTCTGGTTGTTCTCGTTACCCTCGCCGCCTGCATCGTCGGCGCTCTGCACACGGCTTTGGTGCTGAGCATCAATACCTCCACCCTCGACATGCTGGCCGACGATCTGCCGTTTCGGCGCAACTTCGATGCCCTCGATGCCGCCTTCCCGCAGGACTACCGGACCATACTGGTGGTGGTCGAGAGCGATGCGCCCGGTATGGCGGCCAGGCGGGCGGCGCATATCGCGTCCGCGCTGGCGGCGGGCGTGCCGCACGTGCGCAGTGTGTTCTACCCGGAAGCCGATCCGTTCTTCACCCGCAACGGCCTGCTCTACCTCAGTTCGGAGGAGCTGCAGGACCTGGTTGACCGGCTGGCCGTAGCACAGCCGATGTTGGCGGCACTCGCGCGCGAGCCATCCCTCGCCGGCCTCGCCGGTGTGTTGCAACTCGCGCTCGCCAACCTTGCCGGAGCGGCTGAGGCGGGCGCGGATGCGGCACTGGCCGCGGCGCTGACATCAGTCGCTGAGACCGTCGAGAGCGTCGCTGCCGGCCGTCCGCGGCCCCTGCAGTGGCGCCGGTTGATGGCTGGTGCTGCCGCCGCGCTGACGAACGAGAACCGGCAAATCATCGTCGTTGAGCCGGTACTGGACTTCGCGGCCTTAGCGCCAGCCGAGGGCGCGGTCGCGAGCATTCGCAACGTGATCACTGCAACCGCTGCCGCGGACGAAGCGGCAGCCGACGTCCGCGTCCGCCTGACCGGTGAGCTGTTGATGCTTGCCGACGAGCTCACGAGCGTGCGGCAGAATATCGGCGTCGTCGGTCTTGTCTCGTTCGCTCTTGTCCTTGTGCTCCTGATCGCGGGCTTGCGTTCCTTGCGCCTGTTTGCCGCGGTTGTCCTGACGCTGATCGCCGGTTTGATCCTGACCGCTTGGTTCGCTGCGGTGGCGATCGGCCAGCTCAATCTCATTTCGGTCACCTTCGCCGTCCTGTTCATCGGCTTGAGCGTCGACTTCGGCATCCATTACGCGCTGCGCGTTCAGGAGCTGTATGACAGGGGCATCGGCATCGGCTTGGCGCTTCGCGAAGCGGCTGCGGGCGTCGGCGGCGGCCTCGTGATTTCTGCCGTCGTGGCCGCGATCGGCTTCCTCGCCTTCCTGCCGACAGCTTACCGCGGTTTGGCCGAGCTCGGCGTGATCGCTGCCGCCGGCATGGTGATTGCGGCGTTTCTCAACCTTTCACTGCTGCCGGCGCTGATCACCTTGATGCCGCCCCAGCGCCGGAGCCATCCGCGCGCTCCGGGTCGGTTTGCCGCGGCGATCGCGTCGCTGACCGAGCGCTATCCCCGGCGTGTCCTGGCGGGGGCAGGCGTGCTGGCGCTCGCCTGCCTGGCGGCCGTCCCGCGGGTCTGGTTTGATGACTCCGCCTTCGCGTTGCGCGATCCTGGCTCGGAATCGGTCGCGACGCTCTTGGACCTGCTCAATGATCCGCGCGTCGATCCGTTCCGGGCGATGGTACTGGCAGCCGACGAGGCCTCTGCCGAGGCGCTCGCAAGCCGGCTGCGCGCATTGCCAAGTGTGCGCGATGTACTGACGCTCCGTGACTTCGTTGCCGCTGATCAGTCCGACAAGCTTGCGACCCTGGATCAGGCGGCGCTGCTGATGACGGCTGTCACGGCAGCGCCTGTTCACTCGGCACCGCCCCCTCCCGCCGCCTTGCGCACGAGCCTCGCGCAACTCGCAGCCGCTGCACGGGCCGCGGCAGCGGAGCCGCGGACACCGGTTAGCGATGCTGCTGGCCGCCTCGCCGCAGCGATTGCGGCCAGCGACTGGCCGGAGGACGCAATCACCACGCTCGACCGCTCCCTGGTTGCTGATTTTCCTTCGGCGCTTGGGGATCTGACGCAGGCCCTGAATGCAGCGCCATTCACCGCGGCCGACCTGCCGGCGGTGTTGCTGGAGCGGCGGCGAACCGCCGACGGCCGTATTCTCATCGAGGTCTTTGCGCGGGATGATCAGCGCCTGCAAGCGAGCCGGCGCCGGTTCGCTGCCGACGTCCAGTCGGTTGCAGCGGATGCCTCGGGCGAGTCGATCGTTGTCACGGAAGCCGGTTATGCGGTGCTGCGCGCGTTCGTGCAGGCGGGCGCGCTGGCGGGTGCGGTGATTATTGCACTTCTGATCGCAGTCTTTCGCAGCTTTCGCGCCATGGGCGTGGTATTCTCTCCCTTGCTGCTGGCGGCGGCGTTGACGGCTGCGACCGGCGTCGTGATCGGGCAGCCGTTCAATTTCGCTAACGTGATCGTCCTGCCGTTGTTGTTCGGCCTCGGTGTGGCGGGGGGTATTCATATGGTGCTGCGCGGGCAGGAGGAACGGGCCGTGACGCTGCTGGAGACGTCGACGCCGCGGGCCGTGCTCTACAGCGCACTCACCACCATCGGCTCCTTCGGCTCGCTTGCGCTGTCTTCCCATCCCGGCATGCGCAGCATGGGGGTTTTGCTGACCGTGGCGCTGATCTGGACCACGGTGTGCACGGTGTTTATCCTGCCGGCGCTCCAACTATTGCTGTTGCCGCCTTCCCCGCTGCTCACCGGCCGAACCGTCAGGCAACCGTCCCCGCGCAACCGCTAGACAAGGCATGTGATCACCCATGGCTTTGCCGAAGCGAAAGCCAGTCCCCGATCAACAGTTGCGATCGCCTGGACGCGAACCCGGGCCGGAAAACTTGATGAGAGTAGCCGTCGTTTCGCATTACGGCCGTTATCGCATCTTGTTTGTGCTGCTCGCCGTCGCGGTTGCGGTCGGCTGCCTGTTGCCGACAGCGGAACTGCCGGTCTTCGAAGCCAGCGACAAGGTCCAGCACTTCGCCGCCTTCATGGCCTTGGGTGCGATCGGAACGCTCGCCTTTCCGGGGCGGCGGGCGATGCTGTGGCTGACGATCGCTCTTTTCGCCTTTGGATGCCTCCTCGAAGGCCTCCAGTTCTTCGTGCCCTCGCGGCAGAGCTCGCTCGGCGATGTCATCGCCGACAGCCTCGGCATCGCGGCAGGGATCGCGAGCGGTGTGCTGGCGCTCATGCTCGTTTTCACGAGGGCGCGGGTGTCGCTCCGCGCCGATACACGCCACACGAACGACTAAACCTGGTTTCAAGATCAGGAAAAAGGGAAACGAGGCGCTCAGCCTGAGCACGGGGGCCGAAGGTGAGCGCCTCGTCAGAGGCTATCGGGAAGGCTCAGGGGAGGGGATGATCTCCCTAGAAGCTCCATCGATCACGCGGTCCGAACAGCGGAGTGTCGGTGATTTCCGACCATTCGGCCGCGAGGGAAGTCATTGGCCGCCGATAACCGTCCCCAGGGTCGCGCTGCATGAACGAATCAGGCACCACGGCGAAGAAAACGGGGTCGACAGCCTCATGATTCTTCGTATAGAACAGTGGGCTCAAAGCAATACTCCTCACGTAGTTGTCCCATCAGCGATCTGAACTCGTCCCGGGGTGCTGCAACACCCCGGACTTCAGTCGCATGGGGATGAGATCAAACCTCCGCCGTGGAAGTCAAGGCCACCCGCAGGCGGGCGATCAGCGAGGGCGCGCCAGTGCGTCGCACTCGCGGCCAGGCTGCAGGCCGGGAAAAGCGTTGCGGATCATGCCGCTTGTCCCGAGCCGCCCGCCAGCCGGCCGGGGCGCCGCAAGGGGAAAAAAAAGAGCCCGCGCGCGTCCGAGTGTGACTGGAAAAGCACAGCGCGTCTCTCGTCATAGTCGATTATCGTGGCGCGCCGTAACAACTGACACGATAGAAATGCGCCGAACCGCTGCAGCTTCAGCCTGCCCTAATCGTCGCTGGGGCCGTCTGGCTTGAGCCGCAGGATGCGGCCGGCGGGGCTGTCGGTCGCGAGGTAGAGGAATCCGTCCGGGCCGGCGCGGACGTCGCGGATGCGCTCCTGCAGGTCCGCGAGCAGCCTTTCCTCGTGCACGACCCTTGTGCCGTCGAGTTCCAAGCGAACCAGCAGCCGCGACTTCAAAGCGCCGACGAACAGATTTCCATGCCAGGCGGGAAAACGCGTGCCGGTGTAAAAGGCAGCACCGGAGGGCGCGATCGAGGGGTCCCAGTAGTACAGCGGCTGTTCAAGGCCTTCCTTGGCGGTGCCTTCGCCAATCCGCGCGCCGGAGTAATCGACGCCGTAGGTGATGATCGGCCAGCCATAGTTCTTGCCGGCTTCTGGCGCGTTGATTTCGTCACCGCCGCGGGCGCCATGCTCGATAGTCCATAGCCGGCCGGTCACGGGGTGCAGTGCTGCGCCCTGCACGTTACGGTGGCCCAGCGAATAGATCTCCGGCAGGGTGCCGGGCGTGTTCGCGAACGGGTTGTCGATGGGCACCGTACCGTCAGCGTTGATACGGACGAGCTTGCCGAGATGTTCGCCCGGGCGTTGGGCACGCTCGCGTTGGTAGCGTTCGCCCAGGGTCACGAACAGTGTCCCGTCACGGCCAAAAGCCAGCCGTGAGCCGAAATGCAAGCCGCCGCGCACCTTCGGTTGCTGGCGAAAAATCACCGTGACATCGTCGAGCTGGGCCATGCCGGCCGCGTCATAGATCAGCCGGCCACGCCCGACCGCGGTCCCGGCACCACCGTTGCCGGCTTCAGAAAATGAGAAGTATATCAACTTATTATCAGAGAAGCGAGGATCGAGCACGACGTCGAGAAGACCCCCCTGACCCTCGGCGTACACGGCAGGCACGCCGGCAACGGGGACGGAAAGGCGGCCATCTTCGGCAACGATGCGCAAGCGGCCGGGCCGCTCTGTAACCAGCAGCCGGCCATCGGGCAGGAACGCGATTGCCCACGGATGTTCAAGGCCATCAGCCACGGTCTGCAACTGGAACGTGCCGTGCTCGGTCTGGTAGGGGGCTGCGTTAGGCGATCCGTCGGCGCCGGCAGGGGTGGCGAGCAGCACCAGCGCAAGCGCGCCCATGGCCGCAAGAGGCCGCCCCTCGACCAACCGTGGCCACGGCCTGCGTGCCTTCAGCGCCGCCTCATCGCGCATGGTCGTTCGTCCGCTAAACTTCGTCCGCTGGCCACATTGATCGCTTGCCCGCGGGGCGACAAGGGCGCGCTCCGGGCGCCAACGAATTCCGCATGCGCCGGCCGTGGTGCGCGCTATAACGGTGCCGACAAGCCGTGGCCAAACTTGCCGGCCGTGGCAACGACGGGATGGGGAGCACGCCATGGCCACCTTTACGCGGTTTGTCAGTATCACGATGCCGGACAGCCTTACGTGCGAAGCAAAAGGGCGCAATCCGGCATTCGACATCACCTTCACGACTGACGCCGCCGCGCCCTTCCTGCAGGTGATCCTGCATACGGGCAGTGGCCAGCAGATCATCAAAGGTGATGCCATCCAGCCGGTCGCGCGCAAACGCAAGGCAGCTGCCGCAGGTGGTGGTGCTGACTATGTCGCGCATGTTCCGGCCGGGTTGGCGGGCCCGGGCGAGGTCAGGGTGCAGATCGAGGGCTGCACGAAGGCGGACCTGAGCCAAGCTGGAGGCGGTGACTGGATCAAGGAATTCCGAACCCTGAAGCTTGCCGCGGCGCCACGGCCTGCCGTCCGTCCGCGCGCCTCCGCCGGCGGCGACGCGAACGCGGTCAAGCTCTTCTTCGGCATCCACAAGCACATGCACCAGCCGTACTACAACACGACCGATCGCGCGTACTGGGACGGCGAGAAGGACGGCATCTTTGGCGCCAGGGTAGGGCCGTACACCGATTTCATCCCCTCTGCCGTGCATCAGTACGAAGGGGGCGGCCTGCCGCATGCGGGCTTGTCCACCAGCTGGAGCGGCTCGCTGATCGAGCAACTGGACCGTTGCGCGGCCGAGCACCTGTGCGGGGGACGATTCGGCGGCTGGAACCAGCCGCTGCGCCAGGCTCTCGACCTCAAGACTGCCCGCGGCGACCAGCGCATCGCGTTCACCGCTTTCGGTTTCTTCCACCCGTTGATGCCGCTCATTCCGGCACGCGACATCGTCAAGCAGATCGAGTGGCACCGTGGCGTCATCCGCCAGGCGTTCGGCGTCGAGGCGTCAACGATCCTGTTCCCGCCGGAGACGGCGTTCCATGTGCGGATGATCCCGGCGCTGCTGCAGGCCGGTGTGACGGCGGTGATCTACGATTCGATCCACCGCTTCCGCGCCTGCCGCGACTACCCGTATGCCGGCATCAACGAAGGCATGCTGCCGCCCAATGCGTCCGAGCAGAGCAACGATCCGGTCGATGACTGGCTGCAGCTGCACAATATCTGGGCAGGCTCGAAGATCTCCCCCAGTCTGCTCAAGCCCGAGTACGTCCAGTACACCGACCCCGACGGCGCTACCGCAAAGATCGTCGCGGTGCCGGCGGAACGTTACATCGGCAACGAGGATGCGCGCGGCGGCTACGGGGCGCTGCAGTACGGGGCCGTGCTTGGCCAAGTCTATGATCAGATCGTCGCTACCGGCAGCTTCGATCCCAAGCACCCGCCATTCTTCCTCCTACACTCCGATGGCGATAACCACGGCGGCGGTGCGGACAGCTATTACAAGCATAACACCGGTCAGCTGGTGCAATGGCTGAACGAGGACCCGCGCTTCGAGCTCACCACGATCCGCGATTATCTTGACCGCTTCCCGCCCGATCCGAGCCGGGCGGTGCATATCGAGCCGGGCTCGTGGAGCGGTGCCGACAACGGCGATCCGCAGTTCATGAAATGGTTCAGCCGCTATAACGAGTCGTACTCGCCGGATCTCAACTCCTGGGCCGTGCTGACGGCATTCCAGAACATGGTGCACACGATCGAGGATGCCGAGCCCGACCATCCGGCGCTGGCCGAGGCGATGCGGCTTCTGTTGCTCGCTGAGACCAGTTGCTACTGGTACTGGACCGGCCAGACGATCTGGGATCAGCAGGTGACCAACGCCGCCAATCTGGGCGAGCACATGCTGGCCCCGGCCTTGAAGGCGCTGGGGGCGACCGGCCGCGACCGCACCGGTCCCACGATCTTCGCTCCCTGGGTGACGCCAGAGAACCCCGGCGGCAAGCGATGGGGGCAGGGGTGCCTGCTCGACGCGCCACGTGATGGCACCGTGCACACCTTCATCCACGACGTATCGGGCCTTGGTGAGGTGCGCCTGATCCTGCGCACGTCGTCCGGCGAGCGGGTACTGCCGATGCAGAACCGCGGCCCCTATCCCTCACAGACGGGAGCCGCGGTCACGTCTCATTATTTCACCGCCCTGCTGCCGGTCGGGGCCGGCGACGTGCGTTACTTCATCGAGGCGGTCGACAAGCGCGGCAACGCCGCCCGCAGCGCGCTTGAGCGGATCTACCTGGCGTGATCATGGCCGCTGGCGGAACAGGCGTTGCTAGCACGGATGGACGCTCAGAGCGCTTGGCCGTCGGTCTCGCCGGTGCGGATCCGCACCGCCCGTTCCACATCGACAACGAAGATCTTGCCGTCGCCGATGCGGTCGGTGCGCGCCGCGGCCCGGATTGCTTCCACCGTCGCGTCCAGCATCTCGTCCGAGACGACAACGTCAAGGCGCACCTTCGGCACGAATTGGATGACGTACTCGGCGCCGCGGTAGATTTCCGTCTGTCCCTTTTGGCGGCCGAAGCCTTTCACTTCGGTGATCGTCATGCCCTGAACACCGGCCGTCGTAAGCGCCGCGCGCACATCGTCGAGCTTGAAGGGTTTGATGATTGCGGTCACAAGCTTCATGTCTTTTTTCCCTCAACCGAAGCGGCAGCAGGCGATCGGCGATCGCTAACATCGCTTGGGCGCCCGGCTGGCGTGTTGTCCGTCATTCTCGCATTTGTTGGCAGGGCAAATCCGCGCCCCGTTTCCGATGCTCGCGCCTTTCAGGAACCGTGCCACGCGGGCGTCGTCGTCCGTCGCGGTGGAATCCGACGGATTCCCAGCTTGTTGAGATGGCGTTGCCGTGTGTCGGCGGCCTTTCAGTGCCTGCATGCTGGGCATCTGAGCGAGTATGCCTAACAGATAATCAGTGGGGAATTGCCTCCAAGGGACGGTAACGATGACGCAAACGACCGCAGCAGCGACGGCTCCGCGCCGGCAACCGGAAGCACTTTGGAGCGCGGACGTCCTCATCATTGGTGGCGGCTTGGTTGGCGGGACGCTGGCGGCAGCGCTCGCTCACTTCGGACTGAGTTCGGTCGTCGTCGAGGCAAGCCGGCCCGCGGCTCTGTTGGAAGCGCGCTTCGATGGCCGGGCGTCGGCGATCTCGCTCACCTCGCGCCGGCTGTTGGAGGCTGTCGGCCTTTGGCAGTGGGTTGAAGACGAGGCGGCGCCGATGCTGGATATCCGCGTCTCCGACGGCCGCTCACCCCTGTTCTTGCACTTCGCGCATGATGAAGTCGGCGATGCGCCGTTCGGCCACATGCTGGAGAACCGCTACCTGCGCCGCGCCATCTTTCACCGCCTGGGGCAATTGCCGGAAGTGACGCTGCTTGCGCCCGCCCGTGTCGCCCGGCTGGAGCGCTCCGACACCGCCGTCGACGCATCCCTCGCCGGCGGTGGCCGGGTGCGGGCGCAGCTCGCGATCGCCTGTGACGGCCGAGCTTCGCCGACGCGGGAGGACGCAGGCATCCGCGTCACCGGCTGGCGCTATGGCCAGACGGCGATCGTTTGCACCGTCGATCACGAAAAACCGCATCACTCGGTCGCCCACGAGCATTTCCTGCCGTCGGGGCCCTTCGCGATCCTGCCGCTCAAGGGCAACCGTTCCTCAATTGTCTGGACCGAGCGCGAAGCCCTGGTGCCAGCGATCATGGCGCTCGACGACGCCGGTTTCACGGAGGAGCTGGGCCGCCGGTTCGGCACCTTCCTTGGCGCGATCACGCTGATCGGCCCGCGCTGGGCCTACCCCTTGAGCCTGCAGTACGCGGACAGGGTCGTTGACCGCCGCCTGGCGCTGGCTGGCGATTCGGCGCACGGAATGCATCCGATTGCGGGGCAGGGACTGAACATGGGCCTGCGCGACGTGGCAGCCTTAGCGGATGTCTTTGCCGATGCCAAGGCTGCCGGCCGCGACTTCGGCGAGCGCCGTGTGCTCGCCCGCTACGAGCGCTGGCGGCGCTTCGACAATACCATGATGCTGGCAGCGACCGACGGACTGAACCGGCTGTTCTCGAACGATATCGCGCCGGTGCGCTTGGCTCGCGACCTCGGCCTCGCGGCCGTAAACCAGATCCCTGCCCTCAAGCGGCTGTTCATGCGCCACGCGATGGGCCTCTTGGGCGATCTGCCGACCTTGATGCGCGGCTGAAACGGGTGGGGGCGAGCTTTCTCCGAGGGGTCAGGGATCGCGGCTGAGGCCACGCTCCGCCAGCGCGGCGAGGTAGTCGTGCCACAGACGGTCCTGATTCACTCCTAAGTGATAGAGCCAATCCCACGAGTAGAGGCCGGAGTCGTGCAGGTCGTCGAAAGTGATGCGCACGGCGTAATGGCCGACCGGCTCCAGGCCGGTGATGCCAACGTGGCGGCGGCCGGCAACGATCGTCTTCTGGCTCGGGTTGTGACCCTGAACGTCCGCCGATGGGCTTTCGACGCGCAACAGCTCGGCCGGCAGACGGAAGCGGTGGCCGTCCTCGAAGTCAATCTCCAGCACCTTTTCGTCGCGCTTCAAGCGGATTTCCATCGGCCGGTGCCGGGTCCCCAGGCTCGCCGTCACGAGCGGTTCTCCTGTGCCGCAGGCGCGCCGGCGTCGAGGACCCGCGCTTCGTCAATCAACATGATCGGGATGCCGTCGCGAATGGGGAAGGCGAGGCCAGCCTGTTCGCTGACCAGCTCTTGCATCTTGCTGTCATAGCGCAGCCTGCCCCTGGTCAACGGGCACACGAGCATTTCCAGCAACTTCGGGTCAACCGTGCGCTCCGCCATCCGTACCTCCACTCATTTCCCTGCTTCCGCCGGCAGGCGCGGCCCTAATGCTCGCTGCGGGAGGGCTGTGCGTCCGACTCCAGAACCGCCATCGCGAACAGCGAGATCAGCATTTCCGCCCGCTCCAGAAAGTTTTCACACTCCAAGAGCGCCTGTTTCTCGCGCGGTTCAAGGGGACAGGTCATGGCGAACGCGGTGACCAGGGCTGCGGTCGGCGCCGCCTGCACTGCGTTCCAGTCACAGTCGATCGCCTTCAATTTGAGAAAGGCGCGGGCGGCATCAAGCAGCCGTTCGCGGTCGATCCCCTCCTCGACGAGAGCGTTGAAATCGCAATGAAACGGCCCGTAGTCGGGCATCACCCGGCGGAAGCCGCACTGCGGCGGCAATTCCTCGATGACGCGAAACCGGCAAACCCCTTTCAGCGTGATAAGGAAGCGGCCATCCTCGCTTTCTGAAAACGAAACGATGCGGCCGGCGCAGCCAAGCGCGAAGATGTCCGCGTCGTCCGGAACTGGATGCGAGTAGGGGCTGCGGGGCTGGATCATGCCGATCACCCGGCCGCGGCCGAGCGCGTGCTCGACCATGTTGCGGTAGCGGGGCTCGAAGATGTGCAGCGGCAGGTGGCCGTGCGGCAGCAGCAAGGCGCCCTCAAGCGGAAAGATTGGCAGGACGTGAGGCAGGCCGCGCAGAAGGTCGTCGGAAAGGGGTTCGCTCATGAGAACAAGATCGCCGACAGCCGGCGGCGCGATGCGAGTGTCAGCGGATGGCTTGGCCCCAAGGCATCAAAGATCTTCACCAGCTGCTTGCGTGCCGCCTCATCGTTCCAGTGGCGGTCGGCGCGGATAATGCGCAGCAGTTCCTCGATCGCGGCCTCGGTGTGCTGTTTGCCGTAGAGCGCTACGGCCAGCGCGAACCGGGTCGCGTGGTCATCGGGCGTCGTCTCGAGCGTGCGGCGCAGCTTGGCGACATCTCCCGCTCCAGCACCTTCTTCGGCGAGTTCCACGGCTGCTGCCGCCGCTGCCACGTCGCTGCTCTTTGCCACCGCCGGCGGCAAGCCATCCAGCACCTTGCGTGCGGCCTTGAGATCGCCCTGCATCACCCGCGCGCGGACCAGGCCGGCGGCAGCCTTGGTGTTAGCGGGGTCCTGCGCCAGGACTCGCTGAAACAGATCAGCCGCAGCGCGGGCGTTGCCGGCTTCCAGTAGCGCCGCCGCCTGTTCAGCCGGCCCCTCGGCGGGTTGGCCCGCAGCCTTCAGCAGGCGATCGATAAACGCGTTGATCTGGCTTTCCTGCTGCGCACCGACGAAGGCATCGACCGGGCGCCCGCCAACGAAGGCGTAGACCATCGGGATCGACTGCACACGCAGCTGGGCGGCAAGATGCTGGCACTGATCGACATTGACCTTGACCAGGCGCAGCCGGCCGGCTGCCTTGCGCACCGCACTCTCCAGGAGTGGTCCGAGCTGCTTGCAGGGGCCGCACCAGGGTGCCCAGAAATCGACGATGACCGGCACGCTCATCGAGGCCTGGATGACGTCGGCTTGAAAGCTTTTTTCATCGGCGTCCTTGATGACGCCGGCGCCGGCGTTTGCGCTCGGTTTCGGTTCAAGAATCATTGCGAGACAACCGGATCTGCGTTGAGGGGCGATTCAATCTTCCCGATAGATGGCAGCTTCCGCCGCCGCACTCAAGGTCTGCCGTCCGTGCCATTGCTGCCGAGATCGAGGATGAGCGGCTGAACGCCGAGCGCCGCGAGAAAGGCAAGGAGATCGTGCGCGGCGATTGCGGTGGTTGCGCTGTTATCGAGTGGGTGGAAGTTGAGCGGATCGAGGCGCAGCAGTCGGGCGTCCAACACGAGGCGGACGACGTGGGCGGTATCATTGATGAGTGCGAACGGCGATACCGATCCGGGCGCAATGCCAAGGACATCCTTGAGAGCCGCCGCATTGGCAAACGAAAGCCGGCCAGCACCGATGCGCGCCGGCAGTGTCTTGAGGTCGACGGCTGTTGTCTCTTCCGCCACCACCAGCCACAGCGCTCCCTTCTTATCCTTTAAGAACAGGTTCTTGGTGTGCCCGCCGGGCAGGTCGTCGCGCACGCTTTGCGCTTCTTCGACCGTAAACACCGGCCGGTGCCGCACGGTTCGGGTTGCAATGCCCAGCCGGGCGAGGAACGCGAACAGGTCCGCTTCGATTGCGGGCATCAGCGGGCCGGTGCCGGCATCGCGGCGTGGTTCAGGAGGGCCAGGTATTCCCATGCGAAGGTTGCAGCCGCCAGCGCCGTGATCTCGGCCGTGTCATAGGCAGGCGCGACCTCGACGACGTCCATGCCGACGAAGTTGATCCCTGTCAGGCGGCGCAGAATCGATTGCGCCTGCCAGCTCGCAAGGCCGCCGATCTCGGGCGTGCCGGTGCCTGGCGCAAAGGCGGGATCAAGCGCGTCGATATCGAACGTGAGATAGGTCGGACCGCTGCCGACGACGGCCCGGATGTCGGCTGCGATTGCGGCCGGCCCGCGCTCGTGGACAGTCTCAGCTGCAATGATGCTGACGCCCTGGTCGCGGGTCCAGCGGACGGTGTCCTGCTGTACGGGCGAGCGGATGCCGATCTGGACCATCCGCTGCGGATCGACCAGATGCCCCTCGATGGCGTGGAAAAACGGCGAGCCGTGGCCGAAACGCTGGCCGAAGCTTTCGGGCCAGGTGTCGACGTGGGCGTCAAAATGGATCAGCCCCAGCGGACCGTGCTTCGGCGCAAGCGCCCGCAAGAGTGGCAAGGTGATGCTGTGATCGCCGCCGAAGCTGATCAGGTGGCCGATACCGGCCGCCTGGTCCTCAATCAGCGCCAGGGTGGCAGCGATGTCGCCGAGTGCAATCTCGAAGTTCCCGATGTCGCACACGCCAAGGCTTGTTGGGTCGCAGGCAAACGCCGGATGGTCGCCGTCGACGAGCATCCGGCTTGCGCCGCGGATCGCTTCCGGGCCGAAGCGGGCGCCCGGCCGATTGGTGGTGCCGAGATCGAACGGGATGCCGGCGACCGTGATCGCCGCGCCAGCGCGCTCGGAACCGAGGCCGAGGAAAGTCGGCGGCAGGGCAAAGGTCGGGACTGCGCCCATCGACGCGGTGCTCCCATAATTGTTCGCGCCCCGATGCCGTGGCGGCACGCGATCCGCCAACCGAAGGAGCGGCTAGGCCTGCGGGAGCGCCCGCGCGGCTCCGGCGTGCGGCAAAACCTGGGCCGGTTCGGTTGAGCGTGCCCACGCGTAAAGCGCGTCGAACAGCGTGAGCGCCGCCGCGAAGCGCTCGCCTTCGTTCTCAGCGCCGGCGGCGAGACCGGCCGCAAGCGCAGCAACGCCGGCGCTCTGCGGCGCCAGCTCAAACGCGCCGCTATCGGCAGCCTGGACGATCGTCGCCAAGCGTTGCAGGGGAGGATCGATGACGTCGAAAAAGCTCACCATTGCTTCCAGAGTCGTTCCGACGGGATCGGGGGGAAACGGCACGCCGAGAACGTCGTAGGCGACGGCGCCGATCTCCTGCGCCACCGCGGCGACATGCTCGGCGGCGACGAAATGAAAGAGGGCTTCCGGCTCGACGAAGCGGCGAACGAACCACGGACACGCAAGCTGGTTGACCGTGGGCCGCGTCGCCGTGACCCATCGGCTCGGCCGCTCCGGGCCAAGGTTCCCCACCTTTGCGCGGGCGATCGTCGGCGCGCTCAGGGAATGCCAAGCGCTAAAGCCGCCCTCCAGAAACGAGGCGTTGACGCCTGCTGAGCGCAGGACGGCGGCTGCCCCCTGGCTTAACTGTTCGCCGTGCGCGCAATAGACGACGACCCACGGCGCATCGCGGTATTCGCGCCCCCATTCGGCTGCGGCGCGATGATCGCGCCACGTGGCTCCCGGCAGAACCGATGGCGCCAGCTCGAACGCATTACGGCGGCGGACGTCAACCGTCCGCGGCCAGCGCCGGCTCCCCAAACACGTCTGCAGCGCGTCCGCAGTAACCGGGACTGCCCAGCCCATCGCCTGCCTTTCGCTTCCGCCGCTTGCGGCAGGACAACCGCCGTGCGGCTGTCAAACCCGCTCCTGTATTCTCGGTGGACGATTAGTCCGCGGCTGTTTGTCCTGTCAATAAGGCGATCTGTTTGGGACGGCGCGATCGTCGGGCAGCGTCAACACGCGAGCGATCCAGCAGCGGTTTTCGCCGTGCAAAGCGTCCGCTACGTGGCTGGTCGCACTTGCTCTCGACCTTTCTCCCTTTCTCGCGCGATACTGGCTTCTGGTTTTCGGTTCCTTGAACGTGGGGAGGAAATCTTGAGCATCAATATCGAGGAGATTGAAGGGATCGGGCCGGTTCTCGCAGGCAAGCTCCGCGAAGCCGGGATCAAGTCGGTCGCCGACCTGCTGAACGCTTGTGCGGCACCGAAGGGGCGGCACGATCTCGCGGCGCAAACCGGGCTGGCCGAGAAGCAGCTCTTGAAGTGGGCGAACATGGCCGATCTGATGCGGGTGTCCGGCATCGGTCCGGAGTTCTCTGAACTGCTGGAGGCCGCAGGAGTCGATACCGTCAAGGAGCTGCGCACCCGGAATGCGGAAAACTTGGCGGCGAAGCTGGCCGAGGTAAATACCGCAAGGAAACTGACCCGCCGCGTACCGAGCGCTGCCGAGATCGGCCGCTGGATCGAGAGCGCGAAGACGCTCGATGCCCGCATGACCTATTGAACGCCGGCGGCAGCGTTGGCGCTGCCTCGGAGTCGATGCACGCGGAGGTTTAACGTGCGCCGCTGAGGTCTTGCTGGCATCATCGGCGTTCGTAAGGGATTCGCAACGACGATGACTGCACCGCAAGGAGGAGAAGACGATCATGGGTATCTTCGATTTTATCAAAGCAGCCGGGGCCAAACTGGGTCTGGGTGGCGACAAGCCGCCAACGACGGATCAACTCATGGCCGAGCTTGGCAAGCACGGCTTGGCGGCGAAGGATCTCAAGATCCAAGTCGAGGGGGACACGGTCAAGGTTGAAGGCGCAGCGACCGATCAGGCGACAAAGGAAAAAATCGTCCTCGCGCTCGGCAATGTCGAGGGAATTGCAAAGGTCGAGGACAATATTACCGCGTCTGCTGGGCAGGCGGCGACCTTTTACACCGTCAAGTCCGGAGATACACTTTCCAAGATTGCTAAACAGCACTACGGAGACGCCAACAAATATAATCAAATATTTGAGGCTAATAAGCCGATGCTGAGCCACCCCGACAAGATCTATCCGGGGCAGGTGCTGCGCATTCCGCCCGCGGCCTAGACGGCCCGTGCTCCGCGCTTTAGGGGGAGCATGAACGAAGGCGAGGGGGGTCGGCAGCTATCCGCCCCCCTTGTTCGCCGATCGCCGAACAGAGGTTTGGGTGACGCGAGCACGGCAGGGGTTGGCCCGCGGCCGTCGAGCCAATCCGGTTGCACGGGAGACTGTAATGATCCCCGCCGTTAGGGACCTGTTGGGACAGCATTTTCTGCTGAGACACCTCGCAGCTGCCGAACTGGACCAGCTCGCGCGAATGGCGATCACGCGGCTGTGCCGGCCGAACGAGGCCGTGTTTCTCAAGGGCGATCCGGGCAATTCGATGATGGCGGTCGTGCGTGGCCGCGTACGCATTTGCTCGTACTCGAGTGAAGGCCGCGAAGTCATCCTCAACGTTATCAACCCGGGTGAGGTGTTCGGCGAGATCGCGCTGATCGACGGCGGTTCGCGCACCGCCGACGCATTTGCGATGGATGCAACCGAGCTTGTCGTCTTGAGCCGGCGTGACTTTCTGCCGTTCCTCGAACGCAACCCCCAGGTCTGCATCAAGCTGTTGGAAGTGCTGTGCGAACGGTTGCGGGCCACCAGTGCTCAGGTCGAGGACTTCTTCTTTCTCGATCTCCGCTCGCGTCTCGCCAAACGCCTGCTCGCCGCCGCCGATCACGCAGCCAATAACGGCGCGGGAGGCGATCCGGGAACGGTTCGGCTCTCGCAGCACATGCTTGCGAGCATGATCGGCACGTCGCGTGAGGCGGTGAACAAGCAGCTGCGGGCCTGGGAGGAGGCAGGCCTGATCGCGCTCAAACGGGGCGCGGTCAAGATCATCAATCGCCAGCGCTTGGAAGAGATCGTCGCCGAGGAGGTGCCGTAGCGCGCCGGTATCCTTGCGGCGGTTCAGGGCTCGTGCGGCAGCGTTGCTTGCATTGATGGCCGGGCAAGGAACTGCTCGTACCAGCCGTTCAGGCGCTGTCTGGCCGGCCGCCAATCTTCGAACGGCTGGCGGTACAGCAACCAGCCCAGCGCGCAGGCGGTTGCGATGTGGCCAATCGTGACCTCCGGCGTGAACGACGACACTTCGGCCTCCATCGCATCAAGAACGCGGCGTGCTGTGGCCGATTGGCGGGCGATCCAGCCGGCGGAGCGCTCGCTCTCGGGCCGCCGCGCCTCCAAGAAGCAGGCCACACCGGCATCGAGCAAGCCGTCTGCGAGCGCTTGCTGCTTCAGCGCCTGCCAGCGCCGCGGGCCTGCAAGCGGAAACAGGCGCGGCGCGGGAGCGAGCGAATCCAGGTACTCGCAGATGACAGGAGAGTCATAGAGGACGCCAACGTCGTCGGTAATCAGCGTTGGCACTTTGCCCAGTGGGTTGTCGTTACCGATATCGGTCGCAGCGTCCCAAACATTGGTTGGAATCCGCTCGATCCGATCGTCCAAACATTTTTCGATCGCCGTTGCGCTCACCTTGCGAACGTAGGGGGATGTCGGCGAATAGCGCAGTTTCATGGCTCTGAACCCTTCAGAATACGTCCTTCTGTCGCCTGATCTGGGCAAAGACATCAACGGTCGAGGCTGCGGGCAAACCGATCGCCTGTTTGAGCCCCGCATCGTCCGCGCGCAGAAAGGGGTTGGTCAGCCGTTCTGTGCCGATCGTCGACGGCACCGTCGGCAACCCGTGCGCGCGCAGATCACGAACCTCGGCCGCACGCTTGATCAGGGCCGGATTCGTGCCATCGATTGAGAGGGCGAATGCGGCGTTGCTCGCCGTGTACTCGTGAGCGCAATAAACGCGCGTGTCATCGGGCAGTGCGCGCAGCTTCGAAAGGCTCGCCCACATTTCCTCTGGCCGCCCTTCGAAAAGGCGGCCACAGCCGAGCGAAAACAGCGTATCGCCGCAAAACAACGCCTGAGACTGCGAGAACCAGTAGGCGATGTGACCGCGCGTGTGGCCATAAACTTCGATGACGCGCGCCGTCTGGGCGCCGATCGCAACCTCGTCTCCCTCTGCCACGCCGCGGTCGATGCCGGGGATGCGGCTTGCATCGCGGCCGTGGCCGATGATGGTGCAGCCTGTCGCCTCTTTCAGCTCAGCATTGCCGCCCACGTGATCTGCGTGGTGGTGCGTGTTGAGGATGTGCGTGAGCCGCCATCCGAGTGCGTCGAGAGCCGAAAGAACGGGGCCGGCAACGCTGGGGTCGACGGCCGCGCATGCACCGCTGTCCGCATCACGGGCGAGATAGACGTAATTGTCGCGCAAAACCGGGATCTGGTGGATCTGCAGCACCGTTCCGCCTGCCCGTTCGAACGGCCTCATGGCGACCGCTCGTGCGGTCCTTATCGAGACTACCATCGCGCTGGCTCGATGCGCTAGACTCTCCACACGATGTGGACCGACGCCATCGATCTGCGTGATTTCTACGCGAGTGCGCTCGGAGGGGTGGCGCGCCGTATGATTGCCCGCCGGGTGCGCCAGATGTGGCCCGATGTTGCGGGACATTCCGTTCTTGGGCTTGGTTACGCAACACCCTTCCTCGATCCGTTCCGTGGCGAGGCTGACAGTGTGCTGGCGGTGATGCCAGCGGCACAGGGTGTTATCCCGTGGCCCGCGGATGGCGCCTCGCAGACGGCGCTGGTCGACGAGAACAGCCTGCCGTTTGCCGACCGATCGATCGACCGCGCGCTCCTGGTCCACGCCCTTGAGTGCTCCGAGCACGTGCGGCCGATGATGCGCGAGATCTGGCGCGTGCTGAGCGACAGCGGTCGGATGATTGCCGTTGTGCCGAACCTGCATGGCCTCTGGGCGCAGTCGGAACGGACGCCTTTCGGTCATGGCCGGCCATACTCGACGCACCAGCTCTCGCGCGGCTTGCGTCACGTGATGTTTACACCGCTCAAGGCCAGCGCCGCCCTCTTCGTGCCGCCGTCGCGCTCGCGGGTGTTGTTGTCGTCGGCGGTTGTCTGGGAGGAGGTGGGGGAACGCTGGTTCAAGACGTTCGCCGGCGTCGTGGTGTTCGAGGCAACGAAACAGATTTACGGTGGTCAACCGACATTCGAAGGCGCTGTACGGCAGCCCTACGTCGCCGTAGCGTTGCGCTGACGCAGCCGGCCTAAGCTCCGCCGGCTGTCCTCACGCAGTCGGCGGCTTCTTGCGGCTGGAGAGCAGGAACACCGCCTGTTCGCCCAAGAGATTGGCGAGCGCCAGAGAGCAGCCGAAATGGCTTGGTGATCCCTGATCGTTGAGGAAAAGCGATCGCTCTACCGTAATGCCGACACTGTCGCACAATGCTACGAAGTCACGAATCGTGCACAAGTGAATATTCGGAGTGTCGTGCCAAGCCTCCTCCAGAACCCTGTTGCGCGGCATGCGGCCGGTGAACAGCAGCGCAAGCCGGAGTCGCCAATGAGCGAAGTTCGGCATGGAAACAATCGCGCGCTTGCCAATCCGTAACAGCTCAATCAGGACTTGGCGTGGCGCCCGCATCGCCTGCAGCGTCTGACTCAAGACGACATAGTCAAATGCAGCATCGGGGTATTCTGCCAAGTCTGTGTCTGCGTCACCTTGAATGACAGACAGGCCGGCGCTGACACACGCGTTGACGCCTTCGCTTGAGAGTTCGATCCCGCGGCCATCCACGCTCTTAACATGCCAGAGATAGGCGAGCAGCATGCCGTCGCCGCAGCCGACATCGAGGACGCGCGAATTGGCCTCGATCATCTGCGCGATCAACTGCAGGTCAACGCGGATCGATGGTGCTGGCTTCGACGTCATCGACTGTTGGGGGCGGCAAGGCCACGGTGCTGGGCCGCGCCGGCGAGGAAGCCGCCGAGGACGCGGCGAAAGTCGGGCTCGTCCAGCAGGAAGGCATCGTGGCCAGCGTTGGAAACGATCTCGGCAAAACTGACGTTGGCCGCGACTGCGTTCAGCGCATGCACGATTCGCCGGCTCTCTGGCGTCGGGTAAAGCCAGTCGCTGGTAAACGAAATGAGACAGAAGCGCACCTTGGTGTCGCGAAACGCATTGGCGAGTTGGCCTCCATAGCGTGCCGACATGTCGAAGTAATCCATTGCGCGCGTAATGTAGAGGTACGAGTTGGCATCAAATCGTTCAACGAAGGTTATGCCCTGGTGGCGCAGATAGCTTTCGACCTGGAAGTCAACATTGAACCCATACGATAGAGCCTTTCCTGTCTGAAGCCGGCGGCCAAACTTCTTCGTAAGCTTCGACTCCGAAAGGTAGGTAATATGCGCCGCCATGCGCGCGACCGCGAGGCCGCGGTGTGGGCGCTTGCCGACCCGCCAGTATTCCCCATCACACCAGTCCGGGTCGGCCATGATCGCCTGCCGGCCGACCTCGTGAAAGGCGATGTTCTGTGCGGTGTGATGCGAAGCAGTCGCGATCGGCACGGCGGCGAAAACGCGCTCGGGGAACAGGGCCGCCCATTCAAGGACCTGCATGCCGCCCATCGAGCCACCGATGACGGCGAACAGTTGCTCAATGCCGAGATGATCGAGGACCATGGTCTGCGCGCGTACCATGTCTGCGATCGTAATGATCGGAAAACGAAGGCCCCACAGTTCGCCCGTCGCCGGGTTGACCTCGGCCGGTCCGATCGATCCCATGCAGCCGCCCAGCACGTTGACGCAGATGACGAAAAAGCGGTCGGTGTCGATCGTCTTGCCGGGGCCGACCATCAAGGCCCACCAGCCATCCTTGCCAGTGACAGGATGGCGTTCGGCAACGAACTGGTCACCGGTCAGCGCGTGGCAGACCAGAATGGCGTTGGTGCGGTTCTTGTTCAGCGTGCCGTAGGTTTGATAGGCGACCGGAAAATCGGCGAGCACGGCACCGCAGTCGAGCTGAAGGGGGGTGTCGCGGCCGAGAAATACGCGATGGCCTGGGAGATTGCGGCGGTCGGCGGGAAGCTTTGAATGCAATCTTTCGTGTGCCTTCATAACCCCACCTGCAGGCCTGCAACCGACCCAGCCGATCCATACCACGGGGCGTTGACTTGCTAGAAAGCCCCTCACCCGGAGTCAACGTTTTCTTTGCTTTCGGCAAGGGGGGCCGGTATGACTCCGGCTTCCATGCGGCTTGGTAGCGTAGTTGGCAAGCCCATCTCCTGGCGGAATCCCTCCCAGTGACCGGCGAGCCGACCTTAGAATCCCTGCGTAGAGAGATCGACGCCGTCGACGACGCGATCGACGAGCTCATCATCCGCAGGACCCAGCTGGTTGAGGAAGTTCGGGTGATCAAGCGCGGCTGGCCGATCAAGATCCAGCCGTCGCGTGAAGCCGCCATGATCCGCCGGCTGCTCGAACGGCATCGCGGCCCGTTCCCAAAACGGGATCTGGTGGCGATCTGGCGTCAGCTGATCGTCGCCACGCTCTCCTTTGAGGGGCCGTTCGCCGTTGCGGTGCTCGTTGCGCCCGGCGAACAGGCGTACTGGGATCTGGCACGCGATCACTTCGGCATGTTTGCGCCAATGCACCGTGAGACGACCGTTGCTGACGTCCTTGCGCGCGTAAGCGCGCAGGACGCGACCGTTGGCGTGATCCCTGTCCCGGACGCCGGCGGCGTCCAGCCGTGGTGGCATGCACTCGCCGACAATCGGCCGGGAACGCCGAAGGTGATCGCCCGGCTGCCGTTCGTAGGGCCGGGCAACGCCTGGACGGGTGGACGCGAGGCGTTGGTTGTCTGTCCGATCCGGATGGTGGCGACCGGTTGCGACCGCTCCTACGTGGTCGCTGAGGCAGCACAACCGATCGGTGAGGATCGCCTTAAGGACGCCCTGACGGCGGCACAGCTCGAACTGGTGATGGCAACACCGTGGAGCAGGACGGGGGCTAGCGGGAGATTCGAGGCTCTGATCGAGGTCGAGGGTTTCGTAGCCCTGACGGACGATCCCCGAATGGCCCCATTCGCGGCGCCAACGTCCGATCAAGCCGTGGCGCTGACACCGATCGGGGGCTACGCTCTGCCACTGACGGCCGCTGAACTGCAAAGTGATGTGCGCTCGGCGACCGGCGGGGCCGCTGCCGTCGACTGTGGCGAATGAAACAGGAGACGCGTGCGCCGTGAGCAAGCTGCAAGCCCGTCCAGGGATCCTCGATATTCAGCCTTACATCGGTGGCGAGTCGGCCATCCCCGGCGTCGCCCGGGTTATCAAGCTCGCCTCGAACGAGAGCGCGCTGGGGGCGAGCCCGGCTGCTGTTGCGGCGATAAGGGATGCCGCGACTGGCGTATTTCGATACCCGGATGGAACCTGCGAGAAGCTGCGCTTGGCGCTCGGCGCAGCGTTCGACATCGATCCTGCGCGGATCGTTTGCGGTGCTGGCTCCGATGAGATCATCACGCTGCTCTGCCGCACCTATGCCGGGCCGGGGGACGAGGTGCTCTATACCGAGCACGGTTTTCTCATGTATGCGATCGCCGCCCGCGGAGTGGGCGCGACACCGATTGCCGCGCCTGAAACCAATCTCACGGCTGATGTCGATGCGCTCTTGCGGCATGTGACGCCGCGAACGCGGATCGTATTCATCGCCAACCCAAACAACCCGACCGGCAGCTACCTTCCGGCGGACGAGCTGGTGCGGCTTCGGGCTGGCCTGCCCGCCAGCGTTCTGCTCGTGATCGACGCCGCCTATGCTGAGTACATCGACGCGGCTGACTACACCTGGGGAGGGGAACTGGTCGACGGATCCGGTCCTACCGTCGTAACGCGGACCTTCTCAAAGATCTATGGCCTGGGCGGTTTGCGCCTCGGCTGGGGCTACTGCCCTCCCGAAGTCGCGGACGCACTCAATCGGTTGCGCAACCCCTTCAATGTTTCGAGCATCGCGCAGACCGCTGGGCTTGCGGCACTGGGCGATCAGGATTTCGTTGTTCAGGCGAAGGCACACAACGCGCGCGTCCGCGCATGGTCCCGCGATCAGCTGCTCGCCGCTGGCTTCGATGTGCCGCCCAGCCATGGTAACTTCTTGCTTGTGCGGTTCCCGCGCGAGGATGGCCGCGATGCCCTTGCTGCCGACCGCTTTCTCCGCGCGCGCGGCCTGATCGCGCGACGCATGGCGGCTTACCGGCTGCCGGACTGCTTGCGGATCACCGTCGGCCTTGATGACGAAATGGCGGCCGTGGTGGCGTCGTTGACTGATTTTTCGCGAGGAACCGATGTCTGAAATGGGTGTACCGCCGCATTTTCGTCGCGTGGCCCTGATCGGTGTCGGCTTGATTGGCTCTTCGCTTGCGCGGGTCATTCGCCGCGACGGCTTGGCCGATCACATCGCCGTTTCAGCGCGGACACAGCGCACGCTTGACGTCGCAGCGCGGCTGGGAATTGCCGATTCGACGTCGCTTGATGCGGGCGAAGCTGTCGAGGGCGCCGACCTTATCGTTCTGTCACTGCCGCTCGGCAGTTACGGCTCCGTCGCCCGTGCCATAGCGGCGAGACTGAAACCGGGTGCGATCGTCACCGATGTCGGCTCGGCGAAGGAGTGTGCGATTGCTGACGTCGGCCCGCACTTGCCGGAAGGCGTTCACTTCGTCCCCGGCCATCCCGTTGCCGGCACTGAGCACTCCGGTCCGGAGGCTGGTTTTGCGGAACTCTTTGCTGGCCGCTACTGCATCCTGACGCCGCCGCCCGGTACTGATCCGGTCGCGATTGAAACGGTCACGGCCCTCTGGCGGCAGGCAGGGATGACCGTTGAGACGATGCCGGCGTGGCATCATGACCGCGTGCTTGCAATCACGTCGCATCTTCCGCACCTGATCGCGTACACGATCGTCGGCACGGCGACCGACCTTGAGGAGCATCTCAAGAGCGAAGTGATTCGTTACTCCGCCGGCGGCTTTCGCGACTTCACGCGCATCGCCGCGTCCGACCCGGTGATGTGGCGCGATGTCTTTCTCAATAACCGCGATGCCGTTCTCGAGATGCTGGGGCGTTTCACCGAGGACTTGACCGCATTGCAGCGGGCAATCCGCTGGGGTGAAGGCGATCGGCTCCAGGAGAAATTCACCCGGACGCGTGAAATTCGCCGCGGCATTCTCGAACTCAAGCAGGCTTGACGCGGATCAGCCGCGCTCTGCATTTGCGGCCGCTGGCTGATCCTCGCCGGATGGCAGTCCCTGCGCAGGCCGTTTGAGCCAGCTCAAGATGTCGCGAAAGACGACCTCCGCCTGCAGATCCCGGAGAAGCATGTGCCAACCATTGTGGTAGAAGACGGCGCGGCTGCTCCTGGCGGTCTCCTCGGGCAGGTGAGCCAACAGCTCACGGATAACTCCTTCGGGGATGAGTTGGTCGTTCCTGCCCCATAGGACCAGCGTCGGTCGATTAATCGATTGGGCCGCGGCCATCGCGGCATCCATCAGGCCGACAAGGCCGAAGACGGCATCGATCCGGGTGTCCTTGATCACCATCGGATCACGGCCGAGGGCCTCCAGCATCGGCGTGTTGTCCGAGGCCCGAATGCCGAGACCGCGGCCGGTCACCCTGCCTTGCGGAACGGTGTGCGCCGCGACCCATAGTGCCACGTTCTGGTACCACGGCATCGAGGCGCGACCCCAGACGGCGGGCGCCGCCAGGATCAGGCCATCGGCGATCGGTGGTTCGTGGCCGGCGGCTGCGAGCATTGCCACCGCACCGCCCATGCTTTCGCCCAGGATGAACAGCGGTCGGCCCGGATGGCGTTTCGCGATGACCTGGGCCGCTTGGCGCAGGTCATCGGCCAGTGTCGCCTCGCCCGGCCAGACTCCGCGGTTGGGTGCGCCGCCGAAGCCGCGCTGGTCGTACGCATAGGAGGCAACGCCGTGCTGCGCAAAATTGGTGCCGGCGTTGTTGAAGAAGTTGGAATAATCGTTGAAGCCGTGCAGGGCGATAATGACCGCTTGCGGCTGCCCTGCCGGAGGCAGCCAGGACTTGAGCGGCAGCCGGGCGCCGTCAGCTGTCGTAATGGCATCGCCGGAAAGTGCGCTCTCGGTGACGGCAGCGCCGGCCGGCATCACGACCGGCGCGCATGCAGCCTGCACGTGGATGAGGAGGGACAGCGCGACCGCAATATGGAAGGCGCGCTTCATGCGCTTAAGCGAACGTTTTCGGTGGCAGACGTCGATGATCGGGTGAGGCTCAAGAAGATGTCCTCCAGGTCGGCTTCCTCGGTCGCAATCGCGCGAATCTGCAAACCGGCGGCGATCACCGCGCTCAAGATCTCACCGTCACCGACACGGCTTGGCGCGTAGCGGAAGACCAAGCGGTTGCCATTCTCGATAACCCCCTGAAATGGTTCAAGCGGCGCAGGGATGCGGTCAAGGTGGCGGTCAACGGTGACGGCCATCTGTTTCGAATCGAGACGGCGCAACAGCGCCACCGTCGGCTCGCAGGCGATCAGGCGGCCGTGATTGATGATGGCGATCGTGTCGCAAAGCGCCTGCGCCTCTTCGAGATAGTGCGTCGTCAACAGAACCGTCGTCCCGTTCTCATTCAGATGGCGGACATACGCCCAAAGTTGCTGGCGCAACGCGATATCGACGCCGGCGGTCGGCTCATCGAGCACAAGGACGGGCGGCGTATGCACAAGCGCCTTGGCGACCAGAAGCCGGCGGCGCATCCCCCCTGAGAGGCTGCGCGCGTAGGAGTCGGCGTGCGGGCCGAGGCCAACAGCATCCAGGATTTCGTCGGTGCGGCGGAAAGCGGGAGGAACGCCGTAGAGCCCGGCTTGCAGCTCTAAGAGTTCCCGCGGGGTGAAAAAGGGATCGAGATTGAGTTCCTGCGGGACGATGCCAATCGAGCGGCGCGCTTGGCGCATTTCCGTATCGATGTCGAAGCCCCAGATCCGCGCCGTACCTGACGTGCGGCGGACGAGGCCGGCGAGAATGTTGATCAATGTCGACTTGCCCGCACCATTCGGGCCGAGAAGGCCGAAGAATGCCCCCTTCTTGATGCTGAGGCTGACGTCGATCAGAGCCTGTACCGCCTGCCGACCGCTGCGATCGGTGTAGGTCTTGTTGAGGTTGAGGACTTCGACGGCGCTTTCCGGTGTGGTCTCGGGCATGATCGTCGGATGGTTCGGACGGAGGAGTTGATTGCGAACCAGCATTCGCTATCATCCGGGTCCCCGTTCGGTCAACGGCGCCAGCTGGCTTTCAATCATGGATGCAACCATAACACCTGACGAAACAATCATCGTTGACGGCCCTGTGGCCGCGTGCGATGGCGGCGGCGGTCCGCTCGGCCATCCGCGCGTGTACCTGAACCTGGGGCCGGCCGGCTCGGTTGTTTGCCCCTACTGCTCGCGCCGCTTCGCGCTTCGCGAGGGCGCGACGGTTCCGGCCCACTGACTGAGGCGCACCCGGACCGGGAGGCCGGAGCGAGGCACTTGATCCTCGTGGACGGTTCCGGCTTCATTTTCCGCGCCTTCCACAAGTTGCCGCCGATGACGCGTCCCGACGGGACGCCGGTGAATGCCGTCTACGGCTACACGACGATGCTGATGAAGCTGCTGCGCGAGAGTGCGGCGGATCATTTTGCCGTCATTTTCGATGCCGCCCGGCACACCTTCCGTAACGATCTCTATCCGGCCTACAAGGCGCACCGCCCGGAGCCGCCGGAGGAACTGATCCCGCAATTCGCCCTGGTGCGTGAGGCGACCCGCGCGTTCAACGTCCCCTCGATCGAGTCGCCGGGATTCGAGGCGGACGATCTGATCGCGACCTATGCCCGGCTGGCGCAAGCCGCGGGCGCGCATGTCACCATCGTTTCGGCGGATAAGGATCTCATGCAGCTGATCCGCCCTGGGGTCCTGATGCAAGACCCGGTCACCGGGCGGCCGATCGGCGATGCCGAGGTGCGGGAGAAGTTCGGTGTCGGTCCGGATCGCGTGATTGATCTGCTCGCCTTGGCTGGCGACGCCGCCGACAACGTTCCGGGCGTTCCGGGTATAGGCGTCAAGACGGCGGCGCAGCTTATCGGCGAATTTGGCGATCTCGATCAGGTGTTGGCGCGGGCGGCCGAGATCAAGCAGCCGAAGCGTCGGCAGACACTGATCGACCACGCGGACGACGCGCGTCTCTCGCGCGAGCTCGTTCGCCTGCGCGATGACGTGCCGGTGCCGGAACCGCTTTCTTCCCTGGCGGTGCGCGCGCTGGACTGGGACCAGGTCGTAGCCTTTCTGCAGGCGCAAGCCTTTCGCTCGCTCATCGCCCGCCTCGATCTCCCCAAAGCCGGGGAGAAGGCTGCGACAGCCGATCCAGCCGTGCGGGCGGAGGAGCCTGGTTACGAACTGGTGCAGAGCCTCGGCCGGCTTGACGACTGGATCACGCGCGCGCGTGCGCAGGGCTTCGTTGCCGTTGATACTGAGACGACCGCGATCGATCCGGCGCGGGCGGATCTCGTTGGTCTGTCGCTGGCACTCGCGCCGGGGACCGCGTGCTATGTGCCGCTCGCCCATGTTGACGCCGACGGCGCGCGGCTCGCCGGGCAGATCGCGCGCGAACAGGCACTCGCCGCGCTCAAACCGCTTCTCGAAGATCCGGCGGTGCTGAAGATCGGCCAGAACATCAAGTACGACATGCGAGTACTGGCGGCGCACGACATCCAGATCACGCCGATCGACGACACGATGCTGTTGTCCTATGTGCTGGCAGGCGGCGCCCACGGCCACGGTCTTGACGAGCTCGCCCAGCTCCATCTCGGCCATACGACGATCAAGTTCGCCGATGTTGCGGGCTCCGGCAAGGCGCAGGTGACCTTTGACCGTGTCCCGCTCGATCGTGCGCTCGCGTATGCGGCAGAGGACGCGGATATCACGCTGAGGCTGCACCGTGAACTCCAGCCTGCGCTTCTGACCGAGCGGTTGGCGACGGTCTATGAGACTCTGGAGCGGCCGCTGGTCCCGGTCCTGGCGGCGATGGAGAGCGCAGGCGTGCTGGTCGATGCGGATCACCTGCGCGCGCTATCCGAGGAATTTGCCGGGCGCCTCGCCGCCCTTGAAGCCGAGATCCATCAGCTCGCCGGCCGGCCCTTCAACATCGCTTCGCCGAAGCAGCTGGGTGAACTCCTGTTCGACTCGATGGGCCTCGCGGGCGGAAAGAAGGGCAAGACCGGGGCATATGCGACCGGAGCCGACGTGTTGGAGCAGCTTGCGGCCGAAGGTCACCCGCTGCCAGCCAAGGTGCTCGACTGGCGCCAGCTGGCGAAGCTCAAGAGTACCTACACCGATGCGCTCGTTCAGCAGGTCAATCCGCGCACTGGCCGCGTGCACACTTCTTATCAGCAGGCGGTAGCGAGTACGGGCCGGCTTTCATCGACAGATCCTAATCTCCAAAACATTCCGGTGCGGACGGAGGAAGGCCGGAAGATCCGCCGGGCATTCATCGCTGCGCCGGGTTCGGTGCTGCTTTCGGCTGACTACTCGCAGATTGAACTGCGCCTGCTCGCGCACGTCGCTGATATCGGGGCGCTGAAGCAGGCCTTCAGCCGCGGCGAGGACATTCACGCCATGACGGCGAGCCAGGTCTTCGGCGTGCCCGTTGAAGGCATGGACCCGTTGATCCGCCGCAAGGCCAAGGCGATCAACTTCGGTATCATTTACGGCATTTCGGCCTTCGGCCTCGCGCGCCAGTTGGGCATTCCCCGAAGCGAGGCCGGCGCCTACATCGATGCCTATTTTTCCCGCTATCCCGGCATCCGCGACTACATGGAGCGAACCAAAGCCGAGGCGCGGGCAAAGGGCTTTGTGACCACGCTGTTCGGACGGCGCTGCTACCTACGCGGCATTAATGACAAGAACCAGGCAGTCCGCAACTTCGCCGAGCGGGCCGCGATCAATGCGCCGATCCAGGGCGGTGCGGCTGACATCATCAAACGCGCAATGATCCGGTTGCCGGCGGTGCTGGCGCGAGCGGGGCTCAAGGGGCGCATGATCTTGCAGGTGCATGATGAGTTGGTGTTCGAGGTGCCGGCCGTGGAAGTAGACGAAATGCGTGCCGTTGCTACACGTGAAATGGCATCTGTTGCCCAGCTTGATATTCCTCTGGTTTTAGAAACTGGTATAGGGTACAACTGGGAGGAGGCCCACTGACCGATCAAGACAGAGGATTCCCCCCGTGCCTATGGAGTTGCGCAAGATCATGTTCACGTTGGCCGAGGTTGAGGCGGCACTCTGCGCCTTCTGCCGCGGGCGGGGGACGGCCGTAACGGAAACAGACATCGGCCGCACGATCATCAGCGACAGTCCGCGTGACACCGTCGTCATGACCCTCAAGAAAAAGCAGAACGGCGAACCGCCGGCGTCGCTCACCTTGCGTCGCGACGAGGTTACGGAAAGCCTCATTCAGTACTGCATCCGCCATCGCATTCCACTGCCGCGGGCGGGTCGCAAGGTCCTCTGGCCGCAGGAAGATGGCATCTCGCTCCTGGTGACGCTGCCGACCGCTGGAGAACGGCCGGTTATGGCCGAGAAGGAGGCGGAGAAGGATCGGGATGCGTTTGCCGGCGCCGCGGCCCTACAGGGCCTGATCAGCCGCAAGGCATAAGGCGGTTGCGCTAACCTAAGAAGCGGCTGAGATAGCGGATGCTGCCGAATAGGGCAGCGAATGTGGTCCCACTGATCACGGTCACGAGGATTGAAACCAGGAGAACCCGTTTGTTCTCTGGCTTTGGCGTCGCGGCGGTCGGTTGGGGAAGGCGGTGTCGCCGCACGGCCTGCGATGTGGGCGATGGCTGCCGCGGCGAGTCCTTGAGGTCGTTGCGATAGACCACGACACCCACGGTTTCGCCGGAGAATGTGTCGTACCGCTCCGCAACGACCTTGACGACCGCACGCGGATAGGTCTCCAGCAGGCTCTCTGCGGCTGAAACGGCCGCTTCGCGTTCGTCGAACGCCGAAACGATCATCCAGTCGGAGCTGCGCTTGCGGTAAAGTTCGTAAGACGTGGTCGGTGTCATCCGCTTCGGTGCCGTGTCAGGGGCGCAGGCCATCATGCACTGCCTCGCTTAACGGCAGTTTAAGCCTGAGAGAATGGCGGGCGGCAGAAAGCTTGCTTACGAGCGCAGGACGCCGCCGGTGGCCTTTGTCACACTGGCGACGATGCGGCCGGCGATTGCCTCGATCTCAGCGTCGGTCAGCGTCTTCTCGACCGGCTGCAGGACGACGCTGATCGCGATCGATTTCTGGCGCTCGCCGATAGCGCCGCCGGCGAAAACGTCGAACACGCGGATGTCGCTGATCAGCTTCGCCTCGGCCCGGCGGACGGCGGCGAGCACTGCCTCGGCCGTAACCCCGGCATCGACGATGAAGGCGAAATCGCGCTCCAGCGGCTGCAACGAAGAGAGCGGCAGCGCTTGGCTGTCTGTGCGGCGGGACCGGCGGGCCGGCAGGGCGGCGAGAAACACCTCGAAAGCCGCGGCGGGACCGCGCACGCCCAACTGCTCCAGGACTGCCGGGTGCAGCTCGCCGAAGACGGCAAGGACGTTTTTCGGCCCGAAGCCCAAGGTTCCCGAGCGGCCCGGATGGTACCATGGCGGCGCATCTGCGGTGAGCTTCAGGCGCTCTACGGCCGTGCCAAGGCTCTCCAGGACTCCCAGCGCGTCCGCCTTGACGTCGAAGATATCGACCGGCCGTGCCGCCGCGGCCCAATGCCGGTGGCTGGCGCGGCCACTCCGCACGCCGGCGGCAACGATCTGTTGGTCTTGTGGCTCGATCCCGCTGTACTGCGGCCCGACCTCGAACAGTGCGCAATCGCGCAAGCCCCGATCGGCATTGCGCCGCACCGCCGTGAGGAGATTGGGCACCAGCGAGGGGCGCATCTGGTCAAGATCGGCGCTGATCGGATTGGTCAGCCGCAGCGCCGGGCTGGCGCCGCCGAAGGGTTCGGCCTCGGCCCCCGCGAGGAACGAGAGGGTGACTGCCTCGGTCAGGCCGCGTGCCGCCAGCACCCGCTTGGCGTTGGCACGCCTCTGCTGCTCCGGTGACAGCGCCGGGCCGGGAACGACCTCCCGCACCGGCAGCGGCGTGGCCGGGATATGCTCAAGGCCGCGAATGCGCGCCACTTCCTCGACCAGACAGGCTTCGCTGTCGACATCGCCCCGCCACGGAGGCGGTACCACCATCCACGTGCCCGCACCCTGGTCGAGCGCGAACCCGAGCGCTTCGAGTATGACAGCGCTTTCGGCTGGCGCGATGGTGATGCCGGTCAACGCCTCGACACGGGCAGGACGGAAGCGGATGACCGGCTTGGACGGTGGTGCGGTGCCGGCGATGACCATTTCGGATGGCTCGCCGCCGCAAAGTTCCAGCACGATGCGGGTCGCGATCTCCAAGCCGTCGATCAAGAACGAGGGATCGATGCCGCGCTCGAAGCGGAAACGGGCATCAGACAAGATGCCGAGCGTACGTCCCGTGCGCGCCGTGCGGATCGGATCGAACAGCGCCGACTCGAGGAAGACGGTGGTGGTTTCGCCGGTGCAGCCCGTGCGCGCGCCGCCCATTACGCCGCCCAGGCTTTCGACCTCGCTGTCGTCGGTGATCGCCGTCATCTGTGCGTCGAGCGTGTAGGTCTGGCCGTTGAGTGCCGTCAGCATTTCGCCGTCGCGGCTCAAGCGAACACGCAGGTCGCCACGCACCTTCGCGGCATCGAACACGTGCAGCGGACGATTGAGGTCGTAGGTGAGGTAGTTGGTGATATCGACCAGCGCAGAGATCGGCCGCAAGCCGATCGCGCTCAGCCGCTCCTGCATCCAGCGCGGACTTGGGCCGTTGCGGACACCGCGGATCGTGCGGCCGACGAAAAAGGAGCAGGCGTTGGCAGTCTCGGCATCGAACGCCAACTTGACGGCGATCGGGCTCGCGAAGGTGCCCGCGACCGGTTCAAGCTTGAGCGGCTTTAGGCGGCCAAGGCCGGCGGCGGCGAGATCGCGGGCGATGCCGCGCACGCCCAGGCAGTCGCCCCGGTTCGGCGTGATCGCGACATCGAACAGCGGATCGGCAAGCCCCAGAGCGACCGCGGCCGGCGTACCGGTCGCGAACTCGGGGGCGACCTCGATGATGCCGGTGTGGTCGTCGGAGAGGTTGAGCTCCCGTGCCGAGAGCAGCATGCCCGCGCTCTCGATGCCGCGGATGGCGGCGCGTTTCAAGGCAAGGCCCGTTCCCGGCACCGTCGTGCCGACCGGCGCAAAGATCCCCTTCATGCCGGCACGCGCGTTCGGCGCCCCGCATACCACCTGCAGCCGCTCGGCGCCGGTGTCGACGGTGCACACCTTGAGCTTGTCCGCGTTCGGGTGCGGCTCGGCCGTCAGCACCGCGGCGACGAAGAAATCGCCAAGCTCGCGGCCGCGGTCGTGCACGGCCTCGACCTCGTGCCCGATCATCGTCAGCCGCTCGGCAATCTCAGAGGCGGAGGCTTGCGTCTCCAGGTGGTCGCTAAGCCAGGAGAGGGTGAACTTCACGGCGCCAGTCCGAACGCAAGCGAGGGAACATCAAGGGCGGAAAAGCCGTAGTGCCGCAACCACCGCAAATCGGACTCGAAAAAGGTACGCAAGTCCGGGATGCCGTGCTTCAGCATGGTGATGCGCTCGAGCCCGACGCCGAAGGCGAACCCCTGATAGCGCTCGGCATCGATACCGCACGCCTTCAGCACCTTCGGATTGACCATGCCGCAGCCGAGGATTTCCAGCCAATCCTCGCCGTGGCCGATCTTGAGGCTGCCCTTGGTGCGGCTGCAGCCGATGTCGACCTCGGCTGACGGCTCGGTGAAGGGGAAGTGGCTCGGGCGGAAGCGAACAGGCAGATCGTCAATTGCGAAGTAGGCGCGCAGGAACTCGATCAGGCACCCCTTGAGGTGGCCCATGTGTGTCGTCTCATCGATGACCAGGCCTTCGACCTGATGGAACATCGGCGAGTGGGTCGCATCGGAGTCGCAGCGGTAGGTGCGGCCGGGTGCGATGATGCGCAGCGGCGGCGGTTGCCGGCACATGGTGCGGATCTGCACCGGCGAGGTGTGGGTGCGCAGCACGAGGCGATGGCCGTCGCGGGTGCCCGGCAGGTAGAAGGTGTCCATCTCCTGGCGCGCCGGGTGCTCGGGCGGGATGTTGAGCGCGGTGAAGTTGTGCCAATCGTCCTCGATGTCGGGACCTTCGGCGACCGTGAAGCCCATCTCGCCGAAGATGGCGATCACCTCATCGATCGTCTGGCTGATCGGATGGATCGACCCGCGCGTCTCCGGCCGCACCGGCAGCGTGATGTCGAGCTTCTCCCCGGCAAGGCGGCTTTCCAGCGCCGCGCGCGCGAGTTCGCTCTTGCGGGCCTCGATTGCGGCAGCCAGCGCCTCCTTGGCGACGTTGAGCGCTTGGCCTGCGGCCTTGCGCGCTTCCGCATCGAGGCCGCCCAGACTCTTCAGGAGGAGGGTGAGCCGGCCCTTCTTGCCGAGTTCACGCACCCGGACCTGTTCAAGCGCGTCGAGGTCGGCTGCCGCTCCGACGGCGTCGAGGGCTTCCGCACGCACGGTGTCAAGCGTTTCCATGGGATCGTTCGTGCTTGCAGGGATCCGCTTTGGCTGTCTGGTCGGAACCGGCGGAAGGGCCGCGTGTCAGGCCGTGGCCGTCGCGCCGGTTACAGTGCGCACCAGGGCTGCGAACGCATCTGGCTCGCGCACTGCCAAGTCAGCCAGCATCTTGCGGTCGATCTCGATGCCGGCCTTGATCAGCCCGCCCATGAACTGGGAATAGGTCAGGCCGTGCTCGCGCGCAGCGGCGTTGATGCGTTGGATCCACAACGCGCGGAACGTCCGCTTGCGGTTGCGGCGGTCGCGGTAGGCGTATTGAAGTCCCTTCTCGACGCGCTCGTGCGCCACCCGATAGGCGGACTTGGCACGGCCGCGGTAGCCCTCGGCGCGTTGCAGGACCTTCTTGTGGCGAGCGTGGGTCGTCACGCCCCTCTTGACGCGGGCCATCGGCGGGCTCCCTTAAGCGTACGGCAGGCAGCTCTTGACGAGCCCTGCGGAGTCGTTGGAGAGGATCATCGTGCCGCGCGCCTTGCGCTTCATCTTCTTCGTCCGCTTGCGCAGATTGTGCCGCTTGTAGGCGACATTGCCGCGCACCTTGCCGGTGGCGGTCAGCCGGAAGCGCTTCTTGGCTGCCGACTTCGTCTTCAGCTTGGGCATTTCATCGACCTTTCGGTGTGTTGCTTCGATCCAACCGCATGCAAGGCTGGACGGCATCCGGGGAGCGGCTGGGCATGCCCTTGAACACGAGCCGAACCACTCGCCTCTCGGCGCCTCAAAGATCGGGGTTTATAGAAGAGCCTGCTGAGGATGGCAAGTCGCGTCGGGAGACACGCCAAGCTCATCGCATTTGGCCGCGCAAGAGATTGAGCGCAGGCCTCGGATCAGCGGCACCAATAGATTGAGCGCAATGCTCCCGGTGCGGTGGTGCGGTTCAGCGTCCGGGGAAGGGAATGACGTTGGCGGCGGCACAGGCCGGCGCCGGTCTCGCGATCCGGGCGGCCGGATGATCATCCGCAACGGTGTGGTACTCGGTCCGATAGACAGCAAACGATTCCGGGCCTTCCGGCAGCGAGCAGGTCCACGTAATCTGCAGCGCGCGGGCACCCGGTTGCCGTTCGGCGAGCAGGTAGCGGCGAAAGCGCTGCTCGATAGCCGCCTGAACGGCCGCGAACGGCGCATCTTTCATGCTCATGACCGTCGCTGTCAGGTCCTGGTACAAATCGCGCTCGGTGCGGTTCGGCGCGCTCATGGGCGCTTTCCTCGGTATGAAAGGCAATCGAGAGCCTACCCGAGTTGGCTTTGCAAAGAATTAACGGTGCAATCGTCGCCCTATAATCCTCCGCCCATAGTGGCGGCTGCTTCAGCCCAGAGCTGGCCAGAGCGCGGACCTGCCCCCTAAGCGTAGACTTGGATGTGAAGCTCAGGGGCGGAAGCCGTCCGTTGCACCTGCCGGCTGATCGAGCGCACGGCGACGTGGTACATGCCAGCGTGGCAGAGGGTGACACCGCCCGGCAACGCGAAATACCACAGTCCATAGCCCCGCGGTTTGTGTCCGTGCACGTGCTCGTAACGGCGGGTGCTCAGCGCTATCCTGGTCGCCATGCCTGTCTCCTGTAGTAGAGAAAGTATACGGCGGAACACCAAAAAAGTGTACACAACCCAGCGCTAGATTGCAATAAAATTCTTCGATACACGCATACATAGTAATCGAATCGAACATGAGGGATGGATTGGCCGCCCTTCCAACTGCGGGCCGCAGCGCAAACGGGAGGATGTCCAAGCGGCGCCGATTCGCGGATCCCTGCGCGTTCGAAGGGCATGCCGTCCGGTTTTCCCGGCTGACGAGCGGAGTCTGTGCCGGCAACAGATGCGAAACGCGCGCCGCCAACCTGCGGGCCAAGTCCTCAATATCTACCGAATCGAGTAGGTTGTGTTCGCGCAGTGGAGGTTTCTACCCTTCTTGTTCACGGCCAGTGGCGGGCACTGAGGCGTGCAGAGCCCTTCTCAACCAAATCGTGCGGGCATTAATGCAGCATTCTCTTGAATTTCTGCGTTCTGCGGTGTCCTATAGTGGCGTGCGGTTGTGCGTGGAACGAAGGGATCGGGGGCCATGCTGCCGGCGGTCTGGGGCGCAAGCCGGTGCGATCGCGTTGGTGTATCAGCGGTGCGACCATGATCTCTTTTTCGGATTTGCGAGCGTGGCGCTCAAGGGGAGGCCGCTGTAGATGCTTGAGGTTTAAGTGGTGAGGGGACTTGGCGCCGGGGTCGGCTGCGGCCGGCGGGCGGGCGCGGACGGGCAGCTATTGAATTAAACAGGCTTTCGCTGGCCAGCGGAGGAAAAGATGGCAACATTCACTGTAAATACGGGAAGCTTTAACGTCGCGAGCTTCCGTTTGTCGGAATTCAACAACACCATCGTGAGTGCGGATCCGACGACCGTACGGTACGTTGGCAACGGTTACACGCACACGTTCACCGGCACCTTTGATGTCGCAGCGCCGGTCGGTTTCGAGCCGACTTCGGGTACCATCACGTCTTGGACCCGGACAGGTACGACGCAGGCTTTCGATGTCACCGACCTGGACGTCTCGTTCGCGGACTTCCTCGCGTTCAGGGCCGCTAATAACGCGCAAGGCTTCTTTTCCGAAGCGTTCAGCGGCGATGACGAATTCACGGGCGGCGCTGGAAATGACTTTTTCCGCGGCTTTGACGGCAACGACAGTTTTGCTGGCGGTGGCGGCGACGACGTTTTCGCCGGTGGATTGGGTGACGACACCTATTTCGTGAACTCCGCCGGTGACCGGGTCCTTGAGAATCGGAACGAAGGCGACGATACGGTTGGCGCCGGCTTCGGCCCGATCAATCTGCCGGACAACACCGAGGAATTCCTCCAGCTCGGAACCGGCAACTACAGCCTCAAGGGCACGCTCGGTAACGATGTCCTGACCGGCAACTCCGGCAACAGCACGATTGATGGCTTCGGCGGTGATGACACGGTTGCCGGCGGTGCCGGCGACGATCTGGTCATCGGTGGTGGCGCCAACGACAGCGTGTCCGGCGAAGACGGCAACGATACCGTGCTCGGTGTTGACGGCCTCGACACCCTCGACGGCGGCGCCGGCAATGATTCGATGGATGGCGGCGGCGCCGACGATAGGGTCGACGGCGGGGCTGGCAACGACACGGTCGCTGGCGGTGCCGGCAACGACACGCTTTTTGGCGGTGCAGGCGACGACTCTGCAGTGGGCGGCGCAGGCAATGACTCGATCGACCTAGGTGATGGCAACGACTCTGCCGATGGTGGAGCCGGCATTGACTCGATCGCGGCTGGCGCCGGCGACGACACCGTTCTGGGTGGCGCTGGGATCGACACGATCGATGGTGGCGAGGGGAACAATCTTATTGACGGCGGTGCCGGTGCCGATTCGATGATCGGCGGCGGCGGCAACGATATCTACCTTGTCGACGATCTGAACGACACCATCACCGACAGCGGCGGCTTTGACACCGTGCAAACGCGGCTGACTGGCTTCGTGGCCCCCGCGGGTATCGAGGTTGTGCAGATTATCGGCGGTCCGGCTGGCCTCAATCTGGTCGGCACCGATGGTGACGACACACTCACCGGTGGAGCCGGCAACGATGCAATCGACGGCGGTGCCGGAGCCGACAGCATGGCAGGCCTCGGCGGCAACGACACCTACCGCGTCGATAACGCCGGCGATGTCGTGGCCGAGAACGAAGGCGAAGGCTTCGATACGGTCTTCAGCACCGTCGACCACACGTTGGGATCAAACGTCGAAGCCCTGACCCTCGCGGCTCCGGCGGCTAACGGCGCCGGCAACGAGCTCAACAACATCATCAATGGCAACGCTCTCGCGAACGACTTGAGTGGTGATGCCGGCAACGACAGCATCAACGGCCTCGCCGGCAACGACAGCATCAGCGGCGGCAACGGTCTCGACACCTTGAACGGCGGTGATGGTAACGACACCCTCAACGGCGGCTTCCAGCAGGACACCCTGAACGGCGGAGCTGGAAACGATCAGCTTACCGGTGGCGGCAACGTCGATACCTTCGTGTTCGACGCCGGCTTTGGTAACGACACCATCACTGATTTCCACAACGAGGGGATCTACCTCAGCTTGGCGCTCGGAGTGGATAACTTCGACGACCTGGACATCTCGGTTGTGGGTGGTAACACCATCATCGACTTTGGGGCGGACACGATCACCCTGCTCGGCGTCACCAACCTGGTTGAGGACAACGTCGGGTTCTTCTAGATCGTCCGCGGAAGCGTGGCCGATGGAGGGCGGCGCCCTGGGGGCGCCGCCCTTTTCGTTCGTCTGAAGATCTGGCCTACTCAGCCGCGATGGGAGGCGCGACCGTAGGTCGTCTGGCGGGAGCCTCTACGGCTGGTAAGGTATGTCTAGCGAAGCCAGTTCCTCCGGGTGGAAGGCTTTCAAGCACCGCGACTTTGCGTTCTATTGCGCAGCGCGCTTTCTCTCTGCGACCGCGATCCAGATGCAGACCGTCGCCGGCAGCTGGCTGGTGTACGACCTCACCGGCAGTGCCCTTGCCTTGGGTTTGGCGGGGCTGTTTGCGTTCCTGCCGGCGGCCGGACTCGTTCTAGTCAGCGGCTTGGTGGCGGATCGGCGCGACCGGCGGGCCATCCTGATCGTTTGCTACACGGTCACGACGGCGGCAGCCTTCGGATTCCTGCTGCTGGCGTGGACGGGTCCGCGGTCCGTGTGGCCGATCTACGGCCTGATTGTCATCTTCGGCACGGCGCGCGCTTTTGCCAATCCAGCCGGCCAGGCGCTGCTGCCGAACCTGGTGCCGCGGGAAGAGCTTTCCCTCGCCGTGACGTGGAACTCATCCGCCTGGCAGACGGCCATCATTCTCGGGCCGGCTTTAGGGGGTCTCCTTTATGGTGTGGATGGCACGCTCGCATTTGCTGTCGCGACCGTTCTTTTTGTCGTCACCTTGGGCCTGCTGGCAGCGATCCGGCATCGGGCGCCGGTGCGCGCAGCAGCGCGGACCGGCTGGGCGGATCTTGTCGGCGGCATCCAGTTCATCCGCAGCAAGCGGATCATTCTGGGTGCGATCACGCTCGATCTGTTCGCGGTGCTGCTGGGCGGTGCTACAGCGTTGCTGCCGATTTACGCGCGCGACATCCTTGCCGTCGGCGCATCCGGGCTTGGCGTGCTGCGCAGCATGCCGGCGGTCGGTGCGGTGTCCATGGCGGCGCTGCTCGCCGTGCGGCCATTGCGACGGCGGACCGGTGCGCGCATGTTTCTGGCGGTCGGCGTCTTTGGGTTTGCCACGATCGGACTTGGCTTCTCCACCAACTTTACTGCCGCGCTAATTTGCCTGTTTGCGCTCGGCGCTGCTGACATGGTCAGCGTCGTCATCCGCCACACGCTGATCCAGATCGAAACCAGCGACGACATGCGCGGCCGCGTCGCCTCCGTCAACAGCGTGTTCATCGGCGCCTCCAACGAACTGGGGGAGTTCGAATCCGGGCTCGTCGCGCATCTGGTCGGGACCGCTCCGGCCGTGGTTGTGGGCGGCATCGGAACGCTTGTGGTCGCTGCCCTGTGCGCCAAGTGGTTTCCGGAATTGCGCGAGCGCGACCGCCTCGTCGCGTGATGCGCGTCGGTGAGCCGGCGGCTGCGGATCAATAAAGCCCGCCGGTGCCGCCGCGCGGCAGCTCGGCACCGCTGCCCGGATCGGCCTCGCGCGCATCCGCTGTGGCACCGGGTTCCGTGCCCGGCTTAAAGGCTTCCAAAATGATATGCTCGCCGCTGCCGTCGGCGGGATGGCCGGTCTGCGCGTTAACGCGCACGAGCAGGATGCCGGGCGGGATCCGGAACGGCGTCGCGGGTGCATCCGCCAGCGCCTCGGCCATGAAGTCGCGAAAGATCGGCGCTGCAACGGCACCTCCGGTCTCGCGCGCGCCGAGGCTCTTTGGTTCATCGAAGCCGACGAAGACACCGACGACGAGGTCGGGCGCGAAGCCGATGAACCAGGTGTCCTTGCTGTCGTTGCTGGTTCCGGTCTTGCCCGCGATCGGCTTGTCGATTGCCTTGACGGCTTTGCCGGTGCCGCGCTGCACGACCCCTTCCAGCATCGAAACGATCTGGTAGGCACTGTACGGGTCGGTCACTGCCGGCCGCTGGTCCTCGATCGTCGGCACCGCCTGGTTCGCCCACTCGAACGCCCGGCATTCGGGACAGGGTCGCGGATCGTGGCGAAACACCGTGCGGCCGTAGCGATCCTGAATTCGGTCGATCAGCGATGGTTGAAGGCCGCGGCCGCCGTTGACGAGCGAGCCGTAAGCGGCGGTCAGGCGCAGCAGGGTTGTCTCGCCGGCTCCAAGCGCGTTGGCAAGGTGCTGCGGCATGTCATCGAACACGCCCAGGCGTCGTGCGGCATCGGCGACCCGCTGCATGCCAATGTTGTTCGCCAAACGCACGGTCATGACATTGCGTGACTGCTCGAGACCCACGCGCAGGGTGGTCGGTCCGTAAAAGCGCTCGGCGTAGTTGGATGGGCTCCATGCCGGCAGCCCGGGACCCTGGCTGAACGTAACCGGCGCATCGAGAATGATCGATGCCGGGGTGAAGCCGGCTTCGAGCGCGGCCAGGTAGACGATTGGTTTGAAGGCGGAGCCCGGCTGGCGCAGAGCCTGCGTGGCGCGGTTGAACTCGCTGCGGGCATAGTCATAGCCGCCGGCCATGGCGAGCACGCGGCCGGTGTGCGGGTCGAGGGCGAGCAGGGCGCCATCAACAAGCGGGATCTGCCTCAGCGCGAAGCCCGTGCCGATGCGTTCAACAACGATAACGTCATTGATCTTGAGAACCTGGCCCGCGCCTCGCGGCGCTTCGCCGGCGCGCCGCTCACCGGCGGTTGGCCGTGCCCAGCTCATCTGTTCGAACGGCAAGGTGCCGGTTTCGCCGCTCTTGAGGCCGATCTGGGCGGCTTTGACATCGGCCTTCAGCACGACGGCGAGTTCATGCTCGCCGAGGCCCGGTGGTGGCGCCAGGGCGGCGAGCCGCTGCTGCCAGGGGATCTTTGTGTCGCCGCCAAGCCGCGCGACCGGGCCGCGCCAGCCATGACGGCGGTCGTAGGTTTCGAGGCCGGCCCGCAAGGCGCGATCGGCAAGGACCTGAAGGCGCGGATCGATCGTGGAGTGGACAACCAGACCGCCCTCGTAGAGACCCTGATCGCGATAGCGCTGCACGATCTCGCGGCGAACCTCTTCGGCAAAGAAATCCGCGCGCACCGTCTCCGTCTCGCGCCGACCGCGGACTTCGATCGGCCCTGCGGCAGCGTGTTCAGCTTCGGCGCTGGTGATTACGCCGTCCTCGAGCATCCGCCGCAGCACCCAGTCGCGGCGCGCCTGGGCGGCTTCCGCGTGACGTTCCGGGTCGTAATTGTTGGGTGCCTTCGGCAAGGCGGCGAGGAACGCGCACTCACTCAAGGTCAGTTCGTTGAGGCTTTTGTCGAAGTACACGACCGCCGCCGCGGCGACGCCATAGGCACCGCGGCCGAGGTAGATCTGGTTCAGGTACAGCTCGAGGATGCGTTCCTTGCTGAACGCGTTGCTGATTCTGAACGCGAGGATGGCTTCGCGAATCTTCCGTTGCAGCGATACCTCGTTGGTGAGCAGGAAATTTTTCGCCACCTGCTGGGTGATGGTCGACGCGCCGACCGGTCTCCGATCGGTGCCGAGATTGGTCAGATTGGTCAACGCCGCGCGGGCGATCCCGAGCACATCGATGCCGGGATGGGTGAAGAAATTCTTGTCCTCAGCCGACACGAAGGCGCGGATCAGCGGCTCCGGCATCAGGTCGATCGGGACGAAGGCTCGCTTTTCCGTGGCGTATTCCGCTAACAGGCGGCCGTCGCCGGCATAGACACGGGTTGCCAGCGGCGGCTCGTAGGTTGCGAGCTTTTCGTGATCGGGCAGATCGCGTGTGTAGAACTGCACCGTGATGACGGCGGCGATAACGGCAACGCCGATCACCGCCGCGATCGCAGCCAGCACCGTACCAATAACGCGCATCTGTCAGTGCCCCCTCATGGTCCGCATCCCTCCGCTCAAGGCCGCTGTCCGGGCCACCGCGTTTGTTCTAGGTAATGTTACGCGGCGCTCGGTGGAAGATGAGCGGCCGGCACAGATGTCAGGATTTCACGCTGCCGGGCTGGCCGAATTAAGGCAGACTTGCGAGCTCGACATCCTGGAAGTAGGCGTGGATCGCGCGCACGATCGCATGCGCCAGCCGCTTCCGGTGGTCTGCGCGGGACAGCAGCTGCTCATCCGTGTGATTGGAGAGAAACCCCATCTCGATCAGCACCGAAGGAACATCGGCGGCCTTGAGAACGGCAAAGCCGGCAAAACGATGGCTTCGCGGCAGCATCAGGGTTTCCTGCTGCAGTTCGGCTGAGAGCACCGATGCCAAACGCACCGAGCGGTTCATCGTCTCCCGCTGGGCAAGGTTGATCAGGATGCCGGCGACGTCCGGCGTCTCGGCGCTGAGGTTGATGCCAGCAATCAGATCGGCCTTGTTCTCGCGCTCGGCAAGCGCCGCCGCTTCGCGGTCCGACGCGCGCTCCGAAAGCGTATAGATGGAGGCGCCGCGAACGATCGGGTTCGCCTGCGCATCGGCGTGGATCGAGACAAACAGATCCGCCTTTGCCCGGCGCGCGATGGCAACCCGGTGGCGGAGGTGGATGAACGAATCGCCGTTTCGGGTCAGGACGACCTTGTAGGGGTGAGGGGTAGCCGCGCGCAGCAGATCCGCAACCTCGCGCGCCGTGCGCAGCGTGATGTCCTTCTCGCGCACGCCGGACGGGCTGATGGCGCCGGGGTCCTTGCCGCCGTGGCCTGCATCGAGCACCACCACCCGCGGCGAGGGCCGCTCGAGGGGCCGCGGCAGCGCCGGTGCCGCCCACGCGGCATCTTGAGCCAGCGATGGCGTGAAGCCCACAGGGCCATTGCTGGCAAGTGTGCTGGCAGGCTCGCTCCGGTTCATGGGCGCGGCGCTCATATCGATGACCAGCCGGTACGGTTGGCCATCGCGCGGCGGCAGCATGAACACCTCGCGCAGATCCGCTGGTGCAGAAAGCTCGGCTACGACGCGTGAGTGACCGGGCGTCCGCGGTCCGAACCGGACCCGTTCAAGAAGACCGCGCCGGCCGGGCATTGCTGCCTCGCCGATGGTCCAGTTCACGTCCGGAAGATCGATCACCACCCGGTGCGGGTTGGTGAGCACAAAAACGCCATACGTGACCGGTTCGGTCAGCGTCAGCACCAGCCTAGTCACGCTCTCATGCAGGCCGACGCGCGCGTTGATGATGGATGCGGCTGGTGCCGCAGCGAGCGCAGCGCGACTCAGCCCCGGCCCGGCCGCGTCGGTAACGAGCGTTAGCGCGAGCATGACCGCAACAATGGCGCTCCGCCGGAGGCCACGCCCGATCGCCGCCCAGTGGGCCCTGTGCCAGCCAGAATGAACACGCAACATCATTGGGCTAACGCCAAACCAGGGTGCTCCAGCAGATAACCAGTGTTCCCGCGCCTGCGGCCTTCGAACGAGCGCTCAGCCGCCGACCCGCATAGCGCGAACGGGTCCTGCACGCGGACCGAGATTTTTCCAGATCTGTTATTAGCGTTCAATGGTTAAGCGAATCACTTCAACAAAGAATGCAAACAAGGGAATTGTCCTGTGGCTTTCGTGCGCCTATTGTAACAGGCGAGGGTTTGCCGCGCTTGGCGTCACGGCGCGTATTCGCTGGTCGTTTGTTGGTATCGTGGCAGCCGTGGGGCGACCCTTGAAAGAGTGGGGTCAGGGATCCGTTCACCGGATACCCGGCGTTTTTGCGGAGATTTGGATGCTGTTGAGAGCAGCGCGTTCGTTGGGTTGCTTCGAGCCGATTGAGGGCCGAAGCGCCGAGTGCGAACGCGGCGCCCGCAGTGCAGGTAAGACGTGCCATCGGCGGCTCCGGACGCACCGTCCTCAGCCGCGGGCGGCGCGATGGAGTTTTTTTTATGACAACGAAACGCATGCTTATCGATGCCTCACACCCGGAGGAGACCCGGGTTGTCGTCATCGACGGATCCAGACTTGACGATCTGGATATTGAAGTCTCATCTCGTCGCCAGCTGAAAGGGAATATCTATCTCGCCAAGGTGACGCGCGTCGAGCCGTCGCTGCAGGCCGCTTTCGTCGATTACGGCGGTAATCGGCACGGCTTTCTCGCCTTCAACGAAATCCATCCTGACTACTACCAGATCCCTGTCGCCGACCGGGAAGCCCTGCTTGCGGAGCACGAGGCTGCGCAACGGGCCGCTGATCTTGCTGCGGCTGAGGCGGCCGAGGCGGCTGAGGCCGCACCCAAGGAGGCCGAAGGCGAGGAGGGCGAAGCCCCCGCCGATCTCGCCGGCATGGATGAGGACGAGGACATCGAGCGGCAAAGGCCGCGCCTGTCGACCCGCCACTACAAGATCCAGGAAGTCGTCAAGCGGCGCCAGATCATGCTGGTGCAGGTCGTCAAGGAAGAGCGCGGCAACAAGGGCGCGGCACTCACGACCTATCTGTCGCTCGCCGGCCGTTGCTGCGTGCTGATGCCCAACACCGCCCGCGGTGGCGGCATCTCGCGCAAGATCACCAATATCGTTGACCGGAGGCGCTTGAAAAAGATCGTCGCCGAGCTCGAGGTTCCGCAAGGGATGACGGTGATCGTGCGCACCGCCGGCGCCGGCCGCAGCAAGGCCGAGATTCGCCGTGACTACGAGTATCTGTTGCGGCTGTGGTCCAACATCCGCGAAACGACGCTGGGCTCGATGGCGCCGGCCCTCGTCTACGAGGAAGGCAGCCTGATCAAGCGCTCGATCCGCGACCTTTACGGCCGGGATATCGAGGAAATCATCATCCAGGGCGAGCCGCAGTACCGCATCGCCAAGGAATTCATGAAGCTGTTCACGCCGAGCCACGCCAAGAAGGTGAAGCTCTACGACGACCCGATGGTGCCCCTGTTGCACAAGTATGGTGTCGAGGGGCAGCTCGAAGCGATGCACCAGATGACGGTGCATCTGAAGTCCGGCGGTTACATCGTAATCAATCCGACCGAGGCGCTGGTCGCGATCGATGTCAACTCCGGCCGGGCAACGCGCGAGCGGCACATCGAGGAGACGGCGCTGCGCACCAACCTCGAAGCCGCGGAGGAGATCGCCCGCAACTTGCGTTTGCGTGACCTCGCCGGCCTGATCGTCATTGATTTCATCGACATGGAGGTCACGCGCAACCAGGCGCAGGTCGAGCGGCGCCTGAAGGAAGCGATGAAGAACGATAAGGCCCGCATTCAGCTCGGCCGCATCAGCTCCTTCGGCTTGTTGGAGCTCTCGCGCCAGCGTTTGCGGCCGAGCGTGCTTGAGACGAGCTTCGAGGTCTGTCCGACCTGCTGTGGCGTCGGCGTGCGGCGGACGACCGAGTCGGCCACCCTCGCGGTTCTGCGCAAGATTGAGGAGGAAGGCATCCTGCAGCGGGCGAGCGAGCTTGCCGTGAGCGTACCGACCGCCGTTGCCATCTATCTGCTCAACCACAAGCGCCGCTCGCTGACGCAGATCGAAGAGCGTTATCGCTTGAACGTCCGGCTGCAGACGGACGACACCCTGGTCGTGCCGGATCATCGCATCGAGCGGCTCAAGGCGGCCCTTCCGGCAGCCGAGGAGGAGGCCGAAGAGGCCCCTGAAACCGCTGCCGAATCGGAAGAGCGCGGCGAAGCGCGTGCCGAGGCGGGCGATCGGGACGACGCCAAGCGTTCGCGGCGCCGTCGACCGCGGCGCAAGCGGCGTCCGGGTGAGGAGCGGGAGATGATCATCACCGAAACGGGCGGGGAGGTGGCCGCCGTTGAGGGTGATGACGACGAAGACATGGCAGCCGCCGATGGCGGGGAGGCGGCTGCGGTCGAGGCTGGCGCTGCCGACGCAGATGCCGAAACCGGCGATGAGCCGGCGCGCAAGCGTCGCCGTCGCGGCAAGCGTGGCGGCCGCAGGCGGGCGCGCCGTCCGGACGAGGCGGCCGGTCCGCTGGAAGCGGACCAGGGTGAAGACCTGCCGCTGGAAGCGGACCAGGGTGAAGACCTGCCGCTGGAAGCGGACCAGGGTGAAGACCTGCCGCTGGAAGCGGACCGGGGTGAGGAACCTCCGCTGGAAGCGGACCAGGGTGAGGAATTCCTGCTTGAGGCAACGTTCCAACCTGCGGAGGCCGCCGAGCAAGCCTGGGAGGTGGCTGAGGCAGGGGACCGGGAGCGCGAAGCGGAGCAAGCGCAAGCGGACCTGGAGGAAGACGGCGCTGCGGCTGCAGTGTCCCTCTCTTCGCTGGCGGAAGAGCGGGCGAGCGATGGCGGCAACGGTACCGCTGCGGCACCCGAGGACGCAATGGTTCGCCACGACGAAATGGTTCCCGACGTTCTACCGCCCGCTGTGGAACCAGCGAATACGCCGGTCATTCGGGTCGGCGCTGGCGTCGACGCGGGCCAGCCGGAGCGGGCACCGCGCCGCGGCTGGTGGCAGCGCCTGCTCGATTAGACCTGCCAGCGCAGGAGGCGCTCCGCAGCGGCGCTGATTTCCTCTGCCGACCCGGCGAAGGAAAAGCGTACGCATGTGTGCCCGCGGCGGGGATCGAAATCGGTCCCCGGCGTCACCGCGACGCCGATTTCCCGCAGCATGCGCCGGCACAACGCCGCGCTGTCCTTCGTCCGTTGGCTGACGTCGGCATAGAGGTAGAACGCGCCATCGGCGGGGGCGAGGCTGCCGAAGCCTGCGGCCGGCAGCGCATCGAGAAGGACAGCCCGGTTGCGGGCGTAACGGCGGACATTGGCGTCCAGGTCGTCACGGCAGGCGAAGGCGGCGCACGCCGCCCGCTGCGAAAGCGTCGGCGGGGAGATGAAAAGGTTCTGCTGCAGGCACTCGACCGGTCGCAGCAGGTCTTCGGGGAGTACCAGCCACCCCAGCCGCCAGCCGGTCATTGAATAGTATTTCGAGAAGCTGTTGACGACGATGGTTTGATCGTCGAACGCGAGCGCCGTCTCGGCAGCGGCCGAATAGGTGATACCGTGATAGATCTCGTCCGAGACCAGCCGGATGGCGCGCTCCCGGCAATAGGTGACCAGCGCCGCGAGCGCATCGCGCGTGAGCATGGCGCCTGTGGGGTTTGCCGGGCTGGCGATGATCAGCCCGTCGAGACGGCCACTGACGGCGTCCAGCAGGTCGGGTGCCGGCTGGAAATGGGTTTCCGGCCCGACCGGCAGCAGCACGACCTCGACGCCCAGCGCCTGCAGGATGTTGCGGTAGGCCGGATAGCCGGGGACGGCGACAGCGACCCGATCGCCGGCATCGAAGGCGGAGAGGAAGGCGAGCACGAAGGCACCGGAACTGCCGGTGGTTACCACCACGCGCCGCCAGTCGACGGCAGCACCGTACGTTTCAGCGTAGTGATCGGCGATCCGGCGCCGGAGCAGTTCCAAGCCGAGTGCTTCCGTGTAGCCGAGCCGATCGGTCGCGAGTGCGGCCTGTGCTTCCCTAAGGACGGCGCTCGGCGCCGGCGTCGACGGCTGGCCGACTTCGAGGTGCAAGACCTCGGTGCCGCGGCTCGCCTCTTCGTGCGCGGCGCGCATCACGTCCATGACGATGAAGGGTGCAATGGCCGCTCGGCGCGCGACTTTCCGTTGCAGGGATGCGTCCATGGGGAGCGTCTTCTTCACGCGCGTTATTCGCCCAGGACCGCGAAGCCGAAGCCGCGCTGATCGGTCGCGGCAGCACACGATTCCGGATAGCGGGGCAGGCCTTTCAGGCATGCGATCGCGTTGACGTGGCCCAGCGGCGGCGTTTCGGTCAGAGAATGACCGCGTCGGCGCAGGGCTTCGGCGCGGTCGGGCGGCAGGGTGCGTTCGATCAGCACGCGGTCGGGCTCGCTGCCGGCAAAGACGCGCGGCATGTTGACGGCTGCCGATGCCGGCGTGTCGGCAAGGATCACGCGGGCCGCGGTGGCGGCGACCGCGCTCGGTGCAGCAACACCGCCGGACGCGGCGGCGGCAAAGCGGAAGCTGCTCACGGCCTCGTTAATGACCAGCATCGGCCCCAGCGCGGTGCCGCCGCGGCCCTCGCCGCCCGGGACAGCCGCCAACACGACGCCGGTGCCGGTAGCGATCCGGCCGCTGCCGAACAGGCTGTTGAGGGTGAGCGCGCAGGTCACGCCGTTGCCGTCGCGGTCGACGGCGACGATCCCGGTTGCCGCGGCAGTGAGGGGGACCATGGTCGGGACGTTGGCGAACACGCTGGCGCTGCGCTGGTCGCGGCGATAGCCGGCCATCGAAGCCGTACTATGCGCGCGCGTCAGCAGGCTATTCGGATCAGCGGCCGAGGTGCGGGCGCGGTCGGCATCCGCATACGCCCGCGCGCCCGCCTCGGCGAGAAGGTGGTCGCGCTCATCGGCTCCGGCCTTTCGAAACCGGTCACCGTCGCTCAGGATTGCCACCATCTCCGCTGCGATCAGTCCGCCAAGCACGGGCGGGGGAGGGACGTGTACGGTCTCGTTGCCGATCTTGAAGCGGAGTGTATCGCGCCACAGGGGGCGGTAATTGGCGAGATCGGTTTGAGTAAGCGCGTAACCGGCGGCTTGCGCGGCGGTGGCGAAGGCGGCCGCGCCCGGACCGATGTAGAGACCCGCTGGTCCTTCGCTGCGCAGGCGCGAGAGTGTTGCCGCCAGTTCGAGCTGAACGAGCGGGTCGCCCTCGCCCAACAAGCGGCTTCCGTTCGCGGTGCCGAACAACCGCCGCAGGCCGCTCTTGCCCAAGCTCGTGCTGCGGAGTGCCTCGAGGTCTCTTGCGAAGGCGCGCGAAACCGGGGTGCCAAAGCGGGCCAGGCGCTCTGCCGGCGCCACCAATTGCGACCAGGGCAGGCGGCCGTAGCGGGCGTGCAGGGTGTAGAGGCCGCGCACCATTGCCGGAACTGCGGCGGGCTTGTCCGTCGGTGCACCAACTGACGCCGGTGCCTCGGCGAGGAAGTCGAGCGCACGCACGTCGCCGGTTTTCTGGTCAAAGGCGACACAGACTCCGCCGCCGCCGAGTCCGGTCTGAGATGGCAAGGTCACGCCGAGGGCAAAGGCCACGGCCACGGCAGCATCGACGGCGCTGCCGCCGACCGCTAGCATGTCGCGGCCGATCAAGGCGGCTTGCGGTTCGTCGGCAACGACGGCACCGATGAAGCCTTTGAGCGGCTCGCTTGCCTCGCGCGGACCGTCATCGCCGCTGCAGGCGGCGAGAAGCACCAAAAGCAGCGCGATCGCGTGTTGACGTACCGCGCGCGCGAAACCACTTGTCAGGCGTAGGATCAGGCTGTTCGCCTTGTTGTGTCGCATTTCTCTGCTCTGTCTGGCGCTGTTCGCGCTCGTCCTCGCGCCGCTCCGCCCGAATTACGCCAACGAAAGCCGGATATCGCTGATCCGCGATACCGAGATCGAGAGCACGATCCTCGCCTACGCGACGCCGCTCTTCGAGGCGGCCAAGCTCGACCCGCGCGCGATCCGGATTTATCTGGTCAACGACAGGCAGATCAATGCTTTCGTCGCTGGCGGACAGAATCTGTTCCTGAACACGGGGCTGTTGCTGCGCAGCGACGATGCCGGTCAGGTCATCGGCGTCATCGCCCACGAGGCCGGGCATATCGAAGGCGGCCACCTGGCGCGCATTCATGACGCGCTCAAGCGCGGCACGGCGGAAACGATTGCCGCCATCGTTCTCGGCGCTGCGGCGGCGGTTGCCGGCCGTCCCGACCTCGGCACCGCGATCGCGCTCGGCGGGCAGGATATCGCGCTGCGCAATTTCCTTCAGTACACGCGCACGCAGGAAGGCGCCGCCGATGCCGCCGCCATGCGCTACCTTGATGGGACGCAGCAATCGGCGCGACCGCTCTTGAAGTTCTTCGAGACCTTGGCCGGGCAGGAGATGCTGAGCCCGTCGCGGCAGGATCCCTACCTCCGGACCCACCCCTTGACTCGCGACCGCATCATCGCCATCGCCGAGTTCGTCGAGCACTCGCGCTATGCCAATGCACCGTTGCGCCCGGAGTACGAGCGACTGTTCCGGCGCATGAAGGCAAAGCTGCACGCCTTCCTCGATGATCCGGCCCTGGTGCTGCGCCGTTATCCGTCGACCGACGAGTCGCTGGAGGGGCGCTATGCACGGGCAATTGCGTTTCACCGCCAGCATCGGTTCGAAGAGGCGCTCACTGGCGTCGACGAACTTCTCTCGGTTTATCCGGATGACCCCTATTTTCTGGAGCTGAAAGGGCAGATGCTGTTCGAGACGGGGCGGCCGCAGCAGGCGCTGGCACCCTATCGCCGTGCGAGCGCGCTGTTGCCGGATGCGCCGCTGATCCGCATCGATCTCGCACGCGTCCTGATGGCGCTCAACGATCCGGCCGTGCTGCCGGAGGCAAGGGAGCACTTGCGCGTCGCGGTGCTGCGCGAGCCGAACCGGCCGTTTGCCTGGCGCCAGCTGGCCATTGCCCAGGGGCGCAGCGGCGAATTGGGAGAAAGTGCGTTGTCGCTGGCGGAAGAGGCGCTCCTGCTCGGCAAGAAACCTGAAGCCCGTTTTCAGGCCGGCAAGGCGGCGGCAAGCCTGCCGCAGGAATCACCCGGCTGGCTGCGGGCGCAGGATATTCTGGTGGCGATTGAGCAAGACAAAGAGAAAGACAACGATTGATGACAGCCGCGCGCGTGCGGCCACGACAGGGAGCATAGACTGCCATGGGTTTCCGTTTCACGTTGATGGCCCTGTTCGGGTTGTTTCTCGCCGCTGCCGGGCTGAGCGGCTGGGGAGGTTCTGCGCCGGCTGCCGCTGCCGAACTGCCGGCGGCGCAGCGCGCCGAGATCGAAAAGATCGTGCGCGAGTACCTGCTCAACAATCCGGAAACGATCGTCGACGCGCTGCAGGCCTATGAGACCCGGCGGCACGCCGCTGCCGCAGAGGCTTCGGCGGCCGCGATCGGGCCGCTGCGCCAGGAGCTGGAGCGCGATCCGGCCGCCCCCGTCGCCGGCAACCCCAAGGGCGGGACGACGATTGTCGAGTTCTTCGACTACCGCTGCGGTTACTGCAAACGGATGGTGCCGACGATCCAGTCCCTCCTCAAGAGCGATGGCGACATCCGCTACGTTTTTCGCGAGTTTCCGATCCTGGGCCCGGAATCGGTGACCGCTTCAAAGGCTGCACTGGCAGTTTGGAAGCTGGCGCCGGAGAAGTACTTCCCCTTTCACTTGTCGCTGATGGAGAACCGAGGCGCGCTGACGGAGGCGCGGGTGGTTGAACTGGCCCAGGCCCAAGGGATCGAGCCGCAGCGCCTGCGCACCGCGATGGCCGATAGCGCGATCGAGGAGCATTTGCGTCGAACGGCCGAACTGGCGCGCAAAATCAACGTGAACGGGACACCGGCGTTCGTGATTGGCGGTAGGCTGGTTCCGGGCGCGGTCGAGCTTGACAGCCTCAAGGAGCTGATCGCCGCGGCGCGGGCGGGGTAATGCGGTCTAAGTCCCTTTCAACTCGCGGCGTCAGGATGCGGAAGCGGATGTGGCACCAGGTCTGCGGCAATCTCCGTCATGCGTGTGCTCTCCTCCCACAGGCGCAAGGCAGCGGCGCGGTCATGTGCTGCCGGCGACGCGTTCGCCGGCCGGCACTTGATGAAGTAGCGACCATGCATCCCCTCTACTTCGCTGCTGGCGGCGAGATGAATGGATGTCAGGGCGCCGGTTTCGACATCGGTAGCGCCGCGCTTGGCCAGCCACCACAAAAAGCCAGGCAGGAAATCGTGGCGGATACCGATATCGGTCGCGACAAAGCCTGGATGCAGGGCGTTGACGGTGACCTGTTGCCAGTCGAGCCGGCGCGCGAGTTCATGCGTGAACAGGATGTTGGCGAGCTTGGAGCGCTTGTAGGCCTGCCAGCCGTGATAGCTGTGCGTCGCGTGCAAGTCGTCGAAATCGAGCGTGACGCCGCGGTGGGCTTCGGAGGCCACCACAACGACGCGCGCGGGCGCCGCGGCCTGCAGGACCGGCAGCAGCAGAAGCGTCAGCAGGAAATAGCCCAGGTGGTTGAGGGCAAACGTCATCTCGCAGCCCTGGGCGCTTTCCTGCCGCTTGCCGAACATGGCGCCAGCATTGTTGACGAGCACGTCAAGCCGCCCATGCCGGTCGGCGAACGCTGCGGCCAGGCTGCGGATCGCGGTTTGGTCGGAAAGGTCGCCTTGCAGGAAATGAACGCTGTCGTTTCCGGATTCGGCACGAATGGCTGCCAGGGCCGACTGTCCGCGCACGGCATCGCGGCCGACGATGGTGACGCATGCCCCGCGCTCAGCGAGCGTCCGCGCGGTGACGCGGCCGATGCCGGCGCTCCCGCCGCTGACAAGGCAGACCTTGCCGCCGAGACTGCCTCCGTCCGCTGCCATGCCGCCCTCCCGATCCCGGTTGTCCGCACGTCTGCGATCGGTCTCACCGTGCCCCTGGTCCTGCCGAGACGCAAGGTCCTTGATCGTTGCGCGCCGGTACCGCTTCTTGTACCTGCCGCGAACGATTGGCGGTCGGTGCGGCGGCGGGGCAGAGCATTGGCAAGCGCGGGCGGGATGAACGAAAGGCGCCGGCGGCGGTGAGTATCGGATGAGCATCTGGGGCAAGATCATCGGCAGCATGGCCGGCTTTGCGATGGGCGGGCCGTTCGGCGCAATTTTGGGCGCCGCCGCCGGCCACGCCTACGACGCGCTCAAGGCTCCCGCTACGGCAGACTGGCCACCGCGGCTGGGCGGACCGGACACGGGCCGCGCCACCAAGGAGATGATCTTCAGCGTTGCCGTAATTGTGCTCGGTGCCAAGATGGCCAAGGTCGATGGCGCCGTCAGTCGTGCCGAGGTCAATGCCTTCAAGCAGGTGTTTCGTATCCGGCCGGAGGATATGCGTACCGTCGGTCGGATCTTCGATGCCGCCAAGAGCGACGCCGACGGCTACGAGCCCTACGCCCGCCAGGTCGCTGTGCTGTTCAGAGACGATCGGGCGGTACTGGAGGAACTGCTCACCGGCCTGTTCTGCGTTGCGCGCGCCGATGGCGAGATCACCCGCGCCGAACTCAGCTATCTGCGCCACTTGGCGGAAATCTTCGGTCTTGCAGGCGTGGATTTCGAGCGGCTCCGGGCGCCCTTCACCCAATCGCGAGCCACGGATCCGTATGCGGTGCTGGGCGTTGCGGTGAGCGCCAGCAACGAGGAGATCAAGAAGACCTATCGCCGCCTGATCCGCGAGAACCACCCCGATGCGCTGGTCTCCAAGGGGCTGCCGAAGGACTTTCTCAAGGTCGTCAACGAGCGCATGGCGACGATCAATGCCGCCTACGATCAGATCGTCAAAGAGCGGGGGCTCAAATAGCCTTGTCCGTACCGCCACGGACGGCGGCGCCGCCCGTCCTGACGCCACTCGATCTGACCGCTGCGCTCGCCGTGGTCGTCTTGTGGGCCTTCAACTTCATCGCCGGCAAGATCGGTGTGCAGCAGTTTCCGCCGCTGTTTCTGATCGCGCTGCGCTTTGGCCTTGTCGCGCTGCTGCTGGCGCCGTACCTGCGGCAGCCGCTCGGTCGGCGCACCCGGCGGGTCATGGTGCTGTCGGTCGTTTTCGGCTGCTGCCATTTCGGTCTCTTATTCTTTGGTATGTCGGGCGTTGATGCCGGGCCGGCGGCGATCGCGGCCCAGCTGACGGTGCCGTTCAGCGCTCTGCTCGCATTTCTCGTCTATCGCGAGCGTTTGCGGCGCTGGCAGATCATCGGCATGCTGGTCGCGTTCTCCGGCGTCTACCTGCTGGCGGGTACGTCCGGCAATCCGTTGAGCGTGCCGCACCTTCTGGCGGTGGTCGGCGGTGCGCTGGCCTGGTCGGTGTCCAACCTCCTGATCAAGGGGTTAGGTCATATGAACGCGTTCCAGCTCAATGCCTGGGTTGCCGCGCTCGCCGCGCCGCAGCTTCTGGGCTGGAGCTTGCTGCTGGAACGGGGGCAGGGCAAAGCCCTTGTGGGTGCAAACTGGCTCGGCTGGGCGGCGATCGCGTACATGGCCGTCGGTGCGTCGATTACGGCCTACGGGCTGTGGTACCATCTCGTTGAGAAATACGAGGTTAACCAGGTTGTTCCGTTGACGCTGTTGGCACCCGTGCTTGCGGTCCTGTTGGCGGCGCTCCTGTTGGGGGAGGAGCTGAGCATGCCGATCCTGATCGGCGGCGCCCTGACGATCACCGGCGTGGCGATGATCCAGTTCTTGGGCGCGCGCCGGACCGGGCCGCGCGGGCACGACTGATGCGCCTTGTGCCGTCGCCGAATTTCGACGCCCGGCCGGAGGGGGCGCCAATCGACATGCTCGTCATCCACTACACGGGCATGCCGACGGCGGCCGAGGCGCTGGACCGGCTGACCGACCCGCAGGCGAAGGTGAGCGCGCACCTCCTGATCGACGAGGATGGCACGCTTTATCGTTTGGTTGCCGACAAGGATCGCGCCTGGCATGCCGGGGAGTCCTATTGGCACGGTGCCACCGGCCTCAATGCGCGCTCGATTGGCATCGAACTCGTCAATCCTGGTCACGAGTTCGGCTACCGGCCGTTCCCGGAACCGCAGATGACCGCGCTGGTGGCGCTGGCGTCCGCACTCGTGCGCCGCTATCGCATCCCGCCCTGCAACGTCGTCGGCCATTCGGACATTGCGCCGCGGCGGAAGAGCGATCCTGGCGAACTGTTCGACTGGCGCCGGTTCGCCTGGGCCGGTGTCGGCATCTGGCCGCAGGAGTCTGACCGCTGCACCATGGATGCCGACAGCATGCGGGCGTTGCTCGCCGCCTGCGGCTACGAGACCGTCGATCTGTTCGCCAGCGTGCGGGCGTTTCAGCGTCATTTTCGCCCCGCGCGCGTCAACGGCCGCATCGACTTCGAAACCGCGCGCCTGGCACGCGGGCTCGCCGAGCGGATCGCTGCCATCGGCTGATGGCCAGAGTGATCGGGGGGGCGGCCTTGACGAGCGGCGCTAAGCGTCTAGACTCCAAGGGTGCCAGACGACCGGATGGCCGCCTCCGCACCGGTTTGCGCCGGCCGCGGGGGAGGAAAGTCCGGGCTCCACGGAAACACGGTGCCGGGTAACGCCCGGCGGGGGCGACCCCAGGGAAAGTGCCACAGAGAGGAGACCGCCGGCCGGGACGTTCGCGTCCGCCGGCAAGGGTGAAAGGGTGCGGTAAGAGCGCACCGCGCTGCCGGTAACGGCAGCGGCACGGTAAACCCCACCGGGAGCAAGACCAAGTAGGGACGACAGGCCGCTTGAGCGGCCGGGCTCTGTTTTCGCGCCGTCGTCCGGGTCGGTCGCGTGAGGCGTCCGGTAACGGGCGTCCCAGATGAATGGTCATCCCCCGCTTTGCGGCGGGGACAGAACCCGGCTTACAGGTCGTCTGGCATTCTTCTCCGAGATCTTTGGCTGGCGCCGCGAACAAGAACAGAAAAAGAACAAATCGCGCTGCCTGGTCTGTCATCGCTGGGAGAGTCCAGCGTCGATTCGCAAGCAGGCCGAATCGAACCGCGGAATTGCCAAGTCGACTGTCCCTCGCCGACTTTGCATCGACTTGAAAGGTGTGCGCCGAGAGCGATTCGCGGGTTCGTCAAGACTTTGCTAAACCAGACCAGACCATCATGAACCATTGACGCCCATCGCTACCCATGCTATCCCATTATGGAGACGCACGTTGGCGCAATGCAGCCTTGGCATCGCCGCGAAGCGGCCCTCGATACAAGCTGTTGTGTGATTCGGGCTTCCCCCGAGGGCAGATATGCCGTTATTGGTCGGCCGTTACATCAACAAGATCGATCGCAAGGGCCGGGTGTCGGTGCCTAAGCCTTTCCGCGATGCCCTGCAGCCGTCCAACGGTGGCTTTGCCGGTGTCTATGCCTACCCGCTGTTCAAGGATGCCGCCGTCGAGGCGTGCGACGAGGATTACATGACCCGCGTAGCTGAAAGCGTGGACGATCTGAACATGTTCTCCCGTGATCAGGACGAGCTTGCCATGGTCCTCCTGGAGAGCGCGCATCAGCTTCCCTTCGATCCTGAGGGGCGCGTCGTGCTGCCGGCGGAGTTGATTGCGTGCGCCGGCATCGATGGCGAGGCGCTGTTCGTCGGCCGCGGCCGCCGCTTTCAGATCTGGAACCCGGACACGTATCAGGAGAGCCGCCGCGAGGTGGTCGAGCGCATCAAGACCGGCGGGCCGACCTTGAAGCTGCGGCCGCAAGGACACGAACGCTGATGGCTGACACGCTCGATCATGTGCCGGTGATGTTGGCGGAGGTCGTGCAGCTCTTGAGTCCCCGCGACGGTGCGCTCTATGTCGACGCAACCTTCGGCGGCGGCGGCTACACGCAAGCCATCTTGAATGCTGCGCCGTGCCGCGTGGTGGCGATCGATCGTGATCGCGACGCACTGTCCCGCGCCCAGGACCTCAAACAGCGGGCCGGCGATCGGCTGACGCTGCTGCACGGCTGCTTCGGTGACATGGCGGCATTGCTGGCTGAAGCCAGCGTCGGCCGCGTCGACGGCATCGCCCTCGACCTCGGCGTCTCGTCGGCACAGCTCGATGATCCCGCGCGCGGCTTTTCGTTTCAGGGCGAAGGTCCGCTCGACATGCGCATGGACCGCGACGCGCAGCCAACGGCGGCCGATGTCGTTAACAGTGCAGGCGAGGGCGAGCTTGCCCACATCCTTGCGACCTACGGGGAGGAGCGGGCGGCGCGCCGCATTGCGGCTGCGATCATCAAGGCCCGCGCCGAACGGCCGATCGTCGGCACCGGCCAGCTCGCCTCGATCGTCCGTGCCGTCTTGCCGCGCGGCGATCAGGGCATCGATCCGGCGACGCGAACGTTCCAGGCCTTGCGCATTGTCGTCAATGACGAGTTGGGCGAGCTCGACCGCGGCTTGGACGCGACCGAGCACCTGCTCGCGCCGGGGGGGCGGCTCGTTGTTGTGTCCTTCCATTCCCTTGAGGACCGGCGGGTCAAGGCCTTCCTCAGGGCGTGCTGTGGACTTGAGCCGCGGCCATCGCGGCACCAGCCGATCGTCGAACGCGCCGTTCCCGCGCCCACCTTCCGGCTCTTGACGCGACGCGCACTGCGGCCGGCGGCGGCAGAAATCGCAAGCAATCCGCGGGCGCGCTCGGCGCGGGTCCGCGCGGCTGAACGTACTGAAGCCTCGCCCAGATCCGGGCGGTCAGTGGAAAGGAGAGCGGCATGAGCGCCTGGTCGAACCTGATGCGGCAGGCGGCGGTCCTCTGCGGCTTATTGACGGTGGCGCTTGCCGTCGTACTGATGGCGATCAAGTACCAGGTCCAGGCTTACGAAGAAGAGCTCGCGCACCTCAACGAGCGGATCGTGCAGGAGAAGCAGACGATCCAGATCTTGAAGGCCGAGTTCAGCTACCGGACCGAACCCGATCGGCTACGCGGACTGGCAACGCAGCATTTGGGACTGGTGCCGATCGAGCCGGCTCAGCTCGCGACCTTCGCTGGTCTCGACGATCCGCGCTTCGACCAGCAGAGCGGCCAGGTTGCTAGTACGGCGCAGGTCAAGCAGCGGCCCGTGGTGATGGGAGCACGGCGATGAACGCCGGCAAGGTTCGCGCACCGGCTGCCGGTGAAAGCCGCCAGCCAGCTTCGATGCCGGCCTCGGCTGTGGCTGCTGGCGATGCCGAGGGGCTGCGGTTGCGGGCGCTGGAGACAGCGCGCGACCGTCTGCTGGCTGCCGGCCTGGTGTTCGTTGTCGCTTTTCTCATCTGTGCCGGCCGCCTGGTCGATCTCGGCGCTTTCGGTGGCGGTTCTGCTGACGGGCCGGCGGCGGCGGCGGTCACCGGGACCGTCGGCCGCGGCGACATCGTCGATCGCAACGGCGTTCTGCTGGCAACCAGCCTGCCGACCGCATCGCTGTTCGCCGATCCGAAGGAAGTCCTCGATCCGCGGGCAGCGGCGGCGGCGCTGGCGCAGGTCTTTCCGTCGCTGGATCGGAACTGGCTGCTGTCCATGCTCACGCACGACAGCCGTTTCGTCTGGTTGCGGCGAAATCTCAATCCGTCGGAGCAGAATGCCGTCAACCGGTTAGGCATTCCCGGCCTTGGGTTCCGCACCGAATACCGGCGCGTCTATCCGCAAGGGCGCAGCTCGGCGCACGTGCTCGGCCGCGCCGACATCGACGAGTTCGGGGTCGCCGGCATCGAACGCAGTTTCGATGCGGTATTGGCGAATGGCGAAACCGTTCGCTTGTCGCTGGACATGCGCATCCAGCAGACCGTGCGCGACGAGTTGTTGGCGGTGGTGCGTGAGCATCGGGCCGTTGGTGGCGCCGGCGTGGTCCTGGACGTAGCCACCGGCGAACTCCTCGCCATGGTCTCGCTTCCCGACTTTGATCCCAACGCACCGGTCAATCCGGAAGACCAGGCACGCTTCAATCGCGTTAGCCAGGGGGTCTACGAGATGGGATCGGTGTTCAAGCTCTTGACGCTGGCAATGGCGCTCGATTCAGGCGTGACGACGCTCGAGAGCGGTTACGATGCCTCCAGGCCGTTGCGTATCGGGCACCACACGATCTCCGACTACCATGCCAAGAACCGCTGGCTGTCTGTGCCCGAGATCCTGATCCATTCGTCCAACATCGGCGCCGCCCTGATGGCGATCGACATCGGCAGCACCCGCCAGCGGCAGTACCTGCAGCATTTTGGGATGCTGAGCAGCTCTTCGATCGATCTTCCGGTGCAGGAGGTCGGCAAGCCGCTGGTACCCAACCCCTGGCGCGATGTGAACACGATGACGGTGGGCTTCGGTCACGGCATCGCGGTGACGCCGTTGCAGATGGTTGCCGCCACGGCTTCCGTCGTCAATGGCGGCGTTTACCGTCCGGCTTCGCTCCTGTGCGCCGATGACTCTGTGCTCGCACCCGGCGTGCGGGTGGTTTCGCCGCGGACATCGAAGCAGATGCGGGCGATGCTGCGCCTTGTCGTCCGCTTTGGTACCGGTATGAAGGCGGATGTCCCGGGCTACAATGTCGGCGGCAAGACCGGCACCGCTGAGAAGCTGATCAAGGGGCAGTACCGCCGCGATCAGCGGGTTGCCTCGTTCATCGGCGCGTTTCCGATGGAAGCGCCGCGCTACGTCGTCTTCGCGATGGTCGACGAGCCGAAGGGCACTCGCAAGACCTTCAACTACGCGACCGGCGGCTGGGTCTCGGCGCCGCTGGTGGGCCGCATCATCGCGCGGATCGCACCCGTGCTCGGGATTGCCCCGGCCGAAGAGATCAGAGAGGCCAAGACATCGCCGGCCAGGAATGCGCCGTCGCATAAGGAACAGATGATGCAAGCGATCCGGGAAGCGATCGCCAGCAGCAAAGGCAGACAGCTTGCGGCTAACTGACCTTCTGGACGCAGGGACGGGCACATTACGTGGAGACCGCGATGCTTCAGGGGTCATCATCACCGGTCTGACATCAGACTCGCGCACGGTTACGCAGGGTTCTCTCTTTGCCGCCCTGCCGGGCGCGCGGCTGGACGGCAGCCGTTTCATCGCCGATGCGCTCGCGCGCGGTGCGGCGGCCGTGCTTGTAGCGTCGGAGGGCGCACCGCCGGTTCCTCTTCTCGGTCCTGCTGGCGGGCCGGTGCCGCTGATCGTCGATGCCAACCCGCGCCGCTGTTTTGCGCTGATGGCGGCTCGCTTCTGTGGCCTCCAGCCGAAATGCGTTGCCGCCGTGACCGGAACCAACGGCAAGACCTCGGTGGTTTGGTTCCTGCGCCAGATCTGGCAGGCACTGGGCCATCCGGCAGCCGCGCTCGGCACGCTCGGCCTGGTCACGCCGACGGCGACGGAGCCGGGCAGCCTCACCACGCCCGATCCCGTCGCCCTGCATCGCACGCTGGCGCGGTTGGCAGCGGAAGGGATCGAACACGCGGCGCTGGAAGCCTCAAGCCATGGCTTGGACCAACACCGGCTCGATGGCGTGCCGATCGCGGCGGCGGCGTTCACCACGCTCGGCCGCGACCATCTGGACTATCACGCGAGCGAGGAGGCGTACCTCGCCGCCAAGCTGCGCCTTTTCAGCGAATGCGTCGCGCCCGGCGGCACGGCCGTCATTAACGCCGATGCTCCTCACGCGGCCCAGGTCATCGCGGCCGCCTCGCCGCGCCTCAAGGTTTTGAGCTACGGCCGTGCGGGCGACGCACTGCGGCTGGTGTCGCGCGTGGGCAGCGAAGCTGGCCAGGCGCTGACGGTCGTCATCAACGGCATGGCGACCCATGCGCTCACGCTGCCGCTCATCGGCGACTTCCAGGCCATGAACGCGCTCTGCGCCGCGGGCCTTGCCTGCGCCACCGGTGCTGTACCGGAAGTGGCGCTCGCCGCGCTCGAAACTCTGCGGCCGGTCCCGGGCCGGCTGGAGCGGGTCGGCGCGGGGCGGGGCGGGGCTGCCCCGGTGTTTGTCGATTATGCCCACACGCCGGATGCGCTGGCCGCCGCGTTGAGCGCGCTGCGCCCGCACGCGTGCGGGCGGCTGATGGTCGTCTTCGGTTGCGGCGGCGATCGCGATGCCGGCAAGCGGCCGCAAATGGGCGCCGTGGCGGCGCGCCTCGCCGACCGGGTGTTCGTCACCGATGACAATCCGCGCTCGGAGCGGCCGGACGCAATCCGCGCGCAAATTCTCGCTGCCTGCCCGGATGCGAGCGAAATCGCTGATCGTGCCGAGGCGATCGCCGTTGCCGTGCGCGCGCTCACGGCGGGCGATGTGCTGCTGATCGCCGGCAAAGGGCACGAGACCGGCCAGATTGTGGGTGGCCGTGTGCTGCCGTTTGACGATCGCGTCGTCGCTGCCGCAGCCTTGAACGAGGTGGCGGCATGAGCGCGGCACCAGCGTTGTGGACGGCGGCCGAAGTGCTGGCGGCGACCGGCGGTCGGACACAGGGAGCCGCTTGGCAAGCGAGCGGGGTTTCGATCGATACCCGGACTCTCGTCGCCGGTGATCTGTTTGTTGCCCTGCGCGGCCCCAACTTCGATGGCGCCGATTATGCCGGCCGGGCGTTGGCGCAAGGCGCCGCGGCGGCACTGGTCGAGCGGGTGCCGGATGGCCTTGCCGATGAAGCGCGGCTGGTCGTGGTCAAGGATTCGCTTGATGGCCTGCACGCTCTTGCGCGCGCGGCCCGGGAACGCACGCACGCACGCGTGATCGGGATCACCGGCAGTGTCGGCAAGACCGGCGTCAAGGAGGCGCTGCGGCACGTCCTGACGGAGCAGGGGCGGACGTCGGCCAGCGCCGGCAATCTCAACAATCACTGGGGCCTGCCGCTGAGCCTCGCCCGGCTGCCGCGCTCGTCCGCCTTCGCCGTTCTGGAAATGGGTATGAACCATGCCGGTGAAATCGAGCCGCTGTCGCTGCTGGCGCGCCCGCACGTCGCCGTGATCACCGCCATCGCGCCCGCGCATCGCGGCAACTTCCCGTCGCTGGCCGCGATCGCCGATGCCAAGTCGGAGATCTTGGTCGGCGTCGAGGCCGGTGGCGTTGCCGTCCTCAACCACGACACACCCTTCTATGACCGCCTCGCAGTGGCGGCGCGTGAACGGCGGCTGGACGTTCTCTCGTTCGGACGCATCGCTTCGGCCGATGTTCACCTGGTGTCGGCAGTGGCGGATGCGGCTGGCAGCACGGTCAGGGCCAGCGTCGCCGGCAGGGACGTCGCCTATCGCATCAACTTGCCCGGCCGCCACTGGATCGACAACAGCCTGTGCGTGCTGGCCGCTGTCAGAGCGGCAGGCGCGGATGTGGGCGCTGCCGCCCAGGCGCTCGCCTCGGCGGCTCCCGTTACCGGTCGCGGCGGCCGCATCGTGGTCGATTGGCCGGACGGGCGCCTGATCGTCATCGACGACAGCTACAACGCCAGTCCGGCTTCGATGGCGGCAGCGTTCGACGTGCTCGGGCGGACCGTCCCGGAAGCGGGCGGCCGTCGTATCGCCGTTCTCGGCGACATGCTGGAACTCGGCGAGGAGAGCGGCCACCTGCACGCGGCGCTCGCCGATCCGCTCCTCGAAAACCACGCCGACCTTGTATTCGCCTGTGGCGTCGCGATGGAGCACCTGGTTGCGGCGCTGCCCGCGGGCCGTTGCGGCGCTCATGCGCCTGATTCGGCAGCGCTTTCGCCCTTGGTATGCGCGGCCGTCAAGCCGGGCGACGTGGTGTTGGTCAAGGGATCCGCCGGCAGCCGCATGGGCGCTGTCGTGAAGGCCCTGCGCGGCTGCGGCAGCGGGGGCAGCGAAGTCGGTGAGCACGGCAGCAAGCGCGACAGGAGCGAGGTCTGACGATGTTGTTTCATCTTCTCGTTCCGCTCGCAGACCAGTTCGCTGCGTTCAATGTCTTCCGCTACCTCACGTTCCGCTCCGGCGGCGCGGTCATGACCGCTCTCGTGGTGAGTTTCCTCGCCGGACCGGGGCTGATCCGGTTGCTGCGAAGCCGGCAGCGGGGCGGGCAGCCGATTCGCGACGATGGTCCGGAAAGCCATCTCCTGACCAAGCGCGGCACGCCGACGATGGGCGGCTTTCTCATCTTGATGGCGATGACACTCTCAACGCTGTTGTGGGCGGATCTGCGCAACGGCTTCATCTGGGTGGCGCTGTTCGTCACCGTGAGTTTCGGCGCCATCGGCTTCCTCGACGACTACCGCAAGGTCGTGCGCCGCTCCAGCGGCGGTCTCCCCGGCCGCGCCAAGCTGATCTTGCAGATCATTATCGCCGGCAGCGCCGCCCTGTGGGTGACGGCGCTCTCGCCGGCGGCACTGCAGAACATGCTGGTGTTCCCGTTCTTGAAGCTGGTGCTGGTCGATCTCGGCTTCTTCTTCATTCCGTTCGTCATTCTTGTCATCGTCGGCGCCTCGAACGCGGTCAACCTGACCGATGGCCTCGACGGCCTCGCCATCGTGCCGGTGATGATCGTCGCCGGCGTGTTCGCGCTGATCGCCTACCTCGTCGGCAATTCCGTCTTCGCCTCATACCTGCAGATCCGTTACGTGCCCGGCTCCGGCGAACTCGCCGTCTTCTGCGGCGCGCTGGTCGGCAGCGGGCTCGGTTTCTTGTGGTTCAACGCCCCGCCGGCAAAGGTGTTCATGGGCGACACCGGCTCACTCGCGCTGGGCGGCGCGCTTGGCGCAATTAGTGTCATCACCAAGCACGAGGTCGTGCTCGCGATCGTGGGCGGCCTGTTCGTGTTGGAAGCGGTCTCCGTGATCGTCCAGGTGATCTCGTTCAAGCTCACCGGCAAGCGCGTCTTCCGCATGGCGCCGCTGCACCATCACTTCGAGAAGCTGGGCTGGGCTGAATCGACGATCGTGATCCGCTTCTGGATCATCGCCTCGATTCTCGCCCTGATCGGCCTGTCGAGCCTGAAGCTGCGATGAAAGGGCGTTCGGTTGATCCCACTCCATGGCCTTCCGGACAAACCATATGCGGTGCTGGGTCTTGGCATCAGCGGGCGTGCCGCCTGCCGCGCGCTGATCGCCTCCGGCAAGTCGGTCTGGGCTTGGGATGACAGCGCGGCCGCCCGCGGGGCAGCCGATTCGGCCGGCATTCCGCTGCTCGATCTCGCCGGGGCCGACCTCGCTTCGGCCGCAGCGCTGGTTTTGAGTCCGGGAATTCCGCACACGCACCCGCGGCCGCATCCGGTCGTTGCGCGGGCGCGGCAGGCCGGCTGCCCGGTCATCGGCGACGGCGAGCTTCTGGCACGCGCCGGGATCAGGGCCGAATGCGTCGGAATTACAGGGACAAACGGCAAGTCGACGACGACGGCGCTGATCGGCCACATCCTCCAGGCGGCGGGCCGGCGCTGCGCCGTTGGGGGCAATTTAGGGACACCCATTCTCGCGCTCGACGCACTGGATCCCACATCTGTCTATGTCTTGGAGATGTCATCATATCAGTTGGAGCTAACGCCAAACTTAGTGTTTAATACCGCCCTGCTTCTCAACATCTCGCCGGACCACCTTGGCCGGCACGGAGGGATGGAGGGTTATATCGCCGCCAAGACAGCCATTTTCCGCGACGGCGGGCCATCGGCGACAGCGATCGTAGGCGCTGATGACACCGCGTGCCGGCGAATCGGGCGCACGATTGCGGCCTCGGGCCGGAGGCGGGTTGTCTTTATCTCGGGCCAGACAGCCGTGCCGGGTGGCGTCTATGCGCTTGACGGCACCCTCTACGACGATCGCGCCGGCGCGCGCCGGGGTGTCCTCGACTTGGCGGCAGCAAAGGCGCTGCCCGGCGTCCACAATGCCCAGAATGCAGCGGCGGCGCTGGCGGCAGCTCTCGCGCTCGGCGTTTCCCATTCGGCCGCTGCGGAAGCGATCGCATCGTTTCCCGGCCTTGCCCACCGGCAGGAGCGAATCGCTGTGATTGACGGCGTCCTGTTCGTCAACGACAGCAAGGCGACCAACGTCGATGCCGCGGTCCGCGCGCTCGCCTGTTACGACGCGATCTACTGGATTGCCGGCGGCAGGGCGAAGGAAGGGGGGCTTGAGGGAATCGAGCCAAGCTTGGCCCCGGTGCGCGCAGCCTTCCTGATCGGTGAGGCGGAGGCCGATTTTGCTGCCACGCTCGCAGGCAAAGTGCCGGTGCAGCGCTGCGGTACGCTTGCGCAGGCGGTCGCGGCAGCGGCGCGTGCGGCATGGGCCGATCGCAGCCGCGCTGAAGGGGCAGCGCAGCCGGTAGTTCTGTTGTCGCCGGCGTGCGCATCCTTCGATCAGTTCCGCAGCTTTGAGCACCGCGGTGACGTTTTCCGAACCTTGGTTGGAGAGTTGCAGCGATGAGCCTGTTTGCGCGCTCCGATACCAGCCTCTTGAGCCGCTGGTGGTGGGAGGTCGACCGCTGGGCGCTGATCACGCTGTTGCTGCTGGCGGCGATCGGGATCGTGCTGACCATGGCGGCTTCGCCCGCCGTGGCCGACCGGCTGGACCTCGATCCTTTCTATTTCGCCCGCCGCCAGGCCATTTACCTGCCGTTGTCGCTCGTCGTCCTGGTGCTGACATCCCTGATGTCACCCACGGGCGTACAGCGCACAGCGTCGCTCATGTTTGCCCTGTTCTTCGCTCTTACGGTGGCGACGCTGTTTTTTGGCGCGGAGGTGAAGGGAGCACGGCGCTGGCTTAGTGTTGGCGGGATTTCGCTGCAGCCGTCGGAGTTCCTGAAACCGGCCTTCGCGGTTGCCTGTGCGTGGCTGTTCAGCCGTGCCCGCCTGACCGGCACCTATGGCGGCTATGCCCTCGGCACTGCTCTCCTGATCGCGGTGGTCGCCGTGCTCGCGCGCCAGCCGGATATCGGCACCAGCGTCCTGATGCTGGGAGCGTGGTCGGTGCAGGTGTTCCTTGCCGGCTGCCCGCTGGTGCTGGTCGGGCTGCTGGCGATGCTGTTCCTGGGCGGAGGCGTCTTCGCCTACATGATGTTCGGCCACGTCCGTGACCGTGTCGATCATTTCCTCAACCCGGCTACTGGCGACGGTTTCCAGGTTGCAAGCGCGTTGGAGGCGTTCCGCTCCGGTGGCTTCTTCGGCCGCGGCCCCGGCGAGGGCCGGGTGAAGGAAGTGCTCCCGGACGCCCATGCCGACTTCATCTTCGCCGTCGCCGGGGAGGAGATGGGCCTGCTCGCCTGCCTGGTGATCGTGTTCCTGTTCGCATTGGTGGTTCTCAAGGCGCTCGGGCGCGCACTGAAAGGGCACGATCTGTTTGCCGTGCTTGCCACCGCCAGCCTGGCGGCCCTGTTCGGTGCGCAGGCGCTGATGAATATGGCTTCAACGCTGCACCTGATCCCGCCGAAAGGGATCACGCTGCCCTTCATCTCCTACGGCGGGTCGGCAACGATCGCGCTTGCCTGGGCGATGGGCATGGTTCTCGCCCTGACGCGCGAGCGGCCGAACACGGGGGAGGTGCCATGAACGGCGCGCCCTGGCCGCTCATCGTGCTGGCTGCCGGCGGCACCGGCGGGCACATCTTCCCTGCCGAGGCACTGGCGGCAGCGCTTGCCGCGCGCGGCGCCCGGACGGTGTTATTCACCGATCGGCGCGGCGGCAGCTTCGGCGGCGCCTTGGCCGGCGTCGAGGTGTGCCGGATCCGCGCCGGCGGCATCGCCGGGCTTGGCATCGTGGCGCGGCTGCGCAGCATCGTCGATCTTGGCTTGGGCCTCGTGCAGGCCTTGCTCCGCCTGCGCCGGCTGGCGCCCGATGCCGTGGTCGGCTTCGGCGGCTATGCGTCGCTGCCGACCGTGCTGGCGGCGTGCTGGCTTGGCTGCCCGAGCCTCGTTCACGAGCAGAACGCTGTGCTCGGCCGTGCCAACCGGCTGCTTGCCGGCCGGGTGGAGAGGATTGCGACCGCATTCGAGAAGCTCGCGCATCTGCCGGCCGCGGCGGCGGCCAAGCTGGTTCGCACCGGCATGCCGGTCCGGCCGGCCTTCGCCGGGCTTGAGCGGCAGTCCTACCCGGCGCCTGCTGCTGACGGCGCCGTTCGCCTCCTCGTTCTCGGCGGCAGCCAAGGCGCGCGGGTGTTAAGCACGCTGGTGCCGGCGGCCGTTGGCCTTCTGCCGTCGGACCTGCGCCGCCGCCTTGCCATCAGCCAGCAGTGCCGGCCGGAGGATCTCGAAGCGGTGCGCAGCGCGTATGCGGAGCTCGCCGTCGCCGCCGACCTCGCCACCTTCTTCGACAACGTACCTTCGCGCCTGACCGCCGCGCATCTCGTCATTGCGCGCGCCGGTGCCTCGACCGTGGCCGAGCTCACGACCGTCGGCCGGCCCGCCATCCTCATTCCCTATCCTTACGCCACCGATGACCATCAGGCCGCGAACGCGCAAGCCCTGGCCGCTGCCGGGGCCGCCGTTGCAATGACGGAAGCAGGCTTAACCGCGGAGCGGCTTGCCGGGGAGCTGGTGGCGCTGTTGGGCGCACCGGATACGCTTGCGGCACTGGCGGCGAAGAGCCGCGCGATCGGCATTCCGGATGCTGGCGACCGCTTGGCCGATCTCGTCATGGCGACGGCGCGGCGCCCGCAGCTTGATCTCGCCACCGGCAGGGGGACAGCATGAAGCCGCTGCCCTTTAAGCCAGGCACCTTCCATTTCGTCGGCATCGGCGGCATCGGCATGAGCGGGATCGCTGAGCTGATGCACAACCTCGGCTATCAGGTGCAGGGCAGCGACCGCGGCGAGAACAACAACACCCGCCGGCTGCGCGCCCTCGGCGTGCCCGTTCGGATCGGCCACGACGAGGCCAATCTGGGGGACGCCGAGGTGGTGGTCGTCTCCTCGGCAATCCGGCCCGATAACGCGGAAGTCGCAGCCGCTCGCAAGCGTTTGGTCCCGGTCTTGCGCCGCGCCGAGATGCTGGCCGAGTTGATGCGCCTCAAGTGGTCGATCGCGGTTGCCGGTACCCACGGCAAGACGACGACGACGTCGCTCATTGCCTCGGTGCTCGATGCGGCCGGCCTCGATCCAACCGTCATCAACGGCGGCATCATCAACGCCTGGGGTTCGAACGCCAGGCTCGGCAGCGGCGACTGGATGGTGGCGGAAGCGGACGAGTCGGACGGCACGCTGGTCAAGCTGCCGGCGACGGTCGCGGTCGTCACCAACATCGACCCCGAGCACCTGGACCACTACGGCACCTTCGATGCCCTGCGCGAGGCGTTCGTCAGCTTCCTCGCCAACATCCCGTTCTACGGCTTGGCGGCGCTGTGCATCGATCATGCGGAAGTGCAGGGGATCATCCCGCGCGTCCTCGATCGCCGCATTGTCACTTACGGCTTCAGTCCGCAAGCAGACGTCCGCGGCATCAACATCCGCACGACGGCGGACGGGGCTCACTTCGACGCGGTCGTGCGCGCGCGGAAGTCGGGAAGCGAGCGGACGGTCGACGGCCTCTATCTGCCGATGTTCGGCCGGCACAATGTCGCCAATGCCTTGGCGGCGCTGGCCGTTGCCGATGCGATCGAGATTGACGATGCCGTCGTCCGCCAGGCGCTCGCTTCGTTCAAGGGGGTGGGACGGCGGTTCACCAAAACCGGCGAGGTCGGCGGCGTCACCATCATCGACGACTACGCGCACCATCCGGTCGAGATCACTGCCGTCCTGCTGGCGGCGCGCACGGTCACCGACGGACAAATCATCGCCGTCGTTCAGCCACATCGCTACAGCCGCCTGCACAGCCTGTTCGAACAGTTCTGCGCCTGCTTCAACGACGCCGATGCGGTGATCGTCGCCGACGTCTATGCAGCAGGTGAGGAGCCGATCGAGGGCGTCGATCGGGACGCCTTTGTCGATGGCCTGCGCGCCCACGGCCATCGCTCCGTCATGCCGCTGCAGGATCCTTCGCATCTCGCGGAACTGGTCCACTCGGTCGCGAAGCCGCACGACCTCGTGGTCTGCTTGGGTGCCGGCAGCATCTCCCAGTGGGCGCAAGCGCTGCCCGCGGAACTCGCGGCGCTGCGGCCGTCCGGCAGCGAGGCGGCAGCGCGATGATGGCAACGCAACGCAAGACCGAGAGCCTGCTCGATCGCCTGCCGGTCGTGCGCGGCCGTTACAGCGCAAACGTGCCGCTGGCGCCGATCACCTGGTTCCGCGTCGGCGGGCCGGCGGAAGTGGTGTTCCGCCCCGCCGATGCCGAGGATCTCGCAGCCTTTCTCGCGGCCAAGCCGGCCGACGTCGCGGTGACGGTGATCGGCGTCGGCTCCAACTTGCTGGTGCGCGACGGCGGCGTGCCGGGTGTGGTCATCCGACTGGGCCGGGCCTTTGCCACGATTGCGGCGCAAGGGGACGTTCTCGAGACCGGCGCCGCCGCTCTCGATCTCAACGTCGCGCTTGCCGCCTGCACAGAGGGCCTCGGCGGGCTCGAATTCCTGAGCGGCATTCCTGGCACCATCGGCGGCGCCTTGCGCATGAACGCAGGCGCGTATGGCGGCGAGATGAAGGATGTGGTGCTGCAGGCGACGGTGCTCGACGCTGCGGGTCAGATCCGCACGGTGAATGCAGCCGACCTTGTTTTCGCCTACCGCCGCTGCGGAGTGCCGGAAACGTCAATCTTCCTCGCTGCCCGCCTGCAGGGCCGGCGCGCCGATCCGCACGCCATCAGGGAGCGCATCGAGGAAATCCGTCGCGCGCGCGAGGGTTCGCAACCGATCCGCGCCCGCACCGGCGGCAGCACGTTTGCCAATCCGCCGGGCGCCAAGGCCTGGGAGCTGATCGACCGGGCCGGCTGCCGCGGCCTCGTGCGCGGCGGCGCGCAAGTGTCGAAGGTGCACTGCAACTTCCTCATCAACACCGGTACGGCGAGCGCTGCCGACCTGGAAGCTCTGGGCGAAGAGGTCCGTCGCCGCGTTTTCGAAAGCTCGGGCATCCGGCTGGAGTGGGAAATCCGCAGGATCGGCGTCCATGGCGGCGCCGGCGCGGCTGTCGGAGGGCGCGAATGATGAAGTCGGTCGCGGTCCTGATGGGAGGAGCCTCCGCGGAGCGTGAGGTCTCGCTGGTGAGCGGCGCTGCGGTGGCAAAGGGTTTGGCCGCGGCCGGCTACCGGGTCAGCACGATCGATCCCGGCGGCGACGTCGCCGCCATGATCGCGGCGCTCACGCCTGCGCCCGATGCCGTCTTCAACGCCCTGCATGGCCGTTACGGCGAGGATGGCTGCGTGCAGGGCATCCTCAACATGCTGCGCATCCCCTATACGCATTCGGGCCTCCTGGCGTCGGCACTGGCGATGCACAAGGCGATGGCGAAGCAGCTGTTCGCGGATGCCGGCATCGCTTGTGCCGAGCACCGCATCGTCTCTGCCGCCGAACTCGCCAAGGGCGACATCCTGCCGCGGCCTTACGTGCTGAAACCGCTGAACGAGGGATCGAGCGTCGGCGTGCGCATCGTCCGCCCCGGGGATCTGGTGCCGACTTCAGCGGACGACTGGGCGGCCGGCGCGGAGGTGATGGTCGAGCGCTTCATTCCCGGCCGTGAGCTCACGGTCGCGGTGATGGGCGATCGCGCGCTCGCGGTGACAGAAATCGCCACCGATCGCGGCTTCTATGATTATGACGCCAAGTACGCAGCCGGCGGCTCGACCCACGTCATCCCCGCCCAGGTGCCGGCCAAGGTCTACGATGAGGCGCTGGCGCTCGCCGTCGCGGCGCACCAAGCGTTGGGCTGCCGCGGCGTGTCGCGGGCGGATTTCCGGCTCGATGGCGATCGTCTGTTCATTCTTGAGGTCAACACCCAGCCCGGCATGACGCCGACCTCGCTTTTGCCGGAGCAGGCGGCCCACGCCGGTATTCCGTTCCAGGAACTCGTGTCCTGGATCGTTGAGCAGGCGGAGTACGACCGATGATGGCGCCATGGTTCTTCGGCTCCTCAGCCAAGGGGGGGCGCCGAAAGCGCGTCGTGCCGTTCTGGCGCAGCCGGCGAGTGGCGGTGGTGAGTATCCTCGCCTTGATGACGACCATCGCTGCGGCGACCGCTTGGGGCTGGAAGACGGGTTCTTTCGCGCGCGCGGCCGACGCCTCGCGCGAGGCGTTGTTGACGGCGACGGCGGCGCTCGGTTTCGAGGTGCGCGAGGTGTTCGTCGTCGGCCGGGTGCAGACACCGCGGACGCAGCTCCTGAAGGCGCTCGGTGCCAACCGCGGCAGCGCCATCCTCGGCGTCGACTTGACCGCGGCGCGCCAGCGCATCATCGCGCTGCCCTGGGTCAGCGATGCCTCGGTCGAGCGGGTGCTGCCCGATACCGTCGTGATCCGGATCATCGAGCGGAAGCCGGTCGCACTCTGGCAGCGGCATGGCACCTTTACCCTGGTCGACGCTGCAGGCGAAACCATCGCCGGTGCTGACGCCGCCGCGTTCAATACGCTCCTCGTCATCGTCGGCGAAGGCGCGCCGGAGCGGGCGGTCGCGTTGCGGGAGATGCTTGCTGGCGAAGAGACGATCGGCCCGCGTGTGAAAGGGGCAGTCTGGGTTGGCCGCAGGCGCTGGGATCTCGCGCTTGAGGGCGGCATCACGGTTCGCCTGCCCGACCACGATCCGACCGGCGCGCTGCATCGTCTGGCCGCGTACCAGCGGGTGCACCGCCTGCTTGAGCGCGGCGTTCAGACGATCGACCTGCGGCTTGCCGACCGCGTCGTCATCCGTCGGGCGCCGAAGGGAAGCGACGAAGACATGGCGCTCAAGGCCGGCAACAGCTGAAACGCTAAGGTATTTCAAGTTTCTAAAGGATTTAGTCGAGGGTAGGATCGTCAGTGAAACAGCAACGCAGCACGACCCAGCTCAAAGGCCGCAACGGCTTCATCGCAGCGCTTGATGTCGGCACCACCAAGGTCTGCTGTCTGATTGCCAAGGCGGCCGGGGCGGATGGGATCCGCGTCGTCGGTATCGGTCATCAGGCTTCGCGCGGCTTGCGCAGCGGCACCTTCGTCGATCTCGAGTCCGCGGAAGCGACGATCCGTTCGACGGTCGAGGCGGCCGAGCGGATGGCGGGCGACAACATCCGTCAGGTCGTCATCAACGTCTCGGCGGGAACGCCGCAGTCGCGCCTGATCGCCTACGAGATCTCGGTCGCCGGCCACGAGATCGGCGACAACGATGTCCGCCGCATTCTCGATCCGTCCGGCTATGCGCACACCCTGCCGGGGGACCACGAGATCATCCACACCATCCCGGTCGGCTACAGCATCGACGGCTGCCGCGGCGTGCGCGATCCGCGCGGCATGTACGGCCAGCGGCTGGGGGTCAACCTGCACGTGATCACCGCGCCCGCCGGCGCGCTGCGCAACCTCGCCACCTGCGTCGGCCGCTGCCACCTGGAAGTGGCGGCGAAGGCGGTCTCGCCCTATGCCGCGGCGCTTGGCTGCCTCGTCGACGACGAGACGGCGCTCGGCGTCACGCTCATCGACATGGGCGGCGGGACGACGTCGGTTTCGGTCTTCTTCGACTCCGAACTGGTGCACACCGACAGCATCGCCGTCGGCGGCATCCATGTGACCCGCGATATCGCCCGCGGCCTGTCGACGCCGATGCACCAGGCCGAGCGGATCAAGACCCTGTTCGGCAGCTGCCTGCCGTCGCCGTCAGACGACCGTCAGATGGTCGAGGTGCCGCCAATGGCGGACGACAACGGCGGCGATTTCGGTCACGTCCCACGCGCCCTGCTGGTGAACATCATCCGGCCGCGCATGGAGGAGATTTTCGAAATCATCCGTGCACGGCTGGAGGATGCTGGTTTCGACCGCGTCGCCGGTCGGCGGCTGGTGCTGACGGGGGGTGGGTGTCAGCTTCCGGGCGCGCCCGAACTGGCGGGCATGATCCTCGACAAGCAGGTTCGCATCGGCAAGCCGAAGCGCTTCGAGGGCTTGCCGGAAGCGGCCAGCGGGCCGGCGTTTGCGACCAGCATCGGTCTCTTGCGCTACGCGGCCAGCCATGCCCGGGAGAGCCTGCAGGGCAACTATCGGCCGGACGAGCTGCCCGCCGGCCGTTGGGGCAAGATTGGTCAATGGCTGCGCGAAAACTTCTGACTGGGTCGGTGAGCTGTAACGTTTTTCCACGACGGAGGCTGTCATGAGTATCAACTTGAGCATTCCATTCACGAATCCTGAGCTGGATTTGAGGCCGCGGATCACGGTCATCGGCGTCGGTGGCGCCGGCGGCAATGCCGTCAACAACATGATCCGCTCGAAGCTTGAAGGCGTCGAGTTCATCGTCGCCAATACGGACGCCCAGGTGATTTCGGAGTCCTGCTGCGAGCGCCGCATCCAGATGGGCGTGACGGTGACGCAAGGCTTGGGTGCCGGCTCGCGGCCTGATATCGGCCGGATCGCGGCAGAGGAAGCCCTTGACGAACTCGTCGAGGAAATCCGCAACTCCCACATGGTGTTCATCGCTGCCGGCATGGGCGGCGGCACCGGTACGGGTGCGGCACCTGTCATCGCGCGCGCAGCCCGCGAGCAGGGGATCCTGACGGTGGGCGTGGTGACCAAGCCGTTCCATTTCGAAGGTGCGCACCGGATGCGCATTGCCGAGACCGGCATCGAGGAACTGGAGCAGTTCGTCGACACGCTGATCGTCATCCCCAACCAGAACCTGTTCCGGATCGCTAACGACCGGACGACCTTTGCCGACGCGTTCAAGATGGCCGACGACGTCCTCTACTCGGGCGTGCGCGGCGTCACCGACCTGATGGTCATGCCGGGGCTGATCAACCTCGACTTCGCCGACATCCGCGCCGTGATGAGCGAAATGGGCAAGGCGATGATGGGGACCGGCCAGGCCGAAGGCGACCGCCGGGCGCTCGATGCGGCCGAGGCGGCGATCTCCAACCCGCTGCTCGACGACGTGTCGATGAAGGGCGCGCGCGGCGTCCTGATCAACATCACCGGTGGACCCGACATCACCTTGTTCGAGGTCGATGAGGCGGCCAATCGGATCCGCAGCGAGGTTGATCCGGATGCGTTCATCATCTTCGGCTCGACCTTTGACGAGACCATGACCGGCAAGATCCGCGTCTCGGTGGTCGCGACCGGCATGGAGTCGGCGAGTGCAGCGGCGAACAAGCCCACTGCCAAGCTGGGGTTCGGCCAGGGACAGGAGTCCGCCGAGGAGCCGATCGCCAAAGGTGATGCGGTGACGACGTTGAGCGGTGGTGACTTGCTGCATGGCGGGCGCGGCGGCGAGGCGGGCCGGGGCGATCGGGACCACAGCCAGCCGCGTGAGCCGAGGGACGAACGCGTGGCCGATCAGCCCGCCGATCCAGTGCCGGCGCTCAATAACGTGTTCATACCGCCGGCGCCGGCCTCGCGTGTCACGGCGGCCCGCCGCGGCATCGAGCCGGTGGCGGCGAACGTACCGAATGCGGGCGCCAGGGCCGGCGAAGCCACGAGCGGTGGCGCCTTCAACCGGGTCAGCACCCTGTTTGCGCGCGTTGCCGGCACCGGGCGGGTGCGTGGCGGGCGCGCCGAGGCCGCTGGCGAGGCAAGCGAGCGCTCGGCCGGCGAGGCCAAGGGCGGGTCACGATTGGGCGGCGTCTCGCCGGACGACCGGCTGCCGTCGACCCGGCCGGAGGACGATCTGCTCGACATTCCGGCCTTCCTGCGCCGTCAGGCGAACTGAGGTTAAGCGCCCGGACCTCCCTGAAGCCTCCGTCAGGCGGGGTTTGGTGCGGCGGCTCAACGGGTCACACCTTGGGCCGCCGCGCGCTTCGCCTTGATCGCCCAGCCGGAGAGCGTGGTATACTGCGATTGAGTGACCCACCGCCGATTACTGGACGTCAAGGATCGCATGACCTTCGAAAGCAGCCACATCCGCTTCCGCAATCGCGCGGCGGCGGGCGTTGTCGCGGTTCTGCTGGTCGTCACGGCTTGCAGTTCCACGAAAGAACCGGAGTATGCCGACCGGCCGGTTGATGATCTTTACAACGACGCCATGGATAACATGGACAAGAAGCAGTACGAACAGGCTGCGAAGTTGTTTGATGAGGTCGAGCGGCAGCATCCTTATTCGACGTGGGCCGTTCGCTCTCAGGTCATGGCTGCATTCGCCCACTATCAGGCGAACGAATACGATGATTGCGTCCTTTCCGCCGACCGCTTTATCGAGCTCAATCCAGCGCACCAGGATGTCGCCTACGCATATTACTTGAAGGGGTTGTGCTACTACGAGCGCATTTCCACCGTCGACCGCGACCAGGAAATGACGGAGATGGCGCGGCGAACCTTCGAGGAATTAATCGCGCGCTTTCCTGAGTCCCAGTACAGTCGCGATGCGCGTATCAAGCTCGATCTGACGATCGATCATTTGGCAGGCAAGGAAATGGATATCGGCCGCTACTACTTGCGGCAAAAGTTCTACCTTGCGGCGATCAACCGGTTTAAGAACGTTGTCGACCGTTATCAGACGACGACCCATGTTCCCGAGGCGCTGCTGCGCTTGACGGAAGCCTACACGGCGCTTGGCCTCAATAGCGAGGCGCGAAAGACAGCCTCGGTTCTCGGCTACAATTTTCCCGACAGCGAGTGGTACGCGGATGCGTACGGTCTGGTCGGCGGCGGACAGGAACCGGAAAGGAAATCCTGGTACCGCCTCTGGTAGAGGCAGCCCATGCTGTCGATGCTCTCGATCCGCGACGTCGTTCTGATCGACCGCTTGGAAGTCAATCTGGCGCCGGGCTTGAGCGTTCTGACCGGGGAGACCGGAGCCGGCAAATCAATTCTGCTCGATGCGCTGGGCCTGGTTCTGGGCAGCCGGGCGGATGCGCGGCTGTTGCGGCAGGGCTGCGATAACGCTGCCGTTGCTGCCTGCTTCCACATCTCGCACAACCACCCGGCACGCGCGATCCTGCGCGAAAGCGACGTTGCGAGCGGCGACGACGACATCGTCGTGCGGCGGATCATCGGCCGGGATGGGCGCTCGAAGGCCTATGTCAACGATCAGCCGGTGGGCGTCACCTTGTTGCGGCGGCTGGGCCAGGCGCTGGTCGAAGTCCACGGCCAGTTCGAGAGCCAGCGCCTGCTTGAACCCGCCCATCACCGGGCACTTCTCGATGCGTTCGGTGGCCACACTGCGGATGTCGAGGCGTGCACCGCAACCTCGCGCGATTGGCGCCAAGCCCGCGAGCGGCTGGCGCGAGTGCTGGCGGAGATGGAGGTCGCTGCCCGCGACGAAGCGTATCTGCGTGATGCGCTGGCCGAGCTTGAGAAGCTGGCGCCGCAGCCGGGGGAGGAAGCCGATCTGGCCGCGCGCCGCGCCCTGCTGCAGAACGCCGAGAAGCTGATCACGGCGGTGACGGATGCCGCCCAGGAACTGAGCGGCGGTCGCGGTGCGGCCGATATCCTGCGTGGCGTTTTGCGCGCGCTGGAGCGGATCGCGCCCAAGGCCGAGGGACGGCTGGAGGGAGCGCTGGCCGCGCTTGAGCACGCGCTGAGCGAGGTGTCCGAGGCCGAAGCGGTTCTGGAGCGGACGCTCAGCGATGCCGATCTCGATCCGCGCCGGCTGGAAGAGGTGGAGGAACGGCTGTTCGCGCTGCGCAAGCTCGCCCGCAAACACAACGTTGCAGCCGATGCCCTGCCGCGGGTCGAGGGTGAACTTGCTGAGCGGTTGGCTGCGATCACCGACGGCGCCGATACGGTCCAGCGCCTGGGAGTCGAGGTCGCCGCGGCGGAGAAAGCGTTCCATGCCGCGGCGCTGAGACTGAGCCAGGCACGCCAGGCCTGCGCTGCGCGCCTCGATTCTGCGGTCGCTGCCGAGTTGGAGCCGCTGCGGCTGGGCAAGGCGACGTTCCGCACCCGCCTCACGCCATTGAGCGAGGACGAGTGGGGCGAGCACGGCTGCGAGGCCGTCGAATTCGAGGTCGCGACCAACCCCGGTGCGGCGCCGGGACCGCTGGCGCGGATCGCGTCGGGAGGCGAACTCGCCCGCTTCATGCTGGCGCTGAAGGTCGTCCTGGCGCGGGTGGATCCGGTTTCGACGCTGGTGTTCGATGAGGTTGATGCCGGCATCGGCGGTGCCGTCGCCGATGCCGTTGGCGAGCGGTTGGCGAGGCTTGCCGATGAGGTGCAGGTGCTGGTGGTGACCCATTCGCCGCAGGTGGCCGCCCGCGGGAATCATCACTGGCGGATCTCGAAGTGGGTGGTCGATGCTGCCGCTCGCACGCATATCGAGGTCCTTGACGAGGCCGGGCGCACGGAGGAGCTGGCGCGCATGTTGGCCGGCGCCCGTGTCACGGACGAGGCGCGTCGGGCCGCGCGCAGCCTGCTCGGCGGCAGCTCCGCGTGCTGACGGCGACCGAGCGCCGCTCGCGCCCGGTGGAGGGCCTTTCGGAGGCGGATGCAGCACTGGAGCTGGAATCGCTGGCGGCCGAGATCGCGCGCCACGACAAGGCCTATTACCAGGACGCTGCACCGCTCATCAGCGATGCCGAGTACGATGCCCTGTTTCGCCGCAATGCGCTGATCGAACAGCGCTTCCCCGCCTTGATGCGGCCCGATTCGCCGTCGCGGCGAATTGGCGCACCACCGGCGCCGGCCTTCGCGAAGGTCCGCCATGCGCAGCCGATGCTCTCGCTCAACAATGCGTTCAGCGAGGCTGAACTGGTCGAGTTCGTCGTCGGCGTGCGCCGGTTCCTGGCCAAGGAAGTGAGCGCGGAAGCCGACGATGCGCTGGAGATCATGGCCGAGCCGAAGATTGATGGCCTGTCGGTGTCTCTGCGCTACGAGCACGGGCGCCTCATCCGTGGCGCAACGAGGGGCGACGGCGCGACGGGCGAGGATGTGAGCGCCAATCTGCAGACCATCGCCGACGTCCCAAAAACGCTGTCAGACGCGCCAGCGGTCATCGAGGTTCGCGGCGAAGTTTACATGACCATCGCCGACTTCGAGGCCCTCAACGCGCGTCAGCAGGCGCAAGGCGCAAAGGTGTTTGCCAATCCCCGCAATGCCGCGGCCGGCTCGCTGCGCCAGCTCGACCCGGCGGTGACAGCTGCGCGGCCGTTGCGCTTCTTCGCCTATGCCTGGGGCGAGCTGAGCGCGGAGATCGCAGCGACGCATGCTGCCTTTCTGGAGGCACTGGACCGGTTCGGCTTCGTCGTCAATCCGTTGCGGCGCCTGTGTCGAAGTGTCGAGGAGATGCTTGACTACTACCGCACGATGGCCGAGCGGCGGCGGCAACTCGCCTACGAGATCGACGGCATCGTGTTCAAGGTCAACCGGCTCGACTGGCAGGATCTGTTGGGCTTCGTCAGCCGGGCGCCGCGGTGGGCGATTGCGCACAAGTTCCCGGCCGAGCGCGCGACGACCACGTTGCGGGCGATCCGGATCCAGGTTGGGCGCACCGGGGTGCTGACCCCGGTGGCGGAGCTGGAACCGGTGGCCGTCGCTGGCGTCATGGTCAGCCGCGCCACCCTGCATAACGAAGACGAGATCCGCCGCAAGGACATCCGCGAAGGCGACACGGTCGTCATCCAGCGCGCGGGCGATGTCATCCCGCAGGTGGTTGCCGTTATTGCCGAGAAGCGGCCGCCAGGCGCGCTACCGTTTGCGTTCCCGGACACCTGTCCGGAATGCGGCAGCCGGGCCGAACGCGTCGCCGACGAGGCGGCGCGGCGCTGCACCGGCGGCCTGATCTGTCCGGCGCAGGCCGTGGAGCGGTTGAAGCACTTCGTCTCCCGCGACGCGTTCGACATTGAAGGCCTGGGCGATAAGCACATCGCCGCCTTCTGGGCGGATGGTCTCCTCCGTCAGCCGGCCGATATCTTTGCGCTGCCCGCGCGCATAGACGAAATCCGCGCCCGCGATGGGTGGGGCGATCGATCGGCGGAGCGCCTGATGGCGGCGATCGCGGCGCGGCGGGCGATCGCGCTGGAGCGTTTCATCTTTGCGCTCGGCATTCCGCAGGTCGGCCAGGCGACGGCGAAACTCCTCGCACGCCGCTACCGAACGCTTGCAGCCTGGCGAAGCGCGATGGAGGAGGCATGCGAGCCTCACTCGCAAGCCTACGCCGACTTGATTGCGATCGAAGGCATCGGCCCCGCAGTCGCTGCCGACATCACCGGTTTTTTTGCCGAACCGCACAATCGTGAGGCCCTTGATGCGCTGGCAGGGGCGGTAGCGGTCGAGGATGCGGCGGTCCTGCCCGCGCGGCCGTCAGCCGTTGCCGGCAAGTCGGTGGTGTTCACCGGCACTTTACGGACGCTCAAGCGCAAGGAGGCCGAGGCGCAGGCCGAGGCGCTCGGCGCAATCGTTGTTCAGTCGGTCTCGAAAAAGACCGACCTCGTCATCGCTGGCGAGAGCGCGGGCAGCAAAGCGGACAAGGCCAAGAAGCTGGGGCTGACTGTCCTCTCGGAAGAGGAATGGCTGCAACTCACCGGTCCGAGCGCCTCGTAAGGCGCTTTCCTCGGGTGCCCTTCCGTCTAGCTTCCTGCCGCAAGCGGCGCTGCGGCGGCCGCTGCGGCTGCAGTAGTGCACTGGCACAAACAGAGCTTACATCCTGTTTGTGCCAGTGCACGCAACTCAATATGTTGTGCAGCGACGACCTTGCTCGGGCGTGAATCGCCCGATTGGGGCGCTGCACCAGCGACTGCCGCTAATGCAGTTTCTTGGGCAGCTCGGCGATCGCCTCGTCGATGAGCGCGTTCGCCTGCTTGGCTGAGACCTCGGTTGCCAACAGCCGGCGGGTCGCCTCGACCGCGACTTCCACCGCCGTCGCCCTGATCTCGGCCATGGCCGCCTGTTCGGCTTGGGCGATGCGCTCCATTGCCAGTTCCTCGCGGCGCTTCAGCGCCCGCTCCAGGTCCTGACCTGCGCGCGCTTCCAGCAGGTCGGCCTGCCGCCGGGCCTGATCGAGCAGGGACTCGGCCTCTTCGGCCGCCTCGCGCCGCTTGCGCTCATAGGCCGCCAACATCTGCTGCGCTTCTTCGGCAAGGCGCGCCGCCTCGTCGATCTGCTGCTTGATCTTGTGGGCGCGGTCATCGAGTGCCACCGTCACCACGCGATAGGCGGTGCGGCCGACGAAGGCGACGAAGATGACGAAGCCGACGGCGACCCAGAATTCCGCCGACAGATAGAAGGGCGGGTGGGCCCCATGTTCGGCTGCCTCTGTAGCAGCCTGGGCGATGGCGATCAGCATCAACTGGCCCTCTTGAGTGTATCGTCAATCGCGGCCAACACGTTTTCAGCCGCCGGCCGGGTCCCGACCAGCTTCTCCACCGCGAGGCCGGCGACGTCGGCCGCCATGTCGCGAATGCCGGCGACGGCTTCGGTGCGCGCGGCGGCTATCCTGGCTTCGGCAGCGGCGATCTCATCGACCAGACGATCACCCAGTTCTGCTTGTCGTTCCGCCGCCAGGCGTTCGGCGCGCTCGTGCGAGGCTTGAATCTGCGCCTGCGCCTTGGCACGCGCATCGGCCATCGTCTGTTCGTAGGCGGCGACCGCTTGCTCGGCCTCCTGCTTCAGATTTTCCGCCCGCCGGAGGCTGTCGCTGATGCGGAACTCGCGCTCCTCCAGGATCTCGTTCAGCCGCGGCAAGACGAATCGCGACATGATGTAGTAGAGGGCGACGAAACTGACGATGAGCCAGATAATCTGGGGCGACCAGACACTGGGGTCGAACTGCGGCATGTCATGCCCCTTGGCCCGCGGTGCCGGGAGCGATCTCCCGGCAGGGTTCCTTGAGATGCGAACGCTAGAACACGAACATCAGCATCAGCGCGACGACCAGGGCGTACAGCGCCACCGCTTCGACCAGCGCGAAGCCGAGAAACATCGGCAGCTGGATCAGCGGCTGCGATGCCGGGTTGCGCGCCAGCGACGAGATCGCGGTCGCGAAGATGTTGCCTATCCCGGCGCCCACGCCGCCTAGTCCAACGACCGCAATTCCGGCGCCGATCAATTTTGCAGCTTCAGCATCCATGGCCTTATTCCCTATCTAGCGGTTGCCGATCCAAAGAAACGTTCGTTCAGATCACTGGCGCCGGTTTTCGGACCCGGCGTCAGTGCATATGCAATGCATCGTTGAGGTAGATGCAGGTGAGAATGGCAAAAACGTAAGCCTGCAGGAAGGCGACAAGCAGTTCCAGCCCGGTCAGCGCGACGACGGCGGCGAGCGGTATGATGCCGATGATGCCGAGACCGGCGACGAAGCCACCGAACACCTTCAACAGCGTGTGGCCGGCGGTCATGTTGGCAAACAACCGAAGCGCGAGGCTGAACGGGCGCGTCAGGTACGACAGCACTTCGATCGGTATCAGGAGCGGCGCCAGATAGATCGGCGTGCCGTGCGGGAGGAAAAAGTGAAAGAAGTGCAGGCCGTGCTTCATGAAACCGATGGTCGTCGTGCCGATGAAGACCACGAGCGCCATGCCGAGTGTCACGATCAAGTGGCTGGTAAAGGTAAAGCTGTAGGGAATCATCCCCAGCATGTTACCGATCAAAACAAACATAAAGAGAGTAAAGACAAACGGGAAATACTTTCGTCCTTCGGCGCCAACGTTGTTTCGCAACATGTTAGCGACAAAGGTATACGATAACTCCGCGATGGATTGCATGCGCCCGGGAATAAGCGAGCGCTGCCTCATGCTGAAATACAGCAGCGCCGAGACACCCACCACCGTGATCATCATCATCAGCGCCGAGTTCGTAAACGACGCATTGACGCCGCCGACGCTGATGTCGACGAGGGGCTTGATCCTGAATTGTTCGAGAGGACTGGCCACGGCTACCCTCGTTCTGTTTTCTTCTCGTTATCCGCCGTTGGTCCCTTGCGCCGTTCGCGCCCGCCATGCTCGTCAGCCGGTGCGGGGTGATAACCGACTGCCATCCCGTAGCCTTTGATCGTCCGGTAGACGTTCGTTCCTCCGGCGGCGGCGCCCAGAAGAAAAAACGTCACCAACAACCAAGGCTTCGTCCCCAAACCGCGATCCAGCAGGTACCCGATGCCGGCGCCCACCGCCAACCCAGAAACAAGGTGGGCTGCGACCATGAACGCCATGCCCAGACCGTTCGCCGGTTCCCCGAAGGCCGGTTTGGCTTCCGGAGGCTCGGTCTCGGCCCGGAGGCGTCTGAGCCGCTCATCCAGGTCCTGCAACGACCCCGGTGGGGGTTGATGGCTCATCCGACGACGGCGTCTCTACCCCTGCGATCGTGCAACGCACAAAATAGAGGCCAGCTGGCGACGCTGTCAAGGCGGAAAACCCCCGCGGCAGGTCGAACGGCGGAAGCTTAATCGACTGATCTGGCAGCAAGAATTTGTGCGATCGGGGGATGCGATGCTGCCGGTGCGAGAGATCCTTGCGGGCGCAGGTCGACGGAGACGAGTTGAGACACGCCCCGCTCCGGCATCGTCAATCCAAAAAGGCGATCGCTGCGGGCCATGGTCATCCGATGGTGGGTGATCACCAGGAAGCGCGTGCCGTGCGCCGAGAGGTCGTTCAGGAGCAGGCACAGCCGGTTGACGTTGGCATCGTCGAGTGCCGCATCGACCTCGTCCAGCACGCACAAGGGCGTCGGCTTGGTGAGAAACTGGGCGAACCGGAGCGCCAAGCCGGTCAACGCCTGCTCGCCGCCCGATAGCAGCGCCAGTGACTGCAGCTTCTTGCCGGGCGGGCAGGCGCGCACTTCAAGCCCGGCGGTAAGCGGATCGTCCGGCGTCGTCAACGCCAGTTCAGCCCGGCCGCCGCCGAACAGGCGCGTGAACACGGCATGGAAATGGCGGCTGACCTCGGTAAACGCGGCGAGCAGCCGTTCCCGCGCAGCGCCGTCGATTTCGGATATGGCGCGCCTGAGCTTGGCGATTGCACCTTCGAGGTCGGCGCGCTGGGTTTCAAGAGCCGCCACCTGGTCCGCGAGTGCCGCTGCCTCCTCGTTGGCGCGCAGGTTCACCGGCCCCATCGCCTCGCGTTCCCGCTGCAGGCGCTCGAACCGCCGCTGCAGGCCTTGCGCATCGGTTCCTGAACCCGGGGCGGCGGCGAGGGTGGCGGGTTCCTCTGGCGCGACGCCAAGTCGTTCGGCGATCCGCTGCGTCGTCCGCTCGTGTTCCTGGCCGGCCTGCAGGGTTGCCGCTTCGGCGCGAATGCGCGCCTCGCGCGCCTCGCGTTCGGCCCCTTCGGCGCGTCGCAAGCTGGAATCGGCCGTGCGCCGCTGCTCTTCGCCGACCGCGAGCGCGTCGGCTGCCTGGGCGTGGATGGCTTCGGCGCGCATCAGCGTATCGAGAACATGCTGCCGGCGTGCTTGCAGTTCGCCCGGAGCCGCATCAAGCCGGCGCTGCTCGGCCGTGCAGGCCTCATGCCGCTCGCTTAAGGATGCGACCTGTTGTTGGGCCGCTGCCAGCCGCTGTTGCCAGCCGGTAATGTCGGCCTGCAAGCCTTCGATGCGGCGCTTGCGGCCGGCAATCTCCCGGCGCAAGCCATCGAGGGCTGAGCGGCAGCCGGCCTGGCGCGCCCGCTGGCTGTTGAGTTCGTCCCGCAAGCCGGCGACGCGGGCGCGTTCGGCCGCAAGCTCGGGCAGGGCTGCGAGCGCCGTGGCCGCGGTGGCAAGGCTGGCCGCGCAGGCGCGCCGTTCGCCATCGAGGGCGGCTGCGTGATCCGCCAGCACCGCCAGTTGCGCGCGCAAGCTTTCAAGTCGCGCTGCCGCCTCGGTGCGGGCGGCGCGGCAGCGCTCAAGGGTGCGCTCAGCGGTGCGGAGCGCCGTTCGCGCCTCCTGGTCGGCCGTTCGGCTTGCTGCTTCGTGGCTCCTGGCGGCGGCAAGCCGCGTTTGCGCTGCCGACCGCGCCGCTTGCGCTGCGGCGACGAGAGGTTCCAGTTCCGCAAGCCGCCGCCGCTGGCGAAGGCGAACGCTGATCGCTCCTTCATGGGCGGAGCGCTGCACCAGGCCGTCCCAGCGCCACACGGCACCGGCGCGGCTGACAACGCGCTGACCGGGCATGAGATCCGGCTGTAGGCGCTCGGCGGTTGCCTCATCGTCGGCGATGCCGATGTGCGCCAGGCGCCGCGCCAGCGCCGGCGCGCCGCGGCAGTAGCTGGCAAGGGGCGCGAGAGCGTCGGGCAGCGGGGCGTCGCCCGCCGCGGCCGGCAGGGTGCGCCAGTGCAGAGGGCTGTCCGAACAGGTGGAGACCAGCAGATCCTCCCCGAGCGCCGCCGCCAAAGCGGTTTCATAGCCCGGCTCGACTGCGATTTGGTCGAGAACAGGAGATCCGCCGCGCGGCTCGGCGCGTGTAAGGCCGGTAAGCGCGTCGAATTCCGCATGCAGCCGGGCGTGCGCCGTGCTCGCCTCCTGCGCCATGGCTTCCGCCGGGGCGAGTGCGGCTTGCGCCTCGGCGCGCGCAGCCTCAGCGGTCGTGGCGGCGTTCTGCACCTGCGCGAGCTTGTCTGCAGCGCCACCAAGCTCGGTTTCGGCGCGCGCGGCCGCTGCCTCGGCGGCCGCGCTTTCGCTCGCGTTGCGTTCCTGCTGCTGCGCAAACGTGCGGCTGCGATCGTCAAGCCGCCGCTGCTGCTGGGTCAACTCCGCGACCGAACGCGCGAGTTCGTCACGGCGCGCTGCTGCCGCCGCCGTGTGCTCGCTCAAGGTCACGAAGGCGCTCTCGGCCGCGGCGAACTGGCTGTCGACCGCGGCAAGTTCGGCTGCTGCGGCGCTTAGCCGTTGCTCGTCTCCGTCGCCGGCACTGAGCAGGCGCCCCCGCTCATCGTGTAACCGCTGCAGGTTCGTTTCGGCATCTTTCCCCACCTGCTGCGCACGTGAGAGATCGCCGGCCAGTTGCGCACCACGCTGCCGGCACGCCTGGCGCTCCTGCTCCAGCCGCCGTTCCTCAGCTTCAAGCGCATCGCGCTCGGCTTGCAGGCGGTGGCGTTCCGCCGTCGCTTGGTCCTGGACATCGCGCAGCCGCGGCAGCGATGCCTCGGCCTCGGCGAGCGCAGCCGCGCAACCAGCGACAGCCGCCGCCGCTTCGGCGACTTGGCCTTCCACATGGTGTGCCTGCTGTCCCGCCGCCTCCACCAGCGCCGTGACGCGTTTCCAATCCGCCCACAGGATCGCCGCCTCGGTCTTGCGGATGCGTTCGGACAGGGTGCGGTAATGGTCGGCTTGGTGGACCTGTTCGGCCAGCCGCTGTTGCTGTGTCCGCAGCGTCGCGAGCGTGTCGTCTGCCCGCTGCAGATTGGCCTCGGCAGCGTTCAGGCGTAACTCGGTCTCGTGCCGGCGCGTCTGCAGGCCGGCGATGCCGGCTGCCTCCTCCAGGAGCGCGCGGCGCTCGGCCGGTTTGGCACCGATCAGCGAAGCGACCTGGCCCTGGGTCACGATGGCTGATGATCTGGCGCCCGAAGCCTGGTCGGCAAACAAGAGCTGGACGTCGCGCGCGCGTACCTCGCGGCCGTTCACGCGATAGACCGATCCCCGGCCGCGTTCGATCCGGCGGCTGACCTCGATCGTCTCGCACGCGGCAAAGGGCGGCGGTGCTGAGCGCTCCTGGTTGTCGAGCTGTACAACGACTTCGGCGAACGCCCGCGGCGGCCGGCCGCTCGCTCCGGCGAAGATGACATCGTCCATCTCGTCGCCGCGCAGCATCCGGGCCGAGCTTTCGCCCATCACCCAGCGCAGCGCCTCAACCAGGTTGGACTTGCCGCAGCCGTTCGGCCCGACGATGCCGGTCATGCCGGGCATGACCGTAACCTCCGTCATATCGACGAAGGACTTGAAGCCGGTGAGCCGGAACTTGGTGACGTGTAACACGCGCTTATGCGAGCCTGGTGCGAGGGAGAGCGGCGTGCGCGCGGCCGAACGCGGGAGGCGAGGCCAAGCCGATCATTCCGAGCGCCACCAGCGTTTCACCGCCTCGCCCATGCGGCTGAAGATGCCTTCGCTCTGCCCGGGGTCCGGCTTTTGCGGTGCCGGGGCGGCGGCTCCGTCCAGCGCCGCGTCGATGATCGTCTTGAAATCCTCGAACGGATAGGCGCCCCGGAGCGTGCGATCGCCAATGAAGAAAATTGGCGTTGAGCGCACTCCCTCTTGCTCATGCGCTTGCTTTGCCTTGTCGGTGATCGCTTTCGCCAGTTCTTCATTGGCGAGGCAGGCGTTGAAGGCCGCTTCGGAGAGCTGCGCCAGCTTGGCCCGCACCTTCAGTTCGCGGACCGGATCATCGCTGATCGCCCAGGTCTCCTGGTCGCGGAACAAGATCTCGAGGAAGCCGAAATACCGGTTCGGTTCGACGCAGCGCGCCACCATCGCTGCGCTCAGCGCCCGCGGATCGAGCGGAAAGTCGCGGAAGATGAAGCGCACCTTGCCGGTATCGATGTAGGCCGCCTTGAGTTTGGGCAGGGTATGGATGTGGAAGTCGGCGCAATGCGGGCAGGTCAGCGAGGAGTACTCGATGATGGTGACCGGTGCGTCCGGCGCGCCCAGCACGCGTTCCGTCATCAGCTCGTCCGTTGCCGCCCGGACGCCGAACGCCGGCATCAGCGCAACGACGAAAACGGCGAGGAATTGCAGAATCGCGGCCATCGCGCGCCTCCGACACACAATATCTAGAGGAACTATCCGGGAGGCGGTGGCGCCGGTCAAGCCTTGCGTCTGATCCCGCCTGCCGGCGGTGAGGCTTTGGCTACGGGTTGACGGCAGCCGGCTCCGGCGGCGACGGGCGATCGCTCTCAGGCTGTGGCGCGTCGGTGCCGGCCGGAGGCGTTGCTTGCTCGGCCATAATCGTGCTTCCCAGCGCAAAAAGGGCGGCCTGCAGGCCGGGATCGCTGATGCCCGCGAGATCGGCCGCGAGCGTTGCGGCCATGCGCGGAGCGAGCAGCGGCTCGGCTGGGGGGCGTAGCTGGGCCTGTCCGGAGCGCCCGCGGGACGGCAGCGGGGCATGGATCACCTTCATGCGCGCGACTGCCGGAAAGCCGAAAACCGCGTTGATTCGCTCGATGATCCCCGGTTCGAGGTGTTGCAGCTCGGTTGCCAGCGCGCCGGTGGCGAGGCGAAGATGCAGCGTTCCGCCCGCCTGCCGGCCGCGCGGATAGCTGATTCGCTCCGGCATGACATGTGGCGAAAGGCGCTGGCCGACGATGGTTTCCCACCCGCTCACAATCGCTTCGCTCACGAATCCGCGCTTGCCGACGATTGGCCGGGTCAGGACGGCAACGGTTTCGGCGAGCGCACGGAAACCGCCCCGTCGTTGCGTTGGTTTCACACTCACAGCGTCCCTATCCTATCGGGGGAGTGAAGCCGCGACAACCGTAACCGGCAGCAATGACGCCTGACGCAACCACCCTTTCCGCCCTCCTGCTCGCTTGGTACGACCGCGAACGGCGCGAGCTGCCCTGGCGGGCGCCGCCCGGCGTTACTGCCGATCCGTACGCGGTGTGGATCAGCGAGGTGATGCTGCAGCAGACGACCGTCGCCGCCGTCACACCCTATTTCCACGCGTTTCTTGCGCGCTGGCCGCGGCTTCAGGATCTCGCCGCCGCCGATCTGGACGAAGTGCTGCATGCGTGGCAGGGCTTGGGCTACTATTCGCGCGCCCGCAACCTGCATGCGTGCGCCCGCCGCCTGGTGGTGGAGTACAAGGGCCGCTTTCCCGCGGCGGAAGAGGACTTGCGGGCCTTGCCCGGAATCGGCGCCTATACGGCGGCGGCGATCGCGGCAATCGCCTTCGGGCAGCAGGCGGCGCCGGTTGACGGCAACGTCATCCGGGTGATCGCCCGCCTTTACGCCCTCGACGAGCCGCTGCCCCGCACGCGCCAGCGAATCGAGGCGTTGGCCAAAGCGCTGACGCCGGCACGGCGGCCGGGCGACTTCGCGCAAGCGTTGATGGACTTAGGCGCTACCGTCTGCACGCCGCGGCAGCCTCGCTGCCCCGCCTGCCCGTGGCACCAGGCATGCGCCGCCCGCGCGCAAGGCCAAGCGGAGGCCTTTCCCGTGCGTCCCCCCGCCACCATCAAGCCGCTCCGCCTCGGTGTCGCCTTCTGGCTGGTTCGCAGCGACGGCGCCGTGCTGCTGCGCCGCCGGCCGGAGCGGGGCCTGCTCGGCGGCATGATGGAGGTGCCGTCGACGCCGTGGCGGACGGAGCCGTGGCCGCTCGCCGAAGCCCTGGCGCTGGCGCCGGTAGCCGGCGTCTCCTGGCAGCCGCTTCCGGGCCTGGTCCGCCACACCTTCACCCACTTCACGCTTGAACTCGCCGTCGTCGCCGCAAGTCTCGGCGTTCCGGCCGCAGATGCAGGCGTCTGGATACGCCCGCGCGATTTCGCTGCCCAGGCGCTTCCTTCGGTGATGAAAAAGGTTGTCCGCTTGGCGCAGGCCGCGCCGGTTACTGGTCGTAAGCGACCAGCGCGTTGAAGGGCACGTCCAAGCGCTGCCGGCCGTTCAGGAACGTGAGCTCGATCAGGCAGGCCGCACCGACGACGTCCGCACCCATCTTGCGGAACAGCTCGATCGCCGCGTTCATGGTGCCGCCGGTCGCCAGGAGATCGTCAAGGATGACGACCCGCTGGCCCGCGACCACCGCATCGGACTGGATCTCGACGATGTCGGTGCCGTATTCGAGCGCATAGGTGTGGGCAACCGTCGGCCCTGGCAGCTTGCCGCGCTTGCGCACCATGACGAAGCCCAGGCCGAGCTTGAGCGCCAGCGGCGCCGCAACGAGAAAGCCGCGCGACTCGATGCCGGCGAGCAGGTCCGGTGCATGCCGGCTCACAACCTTGGCCAAGCGGCCCATCGCGACCGACCAGGCGTCAGCGTGCGCGAGCAGCGTCGAGATGTCGTAGAACAGGATCCCGGGCTTTGGGAAATCGGGGATGCTGCGGATATGGTCCTTGATGTCCATGCGCTTGGCCGGGCTCGTCTGGGGGCGGTTGTAGCTTGAAGGCACTCTAGCGGCCGCGTTGCGTTCCAGCAACGGCCGCCTGCAGGCGTGCGACCGCACCGCAGCGCGTTTCAGGGTTGCGTTGCAGAGCCGAAGAGTCATAATCTTGAACGCATAAAAAGTAGAATAGACCGGCGCGGATCAGCGCAGGCAAGGGTTAACGCGGGCGGCCCTTCGTATGGCGGAGGGCTCCGGACTAGGTGTACAGATGGCTAATCTGATCACCTTGCTTCGGTTGCTACTGCTCTGTCTCCTGGTTGCAATGGCGTACTGGGCTTCGCCAGCGGTCCAGCTTGCCAGTGCGCCACTTCTGGTTCTGATCATCGCGCTTGACGGTCTCGACGGCTACGTCGCGCGCCGGTTGGGCGAGGTCTCGGTTTTCGGTTCGATCTTTGACGTCGTCGCCGATCGCGTGGTCGAGAATGTGTTGTGGCTTGTGCTCGGCGACCTTGGCCTGGTGCCGATGTGGGTCGCGATCGTCTTTCTCGTTCGCGGTGCCGTCGTCGATACCATCCGTTACACCAGCCGCAAGCCGGGAACGACGGTCTTTGGCATGATGTCGTCTCCGTGGGGGCAGTTTATCGTCGGCGGCCGGCTGATGCGCGGCCTCTACGGCACGGTCAAGGCGCTCACCTTCGGTTGGGTGCTGTTCTGCCAGCCCTGGCCGGTTCTCGAGCCTGCAGTGTGGGACAAATGGGCACCGATGGCCGAGGCTGTCACGATGACCCTTGTGATTGCTTCGGTTGTTCTTTGTCTCGTGCGCGGCCTGCCGGTGGTGATCGAATTCGTGATCAGCCACAGCATGATCGGCCGACTGCAGGTGTCGTTCAGGAGTCGCTGACGCCAACCTGCCGCAGCGCCGCCATCGGTCCGGCGCGCTCAAGGATCGCGAGTTCGCGGGCATCGCGGACGAACAGCGAGCCGGCGAAGCCGAGCGCGTTGACGGAAATCCCTTCGAACACCTCGCGCGTCCGCGGCACGACCAGCATCCACGCGTGCGTCATCAGGAAATTATAGGGCGCGCCCTGGCGTTCACCGCCCGCGCACGCGACCGCGCCGATGCCAGTCGCTGCCAGCGCGCGCCGGTAGAGCGCATTCGCTGCCGCGGCCCATGTCCCTATTCCGGTTGCGCTCGTGCCGGCATGGTCGGCGCCCAGCCGCGCGAACGCATGTCGAAACGGCAGCCCGGGCAGCGCCGTCGGTCCGTCGTTCCCGACGGCCGTGAGCAGCGGCGCAATCGGGATGGCCGGACCCGCGTCCGCGATCGGCAACGGGATCAGCTGCAGATGCTTATGCGGCTGGCTGGCGCCGGCGCAACTGCCACCGTTGTAGAATCCTAGCCCACCCAGCGCGTCGAGGCAGACCTTGAGCGCTGCGAAGTCGCCTTCGGTCAGCAGCATCTCCTGATCCTCGTAGGCACTGGTGACGATCAGGAGGTGGTGGTCGATGACGTTGAACTTGTTGAGCAGGCAGACGTGCGCTGGCGCCAGCCGGGCGACGAACAAGTCTTCGTCATAGGGCAGAAAGGGGTTGTGCTGGCGCCCCGACTGCAGCGCAGCCGCAAGGTTCTGGGCCTGCCGCTCGGCCTTTTCGCGCAGGCTCGAAACCATCCGGATGACGAAGCGGATGCCGCCGTCATCAATGAACCGCTGTTCGGTTTCGATCGGCCGCAGCGCGCCGCAGGCGAGCGCGTGGCGGGCCCGCGCTTGCACCGTTTCCCGCAGTTGCGGAAGGGGGGTGATCATGGGTGGACTGTCCCCTTGGCCGTTGTTGCCGGCGGCTCGGCGGTCCCGTGTGCGCCAGCAGCCAGCCCGGTCATCTTCCGCGGGTTGATGCGCGCTGGCAAGCAGCGGTCGCACGGCCAGAGGTGGAGGCTTCGAGGCGGGAAGCGCGCACTCCAGGGACAGACCTAGAATGCAAGGGCTGAATGTGCTACACTGTTTTCAATGTTAATTCGGGTGCGGAGGAGAGGACGATGGTGGACGAAGCGGAGAAGGTCCCAGTCAAATCCGGCGCAAAAACAAGGATTTCCTCGGCCGATGAGGCGTGGCAGCCGATCGCCCGCTTCCGTGACGAGGTTGACCGTCTGTTCGACGATTTCGTCGGTCGGATCGGCGGCTTCCCCTTTGGCTGGCGCGGGTTGCCGGCGGACTCTTTGCGGGCTGGCCGTTTTTTCGGCGGCAGCGTGCCTGCGGTCGACCTGGTCGAGAAGGAAGGCGGCTACGCGCTGACGGCGGAGCTGCCGGGTCTCAGCGAGGGTGATGTCGAACTTACGCTTGCCGATGACATTCTGACGATCAAGGGCGAGAAGAAGGAGGAGAAGGAGGACAAGGGCACCGGCTATCAGATCTCGGAGCGGCGCTACGGCATGTTCCGCCGCTCGTTCCCGCTGCCGGATGGTGTTGATCCCGAGAAGATCGCCGCCACCTTCAAGAAGGGCGTATTGACGGTCGAGCTCCCGAAGCGCCCCGGCGCTGAGAGCAAGGAGAAGAAGATCGCGATCAAGCCTGAGTGAGGCCGCACGCGGTCAGGGGCGGGACGTGCGCTCCGATGGGCGCGCGCCCCGCTGCCTTGACCCTGTGTTCAGCCGAAGCGCTTTAGAGCGGTCCGCGGTTGACGACGCGGATGACGATCGAGTCGGCCGGCAGCGTCTGTGGTGCGGTGGCCGGTTTGCGCAAGGCGGCGCGCAGCATCACCCGCGCCATCGTGATGCCGTGCCGTGCCTGAAGGTAGGCATAGATCGCGGCCGCGCGGCGTTGCGGCAGCGCGTGGGTATTGAGCTCGGCGCGCTTGGCATCGGCGTACCACTGCACCTCGAACGCCGTCGCGTACAGATCGGACGACGTCAACGCGGCGGCGAGAGCGTCGAGCGTGCGCCGCGTTGGCTCGGTCAGCGCCGCCGAATTGGCCTCGAAGGTCAAGACCGCAAGGGCGTGCTTTGGCTCGGCTTCGCCCGGCTGCGCCGGCTCCTGCGCCGGCGGCAGGCTGTTCCATGCCCCGACTGGCTCGCTGCGCAGCGCTTCGAGCCAGTCGGCCGTTTGCTCCATCGCTGCCGCGCCGGTCGTTGCTGCCGCGCCGGTTGTTGCTGCCGCGGCGGTTGTTGCTGCCGCGATCAGTGCGAAGGCGGCGAGACCGGCGGCGCGGGCGAGTGACCGTCGTTGCCGCTTCATGATGCGTCGTCCGTCGCGCTGCGGGCTGTCAGGCGGGTGACGTGACCCATCTTGCGCCCCGGCCGTATGCTGTCCTTCCCATAGAGGTGCAGCCGCGCCCCCGGCTCGGCGGCAATCCTGAGCCAGTCGCTGGCTTCGGCGCCGAGGAGGTTGTCCATCACCGCGCTGGCGAACGGCGCCGTCGATCCAAGCGGCAGGCCGGTGATTGCGCGCACGCACTGCTCGAACTGGGAGGTCGGGCAGGCATCGATGGTCCAATGGCCGGAGTTGTGCGGCCGTGGTGCCAGTTCGTTGACCAGCAGCCGGCCGTCGTGGCCGACGAACATCTCGATCGCCATCACGCCGATGAGTCCCATGGCGCGCGCGATCGCGTGCGCCAGATCCAGGGCCGCAGCAGCGACCGGCGCGGCGATGGGCGCCGGGGCGATCGTCCGCTTCAGAATGTGGTGCTCGTGGATGTTCTGCACCGGGACAAACGCCTTCGTCTCGCCGTGCACGGAGCGGGCGACGATCACCGAGATCTCCAGCGCGAAATCGACCCACGCTTCGAGAATGCCGGCCGGTTCGGAACTGGTGCCGGTCGCGGACTGCAGTTCCGCCCAAGCCCCGGCAAGATCCGTCGTGTCGTCGATGCGTACCTGCCCCTTGCCGTCGTAGCCGAAACGGGCGGATTTGAGCACCGCCGGCCGGCCCATTCGCGCAACGGCCGTGACGAGATCTGCCGCATCCACAATCGGGACGTTCTCGGCAACAGGGACGCCGGCGCGGGCGAGAAAAGCCTTCTCCCGGTTGCGATCCTGGCAGATGGCGAGGACCTCTGGGCTCGGCCGGACCAAGGCGCGGTCGGCAACGGCGGCGGCCGTTGCAAACGGAATGTTCTCGAACTCGTAGGTGACGACGTCCGACTCGGCTGCAAACCGGGCCAGCGCCCGCTCATCATCGTAGGCGGCGATGATCGTGCTGTTGGTGACTTGGGCCGCCGGCGCGTTGGCTTCGGGTGAGAACACGATGGTGCGGTAGCCCAGGCGTGCGGCAGCCAGCACCAGCATCCGGCCCAATTGGCCACCGCCGAGAATACCGATAGTCGCCCCCGGCGGTAGGGGCGGCGGTAGCTGCATCGGCATGGCGTTTCGTTATTGTTCCGAGCGGTAAAGGGGGGTTTCGGCGACGTTGGCGGTGAGCTCTGCCCGCCACGCCTCAAGCCGGCGGGCAACGTTCGGATCGATGATGGCGATGATTGAGGCCGCCAGCAGCGCGGCATTGACCGCACCCGCCTTGCCGATGGCGAGCGTGCCGACGGGGATGCCGGCCGGCATTTGGACGATCGACAACAGGCTGTCGAGGCCACTCAGCGCATTGCTCTGCACCGGCACGCCCAGAACCGGCACGGTCGTCAGTGCTGCCACCATTCCCGGCAGATGCGCCGCGCCGCCGGCTCCAGCGATGATCACTTTCAGGCTGCGGCTGCGGGCTGAGAGCGCATAATCGTAAAGCCGCTTCGGCGTCCGGTGGGCAGAGACGATGCGGTCCTCGTGGATCACCCCAAGTGTGTCCAGCGTGGCGGCCGTGTGGCGCATGGTCTCCCAATCGGTCTGGCTGCCCATGATGATGCCAACACGCGGCGGCTGCTCACTCAACGATGGGGTCCTTTTGCATTGTCAGTTGAGGGAATTATGCGAGAGGGGCCAGGGGATGACAAGCGCTGCGCATCGCCGCTCGTGCAGCGACCCGATCGGGCGATTCACGCCCGAGCAAGGTTGTCGCTGCAC